>Ga0068858_100000036_pt1 | contig 138467 bp, 107 predicted proteins | sample KBSSwiS12_FD_66589 | JGI IMG/M metagenome (GOLD analysis project Ga0068858, IMG submission 66589) | Switchgrass rhizosphere microbial communities from Kellogg Biological Station, Michigan, USA - KBS Switchgrass S1-2 | ecosystem: Host-associated > Plants > Roots > Rhizosphere > Soil ...
TCGCCGGGCACCGCCTCGCCGGGCACCGCCTCGCCGGGCACCGCCTCGCCGGGCACCGCCTCGCCGGGCACCGCCTCGCCGGGCACCGCCTCGCCGGGCACCGCCTCGCCGGGCACCGCCCCGGCCGCCGGGCGCCGGTCGACCGGCGCCCGGTCCGCGGCGGACCCGTTCATCCCGAGCCCGTTCATCCCGGACCCGTACGCCCCCGATCCGCTCGTGGTCCCGTGGCTCACCGGGCTCGACGCCGAGGTGCCGGCGCCGGCCGGCGCGGCGTGCTCGTCCTCGCGCCGGCGCTCGTCCGCCCGGCGCTGACGGGCCAGCCGACGGCGGATCTTGACCTTGGCCCGGGACGTCTTGACGAACGACAGCCAGTCCTCCGACGGCCCGGCATCCGACCGGTCCGACTTGAGGATCTCGACGAGGTCTCCGTTGCGCAGCCGGGTGTGTAGCGGGACGAGCCGGCCGTTGACCCGGGCTCCGATCGCCCGATGACCGAGCTCGGTATGGACGGCGTAGCCGACGTCGAGCGGGGTCGAGCGGGCCGGTAGCGCGATGACCTTGCCCTTCGGGGTGAAGGCGAGTACCTCGTCCGAGTCGAGGTCGCTGGAGAGCGACTCCAGGAACTCCCGAGGGTCGTCGGCGTCGCCCTGCCAGTCGAGCAGGCTGTGCAGCCAGGCCAGCCCCTCCAGCCGGGCCCCGTCGGCGCCCGGCCCCACCGGCCGGGCCACGATCCCGGTCTCGGCCAGCTGGTCCATCGCCTCGGTGCGGATCTGGATGTCCACCGGCCGGCCGCGCGGGTCGAGCACCGTGGTGTGCAGCGACTGGTACATGTTGAACTTGGGCGCCGCGATGAAGTCCCGCAGTCGCCCCGGCACCGGTCGCCACAGGGAGTGGACGACGCCCAGCGTGGCGTAGCACTCGGTCACCGAGTTGACCAGGACCAGCACCCGGACGATGTCGTTGTAGTTGATGGGTTCGCGGCCCCGTTCCCGGGCCCGCTTGTAGATCGAGAACAGGTGGCTCGGACGGACCGAGATCGTGCTCTCGATGCGGGCTCGCAGCAGGGCGTCGGACAGTTCGTCGGCCACCGTGGCCAGCGTCCGCTCACGCCGCTCGGCGGCGGCGAAGCGCTCGACCATCGCGCTGACGCGGGCCGAGTCCTCGGGGTGGAGCACGGCGAAGGAGCGGTCCTCCAGCTCCCGTTTGATGACGCTGACGCCGAGCCGGTGGGCCAGCGGCGCCAGCACGTCCAGCGTCACCCGAGCGATCTTGACCTGCTTCGGCGGGGACTTGAACCCCAGCGTGCGCATGTTGTGCAGCCGGTCGGCGATCTTGATGAGCAGGACACGGTAGTCCTTGGCCAGCGCTACGATCAGCTTGCGCAGCGTCTCGGCCTCGGCCGCCTCCCCGAACCGCATCCGGTCGAGCTTTGTGACCCCGTCGACCAGGTTGGCCACCTCGACCCCGAACGCGGCCTCGACGCCGGGCAGCGTGTACGGAGTGTCCTCGACCGTGTCGTGCAGCAGGGAACCGACGATCGTCGTCGTGTCCGCGCCAAGGCTGGCCAGGATCTCGGTGACGGCCACCGGATGGGTGATGTAGGGCTCGCCGCTGTGGCGCATCTGCCCGGAGTGCATACGCTCGGCCACGTCGAAGGCCTGCACGATCAGCCCGACGTCGGCCTTCGGATAGTGCCGGCGGTGCAGGTCGATGACGCCGCGCAGCTCCGGTGGCACCGGGGTGCGGGGCGAGCGGCGCCGGGCCATCTGCGCCAGCCGGGAGCCGCTCAGACGGGTGGCCAGCGCTCGGGATGCCTCGTCCGGCCGGTCGACGCCCGCGCCGACGGCGCCCGGCGGCGGCTCCGACGCCCGTGACTCCCGGAGTTCCCGTGGCTCCCGGGCCGGGCGAGCCGGCGCGGCGGGCGTGCTCGCGCGCCCCGTCCCCGACCCGCCGGAGCCCGGCGACGGTGCCGGCCCTGGCAGCGAACCGGCGGGGAAACCCAGTCCCGCGACCTCAGCGTTCACCGCGTCCCCCCTCTACCACCCGACGGCGGGCCGCCCAGCGGCGGGCCACCGGACGACCGGACCCCCGACCGGCGCTGCCCTCCCCCGTCGCGAGCGCATGCCACCCCCGGCACGCGACCCGGCGGCGGAGGTGTCATGACGTCAGCCCCTCGCGTTCGCGGTGACCCGGCAACAGTCGTACACGCCGTCGAGCGCGCGGACCGCTTCGACGATGTGGCCGAGATGCTTGGCATCCGCCATCTCGAAGGTGAATCGACTGATCGCGACCTGGTCACGGGACGTCGTGACCGAGGCCGACAGGATGTTGACGTGCCGGTTGGACAGCACCCGGGTGACGTCGGAGAGCAGCCGCGGCCGGTCGACGGCCTCGACCTGGATCACCGCGAGGAACACCGAGCCGCTGGCGCTGGCCCAGCGGACGCCGACCGTCCGGTCGTGCGGCCCGTCGCGCAGCCGGGCCAGGTTCGGGCAGTCGGCCCGGTGGACCGACACGCCCTTGCCCCGGGTGATGAAGCCGCGGATCTCGTCCGGCGGCATCGGCAGGCAGCAGCGGGCGAGCTTGGCCCAGACGTCGTCGAGGCCGTCGACGATCACCCCGGGCTCGTTGCCGGCGCGCTGGACGGCGTGGATCGCCACCGCCGTCTCGGCCACGTCCTCGGCCGCGGCGTCCGGGCCGCCCAGGGCGGCGACCATGCGGGACACGACGTGCTCGGCGCTGATGTGCCCCTCGCCGACGGCCGCGTAGAGGCCGGAGACGTCGGCGTGGCGCAGGTCCTTGGCCAGGCTGAGCAGCGCGTCGCCGCCGGTCAGGCGGGCCAGCGGCAGGCCGGCCCGGCGCATCATCCGGCCGATGGCGTCCCGGCCGGCGATCACCGCGTCCTCCCGGCGCTCCCGGGCGTGCCACTGACGGATCTTGGTCCGGGCGCGGGACGAGCGGACGAAGGCCAGCCAGTCCCCGCTCGGGCCGGCGCCCTGGGCCCGCGAGGTGAAGATCTCGACCGTGTCCCCGTTGGCCAGGGTCGTGTCGAGCGCGGCGATCCGGCCGTTGATCCGGGCTCCGACGCAGCTGTGACCGACGTCGGTGTGGACGGCGTAGGCGAAGTCGACCGGGGTCGAGCCCTCCGGCAGCGGGATGACGTCACCCTTGGGGGTGAAGGCGAAGACCTCGTCGATGTGCGCCTCGAACCGCAGGCTGTCGAGGAACTCGCCGGGCTCGGCCGACTCCCGCTGCCAGTCCAGGATCTGGCGCAGCCAGGTCGCGGGATCGCCCTTGTCAGCCTTGTCCCGCCGGGAGCCGCGGGCCCGGCCGCCGCCGTCGGCCAGGCTCAGGCCGGGCGGGGCGGAGATACCCGACGGCTGGGCGGCGACGCCGTCCTCCTTGTACTTCCAGTGCGCCGCGATGCCGTACTCGGCCCGGTTGTGCATCGCGTGCGTCCGGATCTGCAGCTCGATCGGCTTGCCGCCCGGGCCGATCACCGTCGTGTGCAGCGACTGGTACATGTTGTACTTGGGCATCGCGATGTAGTCCTTGAACCGGCCCGGGATCGGCTGCCAGCTCGCGTGCAGCGTGCCCAGCGCCGCGTAGCAGTCCCGGACCGAGTCGACCAGGACCCGGATGCCCACCAGGTCGTAGATATCGTCGAACGACCGGCCGCGCACGATCATCTTCTGGTAGATCGAGTAGTAGTGCTTGGGCCGGCCGGAGACGACCGCCTTGATCCGGGAGTCGGCCAGCTGGTCACGCACCTGGCCGGTCACGCCGGCCAGGTAGGTGTCGCGGCTGGGCGCGCGGTCCGCGACCAGGCGGACGATCTCGTCGTAACGCTTCGGGTAGAGCGTGGCGAACGAGAGGTCCTCCAGCTCCCACTTGAGCGAGTTCATGCCCAGGCGGTGGGCCAGCGGCGCGTAGATCTCCAGCGTCTCCCGGGCCTTGCGCTCCTGCTTGTGCTCGGGCAGGAAGCGCAGGGTGCGCATGTTGTGCAGCCGGTCGGCCAGCCGGACCAGCAGCGTGCGGGGGTCGCGGGCCATCGCCACGACCATCCGCCGGATGATCTCAGCCTGGGCTGTCTCCCCCACCTTGACCCGGTGCAGCCGCTGGACCGCGTCGATGATGGTCGCGACCGAGGCGCCGAACTCGGCCTCGACCGCCTCCAGGGTCAGGCCGTCGTCGCCGACCGCGTCGTGCAGCAGCGCCGCGCACAGGGTCGGGATGTCCATGCCCAGGTCGGCCAGGATGCCCGCCACGGCGGCCGGATGGGTGATGTACGGGTGGCCGGACAGGCGGACCTGGCCGGCGTGCGCCGCCTCGGCCGCCTCGAAGGCCCGCTCGACCAGCGCGGGGTCGGCCTTGGGATGGTTGGCCAGCAGGCCGCGCAACACCGGCTCGAGCAGGGATGCCGACGCGCGGTGGGAGGCGAGCCAGGTGAGGCGGCCGCGCATGCGCCGCGGCAGCGGCGGCGACTCGTGACCGAGGCGGGGCGGGACGAGCGGGGCGTCGGCCGCGGGCTCCCGGCTGCCGGGGCCGGTCGCGTCGCTCGTTCGCGGCTCGCTCGTTGCCGGCCCAGTCGGTCGTGGCTCGGCCGGCGCGGGTTCGTCCACGAGCGCGCCGCCGTCATCCGGCCGACCGTCCGGAGGCGGGGCCGACGGCGGCGCGGCCGGACCCGGCGGACCCGACGGGACCGGCCCGAGTGCCGCGGCCGGTCCGGGCGCGATGGACTGGCCCGGCGACGGCGGCCCGGCCTCCGCCGGGACCGCGATCGACGAGCCGGTCCGTGCCGGCGCTGCCTCGGGCACCTCGGTCCTCTCCACGTCGTCTCGGCCGGGGTCGTCTCGGCCGGGGTCGTCTCGGCCGGGGTCGAAACGCTCGGCTGTTTCCCCGACGTCCTGTAGAGGTTAACCGTCGGACGGCTGAGCGCCTTCCGCAACCTGGGCCACGGTCACCGGACGGACCACTCGGGACGGGTCACTCGGGACGGACCAGGACTGGAGACCCGGCCGGGCGCGAAGCGGATCAGACGGCCATCAGCGCCGAGACCGGGAGATCTCCGACGGTCTCGCGCCCGGGCAGGAACGTCAGCTCCATCAGGACGGCCAGCCCGGTCGGCGTTGCGCCGGCCCGCCGGACCAGGCTCGCCGCCGCGGCCGCCGTGCCCCCGGTGGCCAGCACGTCGTCGATGAGCAGGACCCGGGAGCCGGCGGCGAAGGCGTCGGCGTGGACCTCAAGGGTCGCCGCGCCGTACTCGAGGTCGTAGGACTGGGCCAGCGTCGCCCCGGGCAGCTTGCCCGGCTTGCGCATCGGCACCAGACTCGCCCCGATCTGGTAGGCGACCGGCGCGGCCAGCAGGAAGCCCCGGGCCTCGATCCCGACGACCGCCGCCACGTCGTGTGCCCGGGCCTGGGCGGCCAGGTGGTCGATGACCACCGCGAACGCGTCGGCGGTGGCCAGCAGCGGAGTGATGTCCTTGAAGACGACGCCGGGCTTCGGGAAGTCCGGCACGTCCCGCACGTGCACCCGCAGCACCTCGGCGGCCCGAGCTTCGGCGGCGGCCACGTCGGCGGCACCCAGATCGGCGGCCCGGACCCCGGCCGCGTCCGCGCCACCCCGCCCGACGGAGCCGGGCGCGTGCTCGGGCGTCATTGTCACAGGTCCCCCTCGGTGGTTCGGCTGGGTCATCGGCGGCGTTTGCCGCTGGGCCGCCCGCCGCCGCGCTGGTTGCGGCGAGGTCTCGGCTGCTGGGGCCGCCGGGCCGGGCCGGACTGGCCGCCGGACCCCGGTCGGGCGGTGGCCGGGACCGGTTCCCGCTCGCCGTCCTCACCCCGAGTGCCGGCCTCGCCCGGCCGCCCGGCGCGCGCGGACTCCGCGTCACCCGGGTAGGACAGGGGCGCGGTCTGATCGCCGCCCGCCTCCCGAGCACCGGCCTCCCGAGCACCGCGCTCCCGATCGCCTCGTTCGCCCCCGGCGGGCGAGCCGGCGGCGGCCCGCCCGGCGCCGCCGCGGGAGCGGGCTCGGGCGACCCGGGCGTCGAGCGCCCGGACCGGGGCCTCCCCCTTCTTCAGGTCGACCAGGATGGGGCTGGCGACGAACAGCGACGAGTACGCGCCGGAGGCAAGCCCGACGAACTGGGCCAGGGCCAGGTCCTTCAGCGTCCCCGCGCCCAGCAGACCAGCCCCGACGAACAGCAGTGAGGCGACCGGGATCAGCGCGATCAGCGAAGTGTTGATCGAACGCATCAACGTCTCGTTGAGCGCGTCGTTCGTCGCCTCGGCGTAGGTCCGGCGGCCGGTCGTCAGCAGGCCGGCGGTGTTCTCCCGGACCCGGTCGAAGACGACCACGGTGTCGTAGAGCGAGAACCCGAGGATGGTCAGCACCGCGATGACCGTCGAGGGGGTCACCTCGAACCCGACCAGTGAGTACACGCCCGCCGTGACCAGGAGGTCATGGATGAGGGCGATCATCGCGGCGAGCGCCATCTTCCACTCGAACCGGATGGACAGGTACACCAGCACGAGGACCAGGAAGAGGATGAGGCCCTGGAGCGCCTTCGCGGTGACGGTCGAGCCCCAGGAGGCACCGACCGTCGAGATCGTGATGTTCTTCTCCTGGACCCCGAAGCGCTTGGTGATCTCGTTCGTGAACCCGTTGGTCTGCGCGTCGGTGAGGGCCGGGGTCTGGATCCGCAGCTCGCGCGTGGAGGTGGTGGTCAGCTCCTGGACGGACGAGTTGTCCGGGCTGATACCCACGGCGGACAGAGCCGAGCTCGCCTCGGTGGTGGTGTGACCGCGCGCGGCGAACTGGAACATCGCCCCGCCCTTGAAGTCGATGCCGAAGGAGAAGCCCCGCACGATCATGCTGACGACGCAGATCGTCAGGATGAGACCCGACACGACGTACCAGACGCGCCTGCGCCCGATGAAGTCGGTGTTCGACGCGTCGCCGGCGACAAGGGCCCGGATTCCCATCTCAGGCCCTCCGTCCGCGCTCGGCGCCGGGCCCGGCCGGGCCGCTCGGGTCCCCACCGCCGCGACCAGCGGGCGGCGCCGAGGCACCCGGAGCGGGGGCGCCGGCCCCCGACGGAGCGCGCCGGGTCAGGCGAGCCCGTTCGGGCGGGGCGGCGGTGGCCACGGGCCGGGCGACCCGCAGGCCCGACCACCGGCCCGAGGAGAAGAAGCGCCTACGGACGAGCAAGGTCACCACCGGCTTCGTGAACAGGAACACGACGACGAGGTCGATGATGGTCGACATGCCCAGGGTGAAGGCGAACCCCCGGACGCTGCCGATCGACAGGACGTAGAGCGCCGCGGCCGCCAGGAAGGAGACGATGTCGGCGGACAGGATCGTGCGCCGGGCCGACGTCCAGGCCCGGTCCACGCCGGCGCGCGCGGTACGTCCGTGGCGGACCTCGTCCTTGACCCGTTCGAACAGGATGACGAACGAGTCGGCGGTGATACCGACCGAAACGATCAGGCCGGCGATACCGGCCAGCGAGAGCGTGAACGACACCGCCGACCCGAGCAGGACGACGGCGGCGTAGACCAGCAGGCCGGCGACGACGAGCGACATGATCGTCACCACGCCGAGCGAACGGTAGTAGAGGAACGAGTACAGCACGACCAGCGCCAGCCCGATCGCCCCGGCCAGCAGGCCACCGTGCAGCGAGTCCCGGCCCAGGGTCGGCGAGATCGACTCGGCCTGGGACTTCTCGAAGGCCAGCGGGAGCGCGCCGTAGCGCAGGACGTTGGCCAGGTCGCTGGCGTCGGACTGGCTGAAGTTGCCGGAGATCTGCGCGTCCCCGGCGATGCGCTCGTTGGTGACCGGCGCCGACTGCACCACGCCGTCCAGGACGATGGCCACCGCCTTGCCGACGGTGTTCTCGGTGAGCTTGGTGAACTTCGCCTGGCCGGAGCCGGTGAAGCTCACGTTCACCACCCACTCGCCGGTGGTGATCTGGGTGGTGCCGCCGGCGGAGGCGAGACCGGCCGACGCGGTCTTCACGTCGGTTCCGACCACCGAGGCCGGCATCAGGATGTACTTGGTGGTGCCGGTGCGGTCACAGGCGACGATCCAGTCGCTGGACTTGTCCGTCGCGCCGGAGGCGGTCCGCACGTCCGACGGCGAGCAGGTCAGGCTGGCGTACGCGCTGAGGACCGAGGCCGGGGGTGTCGCCGCCGAGGCGGCGCCGCTCGCGCTGGCCGGCGGGGCCGGGGACGGCGTCGGGGTCGCCGGGGCGGTGGCCGCGGGGGGGCTGGCGGCCGGGGTTCCCGCGGCGAGCAGGCCGGACGCTACGGCGTCGCCGTGCGTCGCGGCCGCGCTGGGCACCGCCGCGCCGGACGGCGCGAGGGTGCTCCCACCGGCGGCCGGCGCCGAGGTGGCGGGACTGGCCGGCGCGCCGCTGGCCGGGGCACCGGTGGCCGGGGCACCGGTAGCCGGGGCACCGGTGGCCGACGGCAGCGTTGCCGGGGTGGCGGCGGACGTCTGGTAGACCTGCCGGAAGCGCAGCTCGGCCGTCTGACCGACCAGGTCGACCACGTCGTTGCGGCCCTTGCCCGGCACCGAGATGTCGATCGTGTTACCGGCCCGCTGCACCTCGGCCTCGGCGACGCCGAGGCCGTTGACCCGCTGGCGGATGATGTCGACGGCCTGGTTGATCGCCCCGCTGTCGACCTTCTTGCCCTTCTCGGTCGACTTGGGAGTCAGGATCACGCTCGTCCCGCCCTGGAGATCAAGGCCGAGCCGGGGCGTCAGCGTCCCCGTCAGTGTCATGATCCCGTACAGGATGACCAGCAGGCCAGCCAGGACCCCGAGCCGGGCCCAGACCGGCCGAGAAGCCCGCGACCTGGTAGACCCTCGTGCCAACGGATGTCCCTTCCTCCACACGCGAGTGTCGCGCAGTCGTACTCGGACGGTTCGGACCCGGGTACCGAGACCCGGCTACGGACCGTCAGGCTCGCGCCGGCCGCCGGACCACGCCAGCGGCCACGGACAGCGCCTGGCCGACCGAACGACGGGGCGAGGCTCAACGTATCGGAACGAGCGTCACCGTCGGTGCGTTCCGGTGCCCCGGCGGTCACGCCGACCGATCACCGGGCCCGGATGTGCCCCTGAATCCCCGGCTGGACGGTCAGGACCGTCCGGTCCCGGACTCGCCCGGCTTCTTCAGTATTTCCACCCGGTCGCCAGCGGCCGCGGGCGGGTCGGCCGGACCGGATCCGTTGGCGCTGCTCGGCGTGGCCCTGGCCGCCCCGGGCGCCGGGCCGCCGACCCCCTCGGCCGTGCCGGCGTTCGCGCCCGGCTCGCCGCCGGGACCGTCATGCTCGGCGTGCTCCGCGTGCGCGCGATCTTCATGATCGTGGCCGTCGTGATCGTGGCCGTCGTGATCGTGGCCGTCGTGGTCATGGCCGTGATCGTGATCGTGATCGGCGTGCTCGGCCGCCTCGGCGGCCGGCACCACGCGGGCGATCGCGCCCTGCACGAAGCGGCAGACGATGCCGGGAGCGATCTCCAGGAGCACGTCACCGCCGTCCACCTCGACGACGGTCGCGTACAGACCGGCGGTGGTGATGACCTCCTGGCCCGGCTCGACGCGCGAACGCACGTCCTGCTGGGCCCGCTGACGCCGCCGCTGCGAGCTGATGAAGAAGACGACCGCCGCCAGGATGATCAGAATCGGCAGCAGCGATCCGATCGACGAACCGCCGCCGCTGCCGGCCGCTGTGGCGGCAGCCAAGTATTCCCGCACGTCCATTACTCCTTATTCGTGTGCGGCCGATCGTACGTACCGCGGCCGCCCCGGACCGCCGCGGGCTGGGTCCGAGGCGGCGCGGCGGCCTCCTCCGCCTCGACGAGGCGGGACGGCGCACAGTTCCCCTAGCCGGTCGTGGCGCCCGGGTTGGCCGGAACCTCCGGGTTTGCTCAGGCCGGCCCCGGGCCGGAGGCCCCGTCGTCGAACAGGTCCCCACCCGGGGAGATCGGGGAACGGACCAGCGTGGCCGCGTTCGGGTCGAGCCCGATGTGGCTGAAGGCGGCCGGGGTGGCGACCCGCCCGCGCGGCGTACGGGCGATCAGCCCGGCCCGGACGAGGAACGGTTCGGAGACCTCCTCGACCGTGTCGGCCTCCTCCCCGACCGCCACGGCCAGCGTCCGCAGGCCCACCGGCCCGCCGCCGAAGCGGCGGACGAGGACGTCCAGTACCGCCCGGTCGAGCCGGTCGAGGCCGAGCCCGTCCACGTCGTAGACCCGCAGGGCGGCCTGGGCCACCTCCAAGGTGACCACGCCGTCGGCGCGGACCTCGGCGTAGTCACGGACCCGGCGCAGCAGCCGGTTGGCGATCCGGGGCGTGCCGCGGGAGCGGCCGGCCACCTCCCAGGCGCCGTCCGGGGTCAGGCGCACGTCGAGCAGGCCGGCCGAGCGGACCAGGACGCGGCTGAGCTCGGCGGTGTCGTAGAAGTCTAGGTGGGCGGTGAAGCCGAACCGGTCCCGCAGCGGCGCCGTCAGCAGTCCGGAGCGGGTCGTCGCGCCGACCAGGGTGAACGGCGCGATCTCCAGCGGGATCGCGGTCGCCCCGGGGCCCTTGCCGAGCACGACGTCGACCCGGAAATCCTCCATGGCGGCGTAGAGAAGCTCCTCGGCCGGGCGCGCGATCCGGTGGATCTCGTCGAGGAAGAGCACCTCGCCCGGGGTGAGCGCGGTGAGGATGGCGACCAGGTCGCCGGCCCGTTCGATCGCTGGGCCAGACGTCATCCGCAGCGGCACGCCGAGCTCCCGCGAGATGATCAACGCGAGCGACGTCTTGCCCAGCCCGGGCGGCCCGGACAGCAGGATGTGATCGGGCGGCCGACCGCGGCGGCGCGCTCCGTCGACCAGGATGACGATCTGCTCGCGGACCTTCTCCTGGCCGATGAAGTCGTCGATGGAACCGGGACGCAGGCCCGCTTCGAAGGCGCGCTCCTCGGCCGTCGCGACCGGCGAGATCAGCTGTTCGTCCATTGCGGTGCAGCTTCCTCCCTCGCTCGGCGCGGTCCTCGGGCGGCCCAGCCTCCCGGCCGCTCTACTCGCCCGCTACCTGTCGCCTGCCTGTCGTCCGTTGCCTCTGCCTCGCGCCGCCCGCTACCTGCCGGGGCGCAGCGCGGCCAGGCAGGCCCGCAGCAACGCTCCCGGGTCGGTGCTCGCCTCGGGGGCGGACGCGGTGGCCGCCGTGACGGCGTCGTCGGCCTCACGCGCGCTGTAGCCCAGGCCGACCAGGGCGGTCGCGACCTGCTGGGCGATCGGCTCCAGGGCGCCGGTCACCGGAGCGGGGGCGGTCACCGGCCCGTCGACGGCGGGTGGGGCCAGCCGACCGGCGAGGTCGAGGATGATCCGCTGGGCTCCCTTGCGCCCGATGCCCGGCACCTTGGTCAGCGCGCTCAGGTCGTCCCCGGCGACGATGCGCCGGATGGCGTCCGGCGAGTACATCCCGAGAATGGCCTGCGCGAGTTTGGGACCGACGCCGCCGGCCGCCTGCAGGATCTCGAAGACGTCCCGCTCGTCGGCGTCGGCGAACCCGTAGAGGGTCAGCTCGGTCTCCCGCACGACGAAGCTGGTGGCCAGCCGGGCCGACTCCCCCACCCGTAAGCCGGCCAGCGTCGCGGGCGTGCAGAGCACCCGAAGCCCGACACCACCGACCTCGACCACCGCCGCCTCGGGCGCGAGCGCCGCGACCGAACCCGCCAGCGACACGATCACCGGCCCACCGCCGGCCGGCCGAAGGGAAGCACGTCGCCGGAGCGGACGCCGGCGGAGCCGGTGTCACCCGACACCGCGCCATCCGACACCGCGCCATCCGACACCGCGCCGCCCGCTACCCCGCCATCCGACACCGCGCCGCCCGCTACCCCGCCACCCGACACCGCGCCGCCCGCTACCCCGCCACCGGGCAAGGCGCCGCCGGAAGCCCCGCCGCCGGGAGCGTCCCGACCGGACGCGCCACCGCCGGAAGCCCCGCCAACGCGAGGCCGCGAGCCACGGCCCGCCCCCCGCGCCGCGGTCAGGCGCGCCAGCGCCGGGCCGCGCCACAGGTGACACAGGGCCAGGGCGAGCGCGTCGGCCGCGTCGGCCGGCTTCGGCGGCTCCGGTAACGCGAGCAGCCGGGTGACCATGAACGTCACCTGGTGCTTGTCGGCCCGCCCGCTGCCCGAGACAGCCGCCTTGACCTCACTGGGCGTGTACAGCGCCACGGGCAGGCCCCGCCGCGCGGCGGCGACGATGGCCACCGCGCCCGCCTGCGCGGTACCCATCACGGTGCGCACGTTGGCCTGGCTGAAGACCCGTTCGACGGCCACCGCGTCCGGCTGGTGGCGGTCGATCCAGTCGTTCACGCCCTGTTCGAGCGCGGTCAGGCGAGCCGCCACCGGTTCAGCGGTCGGCGTCCGCAGCACGCCGACCTCGACCAGCGCCGCGCCCCGCCCCGGTTCACCGTCCACCACGCCGACGCCGCAACGGGTCAGTCCTGGATCGACGCCGAGCACCCGCACCCGACCCTCCCGGCTGTTGTCATCCGCCTGGCCCGGATCGCTGTGCCCAGGCCGGCGCGCACACTGTCATGAACTCATGTTCGAGACTAGTACACCGGGGCGACAGCCCCGGGGCGACACGCCGGAACACGCCGGGAACGCCCGGAATCCGGGCGGGCGGCACAGCGATCGGCTACGCCGAGACGAGCTCCATGATCTCGTCGGAGATGTCGGCGTTGGACCAGACGTTCTGCACGTCGTCCAGGTCCTCGAGGGCGTCGACCAGCTTGAGGATCTTGCGGGCCGCCTCGGTGTCCAGGGGGACGCTCATGGTCGGGAGCCACGACAGGTCGGCCGAGGTGACCTCCAGCCCGGCCGCCACGACCGCGTCCCGCACGGCCCGCAGATCGGTCGCCTCAGCCACCACCTCGAAGGAGTCGTCGAGCTCGCTGACCTCCTCGGCGCCGGCGTCGAGGACGGCCAAGAGCACGTCGTCCTCGCTCAGGCCGTCCCGGCCCGCCACCGTCACCACGCTCTTGCGCTGGAACAGGTAGGAGACCGACCCCGGATCGGCCAGCGTCCCGCCGTTGCGCGTGATCGCCACCCGGACGTCGGAGGCGGCCCGGTTGCGGTTGTCGGTCAGGCACTCGACCATGATCGCGACGCCGTTCGGGCCGTAGGCCTCGTAGGTGACCGACTCGTAGGAGACGCCGCCGGCCAGCTCACCGGAGCCGCGCTTGATGGCCCGGTCGATGTTGTCGTTCGGCACCGACTGGGACTTCGCCTTCGCGATGGCGTCGGCCAGCGTCGGGTTGCCCGCCGGGTCACCGCCCCCGGTCTTGGCCGCGACCTCGACCGTCTTGATCAGCTTGGCGAACAGCTTGCCCCGGCGGGCGTCGATGACCGCCTTCTTGTGCTTGGTGGTCGCCCACTTAGAGTGACCGCTCATGTCTGCGTCCTCACCGCCTGAAGTACCGACCGGCCGCTCCGCCCGGCGTCGCGTGCCGCTCCCATCCGTCTGCCCGACCCGCTCGGCGGGCATGGGCGCCCGCCCCGCCGGTCACCGGCGGCCCTGATCCGGCCCGCCAGCCCGCGCCGCCGCCACGATCCCGACGAACAACCGGTGCAGCCGGCTGTCGCCCACCAGCTCCGGATGGAACGCCGTGGCCAGCAGGTTTCCCTGCCGGACCGCGACCACCCGGTCATCCACCTGGGCCAGGATCTCGACCCCGGTGCCGACCTTCTCCACCCAGGGCGCCCGGATGAAGACCGCGTGCACCGGCTCAGCCAGGCCGACGAACGGCAGGTCGACCTCGAACGAGGCCACCTGGCGCCCGAACGCGTTGCGCCGCACCACCACGTCCAGCCCGCCGAGCAGCGGCTGGTCGGGCCGGCCGTCGAGCACGTCCCGGGCCAGCAGGATCATCCCAGCGCAGGATCCGAAGACCGGCAGGCCGCCCGCGACCGCGTCGCGCAGCGGGTGCAGCAGGCCGAAGACCCGTAACAGCCGCCCAATAGTAGTCGACTCCCCACCGGGAAGCACCAGCCCGTGCACCCGGGCCAGATCGTCCGCCGAGCGGACCTCGACCGCCTCGACCGAAGCGCCCTCGACGCTGATCTCCGACAACGCCCGCAGGTGCTCCCGGACGGCGCCCTGTAGCGCGAGGACGCCGACCCGGAGCCCGGCTGCCGAGGACGGCGAACGGGCGGCGGTCACCAGCCGCGGTCGGCGAAGCGGGCCGACGGCGGGAGCTCGTCGGTGGTGATGCCGACCATCGCCTCGCCGAGGCCACGCGACACCTTGGCGATCACCGCCGGGTCGCGGAACATCGTGGTCGCCTCGACGATGGCCCGGGCCCGGCGGGCCGGGTCACCCGACTTGAAGATCCCGGAACCGACGAACACGCCGTCCGCCCCGAGCTGCATCATGAGCGCCGCGTCAGCCGGGGTCGCGATACCGCCGGCGGTGAACAGGACCACGGGCAGGCTGCCACGACGGGCGACCTCCGCGACCAGCTCGTAGGGGGCGCGCAGCTCCTTGGCCGCCGAGTACAGCTCATCGGCCGGCAGCGTGGACAGCCGGGCGATCTCACCGCGGATCGTGCGCATGTGCACGACCGCGTTGGAGACCTCCCCGGTCCCGGCCTCACCCTTGGAGCGGATCATCGCCGCGCCCTCGGAGATCCGCCGCAGCGCCTCACCCAGGTTCGTGGACCCACAGACGAACGGGACGGTGAACGCCCACTTGTCGATGTGGTGGCTGGGGTCGGCCGGGGTGAGCACCTCGGATTCGTCGACGAAGTCCACGCCGAGCGACTGCAGGACCTGGGCCTCGACGAAGTGCCCGATCCGAGCCTTGGCCATCACCGGGATCGAGACCGCCTCGATGATCCCCTGGATCATGTCCGGGTCGCTCATCCGGGCAACGCCGCCCTGCGCGCGAATGTCCGCCGGGACGCGCTCGAGCGCCATGACGGCGACCGCCCCGGCGTCCTCAGCGATCCTGGCCTGCTCCGGCGTGACGACGTCCATGATGACGCCGCCCTTGAGCATCTCTGCCATGCCCCGCTTGACCCGGGCCGTCCCCACGGCGCTGTCCTGCCCCACCGCGCCGTCCCGCGCGGCGGGCTGGCCGTCTCCCATCGTTGACCTCTCTGTCAAGCGTCTGTCCGCATCTGTCCGGCGGCCTTCTGCTGTCCGGTGACCTTCTGCTGTCCGGTGACCTTCTGCTGTCCGGTGACCTTCTGCTGTCCAGCTGCCGTCTGTCTCCAGCTGCCGTCTGTCTCCAGCTGCCCTCTGTCCAGCGGCCCGCGGGCGTCTGCCCACATCCCAAGGGCCTGCCTGTCCGCGCCGCCCCCGCTCACCGACGTCCCCGCGACCACCAGCGCGCGGCGCGCCACGGCGGCCGTCCTTCATCGTACGACTCGCGGCGGACAGAGGGCCCAGGCCGAGCGGCCGGACGGCGGCCGGCGCGTGAGATGCTCGCCATGCCGGATGGGGACGTTCAGTGGACCGGCCGTTCCCCGGCCTCGGTCACGCGCGGCGGCTCGGCAGTCCCGGACCGCCCGGGCTCGGCCCGTTCCGGCCCCGCCCCGGCTGGCCCGGCCAACCCTGATCCAGCCGCGGGAGCCGAAGCGGTGGGCTGCGGCGCGAGCACATCGTCGATCTCGAAGTACGGCGGTGGCGCGGCCCGGCCCGCCAGCCGGGTCAGGCGCACGACGCGTCGGGCCCGCAAGGTCCGCAGGTCGCGCACCGCGTCGTTGTAGAGGGTCCGGGCCAGTCCGACTCGTTCCGTGGCCAGCGCCACCTCCGCGAGCGCGGCGGCCGTCGGGGGCGGGCCGAGCCCGGGGGCGGCCGGAGTCCGGGCACCGAGCGCGGCGGCCGCGCCGCGCAACGCCCGGCTGAGCGCGTTCTCGGCGTCGGTCACCTCGTCGTCGAACGCCGGGGCGGACGGCGCGCGGTCGTGGGCGGACATCGCGAGCAGGGCGATGGCCGACAACTCGGGTAGCAGGCAGAGCTGGGCCAGGCTCAGCGCGGCGGCCGCGCGCGCACCCAGTTGGCTGATCAGGCCGATCCGCACAGCCTCGACCCGCTCGGCGAGCCGGTCGAGCCGGCTGGCCAACCAGGTCAGATAGGTCGCGATCAGCATCACGACCACGACCACGCCGATGACGATTCCCACCGGTTGCAGAGTAGCCGGCACGGATCGGGCGCGCGGCCGGAGGTTTCCGCCACCACCGGCACCACCCGCGCCGTTGGCACCACCCACGCCACCGCCGCCGACCGGCGAACCGGGGCCGGCCGGCCGCGGCGCCGGTGGTCAGCGGCCTGAGCGCGGCCTCGACTGCTCGGCCTGCTCGGCCTGCTCGGCCTGCTCGGCCCGGTCGGCCTGCCCGGCCCGGGCCGCCCGCGCGTAGGCCGCGGGTGGCGGCGGGTCGGCGGACACCGAGACCCGCGTGTCCCCGGCGATCATCTCATAGACGGCGACGATCCTGGTGACGATCACCGGCCAGTCGTACTCGGCCACGACCAGCCGGCCGCGGCCGGCGAGCACCGAGCGCTGGGCGTCGTCCGCGAGCAGGTCCGCCAGTGTGCCCGCCAGCGCTGGCGCGTCGCCGACCGGGAAGAGGCGCCCGGCCCGGCCGTCGTCAAGGACCCGGCGGAAGGCGTCGATATCGCTGGCCACGACCGGCGTCCCGGCGGCCATGGCCTCCAGCAGCACGATCCCGAAGCTTTCCTGGCCGGTGTTGGGAGCGCAGTAGACGGCGGCGCTGGCGAACACGCCGGCCTTGTCCGCCTCGGGAACCTTGCCCAGCAGCTCGACGCGGTCCCGAAGCCCGGCCGGCACCCGGTGGAGCACGGCGGCGGCGTCCCCCGGCCCGGCGATGAGCAGGCGGGCCTCCGGTCGGCGGGCCACCAGCTCGGGCAGTGCCGCCAGCAGGACCGGCAGCCCCTTGCGCGGCTCGTCGATGCGGCCGAGGAAGGCCACCGTGTCCCGCGCCCGCGCCGCCGCGGGCAGCGGGCGGGCGTCCCGGAAGGCGCGGGCCGAGACGCCGTTGGGGATCAGCACCCCGTCGGCGCCGAGATGCTCGACGATCGTGCGCCGGGCCGCCTCGGACACCGCGATCCGGGCCCGGATCTTCTCCATCGACGGCTGGAGCGCGCCGCTGGCGGCGGTGAGGATCTTCGAGCGCGGGTTGGCCGTGTGGAAGGTCGCGACGATCGGCCCGTCGGCCAGCATGACGGCCAGCAGACTGATACTGGGAGCGGTCGGCTCGTGCACGTGCAGGACGTCGAAGTCATGCTCGCGCAGCCAGCGGCGTACCCGCGCCGCCGACACCGGACCGGCCAGCAGCCGCGCGACCGACCCGTTGTACGGGACGGGCACCGCGCGGCCGGCATCGACGGCGTACGGGGGCAGCGATCGGGCGTCGTCGACCGGGGTGATCACGGAGACCTGGTGACCGGTCTCCAGCAGCGCCTCGGCCAGGTCACGGACATGGACCTGGACGCCGCCCGGAACGTCCCAGGTGTACGGACAGACAATCCCGATCTTCACCGCGCCGCCTCCCGCGCCGGCTCGCCGGCCGCGCCGACCGGGTCGGCCGGGCCAGGCGGGTCCGCCGGGCCAGCCGCGGCGGGGGCGGCATCCGGCCAGACCCGCTGCAGCATGTGCCAGTCGGCGGGATGGGCGGCGATGCCGGCGGCGAAGGCGTCGGCCAGCGTCTGGGTCATCCGGGCCACGGTGGCCGGCGGCACCGCCGGATGGATGCGCGCGCTCCAGCCGTCCCGGTCGAACCACAGGGTGACCGGAAGCAGAATGGCGCCGGTGCGCAGGGCGAGCGCGGCCGGGCCGGCCGGCATGGTCGTCGTCGCTCCGAAGAACCGGACCGGCACCCCACCCGCCCCGAAGTCACGCTCGGCAACCAGGCAGAGCATTCCGCCCGCGCGCAGCCGCTCGGCCAGCAGGGCGAACGGCGGCTCGGCGCCGCCGGTGAGCGGGATGACCTCCATCCCGAGCGCCCGCCGGAACGCGACGAACCGGTCGAACAGCGACTCGGGCCGCAGCCGCTCGGCCACGGTGGTGAACGGGACGCCCGTGGCGACCAGCCAGGCCCCGGCGTGATCCCAGTTGCCCAGGTGGGGCAGGGCGAGGATGACTCCCCGACCGGTGGCGTAGGCATCCCGCAGCCGGTGTTCGTCCAGGACCCGCATGCGTCCGACGATCCGCTCGCGGGGCATGTCCTGGAGGCGGAAGACCTCCAGCCAGTACCGCGCGTACGAGCGCAGCGCCGCTCGGGTGAGGGCGTCGAGGTCGGTGCCGCTGGGCACGACCCGGGCCAGGTTGGAACGCAGTCGGCGGGTGCCCCGGCCGTCCCGGCGCCAGGCCAAGTCGGCCGCCAGGGTGAACAGCGCCCGGGCCAGCGGTTCGGGCAGCCAGCGGACCAGCCGCCAACCGGCCGCGTAGGCGAGGTCGGCCAGCCGGGAAAGATCGACCGGGCGAGGCTGACCAGGACGGCCGCCTGACCACCGGGTCCGCCTGGGTGGGGACGGGGCCACGGTGCCGGGGAGCCGGTGCGGCGCCGTCAGCGCGCCGAGGGCGCGGCCGGCGTCGGCTGGACACGCCCGCCCGCGGCCGAACCCACTGTCGCGCCGGCCGAGCCCCCGCTCGCCGATGCCCGCGTACCGCCGGCCTCGGTCGTGGCGGCCGGCCGCTGGAGGAACTGCCGGTGCACGTGGACGATGCGCTGGGCGACGGTCAGCGCCGTCACCGCGACGAGCACCCACAGGGCGACGGGCAGCAGATAGGGAACGCCGAGACCATAGAGCCCAGCCGCGACGAGCACGATGAGTAACCGCTCTCCTCGCTCGGCGAAGCCGACGTTGCAGGTGAAGCCGAGCCCCTCCGCCCGAGCCTTCACATACGAGATCACCGAGCCGTTGACCAGGCAGAGGAGGCAGGCGATCACCAACGGCAGCGAGTCGCCGTCGCCCGCGTACCAGACGGCCAGCGAGCCGAAGATCGCGCCGTCGCCGAACCGGTCCGACGACGAGTCGAGAAACGCGCCCCACGGCGAGGACGTGCCCCGGTGGCGGGCGATGAGACCGTCGATCAGGTCCGAGAACACGAACAAGGTGATCACGACGGTGCCGAGGAAGAACACGCCGCGGGTGAAGAACCCCAGCGCCGCCCCGACCACGCCGATAGTCCCAATGATCGTGACCATGTCCGGCGACAGCCGCGAGCGCGCCAGGCGCTCCCCGAGCGGGTCGAGGAACTTCTGGATCTGCGGCCGGGCCTTGCTAGCGAGCATGTCCGTCCCGTCGTGACGCTTCGGTTGAGACTCCAGCCTACCGCCGGGCGCCGGACACCATCGGACAGTAGCCGCGCGCTGACAGTGACCGGTGCGAGGACTTGTTCATCACGCTGTAACGGGAGACCCTGGGGTCAGGTAACCGTCACCTCGTCGCCTCCATCCCGACCGGTCAGCGCCATCTCGACCGGCCGATGCCGAGCAGCGACCACCTCCCGCGACCGAACGGAGGCCCGAAGCCCGACCGGTGGATCGCCCCCGGCGCCGAGGGCGCCGGCCCCGGTGACGGACGGCACACGCTGCCTCCAGTCGCGGTGGCGGAAGGGAGAGGGCATGAGGGCGATCCCGTGCGACACCCGCAACGTCGTCCTGGTCGGTCATAGCGGGGCCGGTAAGACCGCCCTGGTATCGGCCCTGCGCGGCGCGGCCGCCCTGCTCGGCGGGGGCGGGGGCGGAGGAGGCGGCGGTGCCCGGGCGGGCGGGACGGGTCGAGGCGGCGGCGCGACGGCCCGGGCCGCGGCGAGCGCCGCTCCGGCCGGCACCTCCGGGCCGAACGGCGCCGGGCGGGGTGAGGGGCGCCAGCACCGGACGATCGACCTCACCCTCACCCCCATCCCGTGGCGCGGCCTGACCATCAACCTCCTGGACACGCCGGGCTACGCCGACTTCATCGGCGAGATGCGCGCCGGGCTGCGCGCGGCCGACGCCGCGCTGTTCGTGGTCAGCGCGCTGGACGACGTCGACGGCGCGACCCGCGCACTCTGGCGCGAGTGCGCCGAGGCGGGTACCCCTCGGGCAATCGCGATCACCAAACTCAACCACCCGCGCGCCGACTTCGACTCCGCCCTCGCGGCCTGCCGCGCGGCGTTCGGGGACGGCGTCGTCGCCGCGCACGTCCCGCTCGAGCGGCCCGACCAGCACGGCAATGGCGGCACGACCCTGGACCTGCTGGACGGCTCTACCCTCGACCAGGCCGGCCGGCACCCGGCGAGCGCCGCGGGCAGCCCCGGCAGCCCGGGCGCCCCGGACCGCTTCGCGGCCGCCCGCGGCGCGCTCGTCGAGGGGATCATCGCGGAGAGTGAGGACGAGACGCTGCTCGACCGCTACCTCGACGGCGCCGAGCTCGACGCCAAGGTTCTGCTCGACGACCTGGAGATGGCCGTGGCCCGGGGCGCCTTCTACCCGGTCATGCCGGTGTCGGGGCTCGGCCCGTTCGGCGCGGCCGGCCTGCTCGAGCTCATCGTCGGCGCGTTCCCGTCGCCGTCGGAGCATCCCCTGCCGACGTTGAGCCGCGCCGACGGCGGACCCGGCCCGGCCCTGGTGGCCGCCGATCCCGACGGGCCGCTGCTGGCCGAGATCGTCAAGACCACGACCGACGCCTATGTGGGCCGCCTGTCGATGGTCCGGGTCTTCTCCGGCACCCTGCGCCCGGACACCGACGTCCACGTCAGCGGGCATGGACGGGCCGCGGCCGGCCATCCCGACCACGACACGACCGAGCGGGTCGGCGCCCTGAGCCGGCCGGACCCGGATGGGGCCACGCCGATCACCTCGTGCGCGGCCGGGGACATCTGCGTGGTGGCCCGGCTGGCCACGGCGGAGACCGCCGACACGCTCTCGGACGTCGGCGAGCCACTGCTGCTGGAGCCGTGGACGATGCCCGAGCCGCTGCTGCCGGTCGCGATCGAGGCGCGCTCCCGCGCGGACGAGGACAAGCTGTCCACCGCGCTCGCGCGGCTGGCGGCCGAGGACCCGACGCTGACCGTCCGGCAGAACGCCGAGACCGGCCAGCTCGTCCTGTGGTGCCTGGGCGAGGCTCACGCGGACGTCGTGGCCGGCCGGCTGCGCGACCGCTTCGGGGTCGAGGTGAACCGGACCGAGACCCGGGTCCCGCTACGGGAGACGCCCCGGGGCGTGGCCCGGGCCACCGGACGTCACGTCAAGCAGTCTGGCGGACATGGTCAGTTCGCGATCTGTCACATCGTGCTCGAGCCGCTGCCGACCGGGGCCGGGCGGGAGTTCGTCGACGAGGTCGTCGGTGGCGCGGTGCCGCGCCAGTTCATCCCGTCGGTGGAGAAGGGCGTGCTGCGCCAGCTCGACGCCGGGGTGCTGGCCGGATACCCGATGGTCGACGTCCGGGTACGGCTGGTCGACGGCCGGTCGCACCCGGTCGACTCCTCGGACATCGCGTTTCAGACCGCTGGTGCGCTCGCGGTCAAGGAAGCCGCGCGCGAGGCCGGGACAGCGCTGCTCGAGCCGATCCTGGCCGTGTGCGTCGTGGTACCCGACGAGCATGTGGGCGCGGTGACGAGCGATCTGGCCACCCGGCGCGGACGGGTCGTCGGCTTGGAGCCCCTCGGCGGCGGCCGTGGTGTCATCCGAGCCGAGGTGCCCGAGACGGAGATGCTTCGGTACGCGATCGACATCCAGGGACTCACCCAGGGCACTGGCAGCTTCACCCGGAGCCATCTGCGCTACGAGTCGATGCCGGCGGCGCTGGCATCGCGGACCCTCGAGGCGACCGGCCACGGGTGAGGCGACCGGCCGCGACCGGGGCGGTCCTCGCGACCGCTTCGGCCGCGGCCCGTCGGCTTCGGGCCGCCGGCCTCAGCCCGCCGTCTCCGGCCAGGCGGCGGCCAGCATCTCGCGAGTCTGGCCGAGGAGGGACGGCAGGACCTTGGTGCCGCCGATCACCGGCATGAAGTTCGTGTCGCCACCCCATCGGGGCACGACGTGCTGGTGCACGTGCGCGGCGATACCCGCCCCGGCGACCAGGCCGAGATTCATTCCGACATTGAATCCCTGCGCGCCGCTCGCGTGCCGGAGGGCGCGAAGCGCGTGCTGGGTGAAGGACGCCATTTCCGTGGTCTCACCCGCGCTGAGCGCGGCGTAATCCGACTCATGACTATAGGGCACGACCATAAGGTGGCCAGAATTGTACGGATAAAGATTTAACACCGCATACACAAGGTCGCCGCGGGCAACCACGAGGCCGTCTTCATCGGAGAGCGACGGAATGCGGCAGAACGGGCACTCGCCGTCGGGTTCCGGCTTCTCTCCTCGGATGTAGGCAAGCCGGTGCGGAGTGTAGAGGCGACGGAAGGCGTCCGGTGCCCCCACGCCAGACTGCTCCTCGAGCGGCACCCCGTCAGGCGAGGTGGATGTCATGCCCGCCAAGCGATCGACCCCCTTCCGCGCCACGTCCGGACGATCGGGCGGCATGTCCACCCTACCGTCGACCGGCGCGAGGACGGACCGGCCAGCCAGGCGCGGACGGCCGACGTTGCGGACCGCCGCGACCAGAGCCGCCCATGCCACCGAAAGAGGCATCCCGCAACGTAAGAGAGAGGTTGGTGGCGTGGGGGGGTCGCCGCCAACCTCTCAAGCGACGCAACCGGCTTCGCACCGACGGCGCCGCCGCGCCCAGAAGCCACGCACAGTCACGTGGCAACCCGTTGCATCATCTACCGGCGGCCCGTTGCGTCCAATTTTCAAGGATAATAGCGGCGACAGCGTCCCGCTGTACAGAGTTTTCCGGGCGCGGCGGCGAGGGGAACCGGACGCGGTCGCCGGCGGCGTCGACGGGCGGATTTGCCCGGCCTACCGGCGCCCAGCCCGATCCCGTGCCGGGCTCGGCGGGACGCGGGTAGCGGCGCCGTCTCCAGCGCGGCGGCGTGCCTGTGCACCGACACCCGTTCGCGGCCTCGTTTTCGACGTCCTGTCGGAGTTATCCACAGATCGGCGGAACGGCGCTCGGCGGAGCCTGGTCCGGATGCTCTACTGATACGACATTTCGAGCCGCCGCCGGCCTCGACCGGCGGACACAATCCGAGGACGTCGCCATGACCCGCCCGTTCAGGTTGTTCCGGCCGGCCAACGCATGCCTGGCCCGTCACGGCTGGCGCCGCGCGGCCACCGCCGCGTTGGTCTGCCTCGCCGCCGGCGTCGCCTCGTCGGCGCCGGCCGCCGCAGATCCCGGCCGGCGCCGGCCGGCACCCGCCACACTCGTCGCGACCCAGCTCACCTCGACCCAGCTCGCGGCGACCCAGCTCACCTCGACCCAGCACGACCCGACCCCGCCCACCGCCGCCCCGCTCGGCCTCGTCGCCCCCGCCGGCGGGCCGGGCTCCCCCACTCTGCCGCGCTCCATCGCCGCGCTCGGGGACGCGATCACCACCGGCTACGACGCGTGCGGCCTGGTCGGTGACTGCCCGAGCGCCTCCTGGGCGATCGGCGGCCAGGCTCAGGTGGACAGCCACGCCGAACGGCTCACCGCGATCAACCCGTCCAGCCCGGTCCAGGCGACCATTCACGCCTCGGCCGGCGCGCGGGCGGCCGACCTGCCGGCCCAGGCGCTGGCGGCCGTGCGCGACCACGCGGACTACGTCACCGTGACGATCGGAACACGGGACGCGTGCGCGGCCACCCTGGCCGGGATGACCCCGGTGGCCACCTTCCGGGGCCAGGTCGCGACGGCGCTGGGCACGCTGGCCACCGGTCTGCCCGACGCACGGATACTCCTGGCCAGCGTGCCCGACCTGGTCGGTATCTGGCGGGTCGGTGCCGGGCGCGGCGGTCCGGGATCCGCCGCCGCGTGCCCGACCGTCCTGGCCGGCACAGACAGTCCCGCCGCGCCGGCTCCGGCCGAGGCGGCCCGGCGCGGGCAGGTCGAGGCGAGGATCCGCGCGTACAACGACGCACTGCGGGACGTCTGCGCGCCGGTGCGAACCTGCGGATACGACCGGGGAGCGGTGTTCGCCGCGCCGATCACGGCCGACGATCTGAGCGCCGCCGACGGATTCCACTTCAGCCAGAACGGTCAGCGCGCGCTGGCCGGGATCCTGTGGGACGCGGGCTTCTACCCTGGTCTGCCGTAGCGACGGCCCACGAAGGCGCTCGAGACCGAGCAAACCCCCCGCGCGGCGCGCGGGGGGTTATCCACCATCTGGTGGGCGATACTGGGATTGAACCAGTGGCCTCTACCGTGTCAAGGTAGCGCTCTCCCACTGAGCTAATCGCCCCTGAGATGTCGAGGCGGAGGCGGGAATCGAACCCGCGTACAGGGCTTTGCAGGCCCTTGCCTAAACCACTCGGCCACTCCGCCCGGATTGGCCGGACAGTGGTTGCCCTCTGACCTCGATGTACTCGAGCGGACGACGGGATTCGAACCCGCGACCCTCACCTTGGCAAGGTGATGCTCTACCAACTGAGCCACGTCCGCGTACCCACCGCTGTGGTGGTGTGCTTGCACTCTATAGGACGGCGGGCCGGAGCGTCGAATGCCCCACCCACCCGAGTGCGACCAGTGTCGGTTGATCGGGCCGGTAGCGCCCGCGGTGAGACTCGGGCAGTCCGGCTTCGCGGCCCTCGGCCACGCGGGCCACCCCCATGGCCCGTATTACTCACCTCCACCTCGTCGATCGGGTGGGCCAACGGCACCCTCGCGGTGGTCCGGCTGGTGGCCGGGTGGGACTACTGCCCACGAGTCGGATCACCAGCCTGAGGTGAGTGATGTAGCCCACTGTCTAGTCCGCTCGGCGGCCCACGTCGGGCCCGGGCCGCCCTGGGGCCATCAGATATATCTGTGGGCGGCCAACGGATCCGCCCGAAGGTGCCCGGGCCAGGCCTGGCTGGGCCCGCCGGCCACCGCGCCGTCACCCGCCGCGCGAAGTAGTCACTCACCGGACACCCAGTCGATCGACCGCCGGCGGCCAGGGCAGCCGGCCGCCCCGCCCGCGCCCGGCCGCCCCGCCCGCCCGCCGGGCGCCCCGCGACCGGGCGGCTCGCGCCGGCCGGAGCCCGCGGCCCGGGCCGTCCCTGCTGTGCATGCCCACAACGGGGACGGCGCTGGCGAACACCCAAGAAAACGGCGACGCCGCGGGGAGCTCATCGCGCTCCCCGCGGCGTCACCGTGCCGCGCCTCGCGGGCGGTGCGAACCTCGGCGGTCCGGCCGGCCGCGGACATCCACCGCGCACCTGGAGCCGGCCCGCCCGGGCCGGCTCCAGGGCCCCGGATCAGGTCTCGGGGCCGCCCCAGATCAGCAGGGCAAGCTCGGCGTCGAGGTCGACGGCGTCTCCCTCTGCTCCCAGCGGCACCGCCGAGTAGGTACGGCGCAGGAAGGAGAGGACCTCCGAGCGCGGCATCTCGAACAGCGCGTGCCCCGACGGGCTGGACAGCGACAGGCAGACCACCCGGCCGCCGGACTGCGCGGCCGGCCAGACCTGCACGTCACCGTCGCCAGAAGGGCGGCGGACGCCGTCGGAGAGCAGTTGGCGGGCGAAGGTCCATTCGACGACTTCGTCCGCCCCGGTCCGGAACCCGATGCTCACCGCGTAGGGGTCGGCGGGCTCGTACCGCATGGTCGCCGCGACGGGCACTGGAGCGCCGCCGGGGACGACGAGTCGGAGGGCAAGTTCAGCTGTGATGGTGTCGTGGCGAATAGTCATCGGGCGGCCTCTCAGTGCTGCGGTGGTGCGGGCGAGCACCCGTTTAACGGGAAGGTTCCCTCTCGGAGTCCCGTCAGAAACAAGGTTATGCCAAGTGAACATCCGTTACGCCGGTTCGGAGGACTTGTCCGGCATAGCCCACATCTACTAGTCCCGAAGGGTTAGGTCGCAGCAACGCGCGCCTCCCAGATCAAGGCCGCCGACGTCAACTCTCGACGCCGTGGCGGCTCCCGTCAACGCGTGCCTCTCGTCGGATGCCAGTGAGTTGTCGTGCGTGTGTCGATACCTGTACCCACGGCCCCGGCGGCCAACCACCAACGTCCCTCACGTTGCCGACAAGCGACGCCCATGTTGTCCCGACGGTTGCCCCACCGGGACAGGCGGATCCGCCGGCCGAGGCTCGCCGGGCCCGGCGGCCCGGTCCTCCGGTCGCCGGATGCCGTCGCCGGATGCCGGGCCGGCGTCGGACCCGCGCCCGCGCGGTGTAAGCTCAGAGCCGTCACCAGGTGGCCGGATTCAACGGGCGGGACAGGTCCGGCACCCGGGATGATCCCTCCGGGGCGTATAGCTCAGTGGTAGAGCGCTGCCTTCACACGGCAGAGGCCCGTGGTTCGAAACCACGTACGCCCACCCGAATTCTCACGTCGCGTGCAGCGCCGGTGGCCTGTCGCCACGGCCCGCCCGGGCGGGCGACAGGCCAGTCGTTACAGAGCCTCGCCGTCCACCAGGGTCACCAGGCCCGTGGTCAGGCTGTAGACCATCCCGACCACGGCATGGCCCGGCTCGCTCACCGCGGGGCTGCCCGCCCGGACCGCCTCGGCCGTCGCCACCACGTGCGACGAGACGATCTCCAGCGGGTCGGTGATCCCCCGCTCGGTGGCCGCCCGCACGTTGGGGAGGACCAAGTCGAGCACCGGCCGCAGGGCGGGCGGCGGGTCGAACGCCTCCGTCAGCACGTCCCGCGCGGCGCCGACCGCCCCGCACGACGTGTGACCGAGCACCACCACCAGCGGCGCGCCCAGCGTCCCGACTCCGAACTCGACGCTGGCCAGAGCCTCCGGACCCGCACCGTGGCCGGCCGTGCGGACGACGAACAGGTCCCCCAACCCACGGTCGAAGACCAGTTCCACCGGGACCCGCGAATCGGAGCATCCGAGCACCACCGCGAACGGCTTCTGCCCAGCGGCCACCGCGCGCCGCCGGATGGCGTCGCCCAGCGGGTGGATCCGCGCGTCGAAGGCGGATCGCTGGTTGCCGGCCAGCAACTCGGCCAGAGCCGCCGAGGCGGCGGCCGACGTGATGGGACTCGACGCTTTCACCATCGTGTCGCTCCTCATCGTGTCGCTCCTCGAGGAAGACCTCGCCAACGGGACAGACGGGACAGGCCGGGCCGGGCACTTACCCGCGGGCCGTCCAGGTCACCCTCGCCCAGCCAGCGCCGGCGACCGGACCAACTCTCGCGCACCAACGGGCCAGCGGGGCCGCGCCACCGGCCGGTCGTGAGCAGCGCCACGTCCCGCGCCTCCGGCCAATCCGTCGATCACGACAATTAGCCGATCACGGCGAATCAACTCAAACGAGCGGTCCGACCCGAACGGCTGGTCGCGGAAGGCGGAACCCGCGGCCAATCCCCGACGACGGCCGGTCAGGTGCCAAGGCCGTCGGTCGTGACGAAGTCCATGAGCCGCTCGACCGCGCCGAGCAGTCCGGACTCGACGTCGGCGAAGGAGTCGACCGAGCCGAGAATCCGCCGCCACATGGTCCGGGGATCACTGACACCGAGCGCGGCACAGACCCCCTCCTTCCACGGCTGGCCCGGGGGCACGACCGGCCAGGCCGGGATGCCCACGGCCGACGGCTTCACCGCCTGCCAGATGTCGATGTAGGGATGGCCGGTCACAAGCAGGTGCGGGTGCGTGACGCCGGCCACGATCCGGCTCTCCTTGGAGCCTGGGACCAGGTGGTCGACCAGGACGCCGAGGCGGCGCCCGGGCCCCGGGCGGAAGGCGCTGACCACCGAGGCCAGCTCGTCGATCCCGTCCAGCGGCTCGACGACGACGCCCTCCAGGCGCAGGTCGTCGCCCCAGATCCGCTCGACGAGCGCGGCGTCGTGCAGGCCCTCGACGTAGATCCGGCTCTGCCGGGCCACCCGCGCCGCCTGGCCGTGCACGGCCGTCGAGCCCGACGCTGTCCTGGTCGGGCGGGCCGGGCCGCCGCGGCGCGGACCGGCAAGCGTGACCCGCTCTCCGAACAGCAGGAACGCGCCCGGTTCCAGCGGGAAGACCCGGCGCCGGCCCTGCCCGTCCTCCAGGGTCACCCCGCCCGCCTCGACCTCGACGACCAGGCCGGTGAACCCGGAGGCGGCGTCCTCGACGACCGTGTCCGCGTCGACCTCGACGACGCGCGGCGGGGCGGGACGCGCCTTCCGGGCCGCTTCGGCCAGGACGTCCGGACCGTAGTCTCTGCTCCGCACGCGGCCACTCTAGTAGCTGAAGATCCCGGTGCGTGACCGTCCCACGCTCGGCTCGGGGTCCCCCGAGCGGCCCGCGCGGGTGATGATGGCGGGGTGAGCACCCCGCCGGCCGGCTACGGCCCCGCGACCGCCCTGATCGTCGTCGACGCGCAGAACGACTTCGCGAGCCCCGCCGGCAGCCTGTACGTCGAGGGCGGCGAAGCGCTCATCCCGCTGATCAACGCCGAGGTCGAGCGGGCGACGCGAGACGGGTCGCCGGTCTTCTACACCCAGGACTGGCATCCGGCGGTGACTCCGCACTTCCAGGCCATGGGCGGGGTCTGGCCGACGCACTGCGTGGGCGAAACCGGCGGCGCCGAGCTCCATCCCGAGCTGGTCGTGGCCGGGCCGGTGGTCCGTAAGGGCGTGGGCGGTGAGGACGGGTACTCGGGCTTCACGGTCCGTGACCCCGAGCGGGGGGCGGTCCTCCCGACCGAGCTGGTCGGGCTCGTCGCGTCCAGCGGTGCCCGCGACCTGGTGGTGACCGGCCTGGCCGGCGACCACTGCGTGAAGGCGACGGCGCTGGACGGCCGGGCGCTCGGCTACGGCGTCACAGTACCGCTCGGGCTGACCCGGTTCGTGAACCTGGAGCCCGGTGACGACGGCCGCGCGGTCGCCGAGATGCGGCGGGCCGGGGTGGTCGTCACGGACTGACCACGCTCCGGCGCCACCGCGCGCCCCAATCCGGGGCTCCGACCCGCGCTCCGGCGCGGAGCTCGGCTCAGGCCGCGCAGTCCGAGCACACCATGTGCGCCCGGTCGGCCAGCTGGCTGCGGTGATGGACGAGGTAGCAGCTGGAGCAGGTGAACTCGTCCGCCTGGCGCGGCAGGACCCGCAGGGTCAGCTCCTCTCCCGCGAGGTCGCCGGGTACGTCCAGCTCGGCCTCGAAGGGATCGGCGTCGTCCCCGAGATCGGCCGCCGCGTCCGCCCGCCGGGCCTTCAACGCCTCCAGGCTCTGCTCCGGAGAGTCGTCGACTTCGGTCGTTCGGGGTGTGTCGTAATCGGTGGCCACTTGAGATACTCCCGTATGAAGGTGTGGGCGTCTCCACGTGCGCCTCCCACAACGCACGACCGGCGGGGTATGTGCCCGCTAAAGCCACCCCGGGCCGGTGTGGCTTTCACCACAACCGTCTCCACGGCGCAACCATGCGCCCACCGAGCCGACCCGCGTCCGCCCGACCGGGCGGCCAGAGCGACTGGTGGGAGCGGCTGCCGGCGGCGGCTGCCGGCGGCGCCTGGTGGGAGCGGCCGACGGGGTGCCCGGGCGGTGGCGGCGCGGGTACGCGCCCGCCGTCAGCCCGTGCGGCGCAGCCAGGTCACCGGAGCCCCGTGCGCGCCCCGGCGCATCGGCTCCAGCACGTCGTCCCACTGGGTACCGAGCAGGCGGTGCAGGCCCCGGATGAGGCTGTCGCGGGCCTCGCCCCGGTCCAGCAGCGCCCGCAGCGGTGCCTCGCCCACGACGACGTCCCCGTTCGCGCCGATCGACGCGCGGTGCAGGCCGAGCTCGGGGGTGAAGGCGTAGCGCTCGGCGTCACACCCGGCCGAGGGCCCCTCGACGGTCTCGAAGAAGACCTGGCCCAGACGGCGCAGCCGGCCCGCCAGGCGGCTGGCCGTGGACGGCTGCGAGCGCCACTCCAGGCCCGCGTAGAGATGCCCGGGCGCCGCCGGTTGGGAGGACCAGGTAAGGGAGACCGGCGTGTCCAGGATGGCGGACACGGCGAACTCCAGGTGCGGGCACAGCGGCGGCGGGCAGGCCAGAACCACCAGTGTGCCGGGCACCCCGTGGGACACCGGCCCCGAGACCCCGCCCCGGGCAGATGACGTTGGGACCACGCGAGACCTCCGTCGAACGAGAGCGCCTTCCCCTGCGATCTCGCACGGCCCTCACGCGGGACCAGGCAGATAGTCCCACGGGACCACCTTCCCGACTAGTGCCATCGGCGTGTCGGATGGCTGAGTTGTCGGTGTACGGACGTCGTTGCGGCGACGCTGTCACCATGGGAGCCATGACCGCCCGTACGCCCACGAGCCCGGTGCCCGCGCTGGTGCCCGCGCTGGTGCCCGCGCCGCCGTCCGCGCGCCCCTCCCGCCGCCCGGCCGGCGGGTGGCCCGGACGCTCCGGACCGAGGCCACGCGTGGGCGCGGCCTCCCAGGCGCCCCGGCGCATCCGCCACCCGTAGGCTTCGGACGTATGTTGCAGCGCTGGCCAGGCGACCCTTATCCACTGGGAGCCACATTCGACGGCTCGGGGACGAACTTCGCGCTCTTCTCCGAGGTGGCCGAGAGCGTCGAGCTGTGCCTGTTCGACGCGGCCGGCGCCGAGACCAAGGTCACGATGACCGAGGTCGACGCCTTCGTCCACCACGTCTACCTGCCGAGCATCGGGCCGGGCCAGCGCTACGGCTACCGCGTCCACGGCCCGCACGAGCCGGCGCGCGGGCACCGCTGCAACCCGGCCAAGCTGCTGCTCGACCCGTACGCCAAGGCGGTCGACGGCGAGGTCAGCTGGGGTCAGGCCGTGTTCGGCTACCGGTTCGGCGAGCCCGACAGCGTCGAGACGACCGACTCCGCGCCGCACATGATGAAGTCGGTGGTGATCAGCCCGTTCTTCGACTGGTCCGGCGACCGCTCGCCCCGCACCCCGTACAACGAGACGCTCGTGTACGAGGCGCACGTGCGCGGGCTGACCCGGCTGCACCCGGGCATGCCGCCCGAGTACCGGGGCACGTACGCCGGCGTGGCCCACCCGGCGATGATCGACCACTACCAGAAGCTCGGCGTGACCGCGGTCGAGCTGATGCCGGTGCACCAGTACGTCAACGACGAGTACCTGGTGCAGCGCAACCTGCGTAACTACTGGGGCTACAACTCGATCGCCTTCCTGGCCCCGCACAACTCCTACTCCGCCGCCGGCGGCGCGGGCCAGCAGGTCCAGGAGTTCAAGGCGATGGTCAAGAGCCTTCACGCGGCCGGGATCGAGGTGATCCTCGACGTCGTCTACAACCACACCGCCGAGGGCAACCACCTGGGCCCGACGCTGTCGTTCCGGGGCATCGACAACGCCGCGTACTACCGGCTCGTCGAGGACGACCAGCGCTACTACATGGACTACACCGGCACCGGCAACAGCATGTACGTCCGCGGCCCGCACGTCCTCCAACTGATCATGGACTCGCTGCGGTACTGGGTCACCGAGATGCACGTCGACGGCTTCCGCTTCGACCTGGCCGCCACGCTGGCCCGGGAGTTCTACGACGTCGACCGGCTGTCGGCCTTCTTCGACCTCGTCCAGCAGGACCCGGTCGTCTCCCAGGTCAAGCTGATCGCCGAGCCGTGGGACCTCGGCGCGGGCGGCTACCAGGTCGGCAACTTCCCGCCGCTGTGGACCGAGTGGAACGGCAAGTACCGCGACACCGTCCGCGACTTCTGGCGCGGCCAGGACCACGGCATCGCCGAGTTCGCCTCCCGGCTGACCGGCTCGTCCGACCTGTACGAGTCCAGCGGTCGCCGGCCGTCCGCGTCGATCAACTTCGTCACCGCCCACGACGGGTTCACCCTGGCCGACCTCGTCTCCTACAACGACAAGCACAACATCGACAACGGCGAGGACAACCGGGACGGCTCCGACGACAACCGGTCCTGGAACTGCGGCGTCGAGGGGCCGAGCGACGACCCGGAGATCCGCGCGCTGCGCGGCACTCAGGTCCGGAACTTCATCACGACGCTGCTGCTCTCCCAGGGCGTCCCGATGATCGTGGCCGGCGACGAGATGGGCCGTAGCCAGGGCGGCAACAACAACGCCTACTGCCAGGACAACGAGATCTCCTGGCTGAACTGGTCCGATGCCGAGACCCACCGCGACCTGCTGGAGTTCACCGCCGCCGTATCGGCTCTGCGCCGGGCGCACCCGGTCTTCCGGCGGCGGCGGTTCTTCCAGGGCAGCCCGATCCGCGGCTCGGACCGGGAGGTCGCCGGGGCCGCCCGCACGGGCGAGGACGCCGAGCAGGTCAAGGACATCGTCTGGCTGCGGCCGGACGGCGCCGAGATGTCCGACGCCGACTGGGACTCCGGGACGGCCCGCTCCCTGGGCATGTTCCTGTCCGGGGACGGCATACCCGACCCGGACAGCCGGGGCGAACCGGTCCGGGACGACTCGTTCCTGCTGTTCTTCAACGCGCACTTCGAGTCGATCGACTTCCGCGTCCCCCCGAAGTCGTTCGGACCCCTCTGGGAGATCATCATCGACACCCGCGTACCCGTCGGGGCGGCCGGTGACGGCATCGCCCGCGAGATCATCGACAGTGACCGGGGTCCCGGCGACCCGGACTCGGTCAGCCTGCCCGTCGCGTCGGTCAGCCCGGCGCTGGCCGGGGCGGCCGGCGGCGGCCTGATCGGCCTCGGCCTGGGCGTCGGGGTCGCCCTCTCCCCCAGCGGGGTGAAGGTCGTCCGCACCGCCGACGCCGACGGCACCGTGTCCGTCGGCGGCCGCTCGATCCTGGTGCTGCGCCGTGCCCAGTGACCTCGATGCGGCCGGCTCCGAGCGCGCCGCCCCGACCGCGACCTACCGGCTGCAGTTCAGCGGGGAGTTCTCCTTCTCCGACGCCACCGTCCTCGTGCCCTACCTGGCCGCGCTGGGCGTCAGCCACCTGTACTGCTCGCCGATCCTGACCGCGACCGAGGGCTCGGCCCACGGCTACGACGTGGTCGACCCGACCGAGATCAACCCGGAGATCGGCGGCGCGGCCGGCTTCCGCCGGCTGGTGACGGCCTGCCACAAGGCCGGGCTCGGCCTGGTGGTCGACATCGTCCCCAACCACATGAGCATCGCCGCGCCCCAGTTCGCCAACACGGCCTGGTGGTCAGTGCTGCGCGAGGGGCCGGACTCGCCCTACGCCGGCTGGTTCGACGTCGACTGGGACACCGCGGACAACCCCGGCCAGGTCCTCGTCCCGATCCTCGGCCGGGCCCTGGTCGACTGCCTGGCCGACGGCGAGCTGACGCTGAGCAAGCGGGACGACCTGGGCGGCGACTGGGTCATCGGCTACTACGGCCACGTCCTGCCGGTGGCGGCGGGCACCGAGGACCCCGACGACCTGCTCGGGACCCTCGACCGCCAGTACTACCGGCTGTGCGACTGGCGGGTCGGGCTGGCCGAGCTGAACTACCGGCGCTTCTTCGACATCACGACGCTGGCCGGGCTGCGCCAGGAGGACGGCGACGTCTTCGCCGCGACGCACCGGACGATCCTCGAGCAGATCCACGCGGGCGCGGTCGACGGGCTGCGCATCGACCACCCGGACGGGCTGGCCGACCCCGAGGGTTACCTGGACGCGCTCGCCGCGGCCAGCGGCGGCGTCTGGACGGTCGTCGAGAAGATCCTCGAAGCCGGGGAGGAGCTGCCGGAGTCGTGGGCCTGCGACGGGACCACCGGCTACGAGGCACTCAACCGACTCCTGCGCCTCTACGTCGACCCGGCCTCCACGCGGGCGCTGACGACGCTCAACGCCGAGGTCACCGGCTTCCCGGCCGACTTCGCCGAGCTGGCCCGGGAGGCCAAGCTCGACGTGCTCGAGGAGGTGCTGCGCCCCGAGCTCGAGGCGCTGGTCACCCTGGCCCTGCGGGAGGCCCGCACCCGGCGGGCCGACCTGACCCGGGCCGGCCTGCGCGAGGCCGTCGTCGAGGTGCTGGCCGCCTTCGACGTCTACCGGGCCTACGTCCGGCCGGGCGGGGTGCCCGGCCTGGACGCGCGGGCCGCGGTCGTGCGGGCCTGCGAGGCCGCCCGCCGCCTGTGCCCGCACCGGCTGCGGGAGGTCGACCTGGTCGAGGACCTGGCGCTGTCCGGCCCGACGTCGTTCGTCACCCGCTTCCAGCAGACCACCGGCCCGGTGATGGCCAAGGGCATCGAGGACACGGCGTTCTACCGCTACCCGCGGCTGCTGGCGGCCAACGAGGTCGGCGGCGCCCCGGGCGATCTGCCGGCCTTCCCGATCGGCCATCCCCGCGGCGCGGTCGAGCAGTTCCACGAGGCGAACGTCAACGTCCAGCGGTCGCTGCCGCTGACGATGACGACCCTGTCGACCCATGACACCAAACGGTCCGAGGACGTGCGGGCCCGGCTCGTGCTGATCTCGGAGGATCCGCGCGGCTGGGCCGACCTGGTCCGGAAGCTGATCACCTTCGGTGAGCGCTACGCCGACGCCGAGTTCGGTTGGCCGGACCGGATCGCCGTCTACCTGCTGGCCCAGACGCTGTTCGGCGCGTGGCCGATCTCCGCCGAGCGGGTCCAGGAGTACATGCTCAAGGCGGTCCGCGAGGCCAAGCTGCACACGAGCTGGGTCGATCCGGACACCGCCTACGAGGGCGCGCTCGCGAACTACATCGACGCCGTGCTGGACGACCGGGACTTCGTCGGCGCGCTGGAGAGCTACGTCTCGGGCTGCGTCGAGCTCGGCCGCCAGAACTCGCTGTCCCAGAAGCTGCTGCAGCTGGTCTCGCCCGGCATCCCCGACGTGTACCAGGGCCAGGAGCTCTGGGACGCCTCGCTGGTCGACCCGGACAACCGGCGGCCGGTCAACTTCACCGAGCGGGCGCGGATGCTGGCCGAGCTGGGGCAGGACGCCGACAGCCGGCGGGCGCCGGCGCTGGACGACAGCGGCGGGGCGAAGCTGCTGGTCGTGGCCCGGGCCCTGCGGTTACGCCGTGAGCACCCGGAATGGTTCGACCAGCGCGGCACCTACCGCCCGCTGTGGGCCTCGGGCTCGGCCGCCGGGCACGTGGTGGCGTTCGTCCGCTCCGAGTCCGTCATCGCCGTCGCCCCCCGGCTCGTGCTCGGCCTGCGCCGGGGCGGTGGCTGGCGGGACACCACGCTGCCGCTCCCGGAGGGGCGCTGGACCGACATCCTCACCGGGCGCCGCCACGACGGCGGGACGGCCTACGTCCTGCGGCTGCTGCGCGACTTCCCCGTCTGCCTCCTCGTCCGCGTGTAGCCGTGCCTGCCTGTAGCCGGGGCTGCCTGTAGCCGGGGCTGTCTGTAGCCGGGAGGGGCCGGTCGCCGTCCGACATCGGCGTCAGGGTTAGTGACAGCGGGGGTTCGGGGCAGAACGACCGTGACCTTTGGGGAGGGCCCCACAGGCGAGGTTTCGACACGGTAGACAGGACGTTATGAGCACCTTTCGCCTGTGGGCACCGGACGCGAAAGCTGTGCGGGTGGTCACGAACAGCGACCCCGGGCCGGCCGCCGACCAGGACGGCGGCCCCGACGAAGGTGATCTCGTCCACGACATGATCGCCGAGGCCGGCGGCTGGTGGTGGGTCAACGTCCCCGCCGCCGGGCCGGGCACGGACTACGCGTTCCTCCTGGACGGGGAGGCACGCGAGCTGCCCGACCCCCGCTCGGCCCGCCAGCCCCACGGGGTGCACGGGCGCTCCCGGCTGGTGGACCACAGCCGGTTCACCTGGACCGACGCCGCCTGGCACGGCAGCCCGCTGCCGGGCAGCGTCCTCTACGAGCTCCACGTCGGCACGTTCACCCCCGAGGGCACGTTCGACGCGGCCATCGATCGCCTCGACCACCTGGCCGCGCTCGGGGTGAGCGCCGTCGAGCTGCTGCCGGTCAACGCCTTCCCGGGCCGGCGCGGCTGGGGGTACGACGGGGTCGACCTGTTCGCCGTCCACGAGCCCTACGGCGGGCCGGACGGGCTGAAGCGGTTCGTCGACGCCGCGCACAACCGCGGCCTCGGCGTGGTGATGGACGTCGTGTACAACCATCTCGGGCCGGATGGGAACTACCTGAGCCAGTTCGGGCCGTACTTCACGACCACCCACCTGACGCCGTGGGGGCCGGCGGTCAACCTCGACGCGCCCGGCTCGGACGAGGTCCGGGCGTTCGTCATCGACAACGTCCGGATGTGGCTGCGGGACTACCACTGCGATGGGCTGCGGCTGGACGCCGTGCATGCCTTCGCCGACAGCCGGGCCCGGCCGCTGCTGGAGGAGATCGGCGACGCCGTGGGCAAGCTGTCGGCCCAGCAGGGCCGGCCGCTGTTCGTCGTCGCCGAGTCCGACCTCAACGACCCGCGGCTGGTCGCGCGCAAGGAGGCCGGGGGCTACGGCCTGGACGCGCAGTGGACCGACGACGTGCACCACGCGCTGTGGGCGGCGCTGTCCGGGGAGCGGCAGGGCTACTACCTCGACTTCGGCTCCCTGGCCACGCTGGCCAAGGCGCTGAGCCGGGGCTTCGTCCACGACGGGACGTACTCGGCGTTCCGCGGCCGCCACCACGGCCGGCCCGTGCCGCCGAACATCCCGGCGCACCGGTTCGTCGTGTCGCTGCAGAACCACGACCAGATCGGCAACCGGGCGCGGGGGGACCGCGCCAGCGAGACGCTGTCGGACGGGTTGCTGCGGGTGGGGGCGGCGCTGCTGCTGACCTCGCCGTTCACACCCATGCTGTTCATGGGCGAGGAGTGGGGGGCACGCACGCCCTGGCAGTACTTCACCGACCACGTCTCGCCGGAGCTGGCGGCGGCGGTCAGCGCCGGGCGGCGCCGCGAGTTCGCCGCCCACGGCTGGGGGCCCTCGGAGGTGCCCGACCCCCAGGAGCAGTCGACCTTCGAGGCCTCCCAGCTGGACTGGAACGAGCCGGAGCGGGCCGAGCACCGGTCGCTGCTCGACTGGTACCGGCGGCTGATCGCGCTGCGCCGGGACCTGCCGGGGCTGTCCGACCCGTCGTGGGCGTCGGTGCGCTGCGCCTTCGACGAGGAGGCTCGCTGGTTCGTGCTGTACCGGGGCTCGGTGGCGGTCGTGGCCAACCTCAGCCGGGAGCGGCGCGAGGTCCCGGTCGACGGTGTGCCGTTCGACGTCCCGGCGGCGTCGCTGCCCGGTTTCCTGTACATGCCGGGACGGGTCGACCTCGACGGGGAGTCGGTTGTCGTGGCTCGGCTCGTCGACGCTCCGCCCGGCTAGCGAGCGGCGGGGCGGCCCGCGATCAGCGGCGGCGTTCGCGCTCGGCCGCGCGGGACAACGCCAGCACGAGTCCGCCGAGCATCGCCATCCCGACGAGGAGGATGACGATCAGCAGGACCACGTAGGTGACCATCGTCGCCGCTCCTTACCGCTGTACCGCTGTTCGCGCTGCCGCCGTCGCCACGTCCGACCATCATGCCGGTTCGGGATCGGAGGCGCCGACGGCGGGTGCGGCGCCGGCACCCGCCTGGCGCCCTAGCTAGAGTCGGCTCGTGCGCAGCCTGATTCCGCCGTCGGGTCCGGATGCCATCGAGCCGGTCGAGGCCGACCTGGACGTGGCCTACGCCGTTCCACCGCCGCCGGCCGGCCGCGCGCACGTCCGCGCCAACTTCGTGGCCGCCCTCGACGGCGCCATCGCGCTGAGCGGCCGCTCGGGCGGGCTGGGCGGCGACGCCGACCGGCGCGTCTTCCATACCCTGCGCTGGCACAGCGACGCCGTTCTGGTCGGCTCGGGCACCGCGATCGCCGAGAACTACGGGGGCGTGATCGTCCCGTCGGCGCGGCGGGACTGGCGCCGCTCGGTCGGCCTGGCTCCCGTCCCCCCGGTCGTCGTCGTGAGCGCCAGCCTGCGGCTCCAGGTGGGCGCGCGGCTGTTCGGCGCCGAGGTCCGCCCGATCGTGCTGACCACGGCCAGCGCGCCGGCCGAGCGCCGCCAGGCCTTGGCCCAGGTGGCCGATGTCGTCATCGTCGGGGACGAGGTCGTCGCGCCCGCGGCCGCGGTGGCGGCGCTGGCCGAGCGGGGCCTGACCAAGATCCTGTGCGAGGGCGGGCCGTCGCTGTACACGAGCATCGCGGGCGCCGGGCTGCTCGACGAGCTGTGCCTGACGGTGGCGCCCATCCTGGCCGGCCCCGGCCAGCCCGGCATCGCCGCCGGCCCGGCCTGGCCAGCCCCGGTGGGTCTCGAGCTGATCCACGCCCTGGCGGAGGACGGCTATCTCTTCCTTCGCTACCATCCGCGCCCGTCAGCTACGATGGCGGCGCGGACAGGTGTTGACGGGGAGGAGTAGCGGCGCACGCGGCCAGCCGGCCGCCCTCGAGCACGAGGGTGGCGCGGCAGCGAGCCGGGGACGGTGGGAGCCCGGTGGCAGGCACGCTGTGAAGATCACCCCTGAGCCGCCGGAAGAACGTGCGTGGCCTGGGCATTCGGACTCGTGGGCTCAGTACTCGTGGGCTCAGTGCCTCGGCCGCGCATCAGTAGAACCGGCCGTCGCGGGAACAAGAGTGGCCGTCCAGGTGGCGCCCGTTCGGGGCGAGCGGACGGCAAGGAGGGTGGTACCGCGGTATCCCTCCGGACCGGGCGTACGCCCGGCCCGGAGGCGACGTCGTCCCTCCGTTGGAGAACCGATCGCCGACGGAGACCGCGAGAATCCTGATGACCGCTACCCCATCCGACCCCGCCGCGCCTGCCGCGCCCGCCGCACCCGTGTTCCGGCCGCTGCCGGCCCAGGTCGACCTGCCCGCCCTCGAGCGGGAGACCCTGGAACGCTGGCGCGACCAGAAGATCTTCCAGCGTTCGATGGACGCCTCGGCGGACCGGCCGCTGTGGGTCTTCTACGAGGGCCCGCCGACCGCGAACGGCAAGCCGGGAACCCACCACGTCGAGGCCCGTGCCTTCAAGGACCTCTTCCCCCGCTACAAGACGATGCGCGGCTACCACGTCCCCCGCCGGGCCGGTTGGGACTGCCACGGGCTGCCGGTCGAGCTGGCGGTCGAGAAGGAGCTCGGCTTCACCACCAAGGGTGACATCGAGAAGTTCGGCGTGGCCGAGTTCAACGCCCGCTGCCGCGAGTCCGTCCTGCGCCACGTCTCGGACTTCTCGGCGATGACTGAGCGCATGGGCTACTGGGCCGACCTCGAGAACGCCTACCGCACCATGGACACGCCCTACATCGAGAGCGTGTGGTGGTCGCTGAAGCAGATCTTCGACAAGGGCCTGCTGGTCGAGGACTACCGGGTCACGCCGTACTGCCCCCGCGACGAGACGCCGCTGTCCGACCACGAGGTCTCCCTCGGTTACGCGGACGTGGTCGACCCGTCGGTCTACGTGCGCTTCCCGGTCGTGTCCGGCCCGACGAAGCTGCGCGGCACCACGCTGCTGGTCTGGACGACGACGCCGTGGACGCTGGTGTCGAACACCGCCGTCGCCGCCCATCCCGACGTGACCTACGCCGTGGTGCGGGCGGCCGACGGCGAGCTGGTCGTCGTGGCGGAGCCGCTGGTCGCGGCGGCGGTCGGCGACGACGCCGAGATCATCGACCGGGTAAGCGGACGGGAGCTGGAGGGCGTCGGGTACGCCCGTCCCTTCGAGCTGCTGGCCGCCGACGCGTTCGAGGCGCCGGCCGGCGTCGCTCCGCCGGAGCGTCTCGCCCCGCCGCACTCGGTCGTGCTGGCCGACTACGTGACCACCACCGACGGGACCGGCCTGGTGCACCAGGCGCCGGCGTTCGGCGCCGAGGACCTCGCCGTCGGCCGGCGCCACGGGCTGCCGGTGGTGAACCCGATCGGCCGCGACGGCCGGTTCCGGGCCGACGTCCCGCTGGTCGGCGGGATGTTCTTCAAGGCGGCGGACGCGGTGCTCGTCGAGGACCTGCGCGAGCGGGGCGTCCTGTGGCGGGCCCTGGCCTACGAGCACAGCTACCCGCACTGCTGGCGCTGCGACACACCGTTGATCTACTACCCGCTGCCGTCGTGGTACATCCGGACGACGGCCATCGCCGACGCGCTGCTGGCCGAGAACGCCCGGACGGACTGGCACCCGGGCCGGATCAAGGATGGTCGCTACGGCGAGTGGCTGCGCAACAACGTGGACTGGGCCCTGTCCCGCAACCGGTACTGGGGCACGCCGCTGCCGATCTGGCGCTGCTCGGCCGACGAGAGCCACCTGACCTGTGTCTCCTCGCTGGCTGAGCTCTCCGAGCTGACCGGGACCGACCACTCGGGGCTCGACCCGCACCGGCCGTACGTCGACGACGTCACGCTGCCCTGCCCGACCTGCGGTGCCACCGCCCACCGGGTGCCCGAGGTGATCGACGTCTGGTACGACTCGGGCGCGATGCCCTTCGCCCAGTGGGGGGCGCCGCACCGCAACCACGAGGAGTTCACCCGGCAGTTCCCGGCCCAGTACATCTGCGAGGCGATCGACCAGACCCGCGGCTGGTTCTACACGCTGATGGCCGTGAGCACCCTGGTCTTCGACCGCTCCTCGTACGAGACGGTGCTCTGCCTGGGCCTGCTGCTCGACGCCGACGGCCGCAAGATGAGCAAGCACCTGGGCAACGTCCTCGACCCGTTCGAGCTGTTCGACCGGCACGGCGCCGACGCCGTGCGCTGGCTGATGCTGGCCGGCGGGTCGCCCTGGTCGGACCGGCGGGTGGGCCACGAGGGGCTCGAGGAGATCGTCCGCAAGGTCCTGCTGACCTACTGGAACACCGCCTCGTTCCTGGCGTTGTACGCCGGCGCCGGCGGCTGGCGGCCGGAGGGGGCGTCGGCTTCGCCGGCCCGGCCAGTGGCCGAGCGTCCGGTGCTCGACCGCTGGGCCATCTCCGAGCTGCACGCGACCGGCGTCGAGGTCAGCGACGCGCTGGACGCGTTCGACTCACCCCGGGCCGGGCGCCGCCTCGCGCGCTTCATCGACGACCTGTCGAACTGGTATGTCCGGCGCTCGCGGCGGCGGTTCTGGGAGGCCGACCCGGACGCGCTGGCCACCCTCTACACCTGCCTCGAGGGCCTGACCCGGATGATGGCCCCGTTCACCCCGTTCCTCACCGACTGGCTGTGGCGGGCGATGTTCGGCTCCGGCGTCCGGGCCGGGGCGGCCGAGTCGGTCCACCTGGCGGACTGGCCGGAGCCGGACCCGACGCTGGTCGACCCGGCGCTCGGCGAGGCGATGGAGGTGGCGCGGCGGGTGGTCGAGCTCGGCCGCGCGGCCCGGGCCGCCGGCGGGGCGCGGACCCGGCAGCCGCTGGCCCGCGCGCTCGTGGGCGGTCAGGGCGTGGCCGGCCTGCCGACCGAGCTGCGGGCCCAGATCGCCGAGGAGCTCAATGTCGGGACGGTCGAGGCCGCCAGCGGCGAGCTGGTCGAGGTGACGGCGAAGCCGAACTTCCGCGCCCTGGGCCGTCGTTTCGGCAAGCGGACGCCGCTGGTCGCCGCGGCGATCGCCGCGGCCGGGCCGCCGGTCGACGGAAGCCTCACGGTGGAGGTCGACGGCGAGACGCTGACCGTCTCCGGCGACGAGCTGATCCTCACCGAGACCCCCCGGCAGGGCTGGGCCGTCACCACCGACGCCGGCCTCTCCGTCGCGCTCGACCTGGAGATCACACCCGAGCTGCGCCGAGCCGGCCTGGCCCGCGATGTCGTCCGGGTCCTGCAGGACGCCCGCAAGGCAGCCGGCCTTCAGGTCACCGACCGGATCCGGCTGGAGTGGGCCGCGTCCGACCCCGAGACGGCGGCCAGCCTGCGGGCGCACGGCGAGACCGTCGCGACCGAGGTTCTCGCGGTCGCCTTCACCGAGACCGAGTCCCCGGCCGGCGGCGCGGCGGGCTGGGCAGACGCGGGCGACCTCGGCCTGCGCTTCCGGCTGCGCCGCGCCTGACGGGCGGACGGGTCAGGGCTCGCGGGGCGTCACCGGCGGTGGCGCCCCGCCGCCCAGGTGCGCCGGGAGCCACCAGGCGGGCGTCTCGCCAGGAGCCGACCGGCCGGCGTCCGGGTAGGCGCGCTGGGCGTCATCCAGCAGCGTGTACATCCGGGCCCGCAGCCGTCGGGTGTCGGTCTCGGGCTCGCTGGTCGCGGCGGGCGAGGGCCTGAACGCCTCGCCGACGGTCACCGAGACAGGCACTCGCCGCGCGGACGCCAGGCCCAGGCCCGGGCGCTGGTGCCCGCCCGTCTCGCCCCGTCCCGGGTGACCCTTCGTAAGCAGCCGCTGGGCCCCCCAGATCACGATCGGAACGATCGGCACGCCGGCCTCGCCCGCCATCCGGACCGCGCCGGTGCGGAACGACTCGAGGCAGAAGCTCGGGCTGATGGTCGCCTCGGGAAACACACCGACCAGCTCACCGGCCCGCAGGGCCGCCACGGCCCGCTGGTAGGCCGGCGCGCCGGCGGACCGGTCGACGGGGATGTGGCGCATGCCGCGCATGAGCGGCCCGGCGATGCGGTGGCGGAACACCGCTTCCTTCGCCATGAAACGGATCAGCCGGTGGCCGCTGGCCCAGCAGGGCACGCCGGCGAGCACGAAGTCGAGGTAGGAGATGTGGTTCACGGCAACCACGGCCCCGCCGACCCGCGGCACGTGCTCGGCCCCGCGGACTTCGGGACGGAGCCCGGTGATGCGCATCGCGGCCAGGGCCGTGTAGATCACGGCGGAGTACACCGGCTCAGCCACGGCGAGCCAGCCGTCCAACACCGACAGTCAGCACAGCGGCCGACGCCAAGCTGAGCACCAGGGACACATAGCCCCACACGGGGTCAACCAGCGCGGCAAGCACCGCCGCGATGGCCGCGACCCCCAGCCCGATCCCACTGATGGTGATCACGTGAAACGGCGAGCGGAACTAGAACTCCTGCTGGATGCCAGTCGGCTCACGCCGAGCCGGTTCCATCTCAGGCTGACGCGGACCGCCGTTCTCCCCGCCGCGGACCATGGCTGGCTGCATCTGCGCGTTGGCCGCGAAGCCACCGCCCATCGGGGGGCCGCCGGGCGCCGCGTGCGGCGGCTGCTGCATTCCCGGCTGGATGGCGTTCGGAGCCGGCGCGCCCCCGGCGCCCGGGTTGAGCGGCGGGCGGGCCGGACCGGCCCCGACGGCCGGCTGGGTGGGCATGCCGTCGAGATCACGCAGCTGCATCTCCAGGTAGGCCCGCAGGCGGGTGCGGTACTCCCGCTCGAACGCCCGCAACTGCTCGACCTGGCCCTCGAGCCGGCGCTTGTCGTCCTCGAGGCCGCCGAGCTGCTCGGCCACGTGGGCGCGGGCCTCGCCGATGATCCGGTCGGCGTCGGCGCGGGCCTCGCGGCGGGCGCGCTCGGACTCGCTGCGCGCCTCCCGCAGAGCCTCGTCGGCCGTGCGCTGGGCCAGCACCAGAGTGCGGGCCACTCGGGCCTCGATCTCCGCGTCGATCGCGGAGTTGCCGGTACGCGCGGGCGGCGCGGCCTGCGCCGCCGGCATCACCGCGGCACCGGGGCCGGTGCCGGCGGCCCGCTCGCGCTGCGCGGCCTGCGCCGCCTGGGCGGCCTGGGCCTGCGCCTGGGCCGCCTGCTGCTGCGCCTGCTGGGCCTGCGCCTGGGTCTGGGCGAGCTGGCGCCGGTTCTCCTCGAGCTGCCGGCGCAGCTGCTGGTTCTCCTCGAGCACCTGCGCGGGGACGCCGGCGCCGCCGCGGCGCGAGTCGTCCACCTGCCGGCGCAGGTCGGTGTTCTCGTCGAGGAGCCGAGTCAGCTCGGCCTCGACCTCGTCGAGGAAGGTATCGACCTCGTCCTCGTTGTATCCGGTACGGAACCGGGTGGGGCTGAAGACCTTGTTCTGAACATCCTGCGGTGTCAGAGCCACGTCGCCTCCTCTGGTGATCCCAGGTCATGAGCCGCCGGCGACGCTGCGTGGTCAGGGCGCCGTCGTCGGCCCGATAGCGGCATTCCCGCTCCCTGAAGAGAGGGCTTTCTCCCGGCAGTCTGCCGCGCTGCCATCCATCCGCGACACATGGGTCGCTACCCGAGGTCCTGGGCGTACCGCCTCAGGACCAGGATCACGATGAAGAGCAGCAGGAAGCCGAGATCAAACGCTACGGTACCGACCCTGAGCGGGGGGATGTACCTACCCAGTACCCGCAGGGGAGGGTCGGTGGCGCTGAAGACGACCTCGAACACCACGGCGAGCAGACCGGCCGCTTGGAAGGACCGGCTCAGTTGCTGCACGAGTGTGATGACCATCCGAGCTACCAGCAACAGGAGGTAGATCGTCAGCGCCCAGACGAGCAAGGTGCCAAGTACGCTGATAGTGGTCACTCCTGTACTGAACGGGCAGGGTGGGGCCCCCAGGGGCCCCGCGCCCATGCCCTCAACGGTGGGTCACGACTGATTGTAGAACCCGCCTTCGCGGATCCGCCGCTTGTCCGTCTCGGTGACCTCGACGTTGTCCGGCGAGAGAAGGAAGACCTTGTTCGTCACCTTCTCGATGCGACCGCGGAGGCCGAAGACCAGGCCCGCCGCGAAGTCGACCAGCCGCTTCGCGTCAACATCATCCATGTCGGTCAGGTTCATGATAACGGGTGTGCCGTCGCGGAACTCTTCCCCGATCTGGCGGGCCTCATTGTAGCTTCGTGGTTGGAGCGTTGTTATACGGTAGGGTGCTGGTTCGTCGATCGGAGCGACCCGGCGCATGGGGGCCTGCCCGGCGGGACGTAGGTGTTCGACCGGCCGTCGCGGCATGGCGGGCGGCTCCTCCCGAGCCTCGATCCGGCGCACCGATCGTTCGACCGGCAGCGGCTCACGCACCTCTCGACGATCGTCGTGGACATGATCGTCCACCCTGTCGTCGTAGTCGTCCTCGAGGTATTCATCCTCTTCGGCGAGGCCGAGGTACACCATCGCCCTGCGCGCGACACCCATGGTGGGGACTCTAAGGGACAGCACCCCTGTGACCGAACAAAGCGGTGCCGATCCGTAGGTGTGTCGCACCCTCGGCCACGGCGTCCTCAAGGTCACCGGACATGCCGGCGCTTACCGCCGTCGCCGCCGGGTGGTCCATCACCATGCGATCCGCCACCGCCCGCAGCAGCGCGAACGCGGGCCGCGCAGGCCGACCCCTGGGCGCGACGGCCATCACACCGGCCAGGCGTAGCCCATCCGCGCCAGCCACCGCGTCAGCCAGCGCCGGGACCTCGACCGGCGGCGCTCCACCCCGCCCGGACGCACTCCGCTCCCCCGCCTCGTCCAGGCTGACCTGGATGCACACCGTCAGCAGGCGACCCGACTCGGTCGCGGCTCGGCTCAGCGCCGGCACCAGGCTCGGCCGGTCGACCGTGTGCACCCAGTCGGCCCACGCCGTGACGGCCCGCGACTTGTTCCGCTGCAGCTGCCCGACGAAGTGCCAGCGGACCGGCCGGGCCTCGGGGCCCGGCCCGGCCTGCGGGCCGTCATCGGCCGTGACCGGCGCCGTCGCGCGCGGCGGCGCCGTCGCGAGAACCGCCGGTACCTTGAGCCGGGCTTCCTGCTCCCGGTTCTCGGCGAAGTCGAGCTGACCGAGGTCGCGCAGCGCCGCGACGTCGGCCGCCGGCCAGGTCTTGCTCACCGCGATCAGCGTGATCCCGGCCGCGTCCCGGCTGGCGGCGCGAGCCGCCCGGGCGACCCGGGCCCGTACCGCCAGCAGGTTCGCGGCCAGCTCCGCCCGCCGGCCGGGATCACCCGTGGGGCCGCCGCTCGCCCCAGCCGAGCCGCTCGCCCCAGCCGAGCCGCTCGCCCCAGCCGAGCCGCTCGCCCCAGCCGAGCCGCTCGCGCCAGCCGAGCCGCTCGCGCCGCTCGCGCCAGCCGAGCCGGTGACGCCGGTCACGCCGCGACCGGCTCCCCGTACGCGACCGACTCCCCCAGCCACGCGAGCGCGGCGAACCGCCCGGTCATGCCGTCGCGCCGGTGCGAGTAGAGCCGCGGGTCCTCGCGAGTGCACCGTCGCGAGACGGCGATCGACCCGACGCCGAGGTCGCTCAGCTGGGCGGCGACGCCCGCCCGCAGGTCGAGGGCCGGCGTCCCGGCCCGGCTCGACGCCCAGGCCGCCGGCACCCGCCCGGCCACGTCGGCCCGCATCCCCGCCGGAACTTCGTAGCAGAGACCGCACACCGACGGTCCGACCGCCGCCGTGAGCGCGGCCGCGTCCGCGCCGAGACCGATCATGGTCGAGACCGTCGCCGGGATCACACCGGCCGCGAGGCCCGCCCGGCCGGCGTGCGCGACCGCCACGATGCCCGGGCCAGCCAGGACGACCGGGACGCAGTCCGCGACGAGTACGGCGAGAACCCGGTCGGGCGCCGTGGTCACCATCGCGTCGACCTCCGGCGCGCCCTCAGCCGGCCACCCGGCGCCGTCGTGGACGACCGCCACGTCCCGGCCGTGCACCTGCCGCATGTACTGGACGGGCCGGGCGAGCACCTGGCGCAACCGCCGCCGGTTCTCGGTGACGGCCCCCGGGTCGTCACCGACGTGGTCACCCAGGTTCAGCCCGTCGTAGGCGCCGGTGCTGACCCCACCGGCCCGCGAGGTGAGCGCGCTCGGCACGCCGGCCTACTTGAGGAAGTCGGGTACGTCGAGCTCGTCCTCGTCGTCCGCGATCGGCCGCACCGGGCGGGGGCGCGGCCGTACCGGCGACGGGTAGATGGGCCGCCCGCCCTCCCGCGGGCCCGAGGCCGGCGGGTAGGGCTCGCGGGCCGGCGCGGCCTCGCCCAGCGGCTCCCGGCCCGGCATCGGCGTCCGGCCCGGATCGACCGCGCCGACGCTTCGGGGCGCGCCCAGGTCACCGGACGCGGGGATGCTCCGCTCCGGCGCCGGGTCCGGTGCGTAACGCGGGTAGGGCGCCCGCGCCGGGTCGGGCGTGACGCCGTCGACCTCACCGACGGCGCGGTGGGGATCGGCCGCCTCGGCCGGCGCCGGGGGCAGACCGTTGTTCAGCACCGTCCGCCCGCTCCCCGGGGTGGCCGGCCGGGGCGGCGGCGAAACGATCCGACGCCCGTCCACGCCGGAGCCCGCGGTTGCGCGCGCCGGCGGAACCGGCCCGCCGCCCACCGGCGCGCCGCCGCCCGACGCCGGCGCCGGGGCTGGAGCCGACGGGGCCGACGACGGGGCGATGTCGGGCACGGTGGCCCCCGGGATCGGGCCCAGTGGGGGCAGCGCGCCGCTCGTCGCGCCCGCGCCCGGCCCGGACCCGACGGCTGGCCGGGCCGGCCGCGCCGGGGGCGCCGGCGGCGGTGGCGGCGCCGGCGTGACGGGAGCCGGCGCGGGCTGGACGGGAGCCGCGCCCGGCGCCGGGCCGCCCTGCGTCCCGCCCTTGCGCCCGCGCATCCGCCGGTCGGGGAGCGTGTCGAAGCCGGCGGCGATGACCGTGACCCGGACCTCGTCGCCCAGCGCGTCGTCGATGACCGCGCCAAAGATGATGTTCGCCTCGGGATGCGCGGCGTCGGCGACCAGCTCGGCGGCCGAGTTGATTTCGAAGAGGCCGAGGTCGGAGCCGCCGGAGATGTTGAGCAGGACGCCCTGGGCCCCGTCCATGCTCGCCTCGAGCAGCGGCGACGCGATCGCCTGTTCGGCCGCCACGATGGCCCGGTCGTCGCCTCTGGCCCGGCCGATACCCATCAGGGCGCTGCCGGCGTGGGACATGACGGTCTTCACGTCGGCGAAGTCGAGGTTGATCAGACCCGGGGTCGTGATCAGGTCCGTGATGCCCTGGACACCGGACAGCAGCACCTGGTCAGCGCTGCGGAAGGCGTCCAGGACACTGATGTCCCGGTCGGCCATCTGGAGCAGCCGGTCGTTGGGGATGACGATGAGGGTGTCGACCTCGTTGCGCAGCGCCTCGATGCCGGCGTCGGCCTGGGTGGCCCGGCGGCGGCCCTCGAAGGTGAACGGCCGAGTGACCACACCGATCGTCAGGGCGCCCAGCGACCGGGCGACGTTCGCCACGACGGGCGCGCCGCCGGTGCCGGTGCCACCGCCCTCGCCCGCGGTGACGAAGACCATGTCGGCCCCCTTGAGGACCTCCTCGATCTCCTCACGGTGGTCCTCGGCGGCCTGGCGGCCCACCTCCGGATCGGCGCCGGCGCCCAGTCCTCGGGTCAGTTCGCGGCCGACGTCGAGCTTGACGTCGGCATCACTCATCAGGAGCGCCTGGGCGTCGGTGTTGATGGCGATGAACTCGACGCCCTTGAGGCCAACCTCGATCATTCGGTTGACCGCGTTGACGCCACCGCCGCCGATACCGACGACCTTGATCACCGCAAGGTAGTTCTGGGGGGCGGCCATTACGGTGTCGGTCCTCCGGCGGCTTCGGTACGTGAACAGGTCGGATGCCCCGCGTGCCCCGGCGCGGCGGGGAAGGCAGCGTCAGGGGGTCCGCGGAACGGAAAACGGTCTGCGAGCCTCAACCTTCACCGTCAACTAGACGGTTAATGTTATGTCAACTTGCGACCGTGGATCGGACAGTAGGCACGCCTTCGACGAGGGTCAAGGAAGCCGTCGGCGCGTCATCACATCGGTGTCATCCTCCGCTCGTTGCAGCCTCCCGGCCGGGGCGGTATCGGCGGCGTCTCGTGGGGTTCCGGCCACTCTGGGCCGGTTTTGTCCCAGCCGCGAGCGGAGCGTTCCGGGCGGCCGACTAGGATGGCGTGGCCCTGACGCGCGGCGGTCCCGCCAGGGCCGCTACACGCGGTCAGGCCGCGCCCGGGGACTTCTCGCGTGGTCGGGGGTAAAGAGCAGGATGGGTACGGACCGGCGATCCGCCGGAGCCGGGACGAGCCGAGCCCGGACGGCTTCGACCGGGACCGGCGCCGCGGTGGCGAGCGGCGCGGCGGCGAGCGGCGCGCCGGCTGCCTGGGCGCGGGTCGCGTGAGGCCGCCCCAGCCCGGCGCCGGCACCGAGGCGCCGTCACTCACCCCGGTCAAGGTCGTCGTCTCCGGCGGCTTCGGTGTCGGCAAGACGACGTTCGTCGGCGCGGTGAGCGAGATCACGCCGCTGCGCACCGAGGCCGCGATGACGACGGCGAGCATCCCCGTCGACGACATCGACGGGCTCGACAACAAGCGGACGACCACGGTGGCCATGGACTTCGGCCGGATCACCCTGGGCGACGGCCTGGTCCTCTACCTGTTCGGGACCCCGGGCCAGGAACGGTTCTGGTTTATGTGGGATGACCTTTCGACCGGCGCGATCGGCGCGGTCGTGCTGGCCGACACCCGGCGCCTGGCCGCGTCCTTCCCGGCCATCGACTACTTCGAGGAACGCAGCGTCCCGTTCGTGGTCGGGGTCAACTGCTTCAACAACGACGTCACCCACACCGCCACCCACGTCCGCGACGCGCTCACCCTCGACCCGGCGATCCCGGTCGTCCTGCTCGACGCGCGCGACCGCGAGTCGGCCACGGCGACCCTCATCGAGCTGGTCGAGTACGCGCTGACCCTGAGCGACGAACCAGCGCCCTACCGCTGACCGACCGCTCCGGCCGCGTGCCGTGCCGGTGGACAGGGCCGGTGGACTGGGCCGGTGGTGTTCACTGCGGGGGTGCCCGCTCGCGAACCCCGCCACGTCCACTTCCTCGGCATCGGGGGTTCCGGCCTGTCCGCCCTCGCGCACATCCAGCTGGCCCGGGGCGACACCGTCAGCGGCAGTGACCAGGAGGACTCGCCCCGGGTCAGCGCCCTGCGGGCCGCCGGCGCCCGCGTCCGCACCGGCCCGGCGGCCGACCCGGCCGCCCTCGCCGCCGAGTTCGACGGGGTCGACGTCGTGGTCGCCTCCAGCGCGCTGCCCGACGACCATCCCGAGGTCCTCGCGGCCCGGGCCGCCGGCGTGCCGCTGGCCCGCCGGTCCGAGTGGCTGCCCGCCCTGACCGCCGGGTTCGACCTGGTCGCGGTGGCCGGCTCGCACGGCAAGACCACGACCTCGTCGATGCTGACCGTGATCCTGCGCGCCGCGGGGCTCGATCCGACGGCGGTCATCGGGGCCGAGGTGCCGGCGCTCGCCCGGCCGGGAACCGGGCCCGGAACCGGGCCGGGAACCGGGCTGACCGCCGGCCCGGGCAGCGGCACCGGCGGCATCGTCGGGGCGGGCCGGGTCTTCGTGCTGGAGGCCGACGAGTACGGCGGCGCCTTCGCCGGCCTCGAGCCACTCGTGGCGGTCGTGACCAACGTCGAGTGGGAACACCCGGACCTGTTCCCGGACGCGGCCGCCGTGCGGACCGCCTTCGCGGGCTTCCTGCGCCGCGTCCGTCCCGGTTCCGCCGGCGGCCGGATGATCGTCTGTTTCGACGACCCGGGCGCGCGGGCGACCGTGACGCTCGCCGCCGAGACGGCCGCCGTCACCGAGGCCCCCGCGCTGATCGGCTACGGGCTGGCCGAGGCCCCCGCTCCCGGCTGGGCACCCCGCTGGCGGGCCGTGAACGTCAGCCAGGACGCCGCCGGGGCGAAGGCCACCATCACCCGGGACGGGTATCCCGTGGCCACTCTCAGCCTCGCTCTGCCCGGCGAGCACATGGTGCGCAACGCCCTCGCCGCCCTCGCCGCCGCCGCTGAGCTGGGCGTGGACCCCGCGGCCGCCGCGGCGGCGCTGGGCACGTTCACGGGCGCCGCCCGTCGCTTCACCCCGGTCGGCGCGCTGCCCGCCGTGCCCGGCCGCCACGGCCCGGTCGAGGTTATCGACGACTACGCCCACCATCCGACCGAGATCCGGGCGACGCTGGCCGCGGCCCGGGCCCGCGCGGGCGAGCGGGCCGTCTGGGCGATCGTCCAACCGCACACCTACAGCCGCCTGGCGGCCCTGTTGGACGACTTCGCCGAGGCGTTCGGCTCGGCGGACCGGGTCTACGTCACCGACATCTACGCGGCCCGGGAGAAGAACGATCTCGGTCTCCACGCCCGGCAGCTGGCCGAGCGCATCACCGCTCCCGCCGACGTCGCCTACGTCGCCTGGGCGGATCTCGTCGGCCGGCTGACGGCCGACGCCGGCGCCGGGACCGCCCCGACCGGCCTGCTCATCCTGACGCTCGGCGCGGGTACGATCACCGCTGTCGGTCCCGCGTTTCTCGCCGGCCTGAGTCCCTCATCCGACGGGAGTGGACGAGAGGAAGTGTGACGTGGCCACGACGGACGATGCCGGCAAGAACGATGTCGGCAAGAACGATCCCGGCGATATCGCGCCCGGCAAGAACGCGCCCGGCAAGGACGAGTTCGGGACCGAGCGGCGGGCGTTCAACCAGAAGGTGATCGACGACTACCGCGAGAACGCCGGGACGCTGACGATCGCCGAGCTGGCCGGCGCCGACCTCATCCTGCTCACGACGACCGGAGCCCACTCGGGGCGCGCGCACGCGACCCCACTGGGTTACGCCGAGGACGCCATGGGCCGGCTGATCGTCTTCGCGTCGAACATGGCGGCCCCTCGCCACCCCGACTGGTATTTCAACCTGCTCGCGAATCCCGAGGCGATCGTGGAGCACGGCTCGCGACGGTTCCCGGTCAAGGCGCACACCACCGCGGGCACCGAACGGGACATCGCCTATCGGGCGCTGACCACGAAGATCCCGCATCTGGTCGACCACCAGAGCCGGACCGAGCGCGAGATCCCGGTCGTCCTGCTGGAGCCCACCGACTGATCCCCGGCCGCCCGCCCGCCCGCCCGAGCCGGGTCCCCCGGCCGGGCGCGGCGCCGGGCTGGCCCGGTCAGCCGGTGAGGGCCGAGCGCTCGGCCAGAACCCGCATGATCTCCCCGCCCAGCAGCGTCACGTCGCCCGCTCCGACCGTCAGCGCGACGTCGCCGGGCCGGCTGAACCGAGCGACCCGCTCGGCCACCGCCGACCAGGACGGCTCGTAGACCACATCACCGGCCGGCAACGGCACCTCGGCCGCGATCATCGCGCCGGTCACCCCGGGGATGGACTCCTCGGCCCCGCCGAAGACCGCCATGACCACCACCGCGTCGGCCAGGCCGAGCGCGGCGCCGAAGGCGGGCGCGGCCGCGGCCACCCGGCTGTAGAGATCCGGCTGGTAGGCGACCACGAGCCGCCCGCCCGCCGCGACCGCCCGCGCCGTACGCAGGACGGCGGCGATCTTCGTCGGGTGGTTGGCGTAGTCGTCGATGACCCGTACCCCGCCGGCCACGCCCTTGTACTCGAACCGGCGACGGACCCCGCCGAACGAGCCGAGCCCCGCCACCAGCCCGGCGGCGGGCAGACCGAGTTCCAGCCCGGCCGCGAGCGCCCCGGCCGCGTTACGCAGGTTGTGCAGCCCGGGCACCCGCAGCGTGACCGTGCCGAGCCGGCGGCCGCGGGCGACGATCTCGCCGGTCGAGCCGACCGACCCGACCGTGGCGACGGTCGGCGACTCGAGCCGGACGTCGGCGTCGGCCGCGGTGCCATACGTGGTGACCCGGGGCGGGTCCGGAGCCGAGCGCAGGGCGGCGGCGAGCTCGCGGGCACCGCTGTCGTCCTGGCAGGCGACGACGAACCCGTCCGGCCCGACCCGCTCGGCGAAGGCCAGGTAGGCGGCCAGCCCGGCGTCGGCCGGCTCGGTCTCGATGTTGGTCACCACCAGCCCGCGCGGGCGCAGGTGGGTGAAGGCCCCGTCACCCTCGTCGGCCTCGGCCACGAAGATCTCCCCCGAGCCGGCGTGGGCGTTGGAGCCGGCTTCGTTGACGTCCCCGCCGATGACGAACGACGGGTCCTGCCCACAGGCCTGTAACGCGACTGTGAGCATGGAGGTGGTCGTCGTCTTGCCATGAGACCCGGCAACGACGACCCCCTGGGAGCCGGCCATCAGCGCGCCCAGCGCCTCGACCCGGTCGACCACCGGCAGGCCGCGCCGGCGGGCGCTGGCCAGCTCGACGTTGCCGGCCGGAATGACCGGCGAGTACACGACCAGCGAGGCCGACCCGACCTGCTCCGGGTCGTGCCCGAGCCGGATCTCTGCACCCAGGGCCCGCAGGGCGGCCAGCCGGCGGGAGTCCTTCACATCGCTTCCGGACACCCGCGCGCCCCGGCGCAGCAGCAGCCGGGCCAGTCCGCTCATCCCGGCCCCGCCGATGCCGACGAGGTGCGGACGCTCGTATCCGGCCGGCAGCAACGGATCGCTCATCGGGCTCTCCTCCCCCATCCGGGCCCCAGCCGCGTCAACATCTCAGCGGGCGCGTCAACATCTCAGCGGGCACTGTGTGTCCCAGCGGGCACTGTGCATCTCAGAGGGCACTGTGCCGGCCGTGCCCGCGCCGCCGTGTCGGCTCGGCCTCCACGATCATCGAAACGATATCGGCCGCCGCCGACGGAAACGCGGACCCCGCCGCCGCCGCCGTCATCTTGCCCAGCTGCTCGGGCGCGGTCAGCAGCGGCGGGACGTTCCCGGCCACCCACGACGCCGACAGCTCGGCGTCGTCGACCAGCAGGCCGCCGCCCGCCTCCACCACCGGCAGGGCGTTACGGCGCTGCTCGCCGTTGCCGATCGGCAGCGGCACGTAGACGGCTGGCAGCCCGATGGCGGCCAGCTCGGCGCAGGTCATCGCGCCCGACCGGCACAGCGCCAGGTCGGCGGCCTGGTAGGCGGAGGCCATGTGGTCCAGGTAGGGGCGCAGCACGTAGCGGGACGGCAGGCCGCGCGGCAGCGCGTCCCGGGCGGCGTCGATGTTCTTGGGCCCGGTGGCGTGCAGCACCTGCACACCGGCCGCGGTCAGGGCGCCCGCCGCGCCCAGGGTGGCCTCGTTGATGGTGCGTGCCCCCTGGGAGCCACCGAACACCAGCAGGGTCGGGCGCCCCGGGTCCAGCCCGTAGGACAGCGCGGCCGCCCGCCGGGCCGCCTCGCCCCGGTCGAGCTGGAGAATCTCCGGGCGCAGCGGGATGCCGGTCAGCCGGGCCCCGCGCAGCGGCGTGTTCGGGTAGGACACCGCGACGAACGGGGTGAAGCGGGCTCCCAGGCGGTTGGCGATGCCGGGCAGCGGGTTCGCCTCGTGGACGACGATCGGGATGCCGGCCCGCCGCGCGGCCAGGTAGGCCGGGACGGACACGTAGCCGCCGAAGCCGACGACGACGTCGGCCCGGGTCTCCCGCAGGGCCGCACTGGCCTGGCCGAGCGCGCCGGCCAGCCGGCCCGGGACGCTGAGCAGAGCCGGGCTGAGGCTGCGCGGCAACGGCACCTTCGGCACGGTGACCAGCGGGTAGCCCCGGGCCGGGACCAGCCGCGCCTCCAGCCCGCTCTCGGTGCCCATCAGGGTCACCCGCAGCCGGCGATCGTGGGCGCGCAACGCGTCGGCGACCGCCAACGCGGGTTCGACATGGCCCGCCGTGCCACCCCCGGCGAGCATCACACTCCTGAGCATCGCCGCCACGATGGCACACCACCGGTCCCGGATGGTCGCCGGGTCACACCCGGGTCACACCATGCCGCGCTCGCGGGCCCGCTCGCCGATCCGGCGGGCCGCCTCAAGCCGGGGATCCTCGCCGGCCCTGGTGGCCACGCGGCGGGCGCCCCGGGCAGCTGCCCCGCGGCCGCGGCGGGCGGCCGCGCGCCGGGCCGCCCGGAACCGGCCGGCGGCCCGGCGGTCGGCGGCCCGGCGGGCCAGCAGCCGCTCCGCCGCCGGTTCGGCCCGGGCGAACGAGAGCAGCATCCCGACGACGACCATGGTCGGCAGCAGCGCCGAGCCGCCGAAGGACACCAGCGGGAGCGGGATGCCGGTGATCGGGACCAGCCCGATCACCGCTCCCATGTTGACCACGGCCTGGCAGATGATCCAGCCGCTGATGCCGGCCGCGGCCAGCTGCGCGAACGGGTCACGGGAGCGGTGGGCCACCCGGATGCCCGCGTAGCCCAGCGTCGCGAACAGGGACACCACCACCAGGGACCCGAGCAGGCCCAGCTCCTCACCGATGATCGCCAGGATGAAGTCGGTGTGCGCGTGCGGCAGCAGGTCGGGCCACTTCTCCCGGGACGCGCCGAGCCCCTCGCCCCACCAGCCGCCGGAGCCGAGCGCGTAGAGGCCCTGCACGGCCTGGTAGCCGGTGCCGCTCGCGTCCTTCCACGGGTTCCGGAACGACAGCAGCCGTTCCATCCGGTACGGCTCGGTGATAGCCATGACCGCGCCCGACGCGACGATCAGCGCGACCAGGGAGCCGAAGACCGCCATCGGCGTCCCCACCACCCACAGCAGGGTCAGCAGGATGGAGACGATCACGATCGTGGTCCCCATATCGGGTTCCATCATGATCAACAACGAGATGAAGATGGTCACCGGCACCAGCGGGACCAGCAGGTGCTTCCAGTCAGTCAGCAACCGCTGCTTGCGGACGAACAGGTCCGAGCCCCACAGCAGCAGGCCGAGCTTGGCCAGCTCGCTGGGCTGGATCGAGAACGGCCCCAGCGCGATCCACCGGCGCGCGCCGTTGACCGACGACCCGAACGGCGGCACCAGCACGACGGCCAGCAGCAGCAGCGCCAGGGCCAGCACCGGGTAGGCCAGGCCCCGGAAGTACCGCGGCGGCACCCGGCTGGCCACCGCCAGCAGCGGCAGGCCGATGGCGACCCAGGTCGCCTGGCGGATGAACACGACGTAGGAGGAGCCGAAGTCCTCGTACGAGCGGACGCTGGACGCCGACAGGACCATCACCAGGCCCAGCAGCAGCAACAGCCCGGCGGAGAAGAGGACCAGGTAGTAGGACGCGAGCGGGCGGGCCAGCAGCGGAACCGGCGCGGCCGGGTCGCTCGCCTCGGCCGAGCCGGCCGGGCCGGAGGGACCGGAGGGACCGGACGAGGCGGGACCGGACCCGCCGCCCCTCTCCGGCCGCCCGGCGGGCGGCGAGGCGGCCGTGCCGAGTGTCGTCACACCCCATCCCCCTCACGGCCCGCGCCGGGCCATCGCCGCCGGGCGCGCACGTCCGGTTCGCCGCCTGGTCCCCGCGGGCGCCGGACACTCCTCGCGCGCGCCCGCTCGTCGCATGGTCCCCGCTCGCGCCCCGCGGCACGGGGACATCGGGGGCGTGTCGGGCGCCGAGGTGGCCGGTCTCTCCGCCGGCCACCCCTTCTGGGGGCCGGCGGCCCAGTCGGTCGGGCTCAGCCGCCCCGCTGGGAGAGGAAATCGGCGTAGAACAGGCCGAGCCCGAACGCGACGGCCAGGCCGGACACGATCCAGAACCGGATGATGACCGTGGTCTCCGGCCATTCCGCCAGCTCGAAGTGATGATGGATCGGCGCCATGTTGAACACCCGGCGCTTGGTCGCCTTGAAGAACGCGACCTGGATGATCACCGACAGCGTCTCGACGACGAACAGGCCGCCCAGCACGAACAGCAGCAGTTCGGTACGGCTGACGATCGCGATGCTGGCGAAGGCGCCGCCGAGGGCCAGCGAGCCGGTGTCCCCCATGAAGATCTTGGCTGGGCTCGCGTTCCACCACAGGAAGCCGAAACAGGCCCCCATCGCCGCCGCCGCGACCAGCGCCACGTCCAGCGGGTCGCGCACCACGTAGCAGCCGGCGACCAGGTGCGCGCGCTGGCAGGTGTTGCCGAACTGCCAGAACGAGATCACCACGTAGGCGCCGAAGACCATGGCTGAGGTCCCGGCGGCCAGGCCGTCGAGGCCGTCGGTGAGGTTCACCGCGTTGGACGTCGCGGCGATGATCATCCAGGCCAGGAGCGGGAAGCCGATGAGGCCGACCGAGAAGCCGGTGTCCCGGATCACCGAGATGTAGGTCGAGCCGGGCAGCAGGTGCTCGCCGTTCTTGAACCGCACGGCTAACAGGCCGAAGGCGAGGGCGACGACGGCCTGCCCGGCGAACTTCGTACGCGCGGTCAGACCGAGGCTGCGCTGCTTACGGATCTTGATGTAGTCGTCCAGGAAGCCGACGATGCCCAGGCCCGTCATGACCATGAGCACCAGCAGCCCGGAGGCGGTGAAGCCCTTCTGGGTGATCAGGTGGGCGAAGAAGTAGCCGGCCAGGGTGGCAAGGATGATCACCGTGCCGCCCATGGTCGGCGTGCCGCGCTTTGTCTTGTGGCTGGACGGCCCGTCCTCGCGGATCTCCTGCCCGTAGCCCTGGCGCCGGAAGAACCGGATCACCCACGGCGTCCCCAGCAGCGAGACGACCAGCGCGACCAGGGCCGCGACGAGTACGCCTCTCACGCCTGGATCCCCCTGTCATCGGTGTGCTCGTGATCGGTGTGCTCGTGATCGGCGGGACTGTGATCGATGGGACTGTGATCGGTAGGACTATGATCGTTGGGCCGGACGTTCACGCGGACACGCCGCTCAGCGCGGCCCGCAGCACCTCGCGGTCGTCGAACGGGTACACGACCCCGTCGATCTCCTGGCCGCGCTCGTGGCCCTTGCCCGCGACGACCACGACGTCGCCCGGCCGCGCGAGCCGCACGGCCAGCGCGATGGCCTCCGCCCGGTCGTGCTCCACGACGACCTCGCCGCCGGCCAAACCGACCGTCCGGGCACCGTTGGCCATCGCCGCCAGGATCAGCTCCGGGTCCTCGGAGCGAGGGTTGTCGCTGGTCAGGATGGCGACGTCGGCGCCCGCGGCCACGGCCGCGCCCATCAGCGGCCGTTTGCCCGGGTCCCGGTCGCCCCCGCAGCCGAGCACCGCGAGCACCCGTCCGGAGCCGACCAGCGCCCGCACGGTGGCCAGGAGCCGCTCGACGGCGTCCGGCGTGTGCGCGTAGTCGACGATCCCTGTGAACGGCGGCCCCCCCGCCGGCGGCACAGCCGCTTCGACCCGCTCCATGCGGCCCGGCACGCCAGGCAGCGTGGAGATGCCGGCGGCCGCCGGCTCGGGTGGCACGCCGGTCGCCACGAGCAGCGCGAGCGCGCACAACGCGTTGGCGACGTTGAACGCTCCGGGCAGGGCGATCCGCAGCGGCACCTCCAGGCCGCCCGGGCCCAGCGCGCGGAAGGCCGATCCCGCCGGGCTCGCCTCCACATCAGCCGCGACCCAGTCGGCGGCGACCCAGTCGGCTTCGCCCCCGGCCCGGCCGGTGCTCCCCCGCTGGCCCAGGCTTCCCGGTCGCCCCGCCGGGGAGGCGACCCGGACGGCGCCCGGCCGGGCGGCGGCCAGGCGGCGACCCCAGTCGGTGTCGACGCAGACGACGGCGGCGCCGGCCCGCCCCGGCTCGAACAACCGGGCCTTGGCCGCGAAGTAGTCCTCCATGGTCGGGTGGTAGTCGAGGTGGTCCCGGCTGAGGTTGGTGAACACCGCGCCGGCGAAGCGCGCCCCGTCCACCCGGTGCTGGGCCAGCGCGTGGCTGGAGACCTCCATCGCGGCCGCGCCAACCCCACGCTCGACCATCAGGGCCAGCAGGGCCTGCAGGTCGCTGGCCTCGGGCGTCGTGCGGGCCGAGGGCAGAACCTGGCCGGCCACCCGGGTCTCGACCGTGCCGATGAGCCCGGTCGCCGTCCCGGCGGCGCGCAGCCCGGCCTCCAGCAGGTAGGCCACGGTCGTCTTGCCGTTGGTGCCGGTCACCCCGAGCAGCCGCAGGTGGGCTGACGGGTCGCCGTAGAGCCAGGCGGCGACCGGCCCCATCAGCGCCCGCGGCCCCGGTGTCGCCGGCTCGTCGGCCACGACGACCGGCACGGGGACGTCCGGGCCGAGCAGGGCGACGCCGGCCGCGTCGGTCAGGACCGCGCTCGCGCCGGCGGCCAGCGCCTGGCCGGCGAAGCGGGCGCCGTGGGTGTTCGCTCCGGGCAGGGCCAGGTAGAGGTCGCCGGGCTGGACGGCCCGGGAGTCGTGGGTGACGCCGCGCAGGACGACGGCGGCCGCCGACGGGCCGACGACGCGCGCGGCGGCCGCCGCCGCGACGCCGCCGGCGCCCAGAAGATCGGCGAGCAGCCGGGCCGGTGGGGCGGCTGGTCGCGCCGGTGAGGTCACGTGGACGACATTAGTAGCCGCCGCGGCCCGGCGGCCCAGCGGCACTCCCGTGCCGGGTGGGCTCAGGAGTGGTCGTCCAGATCGATCGTCAGTTTCGGCGGTTCCATGGTTGTGGGCGGTACACCCAGGCTGGCCAGCGCAAATGTCATGATCTTGTTGAAGACGGGCGCCGCCACCGCTCCGCCGTAATACTCCTGCCGCGGATTGTCGAGAACGACATCGACCACCAGCCGCGGATTGTTGGCCGGCGCGAAACCGATGAACGACGACACATAGCCGCTGTACTTGTGGAGGGTTGAGTCGTATCGGCTGGCCGTGCCGGTCTTGCCGGCGACCCGATAGCCGGGAATCGCCGCCGCCGGCGCGGTGCCGACATTGGTGGCGACCGACTCGAGCATGTCGGAGACGGTCCGCGCGGTGGCCGGGCTCACCACCCGGGTGCCCGGGTCGGTCGGCGTGGGGTGGACCGTCCCGTCGGCGCCCACGGTGGACTCCACGATCTTCGGCTTCACCCGTACCCCGCCGTTGGCGATCGTCGCGTAGACCGACGCCATCTGGATCGCCGTGGCCGACATGCCCTGGCCGAAGGAGATGGTCGCGGCCTGCTGGGGGTCCCATCGGCTCGACGGCGGCAGCAGGCCCGCGCTCTCCCCCGGCAGCCCGATCCCGGTGGTCGAGCCGAGCCCGAAGGAGCGCAGCGCGCGTTCCAGCCTGGCCGTGCCGAGCGCGTGGGAGATCTCGATCGCGCCGATGTTGCTGGACTTGGCCAGCACCCCGGTCACCGTCAGGTGCTCGGTCCCATGCGGCTCGGCGTCGCTGAACGACTGCTTGTCGATCACCAGATGCGATGGGACGGTCACCGGGGTGTTCGGCGTGACCAGCCCGGCATCGACGGCCGCGGCCACGGTGATGACCTTGTTGGTGCTGCCCGGTTCGTAGACGTTGCTGACAGCCCGGTTGGCCAGGCTGGACGGCGACGCCTGGGCCAGGTTGTTCGGGTCGAACGCCGGCGCCTCGGCCATGGCAATGACCTCACCGGTGTGCGGGTCCATGACGATCGCGGTGCCGCCGTCGGCGCCGGTCGACGCCACGGCCTGGGTGATGGCCTGCTGGGCCGACCACTGGATGTCGCGGTCGAGGGTGAGCCGCACCGCCGAGCCGGGCTCCGGCTCGAGCTCGTGGGTCTCGGCCGACGGGATCGGGCGCCCCGCCGGGTCCTGCTCGATGCGCAGCAGGCCGGCCTCGCCCCGCAGGGTGGAGTCGTAGGCCCGCTCGACACCGCCCATGCCGACCATCGTGTCGTTGGTGCCGCGGGTGGTGAAACCGAGAACGTCGGCGGCCAGCATCCCCGATGGATAGAACCGCCGGCGGGTCTCGACAACGCCGATGCCGCTCAGGCCGAGCGCGCTCACCTTCGCCCCGACCGCCGGGGTCAGGCCCTGGGCCAGGTAGACGAACTCGCCGTGCTGGCGCAGCTTCGGGACCAGCGCCGACGCCGGCTGCCTGATGACGGGTGCGAGCGTCCGGGCGAGGGCGTCGGCGTCGGTGACCAGAGTCGGGTTGGCGTACACCGAGCGGGCGTCGACGTCCTGGGCCAGGGTCGCCCCCCTCCGGTCCTCGATGGTGCCCCGCACCGCCGGCAGGTTGACGACGCGCAGCCGCTGGGCTTCGGCCCGGTCGGCGTAGACGTGGGCCTGCAGCCCCTGCAGCTGGGTGAGCCGCCCGGCGAGGACCAGCATCACGAGGACCAGGAAGATCGCGGCCGCGCGCAGCCGGCCGCGCGGGTTGGCCAGCCGGATCGGGCCCCGGACCGGGCGGACGGACTCGCCCGGGGGCCGGCGCGGGGCCTGGCGGCTGGCCGGCGGGCGACGGGTGGGCCGGTCACGGGCGGTTGCGCCGCGGCGGACCGGTTCCGCCCCGCCCGGACGGGCGGGGCGGCGGCCAGGGGCGGTCGCCGTCCCGGCGCGAGAGGACCCGGCCGTCCCGGCGCGAGAGGACCCGGCCGTCCCGGCGCGAGAAGACCCAGCCATGCCGGCGCGGGCGCCGGTCGCGCGGGTCGCGCTCGCCGTCCGCCCGCTCGCCGAGCCGACGGAGCGGGTCGAGCCGGTCGCGCCGCCCGGGCGCGGCGGGCGGCGCCGGGGGTAGCCGTCCGTGCCCGGGTCCCCGTCCCCTCGGCCGTCGGCCGAGGTCACCGGGTGCCGCCGGGAGGCGCGCTCGGCCCGCCGGCGGACCCACCGGAGGCAGTCCCACCGGAGGCGGACGCACCAGCGGCGGATGTACCGGAGGCGGATGTACCGGAGGCGGATGTACCGGAGGCGGACGTACCGGAGGCGGACGTTCCGGCGGCGGCAGCGGCGGACGCACTGGAGGCGCCAGCCGACGGCCTGGGCGCGGCCGGCGCGGACGCACCGGGCTTCGGGGTGGCCGGCTTGGCCGCGGGGGGCGCGGGCGGCGCTGGCACGATGACGAGGGTCGCGCCCGAGGCGGGGTCCCGCCCGATGACCCGCGCGCCGGGCGGCAGCGGCGCGCCCGGCACGAGCACGGTCGGCAGGCCGCCGGGCACCATCCCCAGCTGCGCGGCCCGCTGGGCCAGCTGCGTCGGGTCGGAGAGCTGGTCGAGCCGCAGGGAGAGCGCCTGCTCGGTGTCGGCCAGCTCGTTGGACGAGCGGGTCAGCGCGTGTTGCTGGAAGGAGTTCTGTGCCAGCGCCGTGTTGAGCAGCAGCAGGCAGAGCAGGCCGGCGCCGAGCAGGAACATCAGCAGCAGCACGAACGGGGCCCGGGCGGCGCGCCGCCGGGGGCGCCCGCGCACGACGGTGAGGAACTCCCGGTCCGCGTCGTCCGCTGCCGCCGGCCGGCCGGCGGGTGCCGCCTCGGTCGGACTCGGCCCGTCGAGGTCCGCGCCCGGGCTCCCGCCGAGATCGTCCTGGCCGGGCTCGAGGTCGGTGTAGGCGGCCGGGCGCGCCTCGGCGGGCGGCCGCGGCTCGCGGGGCGGGCGGGCGGCCGGCGCGCGGCGGGCCGGCGGGCGGGACGGTCGGTGCGGACGGCTCGGCGCGGCCGTCCCAGCGCGTTCGCCGCCGGCGCCGACCGGTTCCCCAGCCATGCCGGTCCGATCGCCGGCGGTGCCAACGCGATCCCCGGCGGTGCCGACGCGATCCCCGGCGGTGCCGACGCGGCCCGCGGCGACGCGCGCTCCGCCAGCCCGGACCCGGGCCCCGGCCGGCTCGCGGTACGCGGCCTCGGCCCGGTCGTCGGCGTACCCGCCGATCCCGTCGTCGTAGTCGTCGACCGGCAGCGGACGGGCGGCGCTCACGCGGCGATCTCCTCAATGCGCTCAGCCGCGCGCATCCGGGCCGGCGCGGCCCGGCGGTTGCGCGCCACCTCGGCGTCGCTCGGCGGCTGGGCCCCGCGGGTGAGCCAGCGCATGGTCGGTGCCAGCTCGGCCGGCACGAACGGCAGCCCGGGCGGCACGTCAGGCCGCACACGTTCGGCTATGGCCCTTTTGACCAGCCGGTCCTCGAGGCTCTGGTAGGCGAGCACGACGATCCGCCCGCCGACGGCGAGCGAGTCCAGTGCGGCCGGGACGGCGGATCGCAACGCGTCCAACTCGCCGTTCACCTCAATCCTCAGCGCTTGGAAGGTTCGTTTGGCCGGATGGCCGCCGACCCGGCGGGCGGCGGCGGGGATCGCCTCCCGGACGAGTTCGGCCAGCCGGGCCGAGGAGTCGATCGGCGAGCGGGACCGTTCGGCGACGATCGCGGTCGCGATACGGCGGGCGAAGCGTTCCTCGCCGTACTCCCGCAGAACCCGGCTGATCTCCCCGACCGAATAGGTGTTGACGACGTCGCGCGCGGTCGGCCCGGTGGTGGTGTCCATCCGCATGTCCAGCGGTGCGTCGCGGGAATAGCTGAAGCCCCGCTCGACCGAGTCGAGCTGGAGCGAGGACACCCCGAGGTCGAACAGAACGCCGCGCACCCGCGTCACCCCGAGGGTCGCCAGCACCGCCGGCATCCGGTCGTAGCGGGCGTGGTGCACGCTCACCCGGTCGCCGAAGGGGGCCAGGCGGGCCCGCGCGGCCGCAAGCGCCTCGGGATCACGGTCAAGCCCGACCAACCTCGAGCCTGGCGCGGCTCGCAGGAGGGCCTCGGCGTGCCCGGCCAGCCCGAGGGTGGCGTCGACGACGACCGAGCCCTCCTCGGTCAGCGCCGGGGAAAGCAGGTCGAGGACCTCACCGAGCATCACCGGCTCATGGGTGAACGTCGCTCGGCCCTCCCTCCTGGCGCCGGCCGCGCCACCGGGCGCGCGGGACCACCGCGTTCACCGGACGACATCGCTGGAAGGATGCGCGCCCGGGACGCCGGCCGGCCGTCGCGAGGTGAGCGCCGGGGCATGGGTGATCGGCACGGTTGATCGACGGGGATGATCGAATCGACGGGGATGATCGAACGGAACCGGGCGGGGACACGGAGAACGAGGACGCCGGGGCCACGTGCGCCACCGACCGACGGGCTCGGAGCCCACCAGCCGCCGAGCCGGACACCGGGGAAGTGGTGTCCGGTGGAACGGGCGGGCTCGCGGGACCGGGCCGGGCGAGCGGTCGGTGCGCGGCTGGGCGGCTCACACCGCTCCCGGCAGCACCTCTTCGGACAGCTCCGAGAAACGCTCCTCCTGATCGGCCAGGTAGGTCTCCCACCGGTCGGCGTCCCAAATCTCCACCCGGGTGTTGGCCCCGTTCACCACACACCGCCCACTCAGACCGGCGTACTCACGCAACGCCGCTGGAATGGTGACCCGGCCCTGCCGGTCGGGAGTGTCATCGGACGCCGAGGCAAAGAAAACCCGACTGTAGTCACGCAACGCCTTCGCTGTGACGGGGGCGGTACGCAGCGACTCGCTGATACGGGTGAACTCGGCCATCGGGAAAACATAGAGACAACGTTCCTGGCCCTTGGTAATCACCAGCCCCCCCTCTAGTTCCTCACGGAACTTCGCCGGCAGCGTGATCCGGCCTTTGTCGTCCAACCGCGGCGAGTGGCTGCCGAGAAACACCGGCCCCTCCTCGCCCATGCCCGGAGGACGCGGGCACCTCGCCCCACCGGAACGGCGACGAGAGCCCTCAGCCCCCCACTGCGCGCCACTCTACCCCACTCTTCCCCACCAGGGCTCACATTGACACCCCCCGCGATCCATCCACGTGCCAATTCGCCCGCCGGCCACGACGGTGCGTGGACGTTCGTGCACCCTCATCGGACATGTCCGGCCGGCCAATAGCCGGCTCATCGCCGACCCCGCCCGTGTGGATGTCACACTCGTGATGTGGCCCCGGCGGCGCGGGCACGACGGCCCGGGACCTCCTGGGCATTCCGGGCCAGCCAGCGGACGGCCCCGGGGGCCGGCCGTCGGTCCCTGGTCCTGGTGGGAACGCCGGTCGGCCCTTCGGCGGCCGGGCGTCCCGGCCGCCCGGTGGCCCGGTCGTGGTCGGGCGGCCCAGTGGTGGTCGGGCGGCGCGGATCGACGCCGCGTCCGGGCCCGCCGTAGGTATAAGGGATCGTGGAAGCGGAGGAGCAACGTGACGTTGACCGATCCCGGGCCGCGCAGCCGGCGTGACAGCGGAAACGACCTCGGGCACCTGGCCGACGTCGCCGGGCGGATCACCGCCTCGGTCGAGCGGGTGATCGACGGCAAGCGCGACGTGATCCGCATGGCATTGGTGGTCCTGCTGGCCGAGGGTCACCTGCTCATCGAGGACGTGCCGGGTGTCGGGAAGACGATGCTGGCCAAGACACTGGCCCGTTCGATCGATGCCCGCATCCGGCGAATCCAGTTCACCCCGGACCTGCGCCCCAGCGACATCACCGGTGTCGGGCTGCCCAACCGCTCCGGCGGATTCGACTTCAGCCCCGGGCCGATCTTCGCCAACATCGTGGTAGGCGACGAGATCAACCGGGCCGAGCCGCAGGCCCAGGCGGCCCTTCTGGAGTGTATGGAGGAGCACCAGGTGACCGTGGACGGCGTGTCCTACCGGCTGGAGCCCCCGTTCCTCGTCATCGCCACCCAGAACCCCATCGAAATGGAGGGGACGAATCCCCTCCTGGAGGCCCAGCGCGACCGTTTCACCGCGCGGGTCTCGATGGGCTACCCGTCGCCGGCGGCCGAACTCGCCATGGTTGACACCCACGGGACCTCGAACCCACTCGACGATGTCGAACCGGTTACGGATGTGGCGGAAATCAACAAGCTTGTTACCGTCGTGCGCGGTGTGCACATTCACGATGACATGCGGCAGTACATCGTCGACCTGGTCACCGCGACCCGGCGGCCGCACCCGGAGCTGATTCTGGGCGCCTCCCCGCGGGCGACCCTGCACTTCGTCCGGGCGGCCCGGGCCCGAGCCGCGCTCGACGGGCGTGACTTCGTCGTACCCGACGACATCCAGGCCCTGGCCGGCCCGGTCCTGGCCCACCGCCTCGTCGTCCACCCGGAGATGGCGCTGGCCGGCGTGCCGGCCAGCGAGACCTCCGCGCGCCTCGTCGCGGAGATCCTGGCCAGGGTTCCCATCCCCCGCCCGGGCGTGCGCGGGCCCTACCGAGGCCGCTGAGCACAGCCACTGATGAGCGACAGCCACTGTGATGAGTACCAGCCACTGATGAGCACCGGGCCGCTGATGAGAGCCGCGCGGGACTTCCTCACCGCGCTGCGCGGTCTGACGCTGCGCGGCCGGGGCTTCCTCGCCGCCGGGGTGACCAGCGTGACCTGCGCGATCGTCATCGGTGAGGAGGACCTGCTGCGGGTGGGCCTGCTCCTGGTGGCCCTCCCGGTCTGCGCGGCCGCCTTCGTCTGCCGCACCCGCTACCGGCTGGCCTGCGGCCGGGGCATGGGGTCCATCCGGGTGGCGGCCGGCGACGATGTCGGCGTCGCGCTGCGCGTGGACAACCTCGGCGCCCGCCGGTGCGCTCCGGTGCGGGTGACCGACGAGGTCCCCTACGAGCTGGGCGGCCCGGTCAGTTTCGCGCTCGACCGGATCGAGGCCGGCGGCTCGCGTGAGCTGGCCTACACCGTCCGGGCCCACCACCGGGGCCGCTATCAGGTCGGGCCGCTGTCGGTCCAGCTGCGCGACCCGTTCGGCCTCTGCGAGCTCCGCCGTTCCTTCCGCACCCAAGGCGAGGTGATCGTGACCCCGGCGGTGGAACGCCTGTCGGTGAGCCTCCCGATCGGCCCGATGGGCGGGCGGGGCGAGCTGGCCCGCCGGGCGGCCGGCCATGGGACCGTCGGCTGGTCGCTGCGCGCGTTCCGTCCCGGGGACGACCTGCGGCGGGTCCACTGGCGCACGAGCGCGCGGGTCGGCGAGCTCATGGTGCGCCGGGAGGAACAGCGGCGGGCGACGGGAGCGTCGCTCCTGCTCGACACCCGCGATGAGGCGTGGCTGGGCGAGGGCCCCGGCTCCTCGTTCGAGTGGGCGGTCGGCGCGGCCGCCTCGGTCGCCGCCCACCTGAGCCGGCGCGGCCAGCCGGTGCGGCTGCTGCGCGCGTCCTCGGCGCCCGGCACGGTCGAGGCGAGCGGGGCCGCGGCGCTCCTCGACGAGCTGGCCGTCGTCGAGCGGGAACCGGTCGAGTCCCTGCGCGGCGCGGCGCGCGCCTTCGGGGGCGAGCGGGGCGGCCTGATGATCGTTGTGCTCGGCCGGACCGGCCAGGCCGAGGCGGCGGCGCTGGCCGCCGCGCGCCCGGCCGCGTCACCGGCGATCGCGATCCTGGTCGACGTCGACTCCTTCTCCCCGCGGCGGCGCGCGGCTCGCTCCAGCGATCTGGAGGCGTGCCGGGCGACGCTGGCGGGGCGGGGCTGGAATGTGCTCGTGGCCGGGTACGGCGACCAGCTGGCCCACCGCTGGTCGGCGGCCGGGACCGCCGCGGCCTCCAGATCGAACGGGAGCGCGCAGCCCGCTTGGGCAACGGCGCGAGCCGGCGCCCCGACCGCGGGTGGCCCGGTACCCGAGGGCGTCCGATGATCAGAATGCCACCAGCGGCGACGGTTGCCGGTGCCGCCGCGTCGCTGCTGGCCTCGGCCGCGCTCGCGCCCCTGTTCGCCGGCCTGTGGTGGTGGCTGGTCCCGGTGGTGATCGCGACGCTGGTCGCCGTCGGCTGCTCGGTGCTCGGCCGGGAGCTGCGCTGGCCGCTGGTCGGCACGCTCGGGCTCGGTCTGGTCGGCCTGCTCCTGACGCTTACCGTCGTCGCGGCCCGCTCGCGCGCGCTGGCCGGCTGCATCCCCACGCCGGGGACGGTGCGGGCGCTGAGCGACCTGGTCTCCCAGGGGCGGGGCGACATCAACACCCTCACGGTGCCGGTCCCGCACCGCGACGGGCTGGTGGTCCTGACGATCATCGGGATCTACGTCGTCGCCCTGGCCGTCGACATGATCGCGGTCACCCTGCGTCGCCCCACGCTGGCCGGCCTGCCGCTGCTCGGGCTGTTCGCCGTACCGGCGGCGGTACTCCCCCACGGTGTGGGGGTCGTTCCGTTCGTGCTCGGCGCGATCGGTTACCTCCTGCTCCTGCTCGTCGCGGGCCGGGAGACCGCCGGGCGGGAACCCGGCGGCCCCGGTGCCGGCGGCCCGGGCAGCGGCGCACGGGGGAAGCCCGAGGGCGGCCCGTCCCAGCCCCGCTACCGGACGGCCCGGCCTGCGCTGGTAGCGGCGCCGATCGCGCTGCTCGCCCTCGGCGCCGCCGTCGCGATCTCGACGGCCGCTCCCGCGCCGAGCGGGATCCGGCTCGCGTCTCGTGGCGGCTCGTCGGGTGGCGGGTCGACCAGCGTCACCCAACCGATCGTCACGGTCGCGCAGCGGCTGCACGCCACGCGGACCATCGACCTGATCCGGGTCCAGAGCACGACGTCGAGCTATCTGCGCACGACCGCCCTCGAAGACTTCGACGGCGAGCGGTTCACGCTGCGCGCGCTGCGGGCGACGTCCAAGGAGAAGGTCAGCAACGGCCTGCCGAAGCCAGTGGAGACGGTGGCCGCGCAGTCCGTCGCGGAGACGATCCGGGTGTCGTCGGTGCTCACCGATCCCTATCTGCCCCTGCCCGGGACGCCCGTGCGGATCACCGGGCTGCGCGGGGACTGGCGGGTGGCCCAGGAGACAGGCACGATCTTCAGCACTCGGGCGAACGCCGGGGGGCAGTCCTTCTCCGTCACCGCCGTGACACCCAGCCCGAACGGGACCGAGCTCGCGGGCGCCTCCCCCGACGTCCCGGAAGATCTTCAGCTCGACACCGCGCTGCCGCCCGCGCTCGACACGCGGATACCGACGCTCGCGCGCACCCTCACCGCGTCGGCCGGCACGGCCTACGCCAAGGCGCTGGCCGTCCAGGACTACTTCCAGTCCGGGCAGTTCACCTACGATCTCAACGGCGCGCCGACCTCACAGAGCGGTGCACTGTCGGAGTTCCTGTTCAACAGCCATCGGGGCTACTGCGAGCAGTTCGCCTCGGCCATGACCGTGATGATGCGGTCGCTGGGCATACCGACCCGGCTGGCCATCGGCTACACCGGCGGCGCGCGGCAGCCCGACGGCACCTATCTGATCACCAACCGGGACGCTCACGCCTGGCCCGAGGTCTGGTTCGCGAACGCCGGCTGGGTCCGGTTCGAACCCACCGTGTCGGGCGCCGGCGGGAACGCCACGCTGCCCTCCTACGCGCCGCCGGTCCAGCCGGGCGCCGGGGCGGATCCCGGCGCGGCGGCCAGCGCGACGCCGCCGCCGGCGACGCTCACGCCCGAGCCGCTGCCCGGCGACGGCCAGCCGAGCGCCGGGCCCGGCGGTCCGAGCTCGGCGACGGCCGCGCCGGAGGTGCCGGCCGCGACCGGCTCGACCGGCTCGGGAGTGCTACTGATCGCGCTGGCCGTCGCGCTCGGGCTGCTGGCTGTGCTCGGCGTCCTGGCGGTCCCGGGCCTTGTCCGCCGGCAGCGTCGCCGCCGGCGGCTCAAGCCCGGGCTGGTCGAGCCAGGCGCGGCCGGCGGCCGGGCCGTCTCGGGCCCTACCGGGGACGGCTCGCCGGCGGCCTCGGCCGCCGCCGTCCGGGCCGCCTGGGAGGAGCTGTGTGACCTGGCCACGGACTACGGGCAACGCGCCGATCCGACCGAGTCGCCGCGGGCGCTGGCCGAGCGGCTGGCCGCCCTGGTGGCGAGGGCGAACGCGGCCGGAGTCGGCTCGCCTGGCGCGCCCGGCTCGCCGGACGCTCCGGGCGGCGCGGGTGACGCGGGTGGCGGGAGCGCGGCGAGCCACGAGGCCGGGCGGGCGCTGGAACGGCTGGCCGGCGCGTACGAGATCGCGCGCTACGGACCGGCTGGACGGTCAGCGCCGATCAGCCACGCCCAGCTGGCCCAGGACATCACCGCGATCGCCGACGCGCTGCGGGCCGCCGCCGGCTTCGCTGGGCGAGCCCGGGCGGCCGTCGTGCCCAGCTCGGTGTTCGAGGCGTTTGGCCGCTTCCGCGGCCCCTCCCGCGACGGGAATGCCCCGGACGACGCGCTGTCCGGGACGGGGAACGGAGCGCGCTGAGCCCGTTCAGTCGCCGTTGTCCTCCCAGCGGCGGCGCCAGCGCTCCTCCATCCGCTGGGTGATCGAGGGCCGGGTCCGGCGCTTCGGCCCGTTCCGGCGGCCGGGATGCCGTCCGCCGCCCTCGGTGCCCCGCCCGGACAGGCGGCGCAGCGCGGTGGCCGCGCGCAGCGCGGCGAACAGCATGAGCGCGAAGCCGAGAACCCCGAAGGTAATGATCAGTGGCGTCTGCTTGAGCGCAACCCCCACCACCAGGGCGACCAGACCAAGCAGAAAGATCAGCGCGCAGCGACGGACCCGCCGCAGGAGAAAGCTCCGCGGATTCGTCGACCGTACGGTGCTGGCGAACTTCGGATCGTCCTCGATGAGAGCGCGCTCGATCTCCGCCAGCATGCGCTGCTCGTTTTCCGAGAGCGGCATCAACGCTCCTCCCACGACCGGCGGGTTCGGCTACATGGAACCCACGTCCAAGAATAGGCACGAGCGGGCGGACGCGGTAGGCAACCGAAGATGCCGTGATGCATCCGATCATGTCCCCCCAACGATCCGACTGGCCGCCCTCCGCGACCGGGGGGCTCCGCCCATTCTCCCGGTCGCTTCAGGCGGGTGACGGTCCTGGCAACCTCATCCATCCCCGAGGGTGCCCGGGTCCACACGGGTCGAGCCTGGTCGCCGCGGTTCGCCCCCGGGCCGGCGGGCGGCGCCCTGCTGGGTCGGGGTGGATCGGTCGGTGCCGGCGGCGGGTAAGTCGCTCTCGGCCCGGCCAAGCAGCGAGGCCGGAGTGATCGACGCCGAGCCGAACCGGCGCCGGGCGCCGTCGACGGCCGCGTCAACGACCCGCCAGGACGACGGCGTCTCGTCGAAGGCGAGCTGGTGGCTTCCCTGCCCGGCCGGGACGAGTCGTTCGGCCCGCACGCCGAGCAGGCGGACGGCCCGGGCGGGCTCCCCCAGCGAGGCCAGAAGCTCCTGGCAGATACCGAAGACCGCCTGGGTCTCGTCGGTGGGCGCGGACGGCGTGCGGGCTCGGGTCAGCGTGGTGAAGTCCGAGTAGCGGACCTTTATGGAGATTGTCCGAGCCTGCTCAGCCCGCCCGCGCAGCCGAGTGGCGACCCGGTCGGCCAGCCGGAGCAGCTCGCGGGCGAGCCGCGCCGGATCGGTGACGTCGCGGGGGAACGTCTCCTCGGCGCTGATGCTGATCTCCCGCCGGCCGGGGACGACCGTCCGTTCGTCGACGCCGTTCGCGAGTTCATGCAGGTGGGCGCCGGCCGCCTCGCCGAGCTGGTAGCGCAGGGTCGCCGGGTCGGCCTGCGCGATGTCACCGATCGTGCGCAGGCCCAGCGCCCGTAGCCGCTCCTCCGTCCGGGCGCCCACGCCCCACAGGGCGGAGACCGGCAGCGGGTGCAGGAAGTCGAGCACGCCGCCCGGCTCCACCACGAACATTCCGTCCGGTTTGGCCCGAGCGGAGGCGATCTTGGCGACGAACATCGACGGGGCGACACCGACCGAGCAGGTCAGGCGCTGTTCCGCCGCGACCCGGGCCCGCAGTGCCGTGGCGATCTCGACGGGTGAGCCGAGGCGGCGGCGGGCGCCGGCGACGTCGAGGAAGGCCTCGTCCAGTGACAGGGGCGCGACCAGGGGGGTGACGGAGCGGAAGATCTCCATGATCTCCGCCGACACCCGCCGGTAGGTCGGGTGGTCGACCGGGACGAATACCGCCTGTGGGCAGCGCGCCCGCGCCTGCCCGATCGGCATGGCGCTGCGTACGCCGAAGCGCCGGGCTTCATAGGTGGCCGACGTGACGACCCCACGCGGGCCGCCGCCGACGATGACCGGCCGGCCGCGCAGCTCCGGCCGCGCCCGGACCTCGACCGAGGCGAAGAAGGCGTCCATGTCGACGTGCAGGATCGTGGCCGCGCCACCCGGGCCGGCTGGGCTGTCCGGGCCGGGCGGGCCGGCCGCCGGGCCGGGCGGGAGGCGGGCGTCAGCGGGCATCGGCCGCGCTCCGGCGGGCCAGGATGTGGACGGCGGCGGCCACGGCGCGGTACTCGGGGATCTCGGCCAGCGCGCGCTCCAGCCGGGCGAGCGCGGCCGGGCCGCCGGGCCCGGCCGCGCTCCGGCCGGCGGCGGGCAGGAGGTCGGTGACGATCCGCGCGCCGCGGGCGGCGATGACCTCCGCCCCGCACGCCTCGACCAGCGCGGTCAGCTCGGCCAGGTCGAAGCGGCGCGGGGTGTCGGCCGGCCCGGTCCGCCCGAACGGGTCGGCGAGCGCGTGTTCGGCCTCGCCGAACCGCCCGGCCAGCGCCCGCGCAAGCACGGGACCGGCGCGGTTGGCCGCGACGACGCTGAGCAGGCCGCCGGGACGCAGGGTGGAGATGAGGGCGGCCAGCGCCGCCGTCGGTGACTCGACGTGCTCGAGCACGTCGTGGCACAGCAGGAGGTCGACCGATCCCGGGCGCACCAGCGTCGGCAGGTCGACCAGATCGGCCTGCCGCGCGCTCACCCGGTCGGCCACGCCACCCTCGGCCGCCCGCCGAGCCAGCGCGGCCAGCGCGTCCGCGTTGGGGTCGATCACCAGCACCCGGTGCCCGGCCGCGGCCAGCGGCACCGCGAACCCGCCGCTTCCCCCGCCCGCGTCCACCACGGACAGGACCGCCGGCGGACCGCCGCGCGAGGGCGCGCCCGCCAGTCCTGCCCCGGCACGGCCAGGCCGGCCCGGTTCGGCGGCGCCCTCGCGGCCGGGCCGGCCGGGTTCGGCGGCGCCCGACCGGCCTGCCTCGGCGCCGACGGCGCGCAGCGCTTCGCCCAGGGCGGCCCAGATCGCCGCGCGCGGAACGTCGGCCCAGGTGAGCTCCCGCCCGCCCGCGGCCGTCGCGACGGTCACGGCGTCACCTCCCACCCACGCGTCCCACCTGCGCGCGGAACGACGGCCATCCAACGGTATCGCCGGGTGTCAGCGGACCGCCGCCGCGCGCGGCGCCGAGCCGGCCGGATTCACCGGGCCGGCAGGGCCAGCCCGACGGCGACGCCGACGGCCAGGCCCCCCAGCAGGATGCCGCCCATGCGCACGACCAGCGACGGACGGCCGCCGCGAGGCCCGGACACGACCCCGGGGCCCAACGATGACATGATCATTGTTACTCGCTCTCGGTAGTCAGGACCCGAGGGAAGATAACTCATCGTAATCATCATCACACCCTGGTCCGCTGACCGCGCCCGCCGCCGCGCGGGCGCGCCGCGCCCGCGCGGCTACCGCCTCCCGGTCCGGTTCCGGCAGGTAGGCGCCCCGCCGGTAACGGCGCTCCAGCTCGTTCGCGAGCGCGGGATCACGGCCGCGCAGGTGGCCGAGGACGTGCTCGCGGACGCCGGGCCGCAGGTGCAGCATCACCGGGCTGACCGACCCGGCGCCGGCGGCGGTGACCGCCTCGGCCACCGCCGCCAGCTGCTCCGGCCGATCGGAGACGCCCGGGATGACGGGCGCCATGAGCACCCCGCACGGCACGGCGGCCTCTCGCAGCGCCCGGACCGCGGCCACCCGGCGGCCCGGGTGCGGCGCCCCGGGCTCCCAGGCCCGCCAGACCTCTTCGTCCAGCGTTCCGATGGACAGGTTCACCCGGATGTCCATAGTCCGGGCCGCCTCGGTCAGCAGGTCGAGGTCGCGCAGCACCAGCGGGGACTTGGTCAGGATCGAGAACGGGTTGCCCGCGTCCACCAGCGCCCGCAGCAGTCCCCGGGTCAGCTGGTACTTGCCTTCGGCCCGCTGGTAAGGATCGGTGTTCGTCCCCATCGCGATCGGTTCGCGGCACCAGCCGGGCGCGCGCAGCTCGGCCCGCAGCCGGTCGACAGCGTTGATCTTTACGACGATGGCCGAGTCGAAGTCCCGGCCGGTGTCCAGCCCGAGCCAGGCGTGGGTCGGCCGGGCGAAGCAGTAGACGCAGGCGTGCCCGCAGCCCCGGTAGGCGTTGATCGTGTGCCGGAACGGCATCCGCGACCCGGCCGGCAGCGTGTTTATGATCTTCCGGGCCCGGACGTGGATGAACCGGGTGCCCGTGAGCGAGGCGGACCCGATCTCGGGCACCGTCACCTCCTCGACCGTGAACAGCGCCGGCGGCGCCGCGCCGGTCGCGTCCGCCTCGGCCGGCCGCCACCGGGTCACCGGCCGCGCGGCCGGGCTCGGCCCACCCGGCCCACCCGACCCACTCGACCCACCCGACCCACTCGGCCCACCCGGCCGGGGCCGGCCTCGGTCCCGCCGCGCGTTCTCGGTGGTCACCGGAAGTCCCGCGACCGGGACCGGAGGGCCAGCGGCAACCGGTCCAGCCGGTCGGCGATCACGTTGACGACCCCGTCCGCCTTCTCCACCCGGCCGCGGACGAGGAGCGCCGCGGCGGTCCGGGCCACCACCCGGTAGCGGGTCCACAGCCCGCGTGAGCAGATGACGTTCATCATTCCCGTCTCGTCCTCCAGGTTGACGAAGGTCGTCCCACCCGCCGTCGCCGGTCGCTGGCGATGGGTTACCACCCCGGCGATCAGCACCCGGGACCCGTCCGGGGCCTCCCTCAGCCGCGTGGCCGTCAGGACCCCCATCGCGTCCAGCCGGGGGCGGGCGAACTGGGTCGGGTAGGTCCCCGGGGTGATCCCGGTCGACCACAGGTCGGCGGCGACGGTCTCGGGCCCGGTCATCGCGGGCAGCCCCGCTCCGACCGAGTCCAGTGCCAGCGCGGTCTCCGTGCCGGCCAGCCGGTCCGGCCGGGCCTGGGCGGCGGCGGCCGCCGCCCACAGCGCCGTGCGCCGGGCCAGCCGGAAGCAGCCGAAGGCGCCCGCGGTCGCCAGCGCCTCGACCTGCGCGGTCGAGATCCCCGTCCGCCGGACCAGGTCGGCCATGTCCCGGTACGGCCCGCCCCTCTCCCGCTCGGCGACGATCCGCTCGGCGGTCTCGGTCCGGACGTGGCGCACGCCGGACAGCCCGAGCCGTACGGCGGGGGCGCCAGGACCGTCCGCCCCGCCCTCCCCGGGCCGGCCGTCCCCAGGCCGTTCGTCGGCCGGCTCGAGGACGGCGTCGGCACCGGACGCGTTGATGTCCGGCCCGCGGACCGTCACCCCGTGCCGGCGGGCGTCGGCGACCAGGCTCTGCGGCGAGTAGAACCCCATCGGCTGGGCGCCCAGCAGCGCCGCGCAGAACACCGCCGGGTAGTACCGCTTGATCCACGAGCTGGCGTAGACGAGGTACGCGAAGCTGACCGAGTGGCTTTCCGGAAAGCCGAAGTTCGCGAACGCCTCCAGCTTCGCGTACAGGTCGTCGGCCGTCGGGCCGGTGATGCCGTTGGCCGCCATTCCCGCGTACAGGCGCTCCCGCAGCTCGCCGATCTTCTCGGTCGACCGCTTCGACCCCATGGCCCGGCGCAGCTGGTCGGCCTCCGCGCCGGTGAACCCGGCGATGTCGATGGCCATCCGCATGAGCTGCTCCTGGAACAGTGGGACGCCGAGTGTCTTCTTCAGCGAGCGCTCCAGCAGCGGATGCGGGTAGGTCACCTCCTCCTCATGGTTGCGGCGGCGGATGTAGGGGTGGACCGAGCCGCCCTGGATCGGGCCGGGCCGGATGAGCGCGACCTCGACCACGAGGTCGTAGAAGTGCCGGGGCCGCAGCCGGGGCAGCGTCGCCATCTGGGCCCGGCTCTCCACCTGGAAGACGCCGACGGAGTCGGCCGCGCAGAGCATCTCGTACACGGCCGGGTCCTCCGGTGGGATGCCGGCCAGGTCGAGGTCGAGTCCGTACCAGCCGCGGAGCAGGTCGAACGCCCCGTGCAGCATCGAGAGCATGCCCAGCCCGAGCAGGTCGAACTTGACCAGACCGGCCACCGCGCAGTCGTCCTTGTCCCACTGCACGACCGTCCGGCCGGGCATCCGGGCCCACTCGACCGGGACGACCTCGGACACCGGGCGGTCGCAGATGACCATTCCGCCGGAGTGGATGCCCAGGTGGCGGGGGTAGCCGAGCAGCCGCTGGGAGAACTCGGCCACCTCGGGCGGCAGCCCGGCGGCGCCGGACATCCCCGTCCAGCGGTCCATTCCCTTCGACCAGGCGTCCCGCTGGCCGATGGAGTACCCGAACGCCCCGGCCACGTCGCGCACGGCCGAGCGCGGCCGGTAGCTGATGACGTTGGCGACCTGGGCCGCCCGGTCCCGGCCGTAGCGCCGGTAGACGTACTGGATGACCTCCTCGCGCCGGCCGGACTCGATGTCGATGTCGATGTCGGGCGGGCCGTCCCGTTCCGGGGCCAGGAACCGCTCGAACAGCAGCCCGAACGACACCGCGTCCACGTTGGTGATGCCCAGCGCGTAGCAGACGGCGGAGTTGGCCGCCGAGCCCCGGCCCTGGCAGAGGATGTCGTGGCGGCGGCAGAAGTCGACGATGTCGTGCACGATGAGGAAGTAGCCGGGAAAGTCCAGCCGCTCGATCAGGTCGAGCTCGTGGTCGATCTGCGCGTAGGCCCCGGTCACCCGCTCGGCCTCGCGGGGGCCGTAGCGCCGCCGCGCGCCGGCCGCGGTGAGCTCGCGCAGCAGGTCGGCCTCGCCGCGGCCGGCGGTGGCGAAGTCCGGCAGCCGGGGCGCGATGAGGCGCAGGTCGAACTGGGACTCCGCGCCGATCCGGGCCGCCGTGGCCACCGCGGTGGGGAACCGGGCGAACCGGCGGGCCATCTCCGCGCCCGCCCGCAGGTGGGCCCCGCCAGCCGGCGGCAGCCAGCCGGCCAGCTCGTCCAGGCAGCGCCGGGCCCGGATGGCGGCCAGCACCGAGGCCAGCCGGAACCCGCCCGGGGCCGCGTAGTGGACGTTGTTGGTGGCGACAACCTCCAGGCCGGCCTCGGCGGCCAGCTCGGCCAGCGCCTCGTTGCGCTCGCCGTCGTCCGGGTAGCCGTGGTCCCACAGCTCCACCAGGACGTTCTCCCCCCCGAACAGCGCGACCAGCTCGTCGAGCGCCGCCCGGGCACCGGCCCGACCGTCCCGGGCCAGCGCGCGGGGGACCGTGCCCTTGCGGCAACCGGTGAGCACCCGCCAGTGCCCGGCGCCGTCGGCGGCGAAGCTCTCGACGTCCACCACCGGCCGTCCCTTCTCTCCCCCGGCCAGGTGCGCCCGGGTGAGCGCCCGGCACAGCCGCCGGTAGCCCTCCGGATCCCGGGCCAGGACCAGCAGGTGCGTGCCCTCCGGGTCGGCGACCCCGTTCTGGGGCCCGGACAGCCCGACCGACATCTCGGCGCCGAACAGAGTGGGCAGCCCGGCCGTCTTCGCCGCCTCGGCGAAACGGACGACGCCGTACATCCCGTCGTGGTCGGTGATCGCGAGCCCGGACAGGCCGAGCCAGGCCGCCTCCTCCACCAGCTCCTCCGGCTGGCTCGCCCCGTCCAGGAAGCTGAACGCCGAGTGGCAGTGCAGCTCGGCGTAGGGCACGGTCGCCTCGGCGGGCCCCGGCCGCGCCGCGGGCCGCGGCGAGTAGGGCGGCCGCCGGCGCGACCAGCCGGGAGCGTCGCCGCCGTCGGGTTCCTCCAGCGGCTCGGCCGGCGCCCCCGGGCCAGGCACCCCCGGATCAGGCACCACCGGATCAGGCACCCCCGGGCCAGACATCGCCGGCCCGGATCCAGCCGGGGCGCCCGGCGCGGGGCTGGAGAGCCGCCGTTCAAGCTCGGACCAGGAGATCGGTGGGTTCCACCAGTTGCTCCGGCTCTTCCGGCTGGTGCCGCCCCGGTCCTGCCCACCCGGGTCGGCCCCGGCCGGCGGTGGGCGCTCAGTCATAGCCGGCCTCCACCCACCAGCGGCCGTTTTCGACCGCGAGCAGCCAGGCCGACCCGTCCACCGCCGCGACCTGGAACCGAGCCCGGCGCCGCCGGGCGCCGGGTGACCGCTCCGGGTCGCCCAGTGTTCCCTGGCCAACAGGTCCACCCTGGCCAACAGGTCCACCCTGGCCAACAGGTCCTCCCCGGCCAGGGGACGCTCCCTGGCCGACGGGAGCCCCCTGCCCGGCGGGAGCCCACCAGTTCTCGTCGGTCGGCCACGGGCCGGCCCAGGCGCTGATCTCGACCAGGGGCCCGCCGTCGACGGACAGCCAGGCGAGCGCGCCGGTGACCTCGGACCGCCCGCTGACCCCCACGATGTCGCCGCCACCGTCGACCACCCGGGCCGGCGTCGAGCGGGCGAACACGGTCGGCGGCGACGGCGCCGGCAGCCGGCCGGGCCAGGGCGGCCCGGCGTCGCCCGGGTCCGGGCGGGGCTCCCCCCAGGGGACGAGGACGGGCCGCTCGAGCGGGCCCCGCCCGGCACCGATCACCGCGGTGGTCACCGCGTCCGGCCCGAGAATCGCCTGGACCCGGCTCAGCGCCCGCCCGACCCGCTGCGCGCCCGAGCCGGGCTCCCCCCACAGCCCCAGCTGACGGCCGTCGGCCCGCACCAGCCCGTCCGGAACGACCCGCAGCGTGACGATCCCGTCCACCTCGCCGTCGGGGTCGGGATGCCCGCCAGGACCAGGACGCCCGCCAGGGCCGGCGGGGCCGGTGTCGGTGTCGTCGGTGGGGTGGTCGGCTCCGGCGTCCACCGTCAGCCAGGCGGCCAGCTGCCAGCGCAGACGTTCCGCGATCGCGGCGGCGGTCAGCGGACCGTCGTGCCGCCAGGCCCGGGAGCGGACGGCGCCCTGCTCGGTCCGGGCCTCGATGAGGATCCGGGTGCAGGCCAGGCCGGTGGCGGCGAGCTGGTCCCGCAGCCGTTCCGCGAGCCGGCGCGCCGCGAAGGCGACCGGCTCCATCTGGTCGGCCGGCGGGTCGAACTCCCTGGCCACCGAGTAGTCGGCGGCCGGCGCCCGGGGGGTGACCCGCCGGCTGTCCTGGCCCCGCGCGAAGCGGTGGGCCGTCGCTCCCGCCGGTCCGAACCGGGCCAGCACGTCGTCGGCGGACAGCGCGGCGAAGTCTCCCAGTGTCGGCAGGCCGAGGCGGCGGAGCAGGTCGGCCAGGTCGAGATGGCCCAGGACGTCCACCGACAGCGGGGCCAGGAACTCGCGGCTCCCACCGGCCGGGACGATCGTCCCCATCCGGGCGGCGAGCCCCGCCGCGAACGGCCCGTCGGCCACGCCGACGCGGCCGGCGCCGCCGGTCAGCGGGGCCACCGCCGCGCTGACCGCCGCGACCGCGGCGGCGTCGCCGCCGAAGTACCGGGCGGCGCCGCGCACGGCCGCCACGCACTCTCCGGGCTGGATCGCCTCGACCCCGGGGACCACCGCCTCCACCGCGTCCAGCACGGGCTCGAAGGAACGGGCGTCCCGGACCGGGTCGTCGGCGAGGACCGTGAGCTCAGGACATCGGGCCTGGGCCTCCCGGCGGCGCAGGCCCACCCGGACGCCGGCCGCGCGGGCCGCGGCGGAGCAGGCGAGGATCACATTGCCGGAACTGACCGCGGCCGGTTCGGCGGCGTCCACCCCGGCCGCCACCAGCGGCCAGTCGGGACACCAGACGGCAAGCGTCCGGATGGTCATGATCACTCACGCCGCCCCGTCCGTCCTCGCCCGCCCGAGCACGGCCAGAGCGCCGGTCGACCCGCCGGCGGGTGCGCCGGCCGACTCGCCCGCCCGCTCGCCGCCACCGCCGACGGCGCTGGTCGGGCCGCCGACGGGAAACCCGTCAACAGCCGCGTTGACAGTTGCGTTGACGGTGGTGGGGCCAGTGGGACCGGACAGGGCACCGCCGGGCAGGGCGCCGACGGCGTCGACCGCGCCGAACCGGCCGGGTGACGCCCGCAGTACGAGGGTGGTCCGCCGAGGCCGGGAGGCCACGCCCCGGCCGCGGGTGTGGACGACGATCCGCTGGGAGCGCAGCCGGCCGTGCCCCTGACCGAGGCCGCTCCAGCCGGTCTCGGTCACCCAGAGCCGGACGTCCGCTGCCTCCCAGTCACCCAGGGAGATCAACACCGCTCCCCGTTCCCGGGCCCGGCTGGACAGCCGGCGCGCGTCCATACCACTGAACCGGCCGCCGAACCGGCCGGTCGGCCGGACGACCACGACGTCCAGCGCGTCCAGCAGCGCGGCCGTCACCGTCTGCCAGCGGTGGCCGGGTTCGGGCACCAGAGCCAGCCGGTCCATCGCGATCCCGTACTCGGCCGCCGCCGCCAGGCCGAGCGTCGGGCGGCCGACCACCGCGCACCAGGCCCCGGCCCGGGACGGCACGCAGAGCGTGGCCAGCAGCAACGACGTCGAACCGGTGAGGACGACGGTCGACCCCCGCCGCAGGCCGCCGTCGGGCAGGACCGACGCGATCGCCGGGAGCACCGGCAGAACCCGGTCAGGGGTCGCCGCCCGGCCGTCGGCCGCCGGTGTGCCGGTCTCCAGAGCCTGGCGCAACGCCTCCAGCGTGGCCGGACCCCGCGCGAACGAGCCCCGCCCACCCGACGCCGCCGCGGCGGCGGGACGCCGCTCCGCCCCGGCGGCGGTCGCGGGTGGAGCGGAGTCGCCGCGAGCAGTCGGGATCATGACCGGGGCGGTGAGGCGGTCGCCACCGCCGGGCCCGGCGGTGGCGACCGGCCTGGCCACGGCGACCGGCCTGGCCACGGCGACCGGCCTGGCCACGGCGACCGGCGCGGCCACGGCGACCGGCGCGGCGGTACTCATCAGGCCCTCACCGGGGCGCCGCCGCGGGAGGCGGACGGAGAGACCATGGGGACGGTCGCGGGAAGGGTGTTCTGGACGGGCAACCCGAGCAGGACCTCCACGACCCCGACGAACGCCTCGGTCTGCCGCAGGAGGTCGTCGGCCTCCCGGGTGTCGATGACGGGGAGCCCCGCCTCGGCCGCCGCCCGCTTGCCCGCTCCGGCGGCGTAGAAGGCCGCCCATTCGGACAGTTCGGGAGCAACCGTGGCGAGCAGGCGCCACGCGCTGGCCGGTCGCCCCCGGTAACCGGGCCGAGGACGGGCCCGAACCGCCAGGACGGCCGCGGCGGCGCGCAGTCCGGCCAGGTGGGCCAGCGCGTAGCGCTCCCCGGGGACCTGGGCGAGAGCGGACTCGGACAGCCCCGCCCGCGCGGCCGACAGCAGCGCGTCACGGGACCGGCGGGACAGGGCGGCGGCTGGAACCGGTACCCGGGAGATCTGGGCACCAGCCCCTGGGACCGACGCGGTTGGCGTAGCGTTGCTGAGCACGACCGGACCCTCCTTGCGTCGAACTCGCGTTCGAAAGGAGTAAACCCCGGCGGCGCCGTGACGTCAAACGGCCAGGTGACCGGCGCGTCGGCCCGCCCTAGCTCGCGCGGCGCGCCGGGCGAACGCGCGGCACGCCGGGCCCGGTCCCAACCGGCTCACCCCCCTGCCGGACAACAGCGCCGCCCAGAACAGCGCCATCACCCCGACCAGCACCGTCACCCCGACCAGCACCGTCACCCCGACCAGCGCCAGGAACCCGGACGGACGGGACTCCGGTCCGCGTCCCAGCCCGGACCGCCGGGACGGACCGGCCCACGACGCCCGCCAGCCGCGGATAGGAGGCGACCGGCACCCGCCCGGACACCAGCAGCAGGAACCAGCCCAGGACGAGCAGGAGCTCCAGCTCGCCGGCGGCGCCCCGGACGCGGCGGGTCGGGTCGGCCGTCACGATCGCCGTGCCGTCATAGGCGAACCGCAGCAGGCGCCCGTCCAGGTCACAGGTGAAACCGACGTCGAACACGGACCCGCTGCCCACGGTCCACCGAGCCGACCAGGTCGGCCCGTCAACCCACCCGCCGCCGTCCAGCCGAGCCGGGGAATCCGACCGGGCGGACCGGCGCCAGCCGCGGCGGCGCGCCGGGACGTAGGTCGCGATCACCCGGTCGGAGAACGGCTCGGTGACGACGAGCCCGCCCCCCGCCTCGGCCCTCTCGATCACGAGCGCGCGGCCGGCGACAATGAGCTCCACCCGGCCGCGGGTCAGCCAGTCGGCCCGGATGTCCGCGGCCCGCGCGGCCACCGGGAGCAGCACGACGTGGTCGTCGGTTCCGTCCACGGTCCGGCGGGCCAGCTCACGCGGGACGAGGGCGTCAGGCCCGTCTCCGGCCCAGCTTCGAGGCGGAACAGGTGACGAGGCCGCTCCGGCTGACGGCATCGGGTAGAGGTTCACCGTAGGGACTCCTCGCATCGAGCGAGGTCGCGCTCCCGCGACCTGACTGACATCGAGGAAAGACCCACCGGGTCAACAACCCGACCACGGAGAAAGCCTCATTGCCGTTGATAATTCATTGACCTACGGTCACCCCAGAGGGACTCGATCATCATATTCCGTCACGTGACGGACGCCCAACCCGTGGGGCTACCTCAGGGAGTCGGCTGACCGACTTCGGATACCCACCGTCGGACGGGCGCGCACAGTAGTGACACCGTCCGCCGGGATGGGGGCCACCCGCCCGGCGCGCCGGAGAAAACGGGGCGATCATGCACAGGACGAGGGCCCACCCGGCGGCGGCCCGCGCAACGACCGCCGCGGGAGCGGCCCGGCCCACCGGCCTCCCGGCCGCGCCGGCCAACCCGGCCAACCCAGTCGACCCAGTCGACCCAGTCGACCCGGCCAACCCGGCCGACCCGGAACCGAGGGCGACCGGAGGGATACGGTTCGGGCTGCTCGGCCCGCTGGAGGTGACGGTGGCCGGCCGGCCCGTCACCGTCCGCGGTCCGCAGCGGCGGGCGGTGCTGATCGCCCTGCTGCTGGACGCGAACCGCACGGTGACGATCGGCCGGCTGCACGAGGCGATGTGGGACGACGACCCGCCGAACAACGCCAGCCATATCCTGAGCACCAACATCAGCGGGCTACGCGGCCTGCTCGGCCCGGACGGCGCGTCGGTCCTCTCCCGGCAGTCCGGCGGCTACCTGCTCACGGTCGACGAGGACCAGATCGACGCCAACCTGGCCCGTGAGCTGCTGGCCCACGCCCGCGCCGCCCTCGAGACAGGCGACCCGGCCGCGGCGATACCCTTCCTGACCCGGGCCCGGAGCCTGTGGCGGGGCGAGCCGCTGGCCGACGTCGCCGACCGGCGCTTCGCGGAGCCTGAGGTCGTCCGGCTGCGGGAGCTGGGGCTGGCCGTGGCCAAGGCCCGAGCGCGGGCCGATCTGGCCCTGGCCCGGCACGGGGAGATCATCGGTGATCTGCGCGGCCTGGTGTTCGCGCACCCTCTCGACGAGGAGCTTCGGGAAGATCTCGTCCTGGCGTACTACCGGTCGGGCCGGCCCGAGGAGGCGAGCGCCACCTGCCGGGAGGGGCTGGCCGCGCTGGTGGACGCCGGGCTGGACACGAGCCGGCTGGAGCGGCTGGAGCACCGCGTCCTCAATGCCGCCCCCGATCTCGCCGCCCCCGAGCCCGTTCTTCCCCAGCCCGTCAGCCTTCACCCCGTCACCCCCGAGCCCGTCACCCCCGAGCCCGGCCTGAACCCGCCGGCCGGGCCACCGGAGCGCGACGCGACGCGCGGGACCGGAGTGGGCAGGCCGGCCGGGAGAGACCGGCTCCTGGCGGTAACCGCGCAGGTCGCGGGGCCGGCCCGGACGACTCGGCCGGGCAACCTGTCGTTGCCGCCGGACATCGCGACGTTCACCGGCCGTGACCTGACCACGGCCGGCATGGTGCGGGAGCTGAGTTCCTCCGCCGCGCTCGCGGCCGGGGACCTCGCGGCCGGGGGCATCGTCGTCCCGGTGGCCGGCAAGGCCGGTTCGGGCAAGACCGCTCTGGCCGTCCACGTCGCCCACCTGGTCAGCCGCGTGTTCGCCGACCAGGCCCTGTTCATCGACCTGCGCGGCACCCAGCCCGAACCGATGCCGGCCGAGCTGGCCCTCAGGCGGCTCCTGCGGGCCCTTGACGGTACGGGGGTGCCGGGCGTGGGCGGCTCTGGAACGGTCGAGCCCGCGGGCGGCCCGGCGGCCGACCGCGACGAGCTGACCGCCCGGTACCAGGCCGCTCTGGCCGGGCGGCGGGTACTGGTCGTGCTGGACAACGCGGCCAGCGAGGCCCAGATCCGCCCGCTGCTGCCGGCCCGTCCCGGCTGCGCCGCCATCGTGACCAGCCGGGTCCGGCTGCACGAGTTCACCCGGCGCTACTGGACGACCGACGTTCTCATCGCCTCCGACGCGATCGAGCTCCTCGGTAAGATCATCGGCCCGGGACGGGTCGAGGCCGAGGCCGACGCCGCCCGCGACGTCGTCGGCATGTGCGGCTACCTGCCGATGGCGATTGTGATCGCCGGCCGGCGCATCCACACCCACCCGCACTGGCGGCTGGGCTGGGTGGCCGAACGCCTGGCCGACGAGCGCCACCGCCTGGCCTGGTTCACCGCCGGCGACCTGGAGATCCGGGCCAGCTTCGCCCTGAGCTACGACGGGCGGCCCGCCGACGAGCAGCGCGCCTTCCGCCTGCTCTCCCAGCCCGACCTGGCCGACTTCACGCCCTGGGCGGCCGCCGCCTGCCTGGGCACTCACCGTGCCGACGCCGAGGACGTCATCGACGGCCTGGCCGACTACCAGCTCATCGAACAGGCCGGCACCGACGCCACCGGGGCGCCGCGCTACCGCTTCCACGACCTGCTCCGCGCCTACGCCCGGGAACGCTTCGAAGCCGCCCCCGACGGCCCGAACAGCGCCGGCCCGAACAGCGATGGCGCAGGCAGTGATGGCCCGAGCAGCGACACCGGCGTGGGGCCGGCCGAGCGCGCCGCGGCGCTGCGGCGGCTGGCCGAGGCCTACCTGGCCCGGCTGAGGGCCGCGCGGGCCGCGCTGCTGCCCTCCCGGCCGCCGGCCGAGCCCGCGGGCGCCACCGGCTCCCCCGACGCCACCATCTCCCCGGCCTCCCCGGCCTCCCCCGCCTCCCCCGACGCCACCGACGCCACCGACCCGAGCGCCCTCGGCGGCCGCCCGCTCGTCTGGTTCGACGGCGAGCGGCACAACCTACTGGCCCTCACCGAGCAGCTGGCAGGGGAAGGTTTCACCACCCCGGTCTGGGAACTGGCCGACGCGGTCGGCGCCCTCTACGCCTTCGGCGGCATCCACGGCGGCCACGGCGGCCACTGGGACGACTGGGAACGCGCGCTCGAGCTGGGCCGGGCCGCCGCCCACACCGCCGGCGACGCCCACGCCCAGGCCCGGATGCTGCTCGGCCTGGCCGACCGGGACATCCTGCTCGGCTTCGAAGAGGCGTTCTGGCGTCTCGACGCGCCCGGCGCCGAACCGCGCGACTCCCCCGCCACCGCCACCCACCCGGCCTCCCACACCCGCGGCCGCTTCGAACTCGCCGCCCATCGCCTGCGCCGAGCCCGCGCGACGTTCGAGGCGGCCGGCGACGAACTGGGCGCCGCCCGAGCCCGCCACGGCCTGGCCGACAGCGCCCGCGGCCTGGGCCGTTTCGCCGAGGCCCAGGAACACTTCACCGCGGCGCTGGAGGTCTTCCGCCGCCACCACGACCCGAGCGCCGAGGCCGAGACCCTCATCTGCCGCGCCGCCTGCCACGCGGACCAGCGCGACCCCGGGCCAGCCCGCGACAGCCTCACCATGGCCGAGACGATCGCCCGCGACACCGGCAGCCGCCCCCTGCTGGCGTATACGCTGCGCCGGATGGGCGACGTACACCGCGAGCTCGGGCATCCCGACCTCGCCCTGGACGCCTACCGCCGCGCCCTGCCCCTGTTGGCCGACCTGCCCGACCCCCTCTGGCACCCTCGCGTCCTGGTCCGCCAGGGCGACGTCCAGGCCCAGCTCGGCGACCTGGACGCGGCCCGGGCATCCTGGACGACGGCCACCGAAGCCCTGCGCGCGGCCGGTTCCCCCGAACTCGGCCCGGCCCAGGACCGCCTCGTCGCCCCCGCCCAGCCGACGCCGACCCCGCTCGGCGCCGAACGGGTCACCGCCGGGTTCGACCCAGCCGCGTTCATCGCACGGGCCCGGGCCAGCGAACGGATCGTGCGCGTCCTCAACACCTGGACCGACCTGCTCACCGAACCTCACGCCGACGCCTTCGCCGACGCCGTCGCCGCCGCCACCGGCCGGGGCGCGATCGTCCGGATCCTGCTGCTCTCCCCCGACTCCCACGGCGCCCAGCGCCGCTCCGAGGACCTGCGCCACCCCGAGGACTCGCGCCGCCCCGAGGACCCGCGCCGCCCCGAGGACTCGCGCCGCCCCGAGGACTCGCGCCGCCCTGAGGATCTACGGGCTCAGGGCGTCGACGTGCCCGCGCTGATCCGGGACAACCTGCGCCGGCTGGCCGCCCTCACCGACACGCTTCCCCCGCCCCTGCGGGCCCGCCTGGCCGTCCGCCTGTGCGCCGAGGCGTCCTTCGCCTACCACCGCTGGGACGACGGAGCCCTCGTCTCCATGTTCCCCCTCGGCCACACCGCCTCCGCCGGCACCCAGCACCAGACCCACCCCGACTCCTCGCTCACCCGCTTCGCCGAGCAGACCTTCGACGAGCTCTGGCGCCGCGACGACACCATCGACCTCGCCGGCTACCTGCGGATCCCGCTGCGGGTCCAGCTCGACGGCCGGGCCTGGGGAACGATCTCCGCCGCCTACACCACCGTCGCCGGCGCGGTCCACGTCCAGTCGCCCGAGCTCGACGCCCTCCTCGCCGCGCGGGAGGACGACCAGGTCAGCGTCAGCGGCGCCGCCGACGCCCGGCATCCTCTGGCCGGCCTCGGCCCCTGCCTCGTCCTGCCCCTGCGCCCACCCGCCCCCGAGGTGACCGCCGCGTTCCGGCTCAAGTACGCCGCCGAGCCCGGCGAGATCCTCTGGCTCCACGAACAGCGCCGCCCCCGGCCGGGTCCGCCGTGACCGTGGACCAGCCTGGCCCGAGTGCCTTGGCGATCGCGCGCGAGCTGGAACGTCCCCGCCCGCTGTTCGTGACGTTCGACGTATGGACCGTCCCGGCCGCCGCCATCCCGCGCGCGGCCGCGCTGAGCGCCCGTGGGCGTACCACCCAGCGGCGGGCCGAGGGACTGGTCTTCCACAAGGTGCTGGGTACTGGTGACGGCCGGACCTTCACTGTCCGTGACGCGACGCCCCGGCGCTGGGCGTTGCTGTGCGTCTGGGCCAGCACGGCCGAGGCGACCCGAGTGGACGCCAGCCCGGTCGGACGCGCGTTCGCCGCGATCGCCGACGAGCACTGGCATCTCGACCTCCGTCCCCTGGCGGCCCGAGGTCGCTGGTCGCGGCGGCGGCCGCTGGGCCAGCTGGCGCCCCGGGTGCCGGGCGACGCGGCCGGGCCGGTCGTAGCGATCACCCGAGCCAGGCTGTCCGCCCGGGGGGCTCGCCGCTTCCTGGCGGCGGTACCGCCGGTCGCCGCCGCCGCGCGGGGTCCAGACGGCCCTCGCTACGCCCTCGGGATCGGTGAGCTGCCGGTCGGTCTGCAGGGGACGGTCAGCCTGTGGGACGACGAGGCGGCGCTCGTCCGCTTCGCGCGCGGGCGGGCTGAGCACGTCGCGGTCGTCGAGCGGACGGCGCGGGTGGGCTGGTACGCGGAGGAGTTCTTCGCCCGGTTCGCCCTCACCGGCTCGCGGGGGACGGTCGAGGGACGGGATCCCGCGGCCGAGGCGCCGGATCCCGGCTGATCGGCGCCCGGCCGACAGCGGCGGGACGGCGGGAGGCGGGGGGCGGGACGGCGGAGGCGGGCGACGAGCGGACCGGGCCGGGCGCGGGTTATCGTCAAACTCGATGACTGCCACCGTGCCGGACCCGGCCTTCAACCCGACGGGTGACCACACGACGGGTGACCACCCGACGGGCAACCACCCGACGGGCAACGTCGTCATCGAGCGCTGGTCGCCGGCCCGGATGCGGGCCCGGCTGAGCGAGATCATCGGCGTGTACAAGGCGGCCTTCCTCGACGTCCACGAGTCCGACCCGCGTCGCGCCGCCATCGAGCGGACCATGCATGCCCGGCGCCACACCGAGCGCCGCGACCTCCGGGTCGTCGTCGCGCTGACCAGCGCCAACCGGGTCGCCGGATTCGGTTACGCCCTGCCCGGCCAGGACGGCCAGTGGTGGCATGACGTCGTGCGCGGCGCGCTGGCGCCCGAGGACGGTGAGTTCTGGCTCGGCAGCTGCCTGGAGATCGTCGAGCTCCACGTCCGGCCTGAGTTCCAGGGCCGGGGCATCGGCCGCGCGGTCATCCGCGAGCTGGTGCGGGACGCGCCGTTCCGGACCGCCGCGCTCTCCGCGCTGGAGATCCCGGGCAGCCGGGCCCGCCGGCTCTACGCCAGCGAGGGCTTCCAGCCGCTGCTGTCGCACTTCCAGTTCCCGGGTAGCACCATCGAGTACGCCGTGCTCGCCCGGCGGCTGCCCCCGCCGAGCTCGGCCGGGCGTTCGCGCTCCCGCGCCGGGTCCCGGTGGCCGGCTTCCGCCCGCTGAGCGGCCAGCGCGGCCTCAGCCGCGGCCCGGACCAGCCCACGGCCGATCCCAGCGGCGGCGGCGTCGGGAGCGCCGATCACGGTGCCGGTGACGGCGCCGTGGCCGACGCTGGCCACGGCGCTGGCCACGATCGCCCCGGGGTGGCCAGTCCGGCTCGCCGGCGGCTGGCCGGCACGCTCCCGGTCACGCTGGCCGCGCTGACGGTCGGCCTCCAGATCGCCTATCCGCTGGCCGGGGAGCATGGGCGCACCGTCCTGACCGTCCTGACCGTCCTGACCTTCTGCGCCACCTCGGTCGGTCACGCCGCCCGCTCCCGCGGCCGGGCCTGGGCCGCCGCGTTCGTCGCGGTCTGCCTGCCGGTGGCGTTCGCGGCCGAGGTCGTCGGGGTCGCCACCGGCGCGCCGTTCGGTTCCTACCGCTACTCAGGCCAGCTGGGGCCGCGCCTGGCCGGCGTCCCGATCATCATCCCCCTGGCCTGGGCGATGATGGCCTACCCGGCGGTGGTCTTCGCCGCCCGGGCCCGGGCCGGCTGGTCGGGCCCGCTGGCCGGGCCGGCGGGCGGCGGCGAGCACCTGCGGGCGGCGCTGACAGTCGCCGGTGTTTTGGCGGCCTGGGACCTGTTCCTCGATCCGCAGATGGCCGCGGCCGGCTACTGGCGCTGGAGCGGGCCCGCTCCCGCCCTGAACGGTGTGCCGCTGGTGAACACGGCCGGCTGGCTGCTGGTCGGGAGCCTGCTGGGCGGCCTGGTGTGCGCCCTGCCCGGACGCCCGGTGGCCGCCGGCGCCGACCGCGTGCCGCTGGCCCTGCTCGCCTGGACCTATGCCTCCTCCGTCCTGGCCAACCTGGCGTTCTTCGGCCGGCCGTGGGTCGCGCTGAGCGGCGGCCTGGGGATGGGCTGCGTGGGGATAGGCGCCGTGGGGATGGGCGCCGTGCTGGCGGCCGTGATCCACGCCGCCCGGCCGCCGGCGTGATGCGCCCGCTCCGGCGCGGTCGCCGCGCGCGACTGGCGGGAGTGGCCGACGCGCTGTCGTGCGCGCTGGCCGTCACCACGGCCGGGCACGTCGCCGTCAACGCCCGCCGGCTGCGGGTGCCGCCGCCGGGAGCCCCGGTGCGCGAGCGGGTGTCGGTCCTGCTGCCGGCCCGCGACGAGGCTGCCCGCATCGGCCCGGCGGTCAGGGCCATTCTCGCCTCGACCGGCCTCGACGACCTGGAGCTGGTCGTCTACGACGACGCCTCGTCCGACGGCACCGGCGAGCGGGCCCGGGCGGCCGCCGCCGGTGATCACCGCGCCCGCGTGATCGCCGGCACGCGGGAACCGCCGCCGGGCTGGCTCGGCAAGACCTGGGCCTGCCATCAGCTGGCCCAGGCGGCCAGCGGCACCATCCTGATCTTCGTCGACGCCGATGTGACGGTCGAGCCGGACGCGCTCGCCCGCACGGCCCGGCTGCTGCGCTCCGCCGCCCTCGACCTCGTCTCCCCCTACCCACGCCAGCTGGCCGGATCGCCGGCCGAGCGGCTGGTCCAGCCGCTGCTCCAGTGGTCGTGGCTGGCGCTGCTGCCGCTGCACTGGGCCGAGCGGACCCGCCGGCCCAGCGGCGCCGCCGCCAACGGGCAGCTGCTGTGCGTGGACGCCGCGGCCTACCAGCGGGCCGGCGGGCACGCGGCGGCGGGCGTGCGCGGGCATGTGCTGGAGGACATCGCGCTGCTGCGGGCGGTCAAGGCGGCCGGCGGGCGCGGCGGGGTGGCCGACGGCACCGAGATCGCCACGACCCGGATGTACGACGGGTGGGCGCAGCTGCGCGACGGGTACGCGAAGTCGCTGTGGGCGGCCGGTGGCACCCCGGCGGCCAGCACGGCCCAGGTCGGCCTGTTGGCCTTCGTGTTCGTCTGGCCGGCGGCGCGCGCCGCCGCCGGTTCCCGCCTGGCGCTGGCCGCAACGCTGGCCGGGGTGGCCGGGCGGTGGCTGGCCGCCCGGCGGACCGGGGCCCGCCGCTGGCCGGACTGCGCGGCCCACCCGGTCTCGATCGTCCTCTTCGGATACCTGACCGGTCTGTCCTGGGCCCGCCATCGGACCGGGACGGCGCGCTGGAAGGGCCGGCCGGTCCGGGTCGGCCAGGTCCCGGGCGAATGCGCCACGCCACCGGCCACCGGGGGAACGGCGGCGCCGTGGCCCGGGTGATCGTGATCGGCGCGGGGGTCGGCGGCCTGGCCTGCGCGGCCCGCCTCGCCGCCGCCGGGCACACGGTCGAGGTCCACGAACGGGCCGCGACCGTCGGCGGCAAGCTCGGCACCGCGACCATCGACGGCTACACCTTCGACACCGGGCCGTCCCTGCTGACCATGCCCTGGGTGTTCGAGGACCTGTTCGCCGCGACCGGCGACGGGCTTCGGGAGGTGCTGGCCGTACGCCGGCTGGAGGAGATCGCCCGCTACCGATTTGCCGACGGCACCCGGCTGCGCGCCCACGCCGACGATGCCGCGTTCACCGCGGAGCTGGACGCGGTCCTCGGGCCGGGCGCCGGCGCGTCCTGGGGCCGTCTGATGGAGCGGGCCGGGCGGATGTGGCGGGCGACCGAGGGCCCGTTCCTGTCCCAGCCGCTGGCCGGTGCCTCGACGCTGCTGCGCCTGGCCGCCCGCTCGCCCCGCGACATCGCGGTCATCGCCCCGACCCGTACCCTGCGCCAGCTGGGCTCGACGATGCTGCGCGGTCCGGGCGCGGCCGAGCTGAGGATGATGCTCGACCGTTACGCGACCTACACCGGCTCCGACCCCCGGCGCGCCCCGGCGGCGCTGGCCGTCATCCCGTACGCCGAGCGGGCGTTCGGCGGCTGGTACATCGACGGCGGGCTGCGGGCCCTGGCCGACGCGCTGGCCGACCGGGCCCGCGAGCACGGCGCCGAGATCGTCACCGGGAGCGAGGTGACGGCGATCCGCCTGCGCGGCGGGCGGACGGTTGGCGTCACCCTGGGTGATGGGACGCCGCGCCCAGCCGACGCCGTCGTGGCGAACGCCGACGCCGGCACCGTCTGGCGGGACCTGCTGCCGGCTCGCGGCTCGCCGCCGCGCTCACGGCGACGCGGCTGGACGGCCCCCCGCCGGGACCCGGACCGGGACCCGGTGGCGCGGGCGGGGCGGCGGGCCCGACGCCGGCTGGCCCGATGCGAGCCGTCGCTGGCCGGGTTCGTCCTGCTCCTCGCGCTCGAACCGGGCGCGCCCCGTCCCGGAGCCCAGCACACGGTGCTGTTCCCGGCCGACTACGACGCCGAGTTCGACGCGGTCTTCGGTGGGCGGATGCCAGCCGACCCGACGGTCTACATCAGCGCGCCCGCCGACCCGGCCCTGGCGCCGCCGGGCGGCCAGGCATGGTTCGTCCTGGTCAACGCCCCGCGCCATGTCCCGGCCGGTGGCCTTCGCGCCCTGGCCGGAGGTCCAGCCGTAAGTCCAGCCGTCATTCCAGCCGGGATGCCAGCCGGGATGCCAGCGGGAGGCGGGGACCGGCGGCCGGGCGTCGACTGGGACATGCCCGGCCGCGCCAGCGCGTACGCCGACCACGTCCTGGACCTGATGGCCAGCCGTGGCCTGGACGTCCGGTGTCACCTGCGGCATCGGCGGATCCTGACGCCGGCCGACACCGAGCGCGCCACCGCCACGCCAGGCGGCGCGATCTACGGGACGTCGTCGAACGGGCCGGCGGCGGCGTTCCTGCGCCCGGCCAACGCGACCGGCGTGGGCGGGCTGTTCCTGGTCGGCGGCTCGTCGCACCCCGGCGGGGGGCTACCGCTGGTCACCCTGTCCGCGAAGATCGTCACCGGACTCGTCCAGGACTGGCTGGCCGGCCGGTGACGTCCGCCCGGCCAGCGCCCGGTGGATGGTCACCCCGAGCTGCACGGTCCCGACCGTCCCCGCCGCGGCGGTGGCCGCCGCCGCGATCGTCGCGGACAGGGCGGCCAGGCCGGGCGCCACGCCAGCGCCGAGGAACCCGAACGCGGTGACGATGATCCGCGTCGGACGCTCACCTACCGTGACGATTCCGATGTCACCGTAGCCGGCGTTGCCGGCCCGAGCCCGCAGGTACTCCAGGAACATCACCGCCGCGCCCGCCCCCACGCAGAGGCCACCCGGGGCACCCAGCAACCACAGCGCGACCAGGCAGAACCCGTCCGCGACCCGGTCGGCGACCGAGTCGAGGACGTAGCCCCAGGCAGTGGCCCGCCCGGTCAGGACGGCCACGCACCCGTCGACGTTGTCCAGGACGCCGCCGACGACGACGATCATCACTCCGGCCAGCGGCCAGCGGCCGCCAGCCGCCGCCGGGACGAGCAGGACGGCGGTGACCAGCGTCCCGGCGAGCGTGATCGCGTCCGGCCCGATGCCGACCCGGGCCGCCGGGCGGGACAGCAGGTACACAACCCGCAACCACCAGCGGACTGTCGCCAGGCCCGTGGCTGGGTCGTATCCGCCGTGCAGGCACGCCCAACGGGCCAGGTAGACGGACTGGGACGGGACGGCGTTGCGCACACCGACGATGGTGCCCGCCGGCGGCCACGCCGGGCGGGCGGGGCCGCGGTCGGGCGCGGCGGCCGGGGTGGGCCGCCGCCGCCGGGGCGATCCGACTAGGGTCTGAGGTGACGTTGCGCCACGGGTAGGACCGTTTCATGGCTAGAACCGCGACATAAGTGGGACCGCGACATAAGTGGGACCGCGCCATGGGTGGGACCGCGCCACGGGTGGGACGTCACGCGACGGCGGAACCTCCTCCGGCCGGCGACGACGCGACAAGACGGCCCAACTCGGGTCGCGGGAGAGAAGACGTGTCCGAGCGAACGCCCCTGGTGATCGAAACCGCCGACGATCTCGACGCCGAGGCGATCTTCCATTCGGACCGTGACCAGGTCGTGGTCGCGGTCCGTATCACCCCGGTGTTCGGGACGCTGGACCTGGGCATCGTGGCCGAGGTCGTCGACGAGGCGAACCGGGCGGGCTTCGCGCTGGTCCGGGAGCGACCGTTCCGCGACGAGTGGCTGCTGTGCGTATTCGACGCGTACGAGGACGACGACGCCCGGCGCTGAGCGGCTCTCGGCCGAGCCTGAGCGCGCCCGGCCCCGGGCCAGCCGGCCCCGGGCCAGCCGGGTTTCAGCCGACGAGGTTGCGGTAAATCTCGCGCGTCGCGGTCGATCGGTTCAACGTGATGAAGTGCAGGCCGGGCGCGCCGCCGGCCAGCAGCCGCTCGGAGAGCCCGGTGGCCACCTCGATGCCGACCGCCCGCACCGCCGCCGGGTCGTCGGCCACCGCGTGCAGGCGTTCGGCCAACGCCGCCGGGAAGACCGCCCCGGACAGCTGGGCCATCCGTTCGATCTGCGCGACGTTCGTGACCGGCATGATCCCGGGGATGATCGGCTCGTCGCGCCCGAGCCGGCGGACCCGTTCGACGAGCCGGAAGTAGTCGTCGGCGTCGAAGAAGAACTGGGTGACGGCGAACGAGGCACCGGCGGCGAACTTGCGGGCCAGGTAGCCGGCGTCGGCGTCGAGGTCGACCGCCCGCGGGTGCTTGTCGGGGAAGGCGGCCACCCCGACGCAGAAGTCACCGAGCGAGCGGACCAGGCGGACCAGATCCTCGGCGTACTGGAGCCCCTCGGGGTGGGCCACCCACTCGCCCATCGGGTTGCCCGGCGGGTCACCCCGCAGCGCGAGCACGTTGCGGATGCCGGCGCCGGCGTAGCTGCCGACGACCTGGCGCAGCTCGGCGACCGAGTGGTTGACCGCTGTGAGGTGGGCGATCGGGGTAAGACTGGTGTCGGTGGCGATCCGCTCGGTGACCCGGATCGTTCCCTGCCGGTTCGAGCCGCCCGCGCCGTACGTTACCGACACGAACGACGGCCGCAGGTGCTCGATCTCCCGCAGGGCCTGCCAGAGGTGGCGCTCGCCGTCCGGGGTCTTCGGCGGGAAGAACTCGAAGGAGAACGACGCCTGGCCAGTGGACAGGAACTCCCCGACCGTCGCCGGGCGCGCCGCGACGCGAGCCGCCGGCGCCGATCTCGCTGCCGGGGCCGATCGAAGAGCCGTCATACCAAGAGACTAGTGGCAGCCGGGGGGCGATCGGGCGCCGGTCCGGGCATGAAACCCGGATGTAGCTCAGATCCGGACCGGGCCGGCGGCGGCCGCCGCCACGACGACCCGCCCGGCGCGACTGCGCGCGGCCAGCCGGCGCTCGGCGGCGGGGTCGACCGCGACGTCCACCGTCGCCGCCGACGGGTCGGCACAGGCCGCGTCGACCGCGTACGGTCCGCCGGGGACGACGAGCGTGACGGAACCGGTGTCGCTCACCGCGGTGACCATGTCCGGTTTGGAGGTGAAATGCGCAGAGATGTCGCCCGAAAGCGAACGAGCGCTCAGCCGGGTGCCCCCGAGATCGCGGCCGGCGATCGTGCCCGTCTCCGTGATCAGCACGAGCTCGCCGTCCGAGCCCCACAGGGTGATCTCGCCGTCCCGGACCTCGGCCCGCACCCGGGTCCCCCGGGGCAGGGTCAGCTGGATTCGGGCCTCACTGCCAGTCCCGTTGATCCGCAGGACGTCGCCGGCCAGGGTGACGTTCGGTTCCGGGCGGGCGAGCCGGTGGGAGACGGTGAGCTGGAGCCGGGCGTCGGGACGGTCGCCCTCGCTGATCTCGACCCGGCCGGCGGCCAGGGCGATCTCGACCGCGCCGACTCTCGGAATCGTCCGCTCGGCCCGGCTCGGCGGCCGGCGCAGCACCGCCAGCGCCGTCCCGGCCACGGCCAGGAGGAGCACCGCGACGACCACGGTGATGACGACCATCAGGATCCCTTGGCCGGGGTTGTCCGCATGCCCGAACCGTACCGGTCCACACCCCCCGACCACCGGCGGCTGGCGGCGGCGGTCACCGACGTGCTGCGAGACTTCGTGCGCGACCGGGGCGCCGAGATCGCCGGTCTCGACGCCGAGCTCACCCCCTTCGTCGACCTCGCCGAGCAGTTCCTGCTCGGCGGGGGCAAGCGACTGCGTCCGGCCTTCTGTTACTGGGGCTGGCGCGGCGCCGGCGGTGAACCGGGTCCGGCCGCGCTGACGGCGGCCGCCGCGCTCGAGCTGGTGCACGCCTGCGCATTGGTGCACGACGATGTGATGGACGATTCGGACACCCGCCGGGGCGCGCCCAGCGTCCATCGGCGTTTCGCCGCGATCGGTGCCAGCGCCCGAGGCCCGGTCGCGGCGGATGCGTTCGGTCGGGGCGCCGCGGTGCTGTTGGGTGACCTCTTCCTCGTCTGGGCCGACGAGATGCTCACCAGCTGTGGCCTCCCACCGGATTCGATCGCGCGGGCCTGGCCGCTCTACGCCCGGATGCGTTCCGAGCTGGTCGCGGGTCAGTACCTGGATCTGCTCGGCTCCGCGACCGTCCCGGGCCTCAGCGGCGGCGCCGTCATGGAGCGCGCGCTCCGGGTCGCCCGGCTCAAGACCGCCGGCTACACTGTCGCCCGCCCGCTCGAGCTAGGCGGAACGCTGGCTGGCGCCCCGCCAGACCTGCTGGCCGCCTACGCCGCCTACGGCGGCGCGCTCGGCGAGGCCTACCAGCTGCGTGATGACCTCCTCAGCGTGTGCGGCGCCCCAGACCACACCGGTAAGCCAGCATCGGACGACCTGCGCGCGGCCAAGCCGACCGCCTTGGTCGCCGAGGCGCTACGCCGGCTGGACCCAGCCGCCCGTGCCCGGGCCCGTGCGCTGCTGGCCGTGCCCGAGCGGACGCCGGACGACGTCGAGACCCTTCGGCGGATCATCGTCGGCAGCGGGGCGCCGGCCGCCGTCGAGGCCCGGATCACCACGGCCGTCGACGCCGCCATACAGGCCGTCGCCGTCGCCGGACGCACCTCGGCTGGGCTCGCCGACCCAGCGCGCGCCGCGCTCCTCGAGCTGGCCGCGCGCGCGGCCTTTCGGGCCGGATGAAAGGTTTCCGGGCCGGCGGCCCGGGACCCCGCGACACCAGGGACCCGCTCGGCTTCTCGGACTCCGGCCGTGGCCGTCGGCCGATATTCCGTGACTCCTCCTCCGGCTAAAGCCGGAGGCTTCCCTCCGGCCCTCTCCTTTGGCTTCTCAGGCCGCCTTAACGTCAGCCTGACGGGCCAGCCCGGCCCGCAAAATGTTGACAGCTCCGTTCACGTCCGCGTGGGCGCCATGCCCACAGTTCACGCATGTGAACACAGCTTGAACCACACGGTTGCCCTCGGCCACATGCCCGCATTTGGCGCAGCGTTGGGACGTGTGGTGGGCGTCGACTTCAACGATCAGCCGTCCGGCACTTTCAGCCTTGGCGCGCAACACGGTGAAGAACACCCCCCATCCCGCGTCAAGAATACTTCTGTTCAGCCCGGACTTGGCCGCCTGCCCATTCGGGAGGAACTGGCCGGGGCTATCCGGGTCCGGTTTCGGCTTGGCCCGGCGGACCATGTTCCTGACTCGCAGATCCTCCATCGCGATCAGATCGTAGTCGCGGACCAGGCTAAGCGCAATTTTATGGGCGAGATCAAGCCGCTGGCGGCGGACCTTCCCATGCAGCGCGGCCACACGGGCGACCGCCCTCCCGCGTCGCGTCGACCGGGGCTTCTTCCGGGCAAGCTCCCGCTGAGCGGCGGCTAGTTTCCCGGACGCCTTCTTCAGAAAGCGCGGGTTGCCGATGTGCCGGCCTTCCGAGGTGGTGGCAAGCGAGGCCACGCCCATGTCGACACCGACGACCGCGCCAGTCGGCGGGAGCGGTTCGGCGGGCACACCGTCGCAGGACAGGACCACGAACCAGCGGCGGCCCTCACGCTTGACGGAGACGGTCTTGACAGTGCCTCGCACAGGCCGGTGCTGGTTAACCTTTACGTGGCCGATGCCCTGGAGCCGGACGAAAGTCTGGGTTGGGTTGTCCGGTTGGGAGCCCCAGCGGCAGCCGTCCCCGTCTTTCGGCCACTCGACGGTGTCAAACCATCCGGCGCCCTTGAACCTCGGATAGCCGGCTTTCTTGCCCGCCTTCACTCGGCGGAAAAACGCCTGAAAGGCTTTGTCGAGCCGGCGAAGGGTGGCCTGCTGGGAGGAAAACGACCAGCGAGCATGATCCGGATCGAACGCGCGGATCTCTTTCAACTGCGCCGACTGGTCGCCGTAGCGGACAGTAGTTTCGGTCATTTGCCAAGCGTCCCGGCGTTCCTGCAACGCCGCATTGTAAAGCGCGCGGTGGTCGTCAAGCATCGCGCCCAGCATAGCGGCCTGTTTCACGGTGGGTCGCATCAGGAACTTGACGGTGCGCCGCATGCGCCCATCCTATCTGAGGGAGACACGAGAATGCGTGCTACCCGTTCCGGATTCCTCTGTCGCCTGAAGGCGGACAGTCCCCTCCGGAGGTTGGTGATGGCTGGGCGCAGGCAGCGGCGTTGGTCGGCAAGCCAGGCGGAACCGTCGCTCGCGGCGCGGGTGGCGTTCGCCCTCCTCTACCTGGCGCTGGCGGCGAGCTGGCTGGCGGGCGGAGTGGACGCGGTCGCCGTGGTGGGGGCTGTCCTGCTCGCTTCGCTCGCCGTTCGCGTGCTGGTGCCGTGGGGACGGACGCGGGCCTGGTCCCGCCGGCACCCGCGGTTGGAAAGCCTGCTCGCCTTCCCGGGCGCGTTCGTCGTGCTCGGGGTGGCGACGCCCTGGTCGGCCGGCGTCTGCGCGCTGCTGGCCATCCCCGGTGGCCTGCTGCTGGCGGGCCTGTCGCTCGCGGCAAGCCGTCGCGCCAACCGATGACCGCCCGGTGGGCCTTTACGGCCCCGGGCCGGCCCAGCCGCGGCAGCCGCTGATCAGCCCAGGCGGCTGATCAGCAGCTCCAGGAGCGCGACGACGCCGTCCGGGCCCGGGACGACCAGGTCGGCCCGGTCCCGCATGGCGGCCGGCGCCTCGGCGCTGTCGCTGCACACCTTTAGCCCGGGCACGCCGGTCGCGCGCAGCTCGTCGACCGCGTCGAACGCCGGCAGGTCACCCAGGTCGTCGCCGGCGAACAGGACCGAGCGGGCGCCGCAGGCCTGGGCCTGCTCGAGCAGGGCGCGGCGCTTGTCGTGGCCGGGCGGGCGCATCTCCAGGACGCGCTTGCCCGGCGCGGCCTCCAGGCCGTTGTCCTCTGCCAGGCGGGTCAGCGCGGGCGCGAGCGCGGCCAGCGCCGTGTCGGGGTCGGCCGTGCGCCGCACATGCAGCACCAGGGCGTGGCCCTTGTCCTCGACGCTGACCCCGGCCGGCGCGCCGGCCAGCACGTCCGGGAGCTGCGCCCGGACCGCCTCGACGCCGGGAAGCGCGTCCGGGCTGGTCGTCTCACCGGTCCGCGAGTCCCAGCGCTGCAGGCCGTACTGGCCGAGCACCACCAACCCGGCCCCGTCCCCGGCTGCCCGGCCCGTGGACGCCTTGTCCTGGACGAACCGGTCCAGGCCGCCGAGGGAGATCACCGCGTCGACCGGGCGTCCGGTGACGACGGCGACGGAGCCGACCCGGGTGCTCAGCGTGAGCAGCGCCTCCACCGCGCCCGGCGCGGGGACGGCGTCGGTCGGCCGGCTCACGATCGGGGCCAGCGTGCCGTCATAGTCGACGGCGATCAGGGCGCGGCGCGGGTCGGTGATCAACGCGGCGATGCCGGTCCCGCCGGCCTGGGTCCGGGGCGTGGCGGCGTCGAACGCGGCCGGTGCGTCCGGCGCCGCGTCCGCGAATTCGTGCGTCGAGGTCATCAGCTGCCTCCGTCGGCGGTCGAGGGTCGGCGAGATCGGTCGGCGGGACGGGGTCGATGTGGGCAGGCTGATCGGCGGCCGGTGCGCGCGGGCCTTGTCTCTGGGTCGCGGTCACCGGGTCGCGGTCTCTGGGTCGCGGTCTCTGGGTCGCGATCTGTGGTGGCGGTCACTGGGTGGCGTCGGTGGGAAAGTCCTTGGTGACAACGAGAATGAGGGTTCCGGTCCGGGCGAGGTAACTCGGGCGAGGCTTGGCCTGGCGGACGCCCTCGACGTGCGCGGCCATCCACTCGGCCGCCGCCTTGTCGGGCGGGTCGTAGTAGACGGTCGTCGTCGGCCAGAGGCCGAAGACGCTGCCGGTCTTCACGACGTTGTAGCCGGCCGCCCGCAGCCGGGCCGCCGCCGCGTCGGCCTGACCCTCGATCTTGGAGTTGTTGTACACGGCCACCTGGGCGAGCACCGGCTTCGCCGTCGTGGCCCCGGAGCCGGGGCGCGCGGACGTCGAGCTCGGCTTCGGCTTCGGGGACGGTTTGGGGGAGGCCGTCGGGCTCCGGTGCGCGGGCGGCGTCGTTGTCACCTCGCCGTCCGGCCCGATGCCGGGCAGCGGCGCCTGGGACGGTGTCGCCGTGCCGGTCCCCGCGCTGGGCTGGCCGTTCGCGCCTGCCGCGGTGGTGTGTGACGACGGGTCGTGCACCAGGTCGACGAGCAGGATGCCGATCAGGATCACCATCACGGCGATGGCCGCCGCGGCGGCCGTGTGGAGCCGATCGGCGCGGTTGCGCCGCGGGCCGGGCGGCCCCGGCGGGGGTGTCTGTGCCGTCGTCATGCCAGTCGTCACCGGTTCGCCCGCTCAGGCCCGGGCGGCGCGGCCGCCGCCCGCCGGGACCGCTCCGGCGCCGACCAGCTGGCCGCCGCGAACGGTCTCGCCGGGGGAACCGCCGGCCCGCCCGCCGGCCGGCGCGCCGCCGGCCGGTCGCTCGGTCATCGGTCGGTGCTCCGGCGTCCGGTGCTCCGGCGCCCGAGCACGGTCGGCCAGCCCCCGGTCGCGGTCGCCGGTGGAAGCCTGGTCGGGACCGGACTCGACGTCGAACCCGCCGCCGCGCTCGGCCCGCCGGCTCTCGCGGATCCGGCGTAACCGGCTGACCAGAACCGGCTCGGCCGCCAGCGCCGCCGGCGAGTCGAGCAGTCGGTTGAGCGCCTGGTGGTAGCGGGTCGTGGACAGGCCGAAGGTGTCCTTGATGGCCTGAGCCTTGGCCCCGGGCGTGCGCCACCACCGGGCCTCGAACGCGAGGATCGCCGCATCACGTGGGCTGAGCCCGCTCGGGCCTTCGCCGGGCGCCGGGCGGGCGGCGGCTGGTTGCCCGCCGCCCGCGGGCGTCGCCTCGGGGTCGTTCTCGAGCACGGCGCGGCCTCCTCCGGTAGTCGTCGGGCCCCCACGAGACCGGCCGGCACGCTCGTGGATGCTGACCACTATTTCACCGGACAGGTCCGACAACGTACCGCCCCGCCGCGAACGCCCGGCGCGTCATACCCGGACACAGTGGGCCGCCCTGGCCGTCGCCCCGCCGCGCGGGTTCAGAACAGCCGGGCGTAGAGGGCGGCGGCGTTGGGATTCTGGACCGGGCTCACCAGCGACGACTGGACGTTCCCGCTGGACGGGTCGTTGAAGTACGACTGGTAGGACAGCACGTCCGCGTTGGCGCTGAACGTGTCGTACATCTTCTGGATGTAGAACGGGTTGTCACCGCCGCCGTGACCGCCCGGCTTGCTGACCACCGCCCATTCCGGGACGGAGAACTTCTTGCCGTGGGAGCGGGCATAGGCGATCACGCCGCACAGGCCGGTCGGGTCGTTGCACTGCTTGTCCCAGCTCGCCTCGTCCGTGCTCGGCGGCCACATGTCGTAGGCGTCGATACCGACGATGTCGACATAGGCGTCACCGGGATAGAAGTCGTAGGCGCCGCCGCTGTGGGCGTTCATCGCCCAGTCGAACCGGGTGGTCGGCGAGGTCGAGCGGACCGCGTTGACCACCTGGCGCCAGCAGCTCACCCAGTGGGAGGGGTCGTTCCGCGTCGACCAGGGGAACCAGTCCCCGTTGAACTCCCAGGCCAGCCGGACGATGGAGTTTCCCCGGCCCTGGCTCACCAGCCAGCCGCCGAACTCCTTCCACCGGGACGTGTAGGCACCGGACGCGCAGGCGGAGATGCTGCCCTGACCGGTCGGGAAGAACGGCTGGCTGATCACCCAGGTGCCGCGGAAGCTCGCGAAGTTCGAGCCGACCCAGGGGTGGGTCATGGTGCTCCAGCTCGATCGGTCGCTGAAGGTCAGGACGACGTTCACCGGGGTGCCACGGAAGGACGTCCAGGCGTTGGCCTGGGCCTGCGTCCCCGCGTTCAGGCCACTCATTCCGCCCAGGCCGGCGCCGGCCGGCGAGGTGTCGCCGCCGGTCGTCCCACCGCCGGTCGTCCCACCGCCACCGGCCGGCCGGTGGGCCAGGGCTCCGGCGCCGGCCGCCGCGAGACTCCCCGCTCCGGCGGCCGTACCGGCCCCGGGGCGGGGACTGGCTGAACCGGTGGCCGTCGCCGTCGGGTTGGGCTGGCCGGTGGCGGTCGGGCGGGTGGTCGCGGTCGGGCTGGCGGGCTTCGACGGCGTCGCCGTCGCCCCGCCGAGCAGGTTCGCGGCGGCACTGGGGATCGCGCCCGGTGGCAGGCCGTTCGCCTGGAGGACGTCGGCGCCGGGGGAGGTGTGGCTGAACGGCGCGACCTGCCAGCCGAGGGCGGCGGCGGTCAGCGCGGCCACGGCGCCGACCGCCCAGCGCGCCCGTCGGTGGCGCGGCGTCGAGCGCCCGTCGGCGGGACGGGCTCCGGCCGGACGGGCGCGGGGCACGCGCGGGTTGGGGACGGTGGAGCGGGAACCGTCGACGCTCGGCGCGGGCTCCGGCGCTGCCGCCAGAACAGTAGCCTGATCGGGTTCGTGCAGCCCGGTCGCCGCGTCGTGGAAACTGTCGGGGTAAGTGTTCACGGCACCCAAACCGGCTCGTTCGCCCATAGCTGTGGCGCGGGGCGGGGCGGCCACGAGACTCCAGGCGGCGCGGACAACGGTGTCACGGTTCCGTCACGGAACGACGTATGACGATCTGTGATCCATCCGTCCCGAACGCGCTCCCCTGGGGCGCGACGGGTGACGTGGCAGGCATCGGTACCGGATGGCTCATAGTCAGGTGGAACGGTACACCACTGCTCTGCTTGGGCTAGGTCGGTCGTCCACTCGCCCTGGCCCATCCGGACCACGGTTGCCTATGGGTGTGTCTAGACTGTCCGTCCGGTGTTCCTCGGTGGTGAAAATGGCGGAATGGCGGCGGTCGGCACCGGGCCGCCTCCCCTTGCCGGGCGCGCGCCGCTCGCGGGTCAGACTGGTCGCGGACGGGACGGGAGGGCCGGGGGATGACGGACGACTCGCGGGCGGGCGGCGCCGGAGCTGGCAGGCGTGCCGATGCCGCTGAAGGCGTGGCTCAGGACGTGTCCGGTCGGGCGGATGGCGGCTCGGGTGGCGACGGACGGGGTGCCGAACGGGGTGCCGGTGGTGCCGGACGCGGCGGCGGAGACGGTGACGCGCGCCGTCACCCCGCCGGCCAGCCGGCGCCCGACCAGCACCACGGGGTCATCCGCGAGGTGATCGAGCACGCGGCGGCCAGCGCGTCCCGGCTGACCAACGCCTTCGCCAAGCCCATCGCCGTTCCGGTGGTGTCGCTGGTCCGCCAGCAGCGCAAGCCCCAGCGGGACTACCCGACCGAGCAGGAGCTGCCGACCGGCAAGGTCATCGCCTGCGGCATCTACCAGGACGGCGAGCGGGTTCGCCGGGGGGTCCGCCACACCGAGGCGCTGCGGGCGGCCCGCCGGCACAACTCGTTCGTCTGGCTGGGAATCCACGAGCCCGGCCCGAGCGATCTGACCGACATCGCGCGCGCCTACGGACTCCCACCGCTGGCGGTCGAGGACGCGATCACCGCCCACCAGCGACCGAAACTCGAGCGCTACGGCCATGTTCTGTTCGTCGTGCTCAAGACCATCCGATATGTGAGTGACGGCGCACTGACCGCCTCGTCGAACATCGTCGAGACCGGCGAGGTGATGGTCTTCGTCGGGGCGGATTTCGTCATCACGGTCCGGCACGGCGAATACAGCGGTCTGAAATCGCTGCGGTCCCGGCTGGAGGCGGAGAAGGACCTGCTGGAGCGCGGCCCGGCCGCGGTTCTCTACGCGATCTGCGACCAGGTCGTGGACGACATGCTCGCGGTCACCGAGAACATGCAGGTCGACGTCGACACCATGGAAGGATTCGTGTTCGACCGGGCGAGCCGCCCCGATCCTGGCCGGGTCTATCAACTCAAGCGCGAGATTCTCGAGTTCAAGCACGCCGTTCTGCCGCTGACCGCGCCGATCCGTCACCTGCGCGACCAGCCGCCGGGCGAGGACGAGGACGGCTTCATCCGCGAGCACTTCCGCGACGTCGCCGACCACATCGATCAGGTCGCGGACCGCGTCAATCGTTTCGACGAACTGTTGACCTCGATACTGCAGGCGACGCTGGCCCAGGTGGCAATCGTGCAGAACGAGGACATGCGGCGGATGAGCGCCTGGGTGGCGATCGGGGTCGTTCCCACCGTACTGGCCGGAATTTACGGCATGAACTTCGAGCACATGCCCGAGCTGCGCGAGGTCTGGGGCTATCCCGCGGTACTCGCGCTGATGGCGACCATTTGTTTCACCCTTTACCGAACGTTCAAACGCAATGGCTGGCTGTAACTGAGAGTACAGTTCTCAGGTGGGGCGGGTCGGGGAAAGTGCGCTGCCGTCATCCATTGGTGACTATGCGTGGTTTCGGGGGCGGCTGAGCCCAGGGCTCAGGTATCGTTGACGACTCGGGGGACCGGCGATGGCGGAATGGGCAGGCGTGGTGGCCTCGGTACGACGGGCGGCTTGTCGCGGCATGGTGACCTTCGGTTTCTCCCAGTTGGTGTGGTTGCTGTGGTCACCTGGTTCCGCGGCATTGATCGCCGTTGGCGGGGGATGGAATTCCATACGGAATCACAATGAGGATATTTACCGGCCGGCCCCGACCGGGGCGTCGCCGGCATGACCCAGCCGAACCTGCCGGTCAGCGGTGACCAGATGGCCGAGCTGGCCTCCCGCCTTGAGCAGCTCGATCAACTGCTCAACCGGCTCGAGGACGCCGAGCGGGAGGCGGCCGACGCCAGCGAGGACCTGCGTCACACCCGGGCCTGGCAGGAGGAGATGGTCCGCGCCATCCAGGACGAGCGGGCCAAGATGCTCAGCCACCGCCGAGCGCTGGAAGACCTGGCCGAGCGGGCGCACGCCGCCGTGGAGGTACTCGCCGCGACCTACCGCTCGCTGCCCTCGGAGGTCCACGAACTCGCGGTCGAGCTGCACGTGCTGACGGCGGGCGGCTTCATCCCGCCGCGGCTGCCCCGTCCGCCCCGAGGCTGAGGACCGACTCCCACGCTGTAAGCCGGTCGGCTTGGTCAGCGTGGGGTCAGCGTGGGGTCAGCGCGGGCTCAGCGCAGGGTCAGCGCGAGCGCCTCGACGGCCAGCGCCGGCACCAGCCCGGGATTCTCGGCCAGCGTGCGCCGGCAGTCCATGACCGCGCTCAGCCGGCGCACCGTCTGCTCCGGGGTCGACGCGGCGGCCAGCCGGGCCACCAGATCCCCCTGGTCGGGGTTGATCGGCTCAACCGGCGCGCCGAACTGGCGGGCGAGCACGTCGCGGTACCACCCGGCCAGGTCGGCCAGGGCGAGGTCGAGCGAGTCGAGGACGGTCCGCCGGTTGCGGCTTTTCTGGGCCCGTTCCAGCTCCTTGAGCGCCCCGGCCATCCCGCGCACGTTCACCGCCCGCCCGGCCGGCGTCTTCGCCGCGCGGCTGGTCGACTTGCGGGCCCGGCTGCCGGTCGCGCCGGACGCCGTCGCCCCGGCGCCGAACGCGGACCGCAGTGCCTCGGCCTCAGCCTCGTCCCGGTCGGTCGCGGCCGAGCGGGCGTCGGCCTCGGCGGCGGCGACCAGATCGGCCGCCGCCGCGACGCAGTCGCTGACTCGACGCAGCCGCGTCGGCAGGCGCAGCACCTCGACCCGTCCGCGCCGCGCCGCCTCGTCCGCGGCCAGCCGGCCGGCCCGGGCGACGTCCCCCTGGCTGGCCGCGGCTGCCAGCGCGGCGTCGGACTCGGGGATACCGTCCGCGACCAGCGCCGCCGCCAGGCTCGCCGCCGACGGCGTACGCAGCCCGACGACGCGGCAGCGGGAGCGGATCGTGGGCAGGGTGTCGTCGATGCTTGGCGCGCACAGCAGGAACACCGACCGGTCCGCCGGCTCCTCCAGCGCCTTGAGCAGGGCGTTCGCCGCCGCCTCGGTGAGCCGTTCGGCGTCGGTGAGCAGCAGCGTCCGCCACCGGCCGCTGGTCGGGGCCCGAGCGGCGTCCCGGACGATGTCCCGGACCTCCCGGATCCCGAGCGAGAGCCCGTCCGGGCTGACCACCCGCAGATCGGCCGCCGTGCCGGTGAGCACGGTGTGGCAGCCGGCGCACTCGCCACATCCCGGCGGGTCGTTCTCGCAGGCCAGCGCGGCGGCGAACGCCCGGGCGGCGGCGACGCGGGCCGCTCGGTCCGGCCCGGTGAACAACCAGGAGTTGGTCATACCGGCTCGCGCGGCGGCCAGCACCCCATCCCGGCCGGCCCGCGCGGCGGCGCTCGCGGCCGATGCCAGCGGCGCGATCGCCTGCTCCTGACCGATCAGCGCGTCCCAGACGGTCACTCGTCGACGGTACCGGGTGGCGCCGGCGGCTCGGCCCGGGAGATCGGGGAGGTCGCGCTGGGCGGGGGCGGCGAGGTCGGCGGGTCGATGCGCAGCCGTCCGGCGACGGCCCGCCGGATCCGGATGTGAACCGTCCCGGGGTCAGCCGTCGCATCGACGCGGACGTAGCGGTCCGGTGCGGCGTCGGCCAGCCGGCGGAAGCCCTCATTGACCCGCTCATGGAAGGCGAGCTGCTCGGCCTCGATCCGGTCGGGTCCCTCGATCCGGTCGGGTCCCTCGATCCGGTCAGGCCCTTCGATCCGATCGGGTCCCTCGATCCGGTCAGGCCTCCCATTCCGGTCAGGCCCCCCATTCCGGTCAGGCCCCCCGATCCGGTCACGCCCCCCGGCCTGCCACCCCGCGGCCGGCGCCTCCTGGACCGTGACAGAGGCGGCCGCGTGGGCGCGCGGCCCGTTCGCCGCGCCGTTCCCGTTCGCCGCGCCGTTCCCGTTCATGGCGCCGTTCCCGTTCACGGCGTGCTGCCCCGCCGTCGCGGTCGCGGCGGCCCGGCTTGCCAACCGCTCCAGGCCGGCCCGCGCCGGCAGGTCGAGCAGGATCGTCACGTCCGGCGCCAGCGACTGGGTTGCCCACTGGGCCAGCACCGCCATCTCCTCGGCCGCGATCCGCCGCCCGGCGCCCTGGTAGGCGATCGAGGAGTCGACGTAGCGGTCGCTGACGACGATCGCCCCCCGGGCCAGCGCCGGTTCGATCACCCGGGCGACGTGCTCGGCCCGGTCCGCCGCGTAGAGCAGCGCCTCGGTCCGAGGATGGATCTTCGCCGTCGGGTCGAGGAGCAGCTCGCGCAGGCGGGCGCCCAGCACCGTCCCGCCCGGTTCGCGGGTGACCACCACCTCGCGCCCGGAGGCGGCCAGCCACTCGCGCAGCAGGTTCACCTGCGTCGACTTGCCGGCGCCGTCGCCGCCCTCCACCGTGACGAACAGCCCGGAGTGGCGGGGGCGGGTCGGCCGGGTCCGCCGGCCCATCAGCGCGTTCCACAGCTCGGGCAGCACGGCCACACCGGCCCGCTCGTCCATCTCGCGGTAGGCGTAGACGCCGACCGAGATGGCTAGCACGCCCCCGGCCAGCAGGATGATCGTGACGCCGTCGGCCCGCACCCGGATCGCGTGCGAGACCCGGATGTAGTGCGAGCCGATCAGGCCGACCAGGGCCGGCGCCGCCGCCAGGACCAGCAGCAGGTCGATGCGGACCAGCGACTGGACCAGCGCGAACGTCCGCCCGCGCAGCTCGTCGGACACCTCGGCCTGCAGCAGCGTGTAGCCGGTCACCCAGGCGATGCCGGCGAAGGCACCGACCATCACGACCAGGATGCAGGCCAGCACGATGTTCGGGATGACCGCGACCAGCACCAGGGTCACCCCGGCTCCGGTGACGCTCAGCCCGAACAGGCGGTGGCGGTTGTAGTCGCCGAGCAGGCGCGGCCCCAGCGCCATCCCGCCGGCCAGGCCGACGAACACCGCGCCGAACAGGACGCCGTAGGCCGAGTCACCGCCGCCCAGCAGCTGGACGTAGAGGCGGCCGAGCGCCACGACGCAGCCGGCGCCGGCGAACCCGCCGAGGATGCCCACGACCAGGCCGCGCACCAGCCGGTTGTGACCGACGAACGCCCAGCCCTCGGTGATCGAGCTCCAGAACCCCACCGCCGGCTCGTCCTCGGGGCGCTCGGCCCGGCCGATGTCGCGCAGGCCCCAGATGACGATCGCCGAGACCAGGAAGGTGACGGCGTTGAAGTACAGCGCCAGGTCGACCGGCGAGCCGCGGAAGAACGACACCCCCGAGCCCAGGGCCCGCGACAACGTGGAGAGCAGTGAGAAGATCGCCGCGCCGACCGGCGCGGTGCCGTAGGCCGAGACCAGGCTGAGGGTGTTGGCCGTGGCCAGCCGGCTCTTGGGAACCAGGTTCGGGACGCTGGCGTCCTTGGCCGGGTTCCAGAACAGGCTGACGCATTCGACCAGGAAGGACGCGATCAGCAGCCACTCGAGGGTGCCGACCAGCGGGATCGTGATGAACAGGCCGAAGCGGGCCACGTCCGAGACGACCATCTGGGCCCGGCGGTCGAGCCGGTCGGCGATCGCCCCGGCCAGCGGGCCGAGCAGGAGCGCGGGCAGTAAGCGGACGATCAGCACCGAGCCGATCGCGTAGGCCTTGGCCGAGAAGCTGGACTGGAGCTGGCTGGCCAGCGCGGTGGTGGCCAGCAGGCCCATCCAGTCGCCCAGGCTGGACAGCGTGCTGGCCATCCACAGGCGGCGGAACTGCGGGATGCGCAGGATCGCGACCATGTCGCTGTCGGTGTGCGACTCGCCGCGACGGGCCTTGGCCGGCGGGGACGGGACGGTCGCCACCGGCGGGCGGGAGGACGGCCGCGCCAGGCGCCGCCGCACGCCGCCGCCCGGTCGTCCGGCCCCATCCACCTCCCCCGGCGCGGCGGGCTCCGGACTGGCCGGGAAACGCGCGGTGTTCCCGGGCTCGTCAGGAGCGCCGATCATCCGTCAGACCGTCCCGATCCGCGCGCGGTCGACGGCGTCGACGAGGCGGTGCCACCGGTCTTCCTGGCCGCGGTGGACTTCTTCGTCGTGCCGGTCTTCTTCGCGGCGCTCTTGGGAGCCGCCTTCGGGGCCGCCTTCGCGGCCGGTTTGGCCGCGGCCTTGCGGCGAGGGGTCGCCGGGCCGCGGGCGCGCCGGTCGGCCAGCAGCTCGGCCGCCCGCTCGATGGTGATCGTCTCGACGCTGTCGCCCTTGCGCAGGCTGGCGTTCGTCTCGCCGTCGGTGACGTAGGGGCCGAAGCGGCCGTCCTTGACGACCATCGGCTTGCCCGACGCCGGGTCGTCACCGAGCTCGCGCAGCGGCGGGGCGGCGGCGGCCTGGCGCCGGCCCCGAGTCTTCGGCGCGGCCAGCAGGGCCAGCGCCTCGTCCAGGGTCACGGTGAACAGCTGTTCCTCGTTCTCCAGCGAACGGGACTCGGTGCCCTTCTTGACATACGGCCCGTAGCGGCCGTTCTGCGCGGTGACCTCCTCGCCGTCGGGCGCGGAGCCGACGGTGCGGGGCAGGGTCAGCAGCCGGATCGCGTCGTCGAGGGTGATCGTGTCCAGTGCCATCGTGCGCAGCAGGCTGGACGTGCGCGGCGGTTCGGTGTCGGTGGTGACATACGGGCCGTAGCGACCGGCCTTCGCCGTGATCGTCGCGCCGGTCGGGTCGGTGCCCAGCACCCGGTCGTCGCTGGGCGCCGAGGCCAGCTCAAGGGCGCGCTCGACGGTCAGCTCGTCCGGGGCGAGGTCCTCGGGGACGCTGGCCCGCGCCTCGCCGATCTGGACGTACGGCCCGTACCGGCCGACGCGGACGACCACGGGCGTGCCGTCGTCGGTCTTCCCGATCGGGATCGAGTTGACCTCGCGGGCGTCGATCTCGCCGAGCTGCTCGTTGACCAGGTGCTTGAGCCCGCCGGAACCGACGATCGCGCCCGGGTGGCCGTGGCCGTTGGCCCCGGTGCCGTTGCCCGGCGGGGCGCTGGCGCCGCCCGCCGCGCCCTGGCCGTGACCGAAGTAGAACCCGGTCAGCCAGTCGGTCGACGCCGACTGGCCGGCGGCGATGTCGTCGAGGTCGTCCTCCATCGACGCGGTGAACCGGTAATCGACCAGCCGGGTGAAGTAGTCCTCCAGCAGCCCGACCACCGCGAACGCGACGAAGCTCGGGATCAGGGCGGTCCCCTTCTTCCACACGTAGCCCCGGTCCTGGATCGTCCCGATGATCGAGGCGTAGGTGGACGGCCGGCCGATCCCGAGGTCCTCCAGGGTCTTGACCAGGCTCGCCTCGGTGAACCGGGGCGGCGGATTGGTCGTGTGGCCCCGGGGGTTGAGCTCGCGGGTGCTCAGCGCGTCGCCCGCACGGACGTCGGGCAGCCGCCGCTCCCGGTCCTCCAGCTCCGCGTCGGGGTCGTCCGCGCCCTCGACGTAGGCCCGCAGGAACCCCGGGAAGGTGATCACCTTGCCGCTGGCCGAGAACTCGGCCACCTCGCCGGCGCTGGAGGTTCCGCCCAGGCGGATCGTGGCCGACGTCCCCCGGGCATCGGCCATCTGGCTGGCCACCGTCCGCCGCCAGATCAGCTCGTAGAGGCGGTAGGCGTCGGTCTCCAGCTCCCCCCGGACGTCACCGGGAGTGCGGAACTGCTCACCGGCTGGTCGGATCGCCTCGTGCGCCTCCTGGGCGTTCTTGACCTTCTTCGTGTACGTCCGGGGCCGGTCGGGGACGTAGGCGTCGCCGTAGAGCTCCCGCGCGGTCGCCCGGGCGGCGGTCAGCGCGGTCTCCGACAGGTTCGTGGAGTCCGTACGCATATAGGTGATGTAGCCGTTCTCGTACAGCTTCTGCGCGACCTGCATGGTCCGCTGGCTGGAGAACCGCAGCTTGCGGCCGGCCTCCTGCTGCAGCGTCGAGGTCATGAACGGCGCATACGGCGAACGCCGGTACGGCTTGGTCTCGACGCCCGTGACCGAGAACGCGGTCGCGGCCAGCCGCTCGGCCAGGCCCCGGGCGTCAGCCTCCTCAAGCCGGATCACCTCAGCCGAGCTGAGCGTCCCGGTGGCATCGAAGTCGCGGCCGGTGGCCAACCGCCGCCCGTCCAGCGCGACCAGGCTCGCGGGCAGCGGTGTCGCGTCGAGCTGGCCGTCGCGGGGCGCGGCGGCCGCGAAGACACCCTCGATGTTCCAGTACTCGGCCGAGCGGAAGCGCATCCGGGCCCGTTCCCGCTCGACCAGGATGCGGGTGGCCACGCTCTGGACCCGGCCGGCCGACAGCCGCGGCATGACCTTCTTCCACAGGACCGGGGACACCTCGTAGCCATACAAGCGGTCGAGGATGCGCCGGGTCTCCTGGGCGTTGACCAGGTTCTCGTCGATCTCGCGCGGATTGTCCACCGCGCGCTGGATCGCCTGCGGGGTGATCTCGTGGAAGACCATCCGCTTCACCGGGACGCTCGGCTTGAGCGTCTGCAGGAGGTGCCAGGCGATGGCCTCGCCCTCCCGGTCCTCGTCCGTGGCCAGGTAAAGCTCGCTGGCTTCCTTCACCAGCGCCTTGAGCTTCGAGACCTGCGGCCGCTTGTCCGGCGTGACCACGTAGAGCGGCTCGAACCCGTTGTCCACGTCGACACCCAGGCGCGCCCACGGCTTGCCCTTGTGCGCGGCCGGCACGTCGGCGGCGCTGCGCGGCAGGTCACGGATATGGCCGATGCTCGACTCGACCTGCCACCCCGGGCCCAGGTAGGCCGCGATGGTCTTGGCCTTCGCCGGTGACTCGACGATCACCAGTCGGGCGCCCGCGTCGTCCGCGGGCCGGTCAGGGGCAGCGCCCGCTGTCGACTTGGTGCGCGCTGGCACGTCTCTCCTCGGTGCGTGTGGCTGTCGGTGCTGTCCAGCGGTTCGGCTGTCCAGTGCTTCCGCTGTCCAGTGGTTCGACTCTCCGGTGGTTCGACTCTCCGGTGGTCCGGCGTCCGGTGGTCCGGCGTCCGGCGTCCGGCGTCCGGTGGTCCGGCGTCAGTGTGCACCTCCGCCGGGCCGGACGCGATCGGGGGCGCGAGCCCCCGGCGTCGCGTTCGTTCGCTGCCGACCTCCGTTCCGGGCGGCGACGTCGCTCGTTCCGGTCGCGGACACAGGCCAGTCACCGCCAACCGTCCGGGCGAACATCGCCACCGTAGGTGATTCGGGTAGGAGTTGAACAGTAATGACGTGTCACGCCGCCGGATCGACCGGCTCACTCCGTACCCACGATGCGGGCTGGGGAAGGGGGGCGCCGATCCGGGCACAGCGGGGCGCGGACGGGCGCTGAGCTGGGCGCTCGCGCCGGGCGGGCCGGGATCGGCGCCGGCCCGGATCCGTTCGGGCGCCGGACACCGCCCGTCCGGGCCGGGTGTGACGCCGAACCTCACGCCGCTCGCGACGGTGGCCCTCGCCCTCGACACGAGGCGCCCTCGACACGAGGCGGCGCTACGCGAGGCGGCGCTACGCGAGGCGGCGCTACGCGAAGCGCGCGCGACTCAAAGCGGCCGCCGGCGGGACCTCGGGCCCCGCCGGCGGCCGCCTCGATCGTCGGCTCCGGCTGGTCAGACGCCCGCGGTCGCCGTGTTGTTCGGCCGCGACTCGGCCGGGGACGGCCCGTCGGACATCGTCGTCGCCCGCCGCTTCGACAGCGCGATGACGCCCACGATCACCAGCACCGCGAACACCGCGATACCGATGCGCAGCCCCGTGTTCTCGTGCGTGCCGACCGAGTACTTGACCACCGACGGCGCGATCAGCAGGCTGACCAGGTTCATCACCTTGATCAGCGGGTTGATCGACGGTCCGGCGGTGTCCTTGAACGGGTCGCCGACCGTGTCGCCGATGACGGTCGCCTCGTGCACCGGCGAGCCCTTGCCGCCGTACGCCCCGTCCTCGATCATCTTCTTCGCGTTGTCCCAGGCTCCACCGGAGTTGGCCAGGAACACGGCCATGAGCACGCCCCCGGCGATCGCGCCGCCCAGGTAGGCCCCCAGGGGTGGGTAGCCGAGGCCGAAGCCGACCGCGATCGGGGCGAACACGGCCAGCGTCCCCGGGGTGATCAGCTCGCGCAGCGAGTCCCGGGTGCAGATGTCCACGACCGCGCCGTAGTCCGGCAGCTCGCTGCCGTCCATGATCCCCGGCTTGGAGTGGAACTGTTTGCGCACCTCGAGCACGACGCGCCCGGCGGCCCGCCCGACGGCGTTGATCGCCAGGCCGGAGAACAGGAAGACCACGGCCGCGCCGATGATCAGCCCGACCAGGGCGTCCGGGTAGGCGATGTTGAGACCGCCGACGGTGCCGCGGGCGGCCTCGGGCGCCGCGCCGTTGTTGCCCAGCGCGGTCGTCACCGTGTCGGTGAACGAGCCGAACAGCGCGGTCGCCGCGAGTACGGCGGTGGCGATCGCGATGCCCTTGGTGATCGCCTTTGTCGTGTTCCCGACAGCGTCCAGCGAGGTCAGGATGGCCGCCCCCGCCTCGTCGGTCTCGCCGGACATCTCGGCGATGCCCTGCGCGTTGTCGCTGACCGGGCCGAAGGTGTCCATCGACACGATTACGCCGACCGCGGTCAGCAGGCCCGTGCCGGCCAGGGCCACCGCGAACAGGGCGACGGTGACGCTGCCGAAGCCGAGCAGGTAGGCGCCGAACACGGCCGCGCCGATCAGGATGGCCGAGTAGACCGCCGACTCCAGTCCGAGGCCGATGCCGGCCAGGATGTTCGTCGCCGGGCCGGTGGTCGACGCGGCGGCCACGTCCCGGACCGGCTTGCGGGTCGTCTCGGTGAAGTAGCCGGTCAGCAGTTGGATCGACGCCGCCAGCACGATGCCGATCAGTACCGCGCTGATCGCGATGACCTTCGGGTTGCCGTCCTGCGTCGAACCGGCCATCCCCGGGAAGCCGGAGAAGTGGCTCGGCAGGTAGACCAGGCAGACGACCACGACGCCGATCACCGAGACGGCCGTCGAGATGAAGAAGCCCCGGTTGATCGCGCTCATCCCGCTACGGTCGGAGGCCCGGGGCACGACGCAGAAGATCCCGATGATGGCGGTGATGACGCCGAGTGCCGGCATCAGCAGCGGGAAGACCAGCCCGTGCTCGCCGAACGCCTTCACGCCGAGGATCAGCGCGGCGACCAGGGTCACCGCGTAGGACTCGAACAGGTCGGCGGCCATCCCGGCGCAGTCGCCGACGTTGTCCCCGACGTTGTCGGCGATCGTCGCGGCGTTACGCGGGTCGTCCTCCGGGATACCCTGCTCGACCTTGCCGACCAGGTCGGCGCCGACGTCGGCCGCCTTGGTGAAGATGCCGCCGCCGACACGCATGAACATCGCCAGCAGGGCCGCGCCAAAGCCGAAGCCCTCCAGGACCTGGGGCGCGTGGCGCTGGAACGCGAGCACCACGATGGCCGCGCCGAGCAGGCCCAGGCCGACGGTGAACATGCCGACGACGCCGCCGGTGCGGAAGGCCACCCGCATCGCCGCGCGCTCGCCGCGTTCGAAGGCGGCCGCGGCCGTCCGGGTGTTCGCCCGGGTCGCCAGGGACATGCCGACGAATCCGACCAGCGCCGAGAAGAGCGCGCCGACCACGAAGAAGACCGACCGGCCCACCCGGGCGCCGGTCGTGTCGGCCGGCAGGAGAAGAAGAATGAAGGGGATGACGACCACAAAGCCGGCCAGGGTGATGAACTGCCGCCGAAGGTACGCCGCCGCGCCCTCCTGGACGGCGCGGCCGACTTTTATCATTTCCGCGGTTCCCTGGGGTGCCGCCAGCACCTCGCGCGCGAGGTAGGCCGCCACCACGAGCGCGACGGCCGCGATTCCCGCCACACCGCCGACCAGTCCCAGCTGCCCGCCGGTAAGGTCGTGCGTGAGGTCGGGAAGCGGCGCACCTGCCGCTGCCTGTATCGAGGACACCGCCTGGATCGAGGACATTGGCCCTCCCGGTTACCCGCGTCCGTTTCTTCGGACGCGTGAAGCGTCGGCGCGGTCGCCGTAAGTCCTCGGCGGGCGGTCCCGGGCGCGCGTACGCGGGCGGGTCGGCTCGTCGGCGGACCATGGGGCCGCTTGGATGCGCCGGGCGGGACGTGGCCCGGCGTGACGCCCGCCTACACCCAGCGGCGTCGGTCGTGTCGACGTCGCGGCCGCGGTCACGCGGAGGCGTGGACGGAGTCGCGCGGTGCGTTCCTGTGGTGGTGGCATGTCGTGCGTGGTGTGGTGCGTCGGTGTCGTGTCCGGGTCGATGTGGTCGGGACCGCGCGGGATGCCGGGCAGTCTATCCACGCGGATGTAACACGCGCTCGTTGTTCGGGGCGGCGGCTGCCGACAAATGCGGATAAACGTAACAAAGCGGGAAAATGGCGGCCCCGAGGTGTCACAGGCGAGGTGACGCTGACGATCCGTCTGAGCGGCGGATTCAGATAGTTACGTTTCGATCGGGAATCGTCACAGCCAGCGCTGGGCCGCCTCGACGCTGTCACCGCCGCTGGTGTTGAACGCGATGGCGGCGGCTGGCGCGTGCCGACGGACCAGATTCACCAGCTGCTCGAAGAAAAGGAGCAGCGGCTCCGCCTTCCGGATCCCGCCGCCGATCACCACGACGTCCCACGGGCGTTCGGCCAGGGCGCGGATCAGCGCCGGCTCGGCCGCCTCGTCGAATGCGACCAGCGTCATGGCCGCGTCGATGCCGTGGGCGCCGAACCGGGCCAGCTCCGCCTCGAGCGCGGCGCGCAGCGCGCTCCCGTCGACGCCGGGGATCACGTTCGGGTCGTAGCCGATGACGAGCGCGGACGGCATGTTTCCCACCGTAGCGGGAAGCCGGCCCGGATGATCCTGCGTGGATGCGTGGATGCGTGGATGCGTGGGGTGGTGTGGGGTGGCGGGTGGCGCCGGGCGGGAGGGGGCGGCTGGTCAGGACTCCGCGAGCGCGCGCTCCGGCTGGCCGAAGTCGATGCCGGTCAAGGCACTCCGCCAGTGCATGGTGACGACGGTTCCCGCGCCGGCGGAGCCGGTCGCGATCGTCATCTCGTCGACCAGGCCCTCGATGAGCGCGAGCCCGATGTCCGCCGACATCTCCGGCTCGTCGTCTGCCAGGTCGGTCTCGATGGTGTCGCCGGCCTCGGTGACGTCGGCACCCGGGCCGCCGGCCGCGCCGCCGCGGCCCGTCGGCGGCGGCGGCACGAGACCGGCCAACGGGTCCACACCGTCCAGGCTGTAGGACCCGGGAGGGGACGACCGCCGCGCCGGGCCGGCGTCCTCGACCTCGATCGAGAACCCGTCGGCGTTGTCGGTCAGGCGAACCACGACCATCGTGTCGGGAGCGTGCCGACGGTTCAGCGCGACCGCGCGGGCACACGCCTCCCCGACGGCCAGCTTGACCTCGTCCAGCATGTCGGCCGGCACCCCCACCCGCCGGCAGATGGCCGCCGCGATCAGCCGGGCGGTGCGCACGTGCCCGGGTAGGGCACCGAATCGCAACTCGACGGTGGGCATGCGTCGCCTGCCTCTCGCTAGCGTCCGCCCGGTCGCGCGGCGACCGGTGCGGTCCGGACTGACGGCTCAGGGAACGTCGGTGCACGGCGGGCGCGACCGGGCGTCGCCCACTAGTCGCGGGCGGCGAGGGCTTCCTCGACCGACGAGTGGATGGGGAACACCTTGGTCAGCCCGGTGATACGGAAGATCTTCAAGATGCGCTCCTGCGTGCACACCAGACGCAGCGAGCCGTCGTGCGCCCGGACACGCTTGAGGCCGCCGACGAGAACTCCAAGCCCGGTCGAGTCGAGGAACTCGACCCCCTCCATGTCGACCACCAGGTGGTAGGAGCCGGCCGACACCAGATCGATCAGCTGCTCACGCAGCTTCGGGGCGGTGTAAACATCGATCTCACCGCCCACCTTCACGATGGTGGCGTCGCCTTCCGCCCGGGTCGTGAGGGACAGGTCCACTGATCCTCCTTCATGGCAGCATCCGCCCCCTCCGGGCGAGACGCATCACGGCGCAACTACCCTCCCACGGCCGGATCAATCCGCTTCCGTGTGGCGGCGCGCCACGTGTTACCTACCACCGTTTCGCGCCCTGTTGGCCTGCTGGGCGAAGGTTCCGCTGATTCCGACGCCGGGCATCGGGGCCGGGGTGGCCGGTCGGGGCCGGGAAGCGAACTAGTCTTGCCATCCGTGGACACATCGGCCGACCTCGACGCGGCGGCCGCGGGCGGCGCCGCTGATGGCGCGAACGGGCTCGGTGAGGGCATGGACGGACTCGGCGACGGCGCGGACGGTCGCGGCGGCGCCCACGCGGGTGTCCCGGCCCGCGGGGGTGTCGTCACCGGCGCGGCCGACGGCGGCGTCATCACCGGCGCCGGCACCGCCGGCCTGGCGCGGCTGCTGACGGACCCGCGGCGGCGGGACAACGTCACCCACATCGAACGGGTCCCCGCCCGGACCGGCCAGCGGGCACCGTGGCCGGACTGGACGGACGACGTGCTGCGCACCCGGCTGCGAGCCGCCGGCGTCGAGCGTCCGTGGGAACACCAGGCCGCCGCCGCCGAGCACGCCTGGAGCGGGCGGGGCGTCGTGCTCGCTACCGGCACCGCGTCGGGCAAGTCCCTCGCCTACCTTCTGCCTGTCCTCAGTCGCCTGCTGGGCGACCCGTCCGCCCGCGCTGTCTACCTCGCGCCCACCAAGGCACTGGCCAATGACCAGCTGCGCGCCATCCGTAGCCTGACACTCACCGGCGTGCGGGCGGCGACATTCGACGGCGACACTCCGCGACCCGAACGCGACTGGGTCCGGGCCCATGCCACGTTCGTCCTCACCAACCCGGACATGCTCCACCGCGGCATCCTGCCTGGCCACCGGCGATGGGCGAGCTTCCTGCGCGGGCTGCGGTTCGTGGTCGTCGACGAGTGCCACGGCTACCGCGGGGTGTTCGGCTCGCATGTCGCCCACGTCCTGCGCCGGCTGCGCCGGCTGTGCGGGCGATACGGCTCCACGCCGACGTTCATCCTCGCCTCGGCCACGGCGGCCGACCCCGGCCGTTCCGCGACCGCGCTCACCGGCCTCGACCTGGCCGTCGTCGACACCGACACGGCGCCGCGCGGCGCGACCGACTTCGCGCTGTACTCGCCGCCGCTGACCGATCTGCGCGGGGAGAACGGGGCGCCGGTCCGGCGTTCCGCCAACGCCGAGGCGGCGGAGGTCCTGGCCGATCTGGTCGCCGACGGCGTGCGGACGCTCGCGTTCGTTCGGTCGCGGCGCGGCGCGGAGACCGTCGCGGCCAGCGCGCGCCGAGCACTGGGAGAGGTGTCGGCGCGGGCCGGGCTGCCCGAGAACCTGGCCGACCGGGTGGCGGCCTACCGTGCCGGCTACCTGCCCGAGGAGCGCCGGGCCCTGGAGACCGATCTGCGGACCGGCCGCCTGCTCGGCGTCGCCGCGACGAACGCGCTCGAGCTCGGCGTCGATGTGACCGGCCTCGACGCGGTCGTTCTCACCGGCTTCCCGGGCACGCTGGCCTCGCTGTGGCAGCAGGCCGGCCGGGCCGGGCGGGCTGGCACCGACGCGTTCGCCGTCCTGGTCGCCCGGGACGACCCGCTCGACACCTATCTCGTGCACCACCCGGCCGCCGTGTTCGGGCGCCCGGTCGAGGCGACCGTCCTCGACCCGGGCAACCCGTACGTGCTTGGCCCGCAGCTGGAGTGCGCGGCGGCCGAGGCGCCGATCACCGACGCCGACGTCGCCCTGTTCGGCGACGCGACCCGGCCCATCCTCGACGACCTCGTGCGCCGGGGCCGGCTGCGCCGCCGCCCGACCGGCTGGTACTGGACCGACCGGTCGCGTCCGGACGTCGACATCCGCGGCGTGGGCGGCCCGCCGGTGCGGATCGTCGAGCTCGGCACCGGCCGGCTGCTCGGCACGGTCGACGCCGCCGCGTCGCACTCGGCCGTCCACACCGGCGCCGCCTACCTGCACCAGGGCGTGTCCTACGTGGTGGACACCCTCGACCTGGACGACGGGGTGGCGCTGGTCGAACAGGTGGACCTCGACTGGACGACCTCGGCGCGCGACGTCACCGACATCCGGGTGGTCGAGGCGACTCGGCGCCGCCCCGCCGACGGCGTGGAGCTGGTCTTCGGCACCGTGGAGGTGACCAACCAGGTCGTGTCCTACCAGCGGCGGGTCATCGCGACCGGCGAGTCGCTGGGCGAGGAGCCGCTCGACCTCCCCGCCCGCCAGCTCGTGACCCGGGCCGTCTGGTACACGGTCGCCGAGGAGCTGCTGGTGGCGGCCGGCATCGAGGCCGCCGACGTCCCCGGTGCCGCGCATGCAGCCGAGCACGCCGCCATCGGCCTCCTGCCGCTGTTCGCCACGTGCGACCGGTGGGACATCGGCGGTGTCTCGACCGCGCTGCACCCGGACACCCTCGCGATGACCGTGTTCGTCTACGACGGCCATCCCGGCGGCGCGGGTTTCGCCGAGCGGGGCTTCCTGCGCGGACCGGCCTGGCTTGCCGCTACTCGCGACGCCATCGCCGCGTGCGAGTGCACGCGCGGCTGCCCGTCGTGCGTCCAGTCGCCCAAGTGCGGAAACGGCAACAATCCGCTCGACAAGGCAGGCGCCGAGCGCCTGCTCAACCTGGTGCTGGCCCATCTCGGCTCCGACGGTCGACGGGCCGGCGGAGCCCGCCCAGCGGTCCTGACCCCGCGGGTCCCTCGCTGAGCCCGTCCTGTTCGGGCCCGTCCTGTTCGGGCCCGTCCCGTCCGGGCCCGCCGCTGTTCGGGCCCGCCGCTGTTCGAGATCGCCGCTGTTCGAGATCGCCGGACAATGGGTAGAGCCGTTGTGTCCGTGATCGACGACAGAGGAGCAACGGTGATAGCGGCGGGTTTGGTTCTCGTCCTCGCGGCGGCGGCCTTCGTGGCGGATCTCGTTCTCGAGAACGGCGGTCACGTGTCGATCAACTTGCTCGGATGGTCCTTCACGACCAGGGTCTGGGTTGTCGCCCTGTCGGGTGTGGTCGCGATGGCCGTGCTCATTCTGGGCGTCCAGCTCGTGGCCCGCGGGGTCCCCCTACACCGGCGCCGCCGCCGCGAGCTGCGCGAGATCGCGGCGCGTTCGCGTGCCCTCACGGGGCCGGCACTCGTGCCCTCGGGCCAGCCGGCGCCCCGCCGGTTTCCGGGCGGGATGCCCACGGCCGACTCGGTCCCGGTCCCCGGTGAGGATGCCCGCGAGACCACCGGGCCCGCGAGTCCACGCGCGACCGATGTCGCTGCCCACGCGACCCGCCCCGGCACGGCGCCGGCGGCCAGCGCCGTCGCGCCGGCAAGCCGTCCCGCGCCGGCGGCGAGCGTTGAGCCCCTGCCTCGAGAGCGAGCCGAGTCCGGCGCGAGCAGCCAATCGACCCGCGCCTGGTGGCGTCCTCGCCACCAGGACGGCCAGCCCGAGCCGCCGGAGCCGTCGTCGGGTCCGGTCGCTGGTGGGACCGGGGCCGCCGGCTCCGACGGGCCGGGCCAGTCAGGCTGACCCGACCGAGCTCGCGGCGTGCCGGCGCTTCCAGCCTGCCCAGTCAGAGCCGCCGTCCGGCGGTGGCCCCGGGCCGGGCGCGGCGTGGCGCCCCCGGTGCCTGAGGCGTCGATGACGTCTGGACCGGGTGGCCACGGACCGGCTCGCGCCCGGGCCGTCAGCGGGCCCAGCGGCGCGAGGGCGCCGTCGAGGTCCAACGTGACGCGCACGGCGATCGCGTCCTCGCTCGCCTCGCACGCCACCAGCGCTCCGCCGTTGGCCACGGCGACCAGCCGAGCTCGGCCGCAGGCGGCGGCGGTGTCGGCCTGGGTCGCCGCGGCGGCGAGAGCCGCGAGGTCCGCCGCGGCCGCCGCGTGCTCGCGATCGATATCGATCACACCGAGCGCGCCGAACACACCGGTGGTGAACGCGATGACCATCAACATCGTGAGCGCGAGGATCGTGCCCGAACCACGGTCGGGTCGCCCGCTCATGTCGAGGGCCGGAGTGTTCGCCGAATCGCGGCGGGCGCGGGCGCGTTCGCGGCGGGGGCTGGCCCAGGTGCCGGGTCCGGCAAGGGGGCTGGCACGGGTGTCGGCGGCGTGGTTCTCCCGGGCGTTGTATCCCGCCGCGGCGGCGTGGCCGACGCATCCGGCGTCTTTGTCGGTGCCGGCGGAGTAGGTCGTGGTGCCGGCGGCGCGCTCCCCGGCGTCGGTGTTGTTCTTGGTCTCGGTGTTGTTCCCGGTCGCGGTGTCGTTCCTGGTCCGGATGTCGTTCCCGGCGCGGGCGGGGTGCTCGGCGGCGGCGGTATCGGCGCGGCGCGCGGCGGCGAGGGACTGGGACCGGCTGGTTCGGCTGGTTCGGCCGGCTCGTCGGTCTGGGCGGGAACCGACTCGTCCATCGCCGTCGCGCTCGCGTTGAGGGTCATCTCCCGCAGGAGGCCACGGGCCGCGCCCAGGCCCACGAAGGGCGCGGTCACCTGGACGGTGACCAGGCCGTCCCCGCGGGCGATACCCACCCGCGCGGACGGCGGTGCCGCCGCGGCGGCAACCTGGATGACGACCCTCTCCGGCTCGCCGCGCGCGGCGGCCCGAGCACCGATCCGGGCCGCCTCCGCGCAGCGGGCCTGCTGCGCCAGCGCGCTCAGCACGGACACGGCGACCAGCAGTACCAGCACGACGGTCGGCATGGACATCGCCAGCTCCGCGCTGGCCTGGCCACGGTCGGCGCCAGGGGCGGACCGGTAGGGCGCCCGGCCCGTATGTGGGCCGGGACGCCGCGGTGAGCGGGGCATCAGAACGCCTGGCTGAGCGCGCGATGCAACAGCGACGTCAGCAGATCACGGGTCTGGCTGCTGGTCAGAACCTTGTACAGCAGGGCGGCGAACCCGACGGCGGCTAGGAGGCCAACGGCGTACTCGGCGGTGGACATCCCGGCGTCTCCCTTGCGCGGCGGGACGGTGAGCCGGTCGTGGAGCGTGTTCTCCAGGCTCGCCCTCAGGTTGAACGCCGCGAGCATGATCGTGATGAGCAGCTGGTTCATGTGGCATCGACCTCGATTCGTGATGACGGCTTCGCCCGGCGTCGCCGGACGGGAAGAGACGAGCGCGGTCGAGTCAGCGCGGCCTGGGGTGTGGTAGCCCGAGGGCGAATCCCGCTGGAACCAGGCCGCCGGCGGCGCCGATGATCACTGGTATGACGCCGATGGCGACGAAAGCCGGGAGGAAACACAGCCCGACCGGGGCGATGGCCCGTACCGCGGCGCGGTGAGCCCGCAGCAGTGCGTGCGCACGGATCTCGGCCCGGCGTCGCTCAGCCAGGCCGGCCAGGACGGTGGCCAGGCGCGCCCCGGACCGCTCGGCGCGACCGAGCGCTCGCGTGAACGCGACCACCCCGGCGTCGGGTTCCCGCGCCCGTCGACCGGGCAGACGGCCCGCCGCGTGCGCGGCGAGCGCGCGGCCGGCCGCCCAGGCGCGGGCTAGCCGCCCGGTCCGGGCCGCGCCGGGTGCCGCGGCGCCGGCCTGACCACCGGGCGACAATCCTCGTCCCAGCGCCGCCGCGAGGACGGGCGCCGGGCTGGCCCAGCCCAGCTCGATCGTGGCCAGCGCGGCGGGGATGCCCTCGGCCAGCCGTCCGCCGAGCCTCGTCAGCTCCCGCCCGAGCACACCCTCGAGCGCGGTCCCGACACACGTGATCGCGGTAGCGACCGGGGTTCCCGCTCGCAGGCTTACGGAGATCAGATCGAGCCCCAGCGGCAGGTCGCTCAGAAGGTACCCGGCGGCCGCGCGCTCGTCGCGCTCGGCCCGGCGGGCGATCGCCGCGACCCAGGCCAGGCCGGCGCAGTCCAGGAGGACGCCGACCGCGAGCGCGAATGCTCCGGCCGGGGTCCGCAGCAGGATCCGGACCGGGTGGGCGCCGAGAAGCCCGCCGAGCGCCACCCCGAGCGCGGGGAGCGAGGCGACCATTCGGCCCGAGGCTCGCGGGCCGGCCAGGGCGCTGTCGATCTCGGCCATCCGCTCGAGGTCGACCCGGGCGACCGCCGCCAGCCGGCGAGCCAGGTCGGCCAGCGGGACGCCGGCCAGCGCGTGTACCCGCCACCCGACGGCCAGCTGGCGCATCGGCCCGGCCGGCAGCGCGCTCAGGGCATCGGCCGGTTGCGCGCCTCGACGCAGCGCCGCGGCCAGTTCGGCGCGGGCGTCGGCGCGCCCGCGGGCTCTGGCCGGGGCCGGTGATCCCTCACCCGGGCCGCCGCCACCGGCCGAGCTGTCGTGACCGGTGGTTCCGGCACCGCCGATGGCCGCGAGCAGGGCCACGGCGGGCGGGGCGCCCGCCTCCAGCTCGGCGGCCAGCGCCGCCAGCATCTCCTCGGCGTCGCGGCGGTCCCGGCGGCGCCGCGAACGCCGGGCCTGGGCCCGGGCCGCGCGAACCGCGATGACCGACCCCACCACCGCCAGCGCGGCGGCGACCGGGGCCCAGCGAACCAGAGCCAGGACCGCGACCGCGACCCCGAACAGCGCGGCGGTCCCGACCCACCAGCGTCCGGCGCCGGGCCCGCCCGGTGCCGACCTCCTCGTGGAGCGCCTCACCGCCACGCCCCGATCGGGCTGTCCGGTATCCACGAGCCCGCCTCGCCCGCCTCGCCCGCCTCGCCCGCTGGCCGGCGCGGCACGGCCGCGGCCGCCGCGAGCGCGGGTGGGCCTTGGAACAGGTTGGCGGCCGGCGGCGCGGACGGCCGCGGGCCGCCGGGACGGCGCGGTGAACCCGGGTCAGGCGGGTCGATCCCGCGTTCGGCGAGCAGCCGACGCAGATGCGGCCAGCCCGGCCCGGAGCTGATGTGGACGGACGTGGCGGCGACGGCCTCGCTCTCGGTCAGGCCAGTGCTGTGTCGCCCGGGCTCGCTCGGCGCGAGAGGCGGTGTTCGGCGGGTGAGCCGCAGGGCGTCGAGGACGACGACGGCGCCGTCCTCCGCCCGGTGCGCGACGCCTATCGTGTCGAGGTGACGGACGCCGTCGGGCCCGCGTCCCACGTGCACCACAACCTGGATCGCGGCGGCGAGCTGGCTGTGCAGGGCGGCGCGTTCGAGCCCCGCCATGGCGCCCAGCGCTTCAACCCGGGCCGGCGCATCCGCCGCGGTGTTCGCGTGAACCGTGCACATGCCCCCCTCGTGACCGGTGTTGAGCGCGGTCAGCAGGTCCACGACCTCACCGCCGCGCACCTCGCCGACCACGATGCGATCGGGGCGCATCCGCAGCGCCTGCCGGACCAGCGCGGCCAGGGTGATCTCGCCGGAACCCTCGATGTTGGCCGCCCGTCCGACCAGCCGGAGGACGTGCGGATGGTCGACGGCAAGTTCGACGGTGTCCTCGATGATCAGGATCCGCTCGGCCGGGGAGACCCGCCCGAGCATGGCCCCGAGCAGGGTCGTCTTGCCCGTGCCCGCGCCGCCGCTCACCAGGCCGGCCAGCCGCGCGGCGATGATGGCGTCGAGGGTCGCGGCCAGGACGGTGGGTACCCGGCCGCGGGCCATCAGCTCGGCCAGGGTCAGCGGACGCCGTCGCGGAAACCGGAGCGACAGGCAGGTTGCCTCCGGAGAGATCGGCGGGAGCACGGCGTGCAGCCGGATCCCGCCGGCCAGCGCGACGTCCGTGAACGGGGCGCCGGCGTCGAGGCGACGTCCCGCGGCCGCCGCGAGCCGTACGGCCAGCCCCCGCACGGCCTCGTCGTCCGGGAAGCGGCTCGGCGCCCGCTCCAGGCCGAGGCCTCGATCGATCCACACCTGGTCAGGGCCGTTGACCAGCACGTCGGTTACCCGCGGATCGGTCGCGAGCGGGCTGAGGGGACCCAGGTCCACCGCGGCCGGGCCGAGCGCCGCCGGCACGTGAGCGCGCCCATCCGCCGCGGCCGGACGGCGCGGGCCCGGCTGCCCCGAGCGGGGCTCCGCCGCCGCTGGCCCCGCCCCCGCTCTCGCCTCCGCCGCCGCTGGGGCCGCCGTTCGGCGCCGCCGTTGCGCGCCCTCCCGCCGCCGCCGACCCGATCGGGACGCCGTGCCGCCGTTCTCGTCGGACCGAGCGGGCTTCAGGTGTGACTGCCGGCCCGAGGCGCCGAACCCGGGCCTCACGCCTCCCGCCCTTGGGCCAGGAGAAGATCGGCCAGCAGCGACTCGCCGAGCAGGCCGAGCGGGCTGTCCGACCAGTCGGCGTCCGGCCCGGCCGGGATCGTGCCCACACCGTCGTCCAGCTGGCCGGCCAGCGGCGCCTCGAGAACGTCGGCGATCAGCTGGGGCGACAGGCGATCCGAGCCACCCGTGCGCGCCACCACCCGCACGTCCTCGCAGCCCTGCCGGGCCCACGCACATACCCGGTCGGCCGCGGCGATGGCGCGGTGGCTGGCCCTGACCACGCACATCACGGTCGACACCAGCTCGAGTGCGGCCCGCGCCGCCGGATCAGGCTGGCGGGGCAGGTCGACGACGACCAGGTCGGTCGAGCGCCGGGCGCTGGACAGCAGCGCGGCCATGGTGCGCGGTGGAATCGGGGCCGCGTCCGCGTTGTCCCAGCCCACCGCAACCAGCTCGGGGCGGCGCGGCGTCAGCGCGTCGCGCGGGAGCCCGATGGCATCGTCCTCGCCGCCGGGACGGTCGACGTCCGCGAGCTCGGTGAAGCGGCCCGGCCCACCTCGCTCCGGTGCTCCGCGCCACCTGGACGCCGGGACCTGACCGGTCGATCCGGCCGGCCAGGTCCCGGCCGGCTCCGTCCCGCCGGCCGGAGCCCGGCCTCGGGCCTGGTGCACCAGCGGCACCTCGATCCCGCCGCCAAAGGGATCGGCGTCGACGAGCATGGTCGTCAGTCCGGCTCGGGCACCGGCGAGCGCGAGCGCGACGGCGAGCGTCGAGGCGCCGGCGTTCTCGTGCGCGCCGAGCACCCCGACGATCATCGCCGCGCGCGCGGAGCGGGCCAGCGCGAAGAAATCAATCAACCAGCAATGTCCGTCCGGGAGGATCACCACGTGCTCGGCGCCCAGCCGCGCGGCGTCCCGCCAGAGCGCGACGTCGCGGCTGTCCGAGCCCACCACCGTGAGGCGCGTGCGCGACGGCAGACCGCGCGCGAGGCAGGCCTCGACCCGGTCCGCCCCGACCACCACCACCGGGGCGTCGGTCCACCAGGAGCCGGCCCGGGCGGGATCGCTGATCGTCATTGGTTCGACCCGCGCCGCGTGGGCCACATGAACCAGATCGTCGAGCAGGTCGGGATCGTCGGTGACGATCAACGGTCGACTGGGGGCGATGGCGATCGGAGGGCCGGCCGGAGTGACGGGCGCGTGGGTCATGGCGTGCCTTTCGAGTGGGCTCGGACGGGATCGAGCAGCCGACGCCGCCCGGTTGGGCGCGGCGACGGACACACCATGCGCCTTGTGGGCCACCTGTTGACGACGGTTATCCACAGGCACGTTTTGTGGTCCAATAGGGGGTTGAACCTGAACCGGGACGCACGAGGTCGCTTGCGTCGACCTCGCGGGATCGCCGCTGGTCAGGAGGCCTTTCTGGCGGGTTCAGCCCGAGCGGGCTCCGTAGGAACGCTCCCGTTGGGTGGCGCTCAGCGTCGGTCGGCCGGCCGGTCCGTCTTCTGGCGTCTCGGGTCGTTGTCTGCTATAGGCGCGCGGATCTGTCTGAATATATTGATGTGGTCGTCGCCCAGTCGTGCGGTTGCGTGCCGAGTGGCAATCCGCCCGCTCCTATCCCTGATGTCGGTGGACGCGCCGTGAGCCGTGCGGGCGGGGCGGATGGCGGTGCTGTGGAGTAAGGTTTAGGTTCGGTTTCCGAAACGAGACGACCGTGATGGAAAGGGTGCGTTGTGAAGCGGATTACGATTCTGGTGTTGGTGGCCGCGATCATCGGTGGTGGATTCCTGGCCACGAAGCGCGGCAAGCGCGAGGCGTGACGGTCGCGGTCGTCGTTTGATCGGTCGGGGCGGTCGGGGCGGTCGGGGCGGTCGGGGCGGTCGGGGCGGTCGGGGCGGTCGGGGCGGTCGGCCAGCCTGGCTTGCCAGGTGATCGGCGGGGCTGTCCGCCGACGGCGGCGCTCCGCTGTCGCCCGTCGTCATGGCGGGTCGGGCGGTAGCTAAGACATGGCAGGGGATCCTGGCCCGGGCTGATTGGGTGGAATCATCCTGGCCATAGAGTGAGAAATCGTGGCAGGTATCGGCCGCTCGGCGCGCCGTGGGTCTCTTGTCTGGCGGTACGATTTCCGGCATGCATCGATACGACGGCGACAGTGAGCGGCTCGCTGGCCTTGTATTCGATTACGCTCTTCGGCGGCTGCGGTTCGATCCCGTCCCGCTGGATGGCACTCGTACCGCGTCAGCACTCCAGGAGGCGGTGGGGGAGACGGTGACTCCCACCGGGATAGGCGCGTCCCGTGCACTCAAGATCTTCGACGACGTGCTGTCCCGAGCCTGTATTTCTGTCGACCATCCACGGTACCTCTCCTTTATACCCGCGGCGCCGAGCGAGGCGGCAACGCTTTTTGATCTGGTTGTCGGCGTGTCGTCGGTATACGGCGGCAGCTGGCTCGAGGGGGCCGGCGCGGTCTTCGCGGAGAACCAGGCGCTGCGCTGGCTCGCCGACCTAGCCGGATTTCCCCAGGGCGCGGGTGGGGTGTTCGTCCAGGGCGGGACGGTAGGAAATCTTTCGGCGCTGGTCGCGGCCAGACACGCCGCGCGCCGGCGACGGACAGCCGCTGGTCTCGGCCCACCCCGGGGTCGATGGCGGTTCGCCCGCGGTGTTGACGCCCATTCGTCGCTCGACCACGCGGCCGAGGTCATGGATGTCGACACCGTCGCGGTCCCCCTCGACACGGATGGCCGTATGACCGGCGCCGCCCTGGCCGACACGGTCGAAGCGCTGCCGGAATCGGAGCGGGACAGCCTGTTCGCGGTGGTGGCGACGGCTGGGAGCACTCAGTTCGGCATCATCGACGATCTAGGCGGTGTCGTCGAGACCGCCCATCGATACGGGTTGTGGGCGCACATCGACGGCGCGTACGGGCTCGCGGCGCTGGCCGCTCCCTCCGTTCGGCACCGTTTCGCCGGCGTCTCCGGCGCCGACTCCTTCATCGTCGATCCCCACAAGTGGCTGTTCGCGCCCTTTGACGCGTGTGCTCTCGTCTATCGGGATCCGGCGCTGGGCAAGGCCGCCCACCGCCAGCACGCCGGTTACCTCGAGATCCTGGACGGGCCAGACGCATGGAATCCGTCGGACTACGCCGTGCATCTTTCCCGGCGCGCGCGCGGCCTTCCCTTCTGGTTTTCCCTCGCGGCCCACGGGACGGATGCCTATACCGCCGCGATCGAGAAGTCGCTGGATACTGCTCGGGCGGCGGCTGAACAGATCCGGCGGCTTCCGTATGTGGAGCTCGTTCGCGAGCCGGAGCTGTCCGTCGTAGTCCTGCGCCGGCTGGGCTGGTCGCCTGGCGACTACTTCGAGTGGACCGAGCGCCTGCTGGCGTCGGGCTATGCGTTCGTCACGCCGACGGTGCACGCCGGGGAGACGATGACCCGGTTCGCGATCGTCAACCCCCGGACCGAGCCAGCCGACATCGCGGGCATTCTCGACACCATGGCGTGAGCCCTGCGGCTACCGGTCCGGGGCTCAGGCCCGTCGCGCGTGTCGTCGCGGTGCTCGGTCGACTCACTGCGGCCGGCGCCTGGACACCGGCTACGAGGCGATCTCGGATGAACGGGTCGCTGACGGTCGGGCGCGGCCGAGGCCACTCTCCGCGCCCGCCGGCCCGCTTGCCCGGCCGCCCGGCCGCTTGCCATCTCCTCGACGGCCGCGGCGAGGAGCGCTTCCGCCAGCCTGATCACCAGCGTCGTCTGGCCGGGCTCCCGGCTTCGCAGATCACCACCAGGATCGGCTCTCCGTCGGCAGTGGCGTCAGCGTCGGCGGCATGGGAAAGATGATCCAGGGTTGGTTGCCTCGCCGCGACGGTGATCCTCGGCCGGCTACCGGCGGGGCTGCCGCGGATCACGGCGTTCTCTCAGCCGCGACGCCGGCTCGGGGGGACGGGCCGAGCGCCGCCGATCGCTCACCCCACCCCACCCGACGAAGCGCGCCACGCATCCAGTAGGATTATCTGCGGTGGAGTCGCCTAGTGGCCGAGGGCGCACGCCTCGAAAGCGTGTGAGGGGGCAACCCCTCCGTGGGTTCAAATCCCACCTCCACCGCACTCTGATGTCGCAGCTCTGATGTCGCAAGACATCGGCACAGGCCCGAGCCTCGAGCGGGTTCGGGCCTGATGTGTTTCTGGTGGCGGGCGCGGCCGGTGGCCTGCTAGGCCGGGGTCGGGTCGGGATGAGGCGGCCCGGACACGTCTCGCCTGGCGCCAGCGAATCCCTCTGCCCTGAGGCGCTACGACCGTCGGTCCGCGAAGAACCGCTGGAGCATCGCTCCGCACTCGTCGGCCAGCACCCCGGGAACGACCTCGACCCGATGGTTCAGGCGGGGGTCTCGGACCACGTCCCAGAGCGAGCCGACCGCGCCCGCCTTGGGGTCGATCGCGCCGTAGACCAGCCGCTCCACGCGGGCTAGCACGATCGCGCCGGCGCACATCGTGCACGGCTCCAAGGTCACGACAAGACTCGACCCGGTCAAGCGCCACTCGCCGGTCGCCGCGGCCGCCGCCCTGATGGCGACCATCTCGGCGTGACCCGTTGGATCGCCCTTCGCCTCACGGACGTTGTGCCCTCGTCCGATGATCTCGCCGTCGGGCGCGACCACGACCGCGCCGACGGGAACATCGCCCAGCGCGACAGCGGCACGCGCCTCCTCAAGCGCCGCGACCATGGCCGCGGTGTCGCCGGCGCGCGGTGGACAGGTCATCGGTGCCTGGTCGGCGTCGCTGCTCAGCCGCGCACGTCGTCCAGGATGTCCGCGCAGCCGGCCCGCTCGGCCAGGGCATTGATAAGGTCGGCCGGCAGCATGCCGTCCTCGCCGGCGAGGTCGATGAGCTCATCGGCCGACGTCCCCAGGTCGGAGAGGAGCGCGGGATCGCCGCTCGGCGCGGGCGCGGTCCGCGCCGCGTCCTCGTCGTCGACATCCCACCTCGTCACCGGGGGCAGAGCGGCCGAGAACAGCCGTTCCGCGAGCGGGGAGTCGAACAGCGCCCGCTGGTCGGAGAGAAAGACGCGGGCGTCGTCGTCGGCGTGCGAATCCAACCGGACGATCCCCACGTACTCGTCGTCCTCCTCGACGAACGCGACCACGATCGGGCCGCCGAGGTCGCGGAGCTCGTCGAGCAGCGAATCAAGATCGTCAATGTCCGTCAGGTCGAGCTCGTGCGCTGACCACCGTCCGACCTGCCCGCTGATGGCGTGAGCGCGCTGTGTCACCGGGATGCTCCTGTGCGTCGTGCGAGTCATCGGCCGTCATCGCGCCTGCCTCAGGGCGGCGGCCGCCTGGCCATCATTGTGGCGGGTAAGGGCGTGATGCCGCCCACCAACAGGTCATTTTGCGCCGATGCGCCGCGCCGGGATGCCTACGCCGCGCCGGGTGAACAGGGCCGAGGGGCGCAAATCCACTCCACCGGGCGCCCCGCCGCAGTACCTGCGTCGCCAGTGAGTCGTCGGCGGAAACACTGTGGATCGGGCAACCGGAGCGAACGGACCTCTGGCCGGTAGCGGACGCAACGTGGGGGTGCGTGTGGTGACCGTCGGTTGCATGGCACGCTTGACGGGTCATGACCACACCACTTCCGCGCCGCTTCCCCGCGCGTACACGTGCCGCACTCGCGCTCGAGCGGTTCGCTTCGACGGCGTCGCGGCGCCTGGGGCGTGGTTCGGGGGAGATGATCGGCGGCAAGCTCGCCCTGCAGGTCGCGCCGAACGCGCTCGCGGACCTCGCCCGGGGGCGTATGACAGCCTGCGTCAGCGGGACCAACGGCAAGACGACCACGACGAGGCTGCTGGCGCGGGCCATGGGCACCCTGGGCCCGGTCCGGAGCAATAGCGGGGGCGCCAACATGGCCCCCGGCGTACTGGCGGCGCTGGTCAAGCCACCCTTCGACGCCGCGGCCGCGCTTGAGGTCGACGAGATCTGGCTGCCCCGGGTCGCTCGCGAGGTCAAACCTCGGGCAGTGATCCTCCTCAACATCAGCCGGGACCAGCTCGACCGGTCGAACGAGACCCGCCGAATCGCGGCGTTGTGGCGCGAGCTCGGCGCGGAACTTCCCGGCGCCACCGCGGTCGCCAACGTGGACGATCCCCTCGTGACCTGGGCGGCCGCCGCCTGGTCGAACCAGATCTGGGTGTCGGCCGGCCAGAACTGGACCGCCGACGCGATGGTCTGCCCCCAGTGCGCGAAGCTGCTGCATCGCAACGACACCGGATGGTGGTGCACCTGCGGGCTGGCCCGGCCCGAACCGATCATCGCGGTGACCGGGCCGGACACCCTGCTGTGGTTCGGCCGCCAGCTTCGGGTCAAGCTCGACCTCCCGGGTCGGGTGAACCTCGGCAACGCGGCGATGGCGGCGGCCGCCGCGAGAGTGTTCGGCGCAACGGTCGAGGACTCGTTGGGCGCCATGGTCGGGCTGAACGACGTCCAGGGGCGCTACCAGGAGGTTCCGCTCGGGCCGGACGGGCGGCGGGCCCGGCTTCTCCTCGCGAAGAACCCGGCGGGATGGGTCGAGATGATGGAGCTGCTCTCGAGCTTCCCCCCGCGACCAGTGATCATCGATTTCAACTCCCAGACGGCCGACGGTCGCGACCCGTCGTGGATCTGGGACGTGCCGTTCGAGCGGCTGACCGGTCGTCAGGTGCTCGTGACCGGCGGACGCAAGGAGGACATGAGCGTCCGCCTGGCATACGCGGAGATCCCACATTCCGTCCACGCGAGCGCCGAGGAGGCGGCGGCCGAGGCGTGGGAGACGACCGTCGACGTGGTGGCCAATTATACCGCCTTCCGCGACCTACTGGTGAGGACCACCCGGTGATGACCGAGTCGGCGACCCGGATCGCTCTGATCTACCCCGAGCTGCTCGGGACGTACGGCGACGGCGGGAACGCGATCGTCCTGGCTCAGCGGCTTCGGTGGCGTGGCCTGCAAGCGGAGATCGTGAACGTGCCCGCGGGCGAGCCCGTCCCGGACAGCTGCGACGTATATCTGCTCGGCGGGGGTGAGGACGAGCCTCAGGTGCTGGCAGCCGAGGGGCTCCGGCAGAACACCGCGATCGCCCGGGCCGTCACCGGCGGAGCGGTCGTTCTCGCGGTCTGCGCCGGCTACCAGGTGATCGGTGAGTCGTTTCCGTCCGACGGCAAGGTGTTCAGCGGGCTCCACCTGCTCGACATCGAAACACGGCGGTCGTTCGAGCCACCGAACGTCGCGGATCCGCCGCGGGCGGTCGGGGACATGGTCGTCGACCCGCACCCGTCGCTCGAGCTCCCGGTGCTCCTCGGTTACGAGAACCACGGTGGCCGGACCCGGCCTCTGCCCGGAGCTCGGGGTATCCCGCTGGGGACGGTCAGGCGGGGTATCGGCAACGGAATCCCCGACCACACCGACGGCATTGTGTCCGGCCGCGTCATCGGGACCTACCTGCACGGCCCGGTGCTGGCGCAGAACCCGGATCTCGCGGACCTGATGCTCAGCTGGGTGCACGGGCGCTTGCGGCCGTTGGACCGGCCGCGCGAGTGCGGAGCGCTGCGGGCGGCGCGCATACGCGCGTTGGACGCCGCCTAGGCCTCCCCACCGTCACCGGGGAGCGCGTAGACACCTGGGCCGACGCGCACCACGAGGCCGTCCGTAAGCAGGCTGGTCAGGGCCCGTTCCCGCTGGACGGGTTCGTCCCAGACAACGTCCAGGTCAGCCTGCGCGACCGGGGCCGGCCGCTCGCGCAGGACGGCCATGATCCGGCCGCGGACCTGGCGGTCGGTGCCGGCGTAGGTCTGGGTCCGACGGGTGCCCGCGGCGGCCACGGGCGCTCCCGCGGCCAGCCAGGCGCAACCTTCACCGAGTGGGCACGCCGCGCAGCGCGGCGCGCGCGCCGTGCAGACCAGGGCACCGAGCTCCATCAGCGCGACCGAGGCCTGGGCCGCCGACTCGGGATCGTCCGGCAGAAGATTCTCCAGCCGAAGCAGGTCGGCCCGAGACGTGGTCGGCCGGTCGTCGTCTCGGCCGTCGAGAATTCGGGACAACACTCGGCGGACGTTGACGTCGATCACGGCGTGGCGCTGGCGGAACGCGAACGCGGCCACGGCCCGCGCCGTGTAGGTGCCGACCCCGGGAAGGGCGAGCAGCGACTCCAGATCCGCTGGTATCTGCCCGGCGTGCTTCGCGACCACGGCCATCGCGGTCGCGTGCAGGCGCAGCGCCCGGCGCGGGTAGCCCAGGCGTCCCCACATCCGGACCGCCTCGGCCGGTCGGTCCGCGGCCAGCGCGGCCGGCGTCGGCCAGCGCTCCAGCCAGGCCTCGTAGGCAGGTAAAACGCGGTTGACCGGCGTCTGCTGCAGCATGACCTCGCTCACCAGTACCGCCCACGGCCCGACCTCCGGTCGCCGCCACGGGAGATCCCGAGCGCACAGCCCGTACCATTCGAGGGCGCGTACCGCCAGGTCCGAGTCGCTCGAGCGCGTGGTTGTCATCCATGCCATCGTCGCACCCCGCCGGGTCGCCGGTATTCAGGGCCTGTCGATCACAACGAAGTGCCGATGGTTCATGGTGTCGCGGCGGGGTCGTCGTGGCCGTTCATCTACCGTTTCCCAATCGGCCACCAAGGAAGCCATCTTTGCGTCGGCCGACGTTCATTGCTCGTTCACCGACCATGAAACGGCGCGTTCCCTGCACCTGGCAACGTCCCCGACGTTCACGTTGGTGACGACATGCCCGGCCACGCCGGCCGGTGTGAAACCGGGAGGACTGATACGTGTTGAGTCGAATCCGCCTTGGGGGGGCGGCCGCGTTCCTTGTCGCGGCGTCCGTGGCGTTGACGGCTTGCGGTTCGGATAACGGGGGCTCGAGCGGTGGCGGCGGTGGTGGGACCGCGCCGGCCGCGGCAAGTGCCTCCATCTCCTGTGCCACTGGGTCGATCAAGGCGTCCGGTTCCACCGCACAGGAGAACGCTATCGACGAGTGGGTCAAGAAGTACCAGGACGCCTGCAAGGGCGCCACGATCAACTACCAGGGTGGCGGCTCGTCGGCGGGTCGGACCCAGTTCATCGCGAAGCAGGTCGACTTCGCGGGGTCTGACGCGGCGCTGAAGGACCCGCAGACCACCCAGGCCAGCGCGCGGTGCACCGGCGGCCAGGCGGTCGACCTCCCGATGGCCGTGGGTCCGATCTCGCTGGAGTACAACCTCAGCGGAGTCTCGAACCTCCAGCTGTCCGCCCCGACGCTCGCCAAGATCTTCTCGGGTAAGATCACCAAGTGGGACGACCCGGCGATCAAGGCCGAGAACTCCGGGGTGAACCTGCCGGGCACCGCCATCCAGGCGGTCCACCGCTCGGACGGTTCGGGTACCACGGCGAACTTCACCTCCTACCTCGCCGGGGTGGACCCGACTGACTGGACCTTTGGAACCGGCTCGGACTGGAAGGCCCCGGGCGGCCAGGGCTCCAAGGGCAGCGACGGTGTGACGCAGACCGTCAAGACCACGCCGGGCGCGATCGGCTACGCCGAGCTCTCCTACGCCGAGAACGCCAACCTGTCGACCGCCAAGATCAAGAATGGCGCGGGTGAGTACGTCGCCGTCTCGACCGATGGCGCCGCGAAGGGCCTGAGCACCGCCACCGTCGCCGGCACCGGTGATGACCTCAAGCTCAAGTTCAACTACGCCGCGACCACCGCGGGGGCCTACCCGGTCTACCTGGTGACCTACGAGATCGTCTGCACCAAGGGCCTCCCCGCGAGCAACGCCGCTCTCGTGAGGTCCTTCCTGACCTACACCTCGTCGCCGGCCGGCCAGCAGGCGATCACCAGCCTCGGCTACGCGGCGCTGCCGACCGAGGTTGCGACGAAGGTGCAGGCCGTGGTCGCGAAGCTCGCCTGATCGCGTCCGACACCTCTGGTTCCGTCCTCGGCGGCGCGATCATCTCGATCGCGCCGCCGATGGCGCACCTGGTCCGACACTCCTAGGGGGATGAAGAAGCAGATGTCGAACGAGCCGGCCGTCACCACTGACGCGCCGAAGAGCGGTAGCGACGGCGCGCGGGTCAGCGCCGCTGATCGATTCTTCAAAAATCTGACCCGGACCGCCGGCATCGGCCTGCTTGCCATCATCGTCGCGATCGCGGTGTTCCTCGTGGTCGAGGCGACGCACGCTCTGAGCGCGAACAAGGGCAGCTTCTTCACCGATTCCCAGTGGTTCCCGAACGACACGCCGCCCGTGTTCGGCGTCCTCGCACTTTTGTTCGGCACACTGATCACAGCCATCATCGCGATGCTCGTCGCGGTGCCGGTGGCTGTGGGTATCGCGCTGTTCATCACCAACTACGCGCCCCGGGCGCTCGCCAGCCCGCTGGCCTACGTCGTCGACCTCCTCGCCGCCGTGCCCAGCGTCGTCTACGGCCTCTGGGGTCTGATCGTCCTGGCGCCGCACATGAACGGCACCCAGGAATGGCTGACTGACTACTTCGGATGGATCCCGCTGTTCAGCACCGATGACGGCTCGGTCGGTCGGTCGATCCTCGTCGCGTCGGTGGTACTCGCAATCATGATTCTTCCTATCGTCGCCGCCATCTCGCGTGAGGTGTTCCTGCAGGTACCGGCCGCGCACAAGGAAGCCGCGCTCGCCCTCGGCGCCACCCGCTGGGAGACGATTCGGATGGCCGTCCTTCCGTACGGCCGGCCCGGGATTATCAGCGCCGCGATGCTGGGCCTGGGCCGCGCGATGGGTGAGACGATCGCCGTCGCCCTCGTCCTCCCGGCCACGTTCAAGGTCTCCTGGAAGATTCTCGCCCCGTCCGGGAACACGATCGCGGCCAATGTCGCGAACGGCTTCGCCGAGGCCAACAACATCGGTCGCGGCGCGCTGATCGCCTCCGGTCTGGTCCTTTTTGTCGTCACGATGATCATTAACTTTGGGGCGCGAGCCGTGATCGCTCGCCGGCGTGAGTTCTCGGGGGCATCGTGAGCACTACCACCGCGTCGGTCTCGCCCGCGGTCGGCGACGCCTACCACCTGCGGGGGAGCGTCCTGCCGAAGCCGGTGCTCCCGGGAATCGCGTCGGCCGCGATCGTCATCACGATCCTCCTCTACACGGTCGCTCCAATTCACAGCAAGATTCAGTTCGTTCTGATCGCGGCGATTCTCTACGTGATCGGCCAGACGGTCGCCTCGACGATCGTCGAGGGTAGCCGTAAGGCCCGTGACCGGTTCGCGACGACGGCTGTGCTCGTAGCCTTCCTCCTAGCTCTGATCCCGCTGGTCGCCGTTCTGGCCAGTGTGATTCAGAAGGGGGGCGGCCGGCTCGACTACCAGTTCCTGACGCACTCGATGCGTGGCGTCGGGGCTCGTGACTCCGACGGTGGCGCGTATCACGCGATCATCGGGACGCTCGAGCAGGTGCTGATCGCGAGTGTGTTGGCTGTTCCCTTCAGCCTGCTGGTGTCGATCTACCTCGTCGAGTACGGCCGGGGTCGTATCAGCCGCACGATCAGCTTCTTCGTCGACGTGCTGACCGGCCTTCCATCGATCATCGCGGGCCTGTTCATCCTGGCGTTCTACATCATCGTGCTGGGGCAGGACTTCTCCGGATTCGCGGGGTCGCTGGCGCTGACGATCCTCATGATCCCGACCGTCGTCCGGTCCTCGGAGGAGATGCTCAAGCTCGTGCCGCACGAGTTGAGGGAGGCCAGTTACGCGCTTGGCGTACCCCGCTGGCGCACGATCCTGAAGGTCGTGCTCCCCACCGCGCTTCCGGGCATCATCACGGGTGTCATGCTCGCCATCGCGCGTGTCGCCGGGGAGACCGCGCCCCTCCTGCTCACGGTGTTCGGGTCTGACTCGATCAACACCGATCCGTTCAACGGACCGCAGTCGGCTCTCCCTCTGTTCATCTTCTCGCAGGCCGGAGCTCCACAGCAGGTCGCGGTCGACCGCGCCTGGGCCGGTGCACTGACCCTGATCATCATCGTTATGGCGCTGAGCCTGATCGGCCGGCTGATTGCCCGCCGGGCGAGCGTCGGCCGCTGACACCGTGTCTGCTTCTGAGTAAAGGGAAACCTGATGGCGACTCGTATAGACGTCTCCGGGCTGACGGCCTACTACGGCAAGTTCAAAGCGGTCTCGGACATCAACTTCTCGATCGAGCCGAAGAGCGTGACCGCCTTCATCGGCCCGTCCGGTTGCGGCAAGTCGACAGTCCTTCGGACCCTCAACCGTATGCACGAGGTGCTTCCGAAGGCCCGCGTCGAGGGCCAGGTGCTCATCGACGGTGAGGACCTGTACGGACCCGGTGTCGACCCGGTCAACGTCCGCCGGCAGGTCGGCATGGTGTTCCAGCGGCCCAACCCCTTCCCGACCATGTCGATCTACGAAAACGTGATCGCGGGTCTGAAGCTCAACGGCATCCGTAAGAAGTCGATCCTGGACGACCGGGTGGAGCAGTCGCTGCGGGGAGCCAACCTCTGGAACGAGGTCTCCGACCGGCTGAACCGCCCTGGATCGGGCCTGTCAGGTGGGCAGCAGCAGCGCCTGTGTATTGCCCGCGCGATCGCCGTGGAGCCGCAGGTGCTCCTGATGGACGAGCCGTGTTCCGCGCTCGACCCGATCTCGACGCTCGCCATCGAGGACCTGATCGGACAGCTCAAGTCGAGTTACACCATTGTCATCGTCACCCACAACATGCAGCAGGCGGCTCGGGTGAGTGACACCACCGCTTTCTTCACCCTGGACAAGACCGGCGACCCGGGCCGGCTGGTCGAGATGGACAAGACCGAGAAGATCTTCTCGCAGCCGTCGGAGAAGCGGACCGAGGAGTACATCACCGGCCGTTTCGGCTAGAAGGACGGGCGGCGGATGCCCGCGTTCGATCTGGCGCGGGCACGCCGACGGGCCGTCCCGCATGTCGCTGCCGGCGGTGCCCGGCAGCGCCCGACCGCCGGAGTGGCCGCGAGTCGGACGGTCCGGCTCCCGAGCGGCGGGGAGTTCGACCGAACGGCCGGACGGTGTCCCTCAGCACTTGTCCGCATACCTGTACCAGAGCGTCGGCGCGGCGCACGGTCAAGGGCCGGCGTCCGCGAGCAGGCGTGATCCCTTTGGCCGAGGCCAGTCGGTCGAGCGCCGCACGGAGAGTAGCCTCGCCGTCCGCGTCAAGTACGACGCGCAGTTCGGTCATTCCATCTGGGCGCTGTCTGAAGGTGAGGCTCCGCCGTCCGTTGGGTCGTTTCGCTGGCGGATCCTCCTGCTTCATGTCGGTCAGCCGTGCGTTGGCGTACTTCTCGCACTCGAGCGGATCGGCGCCGTGAGCCATGTTCACCAGATCGACCTCGAAAAGCCGCCGTTGGTCCAGAGTGGCGGGCTTGGGTATCTTCCGCAACGCGCGCTCGATTACCACCGCGTGATCCTGGCTGATCCGCCCGTCGATCAGGCCGCAGGCCGCCTGCCGCCGCTGGTCAGGATTGGTCTCGGAACAGATCTTGGCAATCCTGAGACGTGATCCAGCCTCGGTTCGGCGTATTCGAAGTCTATCCCGCAGCAGGTCGACAGCGCTGCTCGCCCCGAATGCGGACCATACCTCGGGCCGGTCCAACGCGCGAATCGCGCCGGCAGTCAGGGCTCGTGCCTGATTGATTGCTCGTTCGACCATCGACAGCATCTCAAGGACATGCGCGGGGTTCGAGGTATCGCCGAGTGACGTCGCGATTGTCTCGAGCCAGAGCTCGGTCGCGGCTCGTATATCGCCCGCGGACGCGCTGTCGGCTGGGTTCGGGCGCGAGATGGATGGTGTGAAGTCCTCGTGTGTATGCATGCGGAAGACGATAGAACATGTGTCCGACATTGCAAGGTTCCTCAAGCTACGGTGGACAACGCGGGCTTGACTAGGGGGCGGGTATGGCGTCTGCCCATGTCAGGCCGTCATCCAGAGGGTTCAAGGTTGTGCAACCTGGCGACCGTGGGCTGTGGATAACGCCGGATCTGGAATGCCCGTCCTCGGGCTGGCTCTGGCGGGCCATGGTGATGAACCGCATGTCGGGCGCCCAAGCTGGTCGATGGACAGCGGTAGGTTGGCGCGGATCCCGCCTATCGTCCGCGCACCTCAGGCGGTTTTCCTGCTTCTTTCACTTGACTTGACGGCGGTGGTGGGCGGACGCTAGAAACAGGTGCCGGCTATTGAGATCGAGATTCCCCGGCGATGTCATCGAACTGGCGGGTTCTCTGGCGCCCCGGCCGCGGCCTGGACCGGACTCCGGTGAAGTCCGGGAACTACCTCTCGTCGCCACCCTTCGAGTCGGACTACGGCAGGATGACGGCTGGAGCCATTCCGGTCGTATGGCGGTGAGCTCCGCTACCGGCGTGTCGGTCCGTCCCGAGCCTGAGATCGGCGCCTCAGACTGTCATCCAC
>Ga0068858_100000037_pt1 | contig 137966 bp, 119 predicted proteins | sample KBSSwiS12_FD_66589 | JGI IMG/M metagenome (GOLD analysis project Ga0068858, IMG submission 66589) | Switchgrass rhizosphere microbial communities from Kellogg Biological Station, Michigan, USA - KBS Switchgrass S1-2 | ecosystem: Host-associated > Plants > Roots > Rhizosphere > Soil ...
CTCGAGACGGAAAAGGCCGCCCAGGAAATCTCGGCGCCGGCGTCCGGACAACTGGTCCAGAAGGCGGCCGCCGGCCAGATCTATGCCGTCGGTGTGCTGATCGGCGAAATCATCTAGGCCGCCGGTGCGCGCTCGCGCGCGAGGGCGACCCAGTGGTGATCAGGAACGAGCTCGGCCGGCGCGGATCTGACCGCCTTCCAGCCGGGAACCCGCAGCGGCCTGCGGGTTCCCGGCTGGTTCCGCCGTCAAATGGGGCGGCGGGATCATGGGCGAAGTGCGCCTGATCGAACGGCCTATTCAATTTAGAATTTATACCTGAGTTCCACCCCGTAGGTGCGGGGGTCACCATAGAAGGAGACGTCGTAGCCCGAGGTGGCCATCACAGAGTCTCTGGAAACAGCGTACAGCTTGTTAGTGGCGTTGCGCACATAGGCCCCTAGGCTGATCGGCCTTCCACCGATGTTATTGTAATCCACGCGGAAATTGAGCAAAGTATATGCAGGGATGTAGCTTGAGAAGTTGCGTAGGTCGTTGCCTAGCTGCGCACTCCGATAATACAAATTACCGTCGAGGACGATCGCCTCATCGCCGGATCCTAGCGGAATGGTGTAATCGGCCGTCAGGCCGAGCGTGTGCTTGCTGATATTGCCAAACGATTGTTCCGAAACGTCAGGAATACCGCCAAAGTCGCACACATCGCGGTGCGGGATTACGAACCTGTTAAAGTTGCCCAGGGTCAGATCGTAGAAGCCGGAAACCTGCAGCCGGCCCGTCGGGCGGGCCTGCACTTCGAGCTCGATCCCCCTCGGATCGCCGCTCGCTGCGTTGGTGATGAGCGACGCCACGTTTGGACAACGGCCGACCGCCTGGACTTGCATGTTGTTATACCACCCCTTGTATAGGGCGATGTTCGTGCGCACCGGCATGTCTGCGAGGTGGAAGGTTGTTTTCGCGCCGACTTCGAGGTCCGTGAGTGTCTCCGGTAGATAGGTGTTGAACACCGCCGGTGTGTTGCCGCCAACCAGGTTGAATCCACCGGCCTTGTAGCTGTGGCGGCTCGCAATATAGAGCAGCGTATTGCTGGTCGCCTGATAATCAATGCCAAGCGTCCAGCTCAGCTTCTTGTTCTGAAGGTGCAGGGGAGTTGGTACGTTCGGCGGCTCAGATCCGGTGCGGCGGTCCCAGGTGTAGCGGAGCCCGCCGGTTAGCTTTACACCCTGAAGGCCAAGGTTGCTGATGTCGTAGGACGCCTGTCCGAAAACCGCCTTGGAGATGTATTCGTCGCTGGTGTACGAGAACTGCTCGGGCTGGAAGGCGTTGCCAAACAGCAACGTATCTTGATCGAACGTGGTCACGGCACGCGAGTAGAACGCGCCGGTGATCCAGGTAAGCGCATTGTTGGCCGAGGTTCCCGCCAGTTGCAGCTCGTCACTAAGCTGATGCTGGTTGCGATTCTGGGCGACATCGATAATGGAAAATTCAACGCTCGGCTGATTGAAATGCGTAACAACGTTGGCATTGTAATAGCCAATGATGTTCTTGAGCGAGACGCCATTGTTGAAGTGATACGTGCTCACGTTGCTAATGAGATAGCTCTTGTTGCGGTCCATCGTCCGATCGCCCGACATGTCGATCGTACGGGGGCCGAAGGCCTGCTGCCGCTCAAATGAGGCAAGCGCTGCTGGAATGGCGGAGATGAAGCCGATGCCCGTCATGATGGCCGGCTTCATCTGCTGGTCTCCGTGGAAATAGCTCGCCAGCAAGTCATTGTTGAACGAGGCGTTCTCGTAGATCAAAGACGCCCGGCCGCCCTCATAGTGCTTGTCGTCGGCGTCCGGCCCGCTCAGATTTCGCACGAAGCCGTCCTGGCGCGTGATCGTCCCGGAAAGACGCAAGGCGAGCACATCCTTGACCAGCGGCACGTTGACCGCGCCGGTGACCTGATGGAGATCGTAATTTCCAACCCCGGCGTCGATAAAGCCGCTGAAATCGCGCGTGCTCGCCTTCTGGGGCGTGAAAAGGACGGCGCCGCCAGTGCTGTTCTTGCCGAACAACGTCCCCTGGGGACCCCGGATCACCTGGACGGACGTCAGGTCGAAGATCCCGGAGGCGATGACGCGGGGATCCACCGGCACGTCGGCGAAATACTCCACGACCGTGGGATCGGTGCCCAGGGGCGAGGTCTGACCGCGAAGCTGAAACACCGGCGCGCTGGAGCCGCCCAACGGATCGGTCGCGATGACCAGGCTCGGGGCGACATATTGCAGATCGATGGCGTTATTCACCTGCCGACGCGCGAGGACATCGGCCGAGAGCGCCGACGCCGCGACGGGGACCCGCTGAAGGCTTTCATCCTTGCGGCGCGCCGTAACGACCACTTCCTGCAATTGGCTCTCGGCGGCTGCGGGCGAGGCGGTCTGTGCGGCTGCGGGCATTCCCATGGCGAGGGTTGCAGTTGAAGCGGCGCTGAGCAGCGCAAGGGCGGTGTTTCGAGTGAGCATGCGTGTATCCCCTGTAGCGACCCTGTTTGAGATCGAGCTTGCTGTCGGTTGCCGACTCCGCCCTCAGGCGCGCAATCGGATCCGCCAATTAATTCGACCAAATGATTGGTCGGACCGGGTAGAGCGATGCCCCATTTAAGTGTCAAGCGGCCGGAGCGTTGGGTCGATGGTTACCCGGTGGGGTGTGATAAAAATAGCAAATCGCCTCTGAGGTGCTCAATGGATACGGCGTGCATCTGGGCCTTCGGCGACGGGGTCTGCGGCGATGGGCATTGACCCGATGCGCACCGCCTTCGGCGGCGGAGGCCATAGCCGCCGACCGGCCGTTAGTTATATACTATCGATAGGCGATCGTTCGGAGGCGGCTTGGTGCGTTCAGATCTTCGTAGCCCGGGGATGTGCGCGATGCAGCGGCTTACGCCGTGTTGACAACCTGCCTTTGACATTTAGGGTGCATGTTAAAGGGAGGCGCATATGACAGGGACGTTGGTGAATTCCCTCGCGTTTGCGCGGGGCTTCAGCCGCGTGGAAGATGCGCGGGTGGTGGCCGATCCGGGCGAGATCGCTTGGCACGAGGAGGCCGATTTCGTTGTCGTCGGCTATGGCGGAGCGGGAGTCGCCGCCGCGAACCAGGCGGTTGACGGCGGCCTCGCCGTGATCGCTCTGGACAGGTACGAAGGCGGCGGCGCGACCCGGATGAACGGCGGGATCATCTATGCCGGCGGCGGCACCTGGGTGCAGAGGGAAGCTGGATACGACGACACGCCGGAGGAGATGTTCGCGTATCTTTCACGGGAGCTGCGGAACGCGGTCACCGATGAGACGCTTCGGCGCTACTGCGAAAGCGGCCCGGAAACCATCAAGTGGCTGGAGGCGCACGGCGTTCGTTTCAAGGCCAAGGCGTATCCAGCAAAAACCAGCTACCCCAGCCCTGAATACTATCTCTACCATTCCGACAACAGTCTGCTAAAGCGGTTCCGCACCAAAAAGCGGCCGTCGCCGCGTGGCCACAAGGTGATGGTTGACGTGGGCAACACGCCGGTGGGAGCTGGCATCGGCATATTCGCGCCCCAGAACGAGGCGGCCAGGCAGGCGGGGGTCAGGGTTTTTGGCCAGTGCGATGTCCGTCAGCTGATCGTCGACGCGAAGGGTGCGGTCGTCGGGCTCAAGGCAAGGCGAGTTCGGCCAGGCACGCGGGCTCATGCCGCGCTGGTCACGGCGCAGCGCGCGATGAGCAAGTGGCTGCTGATCATGCCCAACACCGCTCCGGGCGGCCAGGTCACGACGGCGCTCGGCAAGTACTACGGACGCAAAGCGGCGCGGATCGAGGCCGAGGCGAGCGAGGATTTCTTCATCCGGGCGCGCAAAGGCGTCTGCATTTCCAGCGGCGGTTTCATCTTCAATGAGGCGATGGTCCGCCATTATGCGCCCAACTATGTCGGGGTCATGCAGCTTGGCACGCCGGCGGACGACGGCAGCGGAATCCTGCTCGGCCATTCCGCCGGCGGCGCGATGACGAAGATGGATCAGGTGTCCGCATGGCGGTTCATCAACCCGCCGAGATCATGGCCAAAGGGCATGATGGTCAACGCCAAGGGGCAGCGATTTGTCGATGAGGCGTCTTACGGCGCGGATCTTGGTCGCGAGACGATGCGCTCAGAAAACGGCGGCGTGGCGTGGCTCATCCTGGACGCCAAGTTATGGAGGGAAGGAAAAGCCAACGTCAAGAACGACAATTTGATGTCGTTCCAGAAGCTGCCGGCCGTGATGACCATGTTGTTCGGCACAAAAAAAGCGGCGACGATTGAAAGTCTTGCTCGCAAGATTGGCGTAGACCCTGCCGGGCTGCTCAAAACCCTGGATTGCTATCGGCGAGCCGCCGCAGGGGAGATCCCGGACCCGTTTGGAAAAGATCCCGAGGACATGAATCCCCTTTCGCAAGGGCCCTTCTACGCGCTCAATTTGAACGGGGTCAACGCGCTGAACCCGATGCCTTCGATCACTGTCGGAGGCCTGCTGGTGGATGAGAATACCGGGCTCGTGATGCGTGATGACGGCCTCACGATCCCTGGTCTTTATGCCGCCGGGCGGACGGCGGTTGGGCTATGCACCCATCTTTATTTGAGCGGCTTGTCGGCTGGCGACTGCATATTCTCAGGTCGCCGCGCGGGGCGGCACGCCGCCGATCCCGCAATCGACCATTCGGTCCCACAGTTTGGCGTCAGTGCGCTCTTTCGGCGCAAGGAAGAAGTCGTAGCCTGACGGTCGAACCCAGTTCCTCAATCTCTCCGCCTTGTGCGGTCAGGACATGGACGACGGCTTGGGAGAGAGGCAAGAAGCAGCGCTTCTGCTATCGACGCATCTCAGGTCATGCGAGCCAAGCCAGCTCGCCCTTATAAGAAATGGCGGGAGGAACGACTATGAAGAAGCGCGTCGTCCATTGCGGAACGGGTAATATCGGCGCCGATGGATTGCGAGGCATCTTGCATCATCCTGACCTTGAACTCGTTGGACATTATGCGTGGTCCGAAGGCAAAGTCGGCAAGGATTCCGGTGAATTGATTGGTGAGGCGCCGACGGGGGTCAAGGTGACCAACAATTGGGACGAGCTGCTTGAACTGAACGCCGACTGCATCTCGTTCTTTGGCGACAGCATCGGGCGGGAGACGGAAACCGCTCAGACCATCTGCCGTTTCCTGGAGCGCGGCGCCAATGCGGTGACGCCGTCGGTTTTCGCCTGGGCGCATCCGGCGACCTGCCCGCCAGAGTACCGGGACAACGTCTTGGAAGCATGCCGCAAGGGCAATTCAACAGCCTTCTTCACTGGGATCGATCCGGGCTGGGCGACCACCGATCTGGCGATCGCGGCGCTTGCCGGGGCGAATCGCGTTGACTGCGTCCGCCTCTTGGAACTTGGCAGCATGAGTGAATACACCGCCGCGTATGTGTTCCGAGAGTATTGGGGCTTTGGTAAGGATCCCGGATACCAACCCATTTTGGTCACCGGCGGGATGATTAAAGAGATGTGGTCGCCTACTCTCCACGCTATCGCCGATGTGCTTGAGGTGGAATTGGAAGAGATCAAGGTTGTGTACGAGACGGACAGCCTCGACCACGATATCCATGTCGGGATTGGTGAGATCAAGGCGGGCCAAGCCTCGGCGGTTCACTTCTTGCTCGAGGGATGGTCCGGCGGCAAGCCGATCGTCATCGTTGAACATAACGATCTGGTCGACATGGACGCCGGCAAGCAATGGCCGCGCCCCTATGGCCCCAAGAATGTGTCGTACCGGATCGAGGTCGAGGGCGATCCTAGCTTCACGATCGAGCAGAACTTCAGCCACTACGATGGATGCAAGATCTGCGCGATGGCGGTGGTGAACGCCATCCCCGCCGTGTGTGAAGCGTCCCCCGGACTGAAGAGTCCGCTCGAGATACCTCGTTACTGGTCACGCAACGTGCGGCCCAGCGCCAGGCGCGCAACGCGGGCGCGAGCATAGGTTGATGGGGCGGGATTGTGTGGACAGGCCGCTCCTTCGCCAATGCGGCGGTGCTGGTGTGCGCTCAAGCCTGTGCGCGAGTGATCGGAAACCAGCAACCCTTGAATCTCGACCTGCGGCTCTTCGGTAAAATCTACGTCTCTATACAGATCTAGCTTTGGTGTGCGAAGGGTTGAGTCATGACCGGGGATGCCGCTCCTGCGAAAGCCAATCACCGTCTCTCGGTGAATTCCATGTGCTCTTATCCTTGGCCGTTCGATCAGGAACTGGCGCTGTGGACGGAGGCCAGGCTGCAGCACGCCGGCCTCCTGATGGCGAAGCTCGGGCCGGACCCTGACGGCAGCATGGTCCGTCTGACAGCAGCCGGAATCACCGCCTCAACCTTGATCATTGACAGCTTCGATCTCGCCGCCCCTGAAACCTGGGACGCCACAGCCGCGGCCCAGCGCCTCGCCGTCGATCTCGTGGCGAAGCATGGTGGTCACTCGATCTATTTCACTCCAGGGCGAACGACCGGCGCGCCGTGGCGTGAAGACCTGGCGCGGCTGGCCGACGCCGTCGCGCCCACCGTCAGCTACGCCAGGATGCGCGGCGTGCTGCCCGCCATCGAACCGTCGCTTCGCACCAGCGTCTCGTTCGTCAACACGCTGCGCGACGGGATCGACGTCGCCGAACTGACGGGCCTCAGCCTGGTCGCGGATTTCGGCAATATGTGGATGGAGCGGGACTTCCGCGAAGTGCTGGCGCAAGCGATGCCCCATGTCGCGCTCATGCAGATTTGCGATATGGTGATCGGCTCCGTCGCCAATCCTCCGCCGGGTGGACGCGCCCATATTGGCGAAGGCGAACTACCGCTACGGCGCATGATGGGCGATGTGCTTGACGCCGGTTACACAGGCGTCTTCGACCTCGAGGTCGTGCCCGCCAATTTCACCCAAGGCAGCGACCGAGCAGCTCTGCGTCGAGGCATCGCGGTGGCCTCCGCATTCCTCGACGACATGGGAGTGTAGGCTGCTGTAGCGCAATCTGATCGGGCGTCGGCCCTAAATCGTCGCGGAGAGCCTCTGTGAAAAGCGTCGTCCAACGCCGCACGACAGCGCAGCGGCGGTACAATCATTGACGCGGCAGTTTCAGCAGATTGGCGATATTCGTCTTCTGGATCGCCGATGAGCCGCCAAAGATGGGCAGAACCAGCGCGTCGCGCACATACCGCTCCATGTTGAAGCCTTCTGCATAGCCATAGGCGCCCATCACCATCTGACACGTGATGGTGATGTCGCGGACCGTCTCCGCCACGAAGAGTTTGGTCATCGAGGTCTGCACCGCGCTGGGCTCGCCGCGATCGACCAGGTCGGCCGCATGGTCGAGCATCAGGCGACAGGCCTGCAGCTTGGTCTGGGCTTCGGCAAGCTGGTGACGCACCGCCTGGTGCGCGCAAATCCGACTGCCGAACTGCGAGCGCTGCTGGCTGTATTCCCAAGCCTCCGCCACGGCGCCTTCGGCGATGCCGACGCCGATTGCAGACGGCTGCAACTTCTCAATCTCAAGAGTGGGCCCGGCGAGCTGCTGCCACGCCTTGTTCCACGCCTCCAGCCCGCCGACGATGTTCTCGACGGGGATTTCGACTTCGTCGAAGATCACGTCGTTTGTAGGCGATCCTCGCATGCCCATCGTCGCGGTGCGCGTGATCGAGACTCCCGGCGCGTCGCGCGGAACAATCACGAAACTTAGATTGCGGTAACGGTCCTCGGCCCGACCACTGCGGACCAGCGCATAGATGAAGTCGGACACTTCTGCGCCCGAACACCACCGCTTCGCGCCTTCGACAATGACGCGATCGCCTTTTAGCGTAGCCCGCGTCTTTACGCTGGCGAGATCGGCGCCGACGTCCGGCTCAGACAAGCCAAGCGCGAACATCAACTTGCCTTCTGCGACCGCGGGCAGGAAGCGCGCCTTCTGCTCCTTGGTCCCCAGTTCCCCGATGTTCAGGCCCGCATAGCTTGCGCATTGGATGTAGAGCGAAGCGAGTGCGGCGCTGCGGCGGGCGAGCTCCGTGATCACCATCACGAGCGTGCGCACGCTGAGACCGACGCCGCCATATTCCTCGGCCACAGCTAGGCCGCACACGCCGAGTTCGCCTAGCCGCTCGAGGTGGACGCGGGGAATGGAATCCTCATGATCCCATTTGGCCACTTCCTCTTGGGTGGCGATGTTGTCGAGCAGCCGGCGCAAACTGCTGCGCAGCATTTCGATGTCGTCGGGGTCGGTCATTGCAACTAGGTCCCTCGCGCGGTCGAAGCAACCGGAAAGGGTTTTGGTGGCGCAGTCAAATGTGCAGCCGGCCCAGGAAGGCTGCGACCTGCGACGAAGCGGCCCTGTCCCTAGCCCTTCCCGAGCTCCCCGCGATCCTTCAGCTGCTTGGCCTTGGCGAAAAGCCAAAGGGCGTAGGCGTGCAGCTGATCGCCGACTTCCTTCGGGGCCTGGCCGGCCTGAGCTCTTGCGTAGGTGCCTTCGACGATGCAGCCGAGTTTGTAGCAGGCCAGCCCGAAGAACCAGGGCATGTCCGACATGTCGCGCCCCGTCGCCTCGCCGTACAGTCTGACCAGCTCGGCGCGCGAGACGAACCCGTCCCACGGCCGCACGATTGGCGACTTGCCCGGGGGATCGCCTTCCTCGCACCAGCTCGAGAGCACCCAGGCCATGTCGAGCATTGGATCGCCGAGGGTGGAAAGCTCCCAGTCAATCAGACCGGCGATCTTCGGCTGCTCAAGCGAGAACATCACGTTGGGGAACTGGTAGTCGCCGTGGATCACGCCGATCCGGCCGGAGGTCGGCACGAAGTCGCTGAGCCAGCGTCCGATTTCGTCCACATAGGGCAAGGCGTGGCCGTCGTAGCCCGGCAGCTCGCGGTAGCCCTCGAGCTGCGAGCGCCAGCGATCCACCTGCCGGGCGTGCCAGTCACCCGGCTTGCCCAGGTCCGCCAGGCCGACGGCCTGGTAGTCGACCGCCGACAGAGCCGCCGCGGCGCGGACGAATTCGGGACCCATTTCGGCGCGCCAGGCGCGGTCCTCGCCATAGCGCCCCGGCAGGTCTCCGCCGGGGGAGAAGCCCTCCAGCGGAGCCATGATGTAGAAGCAGACGCCAATCACCGAGGTGTCCGAGCAGACGCCATAGAATTCTGGATGGGGCACGGCCGATCCGGCCAGCGCTTTCAGCACGCGCGCCTCGCGCAGCATGGTTTCGTTGGCGTTGGCGCGCGGATGGCGCGGCGGCCGGCGCAACACCATCCGTTCCTTGCCGCGGGTCATCAGGAACAAATTGTTCTGCGACCCGCCAGTCAGCTTCTGGACCGAGGTGACGGGCCCGGATCCAGGAAGATCGTTGGCCTCGATCCAGCCCTGCAGATTCGGCCAGTTCAGCAGGCCGGCGAAATCGTCGAGGTTGGTGGACATGCGGGTTTCCTCCTGCGCCGAACGCGCCCGAAAGGTGAGGGGACGCCGATCTAGGCTGCGGCGGGACGGTGCGGCGACCTAGTAAGTTCCCCCGTCGACCTGCAGCAGGGCGCCGGTCGTGTATGACGAATGCGGGCTGGCGAGGTAAAGGGCGGTCGTGACCACCTCCTCCGGCAGACCTGGCCGGCCGAGGGCGTTATCCGCGGTCTCGCGTTGCTCGGGCGTCCAGGCCCTGGCGATGTCGGTCAGGAACGGCCCAGCCGACAAGGTGTTGATCCGGACCTTGGGGCCGTATTCGCGCGCGAATGACTTGCCGATCTGGTTGAGCGCCGCCTTCGAGGCGGAATAGGGCACGACCCCGGGTAGGGGCATAATTCCGCCGGTCGAGGAGACGTTGATGATCACACCGCCGTCGCCATCGCGCATCCGTTTGGCGACCTGGGAGGCAAGGCGGAACGGGCCCTTGAAGTTGAGGTTCACCACGCTGTCGAACAGTTGCTCGGTGACCTCATCGCTCGGCATTTGCGGGCTCATGCCGGCGTTATTGACCAGAATGTCGATCCGGCCGAATTCGGCGTAGGCGGTCTCCAGCATAGCGTCGATCTCGGCCCATTTGCCGACGTGCGCCGCGAGCGCGAGGGCCTTGCGGCCCAGCGCGCGAACCTCCTCCGCTACAGCCTCGCAGGCGTCGAACTTGCGACTCACCACGATGCAATCCGCCCCATGGGCGGCGAAGGCTTTGACCATCTCGTAGCCCAGGCCGCGGCTGCCGCCGGTGACCAGAGCGATTTTGCCGGTCAGGTCGAACAGCGGGTCGATGGTCGTCATGCCTGCACCTTCGCCGGGAACTGGTTGAGGGTGCGCGCGTGTTTTTCGCGCGCTGCGGCCAGGCGGGTGGGGATGTGCTCGGAGGGGAACAGGCCCGGCGCCGGGCTCGCCTGATCGAGGAAGGCTCTGGCCACCTGGATCTTGTGCACCTCGGTAGGCCCATCGGCGAGGGCCAGGGCTTCCGCGCGGCCTAGCATCGACATCAGCGGCATCTCATTGGTCACGCCGAGTGAGCCGTGCAGGTGCACCGCCCGTTGCGCGATGTCGTGGTAGACCTTCGCCATCGCCACCTTGCACATGGCGATATGGGTGCGCGCCGCCCCGTGCGGTTGGGTGTCGATGATCCAGGCGGTGTGCAGCACCATCATCCGGTACTGCTCGAGCTCGATGGCGCTGTCGGCGATCATGCCCTGGACGAACTGCTGTTCGGCCAGCCGCTTGCCGCGTGTCACCCGCGACACCGCCCGCTCCAGCATCATGTCCAGGGCCCGCTGGCATTGGCCCACGGTGCGCATCGCATGGTGCACGCGTCCGCCGCCAAGCCGCGCCTGGGCCACCTTGAAGCCCTCGCCTCGGCCGCCGAGCATGGCGTCAGCCGGTACGCGGACCTTCTCGTAACGGATGTAGCCGTGGGAGCCGTACCCGGCCTCCAGCGGCTCTTCGGACATGCCGACGTTGCGGATGATGTTGAGACCTGGCGTCTCGGCCGGGACGATGAACATGCTCATCCGGCGCGACGGCGCAGCGTCGGGTTCGGTCACCGCCATGACGATCAGAAACGAGGCCAGGCACGCGTTTGACGAGAACCACTTCTCGCCCTCGATCACCCACTCGTCCCCGTCCGGCCAGGCGCGGCAGGTGAACTCCTTGGGGTCGGCCCCGGCGTGCGGCTCCGTCATCGAGAAGCAGGAGACGATGTCGCCGTCCATCAGCGGCTTGAGGTAGGTCGACTTCTGCTGTTCCGTTCCGAACATCGCCAGGATCTCGGCGTTTCCGGTATCCGGGGCGGCAGTGCCGAACACCGACGGCGCCCAACTGGACCGCCCGAGGACCTCATTCATCAAAGCGAGCTTGATCTGGCCGTAGCCGGGACCCCCCAGCTCGGGACCGAGATGGCAGGCCCAGAGGCCGTTCCGCTTCACCTCTTCCTGCAGCGGCTTGACGATCGCCCGCGACGCCGGGTTACGTACGTCGTACGGATCGCTATGACGCGGGAAGAGCAGGTCGAGCGGTTCGCACTCCGCCTTCACGAAGTGCTTCATCCAGTCGAGTTTTTCCTGGAACTCTGGCTCGGTCGAGAAATCCCACATCCGTGCTTTCCTAATCTCGATTTGTCTGGCCTCGGTGGCTGCGCGTGCTTGCCGCGCCCCACCTTAGCTGTTTCGGAAGGTGCCGGAGCCTAACACCACCCGCCAGCTGTTCCGGATCCATGCAGCCCCTGGAGCGCAGGCCCTAGCGAGCCCGAAACGGCTCCCTAGTAGAAGGTTGCGCCCTCCGCAGCCATCGTGCGGAGCATTTGGCACGGTCGGAATCGCTCGCCATGGCGGTCGGCAAGGCGATCACATCCACTCACGAAGGCGGGAATGCCGATCTGCTCGATCAATGAAATCGGTCCCCCGGTCCAGCCAGGAAATCCAAAACCTAGAATAGCGCCGACGTCAGCCTCACGGGGGTCGGTCACAACGCCCTCTTCCATGCATTTCGCCGCCTCCAGCGCCATGCGATAGAGAATGCGCATCTTCAGTTCGTCCTTGACCTCATCGCTGAACGCATCGGTGAGCGTAGGTGCGGCAAGCTCGGCGAGCCCTGACCAGAGCACCTTTTGCTTTCCGTCCGGCGAGTAATCGTAGAAACCCTTGCCGTTGCGACGCCCGTACCGACCGTGCGTTTTGACCAGCGCCTCCAACACGGCGTCGGTCGCCGCCGGTTGATAGGAGTCCCCCAGGTCGCGCCGAGTCTGTTGGAGAATGTGATAAGGCAGTTCCAGTCCGATCGCGTCCGGCAGCGACAACGGACCCACCGGCATGCCGGTCATGACTCCGATGTTCTCGATAATCGCCGGTGCGACCCCTTCCATGAGCATCTCGCAAGGCTCGTCGAGATACCGGCTGATCGTCCGCGACGTATAGAAGCCGCGCGAATCTCTTACGACGATCGGAGTCTTGCCGATGGCCGCGACGTAGTCGAAGGCAGCCGCCAAGGTCTCGTCGGACGTCTTCTCCCCGCGGATGATCTCGACAAGCTCCATTCGCTCGACCGGGGAAAAGAAATGCAGGCCGATGAAATTCTCGGGGCGGATCGACGCGGTGGCGAGACCAGTGATGGGCAGTGTCGAGGTGTTGGACGCCATGATCGCGCCGGGGGCAAGCTCGGCTTCAGCCTTGCGTGTGACCGCAGCTTTGACGTCGCGATCTTCAAACACCGCTTCGACGACGATGTCGGATCCGGCGACCAGCGAGTAGTCCGTCGTCGGCACGATCCTTGCCAAGATGGCGTCCGCTTCGTCCTGCGACATGCGACCGCGAGCGACAGATTTCTTCAGATAGGCGGCCGTGTAGGACTTGCCCCGCTCCGCCGCTTCCTGCGTCGTATCGATAAGAATGGTGTCCATGCCGGCCTGCGCCTGCACGCAGGCGATGCCGCCGCCCATCAGGCCCGCTCCAAGGACAGTCGCCTTCTTGAACTGCCGGACAGCGGGCCCTTTCGGGCGGTTAGCCCCCTTCTTGATCTCGCGCGGCGACAGGAAGAGGGTGCGGATCATCGCCAGCGCCTGCGGGGTGCGCACGGTCTTGATGAATTCGCGCATCTCGATTCGCATGCCGGCTTCGAACGGCACCTGCACGCCTTCGTACAATGCAGCGAGGATGGCGCCCTGCGCGGGGTAGTTACCGAAGTACCTCTGGCGCGATACGGCGGTGGCCACCGCAATCGCCTCGCTGTTCGCCTGCACGTACGGGCCGCCGCCGGGGAGTTCGAAGCCGGGCTTGTCCCAGGGTTGCACCGGATCGCCGATCTCGAGAACCCACTTGCGCGCGGCCTCGACCGCCTCGCCAGGCGCTACGACTTGGTTGATCCAGCCGATCTTCAGCGCCTCGCTCGCGGTCATCGTCGCGCCTTGCAGGAGGATCGGCAAAGCCGCCTTAATCCCCACGAGCCTCGGCAGCCGCTGCGTCCCACCCCCGCCGGGCAGCAGCCCGAGCCCGCCTTCAGGGAGGCCGAACTTCACAGCGGCGGTATCGGCGGCGACCCGGTAGTGGCAAATCATGGCAAGCTCGGCCCCGCCGCCAAGAGCCAGGCCCTCGATCGCGCACGCGACAGGCTTGCCGCAGGTTTCGAGCGTGCGCCACGATTTGGCGTCGTGGGTCATCCTGGCGACGTCGCTCGCCAGGGTTTCGGCTTCCCGGCCTGGCTCGCCAGGGCCGGCGAACGCCTTGATGTTGGTGAGGTCGCCGCCGGCGCAGAACACGCCCGGCTTCGCCGAGGCGATCACCGCGCCCTTGATGGTGTCGTCCGACGTGATGCGATCGACGATCGCGCTAAATTCTTCAAGCGTCTCGGCGCTGAGCATATTGGCCGCGCGCCCGGCCATGTCGAAGGTGAGCAGCGCAACGCCGTCGCCATCGACCTCGATCGTCCAGTGCTCCATCGTACCCTACCCTATCCCGCCAAAGGTCATCACAGGCGCTGAATAAGCGCGGCCGTGCCCATTCCGCCGCCAACGCAAAGCACGACGACGCCGAACTCCTGGTTCCTGCGCTCGAGCTCGTCGAGCACGGCGCCCACGAGCATCGCGCCTGTCGCGCCGAGCGGATGGCCCATGGCGATCGCGCCGCCGTTCACGTTCATCTTCTCGTGCGGGATGTTCAGTCTGGCCATCATGCGCAGGACCACTGCGGCGAAGGCCTCGTTGAGTTCGAAAAGGTCGATGTCGGACGCGGTCATGCCCTGCGTCCGCAACAGCTTTTCCACGACCGGCGCCGGCCCAGACAGCATGAGCGACGGATCGGATCCGATCGAAGCCGCGCCGCGCAGCAGGCCGCGCGGCTTGAGGCCGGCCCGCGCTCCAGCCTCGGCCGAGCCGATCAGGACGGCGGCCGCGCCATCGACGATGCCGGCCGAATTGCCGGCGTGATGGATGTGAACGATCTTCTCGACCTGGGGATAGCGCTGTCGCGCGATGCCATCGAACAGCATCTCCCCCATTTGCGCGAAGGACGGCTTGAGCGAAGCGAGCGTTTCGACCGTCGTGTCCGCCCGGACATGCTCGTCCCGGTCGAGCGCCACCATCCCGAGCTGGTTCTTCACAGGCACGATCGATCGCGCGAAACGCCCCTCGGCCCAGGCGGCGGCGGCCCGGCGCTGGCTTTCGGCGGCATAGGAGTCGACGTCGTGTCGCGAGAAGCCGTCCAGCGTCGCCAACAGGTCGGCCGCGACGCCTTGGGGAATGGTGTAGTTCTCGAACATGGAGGTGGGGTCGACACTGATCGCGCCGCCTTCGGCTCCCATCGGCACCCGGCTCATCGCGGCCACCCCGCCGCCGATCGCAAGCTCCGCCTCCCCGGCGACAACCTTGGCCGCCGCGAGGTTGCAGGCCTCGAGCCCCGAAGCGCAGAAGCGGTTCACCTGCACTCCGGCGACCCGCATATCGTAGCCCGCACGCAGAACTGCGGTCCGCGGTATGACGCCGCCCTGCTCGCCGACCGCATCAACACAACCGAAGACCACGTCGTCCACGAGTGCGGTGTCCAGTCCGCTCCGATCCCGCAGCGCTTCCAACACCTGCGCCGCCAGGGACACCGAGGTGATTTCGTGAAGGGCGCCGTCCCGCTTGCCGCGTCCGCGCGGCGTCCGCACCGCGTCGTAGATAAAGGCCTGTCGCATCGTTCAAACAGCTCCGACTATATTTTCGACCTACCATTTGAATGAATGCCGTTGCAAGATTTCTGATCGCCGGGGGGCGGCAGGATCGATGAGGTGGCGGATCGCGCCGTCAGCTCAGGGCGAATCCGTGCGCGCCGGGTGCTTCCGCAGATGCGCGTCGAGCGATCGGGCTCGTCCCTACGCTCCGGCATGGCCGTGCTTACGGCGCTCTGCGGTCGGCGGCTTGGAGCGCCGGGCCGCGTTGAGGCCGGCGACACCTCACGCGGTGATCACGGTTTTTCTATCGTACGATAGCTGGGCAAAAAGGTAAGCGATACGTGATATCGGACCGTCGCCGCGGTTTGCGGAAAATGTCAGGAGATCGATCGTGCTGACCGATGAGAAGATTCTGCTGACAGGCGCGACCGGTACGCTTGGGAGGGTATTTGGACGCGAACTGGCCGCGAACAACGCGGTGTGGGCCTTGGCGCGCTATGCCGATCCAGCCGCCGCGGACTTGGCGCAGCAAAACGGAATGGTTCCACTGGCGGTTGATCTTGAGAGGCCCGACTTTTCAAATGTACCCCAAGACTTCACCTACCTGCTGCACTTTGCGCATACGCGAAGAGGACTCAACGAATTTGTGGAATCGGTGCAAATCAACGCGGTCGGTCCCGGCCTGCTCATGCAACACTGCCGCAGAGTGAAAGCTGCGCTCATCGTATCGTCAACGGCAGTCTACACCCCCCCGCAAGATGTCTGGCGCCCGCTTGGCGAACGCGACCCGATCGGCGGGGCGTTCGCCCCGTGGGCCCCCTCCAGCCCGGTGTCGAAGGTCAGCCTTGAGGCGACCGCCCGCATGGCCGCCGAAGCCTTCGGAATTCGCACCGTGATCGCCCGGCTGAACACCACCTACGGCCCGGGCGAGGGCATGCGCGGCGGAATGCCGGTCGCGGACATGGAGGCCGTCGCGCAGGGACGGCCGATCCGTACGTTCGCCGATCCCTATCCGCATTCGCCTATCCATTTCGCCGACATGGTCGACCAGCTGGAAGCCTTGCTGGACGCGGCCTCGACGCCCGCCACCATCCTAAACTGGTGCGGCGACGAGGTCGTGACGCAGCGCCAGTGGTGCGAACTCGCGGGATCGTTCTCCGGGCGCCCGGTCGAACTGATCGTCGGTCACCTACTGGGCGCGCCTTGCGGCAACGTCGGCGATCCGACGCGCCGCAAGGCCATCACCGGCGCCTGCAAGCGCGCCTTCACGCCATCCTTCAGGGCGATCTACGATCGCTATGCCGGCGGCTTATCCGGCCCAGGGTGACGCGTGCAAGGTGGCGGTCAGCGGACGTAACGGTCCGTATAGAAGGCGAACCGGCTGCGGAGCTCATCGAGTGAGATGCCGAGTTCCGCAAAGTCGATCTTGCCCGTGGACTGCCGCTCTTCGCTTTGTGTTTTCCACCACGTTCGCATGTTGCGCTCGGCGGTCTCGCTGAAAGGCTCGCCAAGCCAGTCGTAAAGCCGGCGAACCTCGCGAAGTGGATCGGCCTGGAAATCGCCGAAACCGATGTCGAAGAAACGATGATCGTTTCCGGCATCCCGGAATGCGATCAGGCGCCGTAGCGACGTTTCCCAAAAGTCCACCATGCGTCGCGCCATCGCCTTCAGGTCGCGCCTGGACGTCAACGCCTGCGACAAGGCGAGGACGAAGGTCATGTTCGACGGGATGACCTTGGTCACGTCGCGATGGGTCATGACGAACGCGGCATCGGGATAGACGCAGTCCAGCGCGGATATGAAAGGGCTGTGCGCGGGGCTGCGCAGGAACCAGCGGTTCGGCGGGCAACGCCACTGAAGAAGCTGCAGGACGCGTTTGTGGAAGCGATAGGTCGGCCCCATGTCGCAACCGAGCAGCCACTCGTTGTAGCTGTTTATGCGCCCGAACGCCTCGAACTCCTTTGACCTGAAGTCCATGGAGGTCAGAAGAAGGCACTCGGTGGCGGCGTCGGCGGACATCGGGATCATCGCCGCCAGGCTGGGATCGGCCGCAAGCTGGGCGTCGAGCCCCGCCTGCGTCGTCGCGATCCGCGGATCGGTGAACTGAGTGGCGGCTTCGGGAGGAGGGCAGGGCTGCCGCGCTTCCCAGGTGCGCAATGCGCGCCGTCCGGGGTCCTGACCCAGCATGACGCCGAGCGCGGTCGAGCCCGTTCGCGGCAGGCCGAGCCCAAAGACCGGACGATCGATCTGCTGCTCGGCGATTTCCGGATGCCGCTTGTGCCAGTCCTCTATCTGGAGCCGGTTGGCAAGCTTATCGATGAGTACCGCAGAGACCTGCGCCTCGCCAGCCGCGTTCAGAGCGGCCTCATCGTTGAACGCCGCCACGACGCGCTCAAGTCCCTCGCGCCAGGAAGACTCTCCAAAGTCCTGCAGCCCGCTGCGACCTATCGCGGTTTCAATCAAGGCAGTCGGGGACAGCATCGGCGGCAGCTCCCGCGCTCAGAGGTTTGCTCAATTGAAGGTGACCATGACCTTGGCGCTTGCGGGCTGTTTGGCCACGGCGAAAGCCCTGTCAAAATCGCTGAACGGGAATGTCCCCGTTACATAGTTGTCGAGCGTCGCCGCGTCGATGTGGGGCAGCTCTGCCAGAGCATCGCGCAATTCCTGCTGGTAGACCCCGGCGGTGGTGATCTCCATCTCCCGGAGAATCAGGCCGCGGAAATTTATTTCAACCGGCGCCAAATAGACGGCGCCAACCACGAGTCTCGACCGGAACTTGCCCATTCCCGTGATCTGCTCGATCACGCCGGCGCCTGCCGACAGATCATAGAAGACGTCGGTGTCGACCGTCGGCTGTCCACTGACAGGCGGGCCGGAGCCGTGGAGCGCCAACAGGCGCTCCTGCAAGTTCTCCCGGCGCGGGTTGACGGTGGCGTGCGCCCCCATCCGTATGGCGTGGGCCAAGCGCTCGTCGGCGACGTCGATGGCGACGATGTGCCGAACGCCTCGGCGGGCCAGCCACAGAACGGCGGCGAGGCCGATAGGCCCGCAGCCGAAGACCGCCGCCTTTGTCTCGCCGCTCGGATAACCGCGATTGACCGTATGCAGGCCAACGGCGAGCGGCTCGGCGAGCGCCGCACGGTCAAGGCTGATGCCGTCCGGCACCGGCAACAGGGTCTCGCCCAGAACCGCATTGCGGATCAGGACATGGCTGGCGAAGGCGCCGTCGTGGACGCCCGCACCTATGGTGCTGCCGTCGCTTGCCGTCGGGTTGATGAGAACGCGCATCCCGGGAGATACGGTGCGGGCTTCGCTTCCGACCGCTTCGACGATTCCTGTCGCCTCATGGCCTAGCGCCATCGGCTGGCCATCGGCCCGCAACGATCCCCGGCCCACGAAGTGGATGTCACTGCCGCAAATGCCGCAAGCCGAGACCTTCACCAGCGCGTCGCGCGGCCCGCAGGCAGGCCGCGGCACCTCGTCAATCGCGTAGTGGCCAGGGCTGTGGACTCGGACTGCCTTCATTGTCGCTCCCCAACTGAAGGTCATTAGATTGTCTACGCCGGCCGATGGCGCGGGCTACTTATTCGGTCTATCAGCCGATCGAAACGTACGTGGAGGACGACCATGAGGCAATACCGGATGATCCAATACGGCGCCGGCGCGACGGGCAAGTTCGCGCTGCGAGCGACCCTCACGCATCCCTTGCTTAAGCTTGTCGGCCTCGGCGTGCACAGCGAACGCAACGAGGGCCGCGATGCGGGATCGATCTGCCGCATGCCCGAAACCGGCGTTCTCGCGACCCGCGACGTCGCGGCGCTGCTTTCGCTCGATGCCGACTGTGTTTCGTTCATGCCCTGGGATCCCTACGCCGGCGACGTGTTGTGCGAAGACTCGCATTCCGGACGATTGTTCACTCTGCTGTGTCAATTCCTGGCAAGCGGCAAGAATGTCATCGCCACCGCGCCCAATTCGCTCGTCTATGCTCCCTATCTCGGCTCCGAGACAGTGGCTCGACTGGAAGAAGCCTGCCGAGCCGGGAATTCCAGCTTCCTTTACACCGGAGTCTCGCCCGGCTTCATGCCCGACCGGCTTGTGCTTGGTCTCACTCAGATTTCGGCGCGGATCGATTCAATCGCTGTCCGTGAAATCATGAACTACGCCAACTATGCCGACCGCGACACGATCATGGGACTGTTTGGCTTCGGACGGGATCCCGCCTCGTTCGATCCCTCGGCTCTTCTCGGAAGTTTCTCACGTGGATTGGGTGGGTCGGTGGCGATGGTGGCCGACGGCCTCAAGGCGCGGCTCGACGACATCAGCATGGACATAGAGTTCGCCGTCGCTGACCGGGATTTCGAGATCGCCACGGGCGCTATCGCCAAGGGAACCATCTCAGCCGAGCGCATCCGGGCGACCGGTTGGATTGCTGGCGAAGCCCGCATCATCGCCGAGCATGTCACCCGCGTCTCCGACTTCGCCGCGCCGGATTGGCCCTATTTCGGCCAGGACGGCAAGGAGGGGTACCAGGTCGAGATCCATGGCGCGCCGGGGATGAAGGTCGAGGTCGAACTCGGCGCTTTTGGCCGCAACCCGATGGCCGACGCTGGCTGGGCCGTGGGGGGCAACCTGACGAATTCGGTGGTCAGCGTCTGCGAAGCGGCCCCGGGCATCCGGACGTTCATGGATCTGCCGTTGGCCGTCGGCGCCTATCGCATGTCCGCTTGACCCACCACCCGGTCTCACATGTGTTCGGCCATTCGATCGACGATGTCACGCGAGCCCATGAGCAACGATCCCGCATCGATCAGATGTTCGCTTCCCGTAATCATCGACGAGTCGTCGGATGCCAGAAAGGAAACTAGCTTCGCGACCTCCTTCGTATCCATGATCGTGCGTAGTGGGAGCAGACTTGCGACCCATTCCTGTGGAACGACTTCGGTTTGCGGGGTTTTCATCCAGCCCGGGTGCACCGAGTTGACCCGGATCTTTTCGGGACCGAGCATATGCGCGGCGGTCTTGGTCAGACCGGTGATCGCGAACTTCGATCCGGTGTAAGCAAGTCCGCCTGACGAATGGACGCCGGCGGTGGAGGAGATGTTGACGATGGAGCCGCCTCCGGCGCGGCGCATGGCGGGCACGACCGCTTTGATGCCCAGGAATGTCCCCAGCGCGTTGACCGCGAAGATCGACTTGAAGAGGTCTTCCGTCACATCGTCGAACGGGACCTGCTCGATCAGCGCGGCATTGTTGACGAGGACATCCACCGACCCGAAAGCCGCCTCGGCCGCGGCCACCGCATCGGTCCATTCGCCGGCCTGAGTTACGTCCATCCTGCGGAAGATCGCGGCGTCGCCGATGGATGCTGCGACCTGGCGGCCTAGATCTTCAAGCACGTCGCACAGCATCACCCGCGCGCCCTCTCGGGCCAGATCGGCGGCGATGCTTGCGCCGAGGCCGCGTGCAGAGCCGGTCACGATCGCGTTCTTGCCGCTCAGCCGCATTGGCCCCTCCCACTCTCGGGCATCCGTCGTCGGATGTCGCGTCTTCTTGTGTCCGATCAGCGTCGCCGCTCGCACCGACGCCCATCTGTGCTGCGGGTTCTGCCGGTCGTCAATTAGAAAACTTGACTCCTCCGGCGATCTATCTTTCCCATCCGCTTCAAGCCGCAGCCGCGCAACGCGGCAGGCCAGGGAGAAACGCGATGGTCTTCGATTATGTGATCGTCGGCGCGGGGTCGGCGGGCTGCGTGCTCGCCAACCGCCTATCCGAGGATCCCCGCGTAACCGTCGCCATCATCGAGGCCGGGCCGGAAGATCGACATGCCGCCATCCACATGCCGCGCGGATTTACCAAGGTCTGGGAGCAGCCCGACTTGCTTTGGCGTTATGACGCCAAGGTCGGCGGCGGCAGCAATCGTCACGAAATGTGGATCCGCGGCCGGACGCTGGGTGGGTCAAGCTCCGTGAACGGCATGATCTACGTGCGTGGCCAACCGCAGGACTATGACGGCTGGCGCGAGATGGGCCTGACGGAATGGGGGTGGCCGCAGATGTTGGCCGCATTCAGGGGGATGGAGAACCACCAGCTTGGCGCGGACGACATGCGCGGGGCGGGGGGCGCGCTGGCCATTTCCGCCTATCCCGGCAAGCACCCCTTGGCCGAGGCCTTCATCGAAGCAGCGGGCGAGCTCGGCCTGCCCCGGCGGGACGATCTGAACCGTGAAGCCCACGAAGGGGCGGGCTATTACTTCCGGACCATCCATCGCGGGCGCCGCAACAGTGCGGCGAAAGCGTTTCTGGCGCCGGCTCGCAAACGCAAGAACCTGCACGTGATCACCGGACTTACGGTCGATCGATTGCGCTTCGAGGGCCAGCGGGCGACGGGCGTCGCGGGTCGCAGGAACGGTGAGGACGTCGTCATCGAGGGCCGAGAGGTCATCGTCAGCGCAGGCGTTCTGAACTCGCCGCTGCTGCTCCAGCGTTCGGGGATCGGGCCTGCGCCGCTGCTGCGGCGGCTCGGCATCCCGGTCCTCGCGGATCGTCGCGAGGTCGGGCGGAACCTGCGGGACCATCGCGGCACCGCAGGTGTCCAGCTGCGCGTGAGCGGCGGCAGCCTGAACCGAGCTTTCTCGGGGTTGAACCTCGCGGTCAACGTCGTCCGGCAGCAGCTGTTCGGCTCCGGCCCGCTAGCCGACTGCGCGTTCGAGGCGGGGGCGTTCTTTCGCACCCGTCCCGACCTTGATCGCCCCGACGGCCAGCTTTTCATGGGCGCGTTCTCCGTTGACGGCAGCAAACAGTTCGCTGAAACGGTTCTGGAACGTGAGCATGGAATGATGATCGGGGGGTACTTCATGCGCCCCGTCAGCGCCGGCTCGATCGAGATCAGTTCGCTCGATCCCTTCAGCAAGCCCTTGATCGACGCCAACGTGCTCGGCGACCCGCGCGATCACGAGCCCTCGATTGGTGTTTTCAAGTTCGCGCGCCGCTTCGCCGCCACCGCCGCCTTGCAGCGCTGCGGCGCCAAGGAGACGGTTCCCGGTCGCGATTTCGCTAACGACGACGAAATCCTGGATTACATTCGGCGAACGTCGGAGCCGGGGATTCATGCCACGGGCACTTGCCGTATGGGCACGGATTCCGATGCCGTGCTCGACGGACGCTTGCGCGTGAAGGGCGTCGAGGGCCTGCGAGTCGTTGATTGTTCGGCGATGCCCACGCAAGTTTCCGGCAACACCAACGGACCGGCGATGGCGTTCGCCTATCATGCCGCCAATTTGATCCTAGAAGATCGCAAGTTGGGGGCCTCGACCCCGAGACACAGCGACGCGTTAGAGCGGGCGCTGACTTAGCGACCAGGCGCCTATCGTTCCCGCTGGCCTGCTGACTCGCTCATCCGGAAAGGCTTTGCTCTGAGCGCCTGCGCTGCCGCCCAGCTTTAGCGCCACGGACGAGCCGCCCGCGCGAGGGGTCAGGTCCCAGTGAACCTCGGCTTGCGCTTTTCGGCAAAGGCGGAAGCGGCTTCGCTGAGATCATTGGGTGCATAGGCCTTGTTCAGGAAGCTGCCGAGCGTTTGCAGCGCCATCTGGTCGTCGATCGGCTTGCCGCGGCCTCGATAGACGACCTGCTTGGCCATTGCTAACGCCACCGGTGGACCTGCCGCGATCACCCCAGCAAGCTCGAGCGCGCGTTCGAGGAGAGTCTCGTTCGCCGTCAGCTCCGAGATCAACCCGCAGGCGAGCGCTTCGTCGCTGCGAACGGTTTTTGCGGTGAAGATCATCTCGAGCGCCTTGCTCAGTCCCACGGCGTCGGGAAGGTAGGCCGCGACCGCATCCTGAGGCGGCATGCCATGCTTGGCGAAAGCCGCGCAGAAACTGGCGTTCTCGCTGCCGATGCGGATGTCGCAGGCCAGCGCTATGCCGAGGCCGCCGCCGACCGCAACGCCATTGACGGCGGCGATCAAGGGCTTGGTGTAGCCGCGCATCCGCGCGATCTCGTGCTCGTTGAAATTCATCGCGCGATAAGCCGATCGCCAAGTGCCTTGTGAAATCGTGTTTTCCTTGAGGTCCAGGCCGGAACAGAAGCCTCTGCCAGCCCCGGTGATGACGATCGCACGCACATCGGGATCGTCGTTGAGTTCCTCCATGAGTCGCGTGAAGCGCGCCATCATGGGCAGCGTCAGCGCATTGAGCCGATCAGGCCGGTTGAGCGTGACAAGCGCGACCGCATCATGACGATCGAGAAGTAGTTCCTGGTCCACGTCTATTCCTCCAGCTCCGCGGTCCGCTTCAAAGTGCGTGCCTGCCAAAAAGCTCGACGACTTGCGGCGTGGCCCGGGTGATGTGAAGACTGGTCAGGCCGCTGTCACGCCACGCCGGCCAGCGCTGCATTATGCGAGCCGGCGGGCCGACCAGTTGCTGGGAATCGACATATTCGTCGGGAACAGCGTCCGCGGCTTCTTCCTTGCGTCCGGCAAGCCAAAGTTCCTGGATACGGTCGGCGGCCTCGGCATAACCACGGCGCACCATGGCGTCCTTGTGAAAATTCATCTCCTTGGCGCCCATGCCGCCGACATAGAGGGCGATCCCGGGCTTGGCCGCTCGGATCGCGGCTCCGACGTCGTCGTCGATTGAAACCTGCAGAACTGCGTGAGTTACGAACTTTTCCATCGTCATCCCGTCCCGCCGCCGAGCCATGCCCCTTTCCAAAACGGGGCGATGTTGCGCCAAGTCGCCGGGCGCGAAATGCATGAGCAGCCATCCATCCGCCACTTCCGCGGTCATCGCGACGTTGAGCTCGCTGGATGTTCCGAGGTAAACTGGAATGTCGGGATTGCCGTGAAGGATGCTCTTCAGCGGTTTCCCCAGCCCGAGCGCTCCGGCTCCGGTATACGGCAGCGAGATCTGCCGCCCCTGGTGAGATAGGGGCGCCTCACGCTTCCAGATCTTCTTCATAATGGCGACGTAGTCGCGCATAAGGTAGTTCGGCTTGCCCCAAGGCTGGCCGTACCACCCTTCAACCACCTGCGGGCCGGACATGCCCAGGCCGACGATCATTCGCCCTTCGCCCGCGATGGCATCGATCGTCTGGGCGCTCATCGCGAGGTTGGCCGGCGTGCGCGCGGCAAGCTGTGCGACGCTCGTGCCCAGTTGAATGCGCTGCGTGCGCGCGCCAATAAAGGCGAGCGGAGTGATCGCATCGCTGCCGTAGGTTTCGGACACCCATACCGACGCGAAACCAAGACGTTCCGCACGCTCGACCATCTCGAACGGAAAATCCATTCGGGGGCCGGAATAGCCCAGGCCTATTCCGAGTCTCATTGGGCCTCCCCAGGGCTGCCGCGACCGGGTTCGGTGACGGGGGCTGGCCCGCCTGCGGCGGGAGGGTCAAGTCGCTCCACGAGGTTCATAGCGGCTCCTCCCTTCGTGGTGCTTGTCCAGGAAATCGCGGGCGGGTGGCCGCGTCAACAGACAAGGCGGCGCCGGCCTGCATGCCCAGCGTGTCGGCGCGCGGCATGACGATGGCCGCGCCGGTCTGGCGCTTTGGGCAGATGGCGCCGAGCTGCCGCGCCCCGAGCTCGGCGAGAAAGGTAGCGTCGAAGGGGGCGGCGTAATAGGTGTCGAGCTCGCCCTCTACTGGACAAGGGGGCGCCGCCCCGTTCCAGACCAATGAACAGCAGGCAAGAGCATGAATGACTTTGAGGGAAAGGTTGCAATCGTCACGGGTGGAGGCGGCGGAATCGGTCGCGCCGAATGCCTTCATCTCGCCGCCGAGGGCGCGGCCGTCGTTGTCAACGACTTCAATGTCGAGGCTGCCCAGGAGACGGTAGCCGCCATTCGGGACGCCGGCGGACGGGCCGCCGTGGTGGTGGGCGATGTCAGCCGCTCGGAGACTGGCCGCAGCATGGTCGAACTCGCGCTGCGCGATTTCGGCCGGCTCGATGTTCTGGTCAACAACGCCGGGAACGCGCGGCCGAAGATGATTTTCAACATGACCGAGGAGGACTGGGACAGCGTGATCCAGGTTCACCTGAAAGGATCCTTCATCACCACCAAATATGCCGCCATCCATTGGCGTGAACGTACGAAGGAGGATGGCCGGCCGGTGCAGGCGAGCGTGGTGATGACGACCTCCGTAAATGGACTCCACGGAGCGCCAGGCCACATCAACTATGTCGCGGCCAAGGGCGGGATCGCGAGCATGACGACGACCCTCGCCCGCGAGTTGGGGCCCTACGGGGTGCGGGTGAATGCGATCGCGCCGCTGGCATTCAGCGGCATGACCGAGTCCATCTGGGGCGACTCGACATTCACGGAGGAACGGCGGGATGAACTTGCGCCAGAGAACGTCGCTCGCGCCGTGGGCTGGCTGGCTTCGCGGCGTTCGGCGCCGATCACCGGTCAGATCCTCAACTTCAGCGGCCGACACCTCAGCACCGTCGATGAATGGCCCGCGATCGGCGCCGCTGAGAGCGACGACGGCGTCTGGACCTATGATCGCCTGGACGCGGTCCGCGCCGCGCTGTTCACCAAGGAGGACCGCCCTTAAGCCTCACTGCCAGCGGCCCATTGGCGTGATCCGAGGGATTGAATGCGGTTCGGCTCGGCGATGAGGCGGTTCCAGGTGTCGCACGGCGTCGTAGTTCTTAAAGACGTGGTTCGAGCCCAGCGGCCTTGGAGATATTTCTAAACGTCTTCGGCGCGGTTGAGCTCGGGTGATGTCGGCGGCAGCGCAGATGGTATAAGGTCATTCTAACGGTGGTGACGTGCGCTCGGCCTGGTCGAAAGCTTCCATCAGATCCATATGACGCTTGATGACTTCTAGTCTACCCTTGCGGTGCGGGAATATATGCAGGCGGCCCTCGCGAATGCCGCGAACGACTTCTTCCGCGACCTGCGTAGCACTCAATATGTTGCCTTCATAATAGGCTGCGCTTGCCATTGGCCATTCCACGCCACGACATGCATCCGGGTCGGCAACGGTCATTCCAGGGCATAGTACAGACAGTCCGATACCTTCGGTCTTGACCACCGGCGCCATCACTTCAGCCAATCCGACCGCGGCGAATTTCGCTGTCACATAGGGCGCGTTGAGCGGTCGCAGGTCGGCGCGGCCGACCCCAGACATGGAAGACGTAATGACAATATGCCGCTCACCACCTTGAGCAACCAAACGGGGTAGAAAAGACAGCACGCCGTTCAGCACTCCGCCGAATTGCACAGACAGGACGGCGTCCCAGTCGTCGCGCGTGAGTTGTAAGAGAGGTTTTAATATCGTGCGGCCGGCGTTCAGGCAAAGCAGGTTGACCTGTTGGAAACTCGCATAGGCGGCCTCGGCAAGGGCATCCATTTCGGCCGGGTTGCTGACGTCGGTGCGGATAGCCAGGGCCTCACATCCCAGCGCTTCCACTGTCGCCACAGTCCTGGCCATGGCCTCCTCACTGATATCGGCGACGACGATGTTCATGCCCAGCTTGGCGAATGCCTCCGCCATCGCATGGCCGAGCAGGCCGCTTCCACCCGTTATGACAGCGCACTTGCCGCGAAAGTCTTGCATGGCATTGGCCCAGTGAAAACGTCCCAAATATTCGGAGGACTTTGTTAGCCGTTCAGCTCCGATGAGCTTTTGGCGGATCTAGTAGATTGCCAGAATTTCGATGATCCGGCGGGCATACCGCTTCGTCACCGATCCGGCTCTTTCTCGCGATTGAGCGAGATGGTTTGCGCGGACCAGCGCGGCTTGCGTTTTTCCCGCGCCGCCGCCGCTGCTTCGAGCGTATCGGGCAGATTTGACGCAAGCGTCGTGTAGAGTTGCTCGATGCGATAACCTTCCGTCACGGGTAATTCCTCGGTGAGGTTGATCGATTCCTTCATGAGCTGGACGCCGTAGGGGCTGTGCCCGGCGATAAGACCGGCGAGTTCCAACGCGCGCGGCATCAGCGCATCGGGCCGGGTTACCTCAAGAACGCCGCCGAACCGGGCGAAATCCTCCGCGCCAACCCGCTGCCCGGTAAGCGCCATGTACCGCATGAGCTTGTTGGGCACGAGCCGGGTGGCATGTCTGGTCCCGCCCAGCGCCCCGATCAGCACCTCGGTCAAGGAGAAATGGGCGTTATCTGAAGCCAAGACGATGTCGCAGCAGGCGGCGAGCACCACCCCGGCCCCCACGGCCGCGCCGTTCACCGCGCCCACGACGGGTAGCGGACAGCGGCGGATAGCGTCGAAGCAGGCGCGCGACACCTCCGATCGCGCCAACTGCATCTCGGTGGTGCGCGCGGCGAGTTCGCGGGTGTCGGCCCCGGCGCAGAATATCTTGCCTTCACCGGTCAGGACGGCGCAACGCGCGGCGCCGTGGTCCTCTCGGATATTTGCGAACAAGTCCCGCAATTCGCGAAACATGCTCAGCGTCATCGCATTCGCCGGGGGGTTGTCGATCGTCACGACGAGCACACCCTCACAGCCTGTCGCCCACTCGGCGCGTATCAGGTTCATGGCTTCCCCTTTCTCCTGCTACGGGCGTAACCCCGCGCGATCCGCTACGCATGATCCGCGTGAGCAGCGGGCCCTTATGATGGTCTCCGGCGCATCTTCCTCACAGCAGCCCGCGCGCGGCGAGCACCTCTTCGGCGACTCTGAAACCTTCGAGGCCGGCCGGAAGTCCGCAGTATATGATGCTTTGCAGCAGGACCTCCTTGATCTCCTCCGGGGTTGCCCCGTTCGTGAGTGCAGTGCCGATGTGGATGCGGAGTTCGTGCTGGCGATTGAGCGCGATCATCGTCGCCACGCAGAGCAGGCTGCGGGTCTTGCGCTCGATCCCGGGGCGCGACCAGATGTCGCCGAAGCAGTATTCCTCGGAAAGACGCCGCGCCTCGGCGTTGAAGCTGTTGGTCGAGGCTTCCCGCTTGTCGAAATAATCCTGACCGACAACTTCCCGCAGGATCTCGCGGCCCGTTTCACGCCTGTCGGTCATTTATCCCGTCGCTCCTGAGTTGCCGGAGACCTCGACGCCCGCGCGGCGCTCGAAATATCTGATGAGGCTGGCGTAGTCGGCCGTTGGGTCGCCTTCCACGATCGCCGTCGACACGAATTCCAACGCAGCCTCCATCATCCACAAAGGCGCCGCGTCGGCCCGCGCTTCCTCTACGCCCAACCTCAGGTCCTTGAGCAGCAGCTCGGTTGCAAACCGCGGCGGGAAGGTACGGGGGAGAACGCATTGCGGCGCCTTGTCGGTGGTGATGAAGCTGCGGCCGCTGGAGACGTTGATGACCTTCAGCATCGTCTCGGCCTCGAGCCCGCCCTTCACCCCGATGACGAGGGCTTCGAAGGCCGCCACCGCGTTCGCCGCGCAAAGCATGTTGTTGATCAGCTTCATCTTCTGACCAAGACCGGGCGTATCGCCGATCACGAAGAGATGGCTGCCCAGGCGCTGCAGGATAGGCTCCGCCTCGGCGCGCGCCGCCGGCTCTCCGGCGATCATGAAGGTCAGCGTGCCGCCTTCGGCTGCGCCGACGCCGCCGCTGACCGGGGCGTCGACGAGGGCGATGCCTTTTGACGCAAGCACCGCCGCGACGTGGGCGAGCTTGACCGAGCCGGTGGTTGAGAGATCCACCACAAGCTTGATCGCCCGGCCGTCAGCCAGCCCGTTTGCGCCGAGGATCACCTCCTCGACCACCTCAGGGCGAGGCAGGCTGCACAGCACGATCTCGCAGACCTCGGCGAGCGCCTGCGGCGACTTCGCAGCTGACGCCCCGGCCTCCACCAGCCGCGCAATCGCGGCGGCGTCCACATCGAAGGCGACGACATCGTAACCGGCCGCGACCAGGCGCTGCGCCATGCGCGAACCCATCTGCCCGAGCCCGACAAACCCGATCCGCCACCCCGTTTTCGGCGAAGCTGCCAATGCTGCCTCTACAGTTTGACGATGCGCGGGATCTTGTGCGGCGGCCCGAGTTTGAGGAGGTCGTCATTCGGAACGAGTTCCAGCCGGGACTCGACACCGAGCTGCCGCTGGATCTCGGCTTTCAGCCGCCCTTCGAGCGAGGGCAGGTCGGCGTCACCGGCATAGCCTACACGCAGGCGAAGGAAGTCCTCCGGCGTTTTCGGACGGACGATCTGAAACAGGCCGGCCTTTGATTCCGGCTGCGATTCGATGGTGGGCCAGATGTTGACCGGCAGGAGCTGCTTTCCGGCGACCACGATCTGATCGCCCGTGCGTCCTTTCACCCGGAAGCGGGTATGAGTCCGTCCCGACGGACAGCGCTCGCGTGTCAGCCAGACGAGATCCTCGCTGCGGAAACGGATCAGCGGGTCGACCATGTTCTGCAGCGGCGTCGCCACGAGTTCGCCCAAGGCGCCGTCCGGCGCCGGCTCGCCGGTTTCCGGATCGATGTGCTCGACGAAGACCTCGTCCTCCCAAGCATAGGCTCCGGTATGGTTCGCCGCCTCAAGCGTGATCGTCGCATCACCGAGCGACAAGATCTCGATGATGTTCATGTTCCAGCGCTCGGTGAGGGTGCGGCCACGCGGGCCCAAGGGCTCGCCGCCCCAGATCACCGCCTTGTAGCTGGAGAACACCTCGGCCAGGTCGATGCCGGTGTCGATCTCGAACTGTTCGAGCCCCATCAAGAGCGGCGTCGACAATGAGATGATCATTGTCGGCCGATAGATCCGGCTGAGCTCGACCAGCCTGCCGATTTCGGCGGGCGAGTGGTCCACGCAGAGCGGGGTTAGCCCGAAGTGAAGCAACGGCGCGATCGTCGAGCCCCGGATGGTGGGCGTGATGGTGACGGCGACGTCGCCCGGCCGGACGCCGAGATCCCATAGGCAGCGATCGAAAAAGGAATCGGCTTGAGGTCCGTAAAGATCGCGCCGTCCCAGCAGGGTGGGGTCGCCCGTGGTGCCTGAGCTTCCGGAGATCGAACGCAGTTCGGACGTCGGCGTGCAAAGGATTCCGCCGAACGGGTCGCCCGTTTCGGCGCGAAACGCGCGGATATCGTCTTTGGTGATGAAGGGCGCGAGCCGTGAGAAGTCGCTTAACGACTTGATGTCCGAAGGCTTGACCCCCGCCTCGTCCCATTTCTTGCGGACCAGTCCCGCATTTGCATAGGCGTTCTCGATGACACGCTTCAAAGCCGGGAACTGCCGCGCCTCGATTTCGGCGCGCGGCATGGTCTCGATTTCCGGGTCGAAGTAGGGGCTTTCCTCTGGCATTTTTATTGCGCTCTTCATCTGGATCTGAATTGACGGTCGGCCAGCAATCAGGACGTGCGGGTATTGCCCCCGGGGTAGTTTCCTCCGCCGTATAGCTCGTCTAGCCGTCGATAGTCGATGCCGCCGGCCGCCGAGCGCGGGATCGAGTCGCGGAATTCGACCGTCGATGGCTTTTTGTACGAAGCGATGTGCTGGCGGCAGTGCTCAATGATGTCGCGTGCGCTCGCCTCCGCACCTGGACGCAGGGTCACGATCGCCTTGACCGACTGAATCCATTGCGGGTGGGGCACGCCGATGATGCCGCAATCGGCGACGGCCGGATGGCGGCGGATGCATGCCTCCACCTCGGCAGGATAGATGTTCTCGACGCCCGACTTGATCATCTGCACCTTGGGTCCGATGAACGTCAGGCTGCCGTCGGCCTCACGCCGCCCAAGGTCGTTGGTATGATGCCAGCCGGAGCGATGCCTTTGGGCGTTGAGCTCGGGTCTGCGCCAATAGCCGTTCATGACAGTGGGACCACGTAAAACGATCTCGCCGACCTGACCTGGCTCGACGTCGCGATCCTCCTCGTCCACGATACGCATCTGGCACAGCGGCGAGGGGCGACCGAAGATGCCGATCGCGTGGCGCCCGTAGTGCGGCAGCACGACCAACCCCATGACCTCCGTCTGCCCATATCCGGGGACGTGGGTCTCGACGGGCTCGACCGTCACCATGCGGTTCCATTCCTCGGTGTAAGGCGCCGAGCGCAGGCTGCTGAGATCGAACTGCCGATCGTGATTGAGCTCGACGATCTCGTCCATCGTCTTGCTGACAAGCCAGGTGCGGGTGCACCGTTCGTTATGGATGGCCTGAGCGATCGATCGCGGATCGCTGCGCCGCACGAAAACGTTGGTCCCTCCCAGGTGGAACACCGTCAGGCACTGCATCAAGGTGCCGAGGTGAAACATCGGCCCGACGGCTAGGAACACCGTTTCATTGGAAATATGCATGGTGGGGGCAAGCACCAGGTTTTCCAGCAATATGGTGTTCTGGCTCAGCACCGCCCCATTGGGTCGCCCGTCGAACGCGGCAGTGTAAATGATCAGGGCGCCCGCGCGCGCGTCGACCTCCCGATGGTCGTTGCGGCCGGCCCGCGCGGTGGCGATGAAACCTTCGTAGGAATCATCACCGTCCGCGTCGTGCCGGATCCATCGTCCAGCGCCGAAGCTGGCAAGTTCGCGCGCGGCGCGGATCTCGTCGCCGACTTCCTCTTCCTGCCAGAACACGACCTTGGGCTCGAGGTCGTCGATCTGATCGGCGAGTTCGACCTTGCTCTGCCGCCAGTTGGCCGGACATACCATGGCCCCCAGTTGCGACGCCGCGATCAGCAACTCGATGATGCGGTGCGAGTTCTGGCCCAGCCAGAGGATTCGATCGCCGGCGACCACGCCGCTATCCTCGAGCCCATTGATGAGGCGATCCACCCGTTCGAGCAACTGGGCGAATGTCGACCGCTGCTCACCGCACGCATGCGCGATCTTCCCCGGATAAGACCGGACGTGCTCCTCCAGCACGCTGTAAAGGGATAGGTGGCGGATGGCGTCAAACATCGAACTCTCCAGAGGCCGCAGTCAGACTCGGCCAAGCGGTCAGGTCAGCCCAAAGCGCGCTGCGCCGCCTCGCGGACGGCAAAATCATGCGACGCGAAAGCAGCGCCGCACGCCGAGCGCCCCGGTGTGAGTCCCCATCCGCGTCGCGTATCATCTGGCCAGCATCACCGACGGATCGCAATACCGCCGCGGCGCCGACAACGAGCCCGTTGGGGAGGAGCCGATCGGCCGCACTTATCGTCGTCGCTTGGGCCAAGCTTTACAATTACCGTTTCGTCCCGAATTGGCGCTGCATCGTTCAGCTGTCTCTTCAACCGTTACGCGGTCAGGCGAGGGCGAACTTATGTTCAGCGTCAACCGTCCCACGCACGCCTGTCGGAAGCCGCACCAGCGGCGCTGCACGCCGGTTCATTGCGGTGATCATCAATTCACCGCGCGCCTCCTCGATGAGCCATTCGTCGGTATCGTAGAACGTCTCTCCCTCCGGCGAAACGAAGCCGAAGGCAGGGCCGAAGCTGACCATCCGCCAGGGGGCGAAACCGAGTTCTCTCAATCGGGTCGCGGCGCCATCGCGCGCACAAATCGTGCCGGCGGGCGCGAACGCCTGGGCGATATCGAGCTTCAGGGCGTTCATTCCATCCAGGATGGCGTCGGTTATGCCGAACGCCACCTTGATGGGAAGCCGACGCATGAACATCTCTGAGCGTCCAGCATCGAATATGAAGTTTTCGGCAATTGCTACACAGCCGTCGAGTTTTGCGACGGCGACCTCATAGGGCCAGAAGTTCGCATATTCCGAAGAGCCAGAGGTGACCATCACCATTGAGCCTTCGGTCACGCTCATTTTCTGCAACATACGCATGGCGAACACAGCGTCGGCGTGAACGTCGCGAAAGCTGACCGGATAGCTCGTGACCATGTGGGGGGTCCGAATACACCCCACCATCATTGTGCTGTCGTCGCCCGCCAGCCCCATAACCGGCTTTGCAATATTTCGCACTCACCGCACTCCCAATTCACGGTCAAGGCAATAACTATGAGATCGCGCTCAGGCCAGAGGTTATTTTCCCCTTCAGCCTCAAGCCTCCGTGAGAACCTTCGGGTTTTCGATCTTGAACAGGCGCGCGGCGGTCATTCCAAGGATGTCAGCCTTTTCCGTTTCGCTGATATTGATGTCTCGGAAATTTTCAGTGATCACCTCGCGCGAGTGGGGGAAGGAACCCTCGAGGTGCGGGTAATCGGTTGCGAACATCAGCGTCTGATGCCCAAGAATATGACGATTCCTGACAGCCGACCGGTCATGCGAGAACGCGGCTTTAACTTGCTGCGCAATAATCTCGCTGGGCTTTCGGCTGAGCTTGGGGCGCACGTAGTGGATGTGTGCGGGATAGATCTCGTCGAGGATCTCGGCCAAGTAGTTGAGATAGGACGAGCCGCATTCCATCGTCGCCACGGTAAGCTTGGGGAACCGATCGAGGGCGCCCCCCGACACGAGATAGGCGACCGCGTCGATCGGTCCGCGGCCGGAGAACATGTAGTTGAGCAGGGCGGCGCCAGGGCCGCGCTCCGCCGTGGTTTCGCCACCCGTGCCCGCGTGAAGGATGAGCGGCATGGCCGCATCCGAGGCGATCTGCCAGACCGGATCCCAGTGGTCGGTATTGTATGCCGGAACGGTGCTGGGCGAGCGGCCGGGGATCATAGCCGTCGGATAGCCCAGGCCGACGCAGCGCTTCAGCTCGGCGGCTGCGTCCTCGATGGAGCACATCGGCAGAATGGCCGCGGGGACGAAGATGTCGCGGTGCGCGCTGAAGTGGCTGAGGAGCCAATCATTATAGAGCGTGCATGACGCGATCTCCAGATCCCGGTCCGCGAGACGCGAGGTGAGCAGGCCGACCGTGGGGTAGATGACTTCGGCGTCCACGCCATCACGGATCATGTCCTTGATCCGCAGATCGATCTCGAAGCGGCCGATCTTCTCGTTCCCCGACACGCCGTCTGCGACCTGCATCTTGAGCAGGGTCATGCCATTGCCTTCGACGAAGAAATTCTTCTCGTCTTTGCGCGCCCGCAGCGCCTTGTCCCGCATGCTGGCGGGCAGGCCGTCGACCCAGAGCGACTTCGGCTCCACGACGTGCGAGTCGCAGCTCAGTACAAACGGTTTCATTCCAGCCCTTCTCCGGCACAACCATCAACTTCTATCAAGCGTTAGGTATGCCGCCAGGGCCGCGAGAAGTCAAGCGGGTCGGGTCGGGGCTGTCGGTTTTCTAATTGACGACAGGTATAAATCTTGACAGCGTTGGCGGGGATGCGTGGGCTGACAACGCGCGTCCCCCTCCACCTGGAAGCAGCGTGGGCGGCATGGCGCGCGGCGAGCGCATCCAATCCTAGGCAAAGCGATCGCCAAAGGAGCTTGAGCTCTGGCGCAATAATGAATGACCCCGGTGGGAGGTAAAAAGGCTGATGAATGCGCGCAAAGTCTTGATGGACATGGTGTATCAGCCGGATTGCTTCACCTTGCGCCAAGACGAACTGGTTCCGCTTCAGCTCGAAGCGGCGCGCGAGCTCGTGGCTGAGCGTAGGGAGCAACTGCCAATACTCGACCGCCGGGCGCGCGAGGCGGGCGTAGACCGCATCGAGACCCTCGATGACCTTATCCCGCTGCTGTTCTCGCACACCAGCTTCAAATCCTACCCGAACTCTTTCGTGCGGAATGGGCAATGGGACCGCATGACCCAGTGGCTGGGCACGCTGACAACTCGGCCGATGGACGGGGTCGACCTGAGCGGTATCGACGATATCGACGACTGGGTCAGCCGGCTGTGGGCGGCGGGACATCTCGTCAACACCACCAGCGGTACGTCCGGTAAGGTTTCGTTCCTCAACCGTACGCGAGCGGACGACGAGGTGCTGCGGAGAAATTCTGAATTGAACCTGTGCTGGCCCGAGCGGATCAAGCCCGAGCGCAAGCATCATTTCTTTTTTCTGGGGCCGCGGAGCGGCCCTTACCTGCTGCTGATCGCCGCCAACCATGTGGAACGTATGTTCGCACGGCCCGACTCCATCCATTACCTGTCCGACGCCCCACTGCGCCTGACCGAGATCACCCGGATGGCGGAGATGCGCCTGAAGATGGCGGAGGGCACGGCGACGCCCAGTGAGATCGCCGCCTCGGAGCAGGCTGGCCGAGAGCAGAGCGCCAACATGGCCAACCGTTTCGCGGAGATGGTCCGGCTGATCATCGAGCTGCGTCACGAGCCGATGATCATCACCGGCGGCTGGCTCCAGATGTGGCAGATCATGGAGGCGGCGCGGGAACAAGGGGTGCCGAACGGCCAGTTTCACCCCGAGACGATCATTCAAAGCGGCGGCGGCCTGAAGGGCGCGAACCTTCCCGCTGACTATCGCGAGCAGGTGTTCGAGTTCTTCGGGGATGTCCGCACCCAGCAAGGCTATGGCATGTCGGAGATGTCGACCGGCTTCCCGAAGGACCTGGACGGGTTCTACCACCAGGTTCCCTGGATCATCCCCTTCGTGCTCGATCGCGAAGGGGTGAAGCCGGCCGGCCCGCGGGAGGGTGTGGTCGAGGGCCGCTTCGCCTACCTCGACTTATCCAACGAGGCCCGGTGGAACGGGCTGATTACAGGAGACCGCGTCACGATCGATTTTCGCGAGAGCCGGCCGGAGGCCCGGCTGCCGGGGCTCGTGGTCCATCCGAACATCTCTCGCTACGCAAACATCGGCGAGGACGACAAGATCGGCTGCGCCGGTACGATCGACGCCTACATCAGTGGGGAGATCGGCGCATGAACCAGTCTACGAAGGTTGCTTCGGCCGCCGTGGCCGTGCCCCATTTCGTCAAGGGCGAGCTGCTTGTCGGAGGGGGCGGGAAGGGCGCGCACTACGGTAAATTCTGCACGCCCACGCTGGATATCGATGGGCTTGTCTGGCAGCGCACCGAACCCGGGCCGGCATTCTCCATTCCGATCGACGAGGTCATGGATGTGCTGGTCGCGACCGGCGAGCGGATGACGGCCGATCCATCGGGCCTGCTGGCGGAAGCCTTCGAGGCGATGGCGCAGGTCGGCGATCTTGATCGCGGCGTGCTGCAGCGGGCTTATGAACACCTGCCGAAGCTGTTTTCCAAGGATTGGCTGAAGTTCCTGGTTCAAGGCGAAGTTGGGGGCGCGGACATTCTCGACGGCTGGCGGACCGTCACCGACCCGTCGGGCAGGAGTGCGCAGTATCGCGCGTTCCCGCCGCGCCTGGTCCACGTCCTGGCCGGGAACGCACCGGGGGTTGCGGCGATCTCGATCATCCGCGGCGCTCTCACCAAGGGCGTCAACCTGCTCAAACTGCCCTCGAATGACCTGTTCACCGCCACGGCGATCTTGCGGACGATGGCAGAAGTGGCTCCGGGGCATCCCCTGACCAAGAGCTTTTCGGCCGTCTATTGGAAGGGCGGCGATGAAGCCGTTGAAAAGTACCTCCTGCGGCCGATCTTCTTTGACAAGCTCGTCGCCTGGGGCGGCGAAGGCTCGCTGCGGAGCGCCAAGAAATATATCGGACCTGGCTTCGAGCTGGTGGCCTTTGATCCGAAAACGTCGATCTCGATGATTGGCCACGAAGCCTTCGCCTCGTCCGAAAGGCTAGCGGAAGTGGCCGAGGCGGCCGCGACCGACATCTGCCTCTACGACCAGTCGGCCTGCACCTCGAGCCGTTTCCAATTCATCGAAGCGACGATGGAGGAGGCCGAAGCCTTTTGCGCGCTCCTCCAGGTGGAGATGGGAAAGGAGCGACTGACCGCTTCGGGTTGCGGGATGCAGGCGCCCTCGGCGCTGCGCGAGGAAATTGAGGCTCTGCGCGCACTCGAACCCTACTACAAGGTTTTCGGCGAGAGCGACGGGCGCGGGGTTGTCATCCTTTCGGAGGACCCGGTCGATTTCCACCCCGAGGCCAAGACGGTGAACGTTGTCATCGTCCGCACGCTCGAGGATGCGGTGCGCTTCGTCACCGTCGCCACCCAGACGGTCGGCGTCTTTCCGGCCGAGCGCAAGGTCGAACTGCGTGAGAAACTCGCGGCTGCGGGCGCCCAGCGCGTGGTGACGCTGGGAAGTGCGCTGGGCGGAGGCGTCGGCATCCCGCATGACGGCTTCTTCCCGCTGCACCGGCTGGTGCGCTGGGTTACCGATGAGTGCTGAACTGCGGCGGCCGACCGCTGGCGAAGCGAAGGTCGGAACGACGCCAACAACCGGTTGAAGACTACCGGCCGTACGTTAGAATGGCGACAGCGCCTCCTGCCTCCAGCGGGAGGTGGCGCAAAGGCGAGCAGATGACGACCCGCACCCTCAGTCAGATTCCCGCGCACGTGCCGCCGTCGCTGGTCCTGGCTGCGGACCCCTGGAGCAGCGGGGACGTTCAGCCGCACGATTGGATGCTTCGCGTGGCCGGCGGACGCGGGCTGCGCTACTCGCAACATAATCCGCTGGGCTTTGCTCTCGGCGAAGGATGCTGGATCGCACAGGGCGCCGAGGAGATCAGCGCGATCCTGTTGGACGACCGCAACTTCTTGAGCCACGGCTCGACCGGCGTCGGCAAGCTGATCGGCGAGGACCTCGCACTGTCGCCGCTGGAATCGGACGGGACCGATCACAACCGGCTGCGTGGGCTGCTGCGGCCCCTGTTCCAACCGAAGGCGGTCGAGGCCTACCGCGAGAGAATCTCGGCTCTGGCCATGGATCTCATTGCAAAGGTCGAGGCCGATCGCCGGTGCGAATTCGTCCAGGATTACGCCCTCAAGCTGCCGACGCAGATCTTCCTCGAGCTGATGGGACTTCCCGTCGCGGATCTTCCCCGGTTCCTCGAGTGGGAAAACATCGTCATGGGCCGCGACGCGCCGGAAAAGATGCCCGAGACCTGGCTCAAGATCCGGGCCTATCTCGCGGCGGCGATCGAGGAGCGCCATAAGGCGCCTAGCGAGGACTTGCTGAGCCGCATCCTCGCGCACAGCGCCGCGCAGGCCGGCGATCCCGTGGCGGAAGCGCTGGGGATGGCGATGCTCCTCTTCGTCGCCGGCCTGGACACCGTCGTCACCGCGCTGGGCTGGCATTTCCTGCATCTGGCGGAACACCCCGAGAAGCAGGAACGGCTTCGTAGCGACCCCTCGCTGATTCCGGCGGCGGTGGATGAGCTCTTGCGCGCCTACGCGTTCACGAGTCTGACGCGCATCGCCGCGCGCGACGTCGAAGTGCGCGGAGTGAAGATCAAGGCCGGTGACGTGGTGGTCTGTCCGAGTGTGCTCGCTTCACGCGATTCCACCGTGTACGCCGACCCGGCGAAGGTGGATTTCGATCGGGGCGCGACGCGACATTTCGCCTTCGGCCTCGGGAAGCACATCTGCATCGGCATGCATCTCGCGCGGCTGGAACTCATCGTTTCGCTGCAATGCTGGCTCGCGAACGTGCCGCAGTTCCACACGCCTGAAGGCTACCGGCCCCCATGGCATGGCGGCGTCAGCCTTGGCTTGGATGCGCTTGAATTGAACTGGTGAGCGTTGACGCCAGGCAACCCCTAAGCGGGAGAACTCAGATGGATGAAAAGACGCGGGCGATTGTCCCGGATGGCCTGCTGCAGGACAAGGTCATCATCATAACCGGGGCGAGCCAAGGTGTGGGCTTGGCCGCCGCGTACGGCTTCGCCAAGGCCGGCGCGAGCGTGGCCATTTGCGCGCGTCGGGGGGCGATCGTCGAGCGGGTCGCGGCGGAGATCGAGAGCTTCGGCGGGCGGGCGCTTGGCCTGGCGTGCGATATTGTCGACGAAGCGCAAGTGAAGTCTCTGATCAACACCACAGTCGCCCGGTTCGGCCGGATCGACGGGTTGTTCAACAACGCCGGGGTCGATACGGAAAAGGTCCCCCTGTGTGACGTGACGTATGAAGATTGGAAATACGTTCACGATGTCAAGATTCACGGAAGCTTCTTGACGATCAAATACGCCATTCCGGTGATGATCGCCAACGGAGGTGGGGCCATCGTCAACAACGGCTCGACCGTGGCGCACTACGCTTTTACGCCTGCGCCGTACGCCTCGTCGTCCCAGGCGGCGATCATCGGGCTCACCAAAGTGGCTGCGGCGACGTACGCCAAGGACAACATCCGGGTCAACATGCTGACAACGGGGGGCATTCTCGGCTTGGAACGCGAGGTGACGGCCTACGAAGGCATGCTCGAACCGATACTCAAGACCATTCCGCAAGGCCGGATGGGCCGTCCGTGGGAGGACGCGCAGGTCGCAGCCTGGCTTCTGTCCGACTACGCGTCGTACGTGAATGGCACGGAGATCGCGGTCGATGGCGCGCACCTGGCCGGCGCCGGCAACGAGATGCTGAAGCGGTGAACCTTAGTCCGCCAGTCGGTTTGCCCAGGGAAGGATAAAGTCATGAAGGTCGGCGACCTCGAGGTCATCCAAATCTTGGACGGCGAGTGGACCACCCCTGCCGCGCCGGGCATTCCGGCGATGGACGCCGAGGAGGCGGCGGTTCACAGCAACTACATCCTCCCAGGCGGGAAGATGATGGCCCAGCTCGGCGCCTTCCTGGTCCGTACCGGCGATCAGGTGGTGCTCATCGACGCGGGGCTTGGCCCGACCGATCATGCCTGCGGCCACGGCGATTGCGGCCACCCCGAGCACCAGCAGGCGGCCCCCCGCTTGTCCCCGGAGCAGATCGAAGAGTTCTACCGGTCGAAAGGAGCGTCCGAAGCCCAGGTCCGGTGGTTCGTCGACATGCTGGCGGTTCAGAAGCTGGAACACGGATGGCTGGCCGACAACCTGATCAAGGCGGACGTCAGACCGGACGAGATCACCGACGTCGTGTTGTCACACCTCCATCCCGATCACATGGGATGGGTCGCGCGAGGCGGCTTGCCCTTCTTCCCGAAGGCGAAGCTTTGGGCGCACCAGGCCGACGTCGATTTCTTCCTCAGCGACACCGCACCCGACGAAGCGATGTACAAGGTCATGCTCGGCGTGGACCCGACGAAGGAGCGCATGCTGCCCGTGCACAACCAGATCCAAACATGGGATCGCGATTGCACCATCGCCCCCGGCGTCGACCTGCGCCACCTGCCTGGGCATACGCCAGGCAGTTCGATTGCGGTGATATCTTCGGGCGAAGACCGGGCGATGATCTTGGGCGACGTGATTCACTGTCCCCTCGAACTCGTCGACAACGAGTTCGCCATCATGGCCGACATCGACCCGGCGATGGCGAAACGATCGAAGGATATTCTGCGCAAGGAACTCGAAGGGACGAGCGTACATGTGTCCTCCTCGCATTTCCCGGGGCTCGAGTTTGGTCGTCTGCTGAAAGGCGAGGGAAAGCGCTACTGGTCATGGGCCTAACCGCTCGTCTTCGCCAACCGCGGCGGATGCCGCGTCCCTGCCAAGCTTAGCCGCGAGCCCCAGCCGGCCGCATCGTGTGGCGAAATAGGAGAGCACTTTTGAGCAACGGTTCGTCTTTCAGCCTCGCGAGCATTCTCGAGGCAAACGCCCGCCACTATGCCGACGCCCCGGCGTGGATCTTCGACGGGACGGTCTTGACCCACGCCGCCTACCTCGAACGGGCGCGGCGCCTGGCCTCGGCGTGGGCGAAGCTCGGGCTACGCCAGCAGGAGCGTGTGGCGGTGATGAGCCGCAATCGCCTGGAGATCTGCGAGGTCTTTGCGGCCGCGGAGGTCGGCGGCTTTGTCACCGCGACCATCAGCTTCCGCTTCGCCGCCCCAGAAGTCGCCTACATCGTCAACGACAGCCTCCCCAAGATCCTCGTCTTCGAGGAGGAGTTCGCCGGACTCATCGACGGGATCCGCGGCTCGATGACCTCTGTCGAACATTTCGTCTGCATCGGGGCCGCGCCCGAATGGGCGCTCCGCTACGATGACGTCATCGAGACTGGCGTCATCTCATCTTTGCCGACGGTCGAGGCGAGCGACATCTGTTACATCATCTACACCAGCGGCACGACGGGGCGGCCGAAGGGCGTGATGCTGACGCATGCCGCGAAGGTGAGTTGCGCGAATTCGATCAGCTCGCTCATGGCGGCGGGGCCGATGGATCGCATCCTGCTGATGATGCCGATGTTCCATGTCGGCGCGAAAGACATGTCGCTTGGGCAAAGCTGGCGCGCCGGGGCGATCTACCTGCACCGCGACTTCGATCCGGAACTCATCCTGCGCACGATACAGAATGAACGGATCACCATTACGCACATGGCGCCGACCATGATCCAGATGCTGCTGGATCACCCAAAGATCGACGACTTCGACCTGAGCAGCCTGCGGATGATCGTCTATTCGGCGGCGGCGATGCCTACGGCCTTGTTGCGGCGCGGGCTCGAGAAACTCGGCCCGGTGTTCCTGCAGATGTATGGGCAGACGGAGGGATCGGGCACGATCCTGCCGATCGAGGCGCACCAGCCGGATGGCGATGCACGCGATGTGCGTCGGCTTCAGTCGATCGGGATTCCGTTCCCGGGAGTACGGATCCGCGTCGTGGACGATACCGGCCAGGATTGCGCGACCGGCGAGGCGGGTGAAATCCTGATCCGCGGGCCGATCATGATGCAGGGTTATTGGAACAACTCCAATGCCAGCATCGAGACGCTGCGCGGTGGATGGCTGCATACTGGCGATGTCGGCAAGTTCGACGAAGACGGTTACCTTTACCTCGTCGATCGCAAGAAGGACATGATCGTCTCGGGTGGGGAAAACATCTATTCGCGTGAAGTCGAGGAAGCGCTTTACCAGCACGACGCCGTTGCGAACGCCGCTGTGATCGGGGTCGCTGACGAGAAGTGGGGAGAAGCCGTGCGCGCGGTGGTGCAGCTGCGCGAAGGCGCTAGCGTCAGCGCGCCCGAGCTTATCGCGCATTGCCGAGCGCTCATCGCGGGCTACAAGTGTCCGAAGAGCGTTGTGTTCACAGATGAACTGCCAAAGCTACCGAGCGGCAAGATCAACAAGATCGCTATTCGCCGGGATCATGGCAGTCCTTAAAGTAATGTCCATTCACCGGGGTCAGTGTTGGGCGCGGGAAAGCGCAAGAACGCGAGGGCCCGCCACGCGCCGCTTGTGACCATCAGTGCAGACGAGTTCGACACGCGGTTCTGCGGGAAGTGCTTCCAGCGCGATTATGGCGTCACCGGCCCCGCCGGATCCCTCACGGATGTTCGGCGATGTCCATCATGAGGCGCGGCGGCCGACTATGACTCGACCGTCGCGCCTTGCCCGGGCTCGGGCGAGAAATACGCCTCGAACTTGCCGGTCTCGCGCTCGTACTGCTCGCCATTGGCGGGCGGCTTGCCCTTCACCGTGATGTTCGGCCAGATCTTGGCGTACTCGGCATTGATCTGCAGCCATTTGCCATCCGGCTCGTCCTCGGTGTCCGGCTTGATGGCGTCGACCGGGCACTCCGGCTCACAAACTCCGCAATCGATGCATTCGTCGGGGTTGATGGCGAGGAAGTTCTCGCCCTCGTAGAAGCAGTCCACCGGGCAGACCTCCACGCAGTCCATGAACTTACATTTGATGCAAGGGTCCATTACGAGATAGGTCATGGCGCGTACGGTCTTGCTCCGATTGGTCTGCCGATTGCGGGGGGAGGGCGCCTGCGTCGCCGTCAGGTCTCCACGAACGCCTTCTCGAGCACGTAGTCACCCGGGTTGGCGATCGACCCTTCCTGGAACCTCATGCCCTCGAGCCGGGTCTTCAGGTCGGCGAGCACCGAGGGGCCGCCGCAGAGCATCAGCCTGTCGACGGCGGGATCCAGCGACGGCACGCCGAGGTCCTCGAAGATCTTGCCGGAGGTGATCAGGTCGGTGATGCGGCCCTGGGTCTTGAACGGCTCGCGCGTCACCGTCGGGTAGTAGGTGAGCTTGTCGCCGATCAGCTCGCCCAGGATCTCGTCGGCCTTCAGCTCTTCCTCGAACAGCTCGCGGTAGTTGAGGTCGCCCACCTCGCGCACGGTATGGGTGACGATCACCTCGTCGAACCGCTCGTAGGTCTCCGGGTCGCGGGCCAGCGACAGCCAAGGCGCCAGGCCCGTGCCGGCGCCCAGCATGTAGAGCCGCTTGCCTGGCTTCAGCCCGTCCATCACCAGGGTGCCGGTCGGCTTGCGGCCGATCAGCACCTGGTCGCCAACCTGGATCTTCTGCAGCCGCGAGGTCAACGGGCCGTCCGTCACCTTGATCGAATAGAATTCCAGCTCGTCGTGCCAGGCCGGGCTGGCGATCGAATAGGCGCGCACCAGCGGGCGGCCCTCTTCGGTCATCAGCCCGACCATCACGAACTGGCCGCTGGTGAACCGCAGGCCCGGGTCGCGGGTGGTGCGGAAGGAGAACAGGCTGGGCGTCCAATGCTGCACCCAGGTCACCGTCTCGACATAGAAGGCGCCGCTCGCCTTCAGGGCGAACTTCGCCACGGCGGCGACTCCGTTCATTGGATCGCTCCGGTCCGGAGGTCAGGGGCGCCGGCCCTGGGGCAGGGCGCAGCGCGTCCGGCGGCTGGTGACGCCCGACAAGTTTACACGATCGCATAAAGTGTGGGGGGTGTAAATCCTGAGCCTCGCGAGGTTGCGGCGCGGACGCGCTCAATGAGATGCGAGCGACCGCGCCTCCGCAGGGAAGGCCTCGGCGTCGAGCGCACTCAACTTCTTATCGAAATAGGCGAGCACCGCGGCGTGTCCGTCGGAGATGCCCAGGCCTTTTTCGGACACCAGAGCGCTGGAGACGGCCACGACGACGAACGGCAGAACGTGCGACAGCTCGGAGGCGTCCCCGACACTGAGGGATTCGAGCATGCGGGCGACGAAGGTGGTCTGCAGGCTCCGGAATCGTTGCTTCGAGCGTGCGATCTCCTTACGGATCGACGACCTTTCGTTCGCGAGCCCGACGAATTCCTGGGTCAGCCTGGTCGTGGGTGGGTCGAGACTGAGGCGCCATAGGGCCCGAAGCGGATTGGCGGCGCTCATGGCCCTGGCATGTTCGACGAAGAACCGTTCTTCTTCTCGCTGAAACAGCGCCAGGAACAGGTCGTCCATCACTCCAAAATGGTAGTAGACGAGCTGCGACTTGAGCCCCGCCGTCTCCGCGATTCTTCTCGAGCTGACCGCGGCATAGCCTTCCTCGCGCATGATCTTCTCGGCTGCATCGAGAATGGCCTTGCGGGTCTTCAGACTGTGCTCTCTCGCCTTCCGCTCGGAAGCCATCGTGATCCACCTGTCGAAGCGTCCGCCGCCGGCGCCGTTCTTGCTTCGGCCACGCGTGACGGACAAGGTCTGCGCGCGTTGACGGCCGCCAACACAATTTTATACGATCGACTGAATTTCTGCTATGGTCCGGATTGCTCGTCCGTCCGGCGCGCGCGGCGCCGAGCTTCGGCGCTCCGGACTCCTCGGTCGCGGCCCTTGCATGACGCCTTACACCACCAGTCCCGCGCAAGCCCCGGCCCCGCTCGCCGACGGCTTCGGCCGCGTGGTCAGCTACCTGCGCCTGTCGGTGACCGACCGTTGCGACCTGCGCTGCCTCTACTGCATGGCCGAGCACATGGTCTTCCTGCCAAAGGCCGACCTCCTGAGCCTGGAGGAGCTGGACCGCGTCGCCTCCGCCTTCGTGCGCCTGGGGACGCGCAAGCTGCGCATAACCGGCGGCGAGCCGCTGGTGCGCAAGGGGGTGATGGACCTGGTCCGGGGCCTCGGCCGGCATCTGCGCACCGGCGCGCTGGACGAGCTGACGCTGACCACCAACGGCACGCGCCTGGCGCAATTCGCGGGTGAGCTGGCCGCCGCCGGCGTGCGGCGCATCAATGTCTCGCTCGATACCCTAAAGCCCGACCTCTTCAAGCAGCTCACCCGCGGCGGCGATCTCGCCAAGGTGTTGGCCGGGATCGAGGCGGCGCAGGCGGCCGGACTGCGGGTCAAGCTCAACGCCGTGGCGCTGGCGCGCGACAACGCCGCCGAGCTTCCCGCCTTGATCCGCTGGGCGCACGACCGGAGCCTCGACATCACCTTGATCGAGACCATGCCCATGGGCGAGATCGAGGCCGACCGCACCGACCAGTACCTGTCGCTGTCCAAGGTCCGGCGCGAGCTGGAGAGCTTCTGGACGCTCACGGACCTGCCGCTCTCCACCGGCGGCCCGGCTCGCTATGTGCGCATCGCCGAGACGGGCCGGCAGCTCGGCTTCATTACCCCGCTCAGCCACAATTTCTGCGAGGCCTGCAATCGCGTGCGCGTGACCTGCACGGGCACGCTGCACACCTGCCTGGGCCAGGAGGACGCCACCGACCTGCGCGCCATCCTGCGCGCCGGCGGCGCGGACCTGGAGCTGGAGGCCGCCATCCGCGCCGGCGTCCTCGCCAAGCCGAAGGGGCACGACTTCAGGATCGCCCGCGCCGCGGCGCCCTCGGTCGCGCGGCACATGTCGACGACGGGCGGCTGAGCCATGGCCCGGGTGCGGCTGTTCGGACCCTAGCGTGAGCCGTGCGACTGGCGGCAGGAGGCGCTGTCCCTAATTCGCGAGCTCAGCGGATAGTGGGCGCATGTCGTACTGCCAAAGGTTCGGATAAGCCTGCAACAGAGTAAACCTTCGACGTTGCGACCGCCGATCGAAGAAGCGGATCAACGCTTCATCGGGGGCGCCGTCGCGCACCGCCTGTTCGAGCAAGGTCTCGGTCTCGGCCAGGTCCCGCGGTCGTACTCCGACGAGAGCTTCGACCTCGTCTCGCTCGTCCTCCGCCATGCGCTGGCCGATCCGAGCGGCCGAGGCGAGATTGGTGGCGAGCGCGAGCGCGTTGGCCTTGTTGAAGGCATCGAGCGCCGAGGGCGCGGGCAAGGCCTCGATCGCGGCATGGAGTGACTCATAGGCGACGTCGTGATCGCGCCACGGCTCCTGTGGCGGATCGAGACGTTCCAATTCGATCCCGTGGATGTCGGCCATGCAGCCTAGCACCTGCCGCGCCGCCCGGATCTCCCACTTGCGCCAGACGGCGAGGTCCGGTCGTACGTGATGGAAGTTGGGGTGGGTGACGTAGAAGGTCGACGCCGCCAGCAGTAGATGGAAGTAGTTCATCAGATCTGGGTCGAGCATCTTTCCGCGCAAGGCGGCGTAATGCTTCATCAGCATGACGGCGTCGGTAAGCGGCTCTTCCTCGGCGAGCTCGCGCGGCAATTCGCGCACGCGCAGACACGCGACGTCGGCCCATGGGCTGCCCAGATGCGCCGTCTCGAAATCGTGCAGCGCGGTGATCTTGCCGTCCTTGACCATGAACTGGCCGGGGTCGCCGGTAATCAACGAAACCTCGGTCAGATTGCGCGGCATGTGGTCGTCGATCCAGCGGTCGAGGAAGGCGACGAAACCGTCGGGCGCCACCTTCTGTGCGGCGAACGCCTCGCGTACGGGGCCGATGTAGGCGGATGCGATCTCCGCAGGCGTTTGCGGGCAGCTCATGCCGATCGCCGTGAACTTGCGGATGTCTATCGCGTGCAGCCGCGCGAGGATCTCGACATATTCGCGTTCGATCCTCTGCTTCTCCTCCATCGTGTAGGCGGAAAGGTCGCGCGAACCTTCGACCCACTGCATGACGATGGCCTTCGGATCCTCACACATTCCATAGATGCGCGGTACAGGGATGCCCTCGGCAAAGAGAATTGCCGTGATCTGCATTTCCAGCTCGAGCGGCCAGCCCTGCTCGACATTGCGCTCGCCCCGGACGTAGAGCGGTAGGACTTCGCCATCTTTCTGCGCCTTGACGAACCAGGCCGGCCTCCACCTGTCCTGGCGCCATATCGCATCGACCTTGGCGCCAAGTTCCCGTTCAATCCAGGCGCTCAGCTTGGCTTGGGCGAGGGGCTCGCATTCGGCCCCAAGTTCTTGATCCGCAGCATGACTCACTGTGATTGCCCTCGCCTGCAAGGTCAGACCGCCAATCGTTCGGCGAGTGCGGTCAGGCCGGGCCAGGAATTCGCCGCATCCGGCGTACGCAGCCACCGCCCAACCCATCGCCCACTCGGAGCGCCGCGCCTAAAGCCAGCGACCGGATGGAGGCGGGACTCCGCAGTCCTCCGAGAGGCCCGGAGCCTCCCCGACCCACGCCCGCCGTCGATCGAACGATCAAATTATCGATCTATCGATCGTTAGTCTATTGCGTGCGCGACGTAGTTCGCTACCCTTCTCGACCATCATGCCCAGGGAGTCACCGTGGTCGCAACCTCGTCTGACATGAGCCGTGGCGACGGGGCCGCTGTGAGCGCCGGCACGATGCCGGTGCGTGAAGGATCCGCCTTTGACGAGGTGCGGCTGCAACGATGGCTTGAGGAGAATGTCGCCGACTTCGCCGGCCCGCTCGCGGTTGAGCAGTTCCGCGGCGGCCAGTCGAATCCGACCTTCAAGCTCGTCACGCCGAAGCGATCCTACGTGATGCGGCGCAAGCCGCCCGGCGTGACCGTCCCCGGCGCCCACGCCGTCGATCGCGAGGCGTGGGTCATGACGGCGCTCTCCCGCGCGGGATATCCCGTCGCGCGGGTCTACGGACTGTGCGCCGACGACGATGTTCTCGGGAGTTGGTTCTACGTCATGGAGCATGTCGAGGGCCGGATCGAGTGGGACAGCACGCTCCCCGGATCGACTCCGGCGCTCCGGGCGGCGCACTACGACGCCATGAACGGCGCCATCGCCGCGCTCCATCGGATCGTCCCCAATGAGATCGGGCTCGGAGATTTCGGCAAGCATGGCAACTACTTCGAGCGCCAGATCGCCCGCTGGGCGCGCCAGTACATCGCCGACCCGGATGCGGGGCGCGATGAAGCGATGGACCGCCTCCTCGAGCGGTTGCCTTCCCGCATTCTGCCGGATGAAGCGCCGCGGATCGTTCACGGCGACTTTCGCTGCGACAACCTGATTTTCGATCCCTGCGCGCCCCGGGTGCGTGCGGTTCTCGACTGGGAATTGTCCACGCTGGGCCATCCTCTGGCCGATTTCGCCTACCACGCCATGGTCTATCGGTTGCCGGCCGATATCATTTCCGGCCTCGCGGGCGCGGATCTGGCCGGCTTGGGCATACCCGCCGAGCGCGAGTATCTGGATTCCTATTGCGAACGGGTGGGCCGCGAGCCGCTCGCCGAGCCGGATTGGGCCTTCTGCATCGCGTTCAACCTGTTTCGGCTGGCGGCGATCTATCACGGCATCAAGGGAAGGATGATCCGCGGCAACGCGGCCTCACTGCACGCGCAGACGAGGGCCAATAACTTCCCGCTGCTGACGCGCATGGCGCTGCAAATTCTTGAAGAGGGTTAGCTGAGCGCGCGGTCGCCCCGCGAGCGTCGATACGCAAGCGTGGATCGCCACGTTGCAGAAAAGAATTGGAGGAGGGAACATGGTTTCTGATCTTGGCGTACAGGCAAAGGCGGCCGTGTCGCCCCGGTTCACCGGCAACTCATCGACGGCTGCACAGCCGGGCCCGACTCGGCGCGCCCCAACATTGTGCGTCAGGCGCCGCCGTTTCCTGGAGATGACAGAGTCATGAGCCTGCACCCGACGATCTGCAGAGTCTGTTACCACCTTTGTGGAGCGGTGGTCGAGGTCGACGAGTCTGGCCGCGCGGTGTCCATGACCGGCGACAGGGACAACCCGCTGTACAAGGGCTACGGCTGCGTAAAAGGGCGCGCATCGCCGGCGATTCACAACAGCCCCGACCGCCTGCTCCACACCATGAAACGTCAGTCCGACGGCAGCTTCACCCCGATCGACATCGAGCAGGCGCTCGATGAGATCGCCGCGAAGCTGTCCGAGATCCTCGACCGCGATGGCCCCCGTGCGGTGGCCTCGTACGTGGGGACGGGCATCGTCGGACATTCCCTGGCCATGACAACGACGCACTCGTTCATGGAGGCGATCCAGTCGCCGATGGTGTGCGGCAACGAGTCGATCGACCAGCCCGGAAAATCCGTCGCCAAAGGCCTTCACGGCGTGTGGCAGGCGCCAAGCAATGGCTGGATCGATCCCGAGGTCATCCTGGTCGTCGGCATGAACCCGCTCGTCAGCCACAACGGCTTTCCCTTCGGCAACCCGAACACCTGGATCAACGACAAGCTGGCGAAGGGCATGAAGCTCATCGTCATCGATCCCCGCCGCACCGAGACCGCGCGAAAGGCGACGCTGTACCTCCAGCCATTGCCGGGGCACGACGCCGCGCTCTTCGCAGCCATGGCGCGCGTCGTCATCGACGAGGGGCTTTACGACAAGGACTTCGTCGCCGCCCACGTGCAAGGGCTGGACGCCTTTCGCAAGGTGCTGGAGCGGTTTTCTCCCGAGGCGGTCGCGCAAGCGGCGGGCGTCGAGACCGAGGCTCTCATCGAGGCGGCGCGGACCTATGCGTCGGCGCGGCGTGGCTATGCGATCTGCGGCACAGGCCCGAGCATGAGCGGATCGTCGACGCTGGTCGAATACCTGCGGATGTGTCTCGAGACGCTCAGCGGACACTATCTGCGCGAGGGCGAACCCGTGCCGGTCGCCGGCGTGACGATGACCGCGCCCGTGGCGAAGGCCCAGGCGACGCCCCCGTTCCCGGTCTGGGGCGCTGCATATGGCGGCCATATGAGCCGGGTCCGCGGATTGAGGGCGTTTTTCGCCGGCTCCGCGCCCATGCCGACGTCGGCTCTACCCGACGAGATCCTGATGCCGGGCGAGGGGCAGGTGCGCGCCTTGATCAGCTGCGCGGGTAATCCGGTGCTCGCTTGGCCCGATCAGAACAAGACGATCGAGGCGCTGCAGAATCTCGAGCTCAGCGTCGCCCTGGATGTGAAAATGACTCCCTCGGCGGCGCTCGCCGACTATGTGATCGCCTGCAAGCTGCACCTTGAGACCCCGGGCGTGAGCTACTTGTCCGAAGGCCTCGCATTCTATGGCACGGGAATTGGGGTGGACCAATCCTTCGGTCAGTATACGCCGGCCATCGTGCAGCCGCCTGCGGGATCCCAGGTCGTCGAGGAGTGGGAGGTCTTCTACGGTTTGTGCCAAAGGCTGGGCCTCCAATTCACGCTGCATGGGCTCAATGGAACGTCGGCCGATCTCGACATGACGCGCAAACCGACGACGGATGAACTCCTGGCGCATTTCACGGAAGGCTCGCGGGTTCCGCTCGAAGAGTTGAAGAAGCATCCGCACGGAGCATTCTTCCCCGACGCCTCATTGAAGGTGCAGCCGCAGGATGAGGGTTGGCAGGGCCGCCTGGACTTGGCCAACTCGGACATGATGGAGGATCTGGAAAACTATAAGCTTGTCGGAGACGAGACGGGTGATGGCTTTGATTTCCGGCTGATCAGCCGCCGGATGCGGCACACCTTCAATTCGATCGCGCACAACCCTGCAACGAAGGGGCTGCCCTATAATCCCGCCTTCTTGCACCCTGACGACATGCGTGCGTGCGGGCTGACGGACGGCGCAGTGATCGAGATCAGATCGCAACATGGCGCGATTTTGGGAATCGCCCAAGGCGATCCGGCCGTCCGCCGCGGATTGATCTCAATGTCGCATGGCTACGGGGGAGGGCCGGACCGGGACGCCGAACTGCTGGCGATCGGCAGTCCGACTTCGCGCCTGAGCGCCCTCGACGATGATCCGGAGCGATATACCGGACAGCCTCGGATGAGCGGGATTCCGGTCAACATTCGGGCCAGTGACCTCTCGCGCGCGCCGGCTCAGCCGACTCGCGGCGAAGCCGGAGCCGCGGCGCTGGCGGTCTGACGGCGAGCAGGAGGAAGCTGACATGACGCAGCTTGACCAGCCCGTCAGCGTGTCCTCCGCCGAGGAGATCATCGACGAAGCTCGCAACGGGCGCATGTTCATCCTCGTCGATGACGAAGATCGGGAGAACGAGGGCGACCTCGTCATCCCGGCTCAGATGGCGACGCCGACGGCGATCAATTTCATGGCGACCCATGGGCGCGGACTGATCTGCTTGGCCTTGACCCGATCCCGGGTCGAGCAGCTCGGGCTGCCGATGATGGCGCAGAACAATGGGACGCGGCACGAAACGGCTTTCACCGTGTCGATCGAGGCGCGCGACGGCGTCACCACCGGAATTTCCGCCGCTGACCGCGCACGCACGATTGCGGCGGCGATCAATGCCGCCAACGGCCCTGAGCGGATCGTCACGCCGGGCCACGTCTTCCCGCTGGTTGCGCGCGACGGGGGCGTGCTTGTTCGTGCCGGTCATACCGAAGCCTCGGTCGACGTCGCGCGCCTGGCGGGCCTGACGCCGGCCGGGGTCATTTGTGAAATAATGCGCGATGACGGAACAATGGCGCGGCTGCCCGAACTCCTGCAGTTCGCCGCGCAGCACAAGCTGAAGATCGGCGCCATCAAGGATCTGATCGCTTACCGCCTTCGCTTCGATCATCTTGTCGAGACGATTGCGCAGTCGAGATTCAAGTCCGATTCCGGCGACGAGTGGCGCATGTTGGTCTACCGCAGCAAGGTCGACGGGACACGGGCCTACGCCTTGCAGAAGGGCGTGGTCGAGCCAGGCAAGCCGACCCTGGTCCGCGTGCACGTGGCGTCCGCCTTCTACGACATGCTGGGCGTGCCTGGCCCCCGCCGTGGCCTTATTCCGAAGGCGATGCAGCGTATTGTGGAGCACGGCTCAGGCGTCATCCTGGTGCTGCTCCCGTCGCCGGACATCCATATCAACGCGGGCCCGGACGGAAATCCCGTCGACGAACGAAGTCTTGGCATCGGGGCGCAAATTCTCGCCGACCTCGGGATCAGCGACATGATCCTCCTGCGCAACAGTTCGCGGCGCCCGATCACTGGCGTCAGCGGCTACGGTCTCGACATCGTTGCCGAGATGCCTTTGACCTCGCCTGAGGCATGATCCTCGCGTGGGCCGTAACTTGACATCTTGCGGGGGCCGAACGGCACATGGAAATCGACGCTGGCGGCTCAACGGCCGGTAAAGGTCGGCTTCCGCTTTTCGACGAAAGCTTGCAGAGCCTCGCGGTGATCGCTGGTCGCATGGGCCAAGGGCTGCATCGCAGCGGAAACGTCGAGGACCCGCTCTAGACCGGTATCTTGGGCGAAGGTCATCAGCTTCTTCGTCATGCGCACCGCGTGCGGCGGGTTGCTCGCGATGCGCTGCGCGATTGAACGGGCTGTCGCCAGCAAGTCGGCATCGTCAACGAGGTGCGAGACGAGACCCCAGGCGAGGGCGGTTTCGGCTGTGATCGCGTCGCCCGTGAACGCCATTTCCCGCGCGCGAGATTGACCGATCGCGCGGGGCAGCAGCCAGGCGCCGCCGTCGCCGGGCACGAGCCCGACTTTGACGAAGCTCTCGGCGAAGCTGGCGCTGCGCGCGGCGATGCGAATATCGCACATACAGGCCACGTCGCAGCCCGCCCCGATCGCCGGTCCGTTGACCGCCGCGATAATCGGCACTTCAAGCCGTTCGAAGGCGAGCGGCACCCGCTGGATACCTTCGACGTACCAGAGTCGGTTATCGACCGGCGCGGCGTCGGCGTTGCCACCCGGCGCGGCCATCGACTTCAGGTTTCCGCCAGAGGAGAACGCGGAGCCGGCGCCGGTCAGGACGGCCGCTCGGACGCTCTTGTCGGCGTTCATGCGATCGACCGCGGCGAGGAGGCCCGCGATGATTGCGGGTTCGGAAACCGGGTTGCGCAACTCCGGCATGTTCATGGTCAGCGTGACGACATGGGCGTCCTGCTCATAAAGGACCGCTGATTCACTCATGGCTCATCTCCCCGCCTTGCCCGTAGCGACTACTCGTTCTAGCTAATGGTCGAGCGGTATTGCAGCAGGTCGGCGCTGTCCATGGTCTGGCGCGGCCTATCTAAGGCCTATCTAATACGTGATTGCTTCGCGCCCCGGCCGCGCGGCTCGGCCGCATTCGGTGCGGTGCGCAAAATCTCGCATCCGCGACGGTCGGGCGGGGAGTGTCATGGAGTCGACAGTGTCAGACCTGCGGTCTTTGCTCGACCTGCAACCCTGCGGTTGGGCCTCGATCGTCTCGATCAAACTCGATCCGCTGACGGTGCGCGAGTGGCGACCGCAAGGCGGACCTGATGGCGTCGTCCGCCGATCAGCCCTTTCGGACTGGTGAGGCCATGCCCAACCCGGAGAATTGGTAATGTCGAACCAACCTACAGCCGCGATCATCGGCGCGACGGGAACCGTGGGGCGCGGCATCGTCCGCGCGCTCCACGGCGCCGGATGGGCCATCGTCGCCGTGGGGCGGGACGCGAGCAAGCTTGCCGCCCTTGAGAACGGGTTCAGCGGCGGGATCACCACCGTCGTTGGCTCAGTCGCTGACGATGCGGCCGCCGCCCGCGCAGCAGGCGATGTCCACCGGGTTGCGCCCTCACTCCACGCCGTCATCACCACCGTCAATGCACCGCCGGTCCCCCACCGCTTGCTTGATACGTCGGCGGACGCGCTGGTCGAGCTGTTCCGCAGCAACGTCGTGACGCATCACTGTGCGGCGAGAGCGTTCCTGCCATTGCTCGCTGCGCAAGGCCGCTACATCGGCCTCGGCGGCGGCATGGCCGACTTTACCGTCGCCGGCATGGGTGGGGTCTCGCTGTGCCAGGCCGCGCAGCGCAACCTGTTCCGTTTCCTGGCGCAGGAGAGCGAAGGCCGCGGCGTCTCGGTCGTGGAACTCATGCTGTTCTCGAACATCGTCGACCTGGCGGTTGCGGATCCGGCGGAGCCGCGCGACATCCGGGCCGACGAGGTGGGCGCGCACGTCTTGGCCGTGCTTCAGCGTCCGGAAGAATTCGCCGGTCCCATTCTCACCCTGAAATCGCGTAAACAGATCGGCTTGCCTGAGCGAGTACAATGAACAGATCGTTCGCCGCCGATTGGAAGCGGCTGATGTTCGCGCTGGCGCGCATCCCATCAGTTCATCCAGCGGCCGCCGTTGACGATCAGCGTCTGGCCGGTGACGAAGCCCGCTTGTGCGCTGGCGAAGAAGGCCGCGGCGTGGGCGACGTCCTCCGGTTCGCCCAGACAATGTAGCGGCGTTTCGGCGATCGCCTGAGCGACGAAGCTCGCAGGCAGCTGATCCATCGCCCGGGTGCGGACATAGCCGGGCGCGATGGCGTTCACGGTTATGCGGTATTCGGCAAGCTCGCGCGACAGCGAGCGGGTGAAGCCAATCACGCCTGCCTTCGCGGCGGCGTAGGCGGCCGAAGACTTGCTGCCCATGAAAGCGGAATCCGAGGCGATGTTGACGATTCGCCCGGATCGACGCTCGCGCATCGCCGGAACGACCTCGCGGCACGCGTCCATCGCCGTGTGGAGGCAGATCCGCACAAGGAAATCGGCCAGTTCAGGACCGGCCTCCCAGAATGGCGCGGCTCTCTCACGAGCGCTCTGGCCGACGTTGTTGACGAGAACGTCGACTGGGCCGAGGTCAGCGGTGACCGCTGCAAATGCGGCGGCCACCGCTGCCCGATCGAGCATGTCGGTCTCGACGGCCCGGCTTGACCGGCCCAGCGCCTCGATCTCGCCAGCGAGCGACTGAAGCGCTCCGCCGTCGATGTCGAGCAACGCCACTTCGGCGCCGTCGGCCGCAAGTCGCAGCGCAATAGCCCGACCGATGCCATGCGCCGCCCCTGTGACCGCAGCGACCTTGCCATGGATACGGCGGGCTTCCGACATGTTCAGCTCTTGCGGAATGCGGGCTTGCGCTTCTCCATGAACGCGTGAACCGCTTCGCGGTGATCGGGAAGCTGGCTGGTTATGCTTTCCAGCGCGAAGCCGGCGTCGACCATGCTGGCCATGTCCTGCCGCAGCGGGATGTTCAGAATGGCTTTCGAAAAGCGGACTGCGCTCATCGAATTGTTGAGCAGCTTGCCGATGATCCGCGTCACTTCGGCATCCAGCTCTTCCGGTGCGACCACCTTGGCGATCAGTCCGATCTCCTTGGCTTCGGACGCGGACACAAGATCACCGGTGAGGAGGAAATACTTGGCCATGGCCGATCCGGCGTTATGCGGCCAGAAAACCGCCCCGCCGTCCCCGGCGGCAAGCCCAACGCGGACATGCGGGTCGGCGAAGCGCGCGGTCTCGCTCGCAACGACAATGTCCGCGCACAGCGCAATCGTGCAGCCCATGCCGATGGCGTCGCCATTGACCTTGGCGATGATCGGCTTCTCGGTATCGAGCATCAGCTGCATGAAGCGCTTGCCGTTGCGATAGCCCGCCAGGAAGTTGTCGATCCCGTCGAGGTTCTTCTGCATTCCGTCAAGGTCGCCCCCGGCCGAAAACGCGCGGCCTTCGCCGGTAATCACGATGATTTCGACTCGCGGGTCGCGATCCGCCTCAAAAAAAACTCGCGGCAAATTATCGTCCATTATGGGGGAGATCGCGTTGAGCTGCGCTGGATTGTTTAGAGTGACCGTCAAGATGCTGCCAGTCAGGTCAAACTTGAATTGGTCGGGATAGGTCGTGAAGTCCATTTTGCAGCCCTTTCGCTTTCGTTACATCGACCGACATCGGTCAGAACAAATATCTAAGGCGAACGCTTTGATCGTCACTGCCCGGTAAATCGCGCCTTGCGCTTGTCCTTGAAGGCGCTGGCGCCCTCGCGAAAATCGTCGGAGCGGACCATCAGGGGTTGCATCGCCATCTCTGCAGAAAGCGCTTCTTCGAAGGTCTGGGTCTCGGCGGCGGCGAATTGCCGCTTGGCCATTTTCAGCGCAAGGGTAGGACTCGTCGCCAGCTCCTCGGCGATGGCGCGTGCGCGCGAGAGAACGTCAGCTGCCGGCGCAAGCTCACTGGCCAGACCGAGCGCGAACGCTTCCTCGCCGGATACGAAGCGTCCGGAATAGACCAGTGACTTCGCCCGGATCGGCCCAAGATTCTGCGACAGGAAATGGACGGCGCCGCCATCCGGCGCGAGACCGATGTGACGAAATCCAAACTGGAAGCGGGTATCCGGCGCAGCGACGATGTAGTCGCAGGCGAGCGCCATGGACCAGCCCACGCCGATACATACGCCGCGGACCGCAGCGATCACGGGAATATCGGTCCTGACGATGGCGCGCACCATGCGGTGGAGGATTTCCACGCGGGCCATGGAATCGGCGATGCCGCCGCCGCCCATCTCGCGGACGTCAGCTCCCGCGCAGAAATCGACGCCGCCGCCGGTCAGGATCACCGCGCGGACGGAAACGTCATCCTGAACCTGCTCGAAGATCCGCGGCAACGCCACACGCATGGATCGATCGAGCGCGTTCTTCTTGTCGGCGCGATCGAGGGTGACGGTGGCGACGCCGTCGTCGATTGTGAGGGAGACGGTCATCGGCCCCTCACACCGTTTCCGGCAGGCCGAGGATGCAGGTCGCCTGGCTGGACAGGGTGCCGCCGTTGCCATGCGCCAGCGCCAGCTTCGCCCCGTTCACTTGCCGCTCGCCCGCCTGGCCGCGCAGCTGCCGGATGGATTCCACCAGGGTGAACAAGCCGTACATTCCGGGGTGGCAGAACGACAGGCCGCCACCGTTGGTGTTGACCGGCAGCGAGCCGCCCGGCGCGATCGCGCCGCTCGCGACGAACGGGCCGCCTTCACCCTTGCCGCAGAAGCCGAGGTCCTCGAGGAACATGATCGTGTTGATCGTGAAGGCGTCATAGAGGTTGACGACGTCGATGTCGGACGGACCCAGCCCGGCCTGGGCGAAGGCGCGCCGGCCCGACTCCTGCGCTGCGGATACGGTGAGATCGGCCAGTTGCGCGATTTCGCTGTGCCAGGTCGCCGAAGCCGCTCCGAGCAGCGCGACGGGGGTCTGCCTCAGGTCTTTGGCCCGGTCCGCCCGCGTCATCACCACGGCCGCGCCGCCATCGGTCACGAGGCAGCAATCGGCGACATGCAGCGGGTCGGCCACGAGCCGCGTGGCGAGAACATCCTCGATCGACAGCGGACCCTGGCGAAACGCTTCTGGGTTGAGGTTGGCCCACTGCCGGGCCGCGACCGCGACGGAGGCGAGCTGCTCCGAGGTCGTGCCGAACTCGTACATGTGCCGCGACGCCGCCAACGCGTAGGAGGCGACGGGGTTGTTCGGACGGTACGGAAGCTCAAACGGCGACGGCGCCTGCGCCGAGACCAGCTTGCCCGCGCCCGTGCGCTGGTTGGCGCCATAGCAGATCAGCGCGTAGTCGATCAGTCCGGCGTCCAGCGCCAACATCGCCCATTCGGCGTGGGTCAGGAAGGCCGAGCCACCGGTGCGGCTATTGTTGGTCATCCTGGGCCGGATGCCGAGGTATTCGGCGATCGTCAGCCCCGACAGGAAATCGGCGGGCAAGCAGATGAACAGACCGTCGATGTCCGACGTCTTCAACCCGGCATCGGCGATCGCCAGCCGGGCGGCCTCCGCCGCGATCTCGATCGGTGTGTAGCCGGGCGCTTCGCCGCATCCGAAGGTCGCGGCGCCGACGAACGCGGTCTTGCCGCGCAGCTGTGATCCGCGTGTCATTCTGCGCTATCCGGTTCGAAAACCAGGATTTTGCCGTCGTCCGGGCCATCGACGATCCTGGCGCGCACCCGCATGCCGATGAACACCTGCTCGGCTGGTATGGACTGCACGTGTGTCATCATGCGTGGTCCTTCATCTAGCTCGACAATCGCGATGCTTACATTCGGTTCAGGCGGCTTCATCCGCTTCACGGTCGTGGCGTAGACCGTGCCCAAGCCGCTCGGCTCGGCCCACTCGAGATCGTTTGCGCCGCTGCGCGGAGCGATCATTCGGGGGTAGAACACCCATTCGCCAGTGCTGGGGGAGTGTTGGATTAGGAATCTTCCTTCCGAGATATGCTGGAAATAGGTCGACGTGGGGGCGGGCTGGGTCAAACCGGCTCTCCTGCGTTGGAAGCGTGCTGCACGATCAATTGAAGACAGCCCGGCCACGGTCGAGTACGACCTTGTCACGCTCGAGAACGGTGCAACGGAAGAGCGTGCCCGTGGGCTCGATCCACATGTCGGTGCGCAAGGTTTCCCCCGGGAACACCGGCGCCGAGAAGCGGCAGGTGAGTTCGCGCAGCGCCCCGGCGTCGCCGTCGCCTGAAGCGGCAAGCAGCGCATGACCCGCAATCCCAAACGTGGCGAGACCATGCAGGATGGGGCGGGCGAAGCCGGCTGTCTCGGCGGCCGCAGGATCGGCGTGGAGCGGATTGAGATCTGCGGAAAGCCGATAGATCAGCGCAGCCTGCGGCAGGGTCGTCCGGTTTATCGACCTGTCGGGCAGCCGGTCCGGAATGGTGACTTCGGGCTGGGGCTTGCCGGTTGGCGGACCGCCGAACCCGCCATCTGCGCGGCAGAACATCGACATGACCTGGGTCGACTGCAGGGCGCCGGTCGCCTGATCGATCAGATCTCGCCGCACGCGCAGGATCGCGCCTCGGCCTTCACCCTTGTCGATGACTTCATCGACGGAATTGCGCGCGACCAGCGTACCTTCCGCCGGCAGCGGAGCGTGGATCGTCAGCGACTGCTCGCCATGGACGACATTGCGGAAACTGATGCCGGTGTCCGGGTCGCTGACCCAGAAGCCAGGGTGACCCAGCACCACCGCCATCGTCGGCAGCGCCTGCAGCCCCTTTTCGTAAACGAAGCGCAACTCACGGGGATCAACCGGGTTCGACCCCAGACCAACGCCCAGCGCATAAAGGATCGTGTCCCGCCACGTATAGCAATGCGTCTGGTCGGCGAATCTCCGCGCCATCAGTTTTGCGTAGTCGATCGCCATGCAACGCTCCTGCTCCGTTCGGGTTAGCAGGCTTAAATGGCAGGGCAACCAGCCGCCGCCCAAATTACGTATGTGTTGCAGCCAATCGGCGATCAGCCAGGGCTTCCACCCGGCAGACGGCCGCGGCGACGCCGCCCGCATCGATGCGTCGTGGAAGCGCGCTCACGTGGGGGCTGGTCATTGTCGCAGCCGCGATTCCTGCGATGTCCGCCTGGGTCGGTCGCTCGACTCCAAGCGCCGCAAGGGAGTCCGGCAGCCCGACCGCGGCCAGAAAGGCGGCAAGATCTTCAAGCTCGGCGTCGCACCGCTCCTCGGCCGCGAGATGGACGAGCGCCCCGTAGGCGACGTGTTCGCCATGCAACCGGTCCTTGGCTCCGCGCAGCGTCATCAGGCCGCGGGTGATGGAGTGGGCGATCGACAGCCCGCCGTTCTCGAAGCCCAGCGCGCTCAGCAGCACGCAGGCCTCTATGGTCGCTTCGAGCGCTTCGGTGATTTCGTGACGCTCCGCGTCGGCGATAGCGGCCTTGGCATGTTCCCGTAGCAGCCTGTAGGCGGCGTAGGCGATGGCGCGCCCTGCGTGGGTCGGTCGTGTGCCGTGCTTGGTAAGCCCTCCCGACGCCCAGCAGGCTTCCGCTTCGAAGGTTTTGGCGATCGCATCACCAACGCCGGCGCGCAGGAAGCGCGCGGGCGCCTGCGCGATCACCCGGCTATCGACCACCACCGCGGCCGGGTTGGTGGACATCTGATCCACCCGAACCAGGCGGTGCGCCGCGTCATACATCGCCACGCCGCGGCTCGCCGGACCGTCGGTGGAGGCGATCGTCGGCACGGTGATGACTGGCGCCGCCAGCCGCAGCGCCGTGGCTTTGCCGGCGTCGACCGCCTTGCCCCCGCCGACCGCTACGACGAGGTCGCACCCGGCGCTGCGGGCCGCCAGCGCCGCGGCGGCGTCGTCGGTCAGTTCGCCCGCGAACGGGATGATCGTGACCGGATGGGCAAAGCCCCGCTCGAGTTCTTCGCCAACAAGGGAGCGGACCTGCGCATCTATCACGATCACGGGGCTCTTGCCGATGCGCGCAGCGATCATCCCGACCTCGGCGAGGGCGCCCGGACCCTGCACGTAGAGCGGAGTGGATGCGAAGATGCGCGTCATCGCGCGAGCATCGTAGGTCGGCTGGCGCTCAATGTCCTGTAAACCTCGCCGGACGCTTTTCACGAAACGCCGCGATGCCCTCGGCATGATCGCTGGTCATGCTCAGCATCGGCTGCTGTTGCAGTTCGAGGGCGAGGGCTTCACTCAGGGGGGCCGGCCCCTGCGCGAAAGCGAACTTCATCGCGGCGATCGAGAGGGGCGCGACATCGCGATAGTCGCCGGCCTTCGCCAGAGCTGTGGCCAGCGCGTTCCCGGGTGGAACGAGCTGGTCGACGATCCCGATGCGGTGGGCCTCTTCGGCCGTCACCGGGCGACCGGTGAACAGGAGGTCACGCGCCAGCGTGCGACCGACGCGCTGTGGAAGCGACCAGATCAGACCGCAGTCGGCCGTCAAACCAATCTTCCCAAACGCTGCGCCGAAGCGCGCGCCCTCTCCGGCGACGACGAAATCGCAGGCCGCCGCGATCGACAGGCCGGCGCCGAACGCCACCCCCTCGACAGCCGCGATGACCGGCTTGGGCCCGCCAGCCACCAATTCGATCAAGCGGTGCAGCGGGATGAGGCGGCGGCGTGAGCGGGCCGGATCGGGATCCGCCGAAACGGCCAGTTGCCGGATATCCGAGCCGGCGGTGAAATTGCCTCCAGCGCCGGTGAGGACGATGGCGCGGATGCCCTGATCCGCCATCGCCGTCTCGAGGGCTTCCAGCAGGGCCGCACGCATCTCGTCGGACAAGGGATTGAGCCGCTCGGGGGCGTTCAACGTGAAGATGGCGACATCGTCGCGCGTCTCACGGCTTATTGAATCAGTCTGAAAACCCGTCATCGTTGCCCCCTTGGCGGGCCTTTAGTTATCCGCGAAGCCGGTGCTGAGGGACACATCCTCCCACTCGGCCAGGTTGGCCTCGACGCTCTTCAGCTTGTTCCGGAAGCCGCCGAGTGCGTCTGCCCCGAGCACGAGGCGCAAGGGCGGCTTTTCGGCGTCAATCGCCTGCAGGATCGCCCGCACAGCCTTGGCCGGGTCTCCAGGCATCTTGTCGCCAATGCCGGCCAGCGCCGATCGGGTCATGCCGGCGGGCGTGGAGTCATAGATTGGCAGCGGGTTGCGAGCGATCCGCTCGGAGCCCTTGAAGAATTTGGTTCGGAACCCGCCCGGCTCGACCAGCGTGACCCTGACGCCAAACGGCTGCAGTTCCGCGCCCAGCGCCTCGGTAAGCCCCTCGAGGCCATGCTTTGCGGCGCAGTAGGGCGCCATGCCGGGAAGTCCGACCAACCCTGCCATCGAAGACAGGTTGATGATGTGGCCTCGGCTTTCGCGCAAGGCGGGCAGCGCCGCCCGGGTCACATAGATGGCGCCGCCGAGATTGGTCTCGATTGCGTGGTCGATCTCGTCGTCGTCCAACTCCTCGAGCGCGCCAGCAAGGCCGTAGCCGGCGTTGTTGACGAGAACGTCCAGACCGCCAAGCTTTGCGACGCCTTCGGCCACGGCGCCGGGAATGCGCTTCCGATCAGTAACGTCAAGTATCACCGCATGCGCTCGTCCTGGAGCGAGCGAGGTGAATTCATCTGTCTGGCCCGGACTTCGCAGGGTGCCCACGACGGAATCTCCACGGGCGAAAGCCGCCTCGGCAAGCAGCCTTCCGAACCCGCTGGATACGCCGGTGATGAACCACCGCTTCTCGCCGCTCATCGCAACCCCCGCGTCAACCAGATCCGGCCGACACCATATTGTTGCGCGTGCAGCGTGAATAGCACCCTTCACGGCGTGCGGCGCTTATTACTCATGTGATCGTTGCGGTCTCGATCACGTTTTCGAGCGCGGAAATCTCCCGGCTTTCATTCCCGTAGGGGGTCACCTCGTCCCTTTCATCCATGTCCGAATTGGCCGCAGCGGGCCACGAAACGGTGCTGACCGCTTTCGCCTGCGCCACGCCTGTCGGTCGTTCGACCCGAAAACGGTCCAGCGGCGGCGCTTTTTTCGAACGCCCGTTGCGCAAAGGCCGATCAATTCCGATCAGCCCCCGCGGGTCGTCCACCCGCGGCGTACGTCAGGCGCGACGTCAGCCTGCGCTCGAGGAGCCCGCCGCCTTGCGCATTGCTTGCCCGACAGGAGCCCGCGGCTTGGCCGAGCGCGCATTGCGCGGTGGCGCTCGTTGGCGTCATTTCTAACGGGTATCGAAAAAAGATTTTTCGACTCGCGCGGTCGCGCTAAATGCATCAGGCAATCTCGATGGGAATCAAAATGGCGAGCGAAAAGAAGAGCGAAGCGACGCGCCAGCGTATCCACGCGGTCACCGCCGAGCTGTTCCATCGTAAAGGCTATCTCTCGACGTCGATGCGCGACATCGCAGCGGCCGCAGGAATGAAGTCGGGCAGCCTCTACTACTACTATGAATCGAAGGAGGCGCTTCTTGCCGCCATCCTCAATGAGGGCATCGACGAGACCATCGCCGCCCTGAAAGCCGCCCTGGCGGAGCTGCCACACGGCTCGAGCGTCCGCAGCAGGTTTAAGGCGGCCATGGTGACCGCTATGCGTCGGATTGCAAACTCCGGCGATATGGCGGTCGCGTCGTCACGCACCTTGGAGCTTCTTCGCGAGGCCGACTATGCCGAACAGGCGCGACATCGTCAGGCGTATAACCGCTTCTGGCGCGACCTGTTGGACGAAGGAAAGAAACGAGGAGAAATTCGGTCGTCGCTTTCGGATGTGTTCGCGTCCATGTGGGCCATCGGCGCGATGTCGTTCCTCACGGAGTGGTATGATCCCAATCGCAGCTCGATCGACGAAGTCGCCGAGGAGTTTGTCAAGCTTTTGTTTGACGGTATCACGGCGCGGAAGCGTCAGGCCGGCGCCGCATCCAAGACATCCTAGGTGAGCTCCCACGCTACGGTAAGTGGTCCGACCCTGGTGAGCGTTTCTGCGCCGCAAATCCGCGGCCGGTGTGCACGTCCTATTCTTGCGCGGGTCGCCATCACCTCTTCGTTCGCGAGCCGGGAGCGCTTCCTCCCCGTTTCTTTTGACAAGCGTAGATCCCTACGTTCCGGGCCGGCTTCTCAGCGCGGCAGGTGACTGGCGCCGTTGGGGGACAGGGGCGAGCAGCCGGCGATGCGCCCGCCTCACTCAAGCCGACAACGACGGCGCTACGGCCCGGCCTGGCCTAGGTTCTCCATCAACTATGTATGTGTTTTCCGCCGGCTCGCTGCGCGCGCCGGCGCCATGCGGCAAGAGCTCACGTTAGTCTCCCGCCAGGACCCGTTGCCGATGGGCGACGCCGTTTGACCTACCGTTTCTAACGTGCAATAGATTTAATAATCGTCCTGCCGCCGATTCCCAGGCACTGGGCGTATCAACATGGGAGGGGACCAATGAACGTTTCAGCACGAGCACTTTCGCTATTCGTCAGCGCGGCTGCCTGCGCAATCGCCGGCTCAAATCCGGCGCTCGCCCAGACCGCCGCCACTGCACCCAACACCGCCGCCACGCCAGGCGCTGAACCCTTTTCTCTCGGCGAGGTCGTTGTGACGGCCCGCCGATCCGTTGAGAACATCCAAAAGGTGCCGGTCGCTGTATCTGTTCTCAATGGGCAGGCCATCGAAAACCGCCGCATCATCGGCGCGCAGGACATCCAATACAACACGCCAAGCCTGGTCGTCACGTCAGATCCGCTGGGCGGCTCGACGGCGCCTGTGTTCCAATTGCGCGGTCAGGTGGCGACGCAAGGCTCCGATGATACAGTGGTCACCTATTTCGGAGATGTGCCGGTCAACTCGCGCGCATTCTCTGGCGGCATCTTTGATCTCGCTTCAATTCAGGTTATTCGCGGTCCGCAGGGAACGCTGTTTGGAAAGAACAGTACTGGCGGCGCCGTCATCTTCACCCCAGAAAAGGCCAGGGCCGACGCTTTCAGCGGCTTCGCGAACGCTACGATCGGGAATTATAGTTTGCGCCAAGTTTCTGGTGGCGTAAACATTCCGCTCATCCACGATAAGCTCGCGGTGCGTTTGTCGGGTGAGCTCGTCAAGCGGAATGGATTTGTCCGAAATCTGTCGGGTCCCGATGGAGCAGACAGGAATTACGGGGTATATCGCGCCTCCGTGGTGGCGACGCCCACAGATGACCTGCGGAACGAGACTGAATTCCAGTACTTCCATGGGCGGCAGCATCAAAATCCGCTTATTGCGGCGTCTCTCAGCATTCCGCTGATTACATTTATTGATGGCCCGGACATCGCTGCGCTGCTGCAGTCGCAGTTCAATCATCAACAACAGCTCGGCGTCAGGACGATCGACTATTCGTTCGGCAAGCAGAACGATGACAACGATGTCTACATCGGCACGAATGCGACGACATACGATCTCGGCGGCGTCACCCTGAAAAATATTGCTGGCTACGTCGATATGAGTCCGCGGGTCTGGTTGAGCCAGACGAGCCTCAATTGGCCTCTCGTCGACGTCCTTCAGAATAAGTATTACAATTCATTCAGCGATGAATTGCAGGCGTCCGGGCAGACGGATAGCCTGAAGTGGATCGTCGGTGGGTTCTATTCTAAGGAAAAGACTAAGACGCACCAGGAGGCGTATCTCTTCGCGCCGTTCCTCACGACGAAAACCGATTCGGTGGATCGATACACGTCGAAGGCGCTTTTCGCGCAAGGCACCTACGATTTCACCAAGCTGGGACTTGATGGGGTCAAGTTCACGGCCGGCCTCCGCCGCACGTGGGACAGCCGGGTGGGGGTCTTGAACGGAACCACCTTCTCGCCCCCTCCGCCGAGGGTCGCGCCACAGGTCAACAATCGGCGAGATTACGCCAACTGGAGTTGGACGCTCGGGCTCGACTGGCAGGTCAACTCGGACCTCCTGCTCTATGTCGCGAGCCGGCACAGCTATAAGGCCGGCGGCCTCAACCTGGTGTCCAATGTCGTTCCGCCAGCTCTGCAGACATATCTGCCGGAGAAATTGACGGACGTCGAGATCGGCGCAAAGACCACGGCGCACATCGGAGACGTCGTGGTTCGCTCCAACGTGGCGGCCTACCGTGGCTGGTACAAGAACATGCAATTCCAGCAGCTCGCCAACTGTGGGAACGTGGCCTCTTACGTTATCAATGCGGCGCAGGGGGCGCCAAAGGGAGCTGAATTCGAGACGGATGCGGCGATAACCCGTAATTTCCAGGTCGGCGGCTTCTACAATCTCACTCTCGGAAAGTTCGATAAGTTTCAGCTGCTTCAACCGCCCGGCTGTCGGACGATCGGGTTCGGTCAGAACCTGAATGGTGCAGATTTCGGGAACGTCTCGAAACACACTGTGGGCTTGAACGCGTCATACACGGTGCCGTTGCAGGCGCCTGATGAGGCAATCGTTATAAGCGGCAAATTCTATTGGCGTTCAAATCGCGTTGGGAGTTTGACCGAAGGGGTCAATTCAGCAGTCCCCGGGTACTCCTTGTTCGATGCGCGCGTCGATTACAACAATATCGGCGGCCGAAATATCAGTATGGGAGCATGGGTTCATAACTTGGGCAACAAGACGTACATTGCCTATCGTAATAACGTCTTAGGGTTGTCAGGATATGATAACCAAGCCTATGGAGATCCGCGGACTTACGGCGTGGATGTAAGGTACAAGTTCTAACGGTTGCCGGGCAGATTGCCCACATAGGCGCCGGGGATTTCCCCTTGAGGTGCGGTCTGACGACTCAGGGCCGCACCTCAGGATCCGGCGACTTCGCGCCCGATCGGCCCGAGCTGGCGGCGCTCGACGGCAAGGCGCTGCGGCGCAGCCACGACCGCGGCCTCGATAATCCGGCGCTGCACCTGGTCTCGGCCTTCGCCACCACCGCTTCGACGAGGCGCCCCGGGCAAGCCTGGAGCGCTTCACCGCGGGCGACAAAGGCCACGGCCGCATCGAACAGCGCGACGTCACCATAATCCGCGAGATCGACTGGCTCGGCGGCGACCGGCGCTTTCCCGGCGAACTGCGGCTGCCAGCTGGAACACCGACGACCTCGCCGCCGTCCTGGCAGCCAAGCCGCGTTAACTCGGGTTCAAAGCCCTGGCAGTAGGCGACGCTCGTTTGACGGATCGTTTCTAACGTGCACAAGGTAATAAAAAACTCGTCCAGCCGGAAGCATCCGGCCCGGGGCGTGAACACGGGAGGAAACGATGAACAGTTCGGTTCGTGTACTTTCGCTATTTGTCGGCGTGGCTACCTGTGCAATCGCCGGCTCAAACCCGGCCCTCGCTCAGACCGCCGCCACGCCACCGGGGCCCGGCGTGGTATCCCTCGGCGAGATCGTTGTGACGGCCCGCCGATCTGCTGAAAATCTTCAAAGGGTGCCGGTCGCGGTTTCTGTCCTCAATGGGCAAGAAATCGAAAATCGACGCATTACCGGCGCGCAGGACATCCAATACCACACGCCAAGCCTGGTGGTCTCAACAGATGCGCTCGGCGGCTCGACGGCGCCTGTGTTCCAATTGCGCGGTCAGGTGCCGACGCTAGGCACCGATGATACGGTGGTCACCTATTTCGGAGATGTGCCGGTCAACTCGCGCGCATTCTCCGGGGGCCTCTTTGATCTCGCTTCAATCCAGGTTATTCGCGGTCCGCAGGGAACGCTGTTTGGAAAGAACAGCACTGGCGGCGCCGTCGTCTTCACGCCGGAAAAGGCCAAGGCCGACGCCTTCAGCGGCTTCGCGAACGCTACGATTGGAAATTATAGTTTGCGCCAAGTCACTGGTGGCGTGAACATCCCGCTCATCCATGATAAGCTCGCAGTGCGTTTGTCGGGCGAGATCGTCAAGCGAAATGGGTTTGTCCGAAATCTGTCGGGTCGCGATGGAGCAGACAGAAATTACGGCGTATATCGCGCATCCGTAATGGCGACGCCCACCGAAGACCTTCGGAACGAAACTGAATTCCAATATTTCCATGGGCGGCAGTATCAAAACCCGCTCATCACCGCGGCCATCAGCGTTCCACTGATCACATTTATCGACGGTCCGGCCATCGCGGCATTGGTGCAGTCGCAGTTTAATCATCAACAACAGCTTGGCGTTAGGACGATCGACTACTCGTTCGGCAAGCAGAACGACGACAACGATGTCTACATCGGCACGAATACGACGACATACCATCTCGGCGGCGTCACCCTGAAAAATATCGCGGGCTACGTCGATATGAGTCCGCGAGTCTGGTTGAGCCAGACGAGCCTCAATTGGCCTCTCGTGGACGTCCTTCAAAATAAGTATTACAATACATTCAGCGATGAAATGCAGGCGTCTGGGGAGACGGATAGCCTGAAGTGGATCGTCGGTGGGTTCTATTCTAAGGAAAAGACCAAGACGCACCAGGAGGCGTACCTCTTTGCCCCGTTCCTCACGACGAAAACCGACTCGGTGGATCGATACACGTCGAAGGCGCTTTTCGCGCAAGGCACCTACGATTTCACCAAGCTGGGACTCGAGGGCGTCAAGTTCACGGCCGGCCTCCGCCGCACGTGGGACAGCCGGAAGGGGGTCTTAAACGCAACCACCTTCTTGCCCCCTCCGCCGACGGTTAACCCGGAGATCAACAATCGGAGAGATTACGCCAACTGGAGTTGGACGCTCGGGCTCGACTGGCAGGTCAACTCGGACCTCCTGCTCTATGTCGCGAGCCGGCACAGCTATAAGGCGGGCGGCCTCAACCTGGTGTCAACCTTGGAGCCGCCAGCTCTGCAGACATACCTGCCGGAGAAATTGACGGACCTCGAGATCGGCGCAAAGACCACGGCGCACATCGGAGACGTCGTGGTTCGCTCCAACGTGGCGGCCTACCGTGGCTGGTACAAGAACATGCAATTCGGGGAGCTCGCCAACTGCGGGCAAGTGGCCTCTTACGTGGTCAATGCGGCGCAAGGGACACCAAAGGGAGCTGAATTCGAGGCGGAAGCGGCGCTAACCCGTAACTTCCAAGTCGGTGGCTTCTACAATCTCACTCTCGGAAAGTTCGATAAGTTTCAGCTGATTCAACCTCCGGGCTGTCGGACGATCGGGTTCGGTCAGAACCTGAATGGTGCAGATTTTGGGAATATCTCGAAACACACTGTGGGCCTGAACGCGTCCTACACCGTGCCGTTGCAGGCGCCGAATGAGGCGATCGTTGTCAGCGGGAACTTCTATTGGCGCTCCAAGCGCGTCGGAAGTGCGACCGAAGGGACCAATTCAGCCATCCCGGGGTACTCGTTGTTCGACGCGCGCGTCGATTATAACAATATCGGCGGCCGAAATATCAGCATGGGTGCATGGGTTCATAACCTGGGCAACAAGACGTACATCGCCTATCGCAATAACGTCTTAGGGTTGTCGGGATATGATAACCAAGCCTATGGAGATCCGCGGACTTACGGCGTGGATATAAGGTATAAGTTCTAGCCGAGACCGGAATTTCGACTGATCACCAGGGCGCCGGAAGTTTATCTTGAGGTGCGGTCCAGCGACAACGACCGCATCTCAAGATACGGCATTGCGAGCTTGAACGAACCCGCTGGCGCGGCATCCGATGGGCGAGCGGGTTCGTTCAACCGAGCTTATAACGTCGCCACCTAAAGTATGGTGGGGATACCGCCACCTTCTACTCTGAGCGCGGCGCCTGTGGTGGCGGCGGCCTGCGGTGACGCAGCGTAGATGACCATATTGGCGACCTCTTCCGCAGTTGCGAGCCGACCCAACAATTGCGACGGACGATGCGTGGCGGCAATCTGTCGGTGCACCTCACTGATCGAGATATTCTGCTCGCGCGCCGTGTCCTGAATGGATTGCTCGACGTGCTCGGTCTGCGTGATTCCGACGATAATCGAGTTGGACGTGACGCCGGTGTTGCGGGCGACCTCCGCCAGCCCCCTGGCGACTGCGAGCACGGCCGTCTTACTCACGCCGTAATGAATGCGGTCCGCCGGCGTGGTGACGCCCGATTCGCTCGCAATAAACAGCAGGCGGCCCCAGTTCCGCTCCAGCATCTTGGGCATGTAGTGGCGCGCCAATCGGACGCCGCTCATGACGTTGGTCTCGAAAAGCCCGAACCATTCCTCATCGGAAATGTCGAAAAAATTGACGCGCTTGTAGGCGCCGAGATTGTTCACGAGGATGTCGGCGTCCTCTGCTTCCTGCACAAAGCGGTCGACATCCTCCTTGCGCGCGAGGTCGGCCGAAACGCCTTGAACCTTGCGGTCAGGGAATTGCCGCGAGAGCTGCTCGACGACGGCGCTGGTGACGTCGGCGCGGCGGCCGTTGACGACGACATCGGCGCCCGCATTCAGCAGGCCCTTCGCAATGGCGAGCCCGATGCCGCTCGTCGAGGCGCTGACCACCGCCTTACGACCGTTAAGTTCAATCTTCATATCCTACCTCCAATCTGCGTTCCGACGCTGCGCACCTTCGCGACAGGTATTCGGGCGCAGCATCTGCTATATCGCGCGATCCCAGGAGCAGCGGACCGGCGGCGCCAATGCTCGCTGCGAAGCGTTATCGTTGATCCTCGAGCGGGGGTGGCCAGCACGACGTATGCATGTTCGTGAGCGACTTTAGTCGTTACGCTTGCGCCTCGGCGTCGCGCATTCGCGGCTCTCTCTCTCACTGGGCGTTTCTCGCTTCTTCCCGGGCGACGGTCGAGGGCGACGGCCCCAGCCGAGCCGTCGCAGGTTCTACAACTGCCTCCGGTCGAGAAGATATTGGCCGATCTCCTCACGCAGTATGGCGAGATAACCGTCCTGATGCTCGCGGAGATGGCCCGTGAGGCCTGCAATTCCGATGACAAGCGGCTCTTCGTCGATAGACTGAGACAGCCGCATCGCAATCATGCCGCCGCCCTTCGTGATCGTATCGAAGGTGCACGCCCAACCTTGCTCGCGAACCGCGCTCACCTGTTCCATGAGCGTGGCGATGCAACTTCGTGGCGACTCCGGGCCGGCCTCCGCATTGGTGCGCAGCGCAATCCGCTTGACGTCGGAGTCGGGCAGGTCGGCCAGCAGCATGAGCCCTGTTCCCGACCGGATGAGCGGCCGCCGAGACCCTTTGACGACGAACAAACGGACCGGCTCGGTCGACTGGACGACATGAATGTATTCGGACCAGATGCGATTCCGGGTGGCTACCACCACCGCTTGCCGCGTGCGCGCGTTCACCCGCTGAAGCAGGCCCGTGAGCAGGCCATCGCTGATCATCGGGCCGTTGATCCAGTTGCCGAGCAGCGCGACCCGCGTGGTCGGGCTGAAGGCGCGGGTCTCGGGGTTGAAGTGCAAGTAGCCCATGACGACCATGCTGCGCAGCAGGGCGGACGCGCTCGACTGAGGCACGCCCAGCAGATCCGATACTTCAGAAACCAAGGCTTCCCGCCGTAGGACGTCGAACAACTCTAGGATCTTCAGGGCGCGATCGCACGACTTGACGACCCGGCCGGTTTCCGCCCCCTCTGAGCCGACGACGTTGGGTTCGCCCAGCGCCCGTGACAAGAGTCTGAGTTGCATGGTTCTCCCTATGGTTTCGAACTAGCATTCGGCAGTAAAAGCGTCAAGTGCGCCTCGGGCCGGCGGGAGGGGCTCCAGGTTGCGCGCCCGACGACCTCGGAGGCGGCTCACTCGGGCTGATGTGTAGGGCGCACCGTTAGACGTTAGCCGCTGACATCGGGCTCGATCGGGCCTTTGGACGCTAGTCGGCGCTCGGGGAGGACGCATCGCGAGCGCCTGGCGGCCGCGCGCTGTTCGAGGGACCGAGAGGCTGCTGGGGTGGGCGCCGCCGTGAAGGTGTTGGCAGCGGTGGCGCGATGGCAAGGCTTGCGAAGAGCGACGCGGACGCCCCTAGGTCAGGCGCCTTCCAATCATCAGCTCCAGCACTCGAACCGGCGCGGCGTCGGGAAGCGCCATAGCTTCGACCGGCATCAAGAAGGTCTGCTCAAGGGCGAACCGGCCACTGATCGCCGCGTGCGGAACAGCGTCGGTGAATGCTAACCAGGTCGCGCCGGGCGCGAAGGTCAGTTTCTGGCGCGGCGCTTCAGCCTGGTAGGCGTCGTCGGCTTTGGCGGCGTCGTGCAGCGCAAGCATCAGCGCGTCATAGGAGGTGCGCCGGCCCTTCGTGAGACCTGCGGCCTGCAGGAACCAGGCCGGTAATGCGGCTCTGTGACCTGACGCGATGCGCGGTAGAAAACGCGCGACGTGATCCGCGAAACACTCGCCAACGTGCCAGACGCGGGCCTCTCCCGCGGGATTGCAGTTGTGAAAGACGCGCAGGATCCGCCGTCCCTGGACTGGCTGCGAGGGGAAGGCGTCGACGTGCAGACGCCGGTCATCCTTTCGCGGGCTCATGGCGTGGTCGGCGGGACGATGGCGGAAGCTTGTTCTCCCGAAGGTAAGGGCAGGTGCGTAGCTAGGCAGCGCTTTGCGGACGAATTGCAGCGCCCAGCCGGCATAGTTCTCAAGCAAGGTAGCCAAGAGCGCCCGGCTGGGACCGTCGTCGCCGGCGCCCTTCAAGGCGCGTGTGCGCGGATCGTAGCTGATGCTCTTGGCCCTCCCGTCGCTGCTCTCCGCCAACCGGCACGGGTTGAGGCCAGCGCAGTCGAAAGGTCGATCCACAAGCGTCGCCACCGCGCCGATCTCGAGGCGACGCCGCAGATCATCGTCCCCAAGAAGCGCGATGTCTCGGGTTATGAGCGATCCCGATAACTGACTCTGGACCGTATTCATCCGGTAAGGTTGATCATGGCGCCGGGCGTTTGTCTGCCCAGAAACGGACGGTGCGCGCCCGTTGACATTCGGTTGTCGCCTGCTCCGTCTGGACGGGGGAGGGCGATGGGCCGCCTGAGCAGCCGAGTTCATTGACTGCCCGCTGCGTGGCGCCTAAACGTCCATGCAAATCACGCGGGGCGCGCATGTGAGCGTCTTTGGTGGGGCGAAGACTTTGATGACGTCCCTGTCGGCCAATTTGCCATCCCATCCGAGCGGGCACGCGCGGCGCTTTCCCGATAAGCCGGCTTACATCATGGAGCCGTCCGGGACGGTCGTGACCTATCGCGAGCTGGAGGAACGCTCGAACCGCGCGGCCCACCTGTTTCGGCGGGAAGGCCTTCGGGCCGATGACGGCGTAGTGCTGCTCCTCGAGAACAACGAGCGGTTCTTCGAGCTGATCTGGGGCGCGCAGCGCTCGGGGCTGCGCTACACCTGTGCGTCGCCAAAGCTCTCACCTGCGGAGGTTGAATACATTTTACGCGACTGCGGCGCGAAGCTGCTGGTCACATCGTCGGCGATCATAATCGCCGACGAACTGCCGTCCCTGCTGCCAGACGTGATGCTCTACAATATCGACGGGGCGCGGCCTGGGTTTCGTAGCTACGAGGCGGCCGTATCATCACTACCGACGAGTCCGATCCCGGATCAGAGCGCCGGTGTGGACATGCTCTACTCGTCCGGCACGACAGGCAGGCCGAAGGGCATACGTCGTCCAATCGATCCGAGCGCCGCTTTTGACGCCCCGGATCGCAGTGTGGAGATGTTGCGCGGCCTCTACGACGTGAACGAGACGGCCGTCTATCTTTCACCCGCGCCGCTTTACCACGCTGCGCCGTTAGCCTGGTGCGCCGGGATCATGCGCCTGGGGGGCACGGTCGTGATCATGGAGCGCTTTGACCCGGAGCTTGCGCTCGCCCTCATACAGAAGCACCGGATCAGCGTCGCCCAATTCGTGCCGACCCATTTCATCCGCATGCTCAAGCTGCCGCAGGCGGTGCGCAGCAAATACGACCTCTCCTCGATCGAGAAAGCGGTGCACGCCGCCGCGCCGTGTCCGATCCCCACGAAGCAGGCCATGATCGATTGGTGGGGTCCTGTGCTTTACGAATACTACTCCGGTACGGAGGCCGCGGGCCTCACGCTGATCACCTCGGCGGAATGGCTGAAGAAGAAGGGTTCTGTCGGCCGCGCGTTCTGGGGACAGATCCGCATCTGTGGCGAAAATGGCGAACCTTTGCCGACGGGCGAAGTCGGCGATGTTTACTTCGTGAGCGACTACGAGTTCGCCTATCACAACGACCCGGCGAAGACGGCATCAGTCCGTAACAAATACGGTTGGAGCACGATGGGGGACGTCGGTCGTCTGGACGAGGATGGCTATCTTTACCTCACGGATCGAAGGAGCTTCATGATCATCTCTGGCGGAGTCAATATCTACCCGCAGGAGATTGAAAATCTGATCATTCAGCACCCAAAGGTAGCCGACGTCGCAGTGATTGGTGCGCCGGACAACGAAATGGGAGAAAGGGTGGTCGCCATAGTGCAGCCGGCGACCGGGGTCGTGGGCGACGCCGCGCTCGGAGAAGAGATTGTCGCCTTTGCGCGCCAGCATCTCTCACACGTCAAGGCGCCGCGACAGGTCGACTTCATGGACGAGCTCCCTAGACAGGACAACGGGAAGCTCTACAAGCGGCTGCTGCGCGACCGCTATTGGGCCGGGCGCACGCTCGTCAGCTGACGCCGCAGGTGAGCTCGCCGCAACGCTGGTGCGTCGAGGCCTCCTCGCTTCAGCGTTGGTCGGCCGTCGAGAAAGCGCAAGCGCGCCGTGATCGTCCAGAATCGATCGAACGCAAGCGCCGGATTGGCGAACTTTCCATTGACCTCCAACTCGCCGCATCCTTAAACCGAACGGCCGATTGGTCGAACTTGTGGCCCACGACTTTCATGGCCGATCTCATCCTCCCTTTCGACCATGTGACTGGACCGGCCGAGCTCACTGCAGCTCGGCCGGTCGCTCTTTCTCTATTTCTGTCAAGGGCCTCGCTGCGACCTCTGTATGCGCCGCGCGAATTCTCGAAGCCTTATGTCGCGGCTCCCCCGCCGCAGCCCAGGATCGTCTCGGCAGGTCGATTTCAGACTTCAGCGCACGCCGTTCAGAAAGACGTCCCAGGCCGCTTCGAAATAGGCGTCTCGTTCAGCGGCGTTCGCAAAGGCGGAGCGTCCAAGCAAGGCGCGTTGGACTGGCCACCCGGTGACCAAGCTGGCCAGCATCGCGTGGGCCATTTCGACATCCATCCGCCGGATCTGGCCCTGGTCCCTAGCCGCCTGCAGTAGAGAGATAAGCAGGGCCTCGAACGGCGCCATGCAGTCATTGAGCACCCGTTCCCCCAGTTCGGGAAATCGCCCGACCTCGGCCACCAGGGTGCGGTGCAACCGGACCATGTCGCGCCTCAGCACAAAGTCGAGGAACTGGCGGGAGGCCTCCTTCAGGGCCTCGAGCGGGCCAACGTCCGCAGCCTCAACCGCTGCGGCCGTGGCCAGTAGCGGCCGGACCTGCTGATCGATCACCGCGATGAACAAGCCCTCTTTGGAGCCGAAGCGGCGATAGAGGGTCTGTTTGCCCGCCCCCGCGGCCGTGGCGACCTGTTCGATGGACGTGGCGGCGTAGCCCTGCCCGATGAAGAGAGCGGCGGCCACCTCGACGATATGACGCATCAGCTCTTCCGACGCGTGGTGGTCGGGTCTGCCAGAACGGCGGGCCGGTTCGGCGCTCATGTCTCTCCTCCCTTTTTGTTGCAGCGCAGCAACACATTTTTACATCGCAACGCCTTGATCCAGTCTCACCCCGCCTATAAGTGAACGAGACCGTCTCGTACAATATAGGTGCGCCCCCATGAATAGTCCATCCTTCGTCGAAGCCGAACTTGAAGGCCAGCAGGGGGAAGCGGACGCACGGCCCTCGGCGTGGCGGAGCAAGCCGGTGCGCTTGGCTCTTGCGGTTGTCGCGCTGACGGTCCTCGGCGGCGGCGTTGCGGCGGGCGCCGAATGGTGGATGCACGGCCGTTTCGTCGTGAGCACCAACGACGCCTTTCTTCAGGCGGACCAGGTGAGCGTCGCGCCCCGGGTCGCCGGGTACGTCGAAGAGGTTTTCGTCGCCGATAATCAGGCGGTGGTTCCGGGCCAGCCGCTGGCGCGGATCGACGCGCGCAATCCCGAGGCTCGAATGGACCAGGCCAAGGCCCAGATCGACCAGGGCAAGGCGGCGATCCGGCAAGCCGAAACGCAGATCGAGGGCCAGCGCGCCCAGATCGCGCAGGCCGAGGCCCAAGCCGCCGGGGCCCGCGCCGCGGCGACCTACGCCCAGGCTCAGGTCGACCGCTACGCCCCCCTTGTCGCCAGCGGGGTGGAGACCGCCGAGCATCTCGACCAGCTGCGCCAGAGCCGCGACCAATCGGCCGCCCAGGCCAAGGCCGCCGCGGCCCAGGTCCTGGCGGCGCGGCGGCAGGTCGACACGCTCAAGGCCCAGATCGGCGTGGCCCAGGCCCAGATGGAGCAGGCGCAGGCGCAGGCGCGGCAGGCGCAGACAGACGTCGAGGCCGTGATCGTCCGCGCCAGCATCGCCGGCCGCATCGGTGACCGCACTGTGCGTCCTGGCCAATATGTGCAGCCGGGCACGCGCTTGATGAGCGTGGTGCCGGTGCAGGCGATCTATCTGACCGCCAACTTCAAGGAGACGCAGATCGGACGCATGCGACCGGGCCAGCCGGTCGAGGTCAAGGTCGACGCCCTGGGGGGGCGGACGATCAGAGGCGTGGTCGACAGCTTCGCCCCTGGCACCGGCGCCCAGTTCGCCCTGCTTCCCCCAAACAACGCCACCGGCAACTTCACCAAGATCGTGCAGCGGGTGCCGGTGCGGATCCGGGTCGATACGCCGCCAGAGTTGCGTCCCGTGCTGCTGCCTGGCCTGTCGGTCGCGGTCGCGGTCGACACGCGCGCTCGCGCCAACGCCGCCGACGAAGCGAGCCGCACCGTGAGGGCCGGCTGATGGGCGCGCCAGCATCGGAGGAACGGGCCGACCTTGGCGCCTGGCTGGCGGTCGCGGGGGGCACCGTCGGGGCCCTCATGGCGACGCTCGACACCTCGATCATCAATGCGGCCCTGCCCACAATCCAGGGCGAGATCGGCGCCAGCGGATCCGAGGGGACCTGGATCTCCACCGCCTATCTGGTGGCGGAGATCGTGATGATCCCCATGGCGGGCTGGTTCGAGAAAATCTTCGGGCTGCGCACCTTCCTGCTGATCGTCACCGTCCTCTTCACGATCTTTTCCATGCTGTGCGGCGTCGCCCACGACCTGAACCTGATGATCGTCGGGCGAGTGGGGCAAGGCTTCACAGGCGGCGCCATGATCCCGACGGCCCTCTCGATCGTCGCCACCCGGTTGCCGGCGCGCGAACAACCGATCGGCGTGGCGCTGTTCGGCGTGACCGCGGTGCTCGGACCCATCCTTGGACCTGTGCTGGGCGGCTGGCTGACGGAGAACGTCAGCTGGCACTACGCCTTCTTCCTCAATGTGCCGATCGGCATCGGCCTCCTCGCCCTGCTCGTGCTGGGCCTGCGCGGCCAGAAAACCCGTTGGGGGATGTTCGCGGAGGCCGACGTGCTAGGGCTTCTCGGCCTCCTGCTCGGCCTTGGCGGATTGACCATCGTGCTCGAGGACGGGCAGCGCGACCGCTGGTTCGAGTCCGAGCAGATCTGCATCCTGAGCCTCGTCTCGCTGTTCGGTTTCGTGCTGCTGGCAGCCGGCCAATTCGTCGCCAAGCGGCCGGTGATCCGCCTGTCGATTCTGTTCCAGCGCAGTTTTGGCGGCGTCTTCCTGCTGAGCCTGATGCTCGGTGCGGCGCTCTACGGCATGCTCTACATCATCCCCCAGTTCCTGGCCCAGGTGGCGGGCTACAACGCCGAGCAGGCGGGGAACGTGGCCATGATCAGCGGCGTGCCGACGATCATCATGCTGACGGTCTTCCCGATACTGGTGCGTTGGATCGATCTGCGCCTGGCGGTCGCCTTCGGCCTGCTTCTCTTCGGCGCGAGCTGCTTTCTCGATGCCGGATTGACCGCAGATGCCGCCGGTCCCCAGTTCTTCGGGAGCCAGGTCGTGCGCGGCTTCGCCCAGTTCTTTTCGATGCTGTTTCTGAACCAGGCGGCGACCAGCGCGGTGGCGCACGAGCTGGCCGAGGACGCCTCGGGCCTGTTCAACGCCGCCCGCAATCTCGGAGGCTCGATCGGTCTGGCTGTCATCGGCGCTCTCCAGGAACAGCGGACCAGTTTCCACGCGTCACGGATCGCCGAGTCCCTGAGCGCCAACAGCGTGATCGGCCAGGACGCGATCGCCAGCCAGGGCCTGGCCCACATTGACCAGCAGATTCACAGCCAGGCCGTGGTGATGGCCTTTTCCGACCTCTACTGGGTGTTCGGCATCGGCCTCGTGCTGATGATCCCGCTCGTCCTTCTCCTCAAGCCGCTGCCCAAGGGAGCGAGCGTCTCGCTCGCCGCGTAACACCATGACCTCTTCGCCTCTCAAGCTCGCCGTCCTCCTGGCCGGCGCGGCCCTCCTGGCCGGCTGCGCAAGCGTGGGACCCGACTACCCCGGCCCTCCCGCCGCCGCGCCCAAAGCCGCCGCGGCCGCCGCTTTCAATCGCGCCGCGGTCGCCGGCGCCAGCCCGGTCTCGCCGCCCGCCCGCTGGTGGGACAGCCTGAACGACCCGCTCTTGAGCCACTTCATCGATCAGGCGCTCGCGCAAAGTCCGACAATCGACGCCGCCCAGGCGAGGGTGAGGGGCGCCAGAGCCAGCCTGCGCGAGAGCCGAACCAAGCTCTTGCCGACCGGCGGCGCCAACGCGAGGGAGATCAGCGCGCGCCTCCCGGTCGGAGCCTTGAGCGCTCTGACCGACCGGACGAACGGCGGCGGCGGGGTGAAGACGGTCGACCTTTACAACGCCGACTTCGACGCCAGCTGGGAAATCGACGTCTTCGGCGGCGCCCGGCGCGGCGTCGAGGCGGCGGCCGCGCGCGCGGCCGCACAGCAAGCCGCCTTGGAGGACGTTCAGGTCGAGCTCGCGGCCGAGACCGCGCAGGTATATGTGGATCTGCGCGACGCCCAGGCCCGACTGGCCCTGGCACGGGAGGATCTCGCGGTCGAAGCGCGTGTGTTGGACCTGGTGCGTGAGCGACAGGCGCACGGCGTAGCCGCCGCGGGCGACGTAGAGCGGGCGGAGACCGACCTTTACCAGACCCAAGCGCAGATCGCGCCACTGCAGAGCCGCATCGACCAGCTACGCGACCAGCTCGCGGTTCTGACCGGCGAGGAGCCGGGCGCGTTGGACGGGGCCTTGGCCGAGGCGAGACCCGTTCCAACCCCGCCGGCGACGACGCTCGTCGGCGATCCAGCTTCGCTGCTGCGCCGCCGGCCCGACATCCGTGAAGCCGAGCGGCGTCTCGCCGCCAGCAACGCCCAAATCGGCCAGAACGTCGCCCAGTATTTTCCGCGCGTGCAGCTGATCGGGGACATTGGGTTCACGGCCACGGAGCCTGGCCAGGTGTTCCGCCATTCGAACTTCAGCGCGCTCGGCGGCCCGTCCCTGTCGTGGGGCATTCTGAATTTCCCGCGCATCGCGGCCGAGGTCGGCGAAGCCAGGGCCGGACGCGACGAGGCGGCCGCGCAGTATCGGAGGACGGTCCTTGCGGCCTTGCAGGACGCCGAGGCTTCGCTCAGCCGTTATGGCGGCCAGCGCGAGAGCCTCGCCGCCTTGGCGCTGGCCGAGACCTCCGCCAGGCGTGCGGCCGAGGCTACGCGGCTGCGTTACCAGGCCGGAACCGCCGCCTTGATCGACCTCCTGGACGCCCAGCGGCAGGCGATCCACGCACGGCAGGCCCTCGCCCAGGGCCAGGCTGGGCTGACCGACAACTTCATCGCCCTGCAAAAAAGCCTCGGCCTCGGTTGGCTGGCCTGAGGCGGCCCGCCTTGCCAAGCTGCGGACACGGTGCTTTCTTGACCTCCAAGGCCACGCGCAAGACGCGGCCGGAACGGTTGAGGAAGCGCCTATGTCTTTGCTTGCGGGTATCGGTGCGGCGATCGCGGGCCTGCTAGGAGCCTGGATCCGGGGCTGTTATCTGCACGGCCGTCCCCACTCGGCTGGCCGCCAACGATCGCGGCCTTGAGTTCGAGCGGTTTTGTGGCGCAATGTGCGGACAGGAGCTGTCGCGAAGATTGGGCCGACGGCGGGATGGTCATCAGGCGGTCAAGAGCGGCGCGGCCGCCACGGCGAGCGGTGTCGGCAAATTTTAAGCTTCCCCTGCAGTCGCCAGATAAACTTGGATCAGACGCGTAACTTCCTCGACTAAGGTGTCGCGCGGAAGGTAGTCAGGGCGCTCGTCGAAATATCCACCGATCAGGCCGACAAAACATTGTTGCATTATATAGCTTTTAATTCGCAATACAGCGCGGTCCGCCTCAGAAAAATGGTGCGCCAAGTATGTGGTGGTGAGTTGCTGAACTAAAAGATCAAATGTCGCGCTGTAAGTCGCCGCGCGCAATCCGGGCGCCTCCGTGGGCAGCTTCAGGAGGATGTAGCGATCTTTTTCGAAGAGGTCGATCACCACCGAAACGCAACCTCTGATCGCTTCATCGAGCGGCGCGTCGAAAAAGCCGATTCCGTGGCGCCGGATGGCGGCCGCGAGGCGCATGCTAGCCGCTTCGTAGAGCGCAAAGGCGATGGCTTCGCGGTTGCTGAAGTACTGGTAGATCGAACCGACGCTGATGTGCGCGGCCTCAGCGATCCGGTTGGTGCTTACGTTGCCGTAGCCTTCTCGCTCGAACAGCGCGCCGGCGGTCGCCAGAATTTGCTCGACGAGAATCCGGGAACGCATTTGCCGCGGCGCTTTGCGCCGGCCTGCGGGCGCCGTCTGTTCATCCATGGCCGGCCTCTGAGCGACAATACGAGTATAATATGAGCAAGTTCTCAGGTATGCCAAGCTCCTATCGGCCGAGTTCGCCGCATGCGGTCGAAAGCGCGGCGCCGAGACGGCTAAGGTGGCGACTCAGATGGATGAAGAGGCGCGCGCGACTGTCCCGGATGGCCTGCTGCAGGACAAAGTCATAATCAGCACCCGGGCGAGCCATGGCGCGGGCTTGGGCAGCTCTAACATCCTGAAAAGTCGAGGGTGGAAAAATGCAAACGTCTGATCGTGGTCCCTTGACCAAGGATTTTCCACTTTGGGGCATCTTGCCGCCTGGAACCGAGCCCTACAAACTTATCGAGAACCTGCGGCAAGGCGACGAGATCTTCTACGCGCCCAATAGTCATAACAGCGGATCGGGCACGTGGGTGTTCACACGGTATCGCCACATCAAGGAGCTCTACACGCGGACCAAGGAACTCTCCGTTCAGGGACAGACCGGGGTGGGCGCGCTGCTCGGCGAGGCGATGCGCATGGTTCCAACCGAAGCTGACGCCCCGGATCATTTGGGCTATCGCGGGGTGCTTCGCCCGTTCTTTTCTTACACCTCTCTCGAGGCGCTGACGCCTTCGATGCGGCGCCTCTCGGATGATCTGGTCGAGGCCGTGCGCCCGCAGGCTGGGTGTGAGTTCATGGCCGACTATGCTCGGAAGTTTCCAGTCGGGGTGTTCTTGAGGCTGATGGGGCTCCCGCTCGAAGACATCGACTTGCTGAACGGGTTTGCCACGACGATCACCTACCATCCGGATCCAGCGGAGAAGGGCCGCGCCTTGTCCGCGATCAAGCAATATCTCGAGGGGCAGATCAAGATCGCGGAGGCGGCGCCCCGCGACGACCTCATCTCCACCATCGTCAAGGCGCGTATCGACGGGAGGTCGATCACCGCAGAAGAGAAATTTTCTCTCGCCTTCAATGTCTGGGTTGGCGGAATGGACACAGTGGCCGCATCGCTCGGCTGGGACTTCCGCTATCTAGCGATGAATTCCGCGCTGCAAAATCGACTGCGGGCGGACCGGTCGCTAATTCCGGCGGCCGTGGAAGAACTGATTCGCGCATATTCGGTCGTGAGCAGTTCGCGAACGGCGCTCGAAGACTTCGAAGTCGAGGGTATCACGATCCGAAAAGGAGATATGATCACCCTTGCTACTGAATTGGCCAACCGTGACCCCGATGAATTCCCTAACCCTGATAAGGTTGATATCGATCGGCCGGCAAGCCATCTGGGTTTCGGATATGGAATACATCACTGCTTGGGCGCTCCTTTGGCGCGCCGTGAACTGGGGATCGCCATAAATAGCTGGTTCGACCTCATTCCCCCGTTTCATCTGGTCGGAGACCCCAATGACGGAATGCCGACTTGGGCCGGGAATATCTTGTCGCCCGAGAGATTGAACATCGCCTGGTGACAGGCAGTCCCCGCAGGACGCGCGCGGTTAAACGAAAGCAATATATCATGCAGATTAACAGTTGGTCCGCCAGCTGCGGCCGGGAACAGTCGGCGTGAATGGCGGTGACCCGCTCACTTACAACGCCCCATTCGGCGGCCTCGGTTTGAGCGGCTATGGGAAAGAAGGGGGTAAGGCGGGGATCGACGAGTTCCTCCACCTCAAGACCGTACTGGTTCGCTGAGGCGACCGCGACCTTGCACATCCTGCGGAATGCGGGCCACCGCCACACCTTCGCATCGACCAGAATGGCGATGATTGATCGCTCGACGGCTGGCTGCGGGGGCTGCCGGCGTGATTGTCCCTGGCCGGAGCGGGATCATCAGCCAGGACGGCCCGCGGCCGATCATTTGATCGCCAGGGGCGTCACAGGGGTGCCGACGCCGCCCACCACCTTCAGGGGCGGCGCGGTCAAGAAGCATGTCCAGATTCCATCCGATGCGCAGTCCTGGCAAAGTGCTTCGAAGTCGAAAATCTCGCCCAGCGTCATGCCCATGTCGCGGATCGCGATGCAGTGAAAGGGCAAGGCCATATTCGCCGTTATCGGAGCAAGATATTCGACGCTCCAGTTGTCGCAGGCCACCGCGGCCACTTCCCGGCGATGGAGCCACTCGGCCGTCCTGAAATGAAGGCCAGGATTGCCGTTCCAGTACGCGGCGACGGAAGCGTCAACCGTGTAATTGCGGATCCAGCCTGTACGTATCAGAAGAATATCGCCCGACTGTACACGCACGCCCTGGCGCGCCTCGGCGCTCTCCAGGTGGCTGTCCTCGATCACGAAATCACCGGGCAAGCGATCCACCCCCTGGGATCCTGCGATGTCCAGCAATATGCCTCGGCCGGCAATTCCCTTTTCGGCGACCTGATGAATGGAAAGTTCGCGAGATCCTCCCCGGCTGGTGATCGAGCTGGAATGCACGCCGTTATACATCAGGCCGTCATAACCGACGTGCCCGAGACCATCCCACTGCGTGGCGGCCTGCAGCGGCATGATTATGCAGTCGTCCGACACCTCCAGGCCGTCTTCGCGGGACGCCATGTCGGCGGGCGTCGCAACCATGAAGTGTTGCGGGTTGTTTCTGAAGCCGCCGGGTTGGATGCCATCGTTTCGCAGCGGGACCGCGAGGTCGAAGATGATTCCGCGGCGGATATTGGCTGCGGCGGCGACGAGGCGATCGGGCGTGATGTAGTTCAGCGTGCCGAGGCGATCGTGCGGCCCCCATTTTCCCCAATTGCTCAACTGTCGGCCCAACGACTTAAACTCTTCCGTAAGATTACGCTCGTGTGTGCATTGAGTCATGGTGGCGCTCCTCGACAGGATCGGCGGCTGCGCGGGTGATTGTGGCATGCCCTCGGTAAGCTCGTGAACGGGTAAGGCTTGGGCGCTAGCGGGCGGATCAGGGTTCACTTGGGTCGGAGGCCGAGCATGGGATCGCCACCGCTTCACGCTAGGCCACGCGTCCCGGCCGTCAACCCCGGCCTCGATCTCGAAGCAATCGGGTGGAGAGGTTCTCCAGTCAATTCATGCACGTAGCGGCGTAGACGTATTTGCGTGACCCACGAGGGCCAACGACCCGGCCGTCGTGAAACTTGCCGCCTGAGGCGCCCGTGGCGGTGCGCGAAGCCGTGACGTCTGCCGTGTCGGATGTGGTCCGACTGGGACGCCGCAGGATCTGGTTATTAAGAGTGTAATTCATTCCAGCTCGAGTTTCGGAAATCGACACCCGCCCATTACCCTGGGTCGGCATCCAGCCGCCCACTCCGTTTGCGTGATCATGGTGGGCGCGATCAATCGCTGGCGAAGAGGAGAACGGGATGGCGAGGAAGCGTGTGGTCGTGTGGGGTACCGGGCCGATCGGGATGCCGGGCCTGCGGGCCTTGATCGATCATCCCGAATACGAGCTCGTGGGGCTGCATGCCTGGTCGCCGGACAAGGTGGGGCGCGATGCGGGCGAGATCGCGGGGATGCGCCAGACAGGGATCATCGCGACCGATGACGTCGCCGCGTTGCTGGCGCTCAAGGCGGACTGCCTGGTCTATCAGGGTAACTATGCGCATCGCGAGGCGCGGTGCGTGGCGGACGTGGTTCCGTTCCTGGAGGCCGGCACGAACTGCGTGACGCCGGCGCTGATGGACCTGATCGCGCCGCGCTACGGCCGCCAGCAGTTCGTCGAACCAATCGCAGCGGCCTGCGCAAACGGGCGCTCGTCAATTTTCTGCGGCGGCACCGACCCAGGCTATATGACGATCGGCCACTTGTTCTCGCTGCTTTCGGGGGCGGGCCAGATTGAGTGTGTCAAGGTGGCTGAAATCGCCGACCTGCAAAAATATGCGGGGGTCGATTCTATGGCCCAATATGGCTTCAACATGCCGCTCGACCATTTGCCCGAGATGTACACCGACGATGTCGGGCGCGCTTGGCACGAAAGCACGCTTTGGGGCATCGCCGACTACCTTGGGGTCAAGCTCGACGAGATTACCTCGAGCTGGGAGACCGCTGGGCTGGACTACGGGTTCCAGGCGGCGTTCGGCGAGATCAAGCCCGGCTACACCTCGGCCATACGCTGGACAATGACCGGCGTGTACAAGGGCAAGCCGCTGATCGTCTACCGCAAGATCGAGCGGATCCATCGCGATGCAGGACCCGAGTTCGAGCAGCCGATGAAGGATGCCGAATGCGGGTACCAGATCACGATCACCGGCGCGCCAAGCTACCACACGGAGATGGCGCTCGGTCTCTACGATGGCTGCTCCGTCACCGCGCTCCACCCGATTAACGCGATCAACGTCGTTTGCAACGCACCACCCGGCATCTACGGACAACTCGATCTGCCGATCTTCTACTCCAAGAACATCGTGCGCTGACTGGGCTGAGCCACATGTCTCGACTTTTCCGAGGAGCGACAGGCGATGACGAGGTTATCCGGCAAGGTGGCGCTCGTGACCGGCGCCGGACGCGGAATCGGCCGCGAGATTGCTGAGCTGTTCGCGGTAGAAGGCGCTTCGGTCGCGGTGGTTTCACGCACCGCTGAAAACGTCGAGGCCGTTGTCGCGTCCATTCGCCAGGCTGGCGGAAATGCAGAGGGTTTCGTCTGCGACATAGGCAGCCTCGACCAGGTCGAACGCTGCGTTGAAGCGGTCATCGGAAGGTTCGGTGAAGTGAACGTCCTGGTGAACAACGCCCACGATACGAGAGACATAAGCGCGCGGGTGGTCGATGTCACGCCTGACCAGGTCGCCACTCAGATGGCCGGGACATTGGCGGCTCTGCGCTTCATGCAACTGTGCCAACCCGGCATGGTCGTGCGAGGCGAGGGCAGGATTATCAACATGGGCTCGGCGGCTGGAGTCGCGGGCGTCGCGTTCTATTCGCCCTACGCCATGGCGAAAGAAGCGATCCGGGCGCTTACGCGCTGCGCCGCCCGGGAATGGGGGGCCGATGGCATCACCGTCAACGCGATCTGTCCGATGGCGCTCACGGAGCCTTTGCAATACGCGCTGGACCGGGGCCTTGCACCTGCGCCGCGCGCGGCCCTCGGCCGCTACGGCTCTCCGAAGGATGACATAGCGCCCGTCGCCTTGTTCCTGGCCAGCGATGATAGCCGGTTTTTGACCGGTCACACCTTCATGGCTGACGGCGGATTGTGGATCGACGCCGGACGATGATGATGCAGGCCCGTCATGTCGCATAAGGGCGCGGCAGAAGGATAACAGATGCAAACGCCATTCTCGGGAACCCCATCCGACGCCTGTCCAGCCATCCTGGCGACCGGAAATACCGACGCCAGCTTGATCTTCCTGTCGCTGTCGAAACGCGAGCCAGCCGGCAAGGACGTCGAATATCTGAGGTGGCACACAATGGATCACCGGCCCGAGCAGCACCGGATCGCCGGCCTGCGTCACTCGATGCGGGTCGTATCGACACGCGCGTGCCGCGCCGCGCGCGCAGCAAGTTCGCCGGAATTCGACGGCGTCGACCACGTCATCGCCTACATGTTCACCGGACCTGCCTCTATCCCGTCGTTCCATGCGCTCTATGTCGCCTTGTGCGACAATGGACGGTTCGAGCCGAAGCTGCCGCCGGTCGGTTTCCTCGTCGGGGACTGCGCCGGCAGGATCGCTGCGCCCAGGGTCGTCGCCGGCGCCGATGTCATCCCGTGGCGGCCGACGCTAGGCGCCTATCTCATCATCGAGGAAGGGGCTCAGCCGCCACACGATCTGATCGATACGCCGGGCGTAGCCGGGGTGTGGTGGTTTGGCGGCATCGATTTTCCAGCCCCCTTCGAAGGCTCCGCGCAAGGCCGGCAAGTCACGGTCTGCTACCTTGACGATGATCCTGTCGCGACGGCCGAGGCGTTGCGCCCCACGCTCGAAGCGCGCTGGGCCGGGGGCGCGGTGAAGGCGCTCTTCGCCGCCCCGTTCCACACGCTCGTGCCATTCGAGTGGTCACGCTACTTGCCCTAACGGGTCTCGGCTTTCCGCGCAGGAGCGAGGGATCATGTACAAGTCGATCTATCTTATCCGTCGAAATCCGGCGCTCAGCCCCGAGCAGTTCCGGGAACGATGGAAGCAGCATTCCGCTCTGACCGGGACGACGCAGCGGATCCGCCCGTATTTCACCCAGGTCGTGCAGTGCGCGCGCTCCGATTACGCGGGCCCTGCCGATGCAACCGCCGCGTTCGACGGCGCCAATTTGCTGGGCCTGGTCGACCGCGCGGGCGGCTACGGTGTTTTCGAGGAGCCTGAGCACGGCGACATCATGTTGCCCGACGAACTCGCCACTTTCTCCGGGCCGATTAAGGACTCCACCCTCGTCACGCGCGAGCATGTCTGCAAGCCCGGCCCGTTGACGCGGCATCTGATCTTGCGGTTTCTCAAGTTCGCAGGCGGCGCTGGGCAGGAGGCCACCTTCAGTCGCTGGTGCGAACGCCAGGCGGAGCGGGATGTCCACGGTCCCGCCGCTGGAAGGGTTCGCCGCTCCGTAGCCAATCGCGTCGTCGAGCCTGCGCCTGCAGAGCTCGTCTTCGATCTCGTCACTGAGACCTGGTTCGCCGATCCCGAAGCGCTTGCCACCCATTCTCGCGACGCGCACAGCCAAACGGCGCTCGATGAGGCGATTGGCGCGTTTTGCGATCCGACCAGGACCGTGACGTTCGTCGCGCACGTGAACCATTCACGCCCTGCCATCGAGGACTGAAGGTCTCCCGGCTTGGGCGGAGCCACTGCCGCCGAAAAATGACGATCAACCCCAACTGGAGAAATTATATGTCTGAAGCAACTCAGGAAGAACCCGTGCTGATCGTCACTCGGGATGGCCCGGTGGCGATCGTCACGTTGAATCGGCCCCACGCGATGAATTCCCTGACACGCGCCATGTTCCAAGCACTTGAACAGACGTTTGCGGGATTTGGTGAGGACGTGCGCGCCGTCATCTTAACGGGAACGGGCGAACGGGCCTTTTGTGCGGGCTTGGATATGAAGGAACTCGCCGCCGGTGTGGCCGTCGAGGATTCGGGCGATGACTCCAAAGGCCCGGGTCATACACGCTTCGGAATGGCGAGTTTTGATGGCGTGGTGATCGGTGCAATCAATGGCGTCGCGGTTGCCGGAGGCCTCGAACTGGCGCTTTGTTGTGACATTCGCATCGCTTCGACAACGGCGAGGTTCGGCGACGCCCATGCTCGCGTCGGAATTCTCCCTGGAGCGCTGCTCAGCTCACTCCTGCCGCATCTTATCGGTGTCGCCCGGGCGAAGGAGATGTGTCTTTCCAGCCGATTGATCGACTCGGTGACGGCCGAACGGTGGGGCTTGGTCAACAGGCTGGTCGAGCCGGGCGAGCTAATGGATGCGGCAAAATCGCTGGCTCAGGACATCGCCAAGCACGATCGTAAGATACTCACTGCATACAACAAGCTCATTGATGAGAATTTCGGCATGACCTATGCGGATGCCATTGATAACGAATTTCGCGCGTCGCGTGAGTTCGGTCACGGCCATTGAGGCCATTGTCGGAAACTGCTGACGACACACCCCAATACAAAGGAAATCGGATGCGCTCGAAACCACTGTCGGGACAAACGGCGATCGTTTTGGGTGGCACGGCGGGCGTGGGGCTGGCGACCGCCGAATTGCTCGTTCACGACGGCGCGCGGGTGATGATCGTAGGGCGGCGGGTGGAGTTGCTGTCGGCAGCCCGCGACAAGCTGCTCGAAGCATGTCCGGGCGGACAGGTCGAGACCTTCAGTGGCGATGCAACCACGGAAGTGGGCGTGCGAATGGCCCTCCAGACCGCCTTCGAACTCCAGCAACGCCTCGACATCGTCATAACCGTTGTCGGTGGATCGCACTTCAGGCCCTTCCTGACGCATGATTTGGCGACTTTCCAGGAGGATCTCGACCGAAATCTTCTGAGCGCGTTCCTTGCAATACGTTATGGCGCGCCGCTGATCGCCGAGGGCGGAAGGGGAGGCTCGATCGTCTGCGTCTCGACGGCCGCCGCGACAACTCCATTGCGCTACTCATCGACATATTGCGCCGCCAAGGGAGCACTTGAGCAGTTGATCCGGACCGTCGCGATCGAGCTGGCGGCGGCCCGCATAAGGGTCAACTGCGTGCGTCCCGGCTTCACGCGGACAGACGCCACACAGGGGATGTTCGCCGATCAGGACACGATGGACCGCTTCCTCGAGCGGATCCCCTTCGGCCGCTGCGGTGAGGCTCACGAAGTGGCGGCAGCCCTTCGATTCATGGCTGGTCCGGAAAGCGGGTACATAACCGGGCAAAGCTTCGCGGTGGATGGGGGCATTGAACAATGCGGGCAGCCCGACCTGACGAAAGCGCTGCTATCTGTTTATGGAGAACATGCGCTCGAAAGGCTGAAAGCGGGTTTCGCGTTGGATGAATGAACCCGGCGACCGAGCCGCGCCCTGCCGACTGCAACAAAGCAACGTGCGAGCCTGAGGCGCGATCTGCGTCGCCGCGGCTACCAAATGCGATCGCCGCGCAGGATCGCCTCCGTGCCGCGATCGGCGAAAATGCACTGGCCGATCAAGAGGCTGTTCTCGGGGGACGCCAAGAACCGGGCCAGCACAGCAATCTCGGTGGCCTGCGAACGGACCTCTTCGGCTTGGGGATGCATGGCGAGCATCCAGCGGGCCGTATCGGGATCTACCATGCCTGCGCGCGTGCGGGGTGTTTCGATGAAGCCTGGCGCAATAGCGTTGATGTGGATTCCGGGGCCGTTCCACTTCGGCAGGATCGCGGTCCTGCGCATCCACCGCGCCACCGCAGTCTTGGCGGCAATATAGTAGCTGAGCGGTGTGGATTCGTCCCCGTAGGCGGCGGCGATGTCGGCCTCCCGACCTGAGAGCAGCAGTTCCACCAGCGTCTCGTCACAGGATTCCAACGACATTCGCGAACTCGTCACGACGACCCGGGGCGCGTTGGACATGGCGAGATGTTCGTGCAGCCCCTCCACGAGATCGACCGTGCCGAAGTAATTCACCCGCAGCAGGTCCACGGTCGCGCCGCCGCCGCCTGCCCAGGTGATGATCGCATCGACACGCTGTGGCGAGAGTTCCTTGATCCGGCCAAGCGCTTCCTGCCGCCCTTCCGGGCAGGACAAATCGGCGTTGACCTCGCTGCCGGCGAGATCGACGCGGATCACGCGATCGCCGTCCGCCTCCAGCGCCGCACAGGTAGCCGCGCCGAGGCCGCTGCCGGCGCCGGTAACAACAACGATGCGATTCACGTTCGATTTTCCGGCCAGGGGTTGAGCTCGGCGAGGAGGCGAGGCCGTGCTCCGCCCCTCATCTCGGCGGCGGCCTCGCGGTCGTCAAGGCGGGTCGGCTCAGATGCCCCAAAGCTTCGCTGCGGTTCCGCCCACGATCTTCTTGAAACTCTCTTCGCCAGCCTTGTCATAGATCTGTTTGGCGATCTGCATCGACTCGCCGAACACGCCCTCCGGATGCGGGTAATCCACTGACCACATGAGCTTGTCTTCGCCGATCCAGTCAAGGAGATCGAGCGCCACCGGATCGTCCATGAAGGTCGTCCAGCAGTTCTTGTGCCAGTAATAGCTGGGCTTATGCTCAATTCGCGGCCGGATGGCCGAGATATAATCTCGATAGATCTTATCAGCGCCGGTAATTGTCGGCGCGACCCAGCTTGCGCCGCCCTCTGTGAAGACAACCTTCAGGTCCGGGAACCTGTCGAACAGCCCCGAAAACACGAGCTGACCGAAGAGTGCGTTAAACGGTTGCAGGTTGCGGTTGAGGTTGATGGCCAGCGCGCCTGCGCCCGTATATTCGATCGACACGCCGATATGGATCGACAGCGGCAAGCCGGCTTCGGCAATGGCTTCCCACATGGGCAGCATCTCCTTGCCGTTGTAGCGCACGCCCCGCGGCGCCGAGGGGATTTCCACAGCCTTGAAGCCGAGGTCCTTCAGCTTCTGCATGTAGTCACGTGTCATCTCGGGCTTGTAGAACGTGGGCAGGTACGCGACCGGGAAGAGCCGTTTCGGCGCCGCCATCCGCCATTCGGCCAGCCATTCATTGAACACGTCAATGCACTTGAACCACAGGTCCTTGTCCTGCATCCGGACGAGCGACGCAGCGCGCGAATGAAACGTGATCGATGCGTCGATCCCTTCGGCGTCCATGTCTTCCAGGCGCTTCTGCGTGTCCCAGTAACCGGGGCGCCCTTCGGGGAACGAAAGGTCGAAGCCGGGGGTGTTGTAGGAGACCCCGTCGACTTCCAGCTGGAAGATGCCTTGCTCGTCCTGCCAGAATTTCGGGGCGCGATCCTTGTCGGCGCCCTGAAGGCGATCTTCCCACAGATGCGCAACCTCCATCAGATGGTCGTCCGCCGAGACGAACCGCGTTCCTGCGGGAGGAGTCCAGGTCCCCTTCGAGAGGACCCGGTTCTTTGGCCAGAATGAAGTCAGGTCGTTCATGGTTCGGATCCTTAGCTTGGGTGTTCACTTCTTCGAAAGGCGTTCGATCATGGCGGCGATAAGGTTCTTGTGCTCGTCGCCGAGGAACAGGACGCTGTTCGCGAGACGCTCGACGTTGCGGGCCTGGTGGCGCTCGAGATCGGCGGTCAGCTCGATCGAGAGCTTGGAAATCGCGACGGCTTCGGGCGGAAGCGCGGCGAGCCTAGCACAGAATTTATGGACACGGTCCTCGAACTCGGCGTCGGAATATACGGCATGGAGCAGACCCATGCTTAGGGCCTGATCGGCGGTCGCGGTTTCCCCCGCCAGGACAAACCACCGCGCCCAGTGCGGCCCGATGAGGCGCGTCAGCCGGCTGGTGCCGCCCGAACCGGGAATGCACCCGATGTCGATTTCCGGCATGCGATAGGTGGCCGAAGCGGCGCCAAGGCGGAAATCGCACGACAGCGACATCTCGAAGGCGCCGCCAAAGCAGGGTCCTTGGTGCGCGACGACGATGGGTTTCTCGATGGCCTCCATCTCGTCGAACAGCGGGTGGAAACTGCCGTGTCCCTGACGATACCAGGTTCGATCGGCAGAAGAGCTGCCATGAGACTCCGGCCTCTTGATATCGGTGATGTCAGCGCCGGCGGAGAAATACTTTCCGTTAGCCCGGATAAGGAGCACGCGAAGGTCCCTGCGATCGCGGAGCTCGGCCAGCGCATCGTTCATGCCGTCGGCGATCGCCCGGTTGATGGCGTTGTATTTGGTCGGCCGGTTCAGAACGAGTTCGAGAACCGCTCCGTGCTCAGTCCTCAGAAGATCAGGTTCCAGGGCAGTTCTCCTAGCTGCGGGTTCGCGGAAGGTTCAGCGCCGATTCGGCAATTATGCTGCGCTGCACTTCGCTTGTGCCGCCATAAATGGTCGCCTGAATTGCTTTGCGGCTCTCGAGTTCGACCACGCCGAGATCGGTGTGCGCCTGCAACAGCGACCAGGGTGCGGCCAAGTCCACCAGGTCGGTCGAGCAGGAGACGAGCGCTTCCGAGGCGAATAGCTTAGCCATGGGGCCAAAGTGTTTTCCGGGGGTCCCCGTCGCAAAAGCCCACTGGCAGCGCTTGTCGAGGACATCGGCGACCAACATGCGCACGTGCGAGGCGGCGATGCGCGCACGGGTTCTCACCGAATCGATTGGCTTGGCGCCGTCCGGCCCGGCGGCGGCGGCCCATTGCAAAGCGTGCTTGAGCATAATGCGCAAGGCGCTGACGAAGAATTCGCCGCCGCCCTGTTCAAGCTTGAGGCCCGTGCCGAGGACTTTGGTTCCGCCGTTCACGTCGCCAATGCGATAGCGGTCCGGGATGCGCATGTTTGTGTAATAGGTGATGTTGGTCCGCTCGCCCCCAAGGGTCTTGATCTCGTGAACTTCGTAGCCCGGACTGGCCGTCGGCACGAGGAACAGGGTAAGGCCGGCATGCTTGGGCAGATCGGGGTCGGTCCGCGCGATCAGCAGCACGTAATCTGCCAGATGCCCTTGGCTGGTGAACATCTTCTGGCCATCAATGATCCAGTCCTCGCCGTCACGCACCGCGCGCGTCGCAGCCGCGAAAATGTCCGATCCGCAAGAGGGCTCCGAATAGCCAAGCGCAGCGTACGCCTTGCCGGACGCAAGGCGCGGCAGCACTTCTCGCTGCACTTCCTCCGAGGCGAAGTGCATGATGATCTTTCCGATCATGTGCGTGACCGTGGCGGGAATCTTCGGCCACTCGAACTCGGTATAGACTTCGTTGAGCGCGCCCATTTCGTAGGGGCTGCGACCGGCGCCCCCGTAGGCCTCCGGCCAGTCCGCGTAGAGAAAACCCGCGTTGGCGAGCTCGGCATTGAAAGGATGGTTGCCGTCGTCGGTGTCGTGCGTGAAGGTCCGCATCTCCGGGGTCATCCGCGCCGCGAAGAAGGCGCGCGCCCGGGCGGCATAGGCCTCTGCCGCCTCGCCGAAGCCGAAGTCGATGCCGCTCTCGCCGATATCCGGCGCTGGATCGGCGCGGCCGCCCCAGAGCCGATCGCCGAGCAGGTCCAACTCTGCCGCGGGATCGCCGATCAACAGCGCCCACGCCCGCCCGCGGCGGAAATAGAGTTGGGCGTCGTGCTCCATCGACATCCCATAGCCGCCGTAAGTTCGCATCGCGCGGATCGCGGCAACGGACGCGGCGCGCGTGGACCACCATGATGCCGCTGAAATGTACGCAGATCGAGTCGGTCCGTCGCGCTCGGCGGCCCCACGCCAGCATAGCAGCTTTGCGCCCTCGACGTCGGTGACGGCGTCGGCGAGCGGGTGAGCAAGCCCTTGATAGCTGCCGATGAGCTGGCCGAACGCCTTGCGTTCATTGGCGTAGGCGGAAGCCTCGCTCAAGGTCCGATAGCCGATTGCCGCGACAGCCGCCGCGACCAGCAGCTTCCACTCGTCGACACAGGCCGACCAAACCGCGAGGGCGTCGGCGCCGCGCGCAAGGACAGTGGCGCCCGTCACGTCCAGCGCCAGCGATGCAATGGGAAGCGACCCGATATTTGGCGAGGCCTGCGTCTTCGCCGGCGCCTCTACGAGGTAGACCGCTTCGGCGTCCGCGCAAATGACCCAGTCGGCGATGGCGCCTGCTGGCACCAGTTGCGGCGCCCCCGAGGTGATTGGGTGGAGGGCCAGGGTGAGGATTTTGCCGCCCTCGGCGACCGAGCCCAGCAGTGGCTCAGCTGAGTTGCCCGCGACCTTGGCCAGCATCTGGCTGGCGACGATGCTCTCCAGCAGCGGCGCCGACGCGAGGTAAGCGCCGGCCGCCTCGGCGACCAGCACCGCATCGAACAGGCTGAGGCCGGCTCCGCCCGCGTCGACCGGAACCCGCATCAGCGGCAATCCGAGCGCGACCAGTTCGGCCCAGAGCGCGCGATCGAAACCCAAAGGTTCGGCAGCGCGGATACGCGCAGACGTCGATTCCTTCTGGAGCAGTCGTTCTAGACTGTCGCGCAGCATTTGCTGCTCCTGCGTCAATTCCAGATTCAACGCCTTCTCCCATCACCGCACCGCCCAATTGCGCGCGAAAATCCGTCCGGGCCACCAGATGCTTCAAACGGTTCAATCTAACGATTGGAAGTCGAAATCGCAAGGGGCGCTGCCTGTCTCCCTCGTGACTTGAGCTTGGGCGAGGTCGAACCGGAGATCATCGCTATGGACGGGCGCGGCGGACCAAGCCTGTGCGAAGCAGCGCGAGCCGCTGGATCTGGTCGGCGCCCGGGCCGCCTCCCGTCAGCGGGTGCTGGGCCCGCCGGTTGGCCCCAAATCCAAAGCCGTCGCGCTGGCTGCTGCAGTGCGCCGAACGGACCGGCGCGCTCGGCCCCGCTTCTGGCCCCGCTACCGTAAACCGAAGCCGTCTGCCCGCCGCCGCTATGGCTGACGATAGTCCAGGTGGCGAGCGATTGCAGGCACATCGGCGAGCCCTCGGAGCACGTCGTTGAGGTGCGTGCAGCCCAGGGTTCCCGGTAAGGTCTCGAGAACCGAGTCGCGGAACCCTTCCACCGTGTGGCCCACCATGCGGGCGGCCTTCACCGAGGCCCCGGGACACTCGGGAAACGGGAGGATGAGCGGCAGCGCTTGTAGCGACAAGAGCGTTCCACTGTCGGCGTCGATCTCCGCGTAGACGCGGTATTCGTGCACTCCGCGGCGGCCACCCGAAGGCGAGGTGCCGCTATCCTGGAAGCCGGCGTCCACCATGAGCAGATCGGCTTCACGCCAGACGTCGATGCGCCGGGCGCGCCGCATGGCGGGTCCTGTCTGCGTCGGCATCGCGTGCCATCCCGCGGGATCGTCCGGATTTTCCAACGGGCCGACGCGCGCCGGGTCCAAGAAGTTTCGGCTTCCCAACCCGTCGGGCCCCAGGGCCGAGGATCCTTCGGCGAAGCCGGTGCAGATGTCCCGCATCTCGCCCTTGCGTCCGTGGGACTGCTGCTGCTCGGGAGCATTTGCGAATGCCTGCCAATCCTCGTGCCACTGTGACCAGATCCAGCGCGCGACGAGGCTGGCCCCGGCGAAATCATCCAGTATCTGATAGAGCGGCGTGCCAGCCCGGTCTCCGATCGTCGAAACGATGCGTCGCCGGCTTTCTCCGCCGGCGCGGACGCCGATGAGCTGTTCGGTACGTTCGTCCAGCGGTTGCGTCGCAAGCTCGAGGATTTCACGCAAAGGCGATATTCGGAGGCGATAACCGGCCTCATCGAGGACGACAGGATCGGAGCCGTCGGCGGGGGTGAGAATGTCGCGCGCACGCCCATCCATGATCCAGGGCGCAGCGGCGCCGTCGGGCCAGGTCGAATCGATCGACGTCGTTCGTCGGACCGATCCGGGCCGGCGGGGCGGGGCGACGCCAGCCGACTGGCGGGCGATCGGAAATTGCTGGGGGGCGCTCACTGCGCCGAGTCCTGTAATTGCGCCATGCGAGCGAGGCGTTCTCTCAGCCGAACGGCCAAGGCCGCAAGTTCCTCGGGGTCGCCAGGGACCTGGGCGTGGAGCCCGAGCGGTTGCCCCGCCCAGCGCGGCACCAGATGGACATGGACGTGGAACACCGATTGGCCGCCGTCGCCGCCGTTGAACTGCAGCAGCTGGACGCCCACGGGATCGAGTTCCGCGACGAGCAGGGCCATCAGCATCTTCGCGCGGGTGAAAAGCGGTGCGATCTTGCTGTCTTCAAGCTCGAGGAGATTTCGCGCGCGGCTGCGCTTTGGAACGATGAGAGTATGCCCTCGCGATTGCGGGAACACGTCAAGAAACGCGAGCACATCGTCATCCTCATAGATCCGATGGCACGGAAGCTCCCCGCGAAGAATCTTCGCGAAGACATTGTCGGGATCGTAGTGACCGTGAAGGCTCATGGTTTTGCAGCTTCCAGATGGGCTGAGCTCGTCATCCCCGCAAGGCGCTTTCGCGATCGCCTAGCCAGGCGCAGCGTACCGACCGCTGGCCGACGACGCGGCTGTAGCACCTGGGGCTGGCGCGGACCGGACGCCCGTCTTCCGGATCGAAGAGTCCGGCCGGCTGAGCCCTGCCCGTGCGCATCTGGTTGCGTGAGCCCTGGCGGCGGGCGTCGGACGATCACGCCTTGCGGAAGTTGGGCAGAACCCAGCCGTCCTGGATCTCGGTCCATTCGACTGTCACTCTCATGCCAATATGGACGTCTTCCGCGTTGCAGCCCGTCAGGTTGGCGACCAGACGCACGCCCGGAGCTCCGTCGACCTCCACGACCACTGGAACGTACACGAAGTCCTCGCCATTGGCCGGATTCTTGTTGCAGATGGCGTAGCTGAATACGGCGCCGCCGCCAGGCAGGTCCGGCCAAGCCTTGGCCTTGCTCGAGCAGACCGGGCAATACGGCGTGGGTGGCGAGCGGAAGGCTCCGCAGGACGCGCACTGGCAGGCGGTGAGGCGGTGTTCCTTGGCCGCTCGCCAGTACGGCTCAGTATCGGGATTGGTGGAGATGCTGATCTGCTCTCCCGGCAGCACCCGCGCCGGGCCATAGATGATGCGTTCGGGCATTAGCCTCTCCTCAGGATCAGGCCGGAGATCGGGATGGGGGCAGGGCCTCCGGTCACCAGTGCGAACTCGCAATCTGCAACCTGGTTGATGGCGCTGCCACGCACCTGTTCCACGCCTTCGACAACGTGCGTCATGCCGATGATGTAAGCTTCGCTGAGGTGGCCGCCGTGGGTGTTGACCGGCACGCCGCCGTTCACCCCTTTGCCGGTGGCGGCATCGTACCGGGTCTTTCCGGCCAGCACATAGTCGTTGCCCTCGCCGCGTTCGCAGAAGCGGTAATCCTCGAGCTGCGCCAGGACCATCGAGCTGAAGTGGTCGTAGATCATCGCCACGTCCATATCGGCGGCGCTTAGACCGGATTGCGCCCAGAGCCGGTCGCCGACGAACTGATGGCCCGAGCTCGAAAACTCCGGATCAGGCATGCCCATCCAACCGAACGCGCGGCCCCAGGCCCGCGACGCTCCGTGCGCGCAGGCGTGGATATAGGCCGGCTTCTGCCGGCAGTCTTTCGCGCGCTCGGCCGTCGTGGTGATGACGGCGACGGCGCCATCGGTTTCCAGACAGAAATCGAGCCGGCGCAACGGGTCGGCCAACATCACCGAGGCGAGGTAGTCTTCTTTCGTGAGCGGCGTCCGCCGGATCGCCTTCGGCCGGTTGAGCGCATGTTGGCGCGACGCCATGACGATCTCGGCGAAAGCATCCTCGGTGGAACCGAAGAGGTGCATGTGCCGGCGCGCCAGCACACTCATCAAGTGGCCGGGGCCGATTAGACCCGAAGGCTGGAGAAAGCTGTTCTCCGGGTCGGGCTTCATCGAGCCGAAGATCGTGCCGAGCCGCGCATTGGGAGTTTGCTGTACGGCCATGACCGTGACCGCGTACCGACAGTCTTCGTTCATCAGCCCGGCGGTCGCAAGTCCGACACCGCCTGCGGAGCCGCCGCCACCCGACGTCAGGGCCGCGGTGAAGGACACCTGCTGCATGCCCAGCGTCTCCATCAACGAACCGCTGTCGAACTTGTCGACGTACCCGGCGCTCGCGCCTGCGTAGTAGGCGAACCCGTCGATGTCCTTGACGCTGATGCCGGCGTCGTCGCAGGCCTTAAGGATCGCTTCGCCGGCCATGTCGTTCATCGTCCGCGGCCAGCTCTTTCCGCGCAGATAGTAGTCGGTCGCCCCGACGCCGACGATCGCGCATTTGTCCTGATGGGCCCAGGTCACGTCATCCCTTTCCCTAGTGCGGTGCTGCGCACGATCGCGCCGAGCCGGAGAACGCGGGAAGCCTCTCCTTGCTCGCCGCACCCTCTCAATTTCCTAACGGTCGATTGACAGATACCAGTGGAGTCGGCCTGTGACAATGGTCACCGAATAGGATCGACGGGCTGCTCCCGCGGGACGGCTCGTCTTGCGGAGAGTCAGCTCCACAGGGGAGCCGTCATGGATTGTCCCGGGCATGGGTCTCGCTCGCCCCGGCGGTGCTCGGCATCGATATCGGCAAACAGATTTTTCACCTGGTCGGCTTCTCGGCCGAGGGCAAGGTGGCCTTCCGGCGAAAAATCAAGCGGCCGCCGCCTGAGCTTCGACAGGCGCGCGCGGCGAACTTCGGAATCGGGACACTAGCCGGCCTCGAAGAGCTGGCGCAGGCGCCCCCGGTCGATCTTATAGGCGCTGTTGAGCGGCACGGACGGCACGAAACGCCAGTGAACCGGCACATGCGGCGACGGCAGATGATCCCGCACGTGCCGTTTCAGCTCTTCGATGGTCGGCGGGCTGACGTTGGGGCGCAGTTCGATGACCGCGGCCGGCGCCTGATGCAGCACCGGATCGGCCACGCCGACAACGCCGGCCACCGCCACCGCGGGGTGAAGGCGCAGCACCTGCTCCACAGATTCAGGCAGCACCTTGAAGCCGCCACGCATGATCGCGCCGTCGGCGCGGCCGATGCAGTAGAGAAAACCGTCCTCGTCGATCCTGACGAGATCCGACGTTCTGATCCATTCGGGGCCCATCCGCGGAGAGACGACCTCAAGGAGGCCTTCCTGTCCTGCAGGAAGGATTTCGCCGGTGCCCGGATCGCGCACGCGCAGTCGCGCGCCGGGTAGCGCGCGACCCGAACTGCCCAGCTTTGCGTCACCCCACTCGGCATCCAGCGCCGGCGTCATGGCCGCCACGGGTCCGCCGAATTCCGTGGCGCCGTAGATCAGCAATATGCGGGCGCCATAGGTGTCCTGGAAGCGCTGCTGGATCGCAGGATCGAGCGGTGCTGCGCCCGTGGTGATGTAGCGGATAGACGCGAGGTCCTCGCGAGGAACGCCCGCATCAAGGATCATCGGCACGGCCGACGAGGGCAAGCCGCTGGTGGTCGGCCTGTACTCGCGTACGAACTGTCTCCAGGCGTCTATCGAAAAACGATCGAGCAGGGCTACACGCTGACCTTGCAGGAACGAGCCCGCGAGCATGGACATTCCAGCGATATTGCTGAAAGGGAACGCCATGAGAAACGGCGGCGCCGTAGGATCCGCCAGCACGGGGCTGCCCTGATTCAGCATCATATGGGCGAATACCTGCTGATTAATCGGGAACTGCTTTGGCGGGCCGGTGGTGCCGCTGGTCAGAATGTCGATGGTGGGTGACGGATCCGGCGGTGCATTGTCCGTGCGTCGTCCGACGACGACGATCTGCGCACACGCGTCGCTCAGGCTGATCCCGGTCATGCCGCAGCGGTCAAGCACGGCGAGCGTCTCTGGCGTAACGTCCTCTTCCATCAAAAGTACGGCGGGGGCGTCCAGCTTCTCGATCGACGCGGCGATCGCGGTCGGAGACTGGAACGCGTAAATCATTCGAATCGTGCGCTCTTGCGTCAGCAAGCCGACCAGCCCCGCCAGCGCCGAGGGGCGATTGCGCGGGATGAAGCTGACGGGGGCGTGGCCGACGCCGGACTCGGCCAAGAGGCCGTGAACCTGCCGCGCTATGTTCTGCACCCAGCCCCAGTTGCGCCAACGTCCCTCATACTCGATGGCGTCTCCAGCCGGATCGATCTCGAGCAGCTTTCCGCACAGGTCGGAGAATTTCTGGGAGGTCATAGGTGCACTCATCTGGGGATATCGGCATGCGGCTGTTCCGGGGCCGACCCAGTCTGCGACTGGCTGCTCGGCGGTCTGGATCGCAGCCGCGGGCGCGCCTGGCCATCGAGCGCGGGCAAGAACGCCCACCTGCCTGAAAGCATTACCCATGTGCCGGCCCGCATTGGGGCTGAGAGCCGCTCGGGCGGTTTGAAAAGCGAGCTGAGGATCAAGAGCAGGCATCCTCGAGGGCAAGCACGCGGCCAAGGGCGTAGTCGCCGGCGATGCTCGTCCGGTGGACTTCGCGATAGGCGCCGGCTGGCACGCCGCGGGCGCAGTGGATCATCCGCCAGTTGTCCCATAGGACCAGGTCGCCCGGCCGCCATTCGTGGTCATAGGCCCGCTCTTCGTGGGTCAGATGGTCTGCAAGCGCCCACAACAGCGCATCGCTCTCGGCAGGGTCCATGCCGACGATGCGGTCGGCGAACATAGGCGACAGGTTGAGCACCTTGCGACCCGTTTCGGGCTGAGAGAATACGAGGGGATGCACGACCGGCGGATAGCCGCCCTCTGCGATTCTGGCATTCACCTTGTCCTGGAAGGGATGGTCCTTGATCAGGCGGATTTGCTGTCTGGGCAAAAACCGGAAGTTCGCGCTAGGGCCAGCCTTCATCACGTAGACGACTTCCAGGCCCGCGATCCTGTCTTTCATCGCCTGGGGGAGCGCGTCATAGGCTTCGATCTGGTCGACAAATCCGGTGGCGCCGCCCGCCTCAGGCTGATGCGCGACGCGCAGGACGCCGCCATGGTTGGTCTGCGCCGTGAAGACCTGATCCGAATGCCAGGGGATATAACCGCCGAGCACCACGCCGTTGACCTCAAGCAACGCACCGTCAGTCTTGGCGACAAACAGCTCGTCACGAGCGGGATGCAACATCTCTGTGACCGCGTGCACCTGGAGTTCACCGAAGCAGCGCGACAGATCGACCTGGAAATCGGCATCGCATTGCCCGTCGCGAAAAACGATGAGCCCGTGCTGGATCCAGAGCTTGTTCAACTCGTGGGCGACCTGCTCACCACAGATATCCGCCGCCGTGAGACCGACAACCATGCAGCCGAAGGGCAATTTATCACTCAGGCGTCTGACATCCATGACTTGCTCCATCGTTCGCGCGCCGCCGAGGTCGCGGGATCAGCCCGCGACGTTCGCCGGCGCCTGCTCTCCGCGCACCAATCTTCCGGGCAGGGCGCCGGTGTGCTCCCCGCTCCGATAGGTGACCTGACCTGAAACGATCGTAGCGTCATAGCCGTCGGCCCGCTGCGAGAGCCGGCGGGCTCCGGTAGGCAGATCGTAAGTGGGGGAGGGGGCGTAGAGGTGAAGTCGGTCGAGGTCGATCACGTTCAGATCCGCCTTCATGCCCGCCCGGATCAGTCCGCGATCCAACAGGTTCATCGCTTCCGCAGGTTGACGGGTGAGTTGATGGACCGCGTCAGGCAGGGCGACCTGACGGTCCTTGCTCGCGTCACGGCACCAGTATGTGAGGAAATAGGTTGGATAGGCGGCATCACAGATCGATGAATAATGCGCGCCGCCATCGCCGAGGCCGAGCACCGTGTAGCGACTTTTGAGCATGTTGCGGCCCGCGCTTTCAAAGCGCTCGCCCTCAAGGTTGCCGAGCGGCCTGTAGAGAATTTCCCGGCCGTCGTTCCGCAGCAGCAGGTCGTAGACCACATCGAGGGGATCCCTGCCTTGGCGAATGGCGATCGCGCCGACGCTCTCGTCGGCTGGCGGATGGTAGTTCGGCGGGTCACCCAGCGCGAAGAGCAGGTTGTGCTCCGATACGACGTTGATGAAATGCGGGTTGGGATCGGACGGCTTCTCAGCGAGCAGCTTGGCGCGAAGGGACGGATCGCGCAGTCGCGCAACCTTCTGCGCAAGGGGGAGGTCGATCAGCGGCTGATATGAGGGATGGAAGGCAAAAGGATGGAACAACAGTTCCAGCCCCATCATGATCGCCGGTGGCCGAGGGATGACCTGCCCGCGGATTTCCAGGCCTTGCGCATTGGCCTCCTCCAGCGCGTCGAGAGTCCAGCGCCACTGGCCGGGTTCCTTCGGTGACTGGGCGAAGGTGAAGGACACCGGCCGACCCGAAGTACGCGCGAGCCGCCGCAGCATCTCGAATTGCTCCTCCTTCGACGTGTCGCTGTTGCCGAGCAACTGGAATACGCCCGCGCCCGCCTCGCGCAGTCCTTCGGCGAGCGCCAGCACCTCCCGGGCTTCGGTTCGCGTTGAGGGCGCCGGGCGGCCGTCGCGGAAGCGATGCACCAGGTTAAGTGAAGTCGACACGCCGATGGCGCCCGCGCGTATGGCCTCGGCCGTCAAGCGCTTCATTTCCGCCAGCTCGGAATCGGAGGGCGGTTCGAGATCGGCCCCGCGCTGCCCCATGACGTAGACGCGCAATGGCGAGTGCGGCAGCTGCGCGGCGAAGTCGATGTCGCTCTGACGCGTGTCCAGCGCATCCAGGTATTCCGGGAAAGTTTCCCAATTGAACGGCACGCCTGCCGCCATCACGACTTCGGGAATGTCTTCCACCCCTTCCATGAGCTTGATCATCATGTCACGCTGATGCTCGCGAGCCGGAGCGAAGCCGACGCCGCAATTGCCCATGACCACGGTCGTGACGCCGTGATTGGACGAGGGCATCAGCCGGTTTTCCCAGGTGATTTGCCCATCGTAGTGGGTATGCACATCGACGAAGCCTGGCGTGACCAAGCGTCCACGTGCGTCGATTTCCTCACGCCCCGCGCCGGCGACAGCACCGACCGCAACGATCCGCCGACCAGCGATCGCCAAGTCGCCGACGAACGGATCTGCGCCGCTACCGTCGACGATCGTGCCGCCGCGAATGACAAGGTCGTATTCGTCCGACATCGACTTTCCAACTCCCGCAAGGGTCTGTTCCGCTCGATAATTCGTGCCGTGACCGTCCGACCAACCCGTCGCCGCGCGATCAGGTCGCGCCACGGGTCTCGGCCGCGATGGAGGGCATCGTGCCGCCGATACGGTGCAGGGCGCCTTTCAGCCACTGTCCTTCCCACGGTTCAAACTGTTCGAGCAGCGTCGCTTCGGCGTCCTTCCCGATCGCCAGGAGTTGCCACATCAGCCTGCGGCCTTGCGGGGTGAGTTGTAGTCTTGACCCGCCGTCTTCGGGTGCGTCATCGACGAGCGCCCGCCTTTTGAGCTCAAGAGCACTCGCGTGATCAAAAGAACAATCGTATAATCGGCCGAGATCATCGATCTCCGCCATGCTCATTTTCTTGACGCCAAGTGCCGACAGGGCGAAATACTGGCCAATGTTGATATCCAGCCGCTGTAGCTCGCGACGGATGGGCTGAAGCAGCGCATATTCGGCGCGCGCCAGCATGAAGCCAAGGAATGAGCTTGCAAACGGCGCCTCTCCGGCCGCCCCGGTTGCGATGGCGGAGTACTTTCCGCGATGAAAAAGCAGTGGCGACTTGTCAAAATGGTCGAACTCGATCACCTCGCCCACGATGATGTCGTGATCGCCTCCTTCGTAGCAATACGCCGTGCGACACTTGAACCGCGCAGCGCAGCCCTTCAACAGCGGCACGCCGCCTGGGCCACGCTCTAAATCGAGGCCGGCGAACTTGTCCTCGCCCCGCCGCGAAAAGCGACTCGAAAGACTTTGTTGATCGTAAGCGAGAATATGCACCGCGAAGTATTCCGCAGCGGCAAAAGCCGGCCGACTGAGGGAGTTCTTCCCGATGCTCCAAAGGATCATCGGCGGGTCAAGCGATACCGAATTGAAGCTGTTCGCCGTAACGCCGACGTCGACGCCGCCGGGCGCGGTCGTCGTAACAATCGTCACGCCCGTCGCGAAGGAGCCGAGCGCCGAGCGAAAGTCTCCAGAGTTCAGACTCTCTGTGGTCATCGTTGCGATCTCCTGATGATTCATCCCTCCGCTGGCGTATGCGCGTCGCTGCCGGAGCGCAGAAGCCTGCCGGCAAGGCTTCAGTGTCCAGGCCTTGAATCACGATCGGGAGGAATGCATCGGGTCCCGGACCGCTTGCGGGTCGTCCTGCGTGTGCACGTCAATCTACCCAAGGGCTACCCCTCAGGCTGGAAACGTCGATGTCTCGCGCGGCCGGTCCGACCGTCGAGCCGACCTCGACGATGCGCCCGCCGCAGGCGCCTCCGTCTGTACGTTGCGCCGGCGCAGCGGATCCGCTGATGACGGCGCCGCTGCGGATCGCCACGTCGGGATCGCCTGCCATTGCACCCTCCCACTAACCTATCGCGCGTTCGAATTTGTAAGCCGGCGCGAGGCCGTTGGCAATGAGTCCCTTCGCGACGGCATCCTTCCGCGGGCGCCCTATCCTTCGAAACCCAAAGGCGCCACGATCGCGTTGGGGCCCTCGGCGGCGCTGGCCCAGGCGGCTTCGACTGCGCCGCGAAGGTCATCCTCTGGCGACAGGGTGCGGCAGGGAATCCCGAAGCCCTCGATGACGCCGCCGACCGTCGAACCCGCAGAGCGGAAGTCGCTGCCGTTGTAGGCCGGCTCGGGATAGGGCGCAGCGTTGCCAAGCCGCCGCATGTAGGAACGTTCATAGAACCGCGTCGAGCCGTACCCCCCATTGTCGAGCACGACGATCGTGATCGGCAGGTTGCGCTCGCGGATCGTCCACAGGCCGAGCGCCCCGAACCGCAGTGAGCCGTCGCCGATGGCGAGCGTGACCGGCTCGCCCGAGGCGAGCGCCACGCCGGCGGCGGCGCCGACGCCCCAGCCGAGCGCCGCGCCGGAGGTGGAGACGTAGCGACGCCCGTCCAGCCCCCGCAGGCCGCGCATCAGTTGCACGGCGCCCATGACCGTCTCGTCGACGAGCCAGCCGCGATCGAGCGCGTCGTGCAAGGCGGCCACCGCGGGCGCATAAGGCGCGGCGATGGCAGCCTGTTGCGCCGGCAGCCCGGCGGACCTAACCGCAGCGATGTAGCGGCGGCGCGCCGCGAGCCGCTCGGGCGCCACCGGGCGCTTGGCCAGTTCGCGTTCCAGGGCTTCGGCCGCACAGCCGGGGTTGTGCCCCAAGCTGTAGTCGGCTGTGACCGTTTCCTCCAGCTTTGCCGGATCGTTGTTGACGTGCGCCACGAACTTGGCCGAGGGGAACCAGCCGCCGCGGGGGTGCGCCTCGTTGAGCGCGCGCGATCCGATCAGCAGCACGACATCGGCCTGCTGTTCGGCCGCCGTGCCGTGCGCCCCCAAATTGCCGAGGCAGTTGGCGTGCCCGGGAGCGATTCCCAGGCGATCGTTGAAACCGGTTTCGAACGCGACGGGGATGTCATAGGCGCTGGCGATCCGCTCGATGGCCGCCGAACCGCCACAACGGCGAAGCTGGCCGCCGACCACAATCAGCGGTCGTTCCGCCGCCGCCAAGGCTTCGGCGATGGTCGTGACGTCGGGCGCGCCGCCGCCTGTCCGCTCGGATTGGCGCAGGGCGACAGGCGGCGCTTCTCGTTCCAGAACGTCTTCGGGCATCGACAGCACAGCCGGGCCGGGCAGGGGGCCGGTCGATGCGCGGCGCGCCGCTTCCATCCATTGCCTCACGGACATCCCGAGAGACAGCTCATGGGCCAGCCGGGTGTATGGCCGGACGAGATTGACCACGTCGCCCTCGCCGATCGTCCATCCCGGGGTGCGCAGATGCGACGCTTGTTGCGAGGCCAGGATCGTCAGCGGGCTTTCGTCGCGCCAGGCGTTGTAAAGATTGGCAAATCCATTTGCGACGCCGTGCAGCATATAGAGCATGGCCACGGCGGAGCCGGCGACCCTCGCGTAGCCGTCCGCCATGGCCACCGCCACCGATTCGTGGATAGCGGGAACGTAGCTGATGTCGGTCCCCTGAAGCTCGTAGAGGATCGACACCATCGAACTGCCGGGCAAGCCGAACACATGCCGGTGGCCGTGATCCGAGAGGAATCGCACCACTTCCCGCGCGCCCCGCTCGCTCGTGCTCATCTGCTCCATCCTGCGTCCTTCTGGGGCCATTGCGACGCCCGCCTCATAAGAGGGGGACATGCCTCGATCGGGCTTGGCGAGCGCGGCCGCGCCCGACATCACTCCCAGCTGTAATCGACCATGCCGTCGCCGAACGGCGCATCGCGCTGGCGCACGGCTTCCTTGAGCCCAAGCTCCTCAATGGACCGGCGGAATTGCATCCGTCCGGCCGACAGGTGCCCGCGTGCATCGGTCTCGCTGGCGAGGCGCTGAAGCGTCTTGGCCCCCATGAGTTCCAGCCCAAGGTTGACGATGCGCTTGTTGCAGCTGAGCAGGTCCGGCGCGACGGCCGAAATCCGCTTGGCCAGCGCCTCGACATGGGCGTCGAGCTTGGCTGCCGGAACTGACTCGAGTGCAAGACCCAACCGCGCGGCGTCCTTGCCGCGCAGCAGGTCGCCGGTGAGCAGCATGCGTTTCGCCCACTGCGGCCCCATGTTGTAGAGCCACATATGCGAGGGCGGCGATCCCTGCGCGCGGACCGGCGGATAGCCGATGCGCGCATCGCTTGCGACGATGACTAGATCCGCCAAAAGCGCGATGTCGGTGCCGTTCGCCAGGCAGGCGCCGTGAATCTTGGCGATCACCGGCTTGTGCATGTCGAACATGACCATGCGCAGCTCGTTCATGCGGCCAAGCTGCCAGATGTCGTCGTCGATCGTGGACGTCTGACTACGATACTCGGACGTTGAGCTCTGCGCGGCCTGCTGCTCCATGACGGGGCTGGCCTCACCGCCTGTCAGGTCCCACCCCGAACAGAAGTCGCGTCCGTTGGCGCCGAGCACCACGCAATGCACGCTGTTGAGGTCATCCGCTTCCAGCAGGGCGTCGCGCAGCTCCTGAAGCGTACGCCAGCTGAGCGCGTTGCGCTTCTCGGGACGGTTGAGGGTGATCCACGCGATCCGGTCGCGGACTTCAAACGTGATCGTCTCAGTTGTCTTCAGCCATTTGGCCATCTTGCACACTCTCGCTTCAGCGGATGGGAGACCAGGACGTCGGCATCAGCAGCCGGTTGCGCTGGTGCACAGGGGAGGGGCATCGGGCGGCGAAATCGAGCCATTCCGCATCGGTCCAAAGCGCCGCGCGCCGGGTGGCGCGGTCGTTCAGATCAACGAAACCCCAGAGATGGACAATCTCGTTGAGGTCGGAGCCGACTTCGGTTTGGAAATAACCAATGAGGTTTCCCAACAGCCGGGTCGCGATGAACACGCCTTCCTTTTCGTAGATGTCAAGGAACCTCGGCAAGTCGGCGGGCGCAAAAGCATAGTTCCGCTCTTCAACGATCATGGTCACATTCCCTTGAAGACGGGCGCACGCTTTTCTTTGAAGGCCTGAACAGCCTCCTTTGAATCTTCTGTCTGGAAGCACCTCACCATGTTGCGCGCCTCTTGTTCGAGGTAAGCATCCATGTTGAACGATTCAGCCGCCACAAGATTGCTCTTGATGTAGCGGATGGCGATTGGCGGTCCTTCGGCGAGGCGGCGGGCGAAGGCCATGGTTTCCGCAAGGAGATCCTCGTCGGCAACGACCTTGCTGACGAGACCTATCCGCAGCGCTTCGGCGGCGTCGATCTTGTCCGACAGCATTAGCAGTTCTCGCGCCTTCGTCGGGCCGACGAGTTGCTGCAGATAGTAGGCGCAGCCGAGGTCGCCCGAACCTCCGATGCGGCTGAATGCGGTGGTGAAGAAGGCCGTTTCCGATGCGAAGCGAAAGTCGCACGCCACCGCCATCGACATGCCGGCCCCGGCCGCCGGGCCGCGGACCATGGCGATGGTCGGCTTGCCCATCGTATGAAGCAGCGTCCCGGTCTCGCCGTTGCCTTTGATGCGCAGGGTGCGCTGTTCCATCCCCTGCATGATCGGGTCGCCGGCCCACTTCGCGGAGACTCTGTCGTTGGGATCGAGAATGCCGAGCTTGCTGACGTCGGCGCCTGCGCAGAACGCCTCGCCGACGCCGGTGAGCACGACCACTCTGACCCCCGGATCGTGAGCCGCATCGCGCAGTTCCCGCTGCAGCTCCGCGCCCATCGGCTGGCTAAGGGCGTTGCGCACTTCAGGATTATTGAGCTGGAGGGTGAGAATACCGCCCTCAAGGCTGGATAGTACGACAGAAGACATCTGGCTGCTTGCTCCGCGTTTCAACGTCGAGGCGATACCCTCTTACGCTCCCGCATGATTAGTCGCATGAAGGGTGAGAGACATCTGCCAGCCGACATTCTGCCCGTTCGCCGGCGCAACGCACGGTCTGCGGAGGCGCTGATGGATTTTTGACTTCGGCCAGCTTCACCTCTCCGCGCGGCGGGCCGCCTGTAGATATCTTGCCAATCGAACGATAGCTAGACAAAAATCGCGCGTTGTGGCAAGGCCTCGCCCAGGCGACGCCACGAATGGCCGCGTCGCGGACGCCGAGTGACTCGCGCCTTAGGCGCGCGCAGCAGGAGTGTCAGTTGGACGTGCTCGGTGTTCCGCAGCCTGCATTCATGCAGCACGAGGAAATCGTTCTTTTCGCCGACACGGTTGAGAAGTTTTATCAGCGGCACGCGACACCCGAACTTTGCGAGAAGTGGCGCGCCCAGGGCCAGGTCGATCGCCAGCTGTGGGAGCAGGCGGCGAAGGACGGGCTGCTCTGCGTTTCAATGCCGATGGAATACGGTGGCGGCGGTGGAGATTTCCGCCACGAGACGATTCTCTCGGTGGCGGCGATCCGTCGGGGGGTGGACGGCTTCGCCATCGTTTTGCACAACAACATCGTGGCGCCCTATATTCTCGCTTACGGGATCGAAGAGCAGAAACGGCGCTGGTTGCCGCGACTGGCGAACGGAGAGCTGATCGCCGCGATCGCCATGACCGAGCCAGGCACGGGTTCGGACCTCGCAGCTGTAAAGACGACGGCGCGCCGGGACGGGGATGAGTACGTCATAAACGGCTCCAAGACCTTCATCTCAAACGGTCAACTCGCCAACCTGATCTGCGTGGTGACCAAGACCGACCCGGCCGCAGGTTCCCGCGGGATTTCGCTCGTCATGGTCGAAACCGACGGGGCCGCAGGCTTTCGCCGCGGACGCAATCTCGACAAGGTGGGGTGCGAGGCGCAGGACACTTCGGAGTTGTTCTTCGAAGACGTGCGCGTGCCGGCGAGCAACCTGCTGGGACTGGTCGAGGGGCAGGGCTTTCGCCAGCTCAGCGCCGAGTTGGCGAAGGAGCGCTTGACCATCGCACTGCAGGCCGTGGCGGCCATGGAACGCGCGCTCGAGGAGACCATCCCGTACGTAAAGCAGCGTGAGGTCTTCGGCCAACCCCTGATCGAGTTCCAAAACACGCAGTTCAAGCTCGCGGAATGTAAGACTACGGCAGTCATCGCGAAGGTGTTTTGCGATTACTGTATGGGCCTGCTGCTTGACGGCAAGCTCGACGCCAACATGGCGGCCATGGCGAAATATTGGGCGACCGAAGCGCAGGGTCGGGTCGTGGACGAATGCGTGCAGCTATTCGGCGGATATGGCTACATGAACGAATACCCGATCGCGCGGCTATATCGTGACGCGCGCATTTCCCGGATCTTGGGCGGCACGAATGAGATCATGAAAATGCTGATCGCCCGCTCGCTGTAGCCTAGCTTGCCCGGCAGCCCGGATGATGACGGCGTCGACCGCCGCGTCGGCGCGCGCCATATTGCAGCGGCGCCTGCGACGTCGGCGGGACAGGCCGCTCGGCTCCCAGGCCGCCTACATCGAGCCTGGCGGCCCCTGGGAGAACTGAACTTGCCGTGGGCAGGCGAGCACGGCGGGGACCACCAGCCGATCTATCCAGTCACGCATGGCGCCGACCGGCCGGTGCTTCAGGTAGCGCAGGGTCCAGATGTTCTGGACCAGCCACTCGATGATTTCCTCGTTGGTCAGATCCTGACGCAATGCACCTGATTTCCGGCCTCTTTCGAGCATGGGGTGAAAGGCCACGGCGACGCGCTGCATAAGATCGGGGGCGGTTGCAATGATGAGCTTGCTAGATCTGACGGCATCGTCCTCGAGCCCGAACAGCTTGAACCAGTGAAGCGAGCCGGTCGCGACGTGGAAGGTCGCCTGAGCGAGTTGCTCGGCGTGAGTCCCCGGCAGCTCGGCTGCGGCGCTCGCCTCCAGAAACGTCTGGGCGAACTCGTGTTCAATCAGCACGATCAGGAGATCGTCCAGCTTCGCGAAATAGCGATAGAACGTGCTGCGGGCGACGCCCGCTTCCTGCAAGATGGCTTCGACGGTCGTCTGGTGGAAACCGTTGCGCGCAAAGCAACTCCGCGCGCCTTTGAGGATGGCTTCCCGCGATGTCAATTTCTCAGGTGGGCGCTGGTCCAGCATTCGAGCGTCGCTGCGAAAGCGCGGACCCGGAAGTCCGCGCTTCGTCTCGGCTCGAGCAGTGTTCCTGCCGCTCCCGCGATTATCCGCCATGGAAGCCGATAACCTCTCGTCCTTCACCAGATGAGCGGCAGTCGCTTCACACCCCAGACGGCTCTGGCGTGGGTGGTCGGCGGGTCCTTTGGATCGGTGCGGAACGGCGGCATCATCTGGAGCCATTCCTCGATCGCGATGCGCAACTCGCGGCGTGCGAGATGAAGACCCAGGCACGTGTGGACGCCGGTGGCGAAGGCCATGTGCCGAGGGTTCTTCCGCCGAATGTCGATGACGTTCGGGTTTTCGTATTCGCTCGGATCACGCCCGCTCATCATCACGTTGAGGATGACCCGGTCGCCCTTTCGCATCTGCACGCCGTGGAACTCAAAATCCTGCGCCACGACGCGCGGGGAGGGGACGACGGAGAAGGCGCGCAGAAACTCTTCCACGGCATTGGGGATCAAGTCCGGCTCCTCGCGCAGGAGCTGTTGCTGTTCTGGATATTCGCCCAGGTATTTGAAGATAAAATTTAACGTGGAGGCGACAGTGTCGAGACCACCGAAAAAGAGCAGGAAACACATGCTCATGATTTCGTCGTTGGTGAGCGGCCGGCCATCGACTTGGCTCTGGATGATGTAACTCGGCAGGTCGTCGCCCAAGTTCTGCCGACGCTCGGCGACGATTTCCTCCAAGTAGCGCATCATGTTGTCCGCGCCCTGGCGCACGTCGTCGAGTGTGGCGCCGTGCAGCAACTGCTGCTCCCAGGCGATGAACTCGAGGATGCGGTCCTGCGGCAGCGACATCAGATCCAGGAAGATGCTGACCGGGAACGGCCTGCCGAACGCCGCCTCGAACTCACACCCGCGCTGTGCGCGCAGCGGCTCCAGCATCTCCCGGGCGCGCTGGCGGATGGCGTCATCCATAGCTGCCATTCGCGCCGGCGTGAACCGCGGGTTGAGGATCATCCGGTATTTGGTGTGCTCCGGCGGATCCAGCTCTATCGGGATCATGTTCTGATCGCGACCGACCAGGCGTAGGAACCCGGTCGCGTTGTTGCTCGAGAACCGGCTGGGATCTCCGTACACCTCGCGGATGTACTCGGCCTTGCTGATCACCCAATGACCGATCCCGGCGTGCGCACCGCCTTCGACAGGCGACCAATAGATGGGCGGGAGCTCGAAGACCTTCTGATTGGCCCTGTAGGGGTCAACCTCGACCCCGGGTTGGTTCTCAACGGCGTAGTTGCGAACGATGTCCTCCGGAACGTGGGATGGGCGCTGTATATTTTGAACTTCGACCATCGTGGTTCCTCCATACCATTCAGTTCTTATGCTGACGACTTTGCATCTTTCGCGCGCTGGGTAGACCGGTGACTCGGCCCCGTAGCGTCGCGCATCGCCAGCCGCATTGGTCGCGCACCCTTGTCAAATTCGTACAAAGTGTCAATCAATGTTCGATACGTTCGGCGTCTGCGAGAGCGCTCAGGATGGTCCGCCCGGGCGAACACCGCCAGGACGCGACCATCTCGATTGCGGGCGGCCGCTGGATACATCAGCGACCGCTTATTCCGTTTGTCGCTCTCCCTCCACCCAGGTCGTCGCGCCATAGGGGGGAGCTCGAGAGCCTGAGAGAGCAGGGGATGATCGCCCTGCGCGTTCGAACAAAGAGGAGGAGAAGCAACATGCTGAAGGGCGATGACCTTGGCACACCCCACTTGCGTCTGGAACGGCGCGGGCCGATCGGCTGGTGCGTCATCGACCGGCCGGAAGCGCGCAATGCTTTCACCAGCCGCATGTATTTCGGCATCCGGCGGGCAGTCGATCTGGTCACCAAAGACCCGGATCTGCATGCACTGGTGATCACCGGTGTCGGCGACGTGTTCAGTCCGGGCGGGGATCTGCGGCTCGAGACGCATGATGCCGACTCGGCCTCCGCGGAGATTAATATCGCCGAATTGATCGGTGAGGACGTCGTGCCATGGCACGCCCTCAGGAAAGCCCGGGTGCCGGTGATCAGCGCCGTCAATGGCATCTGCCAGGGCGGCGGCCTTTGCCTCGCCATGCTGTCGGACGTCGCCGTGGCGAGCGACCGAGCGACATTTCGCGGGCCCGAATTGCTGCGCGGCATCGTCGACTCCTGGTACGCCGCGGTCATGCCAAAGCTCATCGGCGTGGCGCTGACGCGCGACATGATGTTCACCGGCCGCCGGCTCTCGGCGGCCGAAGCCCTCCAGCATGGGCTGGTGTCGCGGATGGTCCCGCATGAGGAACTCGATGCGGCCGCGGAGCAGGCGGCGCGTGAGGTGATGCAAAGCGCGCCCGAAGCGCGTGAGCAGTTCAAGCGGATTGTTCACGGGGACTTCGGCGTGATCGACGAGGCGACCTTCTTCGCCTCGCTCCGGGGCGCGGAGGCCCGGGAGGGCACGACCGCCTTTGCGGAAAAGCGCGCGCCGAACTGGGTGCCAGAGCAGTACCGCAAGGGTCGGTTGTAATGAGCGCGAGGCGTTAGGGCGGATTATGGCCGGTCTCTACGTCGCCGAGGATCCGGGCGCGATCGACGATGCCGTCAAGAAGGGCAGCCTTTCGCTGCGCTTCGGCCTGGGCGGGTGCTGTGCGCAGCGCGCGGGTGAGCCGTTCGGAGCCCAGCACCTGGGCCCCGTCCTCGAACGGCAGTCATCGGAATGGAGCATTTGGCGCCCCGAGGTCCGGCGATCCAAGATAGATCTCACCCGGGCGGGTTCGCAGCCGGCGTCGCGGCCGGAAGATCGTAGAAACGCTTCTGCCATTTCCGCAGCGCGGGGTAGGTCTTCATGTCTGCCTTGGCATGGATCGGGCGAGGCACATAGACCTGGGTCCGCCAGATGAGCAGGTCTTCGTTGACCGTGTTGAGGAAACGCCGGTCGACCTCATCCTTCAGATGCGCGGGCATCACGTCGCTGGTGTCGCCCGGCACGCGCGGATACCAGATCGTATAGAAGATGTCGGAGCACTTCTCGTCGACCGGTGTCACCGAAAACAGCAGGCGATAGTGGTAGCTGCCGGCCCAGGTGGTGAAGGAGGTGCCAACGCCCTGGACCTTGGACACTAGCTCCAGCGCCACCTGCTTGGAGTGTTTGTTGCGGAAGCCCACACGGGAGGTCCAGATCGAATCCCCGATATCGTAGCCGAGCAAGACGGGCGAAATAGGCGCATCGTGCGTGTACACGAAGTGGGCCGTGTCGACCGCGTTCTCCATCGTGATCTGCGGATGGACCTCCTCGGCCGGCCACTTGCGCGTGCTGTTGCCGAAAGGCGGATAATAGCCGTCCGGCGGCATCGTCGCATCGAAGCTTTCGAACATGTCTGGCAGTCCCCACCGCGGCGGCGTACCCGTGGGGTCATGCCAGATGAAAATGGAATCGTTCTGTTCGAGCACGCGCCATTGCCGCAGCCTGGTATTGACCGTGTCATCCTGCCCGGGGATCAGCGCGTTGCGGCCATCTACCACGCTCCATTGCCAGCCATGGTAAGGGCACTGGATGCAGTCGCCGACCACCTTCCCTCCATGCCCCAGGTGGGCGCCAAGGTGCCGGCAGTGCGCGTCGAACACCGACAGCGCCCCGCTTTCACCGCGGAAGGCGACCAGGTCCTTGCCGAAGTACCGCAACGGCTTGACATCGCCCGGACCTATCTCGGCGCTCCAGCCGATCTGGAACCAGCCGACCGGCAGCATTGAAAACGGAAGTTTGGTGAGATCCATGGCGTTTCTCCAGGCTGGGCCGGATTACAGCGCGCCGGCGAACATTCGCTGCACTTCCGCCGATGTGACCGGTTCGCCCTTTTTCTTGGTCGCCGGGTCGAAACCGCCGAGGTTCTCGTCTCTTGCCTCGAGGAAGATCGCGCCCGTTGCACCGACCACCGTCGAATAGTTCACGGCGGCGAACGCGCCATCGGCCGCCATGTCCTCGAGCCGCGCCACCGGGTCATAGGCGGACTTGCGCTTCTGGTGGTAGCCGGTCGGTTCGAAGCCGTATTCCCCGAGCGGGCGGCCGCACACTGCGCTTAGCGCGAAGTTGGGCATGACGCGGTCCTCGTAGACCCAGGCATCGACGCCGTCCTTGTTGATTATCCTGGGCGCCTTGTCCCGCAGGGCCGCGGGGACGCCGTCGAAGCAGCTGGGCGGCTCGGCGATGTGGTCGTCGACGCTAATCAGGATCATGTCATTCATTTGCATTGCCGGGGCACCCACACACAACTGACGGACGTTCAGCTCTATCTGTCGCGGGGAAGCATGCTTTGACGCAGATCAAAGTTGGCGCGAAACGCCTGCTTTCGCCTCGATCGGAATTCCAGAGTGATTGACCTGGGCAACGAACGTTATCGTGCACCGGTCATCGAAAAGCGCGCTACGCGCTTCCGCTAGGTCGTGAACTCATAAGGCTTGGCGTTGACGGCCGGATCGTGATTCACGCTCGTCGGAGGTGTGAGCATGGGATCGCCGAGGCGTTACGAGCTGACCGACTTCGAGGCTCGCCCTGGCGCGATATTCCCGAGCGCTACGGCCCCGCGACGACCTGCTACAACCGCTTCATCCATGGGGCGTTCGCGAGGGCCAGGCACACGACGGACGCAACGCGCTGAGCCTGCTCAGCCACATCGGACCTGGCGAGATCTTGCTGGTCGACCGCGCCTACGACAACGATCTGCTTCGCCAAACCGTCGCCGACCAAGGCGGCTGGGCCAACATCAGGCCGCTGTCGTACAGGCGCCGCGCGCCCGCCTTGAGTCCCGTCCTCAGCCATGCCGCCTACTGAAGCAACTCCAAGATGCCGCATCGTGAGATGCGGTCGTTGTCGCTAGACCGTACCTCAGGTTAAACTCCCGACACTCTCGTGATTAGATGAAACCCCGGTCTCGGCTAGAATTTATACCTTATATCCACGCCGTAAGTCCGAGGGTCTCCATAGGTTTGCGCGTCGTATCCCGACAACTCCAACACGTTATTTCGGAATGACGTGTACGTTTTGTTGCCAAGGTTGTGAACCCACGCACCCATGCTGATGTTTCGGCCGCCGATATTGTTATAATCGACCCGCGCGTCGAATAGCGAGTATCCCCGGATAAATGAATCGATTCCCTGGGTCGCATTTCCGCGGCGATCGGAGCGCCAATAGAAGTTCCCGCTTACAACGATGGCTTCATTGGGCGCCTCCAGCGGCACCGTGTAGGACGCGTTCAGGCCCACAGTGTGGTGCGAGATATTGCCGAAATCCGCACCGTTCAGGTTCTCACCGAACCCGATCGTCTGACATCCGGGAGGTTGAATCAGCTGAAATTTATTGAAGTGTCCGAGAGTGAGATCGTAGAAGCCGCCGACGTGGAAGTCACGGGTGATCGCCGCTTCCGTCTCAAATTCCACTCCCTTTGGTGTCCCCTGCGCCGCATTGATGACGTACTCGGCCCCGTGCCCATCACAGTTGGCGAGTTCTCCGAATTGCATGTTCTTGTACCAGCCACGGTAGGCCGCCACATTGGAGCGGATGATGACGTCTCCCAGATGCGCCGTGGTCTTTGCGCCGATCTCGATGTCCGTCAACTTCTCCGGCAGGTATGTCTGCAGAGCTGGCGGCTCGACGCTTGACACCAGGTTGAGGCCGCCCGCCTTATAGCTGTGCCGGCTCGCGACATAGAGCAGGAGATCCGAGTTGACCTGCCAGTCGATCCCGAGCGTCCAACTCCAGTTGGCGTAATCTCTCGTATTTTTGACCTCCGGGTTAACCCTCGGCGGAAAGGGCAATACATTGGTTCCGTTCAAGACCCCTGTCCGGCTGTCCCAGGTGCGGCGGAGGCCTGCCGTGAACTTGACGCCTTCGAGTCCCAGCTTGGTGAAATCGTAGGTGCCTTGCGCGAAAGCCGCCTTCGACGTGTATCGATCGGTCGAGTCGGTTATCGTCGTGAGGAACGGAGAAAATAGGTACGCATCCTGGTGCGTCTTGGTCTTTTCCTTGGAATAAAACGCACCGACGATCCATTTCAAGGTGTCCGTCTCCCCAGACGCCTGCATTTCATCACTGAAGGAATTGTAATATTTATTCTGACGCACGTCGATGAGAGCCCAATTCGTGCTCGTCTGGCTCAAGTAGACGCGCGGACTCATATCGACGTATCCCGCGACATTCTTAAGGGTGACGCCGCCGAGGTGGTATATCGTCGTATTCGCGCCGATGTAGACATCGTTGTCATCATTGTTCTTGGCCAGAGAGTAGTCAATCGTCCTGACGCCAAGCTGTTGTTGATGATTAAACTGAGATTGCACCAATGCAGCGATGCCCGGGCCGTCGATAAATGTGATCAGTGGAACGTTGATGGACGAGATGATGAACGGGTTTTGTCTCTGCCGCCCATGGAAGTATTGGAATTCAGTTTCGTTTCTCAGTTCCTCGGTGGGCGTCGCCACCACGGATGCGCGATATACGCCGTAATTCCTGTCTGCTCCATCGGGACCCCCCAGATTTCGGGTAAATCCATTCCGCTTGACGATCTCACCCGACAAACGCACTGCGAGCTTATCGCGGATGAGCGGAATGTTCACGCCACCAGAGACTTGGAATAAACTATAATTTCCGACCGTGGCGTCCGCGAAGCCGCTGAAGGCATCGGTCCTGGCTTTTTCTGGCGTGAAGACGACGGCGCCCCCAGTGCTGTTCTTCCCAAACAGCGTTCCTTGCGGCCCGCGAATAATTTGGATTGAAGCGAGATCAAAGAGGCCCCCGGAGAATGCGCGCGAGTTGACCGGCACATCTCCGAAATAGGTGACTACTGTATCATCGGTGCCTAGCGTCGGCACCTGACCGCGCAATTCGAACACAGGCGCCGTCGAGCCGCCGAGCGGATCTAACGAGACCACCAGGCTTGGCGCGTGGTATTGGATATCGCTCGCGCCGGTGATGCGCCGATTTTCGATGTCTTGCGAGTTGAGTACGGAGACCGCGACCGGCACCCTTTGAAGATTTTCAGCAGATCGGCGGGCCGTCACCACGATCTCACCGAGGGATGTGACTTCGGGCCCCGGTGGCGTGGCGGCGGTCTGAGCGAGGGCCGGATTGGCGACCCCGATGGCGCAGGTAGCCGCACTGACGGATAGCAAAAGTGCTCGAACCGAAACGGTCATTATTTCCCCTCCCAAGTTCGTGATCTCCCCTCCCAAGTTCGTGCGCACAGCGCCGAAAATGGTGGATGGTCACCTTTTAACCTTTTTAGCCTTCGCACGTTAGCAGAATTTCGTCAAACGGGCGTCACCATGGGGCCGCAGCGGTGTGTCATCCGCTCTTGCTGCGTGGGGCGCCTTGCCCGTGATCCCGGGCGCTTCAGGCGGATCGCCGCTCCCGCGCACCGGTCGTCGCAAGGCGCGCTGCGCGGTTCCGCTAGCACCTGCCGGCAGACCATGGCGCACCGCCGCCGGATTGCTATCCCTCACGAAAATGGCGATGTATCATTTACCAGGTTTGCAGGCATCAATACCCGAGCTGGTCGCCTGGGGAGGCGGTCCGGGCAGGCAGCGGACGAAGAGGAGGGAATGGGTGGATGCGCAACTCGAGGCGCTCGCGGCCCAGATGCGCGAGTTGGACGATCTGGAACGGATCCGGCGGCTCCAGATCGATTATGGTGACTTCCTCGACGAAGGAGAATTCGATCGTTTCGGCGCCCTTTTCGCCCATGAGGGTGAATTGTTGCTCGGCCCGCTCGGTCGCGCCAAGGGACCGGCCGCAATCGCAGCGATGATGGCGCATGCTGTCGGCGCCGAGGTTGGCCACACCCGGCACCTCATCGCCAATCCGAGGATTTCCCTCGAGGGCGACTTTGCCACCGCACGCGACACATGGATCGTCTATGCGAGCGACGGCAGGGAACCGCCGCGTGTGACGATGGTGGGGCGCCACCGCGATCGTTTCACCCGCGAGGATGGAGAGTGGAAATTCCTGCGCCGCGAAGGGCGGGTTGATCTTCCCGCACGTTTCGTGCGCGATTGAGCGAGGCGAACATGAAGATAAAGGAGCTCAATGGCAGATCGTTCGGGTGTATCGTCGCCGGGTTGCGAGAAGGCGATCTGGGCGACGCTTCGCTGCGCGAATATCTTCACCACCTGTGGATCGAGCGAGGCCTCCTGATCTTCCGCGCCAATGGGCCGAAAACGCGATCACTCGTACCACGCCGGCGCTGCTCGGCTTCTATAGCCTCGTCTCACTTTGGGCCTGTGACCTCCCGCCGCGTACGCATGGCGAACGCGCTGTGCTTCGCCACTAAAACGTACAAGACCGAGCTCAGTAACTAGGTCAAAAATTTACCGTTTTCGGGCGTTCGACAACGAGATTGGCAACCCGCCGGCGAACCGGTCTGGTGGCTTTGCAAGGCGGGAGGCCCGGTCAGGAGCGGTGCGGATGGGCACGGCTCCCGCCGCGCGTCAGGCTTCGGCGCCGACCCCGACATCGGCCGCCTTTTGATCCCAGGCCGCGGTTGCCGACCAGCGGAATTTCGGCACGACCATCGGTGGCAGCCGCAGTCCGCCATCGACGATCATCACCTCACCGGTCATATAGCTGGCCGCTTCGCTGAGCAGGAACATCAGCGGCGCCACGGCTTCGGGAATCGCGGCCGGCCGGCGCAGGGCAATCTGGTTGATGGATTCGTCCATAGCGCCGCTCCGGTAAGCCGGTTCGGTACGAGGCACCACCACGGCGCCGAGGCCCATGGCGTTGAGGCGCAGCCCGTATTGCGCCCATTCGCGGGCAAGGGTCTTGATGAGCGCTTCGGCTCCGGCCCGCGCGGCCGAGGAATGCGCGATTCCCGGTGTTCCGTCGCGACAGAGCGCGCTGGACACGATCGCTCCGACTCCGGGCAATCCGGCGGCCACGAGCGGCTTTGCCCAGCGGCTGACCACATGGAATACCCCCCAGAGCGCCGAGCGCGTCTGTTCGTAAAAGATGTCGGGGGTAAGATCCAGCGCCGGCATGTAGTTCACGTCCACCGCCAGATTTGCGAAGGCCTGCACCGGCCCGCCATCGGCCTCGATCGCTGAAAACACCTGCTCCACGCTGTCCGGCTCGGTGATGTCTCCCGCCAGCGGAACCACCCGACCGGCGCCGGTGACAAGCGAGGCGGTCTCTTCCAGCGGCGCCTGGCGGCGGCCCATGCCGTAGACGGTAGCCCCGAGGTTGGCCATTTCGATCGCCAGCCCACGGCCGATTCCGCTTCCCGCACCTGTCAGCAACACCCGGTCGTGAGCAAGTCTTACCTGCCAGTCGAGCATGATATCCTCCCTTTGGCTGCAATGCGGAGCCGGAATGGCGCCGCCGCAACAAAACTGTCCCATTGTCTGTTATGCGGCGCCACAGCCTTCGCACGCCGCACAACCTGTCGTCGGATGGCGCCGGGCAAGGCACGAACCGGAAAAGCTGATTAACAGACAGTTGTGGGCGCGTCTACGCGCCGGCCGAATAACCAAAGGCGACGTCCGCCTGGCTCGACGAGCGGCCCGGGCTGGGGATCGGAGTCGCCGAACGAAGCTCGAGCGCGGCGAGATCATCCGGGGGGGACCGTGACCGCCGCGCCGATGCTAGACGCGCCGGCGCCAACTTTGCGCGAATGATCGACGGCGCTTCGCCGGTCAATCCTCGTCGTTGACCCAGCGCATCATCCGGTGCAGCGGAAAGAAACCGTCGTGCGCTGTTCCCGGGATGCCGCCGAGCGCTTTGCCCAGCGAGACGACGCGCTGCGCGCCGGCGCTGCCGAGCCGGTTGCGGTATTCGGCCTTACGCGACGGCGGATAGACGCCGACCGTCTGCGTCGCCACGTTGACATAGCGCAGGGCATCGTCAAGCCTGGCGACGCGGACAACGTTGACCGTCTTGGCTTCCGGGTGGAATTCGACCGGTTCGTCCGAACGGATGACGAGGCCACTACCATCATAGCCGCCCCAGACGCGGTACATCGGCTCTAGCATCCGCAGCGCTTCGACCTCCTCGCGAATGTCTGTGGGTGTGGGATCGCCCCGTTCCGAGCTGGTCGGACCCGGAATGCCAAGCTGCTTCTGGAGCAGCGCGCAATAGGTATCGACCTGCTCCTCGCTCCCTTCGATGAACTGGAACCGACTAGCGACGCAGGCGGTCTGGTTGTAGCCAGTCGAATCGATCGCCGCGGCGGTTGCGGCTTCCTCAATCGTTTCGGGGCTGTCGAAGGCTTCGCGGCCGATGAATGATACCGAGCTCTTGGGATCGAATGAGACCAGCTCGAAACCCGGCCCGATGTAGTTCTTGGCGCTTCGCAGCGCTGCCTCGCCACCCCAGGCGACCAGCTTGTCGAAGAACTGCGGACGGAAAAGCAGGCTTTCCATGCGAGCATCGCCACCGCGCCAGTACACTGCCGAGAACGAGCGCACCACCGGGTGGCCGGGGGCGACCGCCGCCATCGTACGCAGGATGGCGGGGGCCGAGAACAGATCATTCGACGGCAACTTGAACAGGTGCACGCCCTTGGTCAGTGCACAGCGGATGATCGACACCGCCGCAACCCCGGGCACGTTGCCGGCTAGCACGTGGACCAGCCGCGGCGGGAATGCCCGCACCCTCGCGCTCGCCCCCGATGGATGGGTAATTTCTCGCCAGCCGTCGAGCGCGGCGCGATCACCCAGTTCGCCGTCGAGCCGTAATTCCAGTTCTTGCCGCGTGAACATCGACGGCAGCGCCTTGAACGAATTCTCGATGATCCGGCGATCGAGATCAGACGAACCGGCGCTGTATTCGAGCGCCTCGGCAAGATAGCCGTCGGGATCGGCTGCAAGCCGCTCACCGGTCGCGACCAGAAGGTCGATGATCTCCGCAACCGGCACGTCGAATGCTGGGCCCTGCTCGGCGCGCGACCAGGTCAGGCTGTCGAGATCGGGCAGCGCAAGGTCAAAGCCCTGGACCTGCTGAGCGCCGCCGAACAGCGTTTCGCCCTTGATGAATTGCGGCAAGCGCGTGCGGATTGCGGCTTGGACATTGGCCTGCATCTGGATTCTCCCGAATGGAGCGGCGCCCCGCTTCATGCTGTTGCCGGTCATCCGCCGGCGCGGAAGCTAACGACTTAATTGGATTGAGGTGACGCCATGTCATTTGCTTTGCAGCGGGAAATGGGACGCCAGAACCTCGAGGATTTTCCCTCCCTGCTCGGCCGCCCGGTTGCCAGCGAGGACGAGCGGCATGCCGTGATCTCAGCGCGGACCACGCGCTGGTGGTGCGGATGCTAGATCTTACCACACGCGCTATGAAATGATCTGCGCTTCGATACAGGTGGCGACCTGTTTCGCCAGGAGCGCGCCGATGCGGCGGGCCGTCTGAGCAAGCCTTCGCGGTAGTCAAGGAAAATCCCTGCGAAGCTGTTCCGCTTGCTTGCGTATGCTCGCCCATAGAATCCGCTTCGGCAGAATGTTGCCAAGGAAAACCAAGAGCCGCGCCCAGCCGCCGCTGATCACGACAGGAGTATTGCGTTCCAGACCTTGGATACCGATTGCCGCGCACGCGTCCGCACTGATGAACATGTAGCTCGGCACCTTGGCCATTTCCCGCTCAACAATCGGGCCCGCCGTAGCGAGGAAATCGGTTCGGGTTGGCCCTGGACAAAGCGCCGTGACGTGGATCCCGAGATGGGCGAGCTCCGCATTGAGGGCCTCAGACCATTTGACCAGGAAGCTTTTGGTTGCGGAGTACAACGAGGCGCCGGGAAGCCCAACGGACAGGCCGGCAATTGACGAGACGTTTAGGATTCGGCCCGAACGCCGCGCAATCATTGCCGGAAGCAGGCGAATGACCAACTGCACCGGCGCCATCATCAGGACCTGCAACTCGCGAGAACTCTCATCAAGAGTTTCGTGGCTGAACGGCATGTGGTTTGTATAGCCGGCGTTGTTGATCAACACATCGATCTGCCAGCCTGCCTCAGCCACCGCGCGCTCAATCGCCTCTGGCGCGGCCGGGTCGCTCAGGTCAGCCGCGATCACCAGGCTATTGGCCCCGTGCTGGTCCTTGAGTTCGCGCGCGAGCGCCTCCAGCCTGTCCCTGCGCCGGGCAACGAGCACCAGGTCGTGACCGCTGCGGGCATAGGCCCGCGCGAATGCAGTACCAAGGCCGGCCGAAGCGCCGGTAACCAGCACCGCCTTCCTTGAATTGCCCAACCATTCTCCCCTATTGCTGGCCCGCAAACCCGGGGCACGTCTTATTGCATCCATCCCGAACCTGCCTGTCGAACTATCCCTGGCGGGTGGGCCAGCAGATCCGCGATCGTACTCACGGCAGCCCGCCCGATCATCAGGTGCGATTGCAGCGAGGCCCGGCCCTGGTCGCGGGGTCGGCATGCTGTCCGACCCCGCTCAACGAACATTCAGTCGACGACCGCGCCGCGGATGTAGGCGTCTATTGTACCCGAGCACTGGATCTTGTCGTCGCCGAGCGAATTCTCGAGGCGGCCGATGGCGTGCACGACTGCCCCACCCATCCCGCACGGGCAGTTTCCGTCGAGATCGATGGTGACCTTGTCACCGGAAATCATGCCGCCCCAGCGGATGTCGGTCAGCAGGTCGACGAAGCCGAAGCGGCCGGTCACCAGACCCTCGTGCGGCTCGACCAATGCGTCGCCAGCCTCGTTGAGGATCAGCGGCAGGACGGTGGGCGAGAGGTGGTAACGCCCGTGATGGCACTGGTTGGCGAGCCAGGTCATCTCGGTCATGCCATAGCCGGTCGAAAAAACAACATTTCCGAAGAACTTGCGGATCTGGTCCTCAAAGTCCTCGGGCAGCTTGAAGTGCTTCATGCCGCCGCCGAAACTGGCGATGGTCCGCGGGTGGAAGCTGCCGTCGGGCACGCCCATCGCCCGGGCGCGGGTGACGACCTCGTACATTGTCGCCGACATCCCCATGATGTACTGTGGCTCGTCACGGAGGCGGATGATTTGGTCGATCATTTCATCCATCCGCGCCGCCGAATGGGCCGCCTGTTTGGCGCCTTCGGCTTCGACGGCGGCGATTTCGGTCGGGGTCGCGGTGCCGTCCTTGAGCTTCTCGCGGAACTCGGCCATCCGGCTGACCCGGGCAATGCTTAACGGCTCGTCGATCAGCAGGTGGACGGAATCGGGACGGGCGAAATACTCCTTGGCCAGCGCTGCAGAGATCACCCCCGTATAGGGCCCCTTGGCGGGTCCGAACGAGAAGAAGTGCCGATCGTTGGCGGCATCCGTGCAATTCGGCCAGCCGCGGAAGCGCCGCAGATACTCGCCGTACAGATTGATGTCGAGCGCGCTCTTTGGCAGTAGCGAGACCTTTCCGCCAGTCCCGCTCGAAGTCGTGACTTGGTAGCCAGCCGCCCACATCCGGTCCAGCCATTCATCGATGTCGGCGCAACCGGCTACGTCGACATCTTCGAAATTTTCGGTGGAAACCAATGTGAGCCATTTGACCAGCCGGTCCCACTGTCGATTACTTACGAAGGCTTGCGGGTAACTTTTGTAGGCAGTGTGCGAGAGCAGCAGCGGCACCAGGTCGGCCAGCGTCTCGATCTTTCCCGAGCCGGTCTCGCTCGCGCGCCGATCGAGCACCGGGACCAACGGCCGCATTCGCTCGAACATTTCGCGCGCGGCGGCGATCTGCGCCGACTGGAATTCACGTGGCAAATAGTCGTACGGGTCCTCGCGGCTGCAGATGTCCTTGATTGCCGCCGAGGCATGGCCGGTGGCCACCAGCGTTTCCACCATATCACTCACCTCCTATTGTATGTCATTGCGATCGCTGCCTCAGCTTCCGGGGTGAGCAGCGCTGATGATCTGCCCCGCGCGCCAGCCGATCATCATCGCCGGGGCGTTGGTGTGCGAACTGACCATTTCCGGCAGGATCGAGATATCCGCGATCCGCAAGCCCTCGACCCCGCGCACCCGCAGTTCGGGATCGACCACGGCGTCGACGTCGATCCCCATGCGGCAGGTGCCAAGAGCGTGGACCGCGTAGGTGCCATATTTCATGCAGTATTCAACGATTTCGTCCTCGGTCTGGACGGATGACCCGGGCGAGACTTCCTCGAAACCGAAGGGCTTGAGGGCCGGGTGGGCAGCGAATTCACGCAACCTGCGAACCATGTCGGCATAGCCCTTGCGGTCGTCTGGATGGGTGAAATAGGCAGGATCATAGATCGCCGGCGCATCCGGGTCGGCGCTGGTGATTGTCATGTAACCGCGGCTTTTGGGCCGAATGAGGTAGGCAGATATGCTGGCGCCGGGCAACTTCTCGGGCACCATGCTTCCTGTCACCTTGTCAATCGTTGCCGAAGCTGGGCTGAACTGGAACATGGCATCGGGCCGGTTGGCGCCCGGCGTGGTCTTGAAGAACGCACTCAGTTCGAACACCGCGTGGCTGAGCGGCCCGCTGCGAAACAGTAAGTATTGCAACATCGTCTTAACCAGGCCGAGTCCGCGCAACTTGTGGTTTTCGCTGCCGTGGGTCAGCCGGTAAGTCGGCAAGAAGCAGAGCTGTTCGGTCATGTTCTGGCCGACCTGCGGTGCGTCGACGAGGACCGGGATTCCGTGCTTGGCGAGTGTCGCCGCCGGCCCGATGCCGGACAACATGAGCAGCTTCGGCGTGGTCAACGCGCCGGCGCAAAGCACCACTTCCTTGCGCGCCCTGATCGTCGCGGCGGCGCCGTCTGCGGTCTTGACTTCGACGCCGACCGCACGGTTGCCTTCAAACACTACGCGGCGGACTCGCGTGCGGGTACGGATGGTCAAATTTGGCCGAGACTTGACCGGATTGAGAAATGCGACCGCCGCGCTTTGACGGCGGCCTTTATAAACGTTGCGCGGCTGGTAACCGACCGCTTGCTCATCTTCCTGATTGAGATCTTCGGTGGCCACGGCGCCATGGGCGACCACTGCCTCCATCAGCGCATCGGAGACCGGGTGGCGATCCGGGTGGACGGTGATGTGCAGCGGGCCGTTTGCGCCACGGTCGGGTGCGGCGCCCAGCTCGTGGCTTTCGATCTCGGCAAACGCCTTGCCGACCTGTTTCCAGCCCCAGCCCGGCACGTTGAGTCCATCATAGTCATCCGGCCGCCCGCGCATATAGACCTGGCCGTTGACCGAACTCGACCCGCCGAGCACCTCGCCGCGCATCCAAAATACCTCGGGCCCCTTGACCGAAGGGTCCATTGGGTTGCGCCACATATCGGTTTCGCCGTTCAGGATCTTGGCGAACCCGCGCGGGATGTGGATCATCGGGTTGACGTCCTCGCGCCCGGCCTCGATCAGGAGGGTGGTTGTGTCGGCCCGCTCGGTCAGCCGGTTGACGAGAGCGCACCCGCCCGAACCAGCTCCCACGACGATGTAATCGAATGCCTTGTCCATTGCCCTCTCCCTCCATTTTGGCGCCTATTGCGGCTTAACCGATCGGATAGGCGATGGCCTTTTCCTCGACGAATTCGCGCAGCCAGTTCGGACCCTGTTCGCGGCCGACCCCCGAGCGCTTGTAGCCGCCGAACGGCAGCGTCGGCGCGAGCCCGCCGGGGCCGCCGTTGAGCCATACCTGTCCGGTCCTGATCTGCCGAGCCATCTCCAGCGCCTTGGCGGTGTCGCCGGAGAAGATGCCGCCATGCAGGCCGAAATCGCTGGCATTGGCGAGTTCGACCGCTTCCTCTGGCGTATCGAAGCCGATCATCGCCCCGACCGGGCCGAATATTTCCTTCTGCGCGAGGGGGCTGGCGTTGTCGACCTCGTCGAACAGCGTCGGCTCGTAGAAGTAACCGCGATCGGCAAGTCCGCCCGGGCGCTTGCCTCCGAACACCAGCCGCGCCCCGCTGTCCAGCGCCTCGGCCACGAACCTCTCGGTCCGCGCGCGCGCCTGCTCGCGGATCAGCGGGCCGACGATGGCGGTGGGATCGGCAGGATCGGCAACCTTCATGTGTTGGACCACCTGCTTGGCGATCTCCGTGAAGGCGGGACGGACCGAATTGTGCACCAGCCAGCGGGTGGCGAGCCCGCATCCTTGCCCGGCGTGCATCGAGATGTTGCCCACCGCGGTCTGGGCGGCCGCGACGAGATCGGCGTCGGGCATGACGATCAGCGCGGACTTGCCGCCCAGCTCGAAATGCAAGCGCTTCAGCGTCGGCGCGGCCTGCGCCATGATCGCAGCGCCGACCGTGTCGGAGCCGGTGAAAGTGATCATGTCGACCCGCGGGTCGGTGCTCAGCGCCGCGCCTGCCTCGACGCCACCTGTGACGATGTTGAGCACGCCTGCCGGCAGGCCTGCCGCCTCGGCGATCTCGCCCAGTACGAGCGCGCAGAAGGGCGTGAACGGCGAAGGCTTGAGCACGACTGTGTTGCCGGTGACCAGCGCCGGGACCAGCTTGGTTACATTGCTCAGCAGCGGGAAGTTGTACGGAGTGATCGCCGCGACCACGCCGATCGGGTCGTGCACGATGATGCCGCTGCTGACGACGGTCTTGCCGGCGCCGGTCATGTCAGGAACATGCCAAAGCGGGGTTGTCTGGTCCTCCATCCGCGCAGCCAGCGCCAGCCCGTGCCGGAACAGGACAGGGGCGGCGCCCCACTGCGATCCGCTCGTCAGCATGTCGGTGCTGCCGGCCTCGAGCCGCAGCACCATCCGCATCTCGGCCTCGCGCGATTCGAGCACAGCCAGGAATCGTTCCAGCACGGCAATGCGCTCGGCCATCGACATCCGCGGCCATGGCCCCTTGTCGAATGCCTCGCGCGCCGCGTCGGCCGCGGCGGCGACGTCCTCAACCGCAGCGACCGGCGCCTCAGCCAGGACGTCGCCGGTCGCCGGGTTGAATACCGGTTCGAAGGTCTTTCCCGTGGCCGCTTCCCAACGCCCCCGGATGTACAACTTGTCCGGCACTGCAAACGGGAACATCAGGCGCTCCTCAAGAAGGTTGTGGGCGAGCGGGAGAGCCGCACGCAGTTTGGTTGACTGACGATCTGACAGTTTCCTGGAATTTTGTCTATCGCCTACGAGCCCGCCCCCACGGCGATGCGTCCGGGTTAAGGCGCTCGGCGGCGCATGATTTTGGATTGACGGTGACGGCGCGATGTCTGTGGGCGCTCCGATCTTGCATGGAGCGCAATCATGGCCCTGGCGTTCGACGCGGCGTTTCCCAAAGCGCGGCTGGCGCTGCTGCTGAAGCTTCAGCTCTCCCGCCGACGTGGCCGCAGGCGTGCCGCAGCGCACCACCTTGGGCTTGCCCGTTCATGCTTTCGCCAGGGCCGCCAGATGCGGGGTTTACATTCAAAAAAAAATCATGGAGTGTCAGCTTTAGTCAAGGAGCGCAGCCGCAGGCGGCCTGACGGACGACAGGGGAGAGGGCAGTGGCAGACAGCAAAAAGGCCATAATTAAAGAGCTGGACAAGCGCCGTTCGACGACAAAGGTCGGCTTCATTACCGACTGGGGTGCGAATGAAATGGTCAAGCCCTTCCACGACGCCTGCATGCTCGCTTTCGAGGATGCGTTGGAGGACGGCGTCCTTGATCGCCCGGTAGAACTCGTGTCGCGCGATGTCGACGGACTGCCCACGGGCAACGCCCATGACGTCCTCGAGGCCTGGAAGGAACTGGCGGCGGAAGGTTGCGTCGCCATCATCGGCCCGCACGTTTCTGAAAATTGCCTGGCGATGCGCCACTATATCGAGACCGAAGGGCTGGTGCCGACGATCGGGTGGGCGGGGAGCGACGAATGGCAGGGCAAGTGGACGTTCGCGCTTAACCAGGGCTCGCTGGTCGAGGAACCCTGCATCATGGCCAATTTCCTTGCCGACCGTAAGGTTAAGAAGGTCGCGGTGCTGGTCGAGAATTCGGCGATCGGCCGCGAGTATCTCGAGCATTTCCTGCGCTATGCGCGGTTTGAGGGGCTGAACATCGGCGAGCAGTTCCACTTCAGCCAGGTCGCGGTCGAGATGGATGACCTGGTGGCCGAGGTGAAGGCATCGGGCGCCGACTCGATTGCCTATCTCGGCTTCGGTGTGCCGCTCGTCCGGTTGCGTAGCGCCATGCGGCGTCTGGATTGGCTGCCGGTGACCGTTCTGACCACCTCGTTCCTGACCACGCCGCTGCTCGAGGGTGGCATGCAGGGCACCGCGGGATTTTTCGGGGTCGATCTCTACGATGAGGAAAACCCGCTGACCCAGGAATTCACCGACCGGTTCGAAGCCCGTTTCGGGTATCGGGCGTCGAATTACTACACGGTCAACGCTTACGACATCGCCAATGTCGTGGCGCATGGCCTCTCATATGGTCATCCGATCGCCCCGGACGGGGTGCGTCGCGGCCTTGAGAAGGTCAAGTACCTGCCGGCGGTGTCGGGAGGAGCGGGCACGCTGATCAGCTACGGTCCGTATGTCCGGCGCGGCTGGATGGGCAAGGACTATCTCGTCATCCGTGAGGCGCACGACGGCGAAGGCGGCTTCTTCTCGTCCATGCCGAGCCGCCTGGTCCATCGGATGACGCCGCGGACGCGCGCCGAGCGCGCCGCCGCCAAGCGTGAGGGATAGGCGCGGGACGTCGTAGGGACTGGCAGAGACCGCCGGTTCAGCCGGGGGGTGAGACACGGAAGTGATGATTGGTCATTTGCCGAGCCCCCCCCCCGGCGCTGGTTGCGACGGGTATGTTAGCGTGCAGTACATGACGCTCTCGCCGAAACACGGGGTGTCGATGGCGCGGGTCGGCATCCCCTGGGCGCCGTTGAAGTCGGCCATCCGATCCTGTCTGATCGGTGTGAGTTCGCCACATCAGGTCGAATCGTGGGGCGCCGCGTTGGACCTCGTGCGCAGTCAGAGGACATCGCCTTCCTCAAGGGCGGCCGCCAGCCCGTGATGCCGCAGACCATTGGCTCGGCGCTCCAAGTGCGGCCGCGCCCCCGACTAAGACCCAACCGTCGTCGCAGCAACTTCCGCACGCTGCCGGTGCACGCCCGCGCTGCCGCGCGATCGCAATGTGAAGGAGTTTGACCATGTGGGATTTCGAGACCGATCCAGAGTTTCAGAAGAAGCTGGACTGGATGGAAAAGTTCGTCCGCGAGGAGATCGAACCGCTCGACCTGCTGTTCCATCAGGACCAGACCTACAACCCTGGCAACCAGTCGCTGATGGCGATCATGAAGCCGCTTAAGCAGAAAGTTCGCGACCAGGGCCTATGGGCGTGCCACCTGCCCAAGCACCTCGGTGGTGACGGGTATGGCCAGGTCCAGCTGGCGCTTATGAACGAGATTCTCGGGCGCTCGTTCTTTGCCTCGACAATCTTCGGCACCCAGGCGCCTGACACCGGCAACGCCGAGGCGCTCGCGCACTTCGGCACCGAGGCGCAGAAAGCAGCCTATCTCCAGCCATTGCTCGATGGCGACATTGTTTCGTGCTTTACGATGACCGAGCCCCAAGGGGGTGGCGATCCCAGCGTCTTCCAGACCCGGGCCTTCGAACAGCCCGATGGTAGCTGGCGCATCCGCGGCCAGAAGTGGTTCGCTTCCAACGCGCGCTGGGCCTCGTTCTTCCTGATCGTCGCGATCACCGATCCCGATGCGCCGCTGATCAACCGCTTCTCGATGTTCGTCGTCCCCGCAGAACGTGCGGGCATCAAGTTCATCCGCAACGCCGGGCTCATGTTCGACCTGCCCGGTGAAGGCATAGAAGGTTACATCGAGTTCGAGGATCTGCACGTCACGCGCGAGGACCTGCTCGGCGACGTCGGCCAGGCGTTCGCGATCGCGCAGCACCGCCTCGGCGGCGGCCGCGTGCACCATGCGATGCGCAGCGTTGGGCTCGCGAAGAAGGCGTTCGATGCGATCTGCGAACGCGCCCTCAGCCGCACCACCAAGGGTAGCCTGCTCGCGAACAAGCAGAGCGTCCAGCAACTGGTTGCGGACTGCTGGATGAAGATCGAACAGTTCCGCCTGTTCGTGCTGCGCACAGCTTGGAAGATTGACCGCTACAACGACTACAAGGCGGTTCGCGAGGACATCGCGGCGTGCAAGAACCTTGCGTACGAAGTCTGCGTCTACATCGTCGAGAAGGCCATCCACCTGCACGGCTCACTGGGCGTCTCCAATGAGATGGCGTTCGGAGAGATGATGCGCGCTTCCATGTGCATGGGAATCGTCGACGGCCCGTCCGAGGTGCACCAGTCGACGATCGCGAAGCAACTGCTTCGCCGCTACCAGACGACCGAGGACCTGTTCCCCTCCACCCATGTGCCGTCGAACGTCCGCAAGGCCATGGAGAAGTACAAGGATTACCTCGACATCCCCGGCGACAAGAGCGTCTGGGTCAACTACCTCCGCGAGCAGGGCAAGGCTTAAACCGATGGTGAATGACCCCCGCCTGACCGGGCTGATCGATGATGCTCGGCTCACTGCATGGCTCGACGCCCATGTTCCGGAGCTCGGCGACGGACCGTTGGTTGCGCGTTTCATCAGCGGTGGCCAGAGCAACATTGCGATCGGCATCAATCGCGGCGGCGCCCGGGCGGTGCTGCGGCGTCCGCCGGAGCAGGCGCCGCCGGATAGTGAGGGCGGCATGGCCCGGGAAGCTCGCATTCTCGAGGCGCTCAATCAAACCAACGTGCCGCACCCGCACCTTTATGGCTATTGCGCCGACAAGGACGTGCTCGGCGCAAACTTCTACGTCATGGCCTATGTCGAGGGCTGGGCGGCGACGATCACCGCCGATGGAGCGATTTTCCCGCCACCGTTCGACGAGGGCGCGGACCAGCACTATCTCGCCTATGAACTCGTGCGCGGGCTTGCCCTTCTGGCAAACGTCGATCACAAGGCCGTCGGCCTTGGGGATTTCGGCCGGCCCGAAGGGTTCCTCGACCGCCAGGTCGATCGCTGGCTAAGCCGCTTCAAGAGCTACCCGGCGCGCTACCCCAAGTACGAGGCGCGTGTCATCCCTGAGATGGACTATGTCGCGCAGTGGCTTCGCGAGCACCAGCCCGCAGCTGCCGGGGTTGGCATCATGCACGGCGATTACGCGCCGTCCAACGTCATGTTTGCGCATCGTCCGCCGGCGCGGCTGCTCACCATCCTCGACTGGGAACTGGCCACGATCGGCGATCCCATACTCGACTTGGGCGGTCTTCTGCTAAATTTTTGCGACGAACGGCGCCCCGGTGAAGTACCGCAGGCGAGCTATCTCGACGCCACCCGCTTTCCCACGCGCCAGTGCCTCGCCGCTTATTACGCCGAGTTGACCGGTCGCGATGTCTCGGCGCTGGACTACTACATCGTCCTCGCCATGTTCCGCTATGCCTGTCTCGTTGAGTACAAAGTGGCTGAAGCGGCGATGGGCATCGGCGCCCCGGAAAAAGGACAGTGGTTTGCCCGCACGGTGCTCGGCCTGTTTGCCGGCGCGAAGGAGATCGCCGAACGGAGCGCCTAGCGCTTGTGAGGGGAGAATTTTGACCATGACTGTGAAGATTGTGGAATATTTCAGGTAGATGCTGCGAGCCGATTGGCGCTGGACGAGGCGATCGGCGCATTGTGAGAGGATGCGCCGCGTCGTGAGGTTCGTGTCGCGCGTCACCCCCCTGTGACTTGCGATCGAAGATTGACCAGGCGACGCAGTCAGATCGGTCGCAATATACTACGGTCATCAGAAAGATGATTTGCGACTAGCGTTCCGGGCTCGGCCGTGGCGCCGCTTGTGGCGCCCAGGATCGCATTCGACGTCAACTCCGCGCCGCTGTCGCTGACGATGGTCGTCGGCCGCGCTGGCGGATGATGTTGTCAGCTCCCGCGCGACGCCCCGGCCCGACAGCGTGGTGTCCGCCACCAGGCCCAGGCGCTCGCGCGTGCGGTCGTCAACGACCGCCAGGATTGGGGTCACGCCACCCCCAGTCAAGCGATGGAATCCCCATCAGGGAAACCTTCGCCGTCAGAGAGCAGTTCCTCAGGCGTGAGTCAGGTGGGCTGCGTCCGGCGGATCCATGCGGGGCGACAGCAGTGGCTTGAGCAGGCGCAGAGCGAACTTCCAGCCTTCGTCAGTACGTTCGTAGGTGTCTTCGACCAGAGTCGTGCCGAAGCGAATGGAGCCGTTCTTCATGCGGGTTTCGCTGGTATTATAGAGTAAGCCGGTGGCGCGATCGCCGTCAATTTCGATGAGGTGGTTGAGAATAAGGTGCGCGGAACAGTCGGCCTGGTGTGCACCGAGATCCCGGTATACGTGTTCGATCGCCGCGCGCCCTTGGTGACGGCCGAGCATAACTGCGCTGGCATCCCAGACGCCGTCAGGCGTGAACAGTTCGGCTTGCTCGCGGAAACGCCGAGTGTCTGCGCAGTGGGCATAGAAAATCGCCAGTCGCTGAATGGCGAGAAAATCGGAGATAGATTCGAGGTTCATCAAACGGCCTCCCCTAACGAGTTTGGACATTTTGGTCATTTCGCGGCCATAACCGGCAGCATCGATCCGATCGTTTGCACCATGACCGGCTGGTAGCCTTCCTCGAGGAAAGCAATATCTTCCGGCGGCAGCGCGATCTCGAGCGCAGCCACTGACGAGTCAATCTGACCGGGGGAACTGGCGCCGATCAGGCAGGACTGGATGTACGTCTTCGACAGCGCCCAGGCGAGCCCGACCTGGGCCATCGACACCCCGCGTTTCTCGGCGATCACGCGGACCTTGTCCTGGATGTCGAAGTCCTGCTCGGTATTGCCTACGAAACCCTTCTCGCCGCGCAGCAGGTCGGTCTTGGCCCGGATCGTGGAGCGGGTTCCGTCGCGCTGTATGTTGCCTGCCAGCAGTCCGGCCGACAAGATGCCCCACGGAGTCATGGCCATGCCGCGGTCGATCAGCAGGGGTATCATTTCCCGCTCTTCCTCGCGGTAATTCAGCGCGTACTGGTTCTGCATCACCACGAACTTCGTCCACCCGTTGCGCTCCTGGATACCGAGCATGCGTTCAACCTGCCAGGCGTATGCACTGGAGATGCCGATGTAGCGGGCCTTGCCCGACTTGACGATTTCGTGCAGCACCTCGCAAGTTTCCTCGAACGGGGTTTCGCCATCGAGCCGATGGATCGTGTAGAGATCGACAAAGTCGAGCTGAAGGCGCTCGAGCGATTCATCAATGGCGTTGAGCAGGTGCTTGCGAGACAGGCCCGAGCGGTTGACCTTGAACCGCACCGAACCGGGGCCGCACTTGGTCTGTACGACGATTTCCTCCCGAGGCGGGTTAACCCGCCGCAGCGCCTCGCCTAAAACTCTCTCCGCTTCGCCAAACATGTACGTCTCGGCGGAATCGAAGAAGTTGATGCCCAACTCCCATGCTCTTGCAACGACCGCCTCGGTCCGGTCGATATCCAATGCGAAGGGCTTTTCCGGATGAAGGCCGAAGTTCGACGACCCCAGCCCCAGGCGAGACACCTTGATGCCTGCGCGACCGAGCTTCACATATTCCACTGCCTGTCCTCCCCGAGCAGGTGCTCGATGATGCACATTCTATAAAGGTGTATAGTCGTCAGTTTATTGCAAACCGCTCTCAACGCAAGGCGACATTTGGCGCGCCGGCGTGCGCTCCGGGAACGATATCGGCTCGTTGCCAGAAAGCGCTTGCGTTCGACCCGGAAGCTGTTCATTGTCCAGAAATGTGATGACTGGTCAGTTAATGGCTGCGTGGAGCTGGCCCAGGCTGCAATCTGTGGCCTGATCGGCGGTCTGCAAGAGAGGGCGGAATGCCAATCCCTGACCTGTTGCAGCGCAACCTCAAGGTGCCCATCCTTGCGGCGCCGATGCTCCTGGTGTCGACGCCCCGCCTCGTCGTGGAGACTTGCAAGGCTGGCGCCCTCGCCAGTCTCCCGGCCCTTAATGCCCGCACCACGGTTGAATTCGATGGCTGGTTGCATGAAATTGAGCGTCTCCGCCACGAGGACGATGCCGCCTTCGGCGTCAATCTGATCGTCGGCGCCGTCAATTCCCGGCTGGCAGACGATCTGGCAGTGACGATCCAGCACAAAGTGCCCCTCGTCATAACGTCGTTCGGGCTCGATCGATCGGTGATCGATGCAATCCATGCGTACGGAGGAATTGTCTTCCACGACGTTGCCAGCCCGCGCCACGTTGAACTGGCGGCGAAGGCAGGGGTTGATGGCGTGATCCTGCTTACTGTTGGGGCAGGGGGCCACACAGGCTTTCTCAATCCCTTTGCGTTCCTTCACGACGCGCGCCGTCGTTTCGATGGAACGATCATTCTGGCAGGCGGCCTCACCACCGGCGCGGACGTTGCGGCCGCTGTGGTTGCCGGAGCAGACCTAGCCTACATGGGCACTCGCTTCATCGCCGCCGAAGAAGCAAACGCCAGCCCGGATTATCAAGCCATGCTGATCGAGGGCGGCACCGCGGATGTACATGTGACATCCGCCATGAGCGGCACGCCGGCAAGCTTCCTCAAAACGTCGCTGATGCAGGCGGGCCTTGATCCGGAGGCGCTCGCGCTCCGCCAGCCGCAGATCCATGTCTCGCCGGACGGACAGGTGCTCAAGCCCTGGAAGGAGATATGGTCCGCCGGGCAAGGCATTTCCGGGATCGAGGCAGTCCTTCCGGCTGCGGAACTGGTCGCTCAGCTTGCGCGCGAGTATCGCACGTCGTTGCGCCGTAATCTTGGCGGAGTTGCAGCATGACGGGACGAATTGCCGTTTCCATGCGCGGGAAAATCGCGGTCGTGGTCCTCAATCGGCCACAAGTGTTCAACGCTATGGACAGCGCCATGCTGGCCGAGCTCGATGCCGCTCTCGATGCGATCGAGCGAGACGACGGTGTTCGCGCATTTGTGCTGACCGGCGCTGGGCGGGGGTTCTGTTCGGGCTCGGACATGACTGAACAGGCGATCGACGTTCAAGGCCGGCTTGAACACATGCACCGGCTGGTGCTGCGGATCATGCGCGGTGAGCGGTTGAGCTGCGCCGCGTTCAATGGGCATGCGGTCGGCGGCGGACTCGAGCTCGGCCTCGCGTGCACGTTCCGGGTTGCGGCTCCGGGGGCGAAGTTGGGATTGCCGGAGGTGCGGCATGGGTTGATGCCCTCCTATGGCGGTACCCAGCTTCTACCGAGGTTGCTCGGCGCCGGCGCAGCACTGCGCTTGGCCCTGACTGGCGAGTTGGTGTCGGCACAGCAGGCCGAGGCGCTTGGCTTGGTCGATACCGTGGTTGATGAGCCGGTCGAAGCTGCGGTCGATCTCCTTGCGCGCTGCACTTCGGGATCGCCGATTGCAGAAGCGATGATCCGGCGCGCAGTCGTCGCTGGGGCGGAATTGCCGCTTGAGCAAGGGCTCGCGCTCGAACGGGAATGCGCGTTGGCGGTTGCTGCAAGTGCTGCGGCCGCCACCGGCGTGGCGCATTTTCAAGAAAGAAGATCCGCACGCAGGCAGGACTAGGCTAAGATAAGGAGTGGGAGGAAGTGACTACGAAAGTAATTCATGTCGGCACCGGCTTCACAGGGAAAAGCGCCCTAAAGGCGATCCTTGCCGATCCGGCGCTGGAACTTGTCGGCTGGTGGGTGCACTCTCCCGAGAAAGTGGGCGTCGATGCCGGCACTTTCTGTGGCATGGACCCGGTCGGGGTTAAAGGCACCACCGATGTTGCTGCGCTTATGGCGCTGAAGCCGGACGTACTCAACTACGCAGCGAATACCATCCACCGCGAGATGGACGCCGTGCGCGAGATGGCGAGCTTCCTTGAAGCTGGCGTCAATGTTGTCACGTTCGCGCTTGTCTCGATGATCTACCCCCCCGCCGGGCCGCCGGAAATACTGAAGTTGCTCCAGGATGCCTGCCGTAAGGGAGGGACCAGTTTCCTCCCGACCGGAAGCGAGCCGGGCATTCTCTCGATGACCATACCCGGAGCTCTGCTGTCGGGCGCTGGAACGATAACCTCGTATCGCGAACAGCAGTTCGTGCTCGATATGTTGGAAGTCTACGCCGTCGAGGAGGTCCTCCGAGAGTCGATGGGCTTCGGCAAGCCTTCGGGCACGATCCCCAACCGATTCCAAGACGGCACCACAATGAAATGGTGGAAGCCCAATATCTATTGCATCGCCAACATGCTCGGCGTCGAAATCGAAGACTTTAACTTCGAATTGGAAACTTGCGATCTCGCCGCGCCGATCGACAGTCAGATCGGCCGTTTCGAGGCGGGCACCATCGGGGGATACTACTGGCAGTTGCAAGGACTGATCGGTGGGGCGCCGGCGATTGTCGTCGAGTACATCGCCTATCTCCATCCATCGGTCCCGCAGCCGGCGCACTGGCCCAAGTGCGCGTCGGACACCGTTGGTTCCGCTATTGTTTACCAGATCGAGGGCAATCCATCGTTCAAGAACCAGATCTATCTTGCATCGCCGGAGCCCGGAGGGGTAAATGCCTCCATTCCGATGACTGCGCTGCACGCGACGAACGCCATCCCGGCAGTGGTTGCTGCGCCTCCGGGCGTTTATTCATCGCAAGATCTACCGCGATACTATGCGCGTGATGTGCGCTTCGGTTCCGCCAGAAGCTAATGTCGCACCCAATCCCCCCGCATGCCGGTTCAACCTGTTCGAGACCGAACCAACCGAAGGTGCCGAGATGAGTTCCACAGCTGACCAGATTGTCGAAAAGCCGGCCCACGTTCCGGCAGAGCTCGTGCGAGATTTCGATTTTTATAACGACGCCGGGCTGCGCGAGAAGGCGCAGGCTCACTATCGCGAGTTGCTTGGCCATTATCCCGACGTCTTCTGGACGCCGCGCAACGGCGGCCACTGGGTGGTCATGGGCAGCCAGGCGGTGCGCGACGCGTTTCATGACTGGGAGCACTTCCGCAACAGCGGACAAACCGGCATTGGCGGGCAGCCCGGGCCGGCGGAAGAGCTGTTCCTCCCGATCCAGCTCGATCCGCCCGTGCACGAACGCTATCGGGCGCTAATCAATCCGCTGCTCGGCCCTCGTGCGGTCAACGACATGAAAGGGCAGGTCAGTGCGCTTTCCACTGAACTTATCGACGCTGTGGAAGCAAAGCGCGAATGCGATTTCGTCGATTCGATCTCGCAGCCACTTCCGGTCAAGATATTCATGATGCAGATGGGCCTGCCGCTCGATCGCTACCGCGAATTCGCCAGCTGGGTCCAGACGTTCCTCAACGGTAATACCGTCGAGGAGCGCGACGAAGCAATGATGCGCTTCCATAACGTGCTGACCGAACTGCTCCGTGAGCGCCAAAAATCACCTACCGACGACTGGATGAGCAAGCTGCTGTCGCTGCGACTCGATGGCCGTGAACTCGACGTCCAGAAGGAAGTCCTACCTATCGCAATGCTGCTGTTCGTGGGCGGACTCGACACGGTCAAGAACACGCTGGGCCACATCTTCCGCATCCTTGCAGGCAGGCCTGATCTACAAGCGTGGATCCGTCAGCACCCGGAAAGAATTCCGGAAGCGTTGGAGGAACTGTTCCGCTACCTCGGCGGCACATCCCCGCCGCGCCGGGTTGGTGCGGACATCGTGTTCCACGGCGCCCCGATGAACAAGAACGATATGGTCGCGCTGGTCACTGGCACAGTGGGCATCGACGAACGCGCCATCGACCGGCCCTTCGAGATCGATTTCGAACGCGACCAGAAACCGCACGCGACGTTCGGCACGGGGCCGCATCGTTGCGCCGGCTCCAACCTCGCCCGCCTCGAAATGCGCATCTTCATCGAACAATGGTTTGCGCGCATTCCGGAATTCCGGATCAAGCCGGGCACCAACCCTGTGTTCAACCCCGGCACCGTCAATGCTATCGACCGCCTGATCCTTGAGTGGTGATCTTGAAAGATTGATGCGGGGCGCGCGCCATTAACGGGCCTCAAGTTGAAAAAGGGCAGCTCGACGAGATCCGGGCTGCCTTTGTCTTGGTGTGACAAGCATGGCGTTGATGTTGGAGGTGTAAATCCTCTGCGGGCCGGCTGAACGGAAACGCTAAAGCGGGTTGAGGTTTGGCTGAATCGTCGGATTCCCAAATCAGCGGGTCTCTGATTCAACATGCAGCCTGGCCCCATTCGCCCGCTGGAAGACCATGACCTTCGTCGCCGCGCTGCGCTGCGAGCGGATCGAGGCGCCCTGCCTGTTCGACGGCTCGGTCAACGGTGAGAGCTTCCTGGCGATCCGGCGGCGACCTGGTGAAGGATCTATGTCTTGTCCTGGAAGATATCCCGGTCTCTCCGGGCGGACCGGAGTATGGCGACAGCGATGCCGGTACATAGGCAGGAAATTCAGCCGCCGCCGCGCTTACGGTACGGCTCCCAGCCGTGCTCGAAGCGCTGGAGGTGGAGTGGCCAATCGCTTGCTTTCGCGCGCGCCGCCTTCATGTCTGCGGGCCTGACCGCCGCAGACGGGGTGATCGCATTTGTCCCTTGACTTGGGGGGGGATGGAGGCCATCGGTATAACCGACTTATCGTCACTTATATTGACGGCAAGGGAGAGATTGCATGCAACTGAGCGACATGATCCTGGTGAGCCTGGACGACCATCTGGTCGAGCCGCCCGACACCTTTGCCGACGTGCCGGCCAGCCTCAAGGACATGGCCCCGCGCATTGTCGAGCGCAACGGCGCTGAGTCCTGGCTGTATGAGGGCCGCATTCTGCCGAACATCGCGAACAATGCGGTGGTGGGGCGGCCGCCGGAAGAGTTCGGCTTCGAGCCCACGGCCTATTCGCAGTTGCGGGAGGCGACCTACAACCCAAACAAGCGCGTCGAGGACATGAACGCCGACGGGGTCTGCACCTCGACCTGCTATCCTTCGGCGGTGGGTCCGTCGGGCCAGTTGTTCGCCGACGCCAAGGACAAGAAG
>Ga0068858_100000038_pt1 | contig 137131 bp, 105 predicted proteins | sample KBSSwiS12_FD_66589 | JGI IMG/M metagenome (GOLD analysis project Ga0068858, IMG submission 66589) | Switchgrass rhizosphere microbial communities from Kellogg Biological Station, Michigan, USA - KBS Switchgrass S1-2 | ecosystem: Host-associated > Plants > Roots > Rhizosphere > Soil ...
TGCATCGCGGACGTTGACCCGCCCGGCGCTCGGAGATCTCAGGCCGACCGTCAATCCGGGCACCATGCGCGTCGGCAGCCTGTCGGCGAGCGGCGGCAACCCGGACCTGAAACCATATCTGTCCGACAATTTCGACGCGGCGGTCGAGTGGTATTATCATCGCAACTCGTACGTCGCGGTGAACTTCTACCTGAAGCACATCACCAACTTCATCGTTGGCGGCGTGACGCAGGGGCCGATCGATAACGTGATCGACCCGAGCACGGGTAAGGTCGCTATCTTCAACATCAATGCGAAGATCAACGGCCCGGAGGCTACGGTGAAAGGCGTCGAAATCGCGCTTCAGCACACCTTCGGCGAAACCGGGTTCGGGCTCCAGGCCAACGCCACCATCCCGTCGACCAACCGCAACTACGATCCGACCAATATCACTGGCGGCGCGTTCACGATCACCGGGCTTACCAAGTCGGCCAATTTCGTCGGCTTCTACGACAAGCACGGTCTCCAGGCGCGTGTCTCGGTCAACTGGCGTGACGAGTATCTGTCCGCTCTGGGCCAGGGTCAGGGCGGCACTTACGGGGCTGAACCGGTCTATGTTAACAGCCAGCTGCAGGTCGACGCTTCGGCCAGCTATGACATCAACAAGATGTTCACTGTGTTCGTCGAAGGCTCCAACCTGAACGACTCGACCTACAGCACCCATGGCCGCTTCAAGAACCAGGTGCTCGACGTCTGGTCATATGGTCGCCGCTTCACCTTCGGAGCGCGCTTCCACTATTGACGTTCGGAGTATCGGGGGCGCCTTATGGGGCGCCCCCTTTTTTTTACAGGTTCCTATGGTCACCCGCACCCGTAATATCGTGATCGTCGGCGGCGGGACCGCCGGCTGGCTCACTGCCGGCATCATCGCCGCCAAACATAGCAGCCGAATTCCTCACGACTTTACGGTCACCCTCGTCGAATCCCCCAACGTGCCGATCATCGGGGTGGGTGAGGGCACCTGGCCCACGCTGCGTTCGACATTGAAGAAAATCGGCGTTTCCGAAACCGACCTTTTTCGCGAATGCGATGCCGCCTTCAAGCAGGGCGCCAAATTTGCGCGCTGGACCACCGGCGCCGATGACGATGCTTATTATCACCCGCTCATGCTTCCCCAGGGTTTCGAGCAGATCAATCTGGTACCCCATTGGCTGAACGACGGGCGCGGCGAAAGTTTCTGCGACACCGTGTGTTCGCAGGGGAAGATTTGCGACGACGGCCTTGCCCCCAAGGCGATCACCACGCCGGAATATCAAGGCGCAGTGAACTACGCCTATCATCTGGACGCGGGAAAGTTCGCGCCGTTCCTGCAGCGGCATTGCTGTGAGCAGCTTGGGGTGCGTCATATACTCGCCGATGTGCGGAATGTTACGCTGACCGATGACGGCGACATCCGCAGCATCGTCACCGAACAGGCCGGTGAAATCGAAGGCGATCTGTTCGTCGACTGCACCGGCTTCCGCTCGCTTCTGCTTGGCGAAACGCTCGGAGTGCCGTTCAGGGAGTGCAGCGACGTGCTGTTCTGCGACACTGCGATCGCGGTTCAGGTGCCCTATGACAGCGACGCTGGCGCGATCGCGTCGCATACGATTTCCACTGCGCAATCGGCCGGCTGGATCTGGGATATCGGCTTGCCGACCCGGCGCGGCACCGGCCATGTCTATTCGAGCCGGCACATTTCCGATGACGAAGCCGAGCGCGAGCTGCGTGCCTATCTCGGCGCGGCGGGTCGCGATCTTCCTGTTCGCAAGATCAAGATCCGGGCGGGCCACCGCGAGACATTCTGGAAGCGCAATTGCGTCGCCGTCGGGCTTGCCGCCGGGTTCATGGAACCACTCGAATCCTCGGCGATCGTGCTCATCGAGCTCTCGGCCAAGATGATCGCCGAGCAGATGCCCGCCTGCCGCGAAGTGATGGATGTCATCGCCGCGCGCTTCAACGCGACCACGCATTATCGCTGGGGCCGGATCATCGATTTCCTCAAGCTCCATTATGTCCTGACAAAGCGGACCGACAGCCAGTTCTGGCGCGACAATGTGTTGCCCGAGACGATCCCCGAGCGACTGCGGGAGCTGCTGTTGTTGTGGAAATACCAGTCGCCCTGGTTCCATGACGAGTTCGATCGGATCGACGAGGTCTTCCCGGCCGCGAGCTATCAATATGTGCTCTACGGCATGGGCTTCCGCACCGAGGTCGAGCCCGACGCAATTGCCGGCGACGCGCGGCTCGCCGCACGCTTGATGCGTGAAAATGCAGCCCAGACCGATCGTCTGCGCACCGGCCTGCCGCGCAACCGCGACCTTATCCGCAAGATCGTCGAGCACGGCCTGCAGCCGGTATGACCGGTCCGCACGGGCCGCGCCGATGAAGAATCCGACAATAGGGGGATATTCAATGACTGGCTCACGTCCGCGCTTTTCCGGCTTTCGCGCGCTGCTCCTCGCCGGCTTCGCCCTGGCGCCGCTTCCCGCTACGGGCCAGGCCGTGCCGCAACCGGCGCAATCGACCGTTCGCACCCAGGCGGATCGGACAGCGGCCGCGCTGGTGGCCAAGCTGACGCTCGACGAGAAGCTCGACCAGCTCGTGAACGTCGCGCCCGCCATCCCGCGCCTCGACGTGCCGGATTATAACTGGTGGACTGAATCGCTGCACGGCGCGCTCGGATCGGTGCCCACGACCAACTTTCCGGAACCGATCGCCCTGGCCGCGACCTTCGATGCGCCGCTGGTCCATGACGTCGCCGGCGTGATCAGCACTGAAGTACGCGGCCTGCACACATTGGCACGGCAGACCGGCAAGACCGGCCGCATCGGCACCGGCCTCGATACCTGGTCCCCCAACATCAACATCTTCCGCGATCCGCGCTGGGGCCGCGGCCAGGAAACCTATGGCGAGGATCCGTATCTCACTGCGCGACTTGGCGTCGCCTTCGTCCAAGGCATGCAGGGGCCGAACCCCGATCTGCCGGACGTGATCGCCACACCCAAGCATTTCGCCGTCCATAGCGGCCCTGAATCCACGCGCCACGGCGCGAATGTGTTCGTCTCCCCCCATGATCTCGAAGACACCTATCTCCCTGCCTTCCGCGCGGCGATCGTCGAGGCGAAGGCCGGATCGATCATGTGCGCCTATAACCGGATCGACGGCCAGCCTGCCTGTGCGAGCGACCTGTTGCTCAAAGAGCATCTGCGCGGCGCCTGGGGCTTCAAAGGCTATGTCGTGTCCGATTGCGATGCCGTGAAGGACATCAGCGACAACCACAAATATGCCCCCGACGCCGCTTCGGCGGTCGCCGCCGCGATGCGCGCAGGCGTCGACAGCGAATGCAACGGCGCGACGCTGGGTGACGTTGGCGGCCTTGGCGAACGCTACCGCGAGGCACTCGACCGCGGGCTGATCTCGATCGGCGATATCGACCGGGTGCTGACCCGGCTCTTTTCCGCCCGGCTGCGCAACGGCGATCTGCCCGGCTTCCGCGTCAATGACGTCCCGCCCTCCGCTGTGGGCGCGCCTGGACATGACAAGCTCGCGCTCGATGCGGCGGAGAAGAGCCTTGTGCTGCTCAAGAATGACGGCGTCCTGCCGCTGCGCGCCGGCCTGCGCGTGGCGGTGATCGGCCCGCTCGGCGATGCGACGCGCGTGCTGCGCGGCAATTACTCGGCGCCGATGTCGGCACCGCCGGTCTCCGTGCTCGACGGCCTACGCCAGGCAATGCCGGGGGCCAGCATCACCTATGCGCCAGCCGCGCCCGGCTTTACCGACGGCGACCGGATCCCGACCACGGCGCTCCGCGCGCCTGATGGAGCGCCGGGTCTCCTCGCGCGCTATTACAACGCGACCACGACGCCGCCGCGCTTCTTCATGCCTGGCGCGCCGCGCAAGGCGGTGACCGATCTGAAATATTCGGACACGCCGATCCTCACCCGGCGCGAGGCCGATGTCGGCGGCCGTGGTCTGTCGCTGAAGGAGGTCACCGAATATCACCGTGTGGTCTGGACCGGCTTCATCGTGCCGCCGGAAACCGGCACATACCGCCTCGGCATGAACGGCACCGATGGCGAGATGAGCCTCGACGGCAAGCCCTTCGTCGATCTCAGCAAGTCGCAGTGGAACAGCCTCCCGACGATGAAACAGGTCGAGCTGGTCAAGGGACACCGCTATCCGATCGAGATCAGGGCGACCGGCCATGGCTCGGCCGGCGCCGGCCTGGTCTGGAAGCGCGTGTCCAACACGCCCGATGCGACGCTTGCGGCCGCCGCGGCCAAGGCCGATGTGCTGGTCGCGGTGGTCGGCCTGACGTCCGATCTGGAGGCCGAGGAATCCCCGGTCCAGGTCCCCGGCTTCAAGGGCGGCGACAAGACCACGCTCGATCTCCCCGCCGATCAGATTGCCCTGCTCGAAAAGGCGAAGGCCACGGGCAAACCACTCATCGTGGTCGCGATGAACGGCAGCCCGATCAACCTTTCCTGGGCGAAGGATAATGCCGCCGCGCTCATCGAGGCCTGGTATCCGGGCCAGGCGGGTGGACTCGCCATAGCCAATGTCCTGTCCGGCCGGACCAATCCGAGCGGCCGCCTGCCACTGACCTTCTACCGCAGCCTCGACGAGCTGCCGCCATTCGGCGATTATGCCATGAAGGGAAGGACCTATCGCTATTTCACCGGCACGCCGGTCTATCCGTTCGGCTACGGCCTGAGCTACACCAAGTTCGACTATGCGCCGCTCAAGATCGAACGCGCGGGAGATGAGGCTGGCGAGGGCGTTCGCGTGACGACCCGGATCCGCAATAGCGGCACGCGCGCCGGAGACGACGTCGCCCAGCTCTATCTCAACTTCCCCGCCGATCCCGGAGCACCGCGCATTGCGCTGCGCGGCTTCCAGCGCGTCACCCTGAAACCCGGCGAAGCGCGCAACATCACCTTCGAGCTGTCGCCGCGCGATTTGAGCGCCGTCGCCCTCGACGGCGATCGCAAGGTGCTGGCGGGCAATTATCGGGTCAGCGTTGGCTCAGGGCAGCCCGACACCGGCGTACCGGTTGAAACAGGCACGTTCACGATCAAAAATGCTGCGACATTGCCAAAATAACTGGGCCAAAATAACTGGGCCAAAATAACTGGGCCAAAATAACTGGGCCAAAATAACTGCGCCCAATAGCCGGGGCGGGTCTTACGACAGGCCCGCCCCGGCCAACCGAACCGGCTTTCCGGGCGCCAGCTTCACCACGCGTCGCACGTTGCGGTAACGGATGGTGCGCGTGCCGGCGATCGCCCCGCTCAACGTCACGCTGGCCAGGCGCCCATCCTGCCACGCGACATCGACACTGCACGCTCCGCGCGCGCGCAGGCCGAGCAGCGATCCATTGGGCCAGGCCGTAGGCAATGCGGGGAGCAGCAATATCTCGTCGCCGCGGCTCTGCACCAGCATCTCCGCGATCGCTGCGGCTCCCCCGAAATTGCCGTCGATCTGGAAGGGCGGGTGCGCGTCGAACATGTTGGGGTAAGTGCGCTCCGGCCCGAGCAGGAACGTCAGGATGCCGTGCGCGTGATCGCCCTCGCGCAGGCGCGCCCAAAGGTTGATCCGCCATGCCGTCGCCCAGCCGGTCGCCTTGTCGCCTCTGATTTCAAGCGAGCGCCGCGCCGCTGAAGCCAATGCGGGTGTGTCGTCAGGATTGATCTGATGGCTCGGATACAGGCCGTAGAGGTGCGAGACGTGTCGGTGGTTCTGCTCTGGCGCGCCTGCGTCCCAATCCTCCTGCCATTCTTGCAGCTGGCCCTGCGCGCCGATCTTGTCGGGTGCGAGCCGCGCGCGTGCCTTTCGCACTTCAGCGGCAAAGGCCGCATCGCGTCCGAGAATGCCCGCGGCGCGCGCGGTCTGATCGAACAGGTCGCGCAGGATCTGCATGTCCATCGCGGGGCCGGCGCAGACTGACACGCCCTTATGGTGCTCGTTTTCGGGCGAGATCGACGGATTGGTGAGAAGGCGTCCCGTCTTTGGATCCGGCTGCAGCACATCGAGGAAGAACTGCGCAGCACCCTGCATCAGCGGATAGATCGAGGCGAGATAGGCCCGGTCCCGCCCATAATCGTAGCGGGTCCACAGATGCGTGCAGAGCCACGCGCCGCCAGTCGGCCACAGGCCCCATGAGGCGCCATCGATCGGTGCGGTCGCGCGCCACAAGTCAGTGTTGTGGTGGGCGACCCAGCCGCGCGCGCCGTACATGTCTCGGGCCGTGCGCGCGCCGCTTGCGGCAAGGTCGCGGACCAGGGCGATCAGCGGCGCGGTGCATTCGGCGAGGCCGGTCGCCTCGGCGGGCCAATAATTCATCTCGGTGTTGATGTTGATCGTGTATTTGGAGCCCCAGGGCGGATTGACGCTCTCGTTCCATAGCCCCTGGAGATTGGCCGCCTGCCCGCCGGGGCGCGACGACGCGATCAACAGGTAACGGCCATAGTTGAAATAGAGCGTAGCCAGGGCCGGATCGTCCGCGCTTTCGCTGGTGCGGATTCGCTCGTCGGTCGGACGCTCGGCAGCTGCGGTCTGGCCGAGATCGAGCTTCACGCTCCGGTAGAGGCGCTGGTGCTCAGCGCTGGCATCGGCAGCGATCTTCGCGAAACCGAGCGGGCTTGCCGTGGCGATGGTTGCCCGCGTCGCGGCTGACGGGTCGCCGCTGACATCGTCGAAGCGCCGGTAGCTGGTGGCGATCGCGATCAGGATGGTGAGCGCGTCGGCGCCGCGCACGCCAATCCCGCCGGCGCGCGGTTCTAGTCTGCCGCCGGTCGGCAGGAGCCGGACGCGCGCCTCGAACCGCAGCGCACCGGCCACGCCGCTCTGGTCCCTGTTGCGGCCCGAAAGCACCAAAGTGTCGTCCTCGACCGCAAGCGTGCCGGATTGCGGTGAGCGCAGCGTCACATCGCAATCGAGCGCCCCGGCGCGATCCGTCGTGATATGAACGGCGATCACCTGCGATCCCGGCGATGCGACCACCGTGCGCCGATACTCAACGCGGTTCGCAACGAACCGTGTCGTCGCGGTCGCGCTGTCCAGGTCGAGCTCACGCAGATAGTCACGCACGGCATCCGCGGCGACGCCGGGAAGGTCGATCAGCAGGTCGCCGACCGTTTGATACGCCATCTGGTTGAGTGGCTTGGCCATCAATTTCGCGTTCGCCAGCGCCTGCGCCTCGGCATATTGGCCGGCGAAGATCAGCCGGCGTACCTCGGGCAGCGCAGCATGCGCCTCCGGGTTGACCGGGTCGTATGGGCCGCCGCTCCACAGGGTGTCTTCGTTGAGCTGCAAGCGTTCCTGCGCGGTCCCGCCGAACACCATTGCCCCGAGCCGGCCGTTGCCGACGGGCAGCGCCTCGACCCATTGCTGCGCCGGCGCGCGGTACCATAGCCGGTCCTGACGAGGGGCGGCATCGGCGCCGGCCGCGGCCACAGTTTGGGGCAGCGACAAGCCCATAGCCGCCACCGCCGACCCCTCGATCAGCGCGCGCCGCGTGAGTTCGGGCGTACCGCTCATGCCCGGTCCCCCATCATCGCCGCGCCTGTTCGGCCAATATCATCAGTGCCTTGAGCGGCGGCGCGGCGGCGCGGCGGAACGGTCATCGATCTCGTCTCCCAAGTGTCGCCCAACGCCTTACCGGGCTTGCTTTTCGATTAATAGTCGGAGTAATATATCCTATAGGATATACCAACATAGGCGCGTCAAACGCGTCGCTACAATATCCGTGGGAGGATTTTTCATGAAAGCCTGGCTCGTCGCGGGCGCCGCGCTCGCTTTGTCGCTACCGGTGTTGGCGCAGGCCGCCGAAACCCGGCGCGCCTCTTTCGGAACCCTGCCGGATGGGCGAGCGGTCGAGGCGGTCACGCTGTCCAACGCCAGGGGCATGCGTGCAACCATCATCAATTACGGAGCGATCCTGCAATCAGTCATAGTGCCGGACCGGGCGGGCAAGAGCGCTGACGTGGCACTCGGCTACGCTGACATGACCGGCTATCTGAAGGCGCCAAACTATTTCGGCGCGACCGTCGGCCGCTACGCCAATCGCATCAAGCTCGGGCACTTTTCTCTCGACGGCAAGGACTATAAGCTGGCGATCAACAACCGGCCCAATGCCTTGCATGGCGGCCCGACCGGTTTCGACAAACGGCTATGGACGATCGAGAAGGTCACCAACGGCCCCACCGCGAGCGTCGTGATGCGCTATGTCAGCGCAGACGGTGAGGAGGGCTATCCCGGCGAGCTGACCGTTACGGCGACCTATTCCCTCAACGAGCGCAACGAACTTTCGGTCGAATATACGGCGGTCACGAACAAGCCGACGATCGTCAACATCACCAACCACAGCTTCTTCAAGCTCGGCGGCGAAGGCTCGGCACACTCGATCTATGACGAGGTGATGACGATTCCAGCTCAGTCGACCACACCGGTCGACCGCAGTTTGATCCCGACCGGCGAACTGCGACCCGTCGCCGGCACCCCGTTCGATTTCCGCAGGCCGAGGGTGATCGGAGAGCATATCCGCGATGCGCAAGATCCCCAGATCGCCTTCGGCCAGGGCTATGACGAGAATTTCGTGATCGCCCGCACCATGAGCATCGCGCCGCGCCTCAACGCCCGGGTCGAGGATCCGCGGAGCGGGCGCGTGATGGAGATTCTTTCGAACCAGCCTGGGGTGCAGGTCTATACCGGCAATTTCCTGGACGGGACCGCGATCGGCAAGTCGGGCCATGCATATCGCCAGGGTGACGGGCTGGCGCTCGAGCCGCAGGTTTTCCCCGACACGCCGAACCAGCCGGCCTTCGGATCTGCCCGGCTCGACCCGGGACAAACCTATCGCAACATCATCGTCTATCGCTTCTCGACGGTCGGAGGGGCCCACGCGAAGCGCTGAGACGGAAACAACAGGGCCGCATGAACGGCCGATCAGGAGGGCGACGACCATGGAACGAGGAAACGGAACGGGCATCAACCGGCGCGACGCGCTGACATTCGGGGCCGGAGGAATCGGGCTGGCGATGAGCACAGCCGCTATCGCCGCGCCCGGACGCGCGGCGACACGGCGCGCGAGCGGTGGTGAGGGCACGACCCCACGCTCCGCCATCGCCAATACGCAATATGGCAAGGTCCGCGGCTATGTCGCGGGCGACGTCTTCACCTTCAAGGGCATCCCTTATGGCGACGACACCGGCGGTGAGAATCGCTGGTTGCCGGCCAAGCCGCCCAAGCGTTGGACGGACGAATATCATGCGCTCGCTTATGGCGCGAACTGCCCCCAGACGCTGCACAGCTTCCGCGCGATCGAGCACACATTCCTGCAGCAATGGGATGACGGCTTCCTCGGCGAGGACATGCTGAAGCTCAATGTCTGGACTCCGTCACTCAGCGGCAGCCGCCCGGTCATGGTCTATTTCCACGGCGGCGGTTTCAGCTTCGGCTCGTCCTATGAACTGGCCTCTCATGACGGTGCGCAGATGGCGCGGCATCATGACGTGGTGCAGGTCTCGATCAATCACCGGCTGAACGTGCTCGGCTTCCTCGACCTCGTTGAGGTCGGCGGTGCGGCTTATGAGGAATCGGTCAATGTCAGCATGACCGACTGCATTGCGGCTCTGCGCTGGGTGCAGGAGAATATCGCCAATTTCGGCGGCGATCCCAACAAGATCCTGATCTACGGCCAATCCGGTGGCGGCTCCAAGGTGACGACGTTGCTCGGCATGCCGGCCGGCAAGGGCATGATCCACCGCGCCATCGTTCAGTCGGGCGGCGGCGGGAACATCCCCTCGCTCGAACAGTCGCGCGCGTTCTCGCGCCGGTTCGTGAAGGAGCTGGGCATCGGCGCGAACGATATCGCGGCGCTGCAGAAGATGGACTGGAACCACATGTTCACCGTCGGCGGCAAAGTCGCGGGCGACATCAACGGGCCGCCGCGGCCGGGGGTAGGTGCGCCGGGCTCGAGCACGGGTGCGCCGCGCGTCGGCTGGGCGCCGACCGTCGACGGCAAGGTCATCACACTACGCTCGTTCCAGGACGCCGCACCGGATATTTCGCGGGACGTGCCGGTCATCATCGGCAATGTCAGTGAAGAGGGCATGCGCTTCAGCCAGAACCCGACCGAGGCCGAATGGCGCGCGCAGCTCGCTGAAACGCTCGGCGCGGCCAAGGCCGGCGCGCTGGTCGATGCGATGAAGGCGGCACACCCGGAAAAAGCGATCCGCACCTTGTCCTACGGCGTTGGCGGCCTGTCGGGGCGGAACAACGTCCAGCGCATGGTCAAGCTGAAGTACGACCAGCATGCCGCGCCCGTGTACCAATATCATTTCCAGTGGCAGTCGCCTCAGCTCGATGGCGTGGCGGGCGCATGGCACACCGCCGAGCTCGCCTTTTGCTTCGACAATACCGCGCGCTGCGAGCAGGGCACCGGGAATACGCCCGAGGCGCAGGCGCTGGGCAAGACGATGGCGACGGCCTGGGCGAATTTCGCTCATACCGGCAACCCGAGTCAGCCCGGCCTTGCCTGGACCCCGAGCGACCCGACGCGGTGTCAGACGATGGTGTTCGACACACGATCGCGCATGGTGGACGATCCGGAAGGTCCGGTCCGCCGCATCCTGTTGACCTGACGCAGCACGGAGATCAATCGCGGGGCTCGTTCATGCGAACGAGGTCCGCGAGCGTTGCCGTCACGGGGGTCGGGATGCCAAGCTCTGCCGCCTCGCGTGCCACGGCGCCGTTGATCGACTCGATCTCGGTTCGCCGCCCGGCAAGCCGGTCCTGCAGCATCGATGCCTTGTGCTGACGATGGTTCGTCAGCGCGAAATCGACCTTGGAGTTGATCCGGTCGGCATCCACATTGATGCCCTTCGCCGCAGCGGTCGCGACCACTTCAGCGACGATCGCGGCCGCAATCCTTCGGCCGGGTTCCGTGTCCATGCCGCCGACGGTCAATCCGGTCACGGTCGCCATCGCATTCAGCGCCGCGTTGAAGGCGACCTTCTCCCACACTGCTGACTGGACATCGGCATCGAAACTCGTGTCGATCCCGCAGCCAGCGAACAGGCTGGCGACGGCCCGCGCGCCTGCCTCGCCGGCACTGCGATAGCCGCCGATCCGTACGCTGCCATGGCCGTGCGACGAAACCCGCGTCGGCGCTTCGAGGTCGGCGGGAAGATCGGTCACGCCGATCAGAACCTGTCCGGCTGGGAATATCTCGGCGATTGCCTCAGCGTTGCCGATCCCGTTTTGCAGCGTCAGGGCGTGGTTTCGCTCTCCGACCAGATGCGCGACCGAGGCAATTGCGCCGCGGCTGTGCATGCTCTTGGTAAAGAGAAGGACAAGATCCGCCGGCCCCGTCACCTGCGCGGCCAAACTGGCGCGAACCGCGACAGATCGGACGCCCCGATCGTCCGCAAGCGTGATGCCGTCCCTCGCAATTGCCTCAAGCCGCGCGCGATCCACATCGACCAGGGTCACCTGTGTGCCGGCCTCCGCCAGCCGGGCCGCAAACAGGCAGCCCATGGCTCCTGCACCGACAATCACGACATCTCGCACCGCACATCCTTTCAACGCTGATGCCCGACAGGCTTGTCATCCGGCGCGATGGCCGCCTTGAGCGGCAGCACCGCGAGCAATTGCCGTGCCGCCGGTGCCAGGCTGCCGCGCCGGCGCGAATACACGAAAAAGCGTCGCTCCACCGTCAGCGCGGGGACGCGCAACGCAACGACGGCGCCGCGCTGTATGTCTCCCTCCAGCAGCGGATAGGGCAGCCACCCGAGCAATCTGCTCGCCGCAACACAGGCGAGCATCACACCGATCGAATTGGTCTCCACCCCGACATGCGGCAGTGGTCCTCCGGCCTCGGTAACGCGCCGTTCGAACAGCATGCGCGGCGCTCCGCCCGCCGGGGGCATTGCCCAGGACTGCGACAGGATCTGCTGCATTGTAACATCGCCGATTGCAGCGAGCGGATGCGCGGCCGCGGCGAAAACGGCGTAGAAATCGCCATCGTCGCATTCGGCGATCGGCCAGATATCGGGATGCGGGGCGAGGGGCGGGGCGATCATCAGGTCGATTTCGCGGTCGGCGAGCGCGGTGACCAGTTGATCGTCGGTTGCATCAAGCACCTTCACCTGCAGCGCCGGCGCCAGATCCAGCAATTTGGCAATCGCGCACGGAAGGATGGTCCGGGTGACAGCGGCCACCGCCCCGATCCTCACCCGGCCGGTGCCAAGCCCCCGCAACGCGTCGATCTCCCCGACCGCCTGCTGCATCTCGAACAGGAGCAGGCGGGCGTGCGGTGTCAGCAGTTCGCCGGCAGCGGTCAGCGCCATCCCCTTGCTGTGTCGCTCGAACAGCGGCTGGCCCAGTCTTTGCTCCATCGTACCGATAAGCCGGCTCAGCGCAGGCTGGGTCATGCACGCCGCATCGGCCGCGCGTCCGAGGCTGCCATGATCGACGACAGCGAGGAAGGAGCGCAGTTCGCGCTGATCGAAAGCCATAAAGGAATGGTATGGCTTTCAGCAAAGAACGCAATGGCTTCAATGTGCGGAACCGCCATAGATACGCGCAACGAAAGGGGAGCGATGTCCGAGGCGAAGGTGACCGTGCGCGCAGCGACGCTCGAATTGCTTCGTGCCTTTGGCATGACGACGGTGTTCGGGAATCCGGGGTCGACCGAACTGCCCCTGTTCCGCGATTTTCCGGATGACTTTCGCTATATCCTCGGCCTTCAGGAATCGATCGTGCTCGGCATGGCCGATGGCTATGCCCAGGCCACCGGAAACGCCGCGCTGGTCAACCTCCATTCCGCTGCCGGCGTCGGCCATGCGCTGGGCAATCTGTTTACCGCGTACAAGAACCAGACACCGATGGTGGTGACGGCCGGCCAGCAGGCGCGATCGATCCTGCCCTATGAACCATTCCTGTTCGCCGAGCGTGCGACCGAGTTCCCCCGGCCCTATGTCAAATGGGCGATCGAGCCGGCCCGTGCGGAAGATGTGCCGGCGGCGATCGCGCGCGCTTATTATATCGCGATGGAGCCGCCCTGTGGGCCGACCTTCGTCTCCATACCCGTCGACGACTGGGAAGTGCCCTGTGCGCCCCTCGCGGCGCGAAAGCTGATCGCGCGCAATCCGGGCGACAGGCAAGCCCTTGCGGAAGTGGCCCAGGCGCTGGCCGGCGCCCGGCGTCCCGCCTTTGTGCTCGGTGCCGGCATTGGGCGGGACGGCGCCTGGGACGAAGCGATCGCCCTTGCCGAGCATCATGCCGCTCCCGTCTGGGTCGCGCCCTTTGCCGCTCGCGAGGTCTTCCCGGAAAACCACCCTTTGTTCGCGGGTTTCCTGCTCCCCGCCCGGGATGCGATCGTGCGTGACCTGACCGGCTATGACGTAGTTGTCGTGATCGGCGGGCCGCTGTCCCTATATCATACCGAGGGGTTCGGCCCCCATGTCCCGGACGGGGTGAAGCTCTTTCTGATCGTGGACAATATCGCGCATGCGGCCTGGGCTCCGGCCGGCACGGCGGTGGTCGCCAACGCAAAGCTGGCGCTTGCGGAGCTGCTGCGCGAAGCGACACCGGTCCAGAGGACTCCGCCCGCACCACGCCCGGCGCCGCCGCCCGTTACCGGCTCCGTCCTCACCGATGGCTATCTCCTCCAGCAGATCGCCAGATTGCGCCCCGAAGGCTCGATCATCGTCGAGGAGGCGCCGTCGAGCCGCGGCGCGATGCACGATTATCTGCCGATCATCAGGGCCGGTGGATTCCACACCTGCGCGAGCGGCGGGCTCGGCCATGGCCTGCCGGCGGCGGTCGGCGTGGCGCTGGCGCGTTCCGGCGAGAGGATCATCGCGATCATCGGCGACGGATCGAGCATGTATGCCATCCAGGCCTTGTGGAGCGCGGCTGAACTGGATTTGCCGATCAGCTTCATCATCGTAAACAATGGTCGCTATGAAGCGCTGGTCAGCTTCGGCCGGCATTTCGGGTTGCAGAAGACGGTCGGGACTGAGCTGGCCGGCCTTGATTTCTGCCACCTCGCGAAAGGAATGGGCATGAGTTCTGTCCGCGTCGAGGAGCCGGAGAAACTGGACGATGCGCTTCGTGCCTCGTTCAGCAGTGCGAGCCCGTCGCTGATCGAAGTGTGTGTCCAGTGACGACCACCGGCAAAATCTTCGAAGGACGGCTTTCGGACCTGATCGACGATCGCCCGCAAGACGGTGTCTTCCGGGTCAGTCGCGCCATCTTCGACGATCCTGAGGTTTTCGAACTTGAACGCCGTCGCATTTTCGAGGGCGGCTGGGTCTTTCTCGGCATCGCCGACCAGGCGCCCGCCGCCCATGATTTCTTCACCACCGATATCGGCCGGGTGCCCATCCTGGTCAGCCGGGGCGCCGATGGAGCGCTGCGCGGGTTCGTCAATTCCTGCCCCCATCGCGGATCGCGCGTCGCCCAGACCCTGGCGGGAAATGCGCGGCTGCATGTCTGCCCCTATCACAGCTGGACCTTCGACAGCGCGGGCCGCAACAAGGCGATCAAGCTGAAGCGCGCAGGCTGCTATGCGGAAAGCTTCGATCTGGACAGTCATGATCTCGCGGCCCTTCCGGCGTTCGGCGAATATCGGGGCTTCGTGTTCGGGAGCCTGAGCGCTGAGGTGCCGACGCTCGAGACCTGTCTCGGCGAGGCGACGAAATTGCTCGACCTCGTGGCCGACCAGAGCGAGCAGGGGTTCGAGCTGGTGCCCGGTGGCGTGACCTTCACCTATCAGGCGAACTGGAAGCTCCAGCTCGAAAATTGTTCGGACGCATATCACTTCACGTCCACCCATCCGTCCTACATCCGCATCCTCGAACAGCGCCAGAAGGAGTCCAGCGGCGCAACCGTCCGCTCGGTGTGGGAGGACAGCGACTATTGGCGCGAGGATGCCGAAGGTATCGCCGGTGGCAGTTTCAGCTTCCCCTACGGGCATGTCCTCAACTGGGGGATTTTCGGCGTGACCGAGGCCCTGCCTCTCTACGAAAGCGCGGACGCGCTGGCTGAGCGACATGGTGCGGCGAGGCGCGACTGGATGTTCAACATGCGTAACCTGACGATCTTCCCGAATCTGCAGATCGCGGAAAATGCGTCGAGCCAGTTGCGGGTCATCCGCCCGCTGGCGCCGGATCTCACTGAAATGCGCACCTGGTGCATCGCGCCGAAAGGCGAAAGCGCCGAGGCCCGACAGCAACGGCTGCGGCAATATGAGGACTTCTTCAATCCCAGCGGCATGGCGACCCCGGACGACACGGTTACCTACGAAAACTGCCAGCGCGGCTTTGCGAGCCGCGTCGCGCCGTGGCTGCAGGGCTATGCGCGCGGCAGCACGGCGAGCCGGGAAGGCGGAAATGCGTTTTCCGACCTCCTGCAAATGCAGCCGGAGCACAATGTCCTGGCCGACGCCCAGCTGGGCGACGAAACCCTGCTCCAAAGCTATTATCGCGAATGGGCGCGCCGCATGACCGGGGTCCTCGAACCATGAGCTTCGATCACCGCGCCGTGGAAACGCTGCTCTATGCCGAAGCCCGATATCTCGATGAAGGGTGCTGGGACGAATGGCTCGATCTGTATGTCGAGAATGCGGTCTTCTGGATTCCGGCGTGGAAGAGCGAAACCGAAGTGACCAGCGATCCGGCGAAGGAATTGTCCCTCGTCTATTATCAGGGCCGCAAGAATCTCGAGGACAGGGTCTGGCGCGCACGATCCGGCATGTCGGTCGCGTCAGCGCCGCTGCCGCGTGTCGCCCATCAAATCACCAATATCAGCATTATGGCCGCGGACGCGGATGAGGCACTGGTCGCATCCAATTTCAGCGTGCATCTCTATGACAAGCGATCCTCCAGAACCCATATGTTTTTCGGCAGATACAGCCACACCCTGCTGCGAGAGGACGGCCGCATCAGGATCGCGCAGAAGAAGATCATATTGTTGAACGACACGATCCCGACGGTGCTGGATTTTTACTGTATCTAGGCGGTCCACCCGGCAGGGGATCACACGGACGAGGCCATCCGCCGGACGGCGGACAGATACCTCCGCCCGACCCGGATTTCGGTGCCGTCCCGCATGCCAATCGTCCATGCGCCAAAGCCGTTGTGCGAAAGCCGCAGGATCTGGTCCTGCCGCACGATGTGCGACCGGTGCACCCGCAGGAACCGCGTCGGATCAAGCCGCTGCTCGAGGCGCGTAATCGTCTGGTTCAACAGATATCGCCGCGATCCGACATGCAGGCGCATATAATCGCGATCCGCTTCGATCCGATCGATATCCACGGCGGCTATCCGGATCAGCTCGCCGCGATGCGGCACCCAGAAATCCTCCGCCCATTCCGCAACCGGCGCCCCCGCTACGACGGGCCGATCGCTGATCGCCGCGACCCGTCCCACCGCACGGGCGAGGCGCTCCTGCGTGACAGGCTTTAGCAGATAATCGACCGCCGCAACGTCGAACGCCTCGACCGCGAAGCGATCGAACGCGGTGCAGAAGATGATGCCCGGCCGCTGCGGCATTTCGCCGACGGCGCGCGCCACGCCAAGCCCATCGCGTTCCGGCATCGACACGTCGAGCAGAACCAGATCGGGCGCGAGCGTCGCGATCAGCTCCAGCGCGGTTTCCCCGTCGTTCGCCGAGCCGACGACCTCGACGGAATCAAGGCCCGAGCACAGGACTGCAAGCCGCTCCACTGCAAGCGCCTCGTCGTCGACGATGATCGCGCGCAGCATGGGGTCAACAGCCATCGCGAAGCAGTGGCAGGATCAGCGTGACCGAAAACCCGTCTTCCGCGCGGCCCCAGGTGACAGACCCGTCCGGACCGAACCGGGCCGCGATGCGATCGCGGACATTGGCCAGTCCGACACCGCCGGTCCCTTCGTCCTCCAGGCGCTGCGTGGCCGGCCCGTCATCCCTGACCTTGAGCTCCAGCCTCCCTTCAGCCTCCCGGGCCTCGATCCGCAGGATAACGGTGTCGCGTGTTCGCGACACCGCGTGCTTCACGACATTCTCGACCAGCGGCTGAAGAATCAGCCCTGGCACACAGGCTGTCTCGAGCTCGGCCGGAAGGTCTATCTCGAGGCGGAGGCGATCGCCGAAGCGCACCATCTCGATTTCGAGATAGAGCCGTTGCAGTGCGATCTCGTTGGCAAGCATGACGTCTTCAGTCGGGTCGTCGGTCAGGCTGGCGCGAAAGAAGGTCGACAAGCCAACGACCATCCGCTCCGCTTCCGCGCTGCGTCCGGTCATCACCAGCGACGACAACGAGTTCATCGTGTTGAACAGGAAGTGCGGATTGATCTGGTAGCGCAGCGCCCGCAGTTCAGCCGCCTGCGCGGCCGCCTTGAGCTGGGCCGAACGGCGTTCGAGCGCGCCAAGCTGGGCTGCGTAGCTGAGCGCGAAATACAGGGCGCACCATGTGACGAAGAAGAAGTAGCCGTTGACCGCAGCGTCGGCGATATCGACGAGCGGGGGCTCGGGCATATCGTCGTCGGCCTGGGCGCCGACCGTGACGGAAGACCGATGCGCCGGCTGCGCCGTCGTGGCGGCCGCGCGCTTCAGGGACGGCAGCACGCGGTCGAACATGTACCAGTTGGTCGTGCCGTAGATAAAGGCCCCCGGGATCGAGACGATCATCGCTATGAGAATCGCCGATGCGAGGGACGCTCTCCTCGCGCGGCGAAGCACGAGATACACGATCGCGGTTGCGGCCATGCTGACCAGCGACACCAGCAGGCGCGGGCCGAGCATCTGCAACTGCCCTTCTTTCCCCCACATGATGACGCGCGCGGTCGAAACGGTGAAATAGAATGCCCAGAAACCGGCGATCGACAGCCCGACGATCCGGGCCGATATCTCAGCAGGCGCGTCGTCGGATGAGGGGAGCTCGGACATTGCCTGAGGTTGCGCCAACGCACGCTAGATGTCGACGGTCACGCGCGCGGTGACTTGCCGTGGCGTGTGCGTCTGGAGCGCGCTGCTCCCCGCGACGTCCCAGCTGAAACTGTCGAATATGTTCGTCGCCTGGAGCCGGAACACCGCTGGCTTGCGATCGATCGAGAAATAGAAGCGCGTGCCGAGATCGAGCAAGGTCCGATCGGGCAGCTTCACGCCGTCATCGACACTCACAATGCGGCGAGCGTCGTGAGAGAGATTGATGTCGACCGACATGATTTTCCAGGCAGGCGGCCGATAGTCGACACTCGCGATATAGGTTCCCGGCGACGAGCCGACGGGGCGATGGCCGACAAGGCCTCTGTCGACTTCCTCGCCGGTCACCTGGGCGTCAAGCAGCAAGGCTCCCGCCACCACGCTCAGTCCGGGCATCGGGCTGCCGGCGAGCGAGAGTTCCACACCCTGGTGCCGGATCCGACCGAGGTTCCGGAAATAGCGGTGATCGTCCAGCCCATAATAGGGCTTCTCGATGCGGAACACGCTTCCGACCAGCGTGAGGCTTTTGGTGAGCGACCAGCGAAGCCCCGCGTCGATCTGCCGCGTGTGGATAGCCGGGGGCGCCTCGTCGCGATTCACGGCGATGGTGGGCGCGACGTCGCTTTCCTCCAGGCCCCGGCTCGTGCCTGCGTAAAGAGTGACGGCCTTGGTCACGCGAACCGCTACGGATGCGTTGAACAGGAGCGGCGTGTCGCGCGATTCCGGCAGGGCGCCCGCTGGGGTCACGACCGACTTGCGATAATCCGAACGCTGCAGCCCCAGGTTCACGACGCCGACATTGTCCCATGACCCCTCATAAGCGAGTCCATAGGTCAGTTGCTTCACCCGGTCGCGGGTCTGTGCGCCGAAGGCGAAGGCGGGCTTCGCTGTGAAATCGGACTCTCCGATCGCGCCGGGTGTCAGTGCCGCGGCCGCGCTGGCGCCGTATCGCCGGGTCTGGTCGCGCCCCCAGATCGCCAGATGCACCGCGTGCTTGCGCGGACCTTCGGCAAAGGTCCGGGAAAGCTTGAATTCACCGCTTGTCGCCATCGCGCTCATGTCGCGCTGGGCGAGCACGACCCGATCCGCCGCGCCCGAGGAAAGCGTGTCCACGAACAATGGCGCGTAGGAGATGGGTTGTGAGGTGGTTGAGCGGAACACCCCCCCGCGAAGCCGCCAGGGGCCAGGCGTCGCATCGCCGACCACCCCGTAATTGAAGTCGGTCTGGTCGCTTTTTGCCCAATGCTGGCCCGTGAAGCGACGGGGATCGATCGCCGGCGGCAGCGAGCTTCCCTGCAGCAGGATCGTCGGTGCCGCCTCCTGGTCCCAGTTGCGGATCCTGCTCCAGAACGGCGTGATGCGAAGCGTATCGGTGGGTTGCCAATTGCCGATGATGGCCGAAGACAGGGTCTCCGCGGTGCCGCCGTACCAATTGTCATAGTGATAGCGCCCGAGTCCGCCCGCCAGCCCGAGACCGGGCAGCGCATGTCGCCATTGGCCATCGGCTTCGATCAGATGTCCGCCAAAGCTGTCAGCCTGCGCCGATACGGACAAAACGCTGTGATCCCCCGGCCTGCGAAGTGTGAACTCGGCGACGCCGCTCGGGGCGGGGAACGGGTGGCCAAGCACCGACGGCCCGACCAGGATGCGATAGCCGTTGATGAGGCGGCTGGTGAAATTTCCCTGCTGGTCGAAATACAGGCCGTCCAGCCTGATATTCCCCGCGGCGCTCGGTGAAAAACCGCGCGCGTTGCCCGGATCATAAAGCCCGAGATTCTGACCGCTGATGTTCAGCCCAAAGGCGTCCTCCGCCTGCGCCACCGTGTTTTCGTCGACCCGTTGCGCGCGGGCGGAGCCGGGTATCACCGCCGCTCCGACCATCAAGCAGAAGGTCGTAGCGGCGAGACGCGTGTGTCGCTGATGGTGCGGACGAGGCGCAGTGTCCCTGAAGGGGCTCCTGCGCGCGCTGGATGTGTCGTTTCTGTCTGGCATGCCGCTGCTTGAGAGCGACGGGTGGCCGGGACGATATGATTTCTTCCAACCGTCGAAGCTGGTCGACAAACGACATGGCACGCGGATCAGGGCGCCAACCGGATGAAACCGCGTCGGCACCCAACGACCTCTGAGGTCATTGCACTGCATACTCAGTTGCTTATTCTCGCCGGGCGCCCGGATTGCTCGGGCGCCATAGGGGAGTGACGCGATGCGGCTAGGGCGTAGAGATTTCCTGAAATATGGCGGCGGCACGGTGGCGGCGCTTGCGTTGCCAGGTGTGGTGTCGGCGATCGACGCAGCCCGCAAGCCGATCATCGATGTCCATATGCATGCCTATCCGGCGACGATGAAATTGCCGTTCCCGATCGTGAACCCGATTACCCGCGCGAAGAGCCCGATCCTCACCGGGGCGGATCACCTCAGTGCCTGTATCGAGCAGATGAAGCGATACAATATCGTCAGGGGCGTCGTCAGCGGCGGCGACGGGGACCGGCTGCAGGCTGCCTATGAATGGCATGACCGCGATCCCGCCCGCTTCATCCCCGGCGCCGGCATTCGCGGCTCCGAGGACACGCCGCTGCCGCCGCTCGACGTGCTGCGCCAGGCTTTCGCGAGCGGCAAGATCAAGGTTCTGGGCGAAGTCACCGCGCAATATGCCGGACTGTCGATCAGCGATCCGAAATACGACCCCTATCTGGCGCTCGCCGAGGAGTTCGACGTGCCGGTTGCGATTCACCTCGGCACGATGCCCGCTGGCACGACCTTCGATCCGTGCTGCCGCACAGCGCGCGCGGCGTTCGGTCATCCCGAGACGGTCGAGGGCGCGCTCAACAAGCATCCGAAGCTGAGGATCAACCTGATGCACAGCGGCTGGCCCTATATCGAAGAGGCCGAGGCGATGATGATGCTCTACGACAACGTCAATATCGATACGGGCGCCTTGTCCTGGCTGCTCCCGCGCCCGGCTTTTCATGATTATCTGCGGCGTCTGGTTGATGCCGGGTTCGGCAAGCGGGTGATGTTCGGATCGGACCATATGTATTGGCCCGATGGCATCGGCCTGGCGGTAGAACATGTCGAAGCGGCGACGTTCCTGAGCGAAGAGCAGAAGCGCGACATCTTCTACAACAATGCGGTCGCCTTCTATAAGCTGGCCGCTGGGTAGGGGCGGGGACCTGATCGGCGGCGCAGATGCTCAGCCGCGCGCCGGCCTGACATAAGCGTGATAGACCTTGTCGAGCGCGCTACTGACGAACGCGCGCTCCTCGTCGGACAGTGCCGCCAGACCGGCCGCCTCGGTTACCGCCAGCTCGGCGAACAGCGCGTCGAGTTCCTTTTCGCCGGCGGCGGTCGTCGACAGATGGTTGCGGCGGCGGTCGCTCGTCGAGCGGGAGCGTTCGACCCAGCCCCGTGCCTCGAGCGCGTCGATGATCGGCACCAGGGCCGATTTGTCGAGGCCGACTTCGGCGCTCACCATTGCCTGCGAGATCCCCGGATTGGCGGAGATCAGCTCGAGCGCACTGAACATGCCGGCGCGCAGCTCCCATTTCTTCGTCTTGGCGTGAAAGTCGCGCGAGAACTGGTTTTGCAGGCGTCGTAGCCTGAAACCGAGATAACTGCCGAGCCGGCCGAGCGACGGTTCTTCGGATTCGTCCTGCGGCGTGGCATTCATGGTCAAGGTGGTGCTCCCGTTTCACGCCGAGCTAACCCAACCGTCTGTTTGGAGCAAATAGCGCAATATAGTTGATGACAACCACCATTATATATGACAACGAGTTTTAAGCGTCCGCGATCCTGACGGGCGGGGGAGAGGGATTTGTCTGGCGCACCGGATCCTGGCGAAGATGCGAACCCGCCACGCGAGGGCGGGGCGGCCCGCACGGTGTTGCTTGGCCTCGGCTCGGCGGGGTTGCTGACGGCGATGGCCGCCGACGCCGTGGCCGTATTCGGCAGGCATGTCGGCTTTACGCTGCCGGGTTCGATCGAGGTCTTCCAGGTGGCGGCGGTTGTCGCTCTGTCGGTCGCGATCCTCCTTGCCAGCCTCAATGATCGTCACGCCGCGGTCGACCTGATGATCGGTCGTGCATCGCCCAGCACCCGGCGCGCCCTGTTTCTGACCGGCCGGCTGACGCTGGCGCTGACCTTCGCCTTGTTATGCGCAGGCTCGATCTGGGTGTCGGCCGATCTCTGGCCCACCCATGAGATGACGGAGGCGCTGGCGATTCCGCTCCGCCCGTTCCGCCTGTTCTGGATCGTCTGCAGCGGCGCGGGCGCGGTGCATTTCGCGATACAGTTCGTGCGGAGATTACGCGCATGATGGCGCCCGAAGTGATCGGCATCATAGCCTTCATCGCACTGCTCGGCATCCTGCTGTCGGGCATCCCGATCGGCGCGGCGCTGGCGCTCGTCGGCATAGCCGGCCTCGCGATCATCATTTCGCCCGAGGCGGCGCTGATCAAGGCGGGCGTCATCTCCTTCGATACGGTGTCGCGCTACGAGCTCGGCGTGCTGCCACTCTTCATGCTGATGGCGCAGCTCTGTTTCGCGGCCGGTGCCAGCGGCGATTTCTTCGAGATGGCAGCGAAGTTCGTCGGCCATCGCCGCGGCGGCCTCGCCATGGCCTCGATCGGCGGCAGCGCCGGTTTCGGCGCGATCAGCGGTTCGAGCCTCGCCACGGTCGCGACGGTCAGCGCGGTGGCGCTCCCCGAGATGCGCCGCCAGGGTTATCAGCCCGGTTTCGCGGCTGCGGCGCTTGCGGCCGGTGGCACGCTCGGCTCGCTGACCCCGCCGAGCGGTGCGCTGATCGTCTATGGCATCATCGCCGAGCAATCGATCGGCAAGCTGTTCGGCGCCGCCATCCTACCTGTAGTCAGCCAGGCGATCTTCTACCTCATCGTCATCGCCCTTCTGTGCCGCTGGCGCCCGGCGCTCGGCCCGGCCGGCCCGCGCGCAAGCTGGGCGGAACGGGGCACAGCCCTGCTGCGCGTCGCCGACCTTTCCCTGCTGATCCTGTTCGTCGTCGGCGGCCTGATCCTTGGCTGGTTCACCCCGACCGAGGCTGCATCGGTCGGCTGTGTCGGCGCGCTGCTGATCCTTGCTCTGCGCCGCCGCTTCACCCGCGCCGCGCTCGCCCGCGCACTGATCGAGACGCTGAAGACGACGGGCATGATCTACACCATCGTCATCGGCGCCCTGCTGTTCAGTACGTTCGTCAGCGTAACCGGCATTACTGGCGACATGGTCGGCCTGGTCCATGCGACCGGCGCTTCGCCGATCCTCGCGGTGATCGTGATGGCGCTGATCCTGCTCGCGCTCGGTTCCTTCCTCGACGGCCTCGCGCTGATGCTCCTGATGACGCCGATCTTCCTGCCCGTCATCCTCGGTCTCGGCCTCAGCCCGATCTGGTTCGGCATCTTCCTGGTGCGTACCATGGAGATCGGCTTCATCCACCCGCCGCTCGGCTTCAACGTCTATGTAATCCAGGCCAATGCCCGCGACATTCCGCTCGGCGCGATCTTCCGCGGCGTGGTGCCCTTCCTGCTGAGCGATTTCCTCCACCTCGCGCTGATCATCGCCTTTCCGGCGATCGTTTTATGGCTGCCCATGATGCAGGGACATTGAGATAATGCGGGTCATCACCTTCCTGCTGGTCGTGCTCGGGATGATGCTGGGTGGCTGCAGCAAGCCGCTGCCGCCCGGCACGATCGAACTGACCTATGCCAGCCCCTATCCGGCCACCCATACGTTCAGCCGTGCCGACATCAGCTGGATGCAATGGATCGAAGCGCAATCGCACGGCCATATCCGCATCAGGCCCTATTGGGGCGGGGCGCTGCTCTCCTCCAACGAGAATATGCTCGAGATCCGGCATGGCGTCGCCGATATAGGGATGATCACCCCGATGTACGCGCGCAGCGCGCATCTCCAGCGCATCCAGTCGAGCTTCTACAGCGGCATCCGCTCGATCCCGGATCAGGTCGCCGTCTATAAATGCCTTGCCGATGCCTTTCCGGCGATGAATGCCGAGGCGAACGGCCTGCACCTGCTCGCGATCCAGGGCGGCAATGTCCCTGGTATCCTCACCCGCAAGCGCCCGATCCGCACGCTCGCCGATCTCAAGGGGCTGCGTCTGCGCGCCCAGGAGGATACGGCGGATGTGCTGCGTGCCTTCGGCGCCGACCCGGTCAACATGTCGATGGCCGAAGTCTATCCCGCCATGGCCAAGGGCGTGATCGATGGTGTCGTCGCGCCGGCGGACTCGCTCAAGGCAGTCCACCTCGCCGATGTCGGCCGCTATTTCTCGACGCTCAAGGTGCCGCGCGGCGCTTATCCCGGCCGGGCGATGTCGCAGGCCCTGTGGGAACGGCTGAGCCCGGCGGATCAGGATATCTTCACTCGTGGTGAGCTGGTCTGGGAACAGGCCATGACGGCTGAGCTCAATGCGGCGCTGACAGCGGGCGAGCGATATGCGCGAGACGAGAAGATCGAGATCGTCCCGCTGGCGCCGGGCGAACAGGCGAGGTTCGATGCGCTCTACCGCGCCAATGCCTTCCGCCTCGGGCGTGGCCTGACTGCCTATGGAATCGATGGCGAGCCGATCGCCCGGCGCGCCGCGGCACTGATCGCGGCGCGCGGCGCCGGCGGCGCCATGACATGCGAGACAGGAAGAGCATCATGACCCAGGCTCTGGCAGGCGTGAAAATCGCGGATTTCAGCTGGGTCGGTGCCGGCCCGCGCGCGACCAAGGATCTGGCGGATCACGGCGCGATCGTCGTGAAGGTCGAAAGCGCCAAACGGCTCGATCTCGGGCGGATGAGCCCGCCCTTCCGCGACGGGAAGCGCCATCACGACGCATCGGCCTTTTTCGCGATCACCAACACGAGCAAGCTCGGCGTGACGATCAATCTGGGCGATCCGCGCGGCGTCGAGATTGCGCGCAAGCTGGTCGATTGGGCCGATGTCGTAGTCGAGAATTTCGGCAAGGGCTTCATGGAGCGGCTCGGCCTCGACTATGCGACGCTGAGCGCCACCAGGCCTGATCTCATCATGCTCTCGGTCAGCGTCGCCGGGCGGACCGGGCCAATGTCCGATCTGCGCGGTTACGGCAACTCAGCCGCCGCATTGTCCGGGCTCGCGGCGCTGTCGGGCTGGCCTGATCGGCCGCCGCACATGCCGCCTTTCGCCTATGGCGATGTTGTCGCGCCGATGTTCGCGACGATCGGTGTGCTCGCCGCGCTCGAACATCGTCGCCGGACGGGGCAGGGGCGGCATATCGACGTCTCTCAGGTCGAGCCGCTCGTCCACACCATCGAGGACGTGCTCGTCCGCGCCCAGACCGGCGGCGAGACGCGGATCGGCAATGCCTCGCCGACCTTGGCGCCGCACGGCGTCTATCCCTGTCGCGGGCACGATCAATGGGCGGCAATCGCGGCGCGAGACGCCGCGGACTGGCAGGCGCTCGCGGCGCTGGTCGGGCTTGACGCCGCAGCCTATCCGGATGTCGCTGCACGCCGCGCCGGCGCGGAGGCAATCGACGCCGCCATCACCGCCTGGACCCGGGGTCAGGACAAGCATCGCGCCGCCGACCAGCTTGTTGCGGCGGGTGTACCCGCCGAGGCGGTGAATGACGGCCGCGATGTCTTCACCGATCCCGAGCTTGGCGGTGGCCATTATGTCGCGATCGATCACCCAATGCTCGGTGTCTGCGAGATGCCAGCACCGCCGACCCGCTTCTCGCGGTCTGAAGTGAAGATCGGCCTCCCGCCACGGCTCGGCGAGCACAACGCCCTGGTGTTCGAGGAGTATCTCGGGCTCGATCCTGCCATGCTGGCCGGCCTCGCCGCCGAGGGGGTATTGGCATGATGTTGCAGCATATCCGCGTGGTCGATCTCACGCGCGATCTCGGCAGCTATGCCGGCGCTCTGCTCGCGCGGCTCGGTGCCCATGTCACCCAGATCGGGGGCGGTGAGGGCGATGCGGCCGACCGCGAAATGGCGCTGCACGGCAAGCATATGATCGACCTCGCGCTCGACGATCCTGCCATTCTCGATCTGATCGCCGAGGCCGATATCCTGTTTCGCGGGCCCGGCGTGCTCCCTGCGTCGCTCGCCCCCGAACTATTGGCCGCGCGCAATCCGAAGTTGATCGATATCTCTGTCCTGCCGTTCGACGTCGACGGTGCCAACAACGATCGCCCGGCGACTGATCTGACGATCATGGCCCGCTCTGGCCTGATGACGATCATCGGCGATCCCGATCGCCCGCCGCTCACGCTGCCCGGCCGCCAGGCATGGGCGCTCGCCGGCATCCAGGGCGCAATCGCCGCCCTGGTCGCGCTCAACGCCCGCGCCGCGGATGGCCTCGGGCAACAGGCCTCGGTCTCGGCCTATCGCTCGGCCGTGCTCGCCAATTACCGCGAGCCGCTGACCTGGGAATGGGTAGGGCGGGTCGGCAATCGCACCGGCAATCTGCTGGTGCGCGGCAAATCCGGCGTCCAGCAGGTGTGGCAATGCGCGGACGGCTTCGTCACCTGGGCGCTGGTCGATAACCAGCCGATGATGCGCGCCGTCGTCGCGCGGCTCGCCGAGGATAATATGGCCGGCGCATTGCTGGACGTCGACTGGGACGCGATCCTCGTCGCCGACATGCCGCGCGAGACGCTGATCGAATGGGAGGCGCTGGTCGCCGCCTGGCTCGCCACGAAAACCAAAGCCGAACTGACCGCGCTGTCGAACCGCCACGGCATGGGCCTGTCCGCAATCTCCGATGTCGACGATATGCTCGCCAGCCCGCACCTCGCGGCGCGGGGCCTGTGGGAAACCGTCGAGGTCGATGGCACCATGGTATGCGTGCCCGGCCCGCTGTTCCAGGAAACTGGTGTATGACCGCCGCACTCAACGGCATCCGCGTGCTGGACTTCTCCAAATTCCTGCCCGGCCCCTATTGCACCTGGCTGCTCGGTGATCTCGGCGCGGATGTGATCCGCATCGAGCATCCGCGCGAGATCGCCAAACAGGCGCAGGTGTTCGGCTGGGACAAGCTCTCCGATGCCGAGCGCGCCCGCATCCGCGCGCACGACATCTTCGCCCGTAACAAGCGCAGCATGCTGATCGATCCCGGCGCCGACGCCTCGCGTCCGGTGATCGAGGAACTGGTGCGCCGCGCCGACATATTGGTCGAGGATTACCGGCCCGGCGTGCTGGCGGGCATGGGCTATGGTTATGAAGCCATGGCCGCGATCAACCCGGCGCTCATCTATTGCTCGGTCACCCTGTGCGGGCAGACCGGCCCCAACCGCGACAAGCCGGGTCATGATCCGATCGCACTCGCGGTGGCGGGGGCCTTGTCGCGGATCGGCGAAGACCCCGAAAAGCCCGGCTTCGCCGGTGTGCCGGTCGCTGATCTACTGAGCGGGTCGAACGCGGTGATCGGCATCCTCTCCGCGCTGATCGCGCGCGGCACCACCGGGCGTGGCCAGCAGGTCGATATCGCCATGTCGGATGCAGCCATGGCGCTGATCGCCTCGACCGTGTCGCGCAATCCCGATCTGTCGAAGGTCCCGCCGCGCGGCCGCCACCGCGCCGATATCGGTATCTACGAAACCGCCGATCACCGCTTCCTCGTCGCGACCGATATGGAGCCGCGCTACTGGCAGCGCTTCTGCGCGGCGGTAGGCCGGCCGGACTACGCCCCGCTCCAGAACGACCCGTCCCGCCGCAGCGAGATCCGCGCCGAGTTCGAACGCATCTTCGCGACCAGGCCTCTTGCTGAATGGCTCGAGATCCTGGCCGAGGCTGGCACCCAGTTCGCGCCCGTCAGCTCGATCGAAGAGGCCTTGCGCGATCCCCATAATATCGCCCGCGGCATGGCCATCGACGTGCCCGTCGCAGGCGGCTCGGTCCGCCAGATCGGCTCGCCGATCCGTCTCTCCGATACCCCCGCCATCACGCCGCGCGCGGCTCGCATCGCCGGTGCCGACAATGACGACATCCTCACAGAACTTGGATTGACCCGATGACAACCGATGCCACTCAGCCCCGCCCGCTCGAAGGCCTTCGCGTCATCGATCTCACCCGCGCGCTTGCCGGCCCCTATGCGACGCTGCTGCTCGCAGGGCTTGGTGCCGAGGTGATCAAGATCGAGGATCCCAAAGGCGGCGATCTGGCGCGCGAGAACAGCCCCTATGTCGGACGCGATGGCGTCGGCATCGAGCGTCGGCATGACGACGATATCTCGATCTCGCACCTGACCCGCGCCCGGGGGAAGAAGGGCATCGCGCTCAATTTGAAGCATCCCGAGGCGCGGGGGGTCTTCGAGGATCTGGTCCGTACCGCCGATATCGTGGTCGAGAATTTCACCGCCGGCACCGCGGACAGGCTGGGGATCGGCTACAAGGTCGCGGAGGCCGTCAATCCCGGCATCATCTATTGCTCACTGAGCGGCTTTGGTGCCGATGCGCCCGAAGGCGGCAAGGCAATGGATATCGTGATCCAGGCGCTGTCGGGCGCGATGTACACCAGCGGCGAGGCTGATCATCCGCCCGTCCGTATCGGTATTCCAATGGCCGATATGCTCGCGCCCGTCTTCGCGGTGATCGGCATTCTCTCGGCGCTCGAACAGCGCCACCGCACCGGGGTTGGCCAGCATATCGACGTGTCGATGCTCGGCGCGCTGACGTCTTTCGTCGCCATCGAGAATTGGGCCGCGATGCGCGCCGTCGATATGCCGGCACGCACCGGCCTTACGGTGCAGCGTCTCTCGCCGTTCGGCGTATTCGAATGCGCTGACGGTTATGTCGCGGTGGTGGCGGTGCATCACAAGCTCGCCGCCGGGCTCTTCCGGGCGATGGGCGAGCCTGAACTGATCGAAGATCCACGCTTCGCCACCCGCGATGTCCGTGTTGCGAATTCGATCGAGCTCGAAGCGCGCATCAGTGCCTGGTCACGCACGCTGCCGGTCGCCGAAGTGGTTGCGAAGCTGGAGGCCGAGGGCGTGCCGGTGGCCGAGGTGCGCCACCCCGAAGATGCGCTGATCGATCCGCGCGTCGTCGCGCGTGAGGAAACCAACGCCGTTTCCCATCCCGATTATCCGTCCGGCGATGCGCTGCGCACCGCCGGCATCCCGATCCGCTTTTCGGCCGCGCGCGCCGGGTTCGACCCGGTTATGCCCGTCCGGATCGGCGAGCATAATGAGGATATCTATCGCGATCTGCTCGGATACGACGCAGCCAGGCTCGCCGCGCTGATGGACGACGGGGTCGTGGCATGAGCGAGCCGGGCGCACTGGCCCGCCTCCTCCACGCAGCTGACGCGCCGCACGAAATCGCGGCTGAGTTCAGGGCTGCCGGAGGGCGCGTCGTGTGGACGCTCGGATGGGATGTGCCGCGCGAGCTTGTCGACGCCTTCGGCCTCCACCCGATCCGCCTCGTGCCCGCGCAAGCCGGCGACAGCGCGGTCGGGTCATTGGCCGGCAGTGACAGCCTCGGCGCGCGCGGGCGGTCTCTGATCACGACGATCGCCGCTCTCCCGCCTGAAGACGCAGTGCTCATCTCGCATGCCGATGCGGAACAGCCGCAATTGTTCGCGACGCTCCGCGAGCTGGCGCGCTGCGGCCTGATCGCCCCGCCGCCGATCCACTTCCTTGATCTGCTGACGATCGATCGCCCCGCCACGCGGCGCTACAACCGCATCCGGATCGAGCAGGCGATGGCCTGGCTCGGTGCGCTGGACGGCGCCGCCGCCCCGGACCTCGGCAAGGCGATCAGGCAGAATAATCTCGTCAGGATCGCCTTGCAGCGGCTGATGGTTTCTCGCGAGGGTCGCCTGAGCGGCGCCGAAGCGCACCGGCTGATTGCCGCATCCGCCACCCTGCCGCCGGACGAGTTGATCGCACTTCTCCCCGCCGCCGCGTCCGACTCGGCGACGCGGGCCGTGCGCGCGGGGATGTCCGTCTTGTTGAGCGGCAGTGAGATCGAATCACCAGCCCTTATAGAGGCGCTCGAAGCTGAAGGCGTGACCGTGATCGGCGAAGATCATGGCTGGGGCGCAGACCGCGCCGCACGGACCATCGACGAAACCTGCGACCCGATTGATGCCCTGGCCGCCGCGACCTTCGAACCCACCGCCGGGCCCTTTGCGACCATAAGCGCGCGCGCCGCGCAACTCGCAGCCCGTAGTGTCGGGCAGCTGCCGGACCGTGTGCTGCATCTCCGTTTCGCGGGTGATGACGGTTCGGCCTGGGAAGTCGCCGCGCTGCGCCGCGCGCTGCCACAGGGCATGCCTTTCTTCGCGGCGCTGCTCCCGGACGATCAGGATCGCGTGACGGCCTTTCTGCGCGGCAAAACGCCTGCGCCCGCGCAGGTGTCGGTTGTAGCGGACACAGCCCCATCGCCCCGCGCGCCGCGCCAGACCCGCAGCCGGAAGTCGCTCGCCGCTATTTCGCGTTTCGGCGCCTATCAGCGCGACTGGTTCGCTGAGATCCGCGCCGAGGCCGGGGCAGGGCATAGCTTCGCCGTGGTCAACGCGAACACGCCGCAGGAGATATTGCGCGCGCTCGGCATTCCCTTCGTTGTCAACCAATGGTGGGCATCGATTGCCGCCGCCAAGCAGCAAAGTGCCCGTTATGCCGGGTTGCTCGCCGCACGAGGCCTGCCCCCGGCGGCCGAGGCCTATAGTTCGCAGGGCGTCGCCGCCACCTTCGATCATGATCCTGAAAAGGCGCCATGGGGTGGCCTGCCGACGCCGGATTTCCTCGGTGCGGTATTGAATACCGATGCGACCTCGAAGCTGTTCGAAACCTGGTCGCACCTGACCGGCGCCACGCTGCAGCGCTTCCAGCGCAGCGTCGAGAGCCGCTGGGAAATCCCGGCCAACTGGTGGGATGGGCTCGCCGAGGATTGGGATACGCTTATCGAGCCCGAGCGGCTCGACCTGTTCGAGGCCGAGCTGCGCGATGCCATTGCCGAGCTCGAAGCCCTTTCCGGTACGCGCTTCGATGCAGCCCGCTTCGCCGAGGTGATGGACCTCGTGAACGAGCAGGAGAGCCTCTACCGCGAGACGCGTGACCTGATCGCCCGCACCGTGCCTGCGCCGATCAGCATCGTCGATTCCATGCCGGCGACGATGGTGCCGCAATGGCATCGCGGCACCATCTGGGCGCGTGACGCCGCGCGGGAATTCTATGACGAGGTCGCGGCGCGGGTGGCGGCAGGGGAGGCGGCCTGCCCGAACGAGCGGCTGCGCCTGATGTTCGTCGGCCGCGGCGTCTGGGGCGATATGGGCTTCTACCAGCGTTGGGAGGAAAGCCATGGCGCTGTGTTCGTCTGTTCGATGTATCTGAGCCTCGCCGCTGATGGCTATATCCGCCGCCACGATCGCGGGCGGGATCCGATGCGCGCCCTGGCCGCGCGCTTCGTCACGATGGGAGACGAACTACGCATGCCGACCTGGGCCGGCGCCTGGAACGTCAAGGAAGCGCAGCTCCACGGCGTCGACGGCGCGATGGCGCTCTCCGATGCCGACACGCTGGTGCTGCGCGCCCTGCGCGAGGCGGGCATTCCTGTGCTCGAGCTCGGCATCGACAATTATGTGCCCGATCCCGTGGTCGAGGCCGATCTCGACCGGCGGGTGATTGCGTTTCTTGAGGGTCCCGTTGCAGCCGCGAGCGCGGTGCGGCTCGGCCAGCTGGTCGAGGCGGGAAGGTAAAGCGGCCTCGATTCAAAACCAGCACAGTCTGTCGCAACGTCCGCGCCGGCCAGGATGCAAACCCTGTCCCGCGTGCTCTTTGACATGACTGGAAAATATCAGGGGTGGCCCACCCCTGTTTTCGCGGGAGCAGCGGCTGTTTCTCCGCTGTTATCGCGCTGTTCCACCGCTGTTATCCAATAACAGAAAGGCCGTCCCAAGAGTTTGAAAATAAACCAGAAACTTGCAATCCGTCAACAAAATAACAGCAAAATAAAAAAATTCACCGAAAACAGCGGATAACAGCGGTCGCGTTGGCACGAATCGGGCCTTTTGATTGTCAGCCAACATAGGGCGAGTTACGCGTATTTGATGAGAAGAGCAGGTGAGCGCGAACGCGAGGAGCTGCGGCATTTCAGCCTAAGACGAGGTGCCACCCTGGCCGACGATCTCGACATTTTACTGGGTGACCTCTGCAGGCTCCACGGCTTCTGCAACCATCTGTCGGGACATGATCTGGTGCCTGGTGAGCAGCCTCTTACCGCGGACGCGTTTGCGAAGGCGGTGCTCATTGCAGAAGGCTTTCCCGAGCCATCATATGAAGTGACGTGGAGCGCCCGGTTCCGGCGTATCTTCACGCTGCGCTACGGAGACGCAGTGTCGGCATCTGACTATCGAAGCTGCTGAATCAAAAAAAAGGGCGCGCACCCTTTCGAGTGCGCGCCCCTCTCCCCCTTGTTCAGAACTTCTTGCGCAATGTCACCGCGAATTCGCGACCAACCGGGTTGGCCGCGGTTGCGTCATAGCCGCCGCTGCCGTTCACCGTCGGCGCGAAATCGACATAGGGCGGATCCTTGTCGAAGGCGTTCAACACGTCGAGGCTGAGCGACAGGCCTTTGGCGAGCGGATCGTTCGAGCTGCCGCCGATGTTGAAGGTCACGCCCAGATCAACGGTCGTATAGGCCCCGACCTTCTGGATGGCGCCGGCGGGCAGCGTGTTGTTGTTATAGCCGTTGACGTAATTGACGACGACGCGGCTGGAAATGACCTGTGACGGATCCCAGAAGATCCCGGCCCGGCCCTTGAAGCGGAGCGGGTTGAAGATCGTGTTGAGCCGGTCGGTCGGTGTCGCGCCGCTACTCAGCGCGGTCTTGTAGCTGAGGATATAGGTGGCGTTGGCGTTGAGGGTGAGATGACCCATATTCCCCGCCTCGAAGCCATAGGTCGCGACGAAATCGAGGCCGCTGGTCAGCGAACGGTCGAGATTCTGGGTCCGGCCATCGACGAACAACGTAACCGGGTTCGGCATCACGCCACGCGCGACGGTGATGCCGGCGGCGGTGAGCTGGGCGACCCGCGCCGCCGCATCCGCACCGCGCAGGATAACCCCCGTGCCCGCCAGCTGGCTCTCCTTGCTGAGGATGGCGAGATCGGCGAGATAGGTATTCACCTGACCCTTATAGTCGACGTTCCAGTAGGTGATGCTGAAGCGTGCGCCGGGGATCGGATCCCAATCCGCACCGACCGACCAGGTTCTGGCGGTTTCCGGTTTCAGCGCGAGGTTTCCGCCCGACAGCGCGACGCCCTGGACGGTCGCGCCGCCTGCCGTCGGATCGGCATAGGGCTGGATGAAGAAGTTGGAGCTGTTGCCGTAGATCTGCGAGAAGAGCGGGGCGCGGAAAGACGTGCCATAGCTGCCGCGCAGCACGAGATGCCGGACCGGCGACCAGTTGACTCCGAACTTCGGGTTGGTGGTGTGGCCGACGTCGCTGTAATTGTCATAGCGCACCGCGGCGCTCAGCTCGAGCCGCTCCAGTCCGGGGGTCGCATTACCGGCGCCGAACACAGGCACCAGCAACTCGGCATAGGCTGAATCGACCTTGCGCGAGAAATTGCGGTAGGTAACCGGCGTGGTTGGTGCGCCACGCGCGGTGCCGAGCGCCACTTTTGCCTCATAACGTTCATAGCCTGCGGCGAGCTTCACGCCGCCGCCCGGCAGGGTGAAGAGGGTGCCGTTGATGCTAGCCGTCGCGTCCGTGAGCCGAGTGAGGGTCGGAGCGAGGAAAATCTGGTCGTTGATCGCGGTCAGCACTGCGGGGGAGGTACGGTGAAGGCCATAAGGGTCGAAGGCAGTGGCGGGATTGTTGCTGGCCAGCGCCGCGTTCAGCGCCGGGGTGTTGAGACCGTGATAGGTATCGGACTCGTCATGGCCGCGGCCATAGCTGACCTGGCCCGTCAGCTGCCATGAGCCGAATTTCGCACGCAGGCCGCCGGTCGCCTCCCAGGTCCGGGTGAAACCGGTCGAGAGGTTGTTGGGCAGGTCGTCGAAGCGCAGGCTCACTGTCTCGGCGCCAACGGTGCCGGTCGGCCTGACGAAAAAGGCGTTGGTGGTGGGAACGGTCGCGGTGGTGCCGCTAAAGCCGTTCAGATGGGCGAAACTCCGCTTCGACCAATAGCCGTCAGCGACGAAATCGAGCCAGTTGGCGATATGCACAGTGGCCGTCGCGTTGACGCTGTCATATTTGGTCTGGGGAATAAGGTCCTGGCCGGTAAAGCCCTCGCACTTGTTGGCGGGGCCGGCGACGAGCGTACCGGCCGTTGCCGGGGTCACGCCTGCGGCCGGGATCGGATAGGTCACGCCGCCGACGGTGATGGTGCCCGGATCGCACAGGGTGGTGCGATAGTCGTGGCCGCCTGACGCCGTCTGGTTCGCGCGGAAGAAGTCGCGTTTATCGCCGTTCAGATTGCTGCGATAGACATGCTCATAGGCGACCATGACCTGGCCCCAGTCGCCGGTCTTGCCGACGGCGATGCCATATTGCTCCTCGTAGAAATCGCGGGCGAGCCCGCCACGGGCCATTGCCTCGACGCCGTTGAGCGTGCGGCGCGGGATCAGGTTGACCACGCCGGCGACCGCGTCGGAGCCGTAGACCGCAGAGGCGCCGTCCGCGACGACTTCGACCCGCTCGAGGCCGAGCGACGGCACGATCGAAGGATCGACCGACCGGCTGTTGTCGACTGCGCGGTGGCCATCGAGGATGGTCAGCGTCGCATAAGGCCCGATGCCGCGAATGTTGATCGCGTTGCCGAAGGAAATATTGTTGCTGCCGCCTGACTGCCCGCGTGAATTCTCGGATGTGCCGAGATCGAAGACCTGCGGGATTTCCTTGATAAGGCGGTCGGTCGTGACGGCGCCTGAAGCCTCGATCGCCTTGCGGTCGATCGCGATGACCGACGAACCCACAGGCGCTGCACCGCGAATGCGGCTGCCGGTGATGATGATGTCCTTGCCGGGGGCCTCGGTGGCCGTGGTCGGGCCAGTGGCCGCGACTGCCGGATCGGCGTCCGGCGTTGCGGGCGTCTCCTGCGCCGCGGCTATACCGGCCCAGGCCAGAGCCAGTATCGCGACGCCTGATTGTGCAGCAATCCGAGCCTGTGGAATTCTCATGCTAATCCTCCCCATGTCGCGTTCGCCTTCAGCGGAACGTCGGTTTCGTCGTGAACGGAATGTCGATGCGCGAGGCGGAAGCCCCGCCATTGGTGACGGTGAACAGCGGCGGCGGATCCTGACGGATCTGCGCCAGGTTGCGTTGCCGCGGGTCCGCACCGGTCAGCGTGACGCGCAGCCTGTGGCCGGCCGGGAAAGTCCAGGCGCGCGGCACCATCGAGAAGGTCAGCGTCGCCGGCTTGCCCGGCACCATCGGCGCCACATCGGCCTTCAGCCCGGAATGATAGGGCAGGTCGAGCCGGCCGTAAGGGGGGGCGCTGAGCTTGCGATGCGCAGCGGCGAGGCGCCCGAACGACACCATATGGACCTTGCCGTCGGGTGCGACGTCTTCGAGATAGACGAACAGGTTCGCGTCGGTGCGGTCGATCGCGGTGGTGATCCGCGCGATCGGATAGCCGGTCATGTCGGCATCGGCCGCCAGCGGTCGACTGGTGAAGGTCAGGCCATGGCCATCGAGCGACGGGGGCCAGAACGCGAAATACTCGCCCTTGCCGACATCATAGTCGACCTTGAACGATAGCCTGGCCGGTGCCGGGCGTGTCAGCGCCACACCATTCCCGTCAGCGACGAGATAGAGCGGCGAGCGCGTCACGCCGACACCGGGCAGCCTGTTCGAGGTGACCATATGGCCGGTATCGCCCGGCCCCTCATGATACCAGGCATAGGGCTTTTCGCGGTCGATGCCGTTGTCGACGCCCTTCAGCCGGTGGTCGAGGAAGCGCTTCTCGACATTGGCGATGTCGAACACGCCGGGCGGCACGCAGTGGCTCCCCGGGCCGATGATCAGCCGCGATCCCGGGAGGTTCGCCGCGTTGAGGATCATCTGCTCGGTCGGCTCGTCCTCCCAATTGTCCCAGAGATACCAGGCGAGCTTCGGGCTGCGCAGCGCGGCCAGATGAGTATAGGGCCCGACCTCCTCCCAGAAGCGGTTATGGGTATAGGGCGACACGCTGTCGCGATACGGCATCGTCTCCCACAGCTTTGCCATTGGCGTGTTGCCGGCATGCTGCGCGACTGCTGCCTTGAGCATCGCGCCGTCGCGGTCGGCGTCGACCGGTACGCTGGCCAGATCGACTTCAGGCGGCTCATCGGGCCTGGTATTGAACTGGGCGGTGATGCCCCCGTTCCGGACGAAACTATATTTGTCGATGTCGGTCGCGCCGGTGAACACGGCGCTCAGCGATGGCGGCAATGCGCCTGCAACCAGCATCGTCGTCCCGCCCAGATAGGAACAGCCGACCATCCCGACCTTGCCGTTCGCCCAGGGCCGATGCGCAAGCCATTCGATCAGGTCATAGCCGTCATGCGCCTCGGTCTGGTCGAGAAAGCCGCGCCGAGCGCCGAACGAGGCGCCCTTGCCGCGGACGTCGGCGGTCGCCACGACATAGCCCGATTTCACCAGCGCGCGCAGCCCGAAGATCGCCTCGTCGAACAGCTCGACCGGCTTGTGATCCTTGCCGAAATAGCGCGCGCGATAAGGGGTGAAGGCAAAGACGATCGGTTGTCTGGTCTCGACCAGATGGCCGTCGACGATCGGTCGATAGATGTTGAGCGCGAGCCGTGTGCCGTCGCGCACCGGCACATAGAGCGAGACCCGGTCGATTGCCGGGTCGGCGGTGGGCTCTGCGGCGGCGGGCGCGATCGTCGTGGCGAGCAGCGCGGCGATGGCCAGGGCCGAGACCAACCCACGGCGACAGGTACGCACACGATATATTGGCGACCTGTCGAAGCTCATGCCCAGCATCCTCCTCCTCAGTGCTCCGCAGCCTTGTCTGGCGAAGGCGGTCGCGAGCGTTGCCACAGGAAAAGCATTATTAGTGGAATAGTGCAACTGTTTTGAGTGAAAACCTTAAAGAGTTACAACTTTCCCGTGCCCGGAGCGGGGCAGCGCGGCGCAGGCTGACAATCCGGCGATCGTCGCCGCATGATCACCGGGTAGTGCTGCGAGGGTTGAAGCGATCGCCGAGGTCGCTGTGCAGGCGCTGAGCGCTGTTCCGATCCGGGCGGCGGCTTGCGGCGAACGCCGACACCATTGCGTTGGAAAAATCGCCAGCCTGCCGCCGACCGAGAAGGCGATCATCGAGACGGTAGAATGAGGGGATTTGGAATGGTGCCGGTTGCAGGAATCGAACCCGCGACATCCAGTTTACAAAACTGGCGCTCTACCAACTGAGCTAAACCGGCCCTGGGGCGTGCACCCCGAGTCATTTGATGGCGGCTAAATGCGTCAGACCACGCCGAAGGTCCAGCCCTCCCGTAGCCTGATTTCGTGCGTGAGGCCCGGCGGATGCCAAAGCTCGGGCCGGCCGGCATTCGCGCGGAGCCATGCGGCGGTGAGGATCGCGTCAGTCGCGTGGTCGGTATAGCGGGCGAGGGGAACGTGCGGCTTCGATCCGATCGCGGCGAGGGCGGCATCGAGCGCGGGACCATCGCGAAACTTGCTCAGCCCCTTGCGCAATCCGCCCGCACGCGCCGCGATCGCCGTGTAGATCTCGACGACCACCGCGCCCTTTGTCGGGAGAGGATCGATCGGCCAGACCGGAATGGCCGGCCCGAGATGATGCAGCAGCCGCATGCCGGCAAAGCTCGCCTTGGCGACCTGCGCCGCCCCGATCGCGTCATAGACGGTGGACGGCTTGTGACCGCCGCTCGCCCTGTAATGCGCCTCGCACCGGCGGAGGTGCATGAAGTCCGCCTTGGTGCCGTCCGCAGCGCCGAGATAGAAATGCCGGCCGCGCCGCGTCTCGAGAAAGGAAGCGGCGCCGAGATCGCTGTCCGGGCTTGCCGCATCGACATAGGCCCAGAAGGCGCGGGGCGTTGCGGGCGTATCCTCACCGGGAAGATAGGCGCCGCGCTCGATAAAGGGCGGCGAGAAGGTGAAGTCGAAACCTACCAGCAGCGGCTCGTCGGCATTGGCGCGGATCCATTCGAGGATTTCCGTGCGAGACCAGGCCCCCCTCTTCACACGGGTGTGCGGCGGCTCCACCAGCACCGGCGCGGCGTCGCCCGCCTCGCAGACCGCCAGCGCTATGCCGGGATGCCGAAAGCCCTTCGCGCCCGACCAGTCGATCGCGGCGAAACGGGTGAAGTGGGGCGTCACGCCTTCTTGCGCGATTTCGGTCTCGGGCGGCCCGCGGTCCAGTCGCGCGATCGCTCGATCATCGCCAGCACGCGCTCCGGGTCGGCACTGTCATAGCGGACCAGCAGCCCCGGCCAGCCATGATAATGCGGCGTCTGCCAGAAACTCTCGGGATCGGTCTCGATCAGCATTTCCTTGGTATCCTGGTCGATCGCCAGCACGAATGATCCTTCCTCGCGGCTCGGATGGAGAAAGGCGCGGCCGTTCGAGACGATCTTGATCGCCGGTTTGCCATAGCTGGTCGAAAGCTCCGTATCCGCCAGCCCGAGCGCGAAGTCGGTGACCTTGTGCCAGTCGAGCGTCATCCGCCCTGCTCCTTCAATTCCCGCCAATACGCCATCCGCTCCGCGATGCGCTTCTCCAGGCCGCGGTCCGTCGGATTGTAGAAAGTCTGCGGGCTCATCTCGGCCGGCCAGTAATTCGATCCCGAAAAGCCTTCATCGGTATCATGGTCATAGGCATAGCCCTTGCCGTACCCGATATCCTTCATCAGCTTGGTCGGCGCGTTGAGGATATTCTGCGGCGGCATCAGCGATCCGGTTTCCTTCGCGCTCCGCCATGCCGCCTTCTGCGCCATATAGGCGGCGTTCGATTTGGGCGCGACGGCGCAGTAGAGGCACGCCTGCGCGATCGCGAGCTCGCCCTCGGGCGAGCCGAGAAACTCATAGGCATCCTTGGCGGCGAGGCACTGCACCAGCGCATTGGGGTCGGCGAGCCCGATGTCCTCGCTCGCGAAACGCGTGATGCGGCGGAGCACATAGAGCGGCTCCTCGCCCGCGGTCAGCATCCGCGCGAGATAATAGAGTGAGGCCTGCGGGTCCGAGCCGCGCATCGATTTGTGCAGCGCCGAGATGAGGTTGTAATGCCCCTCGCGGTCCTTGTCATAGACAGCGACACGGCGTTGCAGGAACGCCGACAGCCCCGCCGGATCGAGCGGCTCGGGCAGCTCGACCGAAAACAAGGTCTCGGCCTGATTGAGCAGGAAGCGGCCATCGCCGTCCGCGCTGGCGATCATCGCATCGCGCGCTTCGGGGGTAAGCGGCAGGGGGCGTCCCTCGATCTCCTCGGCCCGGTCGAGCAGTTTTTCGAGCGCGCTTCGGTCGAGCCGCTGCAGGATCAGCACCTGCGCCCGGCTGAGCAACGCCGCGTTGAGTTCGAAGCTCGGGTTCTCGGTGGTCGCGCCGACCAATGTGACGGTGCCGTCCTCGACATAGGGCAGGAACCCGTCCTGCTGCGCGCGGTTGAAGCGGTGGATCTCGTCAACGAACAACAGGGTGCGCTTGCCGATCTTCGCATGCTCACGCGCCTCGGCAAAGGCTTTCTTGAGATCCGCGACGCCCGAAAACACTGCCGAGATCGCGACGAAGCGCAAGGCAACCGCATCGGCCAGCAGGCGGGCGATGGTCGTCTTGCCGGTGCCGGGCGGCCCCCACAGGATCATCGACGACAGCCGTCCCGCCGAGACCATGCGCCCGATCGCACCTTCAGGCCCGGTCAGATGTTCCTGGCCGACGACATCCTCGAGCTTCGCCGGACGCAGCCGATCGGCGAGCGGCGCGTTTTCGGCGAGCGCCTCGCGGGCGGGCGGATCGAAGGTCGCAAAGAGGTCGGCCATGGGGGGGAAGATAGGGAAGGGTATCGGAAAAAGCATCCTTTGCTCTGATCGTTCTCGCCTCCTCTTTTTCTTCCCCGGCGAAGGCCGGGGCCCAGTTGGGGGACGTTCTTGATGAGCGTTGCGTGCCGTTACATCCGCCATCCCAACTGGGCCCCGGCCTTCGCCGGGGAAGGCGGATTTCAAAACCCCTTGCCAAAATCGAATCAAGATATATCTTAGAGCCATCTTGATACAAAAAGGACTAACAAGAATGTTCCATCACCACCATCATCGCCGCGATTGCGGCCCCCGGGGCGGCCGGTTTTCGCGCGGCCCTTTCACCGTAGAATGGGGGTTTAGCGGCGAAGGCCATCATGGAGGACGCAGCCGCCGCATGTTCGATGGCGGCGAGCTCAGGCTCGTCCTGCTCAAGCTGATCGAGGAGCAGCCCCGCCACGGCTATGACCTGATCCGCGACATTGAGGAGCGCACCAGCGGCGCCTATGCCCCGAGCCCCGGCGTCGTCTATCCGACCCTCACCATGCTCGAGGATATGGGCCTGATCGAGGAGCAGAAGGCCGAAGGCGCCAAGAAGCTCTATGCGATCACCAATGCCGGCCAGGCGTACCTCACCGAGCGCGAGGAAGAGGTCGAGGCCTTGTTCGCACGCCTCACCGAAATCGGCTCACGCCGTTCGCGCACCAGTGGCGGCCCGATCATGCGCGCCATGGGCAACCTCAAATCGGTGCTGCAGCAGCGGCTCGGCGCGGGCGAGATCGATTCGGACATGATCCACAAGGTCGCCGCCGTCATCGACGAGGCCGTGCAGAAGATCGAACGGCTGTAAGCCGCGGTGACGCGCCTGCAACTCCTGCGCCGGCGGCTGGGCATCGTCCCCGCCGCCGGCGCCACATCTGGAAACAAGGAAGACGCGCATGGACAGCGCAACAGCGAGCGTGCCGACGCCCAGCGGCAGCAAATATCTCCAGCAATTGTGCAAACACTGGTCCCATAATCTCACAGTGGAATTCACCGCCGATCACGGCACCGTGATATTCCCGAAAGACGCGCGCGGCGCTGATCATCCGGCTGACGCACTGGTCACCTTCGATGCCGGCGCCGATGCACTTCAGGTCCGGATCGACGCCAGTTCCCCCGCGCAGCTCGAAGGCCTGAAGGGCGCCGTCGCTCGCCACCTCGACCGCTTCGCTTTTCGCGAGGCGCCGCTGGCGTTCGACTGGAAATAGAAACATGGGCTGCAGACTCCCCTCCCGCTTGCGCGAGGGGAGGTTTGCCGACCCACCTTGACCACCTCAGGGACGCTCGATCACATAAACCCGCAACAACGCCGCCGGGTCAGGCCCGTTGCTGAAATCCAGGTCGGCCCGGCGCGTCATGCCGAGCCGCTCCATCAGCCGCCACGACGCGATATTGTCGGGCGTCGTCCAGGCCGCGACTCGTGGCGCATCGGTGTGCGCCCAGGCCCAGGCAATGCTCGCCCGAGCCGCTTCCAACGCATAACCCCGGCCCCAATAGGCCTCGGCGATCCGCCATCCGGCTTCATGCCATCCCTGCACCGGCTTGCCCGGATAATTGCTGGCGATGCGGACCCCGCAGGTGCCGATCAGGGCGCCCGTGTCGCGTAACTCCACCGCCCAATAGCTGAACCCATGCAACGCATGATCGGCGATCCGCTTGTCGACCAGCGCGTCGCTCTGTGCCGCGCTGCGCACCCCACCGAGCTTCCCCATCATCGCCGGGGTGTTGAGGATCGTGGCGAAGAGTGGCTTGTCGCTCTCCCGGCAAGGCCGCAACCTCAGCCGCTCGGTTTCGATCACCACGCTATTCCCGCCGCGCCATCACTTTCAAATAGGTGTCGAGCACCGCCTGGTTGATCGTCTCCCAGCGATAGTCCGCGGCCCTGGCATGCCCGGCACGGCCCGCCGTGAGGCGAAGCGCATCATCCTCGCAATAGCGCTGCAGCGCATCGGCATAGCCCTGGATGTCGCGCGGATCGACGATCAGTCCGGTCTCGCCATCGTCGATCAGTCCTACCGCGCCCGAGGCGCGCGCGGCGACCACCGGCACACCTGCCGCCATCGCCTCCAGCGTGACATTACCGAAAGTCTCGGTGACGCTCGGGTTGAAGAACACGTCCATCGAGGCGACAGCGCGCCCCAGATCGTCGCCCTCCTGGAACCCCGCGAACACAGCGTCCGGAATCTCCTGCGCGAACCAGTCGCGCGCGGGGCCCTCGCCGATCACCAAAGTCTTGTGGCGAACCCCGCGCTGGTCGAGCGCATGCATTGCCTGGGCAAAGACGTCGAGGCCCTTTTCCTTCACCAGCCGCCCCAGAAAACCGACCGCGACCTCGTCATCGGCGATGCCGAGCGAACGGCGCCATTCGAGGCTGCGGCGATCCGGATTGAAGCGATCATGGTTCACGCCGCGCGACCAGCGGCTGATCGGCGTCGTCACCCCCCATTCGCGCAGAATCTCGCCCATCATCTGGCTCGGCGACAGCACCTCGTCGACCCGGTTGTAGAAGCGTTTCTGGATCTTGATCATCAGTGGTTCGAGAAAGCCCAGGCCGTAATATTGGGCATAGGTCTCGAACCGCGTGTGGTACGATGCGACCACCGGCAGCCCCTTCTTGCGCGCATAGGTCACCGCGCGGTGGCCGAGAATTTCGGGCGCCGAGACATGGATCAGGTTCGGCGCGAATATTTCCAGGTCGCGGCGGACCGATGCGGTCAGCCCGCGCGCAAGCTTGTACTCGGCACGCTCGCCCGGCAATTTGATCGCCGGCACGCTGACCAGGTCGCCTACCGGCGGGAATGCGGGCCGCCGGCTCGTCGGCGAGTAGACGCGGACCTTCACGCCGCGGCTCAGCAGATGTCCGACGAGCAGGTTCAGCGTCTGGTTCGCGCCGTCGCGGGTATAATTATAGTTGCCGCTGAACAGCGCCACGCGAAGATCGGTCGCTTGCATTGCGGGCGCATAGACCGGCACGGCCAAAACGCCAATCTTTGTGACAGTCAATCGGCCGCCTTGAAGCAATTTCCTGGCCGAGGATGAAAGCCCGATATCGAGCTCCTATCTGGCGTGCGAAGGAGTCCATTCATGAGCGATCTGTCCGATTTCCCGATCACGCGCCGCTGGCCGGCGCAATATCCCGACCGCATCCAGCTATATTCGCTGCCGACACCCAATGGCGTGAAGGCCTCGATCATGCTCGAGGAAACCGGGCTGCCCTATGAGCCGCACCTGGTCGACTTCGCGAAGGACGATCAGAAGTCGCCCGAATTCGTCTCGCTCAACCCCAATGGCAAGATCCCGGCGATGATCGATCCCGACGGCCCCGACGGCAAGCCCCTGGCGTTGTTCGAGAGCGGCGCGATCCTGCTCTACCTCGCGGACAAGACCGGCAAGTTCATCCCCGCCGATCCGGCCGGGCGCTGGCACGCGATCCAGTGGGTGATGTTCCAGATGGGCGGGGTCGGCCCGATGTTCGGCCAGCTCGGTTTCTTCAACAAATTCGCCGGCAAGGACTGGGAGGACAAGCGCCCGCTCGATCGCTACGTCACTGAATCGAAGCGCCTGCTCGGCGTGATGGACAGTGCGCTCGCAGGCAAGGACTGGTTCGTCGGCAGCGAGTATACGATTGCCGACATCTCGATGCTGGGTTGGGTGCGCAACCTGATCGGCTTCTACGAGGCGCGCGATCTGGTGGGCTTCGACCAATATGCCAATGTCGCAGCCTGGCTCGAACGCGGCCTGGCACGGCCTGCGGTGCAAAAAGGAGTGACCATTCCCGCTCGGTCGGCATGACCGCATCCACGGCGTCACCGTAGGGAAGGGGCCCATCGCGCAGCGATGATAAGGGGAAGGGGACTCACTCAAACTCTCGAACCTGACTCCCCCTCATCCTTCCGTCGCTTCGCTCCTCCCTCCTTATCCCACAAGGGGAGAAGGATTTAAGGCGTGCCACGATATGGGAATATCGTGAGCATGTGAGGAGAGGCGTCGGCTGAACCGCGCCCCGCGCGCTTCAAGCCACGCCGGAGCATCGCCGACCCGACACGCCGGGAAGGGGGGGCCAAAGGCGTGACGAGTCACGATCAATGCCGTCGGTATCAACTCCCCGCACTGCGCGCCGACAACAGATCCCCGACGAGCCACAACGCCGCCGCCATGCACAGGCTGATGGCAGCCCCCGCCCAGCGCAGCCACTCCGTTGGATGGGTAACGGCGCCCGGCAGCCAGGCGAGCAGCGCGAAGCAGGCATACATCAGGGCGCCGAGCCGCGTTGCCGGCACCGCGAGCCGGTTCGTGATCAGGCTCAGGCCGACCGCGAGGTGCGCCACCCCTGTCGCAAGCGCCCAGAAAACCTGGCCGCCGGGAATCCACTCCGGCACCATCTGGGCGGTGAGCTTGAGCGCGAGGAAATGGGCGAGCGCGAAGAGGATCGAGCAGATGCCGAAACCGACACGAGCCGTCACCACGCCCGCCGATCCGCTCGCGCGCATCCGGAGCAGGATCGCCCAACTGCCGATCACCACCGACGATTGCTCCGCCAGGCCCAGCAGAGGCGCCGGGTTGAAGGGCGGGCCGACCAGTTTCAGCAGATAACAGCTGTCATAGAGCGCGAAGAGAAGCAGCAGGAGCATCGCCGCCGGCCGAATGGTGCGCGCGATCAGCAAGCCGGCGCCGCCCGTGACGAGCAGACCCGCGGACGCATAGGCGAGCGGCTGCCGAAAGGGCAGGCTCTCAGGAACCGGTTGCCACGGGGCTGCGAAGTCACGCTGCAGAAAACAGGCAATTCCGTACAGGATCGCCGCTACTCCCAGGAACGTCACACCACCACCCGGCTGGCCCAGCCGCCGCACCATCTCTCTGATCTGCATCGAACATCCTCTTTCCCGCCGGTGCCCGTGCGCGGTCCGGCCTCGCCGGGCATGTGTGCGGGAAGCTTCGCGGCGAAGGCGAATAAGGAAAGAATCAAGTTCTTCTAACCGGCCCCGCGCGCACCCCGGAATGCTTTTCATCGCGCCATGGACGTGCGAAACCCGGGCGGAGCGAAGGACGTTTGCGAGTTTCAGATGACGAGGCACATGATCGGCGCCTGGACGTTCGAGCCCGGCGCCAATGAACTCAGCCGCGACGGCGAACGCCGCCGCCTCGAGCATCGCGCCGCGGTCACGCTCGAGCTCCTTTGCCGCCGCCCCGGCGAGATCGTGACGACCGAGGACATATTGGCCGAGGTCTGGAACGGCCGCGCCATCAGCCCCAACAGCGTCCCGGTCGTCATCAGCGATTTGCGTCAGGCGCTCGAAGACGATGCGCGCAGCCCCCGCTATATCGAGACGGTGGCAAAGCGCGGCTATCGCCTGATGGTCGAACGCCCGGCCCAGGCGCCGGTCATAGCGCCCAGAAGCCGTGTCCGTCCGGCGATCTTCGCGCTGGTCGCGCTTGCGCTCGCCTTGGGCGGCGGCCTTGCCTTTGCCATGATCGCGCGGCCGGCGGCCCCGGTGCTGGTGGTCAGGCAGGTGCACAACGTCACCGGCAACCCCGCTTATAACCCTCTCGCCAGCGCGACCGGCGCGGTGATGGTGTCCGAGGCCCAACAGCTCAGCGGCGTCGAGGTCTTCCGCGGCGCCAGCCCACGCCCGGACGCGGTCGGGCTCGATTCGATGCTGATCATCTGGAACGGCCAGCCTGCGATCATGATGTGGGCCCACCGCGCGGGCGGCCCGGTGCTATGGTCCGGCATGACGGGCGGCGGCGAACAGCGCATCCCCTATGACATAGCGCATGAGATGCACCGCCTGGGCGAACGTCTCAGGAGCTGATGTTGGTTTCGGGATTGGGGCGGAGAGCGCTTCGGCTCAGGCAAAAACCTGCGCCAGCGCTTCGCCCGGTGCGCCCTCCCTGGCATTCCGCAACTCGACATACAGTGATGCCTGTATCGTCGCGATGATCGCGGTAAAGACGGTGGAGCCTGTCGCACTGGTCAACGAGCCAGCCAACATCAGGCCCCAGCCGACAGGGCCGGTCGCCCCCTGGCCGCCATGGGCGATGCCGACAGCAACGCCGATTGTAACCGCCAGCATAAGATAGATCAGCGTGATGGCGAGCATGATCAGGCCGAGCGCGAACACGATCCATCGCGATCCCTTGGTCAGCTCATAGCTGCGGCCGAACGCGCCGAATATGCCGGTTCGCTCCTCGACCAAAGCTGGCTGCGTGACGGCCCACATGGCGCAGAGGATCATGCCCGGCACCGCGAGGAAAATGGCAAGCCCGAAGAAGACGCTGATGGAGAAAAGCACCCACATCGCGAGCAAGGGAATGCTGGTCCTCAAGCCGGCACTCGCCGCCTCACCAAAGCTGACCAGCCGCCCTTCGTCGCTATAGGCCACGGTCGCACGTACCATAGCGCCCTGGGCTATCATCCAGAGGGTCATCGAGACCAGCACTAGAATCACGGCGATCACGACAGCAGTCGCGGATGTGAATGGCGCGCCAGTCAATGTCCGCCTGGCAAAACTCCCGGTATAACCGACACCCTTCGCGATCAGGTTGAAAACAAGCCCCGGCAGGGCACCAAAGACGAACGGCGCGCCCAGCACCGTGGCGGGATTGCCGGCGATGGCGCCGAAAGCGCGGCTGAACACCCGGCCGATCGACACGACTCCGTCCTGATTATCGACATACCCACCTGCCATGAAATTTCCCCCGCCCCCCGTGTCGTTCGGAACGATGCCGTTGCGAACCCTCACTGGCGTTGAGACTGACGGCTGGGTTATCGACTGTCCAGCGTCAGTTTACCCAATGCACCGGGGCCGATCGATGTTCAGCCGGCGATCCCACAGCGCTCCGAGGTGTTCAAGCGAAGGCGCGAAGGGCATGCGGATGGGTCCGCATGACATTTCTCTCAAACGCCGGTGCGTTGAGAGGGCAAAAACCCGCCTTGCGCAAAACCTCTTGGCGCCTTCGCGTGGAATCGCCTCTAGCGATGCTAAGAGCCGTCAGAAGCGGCGCGCTCTTCTGTCACTCCGCGATGCCAGGAAAATCCTGTTCCCCTCTCGTTCCGTTTCCGCTAGGCCCATATCCCATGGCAAAACCCCAGAAACGCTATGTCTGCCAGGCCTGCGGGTCCGTCGCGAACCGCTGGGCGGGGCAGTGCGCCGATTGTGCCGAATGGAACACTTTGGTCGAGGAGGTCGGCGGCATCGTCACGCCGTTCCAGGCCAAGCATAACCTGCAATCGGGTGGGCGATCGGTGACGATGGTCGGGCTCGATGCCGAGATCGCGCTGCCCGAGCGGATGGCAAGCGGCATCGCCGAGCTCGATCGCGCGCTGGGCGGGGGCTTTGTCGAAGGCTCGGCGACGCTGATCGGCGGCGATCCCGGCATCGGCAAATCGACCCTGCTGCTGCAGGCCGCCGCGAAGATGGCGCTGGCCGGATTGCCGGTCGCCTATGTCTCGGGCGAGGAAGCGGCGGATCAGGTGCGGTTGCGCGCGCGCCGGCTCGGGCTCGGCAACGCCCCTGTCCAGCTCGCCGCCGCGACCTCGACACGCGATATCCTGACGACCCTGGGGCAGGGCAGGCCACCCGCCTTGCTGGTGATCGATTCGATCCAGACCATGCATTCGGATCTGATCGAGGGCGCGCCCGGCACCGTCAGCCAGGTCCGCGCCTCGGCGCAGGAGCTGATCCGCTTCGCCAAGGAGCGTGGCACCGCGGTGGTGCTGGTCGGCCATGTCACCAAGGACGGCAGCATCGCCGGCCCGCGCGTGCTCGAGCATATGGTGGATACGGTGCTGAGCTTCGAGGGCGAGCGCAGCCATCAATATCGCATCCTCCGCGCGATCAAGAACCGCTTCGGCGGCACCGATGAGATCGGCGTGTTCGCGATGGTCGCCGAAGGGCTGGCCGAGATATCGAACCCCTCGGCCCTGTTCCTCACCCAGCGCGACGAGGGTGTTACCGGCACGACCGTATTCCCCGCGCTCGAGGGCACACGCCCGGTGCTGGTCGAAATCCAGGCCCTTGTCGTCCGCCTCGCCAGTGGCGCAACGCCCAGACGCGCGGTGGTAGGCTGGGATTCAGGCCGGCTTGCGATGGTGCTGGCCGTGCTCGAGGCGCGGTGCGGGCTCAGCTTCTCCTCGGCCGAAGTCTATCTCAACATCGCCGGCGGTTACCGCGTGCAGGATCCCGCCGCCGATCTCGCGGTCGCGGCGGCGCTCGTCTCGGCGCTCAGCGAGCGACCGGTGCCGTCGGACGCGGTCGCGTTCGGTGAGATTGCGCTGTCGGGCGAAATCAGGCCGGTGGCGCACGCCCCGCTCAGGCTCAAGGAAGCCGGCAAGCTCGGCTTCGAGCGCGCGCTGGTGCCGGCCGCCATAACCGGCGACAAGAGCGGGCTGACGCTCTCCGGCTTTCGCACCCTTAACGGCTTCGTTGACCATATGCTCGGGCGCGGATAGCGACGGTCTTTTAAGCAGGTATGCGCACCGATGGGACTGACCGCACTCGATATTCTCGTCCTGATCGCCGTGGGCGGCGCGGCCGTGCTCGGGCTGATGCGCGGCTTCGTCACCGAGGTGCTGTCGCTGTTCGCCTGGGTCGCGATCGTCTTCATGCTGAAGCTCTTCCATACGCCCCTGGCGATGGTGCTGAAGCATGCGGTCGGCACCGAGACGGGCGCTGCCGTCCTCTCCTTCGCGATCATCGCGGGCGTGACCTATTTCGCCGGCCGTGCGGTCGCGAGGGCGCTCGGCTCGCGGACGCGCGATTCGATCCTGGGCCCGGTCGATCGCGCGCTGGGCTTCGGCTTCGGCGCGCTCAAGGGGCTGATTCTCGCAAGTCTCGGCTTCCTGCTGGTCGCGCTGGTGACCGACACCATGCACGGCGGCCCCACGCATCGCCCCGAATGGCTGACCGCATCGCGCACCTATCCCCTGCTCGATTCGACCAGCGCGAGCATCGCCGATTTCGTCGACCGGCGCCGCAAGGGCCAGCCGGTGTTCGGCCCGCGCGGTGCGGCGCCCGCCGATAACGGCGCCACCGCCTCGAACGCTACGAAGTGATCTCCATGTCTCCAGGAGAATGGCAGGGGGTGTGTTGCGCCCGTTCGTGCCTTACATCGGTCGCATGAACGCGCCCCTCTACAACACCGAAATCCTCCGCCTCGCCGCGACCATCCCGCACAATGAGCGACTCACTGATCCGATGGGCAGCGCCGAGAAGCGCTCGCCGGTCTGCGGCAGCCGGGTGACGGTCGATGTCAATATGGATGAGGAGGGCAGGGTGCACGAAGTGGGCCTGCTCGTGCGCGCCTGTGCGCTCGGCCAGGCCTCGTCGTCGCTAATGGCAGCAAGCGTCATCGGCAAGAGCCCCGAGGATCTGGCGACGGCGCGCGACGCACTCACGGCCTGGCTGGCAGGCGAGGGCCCGCTTCCCGACTGGCCCGGCTTCGAGCTCTTCACCCCGGCGCTGCCGCACAGCGCCCGCCACGCTTCGATCCGGCTCGCCTTCGAGGCAGCCGCCGAGGCCGCAGCCACCGCCCGCGCCAGCGCCGCCGCATGACCGAGAGCCTGCTTTACGACGCGGTCGTCCTGCTCGGCTTCGGGCTGTTCTTTGTCCTGATCTTCAGGCGCCTCGGCCTCGGCGCGACCCTCGGTTATCTCGTCGCCGGCGCGCTGGTCGGGCCGCAGGCGCTTCACCTGATCGACGGGGCGCAATCCAAGATCGGCGTTGCCGAACTCGGCATCACGCTCCTGCTGTTCATCGTCGGGCTCGAGCTCAACCCGCAGCGGCTCTGGACGCTCAAGAAGGAGATCTTCGGGCTCGGCCTGCTTCAGGTCGTGGTCTGCGGGATCGCGGTGTCGGGCGTTGTGTACCTGATCAGCCACATATCGCCCCTCCCATTCTCGCTTGCCGCCGCACTCGCGCTCGGCCTTCCGCTCGCGCTCTCCTCGACGGCGCAGGTCCTGCCGCTGCTGCAATCGGCTGGCCGGCTGCGTACCCCGTTCGGCGAGCGCGCCTTTTCGATCCTGCTGTTCCAGGATCTGTCGATCGTTCCCCTGATCACCATCGTCGCGGTCATGTCGCGCAACCCGGCCGACATGAACGGCCCGCCCGGCTGGCTGCTCTTAATCTATACCGTGCTGGCGGTGGTCGGGCTTATCCTCGCCGGGCGCTATCTGCTGCGGCCCATGTTCCGCATCATCGGCAATCTCGGCGAGCGCGAGATGTTCGTCTTTGCCGGCCTGTTCACTGTCATCGCCGCCGCCGCGGTGATGGAGGCGCTTGGCCTGTCGACTGCGCTCGGTGCCTTCGTCGCCGGCGTGATGCTGGCCGACAGCCCCTATCGCCACGAGCTCGAGGCCGATGTCGAGCCGTTCCGCTCGATCCTGCTCGGCCTGTTCTTCCTTTCGGTCGGCATGATGCTCGATCTCCACGCGATCGCCGACCGGCCCTTCTTCGTGCTCGGCATGGCGATCGCGCTGATCGTCACCAAGGCGGCGATCATCATGGGCATCGGCCTGCTCTTCAAGATGACCTGGCGCGGCGCGCTCGCGCTCGGCTTGCTGCTCAGCCAGGGCGGCGAGTTCGGCTTCGTGCTGTTCGCCCAGGCCCAGCACGCTTTTCTGATAGCGCCCGAAGCGGCAAGCCTGTTCGGTGCGATCGTCACCCTGTCGATGGCGACCACGCCGTTCCTGATGAGCGCGACCAAGGGCATGCGCACCGAGCCCGACAAGAATCAGGGCACGCGCGAAGAGCCGACGTCCGATGGCGCCAACGCGCTGGTCGTCGGCTATGGTCGCTTCGGCCAGACGGTCGCGCAGATGCTGATCGCGCAGGGCATCCCCGTCACTCTGATCGACACCGATATCGAGATGATCGACGTCGCCGGAAGCTTCGGCGCCAAGGTCTATTATGGCGACGGCACCAGGCTCGATCTGCTGCGCCAGGCCGGTGCCGCCGAGGCCGAACTGATCCTGTTCTGCATCGATGGCGATCAGCTCGATGCCGAGCTGATGGAGGCGGTGCACAAGGCCTTCCCCAAGGCGTCGATCTTCGCGCGCACTTTCGATCGGCGTGCGCTGATCAAGCTCAAGGGTTCACCGGTCACCGGCGTGGTGCGTGAGGTCCTCGAATCCGCGGTGAAGATGGCGCGGATGGCAATGCGCAGCCTCGGCATCGACGATGAGGAAATCACCCGCACCGAAGAGATGTACCGCGCTCGCGACAAGGAGCGGCTGAGGGTCCAGTTTGAAACCGGCGATATGCGCGCAGCGATCGACCGCATCATCACCCAGCCGGCGCGCGAGAGCGCCGATGAAGACGGGGACGAGTCGGAATGAAGAACCGTTCGCTGCTCGCGCGGATCGGTTTCGCCCTGGCGGGATGGAGAGCGGCCTGGGTGCGCGAGCGCAGCTTCAGGACTCAGGTCGGATTCGCCTGCCTCGCGCTGCTTGTGCTGCTCATTATCCATCCGTCGCCACTCTGGTGGGCGCTCGTCGCCCTGACCTGCGCGCTGGTGCTGGCGCTCGAGCTGATCAACTCGGCGCTGGAGGGGCTGATCGACCTGCTCCACCCCGAAATCCATCCCGAGATCAAGGCGATCAAGGACATGCTCGCTGGCGCCGTACTTGCGATCAGCTGTGCGGCGCTGGTGGTCGGGGTGGCGCTGGTCGCCGCTTATGTCCACGCGGTGCTGCAGAGTTTCGAAACATGAGGGGCCAAGCATGAACTGGATCCTCGTCGCCGCGGCTATATCCGGCGCGATAGCGGTCGCGGCCGGCGCATTCGGCGCGCACGGCGCGAGCGGGGCGGCCGCCGAATGGCTGAAGACCGGCGCGCATTACCAGCTTCTCCACGCCATTGCCGCGATCGCGATCCTCCGGCTGGATGCGAAGGGCCCGGCCTGGCTGTTCCTCGCCGGCGGCGCGATCTTCGCCGGCACCCTTTATCTGATGGCGCTCGGCCTGCCGAAATGGCTAGGCGCGATCACCCCGATCGGCGGTGCGATGCTGATTGCGGGCTGGCTATGGCTGGCGTGGATCGGCGCGCGTGGCGGATAATTCGGCCGACAGCGCCGCGCGGCCGGGCGTTTCAAGATGACAAACTCTTCAGTTGATTTCCGCACAACCAGTCGCCATGTCGCCACCCGGACGCGCGACCGCGCGACCGTTTCGTCAATTTTTCCCAAGCCGGGGATCATGTCCAGCAACGACCATAGTCGATCGACCGTGCCGCCAAGGCCTTTCGCGCTGCGCTGACCTCTCAGCTCACCCGCGACGGGCCGTGGCGGCCGGTCGCACCAGAGGTGAGTTATGAACGCAATCCGTTTCTTCGCAGATCTGCGCCGCGCCAATCCGCCGCGCGATCCCAACATCATCTTCGCCGAGCGGCTGACCGTCGGCGAGCGGCTCGCTGACCGCGTCGCCTCGGTCGGCGGCTCCTGGGGCTTCATCATCGGCTTCGGCTTGTTCCTGGCCGCCTGGGCGGTCATCAACATGGTGCTGCTCGGCGCGCGGGCGTTCGATCCCTTTCCCTTCATCTTCCTCAATCTGATGCTGTCGATGCTCGCCGCCCTGCAGGCGCCGATCATCATGATGAGCCAGAACCGCCAGGCGGCGAAGGACCGGCTCGAAGCGCGGCTCGACTATGAAACCAATCTGCGCGCCGAGGCGCAGATCGAAGGGCTGCACGAAAAGATCGAGCTCCTTCAGGCCCAGATCGCGCTGCTGGTCGCTGACCCGGCTACGCGCCGGATCGACTCCTGATCGTAAAAAACCGCGAGCCCATGTCACATCCGGTCACGTAGCCTCGTCTTGTCGTTCGGGAACCGACCCGAACGATAAGGAGCACGACATGCAACCCAGACTGAACCCCTTCGCCGCCGCCCCCAAGGACATGAAGGCCTGGCTCGATTACAGCATGGCCATGGGCGAGAATGGCCTCGAACCGAGCCTGATGGAGCTGGTCAAGATCCGCGCCTCGCAGATCAACGGCTGCGCCAACTGCCTCCACATGCATACGCTCGACGCGCGCAAGCATGGCGAGACCGAGGAGCGCATCTATCTGCTCGATGCATGGCGCGAATCGCCGCTCTATACGGATCGCGAGCGCGCCGCCCTCGCCTGGACCGAGGCGGTGACGCTGGTAAGCGAGACCCGCGCGCCGGATGACGTATATCAGGCGGTGAAGGCCCAATTCACCGAGGAGGAACAGGTGAAGCTCACGCTGATGATCGTGGTTATCAACAGCTGGAACCGGCTCGCGGTGGGTTTCCGCTTCGTGCATCCGGTCACTGCCCCCGCGGTCGCCGCGTAATGGCGGCGGGACCGCCTTCGGACGCGGCGGCGTCGTTCGATCCGCTGCGTCCGAAGCTTGCCCGTATCGCCTATCGCATGCTCGGTTCGGTCGCCGATGCGGAGGATGTCGTCCAGGACGCCTTTCTCCGCTGGCTGGCGACCGACCGGGCTGCGGTCCGTGTGCCCGAGGCATTCCTCCGCCGCGTCGTGACACGGCTGTGCCTCGACCAGCTCAAATCCGCGCGTCACAGCCGCGAGACCTATATCGGCCCCTGGCTTCCCGAGCCGATCGTCGCCGACGAGGAGGAAGTCGACGACGTCACCCTGCCGCTGATGCTTGCGCTCGAACGCCTCTCGCCGCTGGAACGTGCCGCCTTCCTGCTCCACGACGTGTTCGGGGTCAGCTTCGACGAGATCGCCGAAACTGTCGATCGCGATCCGGCCGCCTGCCGCCAGCTTGCCAGCCGCGCCCGCACGCATGTCCGCGCCGCCCGCCCGCGCTTCGACATGCCGAGAGAGCGCGGCATGGAAATCGCCGAGGCCTTTTTTGCCGCCTCGCGCAGCGGCGACATGACCGCCCTCGGCGCGCTCCTCGCTGCCGACGTGACTCTCCATGCCGATGGCGGCGGCAAGGTTTCGGCCGCTGCCCGCCCGCTGATCGGTTTCGAGGAGGTGCTGAAAGTCCAGACCGGCCTCGCACGTTATTTCGCCGAGCATATGTCGCGGGTGATACGCTATGGCTTCATCAACGGCCTGCCGGGGTTTGTGACGATGGAGCATGGCGGTACGCTGCAGACCACGGCGCTTGCGATCGAGGATGGCAAGGTCGTGGCGATCTACGTCATGCGCAATCCGGACAAGTTGCAGCATCTCGGCGACACGCTGCACTGATCCGCTCGGCCGCCGCGGGCCGCCTAGAAGATCGTCACCATCACCGGCGCGGAGGCAATCCCGTTGGCAATGACCACCAGGCTCGTCGCGCCTGAATCGGCCGCGGCCGGCACATCGAAATGGGTGGTGACTGGCATGGCGCCGGTCGCGACGCCCATCGCGCTATGGTCATGGGTTCGTGCATAGACGACATGGCCCGAGGCGGTGTTGGTCAGCCGCACCAGCGGATAATTGGTCGCCGCGCTCAGCTCGTCGCCATAGGCGGCTGCCTCGCTCAGGCCGTTGAGTTGGGTGCCGGTCAGCATATAGCTCTGCCCGCGCGTCAGGCTGGTCGGGACGGCGGTGATGGTCGGCGCCCATGCAGCGAGCGGAGCGCCGGCGAGAGGTGTGTAGAGCCGCGCTCTGACGTTGAGCGTCGGGGACAGAACCAGCACCTCGCCCGAGGGCAGGGGGAGCAGATAAACAGGCACCCCGCCCGTCGCATTGGCGGGGCCGGCCGCAGTCATCTTCAGGTTCACGCCGTCGAACTCGTAGAGCGCGCCGGTGGTGCCCGCGACCAGGACATTGCCGTTGGTCAGCAGCGCCGCCGAGGAATCGCCGGCGTCGTCGATCCCGGGGAAATTCGGTCCGGCCACCCATGATCCGGGCTGTGCGGGCGTCGCGCCCGGGCGATAGATGGCGGTGTGCGCTGTCTGGCCGGCCCGCGCCGAGCCAGTGGCAAAGACGGATCCGTCCGGGCGCAGGATGGCGGGGCCGATCTCGCCTGGCGGGAAATAGGTACCGGCGGGCCCCGGCCCATAGCTCACCCCGCCGACGACCTGGACGGGCGCCGGGCCATAGCCGATGCCGGCCGGGACGGTGGTCGGCGATGTGAGCGCAACCGGGGTCGGGCCGTCCGAAATCCAGCTGTTCGTCCCGGGCACGAAATGCTCGGATTGCGGCGTATTGACCATGTCCACGGTCAGCAAGGCGCCATTGGGCAACAGCGTAAAGCCTTCTTCGGAGAAATTGTCGCTCTTCCCCGTCGCGGTGATTGCCGTCCAGGCCAGGGTCGCCGGATCGAGCGACCACATCTTGCGATCGAGCTTGCTGCCGAAGATGAAGCGGCCATCGGGCAGGATGCTCGATGGCACATCGCCGATATAGGGCTGGCCCGGCGGAGGCGCGATCATCGTCCAGCTGTTCGCGACCGGATCGAACACGGCCGACATGTTGGTGAGCCCGACAGGGTCGAAGGGCTCGCCATATTTGTCCTGATTATATTCCCCGCCGACGAACAGCACCCGGCCATCGGCAAGCACCGCCTCGGCCGAGGCATAGGGCGCATAGCCGGTCGGCGGCGCGGCGAGATGAGTCCAGGTGCCGGCGGCATAGCTGCCGCTGGCGTCGGGCGTCAGCCGGTAGAAATCGCCCGCGCTCGAGCCGGGCCCGGTCGCCGGATTGGCCTGCACCATCACGGTGCCATCAGTCAGCAGCATGGCCAGGTAAACGCCGACCGGCGGCTGGTGGGAAAGCGCCTGAAGCGTGGGGCCTGGGGTTGGTGTGGGGGTTGGCGTCGGCGCGGGGGCAGGGGTTGGGGTCGCGCTGCTGCCGCCGCTGCATCCCGACAGGCTGACCGCCGCCGCGAGCACGGCTGCGAGCGTGAGCGCAAGAGGCTGCCTGGCCATGTCGTCTCTCCTCTGTCAGCGGCTGGGTGGCCCCGCCTGCCGACTCTCTTGCGCGACCCTTCACCCGCGACGGGAATTGATCAAGCCGGGGAAGAATGGGGCAGGGTCATTTTCCTAACCATAGCATCGTGTTGGCGCATGATGAGGAGGTGCGCCAACAGAATTGACACGCTGGGGGTCACCGGCATTGCTCCGCCAAACCCTCAAACCGACAGCTTGGCGTCCCCCTCGATCACGCGCTGCTCGAGCTTCGGCCGCGTCCCCGGCCGCCACATCCCAGCCCGGTGCGATACGCGGTAGCGCAGCGGGCCGCCATCGGGCGTCGTTGCGCGCGTGATCGGGCGGACGATGCAGACGAATTCTGTCTCGATCGCATCCGGCCCGGCGGTGACCACGGCATAGCCGTGCCCGGCCATGTCGACGAATTCCAGATGCGGCGCGACATCGGGGTTGGTCAGCGCGCGCGCCTTGGCGATGTCGCCGCTCGCCGCATATTCGAGCGCCGCGCGCACCCCGCGCTTGATCGTCAGGTTGATCGTGTGTTCGGGCTCGCCCCCCTCCGGCTTGCGCACGTACAGCGGCCGCGTGGGGGATTCCTTGAAGAATTCGGCGGCCTCGCCCAGGCCCGGCGCGGAGATCGAGCCGGTTATGAAGCTCAGCCCGACCGGATCGAACCCTGCGGGCGGCAGACGGGGCGCGGCATAGCCTGCCCAGAAACTGTGGCGATCGCCCGAGACGGTGACGAAGCCGGACACCTTGTGGTCGCGGATCAGCTCGTAGATTTCCGCACGCTCGTTGAACGCGCCGCTGAAATCGCCGCTGCCGAACGTGCCGAAATCCTTGCCCATCCATGGCGCCTTGATCAGCCCGACGGGCAGGTTCTGCGCGTCGGTCCGCATGTCGAGTGTGCCGTTGGTCACGCCCCAGATCTTCCAGGTCGCGGTCGACCGGGTCAGCCGCTCCTTGAGCCACGCCTTCTGCTCGCCGCCGAGCACGCTGTAAGGGGGCTCGTCCTTGCGGAAATTGGGGATCGTCTTGTCGCCGATGGAGATGGTCGCGGGTGGCTTGCCGCCGGCATAGTCCCGCCCGCCATCGACGATCTCCATCCATTCCTGCGGAAGGACCGGATATTCTCCGGAATCGAGCGCCGCCGCCTCGGGACGGTCGTTCGGGTCAGCCGCCTTGTAGCTGTGCAGATCGGTCAGGATCAGGTCGACATGCCGGCCGTAGCGCAGCGCGCGATAGGAAGTCATGCTGCCGATCGCGACGCGGTTGTTGGCCTCGGTGCCGAAACCATGATCGTCGAATGTCTCGATCGCCGCCTTCGTTACGGCGGGCGGGCTGAACTGCTCGAGCCCGGGCCCTGACGCCTTGTGGACACGTGAGGGGATATATTCCCACCACGCCTGGTTGGCGGCGACACGCAGCGGCTGCGCGGGCTCCACCTTGCCGCCATATTTGATGAAGCTCTGCCAGCCCTGCCACGAGAATTCGTGATTGTCGCCGATGCACACGAACGGGAAATGCGCGCGCGCATCCTGGATGTCGGGATCGTCGATATGCGCGCGATAGACGTGGCGATAGCCGGCCAGGTTGGTCGGCACGTAGAAATTGCTGACTTTGCGCCCGTCCGGGATGTGGCCGAGATCATAGACGGTGCGCGCATAGCGATGCGGCACTTCTTCCGGATATTCGACGAGTTCATAGATGAAGTCGCCAAGATGGAGCACGAAGCCGAGCTTGCGGTCGGCTGGGGCATGTTCGTCCTCCCAGATCATCCGGCGATAGGCGTTCTGCGCGCCCTCATTGACGCTGTTGCACGAGACGAAGGCGAAGCGGACAGGGCGCCGATCAGTGACGCGCGGGGCGGTGATCGTCCGCCCGACCCGGCTGCCGGCGCCGCTATCGTCGGTGAAACGATACCAATAGGTCGTCGCCGGCGAGAGCCCGCCGACGAGCGCGCGACTCGTCCAGTCGGCCGAGGCCAGTACCGGCGCGTGGGCGGTCGCGACGACATGGTGGAAGTCCGCATCCAGCGCCACTTCCACCGTCAGCGCGTGCCGCTCCCCCGTATCGAAAGGCCGCCGCGTCCAGAGCACGACGCTATGCTCGTCCGGGTCGCCCGACGCGACGCCCTGGGGATAGAGCGCGCGATCCTCGCGCCAGCGGATGGACGACGGGGCCGCGGCCGATCGCGTCGCCCAGACGCCGATGATTCCGAGTGACGCGGCGCTCGCCAGAAACTGCCGTCGATCCATCTCACGCTCCCCATTTCAAGCTCGAAGCCTGTCTGGCGTGATGGTTTCGTAACACAGTCCCGAGGTCAAGTTCGTCGAAATATAAGTGACGAACGACCGCTTGCGACCCATGAACGACCGCTATCGATGCTTTGAACCCGCCCTCCGCCGCTATTTCGGCTTGCGAAACCGGAACAGGAACTGGTCGGTATGGCCCCGTATTCCAGGATCGAACACGTTTTTCGTGTGATCGTCCGCCGGGTTCGCCAATATCTTGCTCTCGCCGTCGAACTTGAAGCCCGCCGCCAGCGCATCGGCCTTTACGCGCTCCGGGTCGATACGGTGCAGCGTCTCCGTCGCGCCGATACCAGATCCTGCGGCGGCGGCATGGTCAAGCACCACATAGACACCGCCCGGCTTGAGCGCGGCGTAAACCTGGCGGTCGAACGCCGCGACATCCGCCGGGCCCATGAACTTGTCGTAAAGATCGTGATAGTTCTGCCGTATGAACACCACGTCGAGCCCCTGCGGCAGCGGCGTCATCACCGGGTCGCCGCTGACGACGACATTGGGCGACTGGGCGGCGAGGCCGTTCATCATCGTCAATACCTCGGGATGCACCTTGGCCACCTCGGCGGTCTCCACGGCATAGACCTTGCCCGTCGGCCCGACCGCGCGCGCGAGCGATGCCGTTAGCCGGCCGCCCACCACATCAGCGACCTTGTCGCCCGGCTTCACGCCGATGAATGCCAGCACCTCCGGCACCTTCCATGCAGGGTCGAGGGCGGGGGCGGCGGGGGGCGTCTGGGGGGCGGATTGCGCTGACCCGATGGCGGGCAGCGCGGCGAGCAGGGCAAGGGTCATCAACCGCATCATGCTTCTCCTTCAGGCTGACATGGATACAGGATTGAAAGCGCCGATAGTCCATCCGTTATGATGCCTTGGCGGAGATGAGTCCAGAATCCAGGCTGCTCGAAACGAGCGCGTCACCACACGGCCGGCACGTTTTAGGCGACAAGCGCCAACGTCGGCGCGGCGGCTCGTATTGCGGTGCCACGTGGAATAACTTCCAGTTATGCAGCGCGAATTAAGGGGTTATCGCAAGTGGCACCGTAACCCACAGCATGCGCAGGAATGCCTCATCGTCAGCCGCTTACCGGTTTACCGAGAGGAAGCCCTTCAAAATGGGAAGTTGCTCGACTTGCTATGCAGCAGTGGGCATGTGCCACCGCTAGGACGCTGCGGGCACCGCACGACGGCATCAGTCAGAGGGTCCTGATCAACGCGGCAGCGCATCCTTATGATACCAAGTTCGCTCAAGCCGGAGGTCCAACCACATCAGAACCGGCGTCCAGGCGCGATAAGGCACAAGCGAAACGTAGGCTGCGATCAGCCAGGTGAGGTCAGTGAAATCGTTGAGGAACGCCGCGCCGCTGGCCGCATCGATCGCCTCATTGACGAGGTCCTTCCAGATTACTGTGCGCAGCTGGATCTGGTGCATCGCACCGTCTTGCGACAGCACGGCAGAGAAGAAGCTCCTGGACGGCAGCTGTGGCTCTTCGTGAATGGTGCGGGTGAAGCCAGGCCAGAGTTCGCCGCATGTCCGCTTCATGTTGCGCTTGGCCAGCATGAACATGATAGCGCGGCCGAAGAACAGGTGCCCAGGCGCACTGTCGTCGAAGATGCCACTCTCCGTAAGGTGTGGGAGATTACGCAAATAGGCCCAAGCGTCGGGCCAACCATAATAAGGTTGCGGCAGCCCGGCGTGATCGCCTGCTCCGCCATTGGCCTGCTGGATCGCTCGCAACGTCGCCGCGAGATCAAACTCGCGCGCGATCCCGGCTTCGGTCCGCGATCGCGCCCAGAACGCAACGATCAGCGATGGGATCTGCGCCTGGCCCCACAGCATAACGTGGTGGGTCACGGCGGAGACGAGTTCGGCGGCATAGGCGCGAAGGTCGGGCGACATAGTGCCGCTGCCCAGTAGAGCGATCGCGGCACAGTCCGCGACAAGCCGGCGCCGCTCCCACATGACATCATATTCGCCGAGGATGTCGCGCTCCGACCATGCGCGCTTTGGCGAGAAGTTCTTGGCCTTCGCTTCGCGGAGCAGATCGGCGCAATGCTCAAGCGCAAGCGGCGCATAGGCGGTGACCATCGCTAGGCGCGGCTTGGTGTCGGCAAGTGGCAACGTCGCCATCGCTGCCAACACGGTGACACTATGCAACGCCTGATGATGATCAGTTTCATACCAACGCGCCTTTATGACCTCGGCAACCACCAGCATCGAGGCGAGCGCTGCATCCTTTGCTGGCGATGTCGCATCGTCCGGCGGCAGCAGCAACGCTAGAACACGTGAGATCGTCTGGGGATCGGGCGGTTCGCGGCCGTCACCGGCAAGCAGGTTTAGGATAAGCCGAATGCCCTCGAGCGTCGCGGGCCAGACGCGCGTCGCGGGAATGAGCTTCGTGAGTAGGTCGCCCCTTGTCCAAAGCAGGTAGGAGGAGGCGACCGCGCCGGGCTGCTTGCAAATCTCGGCCGCGCGTTCGAACAGCAGCCGTGCCTCCTCGTCAATCTCGCCATTGGTCACGAACACCGCGACATGCTTCTCCTCTGGCCCGTTGCGGAATTCGGGTCCGGGCGCGGTCATCAGCAATTCGTTGAACTGAGTGAGCAAGCTAGCGGCTTCGCTCTTGGTGACTCGCGACCCGGGATTGCCCTTCAACTGGAAGCAATGCAGCACGCCGGCGGGATCGCGCGCAATCACGTCCTTGCCGAACTCGATCGGCGCATGACGCGTATTGTGGAGCACAGTCCAGCCCTCAGACACGAGCATCTGAATGAAGGCTGGCTGGTAGCGCCGTTCGGTCTGGTTATCCAACCAGGACTCGATCAGCCTCTCGGCTACGGAAATCATCACGCTTCCTCTCAAGGATCGCCTTTAACCTTCTGTTGCCCTCGGGCGACATGCGGCCTGCGGCTGCCAGCTTTTCGGCCATGCCAGGCCCGGCGACAATGGTCGGGGGCTGCCATGTGCCATCGGGTCCGAAACTGTGCTGCATCTTCTCGATAAGATCGAGAAAGAGGTCCTCGTTGAACGGCTGCCCTTGGCCATCGACAACGTTGCCGACCTTGTGGGTTACTTCGTGCATGCGCTGCTGGAAGTGCTCGCTCATGCTTCGCGCGAGCTGTTCAGCCATGTCGTCGAGATGCTTTTCGACCAGCGTCTCGGTGAAATCGGCCAGATCGACGAACTTGATAGAGACTTCTCCGCTCGCTGAGGTGATGGGCGTTTCATCGAGCTCGCCGCTCTCGCGCTGGATCGCGGAATGGCGCCCTTCGAACTGTATATGCGCTTTTACGCGACCTATCATCGGTGCGAGCGTGCGTACTTTCGCCCGCACGTGATCTCGGTTGAGCCGTGAGCGATAGGCTTCGAGCTTCGGATAGGTCGGCAGCATCAGTTCGCCGCCCCAGCGAAGACGAAGCTTTCCATTAAGTCATTCATATGCGTCCACCTCCATGCGACGGTCTGGTCGTCACGACCTGCTGGCGGCGGTGACCCACCAGGCTCATGTCTGGACGGCGCCCTGCGATCAAGGATGTACGGTATTCGCGTGCGGTCATATTTTCGGCCTGTTGAGCGTGATCACCGGCCCTAATGTTTGACCACGCTCGCTTACGGATACTGAGCTTCGCAAGTGACGCATGCCAGCTAGGCGAAGCCGCCGTCACAATACCAGTCGCTCGCGCTTAGGGCTTCATAGAAGGCCGTTTGCCAAGAGTTTGTGCGCGCCTGCAACCGTGATGCGTGCGCCTCTACAAGAAATGCGCGTACAGCCGTCTTGCCCGATTTCGCGTGAAGCTTGGCGACTTGATATTGAACGTTGTTAAGCTCATCGGCAGCTTGGGAACGATAGAGCTTGGCAAGGCCAAGCCTCGTAAAATGGTTTTGCACGCGCTCAGTAGTCAGGTCGGTCCAATCCTGATTCGGCTCGACGCGGAACTGCACCACTGCAGGTTCTGTCTCAATGACTTCCCCTCTGAGCCACAAGTCATCCTCAATCGCATCGTAATAGGGATGGAGATACTGATCTGCCGGAGCGGCACAGAGCGCATTGCTCTTGGCCTTGTTACAATCGGTGCAGCACGGAACCAAATTGTTCGGCGTGACGGCAAAAGTTGGATAGCGCGTTTTGGCCAGGACGTGATCGAGCGTCATGACCGCGCGATGGCCGCAGAAAGGGCAACGGCCATGTTTTGCGAGCGCGAAAATCGAGTTGTAGATGTCTCGACCCGGCGACTTTTCCGGCACCATTCGCTGGTCATAGACTTTGACCATTTCTGCGGTCGTCACCTCGTTGTTGATGCCGTCCGTTGGGGCGATTGTGTACAATTCAGCACCTTCAGCCGCCGCGTCATACTCGTCCGATGCCTCAGCGATGGCGTCGGCCACGGCATTCAGTCGAGCCTTCAAATTCACACTCGCGACTTTGCTAATGCAGGTGGCAAATGTGTCTTCCACGGTTTCGGAGGGCTTATCGACCTTCCACATCAGCCGGCCTCATCGTCGGCGAGAAGACCTCGGACGATCGCACGCGCTTCCAAACCGAGTTGGTTGCCGAACTCTTCGACCACATCGTCATAGTCGTTGGTGGTTGCCACACTTTGCGCGAGCAGCTGGTGGAATCCAGAGTCTGTGACTTCGAGTCCAAAAATCTCTCGCGTCAGAATGCCGACATTCTCTCCAAACGTCTGAATGTCAGGACGCTCGATTATGACCTCACGCCCGGCCCGCCGGATCTTCCAAACGCACTTTTTCGGGACTTCTTGCAAAACAACGGGGGAGTGAGTGGCTATGACCGCCACTCCATTTCGATCGGTCAGAAGATCGGAGAGCGCGCGCACGAACGCCGACAGCAATGGTGGATGGAGATGGGCTTCAGGCTCATCCAGCAACACAAGGGTTCGCTCTTCAACCGTTTCAACAAGTCGTGTGATCGTCAGGAGAACTATCTTGTGACCTGAGCTGAGTTTTCCGAACGTCTTGGATGAAGCTTCCTTGACCGCGTCTTCGTCCCAATCATCCACCTCTTCCGCGAGACCAGCGAAGTTGGCTTCCTTGAATATCGGATCTGCTTCCAAGACCTGCAAAGCCCTGCGCCAGCGCTCCAGCTTGGCGTTCTGGGTGCAAATTAATTTCACACTCGCGCCGAATTCAGCACCGAGCGAGGCCGGAGTTTTTGGCGCTCTCGGCTGACCGTCAGCCCTTGGTGTCGTGCGCTTTAAACCAATATACTGATAGCGCACGCCTTCGGATTTGTTCTGGCGTACCGGTAGTGGATCGAAAGGGTCGAATGCGCTGAAGGTGACCGAGACGATGTTCTCGAATATGCTCTCCACCTCATCCAAAACGCCAGCTTGAATATCATCGTTGATGAACTCGCCCACTTCCTTTGATGAGGCACCGCTCTCAACCAATGCGCGCGTCATCAAGGTCAAGTGATGGGTTTTTCCAACGCCATTGCGCCCGATCAGGACGTGAATGTTCGTCGGAGGATTGGATTCCGGCACGACCTTGAATGAGAATAGCGGACGCTTTGCTGAAGCACCTCGCCACTTCGGGGCCTTGTAACTAAATGAGTAGCTCGTCAGCCTAGCGCCGCCGAACGCCAAGCGCCGAAACTGTCCACGTACACTCTGCCGCGACACCGACCGTAGGAGCGAAACGCCGGTCACATCCTCATCAAGCGCCTTCTCGAAAAGATCGGCATCCTGAGCGACGTCCCGCAGACCCGTCAGTATTCTGTGACGAAGGTCTTCTCCTAGATCGTTCAGTTTCTCGTAGTAGGTGTCATCCTGACCCAGCGAGAAAAACGGCTCTTCAAGTGCGCTGAATGTTTCGGGGATCGCGGCTCTACGTTGATCCTTGGCCATTTGAAATTGGCCAATTTTGACTTCACCAATCCGATGGCGCTCGCCCTCTCCATCATAGTAGAGAAGAACGTACATCGTCGAGAATTTAAACCAGTCGTCCCAGTTGTCAGTCAGCAAGAACGCAGCATTTTTTGCGCCGACTGGCGCCCGCGTCGCATGAGGGAGGACGGTGAAGAACATTGCAGACAGTGTATAACAAAATTATCCAAATCAAATAGCCTCGATCGCCATTGGTATTTTTCTCTACATCGCGATAGGGGCGCCGCCGCGAGGCTTGCATCTTGCTTATGCGTGACGATCGCCGTCGCGGCTCAGGGCTTGAGTAATTTGCGGTGGTTCGGTGATCGAATGAAGGGACCGCAGCTTTCAGGAATCTTCCGCACGGTGCCGGATGACAGGAACTGGGCGCTTAGTTCTCGCGCGCAATGATCAGGTTTCAAAAATCGCTTTCGATCCGATAGCGAACCGTGCAGCATCTGCAATGGCCTGTGGGTGCGGCCGCAATGCCGACTGATCCCCATTTTCCCAGCCAAACGTTGCGACATTGATTCAAACTTCCCCGAATCTGTCGCAGCCTCAAACTGGATCCGCTGAACTCCGGCGACCACGCTCTTTCACATGACCGATCGAAATCGAAGAATCGCGCTGGCTGTTCCGCGGGAATAACAGCCAGCGCGCTGGCTGTTTCATGGCTGTTATCTGGCTGTTTCCAGATAACAGCCAGCAGCCCCACAAGGTATTGAAACCATGCCGGATATTCGGGCCGAAATCCCAACATAACAGCCAGCAAAAAAATCTCCGCGAAAACAGCCAGGAACAGCCAGCTTTTCGGGAAGCCGCGTGGCCTATCCGGTCAGCACCGTCTCGCCATCAAGAAACGTCGCCACGTCCTTCAGGTCCACCGACTTGTCTAGAAAGCTCTTCCCGATCCCGCGCGCCAGCAGGAAGGGCAGGGTGCCCGCGTCCATCTTCTTGTCGTGGAGCATATGCCCAACCAGCGTTTCGCCATCGGCGTCTATCCCCGCCGCCACGACGCTATCGGGTAACCCGACGCTGCGCAGATGCGCCGCGACCCGCTCAGCGTCCTGGCCGGGACAAAGCCCCTTCGCCGCCGAATAGCCGAACGCCAGCGCCATCCCGGCGGCGACGGCCTCGCCGTGGAGCAGCCGTTCCGAAAAGCCGGCCTCGGCCTCGAGCGCATGGCCGAACGTATGGCCGAGGTTGAGCAGCGCCCGTGCGCCAGTCGTCTCGCGCTCATCCTCGGCAACGATCCGCGCCTTGGCGCCGACCGAATGGGCAATGGCATAGGCGCGCGCCGCCGGATCGCCCGCAAGCAAGGCGGCCGCGTTCGCCTCGCACCATTCGAAAAAGCCCAAATCGTCGATCAGGCCATATTTGACGACCTCGGCATAACCGGCGCGGACCTGGCGCAAGGGCAGGGTGTCGAGCACGTCCGGATCGATCAGCACCAGAGCCGGCTGGTGGAACGCGCCGATCAGATTCTTTCCCGCCCGCGCATTGATCGCGGTCTTGCCGCCGACCGACGAATCGACCTGGGCGAGCAGGGTCGTCGGGATCTGCACGAAACCGCAGCCGCGCTTCAGGATTGCGGTCGCGAAGCCGACCAGATCGCCGATCACGCCGCCGCCCAGCGCCACGACATGGTCGCCGCGCTCGACGCCGAGATCGAGCAGCCGGTCAGTCAGCGCCTCGAGCGTCGCCCAGCTCTTGGATCCTTCGCCGGGCGCGAGGATGATCGCTTCGCTCCGCACGCCCGACGCGGCGAGCGACGCCTGCAGGGTTGCAAGATGCGGCGCGAGATTCTCGTCCGTGACGATCGCCATCGTCCGCCCACGCGCGAGCGGCGCGAGCCAGATCCCGGCGCGGCCGAGCAGCCCGGCTTCCACCACCACGTCGTAACTACGGTCGCCGAGCGCAACCGGGATGCTGGTCATAGGTCGAGCGCCTTCAGGATCGCGTTGACGGTCGTTTCGTGCGGCGCATGATTGCTTGGCACGCGAATCGGTGCCAGCGCGTAGATCGGGTTGCGGACCTTGGCCAGTTCGTCGAGCGCCTGGCGCGGATCGCGACCGCGCAGCAGCGGGCGGGTGTCGCGCCGTCCCACCCGGTCGGCGAGCACCGCCGTATTGGCATCGAGCCAGATCGCCAGTGCCGATTCGAGGATCAGCGCGCGCGTCTCGTCATTGATGAAGGCGCCGCCGCCGGTCGCGATCACCTTGGGCGTGCCGTCGATCAGCCGGGCGATGACGCGGCGTTCCCCGTCGCGGAAATGCGCCTCGCCGAAGCGCGCGAAGATATCGGCGATGGACATGCCCGCCGCCGCCTCGATCTCCGAATCGGCATCGACGAAGGGCAGCCGCATGCGCGCCGCGAGGCGGCGGCCGACGGTCGATTTGCCCGCGCCCATCAGGCCTATCAGGACGATCGGAGGGCCGGTCCAATCCGGCACGGAGGTGTGTGTTTGAAACATTGAAGCGGGGGCTATACAGCGAGCCTGCCTGTCGGGCAAAAGGCGCGCGCAGCCGGTATTCCGTAAGCTTGTACAAGGTTCATCCATGTCCCGTTCGTTGATTGTGCTCCTCGTCATCCTGGTCCTTGTGATCGGGGGGCTGTTCGTCCTTGCCGGGCGCGCGCACGAAAAGCCGCAGGTCCGGGTCGAGAAAGTGGTGCCGCTTGCGAATCTCTCGAACTAGCGTCGCGCTTGGCGCGGTCGCGGCGGTATTGATCGGGGCGGGGATTCCCGCGCTCGGACAGGACAAGCCCGAATCGATTCTGCCGCCCGGCTTTGGCGATCCGGTCACCGCGCCGACGCCGGCGCCAGCGCCTACCGGCGCCAGGCCCGCGCCATCGGCAAGCGGCACGCCAGCCGGCCCGGATGGCGCCGTGCCGACGCCCTCCGCGTCGGCCACGCCCGGCGCGACCGAAACGCCCACGGTCGATCCGGCCGCGCTCGCCCGTTACGAGATGCCCGAATATGCCCGGCGCTCGCTCGATCTGGTCGGGCCGGTCGGCCCCGCTGAAGGCGGGCTCAGGCCCGACGCGTTCGGCAGGGAGGATGGCCGCTATCTCGAAACGCTGATGCGGCGGCTCGATACGCCGATCGCGTCGCGCTGGCTGTCGATCGCACTCCGCCGCGCCCTGCTCTCGCAGCTCGCGACGCCGCGCCAGGTCAATGGCGCTGATTTCGCCGCCGAGCGCGCCTGGCTGTTGCTCCGCATGGGGGAGGCGGCGGCGGCGCGCGGTGTCGTGCAATATGTCGATGCCGACAATTATACCCCCAAGCTTTATCAGGTCGCGATGCAGACGGCGCTCGCCAATGGCGATCCCGCCGCTTTGTGCTCGGCGGCGGATGGCGGGGCCGGGCTCGGGCTCGAACGCGGCTGGGTTCTCGCCCAGGCGATGTGCGCGGGCCTTGCCGGCCAGCCGACCAGGGCCCAGGCGCTGATCAAATCCGCGCGGGACAACGGCGTTGCGGGCGGCATCGATCTGCTCCTCGCGCAAAAGATCGCGGGCAGTGGTGCCAAGGGCACCCAGGCCGTGACGATCGAATGGCAATCGGTCGATCGCCTGACGGCGTGGCGCTACGGCCTGGCGATGGCGAGCGGTGCCGAGATTCCCGATACATTGCTGGCGACCGTCTCGCCCAACGTCCAGTCCTGGCGTGCCTTGTCGCCGGCGCTGACCGCAAAGGCCCGTGCGAGCGCGGCCGAACAGGCGGCCGTGCGCGGTGTGTTCTCGAACGCGGCGCTGGTCGATCTCTATGGCGCGATCGAAACCGATGATGATCAATCGGGTGCCGAGGTCGGCATCGCGCATGATCTGCGCACTGCCTATACCGCTGAGCTTCCGGCCCGGCTCGATGCGCTGAAGGGTCTGTGGGATGAGCCCACGACGCCCGACGGGCGCTACGGCCGCCTGATCCTGACCGCCCGCGCTGCAGCCCGTATTCCGGCAGATACGGCTGGTGCCGATATCGACCGGCTGGTCGCCTCGATGCTGACGGCCGGGCTCGATCGTTCGGCGATGCGCTGGCATGACAAGGCGCCGCGTTACGGCGATGCCTGGGCGATGCTCTCGCTGGTCGATCCCGATCATGTCGCCGTCAGCTATTCCGATGTCGGCCGCTATACCTCCGCCAATGAGGCGGTGCTGAAGCGCCAGATGCTCTTCGCCGGTCTTGCCGGGCTCGGCCGCATGTCGGTTGCCGACATCAACCGCGGCGCGAGCGGGCTCGACGTTCCGATCGGCCTCGACAATGCCTGGACCCGCGCGATCGCCCACGCCGCGATGGCGCGCGAACCGGCCACGGTGCTGCTGCTCGCCGGGATCGGCATGCAGACCCGGATGTGGCACGGCGTGTCACCTGTCGCGCTCTATCACATCGTCACCGCGCTTCGGGCGGTCGGCCAGGAGGGCGAGGCGCGCATGATCGCCGCCGAGGCCATCGCACGGCTTTGATCGCGCCCGCGCCCGGCACTGACCGTGCGCTGATCGAGCGTTTCCTCGAGATGATGGCGGCCGAAGCCGGCGCGGCGAAGAACACCATTGCCGCCTATCGCAGCGACCTGTCGCTCGCTTCGGACTTTCTCGGCCATGGCCTGGCCTCGGCCTCGCCGGACGACCTGGCCAGGCTCGGCGCGCATTGGCTCGAGCTCTCCCGGTCGAGTGTCGCGCGCAAGTCGGCGGCGCTCCGGCGCTTCTTCGCCTTCCTCGCTGACGAGGGGCACCGAACAGATGACCCCGGCACCGCGCTGCCCCGGCCCGGCGCGCAGCGGCGCCTGCCCAAGGTGCTGGGTCATGGCGATGTCGACCGCCTGTTCGAAGCGATCACGGCGCGGATCGCACGCGTGCCGCCCGATCCCAATGATCTCCGTCTGTCCGCGCTGATCGAGCTCCTCTACGGCTCGGGCCTGCGCGCGACCGAGCTGGTGTCGCTGCCGCGCAACGCGATTGCGCCCGACCGCCCCTATCTGATCCTGCGCGGCAAGGGCGGGCGCGAGCGGCTCGTGCCGATCTCGGACCGTGCCCGTGCCGCGGTGGCGCTGTGGCGCGATCATGTCGCGAGCGATCGGGCGTGGCTCTTCCCCTCGGGCAAGGCGCATCTCTCGCGGGTGCGGCTGTTCCAGCTCGTGCGGGCACTGGCGGCCGAGGCCGGCATCCCGCCCGATAGGATCAGCCCGCACGTCCTGCGCCACGCCTTTGCGACTCACCTGCTCGAAGGCGGCGCCGATCTGCGCGCGCTACAGTCGATGCTCGGCCATGCCGATATCGCGACCACCGAGATCTATACACATGTCGATGCCAGCCGGCTGGTGGAGCTCGTCAACACCCGCCATCCGCTCACCGACGCCAAGCACCGCGTTGACGCGAAGCGCGGCGACGCCTAACCGACGCGGCCTGATGCCAAGCTTCCTCGACTTCGAAAAGCCGATCGCCGAGCTCCAGGGCCGGATCGACGAGCTCCGCGAGACCGCCGCCGACGGCGCGGTCGATATCGCCGCGGAGGTGGCCCGGCTCCAGGCCAAGTCCGACAAGCTGTTGCGCGACGCGTACGCAAAGCTGACCCCCTGGCAGAAGACCCAGGTCGCCCGCCATGCGGAGCGCCCGCACTTCAAGGACTATGTCGCCGGCCTGTTCGACGATTTCATGCCCCTCGCCGGAGACCGCGCCTTCAGCGACGATCAGGCGATCCTCGGCGGCTTCGCCCGCTTCCGCGATCGTAGGATCCTCGTGATCGGCCATGAAAAGGGCGACGACACCGCCAGCCGGCTCCGCCATAATTTCGGCATGGGCAAGCCTGAGGGCTATCGCAAGGCGATCCGGCTGATGAAGCTTGCCGATCGGTTCGGACTGCCGGTCGTCACTTTGGTCGATACCTCGGGCGCCTTTCCCGGTGTCCAGGCCGAGGAACGCGGCCAGGCCGAGGCAATCGCCCGCTCGACCGAAGCCTGCCTCTCGCTTGGCGTGCCGCTGATCTCCGCGGTGGTGGGCGAGGGGGGCTCGGGCGGCGCGATCGCGCTGGCCGCCGGCAACAAGGTGCTGATGTTCGAGCACGCCGTCTATTCGGTCATCTCGCCCGAAGGCTGCGCTTCGATCCTGTGGCGCACCGCCGACAAGGCGCCCGAAGCGGCCGAGGCGATGAAGGTCACCGCGCAGGACCTGAAGGGGCTCGGCGTAATCGACACGATCGTGCCCGAGCCACTCGGCGGCGCCCATCGCGATCCATCGCAGGCGATCGCCAGTCTCGGCGATGCGATCGATGGCGCGCTCGGCGAACTCGGCAATCAAGGCCCGGCTGAGCTCCGGCGCGGCCGCCGCGAGAAGTTCCTGGCGATCGGCCGGATCTAACGGCTCGCTACAGCGGCGCTGTCACGAAGGCGCTCTTTTCGCGCACAAAAAAAGCGACGGGACTATGGTCCCGTCGCCTCCGCTTTCAGCAGGCTGATGAGGGTCTAGGTAGCCTTCATGTTGGACGAGACGTTGTTGAAGGTCGTCTTCAATTTATTGCCCAGCCCCTGCATTGCGGTGATCGCGGCTACGGCAATCAGCGCGGCGATAAGGCCATATTCGATTGCAGTGGCGCCGCGGGAGTCGCGCAGCATGCTCACAAGCATCTTAAGCATTTTTCTCACTCCCGGAAGAAAAAAAGGCGGCGGGACCGAAATCCCGCCGCCCCCTTTAGCTCAATAAGCTTGTGAAGCTTAGGTAGCCTTCATGTTCGACGACACGTTGTTGAACGTGGTCGTGAGCTTGTTGCCCAGGCCCTGCATGGCGGCGATGGCAGCAACTGCGATCAGCGCGGCGATCAGGCCGTACTCGATGGCGGTCGCGCCCTTGCTGTTCTTGATGAATTTGCGAATGGCTTGCATATTCCGGTCTCCATATGTTGCAACACTTCAGTACCCGGCCGGACCGGATAAACCGGGCCAGCAGACTCGGTGTAGGAGAGGTAAGTTGACAAAAACTTAAGCCGAACGGAGAAATTTTGACGGAACCAATCGCGCTGAGGCCGTCATTGCGTACGGGAGGTGGAGCGTCGAGGACTGCTACAAAGGCTCGTCGAAGGCCTCTGGGCGATCTCGGTTTGATTCGAACGCGCTGGTCGTAAAGGCTGCAGGTTGCCGGTCCGGTGCGTCTTTTCCGGGGACGGGGAGAAATTGCGAAGAGGCCGCTATACTGCTCGACGCTACGCCACAGGGTATCTTCCCAGGCTTAGGATTGCGACGCTGTTTGCGACAAGGTCGAGGGGCGGGGCGGCACGGCTCTTTCCTCTATCGCTATCGTAATCTGATCGGACGCTTCTTTAAGCAGCTCAAACATGCAACCGGTCTTGCTCTCGATATGATCGGGCGCCGACAATTTCTTGCTGCGTGGGACCTTTCTCGAGTCGCCTCTGGATCAGGCATAATGGGTTCCGGCCTAGCCTGCCTGCTGAACCTTTGTGCTCACATTGTTCCACACACCAACCGTGGTGCCCGCGAGCGTCATGAAGGCGACAATCATCGTGATGGCGATAAGCCCCACGATCAGGCCATATTCGATGGCGGTTGCGCCTCGTCGGTTCCTCGCCAGCAGGCGAAGCGATTTTATAAGCATAAAAATTCCGCCCCGTTCGGAAATTCCTGCCAAAAGTTAATCCGAGAGCGTTAACGAATGGCGAAGAACGGGGAAGAGCTTCTAATGCCTGCAATAATGATGGTCGTGGCGGCTGCGCTGATTGATCGCGAGGGCCGGGTCCTTGTCCAACGCAGGCCTGCGGGCAAGATGATGGCGGGGCTTTGGGAGTTTCCGGGCGGCAAGATCGAGCCCGGCGAAACGCCCGAATCCGCCCTGGTCCGGGAACTCGACGAAGAGCTTGGCATTGCGGTGGACCTCTCCCGACTCTCCCCCGCGGTCTTCGCGAGCGAACCTCTGGCCGGGCGGCATATGCTCTTGTTGCTCTATATATGCCGTAGCTGGGAAGGCTCACCGCGCGCACTCGATGCCGAAGAGCTCATGTGGTGCACACCCGATTCGCTCCGTGCCCTCGATATGCCGCCGGCGGATCGCCCCCTGATCGGACTGCTCGAGGCGGTGTTGTCGAGTCGAGGCGCATAATTAGCGTGTCGTGCGCCATGGCTTTATAAGCGATTCGCATATGGGGGAGATCGGGTGATGAAACGAGGGTTACTGGGAGGGCTGCTGCACGATCTGGAGGCGCCGATCGAGGCGCGCGGCTTCGGCACCGGGTGGTTCGCCGGCTTTTTCGCCCTTGTCTTCGCAATCGCCGGGCTGTGCTTCGTCGCCGCGCTCCGCTGGCCCGACTGGTTCGCCATGCCGCAGCTCGGCGCGGTTCGTGACTGGACGGGCTTTCGCATCCTTGTCCACCTCACGCTTCTCGCAGCCTATGGTCTGGCCCTGCTCAGCCTGTTGCTGCGGCCGCGCAAGGCGCTCGGTGCGACTGCGCTGGTCATTGCCCTTATCGCGACCCTGCTCGGCGGTGCAGCGGTGCAACCGCATGAAACTCACACCTGGGGCATTTTCTTCGGCATCGATTTCTTCGCGCTCAACATGATCGCCACGGGTCTGATGTTCGCGCCGATCGAGCGGATCTTCCCGCACCGCCCGGCCCAGCGCCTGTTCCGCAATGAATGGCGGGAGGACCTTTTCTATTATCTGGTCAGCTCGATGATGGTGCAGCTCATCACCTTCCTCGCGCTCGCGCCCTCGACCTTCATCATGGCCTCGACCAGCAATTTCGGCGCCTTCCGCGCGATGGTCGGCAGCCAGCCCTGGCTGCTCCAGTTCGTCGAGGCGATGTTCCTGACGGATCTCGTGCAATATTGGTTCCACCGCGCCTTTCACCGCTGGTCGTTCCTGTGGGGCTTCCACGCCGTCCATCATTCAGCAAAATCGATGGACTGGCTGGCCGGCTCGCGGATGCATTTCGTCGAGATCATCCTGTTGCGCGGCGTAACCTCGCTGCCCCTGCTCACCTTCGGCTTCGCGCCCTCGGTGATGCAGGCCTATGTCGCGATGGTCTATGTCTATGCGAGCCTGGTCCACGCCAATCTGCGCGGCGATTTCGATCGGCTCGGCCGCTTCCTCGTCGTGCCCCGCTTCCATCACTGGCACCACGGCATCGAAGAGGTCGCGATCGACAAGAATTTCGCGATCCATTTCCCGTGGCTCGACCGGATCTTCGGCACCCATTATCTGCCGCCGGGCGAGTGGCCGAGCGGTTATGGCGTGGCGGAAGAGGTGCCCCACGGATATCGCGCCCAGCTCGCTTACCCGTTCCGGCGCAAGGCTGGGTAGGGCGGGCACCCGCCTGATTCTGTCGCGGGCGGGTTTTGTGTTAGTCCGCGCCGGGGCCCTGATGAGTGGGCGGATAGCCGGGGGGCGGACAGATGGCGAGGCGGCCTTCGCTGAAGATCCTGCGCGGCAAGGCCGGGGTGATCCTGCCCGGCCTGCTCGTGATCCTGATCATGACGGCGCTGCAGCTGATCGGCGTGCCGACGATCGACCGGGCCGGCGCATTGCTGTTCGACAGCTATCAGCGGGCGAAGCCGCGCGTCTATCGCGACGAAGGCGTCAAGATCGTCGATATCGATGACGAGACATTGCGTCGGCTCGGTCAATGGCCCTGGCCGCGGACCGATGTCGCCGAGCTGACCAAACGCCTGGCCGACGCCGGCACGGCGGCGATTGCCTTCGATATCGTCTTTTCCGAGCAGGACCGCACCTCGCCGGCCCGGCTCGCCGAGCGGATGGCGCGGGAGGGGAGCACGAAGGAGGTCGCTGCCGAGCTGGCGAAGCTGCCGGACAATGACACCGTGCTGGCCGATACGTTCAGGACCTCCAACGCCACGCTCGCTTTCTTCCTGAGCCATGACGGCAAGGGCGGGCAAGTCGAGCCAAAGGCCGGTTTCGGCATTGTCGGCAGCACGCCGAAAACGGGGGACGCCGATTACAATGGCGCGATTCAGCCGCTGCCTGTGCTCAGGAATGCCGCTAACGGGCTCGGTTTCGTCAGCCTGCCGACGGACAGCGACGGTATCGTACGCAAGGCGCCGCTGATCTCGACCGAGAATGGGCAGTTGCTGCCGTCGCTGTCGATCGAGGCGCTCCGCACCGCATTTGGGCTGCCTTCGATAAAGATCAAATCGAGCAATGGCAGCGGCCAATATTATGGCGACGGTTCGAACGTCGTGGAGCTTCAGGTTGGCGACAAGGTGGTGCCGACAACGTCGGCCGGCCAGCTCTTCCTCTATTACACCGCGCCGCAGCCGAGCCGCATCGTGCCGGCATGGAAGATCCTGACCGGAGCGATGTCACCGGAAGAGATGCGGAAGACCTTCGACGGGCACGTCGTGTTTATCGGCACGAGTGCCCAGGGCCTTTACGATCTCAAATCGACCCCGATTTCCCAGACTGAACTCGGGGTCGTGGTCCATGCGCAGGTGGTAGAGCAGATCGTCACGGACACCTTTCTGACGCAACCCGACTGGGGCCCCGGCCTCGAGCGCGCCGCCCTGGTGGTGCTCGGCCTGATCATGGCGTTTTCGCTGCCTTGGCTCGGCGCGGCGCGCGGTGCCGTGCTGGGTCTGGTGATGGTCGGCGGCATGCTCGCCGGGAGCTGGGAGGCTTTCAGCCAATCACGACTGCTGCTCTACCCCACCTATCCGGTGATCGCACTGGTCCTGGTCTATCTGATTGAAACCGCGCTCACCTATTACCGCGAGGAACGCCAGCGCGCCTATATCCACCAGGCGTTCGACCGTTACCTCTCGCCCGAACTCGTCAAGCGCATCGTCGATGATCCCGGCCGGCTCGAACTCGGCGGCGAAGAGCGCGAGATGACGGTGCTGTTCTGCGATATCCGCGGCTTCTCCCACATCTCGGAAAAGCTGACGCCGCAGGAGATCATCAAATTCCTGATCGCCTTCCTCACCCCGATGTGCGACATTTTGCTCGCGCAAAAGGCGACGATCGACAAGTTCATCGGCGATGCGGTGCTCGCCTTCTGGAACGCGCCGCTCGACGATCCTGATCAATATGCCAATGCCGCGCGCGGCGCGCTGGCAATGACCGCGCGGCTGCGGGCGATCAATGTCGAGATGCGCGGGCAAACCGCCACGATCTGGCCGGGCGAGGTCAGCATCGGCATCGGCCTCAATGCCGGGCCCTGCTGCGTCGGCAATATGGGCTCGGCGCAGCGGCTATCCTATTCCCTGATCGGCGACACGGTGAACCTCGCCTCGCGGATCGAGGGGATGACCAAATATTACGGCCTGCAGATTGCGATCGGCGAGGATCTGCAGCGCCATCTCCCGGAGTTCGCGATCGTCTCGCTCGATCGCGTCCGCGTCGTCGGCCGCGACGCGCCCGAGGAGATATTCGGTCTGCTGGGGGACGAGAGCCTCGCCGAAACCGCCGGCTTCCGCGATTTCGCCGCGAAGCATCAGACAATGCTCGACGCCTATCGCGCGCAGGATTGGGCGAAGGCGCTGGTGCTGGCGGAAGCAGGGCAGTCAACGGCGGTGGGCTATGGCCTGCGCAAATTCTACCTGCTGATGCAGGACAGGAGCGCGCACTTCGCCGCTAGCCCGCCTGGCGCCGATTGGGACGGTGTATTCGCGGCCACGGAGAAATAAGCTTCGACAACGCTTTCTCAGGCGGCGCGCAGCTTGTCGAGGAACAGGCGCAACGCCCGGTCGATCGCCACCGCGTCGCCGGCCATCGTGCCGGCATCATTCTGCAGCCGCCCCGCCAGCTGTTTGACGCCGGTCGCAGCCCTTGCGAGATCGACGACCTTGTCGCCGACATTGGCAGCCTGCTCGGCGACCGACAGGACATGATCGTTGATGTCGCGGCTGGCCAGGCCCTGCTGGACGACCACCGCGGCCGTGGTGCAGGTCTGGTGCTCGATCTCCACGATCGCGGTGCTGGTCTGGTTCAGCGCGCCGGCGGCGCGGTTCGCGGCCTGCTGCATGCCCGATATCTGGCGTTCGACTTCCTGCGCGGCGCGGCCGGTTTCGCTCGCTAGCGTTTTCACTTCATTGGCGACCACAGCGAAGCCACGGCCTGCCTCGCCAGCGCGCGCGGCCTCGATCGTGGCGTTGAGCGCCAGCAGGTTGATCTGCTTGCTGATCTTCCCGATCAGGGTGATCACGGTGCCAACCCGCTCGGCGCTTTCCTGGAGTTGCCCCATATCGACTGCGGCCAGCCGCGATCGTTCCGCCGCGACGGCCGCCGAACGGGAAGTTTCGTTGCTCTGCCGATCGATCTCGCCGATCGACTGAACCAGTTCCCTGGTCGAGGCGGCTGCGGCATTGGCCCCCCGGGCGGCTTCCTGCGCCGAATGCGAGGTTGCGTCGACATCGGTCGAGGTTTCCCGGGCCTGGGTCGTCAGCAGGTTCGCGGTCGCGGACAAGGCGCCGGCCGAAGCATTGAGCCGCCCGACGACGTCCCGCACATTCACTTCGAGCGACACCGCCAGTTCGTCGAGCAGCGCGCGGCGCTGGCTGTCCAGCGCGGCGATTCTCCGCGCCTCCGCCTGATGGCTCTGCCGGTCGAATTCCTGCCGCAGCCGGTCCTCGCGCGCCGCCTCCGCCTCGATCTGCAGCCGCTGCCGATCCCGGGTCGCGGTGCGAAATATCTCGACGGCGCGAGCCATCTGGCCGATTCCGTCGACACGCGCGATATCGGGCGTGGTCCCCTCGACATCGCCGGCGGCAAGGCGTTCCATCGCCGCGCAAAGCCTGACGAGCGGCCGCACCACCGTGACCAGGATCAGGTACCAGGAAAGGACGATCGCAAGCGACGACAGGACGAGTGTCGCCAGCAGCAACAGGGTGCGTTCGTGGCGCTCGAGGTCGCTTGCCGACGCGACCTGCGCCTTGGCCTGTCTTGCCTCGTCGTCGATCAGCGTGTCGGCGATCGCTGAAGCGCTGCGTTCGACCGGGCGAAGGTCGTGGCGGAAAACCTCCAGCGCGCGGGCCTTGTGTCCGGCGGCGGCAAGCGACGACACAGCCGCAAGTTCGCGCAGCACGCGTGCCTGGGTATCGACATAGGCGGTGATCTTCTCTCGTCCTGCGGCGGCGACCACCAGATGGATATTGGAGAGGCGCGTGAGCATCTCGTGGTGGCGCTTGTCGAACTTGCCGCGAATGATGACGAGCGCGGCAGGGTCGGGCTCGATCGCAAGGTTGAGCGCGTCGCGTTGCAGCGAGCGGCTCAGTGAACGAAGTTCAGTCAGTTCGAGCATCTCGACCTGCATTGCCTCGGCGCTGGCATGCGCCTCGCTGACCCGGGCGGCGCTCCGGCCGCTCAGCACGATCAGGGTCATCACCAGCGCAACGAAAATGGCAAGCGGTGCCATCAGCCGGAGAACGACGCTTCGTTGAAACATGAATGATGGGCCCCGTAACTGGTGTCAGCGCGCCAATGCGCGGGGCACCGTTAAAAAGGCCATAATATTTGTTCCAGATAGGAACAATATAAAGCTCGCTAACTTGTGATATTTGTCAAAATGACAAATTTATTACAGTATTCTTTCACCGATTAATTGAAGTTTAGACGCATCTACTAGAAAATATCACAAAATATATTATATTAATTAGAGATTGAGATGAAAGATTTAATGTAATTTCTCTATAATATTCTTATTACTTCAAGAAGTAATTCATTATTGGAATGCTGCCTTCCTCGTCCTCCGGCGAACAAAAGGGCGCGTTCGTCCTGAGCGGAGGGCGCGCGGGAAGGCCAGCGCCGGGGCGCCTATTCGGGCGAAGCCAGCCCAGGGCTGCGGCTGGCTCGTTCCCGAGTTTTACGGCCATCGTTGAGCAGCCGCTCCGCGCATGCGTCACGCCCTCAAGCGCCCGGCACACCCAGCGTCCCCGCCTCGGCCAGCAACTGCGCCTTGGCGCCGGGATTGGCCGCAATCGCCGCCTTCAGCGCAGCGCCCGCTTTGGCCGGCTCGCCCAGTGTCATCCGGCTGCGCATCAGCATGATCCACCCTTCGACATTGGAGGGATCGGCCCGCAACTTCGCTTCGAGCTTCCCTACCATGCCCTGGATCATCGCATTCTGCTGGTCGGCGGGCAGGGAGGCGGCGGCGCGCATCTGGTCCGGGCTCGGCCCGGGGATCGCGGCACCCGCGATCGGCGCGCCCGGCACGACGGGATGCGCGGCCTGTCGCATGGCGGCAAGCTGCGGCGAGACATTGATATGGTTGACCTGGCCAACCTGCTCGATCGTCCTGCGCAGGTCATTCTCCCAAGGGGCGCCGGGCGGCGTATCGCGGAGCAGGGCGAGCCAGTCGTTGATCGCGCCCTGATGGTCCTTGGCGAGGTCGCGCGCCACGGCCAGGAAATAGCGCGCACGCGGCTCCTTGGGATTGATCGCCACCGCCTTGCGAAAGGCCATCAGCGCGTCGGGTGGCATCGGATCACTGGTGGCTCTGGTCCGCGCTTCGCCAAGCGCCGACCATATTTCCGCCCGCTGCGGTGCAAGCTGTGTCCCATGTTCGTACGTCGCGACGGCTGCCTTGTAGTCGGATGCGTCGAATTGCGCCTGGGCGAGCGCAAGCCAGGCTTCGACATTCATCGGCTCCGCGCGCGTACGTTCCTGCAAGGATTCGAGCGTCGGCGGCTGGTCCGCCGCCGCTATCTCGGGCGACGGAGTCGCGCTTTTCTCAGGGCTTGCGCCACGCAGCGCAACAAAGGAGATCGTGCCGACCAGCACCAGCGCCGCGGCAACCAGCGCGATCAGCCCGGTTCTTGACGAATGCTTGGCCGATTCCATCGCTGTTCCCCGCTGATACTATGGTTCTGGCTGGCGCCCCGGCCCGTACATGCTATCGTGCGGGGGCAGGCGGCAAGCGCAATCCCCACCGGATGCGTGTGTCCGCACCCGGGGCAAGGGGACTAAGCGTGACCGATCGTGTCCGCATCGCGATCATCGGCTCGGGTCCGGCAGGGCTGAGCGCCGCCGCGCGCGCCGCCCAGCTCAAGCTTTCCCATATCCTGCTCGAAAAGACCGATCACCTTTCGGATACGATCTACAAATACCAGAAGGGCAAGCACGTCATGGCGACGCCCAGCCAGCTCGTGCTCCGCTCCGATATGGAGTTCGACGCCGGCAAGCGTGAGGCGATCCTCGGCACCTGGGACAAGCTTGCCGCGAAACATGGCATCAATGTCCGCTACCGCAGTGACGTGAAGGCGATCGAGGGCGAGCGCGGCGCCTTCCGCATCACCCTGACGGACGGCGCGGTGATCGAGGCCGAGACGGTGGTGCTCGCGATCGGTACCCAGGGCAACCCGAACCTGGTGCGCTGCCCCGGCTCGGCGCTGTCGCATGTCCAGTATCAGCTCGATGATCCCGGCGAATATGTCGACGAGCATATCACCGTGATCGGCTCGGGCGATGCCGGCATCGAGAACGCGCTCGGCCTCGCCGCCGATGCCGCGCAGGGCAATGTGGTCACCATCCTGAACCGCTCGGCCGATTTCGCGCGTGCCAAGGGCGCCAATGTCAAACTGCTCAACGAGGCGGCTGAGCAGGGGCGGATCACGATCCGGCTCGAAACCACGCCCGCCGAGATCCGCCCCGGCGAGCTGCTGCTCGAAACCCGCGATGGCCAGGAGGCGATCCGCTGCGACCGGATCATCGCCCGCATGGGCTCGGCGGCGCCGCGCGCCTTTGTCGAGGCCTGTGGGATCGAGTTCAGCAGCAGCGACCGCGAGGCCTTCCCAAAGCTCTCCTCGACCTTCGAATCGACCAAGCTGGGCATCTTCGTCATCGGCGCGCTCGCCGGCTATCCGCTGATCAAGCATTGCATGAACCAGGGCTATGACGTCGTCGAGTTCATCAACGGCAACACGACGTTGAAGCCAGCCGATGAGCCGATCCTCGCCGCCAAGTTCGCCCGCTTCAAGGCAAGCCGCTCGGTCGATCAATGGCTCGAGATGCTCCGCCAGAATGTGATGATCCTGAACGAGCTCTCGCCCTTGCAGATGCGCGAGTTCATGCTCGATTCCGAGGTCCGCTCATACAAGGCGGGAGACGTCGTGTTCGAGCGCGCGGCTCCCGGATCATCGCTGTTCGCAATCGCGCAGGGAACCGCGCTGGTCGAGGTCGACAAGGACAATCCCGCAATCACCGTACCGATCGAGCAGGGCTCGATTTTCGGCGAGGTCGGGCTGATCTCGGGCCGCCGTCGCGGCGCCACGGTGCGCGCCGGGACCGATATGATCGCGGTCGAGGTGTCGCGCACCGCAGCCCTGAAGCTGATGGCGTCGGTACCCGCGGCCAAGCGTGCCGTCACCCGTATCTCGGTCGAGCGGCAATTGCTCCAGCTGTTCGGCTCGGGGCTGACCTCGGCCGATCTCACTGAGGTCCTTGACGCGTCCGAGATCGAGACCGTCCCCGCCGGCAAGCCGATCCTCACAGAGGGCGATACCGGCGAGGATATCTATGTCATCCGCGTCGGCAGCATGATCGTCGAGAAGAATGTCGGCGGAAAGCCGGTCTTCCTCTCCTATCTCCCCGCAGGTTCCTATGTCGGCGAGATGGCGCTGATCGGTGGCGGCAGGCGCACCGCGACGGTGAAGGCCGCGGTCAAGTCGGAAGTAATCCGCTTGCCCGGCGCCGCGTTCCGCCGGTTGCTCGAGGCCAAGCCCCGGCTGCTCGAGAAGGCGCGGAGCGACATGGCGCAGCGCCAGAACATCAACGCGTTCGTCGAAAGCCGCAAGGACAGCTTCTCGGGCGTGGTCGACATGTATTCGCAGACCGCGACCTTCCTGGTCGAGAACGGCATCGGTGAGGCGACCGATGTGCTGCTGATCGACGAGAATCTCTGCGTCGGCTGCGACAATTGCGAAAAGGCCTGCGCCGACAGCCATGAGGGCCTGTCCCGGCTCGATCGCGAGGCGGGTCGCACCTATGCCCATCTCCATGTGCCGACCAGCTGCCGCCACTGCGAGCATCCGCATTGCATGGCCGATTGCCCGCCCAACGCGATCCACCGCGGGCCGGATGGCGAAGTGGTGATCGACGATACCTGCATCGGCTGCGGCAATTGCCAGCGCAACTGCCCGTACGGCGTGATCCGCATGGACAGCGTCCCGCCGAAAAAACCGGGCCTGCTCAGCTGGATGCTGCTCGGCATGGGGCCGGGCCCGGGCGAGCCCTCGAAGAAATGGCGCTACAAACATACCAAGGCAGGCGTCGAGAAGCCGAAGAAAGCCATCAAGTGCGATATGTGCTCAGGGATCGACGGCGGCCCGGCCTGTGTCCGCGCCTGTCCGACTGGTGCCGCGATCCGTGTTTCCCCTGAGAATTTCCTCAGCGTCGCGCGGCTTGAAGAGGAAACCGGGTCATAGCGAGCGGCACGACCCGGGGGGCCGTGCAGGCAAATGGGCGCAGTGCGTTGCACGAGGGATTCCTGCGCCACAAGCGGTTCCGCTGGCTCCGCATTTCGCTCTCGATCAGCGTGATCGCGATCCTTGTCTATCTGCTGATTGACCGCACGCCGCGACCTTTCGGCGCGAGCTGGTATGGCTATATGCTCGGCACGATCGGCGTGCTGCTGATCCTCTGGCTGACCCTGCTGGGCATCCGCAAACGCGCAATGACTGCGGGCCGCTGGTCGCTGAAAGCCTGGACCAGCGCGCATGTCTATCTCGGCCTCAGCCTGATCGTGATCGCGACGCTCCACACCGGATTCCAGTTCGGCTGGAACGTCCACACCTATGCCTATGCGCTGATGATGCTGGTGATCGTCTCTGGGATTTACGGCATCGCGATGTATGTCGCCGTCCCCGCCGCGCTCAGCAACAATCGCGAGGAGATGACGCAGACGCAGATGGTCGATGCGCTGCGTGCGCTCGATCGCCAGCTTCACGATGCCGCCCAGCCGCTCAACCAATATCAGGCCGATCTGGTACAGGCGTCTCTGGCGCAGGACCCGTTCGGCGGCGGGCTGATCGCGCGCCTTTCGGGCCGCTACCCGCGCTGCGCCACCCAGCGCACCTTCGATACGATCCGCGAGCGCACCGGCCCGAAGCCCGATCTCGGCGACGATCCTCTCGAACGCATCGACGCGCTGCTCGAACGCAAGATCGCGATGCTCGCCCAGCTGCGCCGCCATTTGCGGCTCAGGGCGCTGCTCGAAATCTGGCTCTATGTGCATGTGCCCGCCACCTTCGCGCTGATCGCCGCGCTGACGGCGCACATCATCAGCGTGTTCTTCTACTGGTGAGGCGCGCCCGATGACCTTCCTCGTCAAGCAGGTGAGCTACACTGCGGATCACCGCGAGATCGTCCGCGCGACCAGTTTCGATCAGCCGAGCCTTACCGTCGGCCGCGCCGCCGAGAACGACATTTCGCTACCCGATCTGAGCGTCGAGCCGCGCCACGCCCGGATCGAGCGGCGTGACGATCGTCGTATCGCCGTGATCGCCACCAGCACGCGCGGCTTCGAGGTCGACGGGCGCACGATGCACCGCGCCGAGATCAACGCCGCCAAGGGAGCAGAGCTCGGTTTCGGCGGCCACCGCATCACCGTGATGCGCGACGGGGAGGGGCATGTCGTGCTCACCGTCTCGCGCGTCGGCGCGGTGTCGGATACCGCCGGCGAGCGCGACGAGACCGCCGATTATTCGCTCACCCGCCTTCTGCCCGGCAAGCGCGCGACCGCATGGCTGCTCGTCGCCGCGGTGCTGATCGGCTTCCTCGCGCTGCCGATCTGGAGCTTCGTCCAGCGCGACCGTCCCGATCATCGCAACATCTATGCGCTGAAGGCCGATCATGTCTGGAGCAGCGGCCCGTTGAGCAACGCGCACCACGCTCTTGAGGCAAATTGCACCGCCTGCCATGCCGAGGCGTTCGTTTCGGTTCGCGACGATTCATGCCGCGCCTGCCACAAGACGGTCCATGATCATGCGCCGCCGGCACGCCTTGCCGGTGCGCGCGACCAGCCCGGATTCGGCGGGCGCATCCTGGCGAGCGTAGCGAAGGCCTTCAATAAGCCCGGGCCCGGCGCCTGTGTCGATTGCCACCGCGAGCATCAGGGCGCCGGCCCTATGGCGGCGACACCCCAGGCATTCTGTTCCGATTGCCATGCGACGTTGAAGACGCGGCTGGCGGATACAAGGCTCGGCAATGCCGGCGATTTCGGCACATCGCATCCGCAATTCCAGCCAGTCGTCGCGACCGTGCCGGGTGCGAAACCGGTCCTGCAGCGCATGTCGCTCGATCATCCGGGCGCGGAGGAGAACGGCCTCAAATTCCCGCACAAGCTGCATCTCGAGTCGCTCGGCGGTGTCGCGAAGATGGCGCAGACGCTGAAGGGCAAATACGGCTTCGGCAACGCGCTCGTCTGTGCCGATTGCCATACCCCGACCGCTGACGGCACGCGCTTCCTCCCCATCACGATGGAGCGCAATTGCCAGATGTGCCACAGCCTCGGCTTCGACCAGATCGGTGGCACGATCCGGACGCTTCGGCACGGCGATGTGCCGCAGGTGATCGCCGATCTGCGCGCCATGTATCGCTCGACAAACCCACCCCGGCCGCCCGAACTCGGCAACGCCCGCCGCCGCCCCGGCCTCTACGCCCAGGGCCAGGTCTATCATGCCTATTTCGGCGCAGTCGCCGCCCGCCCCGGAAACGCAGATGCCGCGATCACCGCCATCTTCACCAGGGGCGGCGCCTGCTATGATTGTCATGTCGTCACCCCACCGGGCGTCGGTGGCAAGGCAGACTGGACGGTGCTGCCGGTCCATCAGCCGACGCGCTACATGATGCATGGCTGGTTCGATCACGCGGCGCACAAGACCGAGAAATGCGAGACCTGTCACACCGCCCGGCAATCCGCCTCCGCGCAGGATCTGCTGCTGCCCGGCATCAAGACCTGCCGCAGTTGCCATGGCGGCGAAAATGCCGCCGCGCCGGTGCCGTCGTCCTGCGCAATGTGCCACAGCTATCATGCCGACACCAACGCACCCTGGGTGCCCGCGAAATCGCGGCGCGTCCGAGCGCTGCCATCGACCGTAACTGCTTCAGGTGTCGCAACCCATTAGAGCCGGGGGAGGGGGATCATGCTGATCGCGCAGATCACGGACGTCCATCTGGGATTTGAGCCGGACAATCCGGACGAGCTCAACCGCAAGCGCTTCGATCTGGTGCTTGCCGAGCTGACCGAGGGCCGCAACCGCCCCGATCTGATGCTCGTCACGGGCGACCTCGCCGACAGGGGCGATGTCGAGAGCTACGCCCGGGTCGCGGAGGCGCTGAAACGCTGCCCTTTTCCGGTCTATCCGGCGCTCGGCAACCATGATTCCCGCGGCAATTTCGCAAAGCTCTTCCCCCAGGTGCCGATGCCCTCGGGCTTCGCGCAATATTGTATCGGCCTTGATGGGCTGCGGATCATCGTGCTCGACACGCTCGAAGAAGGTCGCCACGGCGGCGGCTTTTGCGAGGTGCGCGCCGCCTGGCTCCGCGCCCGGCTCGCCGAGCATCGCGACGTGCCGACGATGATCGTCATGCACCATCCGCCACTGCCTGTCGGGATCGACTGGATGGACGTGCATCCCGACGAGCCCTGGGTGCGGCGCTTCACGGCGGCGATCGCCGGGCACCGCCAGATTCAGACAATCTGGTGCGGCCATCTCCACCGCCCGATCGTGGCGCCGTGGAAAGGCATCACCGTCAGCATTTGCCCTGCCACGGCGGCGGAACTGTCGCTCGATCTCAATCCGATCGACCCCGAGACGCCGGATGACCGCCCGATGGTGAATGCCGATCCGCCCGGCTACGCGCTCCACCGCTGGACGCGCCACGGCATGGTCACCCATTTCGACGCGGTGCAGGAGCATGTCGTGCTCGCGAAGTTCGACGAGCGCATGCAGCCACTGGTGCAGCACCTGATCGAGGAGCGGCCGGTTTGAGTGCAGTCGCTTGACTCGAAGCTGCGGCGCTATCTAGATAATGTGCGTTCGATCGGGGCACATCGGCGTGATGCCGAAAGGGCTAGGCCCGCCCGCTGAAAATCTTCAGCAGGATAACCGCCATGGCGACGATCGAAACTTATCGCAAACAGGCCAAGCTGCTTGTCCGGTGGCACCGCGAGGGCAATTACTCCGTCGGCGGAAAGCTCCGCACGCTTGATCGCTTCCGCGACCGCACCGACCGCGAAATTCTCGACAGCCCGTTGCCGCTTACGCTCGCGCAGGAAGTCATTGCCGTCGAGGCCGGCTTTGCCAACTGGGCTGCGCTCAAGGTCCGAACTGCCGGCGCGGTAGGGATGCCACGCCAGGATGCGGGTACTCCTGTCATGAAGGGTGTCACCCCCATCCTCTTCGTCCGCGACGTGACCCTGGCTGCCGATTTCCACCGCGACAAGCTTGGCTTCGAGATCGACTTTCTCCACGGCAACCCGCCTTTCTATGGTGCTGTGAGCCGTGACGGTGTCTGCCTTCACCTACGCTATGTCCAACGCCCGAACTTCGCCGATCTCGCCAAGGGCGAGCAGTCGCTGATCCTGGCGACAATCGAGGTCAATAACGTCAAGGCGCTGTTCGAGGAGTTCAAGGCGCGCGACGTCGCGTTTCCGCAAGGCTTGGTGAAGCAGGCCTGGGGCGGCACGGATTTCCACATCCGCGATCCCGACGGCAATGTGATCTCCTTTGTCCAATTTTGAGCCTTGGCTGAGCTATCGTCGTTGCACTGTCAGGATTCTGCGCAATCGGGTCGATCGTACCCGCAAGTGATTCAACATTTTCGTGAATGGCCGCAGGGGACGCCGTGCCGGAGGCTGCCAAAGCCCTGGCCTGCTCTTTGACATGACCATGAAAAAATGAGCCGCGGACAGCGGCGCGGGGCTGGCGCATAACAGCCAGCAATGCTGGCTGTTATGCTGGCTGTTCCTGGCTGTTATTCGATAACAGCCAGCTTCACCGTATCTATTTGAAAATGCATTGAAAATACGCGCCGGTCCGACCGCGTAACAGCCAGCAAAAAATTTATGCGCAAAACAGCCAGTAACAGCCAGCACTCGGACGCCTGGCCCGAACGAATCCGATCGTCAGGCTATTTCAGCGGTGGCCGCCAATAGCGCATATCCGCCACGTCGCTGACCTTCCACGGCGCGCCTCGGCTGGTCAGGAACAGCCGCTCCATCTCGGCGCGGGTAAAGGGCCGCGAGCCGAGCCGGCCGAACACGGCGATCTGCCCGCCGGTCTCATCGACCGCGCGATCACGGTCGAGGCCCTTGGACAAGGCGAGCGCCGGGGAGGGGGTCTTCGCCCAGGCGATCAGCTCCGGCATCGGCGCCGGCGAGAAGCCGTAGAAATTGGGCTGGCTCGCCGGCGAGGTGAGCTGGAGCACTTTCAGCCCGTTCCGACCGTCGGCGACATAGGCGAACAGCGAGGCGTTGGTGCTGCCGACGATCACATCCTGCGCATCGTTGAGCTGGCCGCCGAAATTGACTGTCTTGTAGAGCGCGGGCCGGGTCGGGTTGGTGACATTGGCGATCACCAACCCCTGCGCGCCTGCGGCGATATACGCATAGGTGCGCGCGACATAGAGCCGGCGGGCGTCGGGCAGGGCGATCGTGCCGGAAGGCACCGCTACCGGATCGAGCAGCCGGGTCACGTCGAACAGCTTCACGCCCTCGGCATCGGTCACCCAGAGATAGCGGAACTGGAGCGCGCTTGCCCGCGCATCCCTGAGCGGGCGGACGGCGGCGAGGCGGGGATGGAGCGGATCGGCGAGGTTGACCACGACCAGCCCGGCATCCGCGGTGATATAGGCGACCGACCCGGCCAGCACGATATGCCGTGCGCCCTTCAACACGCCGCCTTCGTTCCAGGTCACCGCGCGCTTCAGGAAATTGTTGCGGAACTCGCCGTCAGCCATGGTCTCGACATTGACGAGGATCAGCCCCTCGACCGCGTCGGTGACGGCGGCATAGCTGTAGATCGGCAGGAACGACTGTTCCTGGTTCATCTCCCGCATCGTCGCTGTATTGCGCAGCGGGTTGATCGGCTGGTCGGTCGGCAGCGCCATGCACGTCGCGTTGGGCGAGGCGACATGCGCGTTCTGGCCGAGCTTCGAAAAGGGCGCGGAGACGATCTTCTCCGAGAAGCCCTTGTTGGCGATCGAGGCGACATCATAGACGCGAAAACCCCCGCGCCCTTCCGCCACATACATATATTCGCCGCGCAGCTGCAGGCAGCCGACCCGGTCGGTCGTGCCCTGCACCACGTTGCGGAACTCCTCCTTCGGATGCGTCTCGCCCGAGAACCTCTTGTCGAAGGTCTTGCCGCGCACCCAGTTCTTCAGCTCGCGCTTGTTCTGCTCGACATGCATCCGCCAGTAATCGGGATAGGCGTAACGCTGGAGATAGGAGCCAATCACCGCCTGCGGTTCGTCCCACTCGGTCACCCGCACCGCTTCGAAACCATGGTCGAGCCCGGTCCAGGCATTGAGCCCGACAAAGTTCACATAGTTGGTGCCGAGCAGCATCAGCTGCGCCATGATCGCATTATTGTCGTCCGCCGCCGACAAATGGCAGTCGGTGCAGGTCTTGGTCTCGGTGGTGCGCACCGTGTGCGGGAAATGCGGGGCGAAGGCCTGGCTCGAAAAGCCGATCGCGCTGATCGGCGGCTGCTGGATATAGATCCGCTCGCGGTTGACGTTGGTCGAGGAGAGCACCAGCGCCGAGGTACTGCGCACCGGCGTGACGACATTGCCCTTGGTCGTCATGCCCCGGCCGAGCTGGAACATGTCGTCGCGCGCCACCTGTGGGTTGTAGGTCGCGAAGTTGCGCGTTTCCTCGCCCTTGAAATGATGGGTGGTCGACTTCCAGTTCGCCTCGATCGGCAAATGGCACCCGCCGCAGCTCGTCGTCCAGCTGAGGTGGCAGGTGTAGCAGGTCATCGTGTCTTCGCCGTGCGCCCGGTCGCTCGCCGGCACGCCGGGGCCGAAGGAGAAGGTGCCATCCTCGGCGCCGGAACGGCTCATCAGCTTGGCGCGCGCGGCCTTGGCGTTGAAATGGGCGTTGGCCGGATCGACGCTGTCCTTGACCAGGTGGATCTCCCAGCTGAGATTGGGATCGACGATCGAGCGCTGGATCAGCTTGCGCGGGCCGAGCGGTTTGCCAATCCATTCGAAGCGGCGCTGCCCGTCGGGGTTGCGCAGGATCTCCAGGTCATTGCCCTGCGGCCGCGCCGCCGGGCCGGAGGTGCGGAGCGTCGGATAGGCATCGACCGTGCCGTGGCAATCCTTGCAGCCGATCTCTACTGCATTGGCGACCTCACCATAGATCAGCCCATTGCCATGGCTGTCCTGCGCGAAATGGCAGTCGGCGCACTGCATGCCTTTCTCGGCGTGGATGTCCATGAGGTGCACAGCCTTGCCGGGATTGGTGCCGGGCGGCACGAACTTGCCTTCGCCGGCTTTTCGCCATTTCTCGGGGTCGTCGGGCCAGACGATCTTGCCGTCCGCGTCGAGCAGATTGCCCTCGCGATCCCGCTTGAACACGCCCCGGAAATTCCAGCCATGACTGTGATAATCGGCGAACTGGGTGTCCTTCAGCGTGGGGTTGAGATCATAGACGTTGCGCAGGAAATCCGGGTCGCTCCAGTTGCCGCGCACGGCCGCGGCTTCCGGATTGCGCTCGTTGGTCGCGCGGATTTCGGCGGCGGTGGGGTATTTCTGCTCCTTCGGCCACATCGATGGCGCGTCGGATTCATAATCCCACATGGTATAGCCGAGGTATGAATTCAGGAAGATGTTGGGCTGGTGCATGTGGCAACTCATGCACTGCGCGGTCGGGATCGCCCGGGTGAACTCATGGCGCAGCGGGTGGCCGCTGTCCGGCTGGACCAGCCCGCCATGCATGCTCGTCTTCGCAGCGATGGTCGGATCGACCGTGACGCTCTGCCCGTCGCGGCCGTCCTTCGCATAGATCAGGCTATGCCGCGGCTCGCGGTCATTGGCGTAGATCACATGGCAGCCGGTGCAGCCCGATCCGCGATAGTCGCCGGGCTGCTCATTGGTGCCCATGAACCACATTAGGGGATCGTTGAGCCTGGTCTTGTGGATGTTGAGCAGCGGGATCGCGACGCGCAGCCCCGTGCCGGGCCCACGGTTCGATTGCTTGAGGTCGGGCCGGCCCGGCTCCTCGAGCTTCTGGATCGATCCGCTCGGGTTGGGCAGGCCGACCTCGGCGAACTGTGTGCTGACGATCCGCCCTCCGCGCTCGAACACTCGGAAGATGTCGCCCGGCGGCGTCACCTGCCAGGTCGGCAACGGATAGAGCGCCGCGAGCGCGCCGCGCTTCTCCTGTTCCTTGGTCACCGTTCCCGGCGGCGAACCGGGCGACACGATCTTCGCTGGCTCGCCCTTGGCGGTATAGGCTTCGCCGAAGACATAGCTTTTGTACGGGACGATGCCGTTATTATAGGCCGCCCCGCCGAACAGCATCGCGCCTGAGGCCATGATCGACCGTTCGGCGGCCTCGATGACTTCGATATGGCAGGCGCCGCACGAGTTCCGCACCACACGGTAGTCGCCCGGATTGACGAAGCGGATATATTCGGGCGCCTCGTCATTGAGCAACGTGTAGCTCTGCTTCGGATTGGCCGAGTCCGGATAGTGCCAGCGATGCGGATAGCGCGGCAGCACATGCGCCCGTTCGCGCGCGGCGATATAGGCCGGATCCTTGAAGCCGAGCTGTGGGTCGCCGCGCACCGTGGCGTCGCCGCCATGGCAATCGACGCAGCCGAGCTGGACCGCCGGGCTCGCATGCATCGAGGGCTGGTCGGTGCGGGTATGGCAGGAATAGCAGCCATCGGATTTGGCCGCGACCTGCTCAACAGTCTGGCTCATCGGCGCGGCGAGCATCGGCGCATAGGTCCGCGCCACCGGCTTTTCCTCATCGCTCGCCCGCAGCATCGCCGCCGGCACCAGCAGTGCGAGGCCGATCGGCAGCAGCAAGGATGTGAAGCGGCGCATCAGTAGCTGAGAATCACATTGGCCAGGATCGAATAATATTGCCGATCCTGAGACTTGTTGGTGAAAAGATCCCGGAAGCCATTGCCAGGCAACAGCATTGCTCCCGACAGCCGCACCACGATATTCTGCGTCGCCTTGGGCCGCCAGATCGCCGCGGTCGACAGGTCCCAGCCGATATTCTTCGGAATGCTGCCCTCGTTGCGCAACGTCTGCAATACCGTCGTATCGGCGAACCAGAGGTGGTTGGCGTTGACCGAGAGGCGCTTGGTCGGGGTGATGTCGAAGTCACCGCCGATCCCGATCAGCGCCGTGCCGGGATTGTTGAAGTTGGACTGGCCTTCATCCTTGGACGACCGCAGATCGTTGAGGATGCCGTTGCGCCCGCTGATCGCAATCGCGCGGCCGCCGCCGGCAAAGGGGATCGACTGTCGGATCCAGTAGCTGGTGTCGGCGCCGGCGAAGATCGGGTCCTCGACGATGGCGTCGAAGCCGGTCTCGGTGTTGTCGTACGGATGCTTGTCGCCGCTCGCATAAAGCCCGGAGAGGCGGAAGCGCATCCAGTCATGATCATAGCTGAGCTCGGCCGCGCCGAAATATGCCCTGATCTGCGCCGGGCGGCTGGTGAAGATACTGTTCCGGTCCTGCCCGAGCGCGGCATAAGCGGAAGCTGTCAGGTTGAGCCGCCCGATATGCCCATCGGCATTATAGCCCAGATAGACGACGTCATAATCGCGCCCGCGCAGGTTCCCCAGCAGGGCAGGACGAACCGGGAAGCCGTTATCATCGATCTGGATGTCATGGCTCTCGCGGTTGCGGTTGTAGACAACGGTAAGTTGACTGGTGAAGCCCGGGATCAGGAAATCCTGGCGATAGGCATTGGCGACGAAGACCCAATCGTTGCGCGGGCGCTGGGTGATGTCGTTCAGGCCTGAATTGGTGTCCTTCTCGAGCCGCCAGAAAGCGGCGAGGTTGAACTGGAAGCGATTGTCGTCGCGGTTGCCGAAGAAGCGGACACCGAGCTGCTCGTCGTTGAACAGGAAGCCGCGGAAATCGCTCTGAAAGGGCTGGATGCCGATGCGGATCGAGTCGAAGTCGTAGCGGTCGGAGGTGTTGCGCAGGTGATAATCGACAAAGGCTTCCTGCACGCCGAGGAAATGATCGGCGCGGTGGCTTGGGTCGCTGGGCTTGACCGAAAGCACGCGCTTTTCAGGCACGTTCACATAGGAGACGTTCAGCGCAAGGGTGAGCTTGTACTCGATCGCTGGCGGCTTGAACGCGGTCGAGCCCTTGAACAGCGAGGCGCTGGCGATGAAGGTCTGCGAGAAGACATAGCTCGCATCCTTGCCGAATACGTCAAGGCTCTGCGGCCGCTCGGTGGTCTGCACGCCGACCGGGATCGGAAAGGTGCGCGGCTCGAACACGGTATCGCTGACCGCGCTTGCCGCGAAGAACCAGTCGTCACCATGGATCGGCAGCCACGGCACCTTGGCGCGGTTGATCGGCCGATCGCCCTTCAGCGTGTTCTGGTGATAGGGATCGAGCCACTTCTCCTTCACCAGCCCGAGCGACTCAATCAGCCGCCAGCGATCTGGGATCGGGATCTGGTCGGTGGGGAATGCCTCGGGCGGCGGCGGGCGGACCGCGCCGATATTGTTCTGGGTGACCGCATCGGGGAGCGGATGGTTGAAGCCGGGGCGGCGGCGACCCTCGATATTCTCGACGGGGGATTTCTCTTCCTTGCGGGGCGGCTCGGCAGGCTGGGCGGGCGGTGGCGTCTGCGTCTGGGCCGGTGACGGCGGAGGCGGGCTCGTAGCCTGGCTAACCATGCCTGCCAGCAGGAACAGGGGTGAGAGGAGGGGACTCACGCGCCCAAACCTCTTTCGTCACCCCGGACTTGTTCCGGGGTCCATCGTGCCGCAAACCAAGGCGCTGCAGTTCTCGCGGCACGATGCATGCCGCAACAAGTCCGGCATGACGGATGTGGATGGTGGCACACAGCCCTAAAGCCCCGCACACACATTCTGGTCGCTCGTATCGAGGAACGGCGCGAACGGGCAGTTGATGTAGCGCAGCCGCACCTGCTTATCGCCGAGATCGACGACGATCTGATCAGCCCGCATCGCCAGCGGCGCATTGCCCACGCCACCAACACGGATGCCGCCATTGTTCAGCCCGAGAAAGCTGATCATGTCGTCCTGGTCGATGCCGTCGCCCGACACGCCGATTCCACCGACCAGCACATTGCCACGATAGACCGGCACCGATCCCGGGAAGATCTGAATGCCGTTCTGCAGCCGGTTCTGCCCCGCGGCCGCATCGGGAATGAAGGTGCAGCGTGCCGGTGTGTCGGTGCCGCTTGCGCCGGTAACGAAAGCGAGGTGCTGGCCGAGATTGGAAAGGACAAGAGCTGATTGCAGCCCGGTCGAGAAGGGATTGAACTGAGCGATCGGCCGCGAGAACGGTCCGTTGGGGCGCCCGATCTCGCCATCGGGGAAATAAGGCCGGGAGAGGTTGCCGCCCGAGCGATCGGCAAAGGCGAACGCACCGGTGAGGGCGGTCGGATCGTGGAGGAAGGTGCGTGCGGCGGGCACGAAGCTGCGCACATCCGCGCTCGGATCGCTGGTCAGCTGGGCGGCGGCGTGAGAGCTCGAGAAAAAGGCGGCGGTGCGAGCCTTTTGCAGCGAGACGTCAGTGCCGAAGATCGGCGCATCGGGCGAGCGGACGATGCCGAGCACGGCGCCGCGCGTATCGACCATCGAGATGCTGACCTGCGCCCGGCTGTCGAGCGGCTGCCGGATCTGGGCGCGGGCGCGGCTCATCACCCGGAACGCCTCTTCGAGGATGGCGGTGACCTCGGCGGCGGTGAGCGGCTGGGTGATATCGGCACCGTCAGTGCCGGCACGGATCGGGAAGCGGTCGGCGCCTGAGCCGTTGGTCAGGACAAAGGCGTCGCGGTTGGAGAATTCGGCGGCGGTCGAGGGACGGATGCCCGAAGCCTCGCTGCCATAAACGGTCCCGGCGAGGACGGTGGCCGGGGAGAAATAACCGCGCACCATGACGAGGCTGCCGAGCGCCGGGTCCGTCGGCGCGTAGCTCGGCGTGCCGGTGGCGAGCAGCCCTGTATAGGCCGCGTCCGAATAGCGGAGCTGCGTGCCGTCGACATAGATATGATCGGCGCGGACGCTGACAGGCGCCTCGAACCCGACCGTGCCTGCCAGCGCAATCGCTTCTTCGGGGTCGTTATCGGTATCGAGAACATTGGGGTCAAAACCATAGACCCCGTCAGCCATCACTCCGATGCCGCCGACCACGACGCCATTCTTGTAAAGCGGAAAGCCACCCGGATCGGCGGCAAGGCCGAGTGGCGAGCGTTTCGGGCCGATCAGCGCGGTCGCGCCGCTGCCGACATAGCGCGAAGCAAGGTCGGAGCAGGGGAGCTGACTGAACTGCACCCCGAACAACGGCCCGCTTTCGAGCCCCGCCGTCGAGGGCGCAGGCGGGAAATGCGGCTGGACGATCATGCTCGCGGTGCGGGTCGAGAAGGCATTGCCGCCGCTGGAGAGGTAGGCGCCCGTCACCGCCTTGGCGATCGCGCCGGCTTCGGCGGGGATGGTCAGGTTCTGGGCGTCCATATTGACGCCGTTCGGGGCGGGTGACGTCGTAGCGGTCGCGGCCGCACCCGTCATGCGGAACACCGCCAGCACATTGCCGACCCGGTCGACCACTGCGATCACCGCGGGAAGATGCCGCGCGGTCGCCTCCGCGGCGGCGCGTGCAATAACGGTCTGCACATCGGCGATGCTGAGCGATTCAGCGGCGGGAACGGCGTAGAGCGTTGTCGGACCCGGCGCGGGCGCGGGGGTAGGGGTGGGTGTGCTGCCGCCACTCGAGCCGCCACCACTGCATCCGGCGAGGATCAGCGCGCTGCCCGCGAGCAGGCCGGTGAGACGCCGTGCCGCGCTCATCGCAGCGCCCGGATGCTGCGCACCGCTTCGCCGAGCGAGGCGCGGAAATCGGCGGGGCGATAGCCATTCGGCTCCTTCACCGCCGCATAAGCGCGGTTGATATTGGCGCGGATGCCGGCAGCGGCGCCGATGGTGATCCGCTTTTCCTTCACCAGCGCGTTGAGCAATGTGTCGATCGCCATCACGCCCTGCACCGAGCCCTCATAATCCGTGAAGCGCGGTGAGAGGGCCGGGCCGGCGATACTGTCGACCATCGCAAAGGCGGTGTCGCCGGTGCCGGTGGTTTGGGAAAGCGCGGAGGCAAGCGCCGTTGCGGTCGAGGCGAGGCGGCTCCCGGCAGCCACCGCAGCCCCGCGATCGCGCGCCAGCGCCGCGTGGAAGGCACGGCTGTCACTGTCGAGCCGCGCCGCCATGCCCGGCGCGGCCACCTTGGCGGCTGCGGCGAGCAGGATCATGTTCTCGTCATTGAAGGGCGGCATGCCCGCGGGGATCGGCCGCCCGGGATTGCTCTCCCAGGTCCGGGTGCGATCCTCGCCGTCATAGATGCGGCGGTGGCAGCTATGGCAGTCGAAGAAATAGAATTCGGGGAAGGCGCCCTCAGTGCCCTTCGGCGTGCCATAGAGGGTCAGCATCCGGTTGACCGCCATCGCCTGGCCGACCGCCCACATCCGCACGCTGTCGGTGCGGCCTTTGCGCTGGATATAGTCGGCGTCCTCGTCATGATGCTGCTGGAGCGTCGAGAACAGGTCGAGCTCGAAGGAGATGCGAGGGTGGCCCGCCGCCATCATCCGATGGGTGACGAACTGGCCGGGCTTGTTGCTGCCGAAATGGCAATCGAGACACACCGCAGCGCGGGCCGCCGGGCGATCAAGTGGCGTCATGCCGCGCGCGACATTGGCGGCATGGCTTGCTCCGACGGTGTAATGCGAGGCGATCCAGCCCGAAGCGGCGCCGTGACATGTCTCGCAGCCGACCCCGTCCTTGGTGAGGAAGCGCGCACCAGTCTGCCCGCCAGTGGGCGTGGTATGGCAGCCGAGGCAGGCAGGCGCGCTGGTTGGATCGCCGAGGCCAAGCGTCGCCGTGATCTGGCGGGCGCGGGCATAGGAAAGGACAGTGAAGGCGCGGCTGTGCGCGCCGCCGGGGGTCGAGGGCTCCTGCCAGCGCATCAGCTCGTCCTGGCGGACCACTGCGCCGTCAGCTTCCATCCGGCCATGGCAGGTCGTGCCGGCGCAGCTGGCGACGCCCTCGAAACCGCCGGAGCGCGGCGCCGGGTCGGCGCGGAGTGCAGTCGGGCCGGCGACCACGGCAAGCGCAAGGAGCAACAGCACGCCAAGGCCCGACGCGATCGCGCGGACTCTCCATCCGTCGGTGCGGCCCCCCGCTGGCATGCAGCTTATCCCCTTACGGCGTCGGCGGATTGTGCCCGAAAGAGCTCCGCCCGAATAGTGCCAAACCTGTCTGCGTATAGGACAGATACGAAGCTAGCGTCGCCGGATTACCAGATTACGAATCTCCGTCATATCTTCCATCGCAAAGCGGATGCCCTCGCGGCCCAGCCCTGAATCCTTGACGCCGCCATAGGGCATATTGTCGACCCGATAGCTCGGCACGTCGTTGATCACCACGCCGCCGACCTCGAGCCGGTCCCACGCATCGAACATCTTGAACAGGTCGCGGGTAAAGATGCCCGCCTGCAGCCCGAACTTGCTATCATTCACTTCCTCAAGAGCGGCATTGAAGTCACTGAATTTGCTTAGCACGGCGACGGGGCCGAACGCTTCCTCCCGATAGACAGATGATGATCGGTCGACGTCATCAAGCAGTGTGGCTTCGAGCATCGCGCCCTCGCGCTTGCCGCCGCAGAGCAGAGTGGCGCCGCCCGAAACCGCCTGCTGCACCCAAGTATCGAGCCGCCGCGCTTCGCCTTCGGAGATCATCGGGCCGATGAAGGTATTGCGGTCCTTTGGGTCGCCGGCGACCAGCGTCTTCGTCCTGGCGACGAGCATGTCCCGGAACCGGTCATATACCGCCTCATGGATGATGATCCGCTGGACGCCGATGCAGCTCTGTCCCGATTGATAGAAGGCGCCGAAGATGATCCGCTCCAGCGCATCGTCGAGATCGGCATCCTGGTCGACGATCACCGCGGCATTGCCGCCGAGTTCGAGCACGACCTTCTTCTTGCCCGCCCTGGCCTTCAGGTCCCAGCCGACGCCGGGCGATCCGGTGAAGCTCAGCAGCTTCAGCCGGTCATCCTCGGTGAAAAGATCGGCGCCCTCGCGGTGCGCTGGCAGGATCGAGAAGGCGCCCTCCGGCAGGTCGGTCTCAGCCAGGATCTCGCCGATGATGATTGCGCCGAGCGGCGTGCGGCTGGCCGGCTTCATCACGAAGGGGCAACCGACCGCGAGCGCAGGGGCGATCTTGTGCGCGGCGAGATTGAGCGGGAAGTTGAAAGGCGAAATGAAGGAGCACGGGCCGATCGGCACGCGCTTCCAGATTCCCTGATAGCCTTTCGCGCGGGGCGCGATGTCGAGCGGCTGGACTTCGCCTGTCATCCTCACGGATTCCTCGGCGGCGATGCGGAAGGTATCGATCAGACGACCGACCTCGCCCTCGCTGTCCTTGATCGGCTTGCCGGCCTCGACACACAGCGCATAGGCCAGCTCGTCAAAGCGTTGTTTGAAGCGGTCCACACAGTGCTGGAGGACCGCCTGACGTTCGTAGCTGGCCATGCGGGCCATCGGCTCCGCGGCGCGGACTGCGCCGGCGATCCCTTCGTTGATAGTCGCGGCGTCGGCCTGGGCGACCCGGAAGGCGACTTCGCCAGTGAATTTATCAGTGACTTCGAGATCAGTATTAGGTTGGGCCGCTTTGTTATTGAGATATAGTGGGTAAATAGGCTTGAGCTGGGTCATGGGCAATCCTTCCAAACCACGCTTACACCGCCGCGCTCAGTTCCTTGATCTCATGGTTCAGGATCCGATCATTGTCGCCGTAATCCACCGGACAGTCGATCAGATGCACCCCAGGCGAGTTCAGCGTCTGTCGGAGCAGCTCAGGCAGATGGGCCGCGCTCTCCACGCGGTGGCCGTGCGCGCCATAGCTCTCGGCATATTTGACGAAATCCGGGTTGCCATAGGTCAGCCCGAAATCGGCGAAGCCCATATTGGCCTGTTTCCAGCGGATCATGCCATAGCTGCCGTCATTGAGGATCAGCACGGTGATGTTGAGCTTCAGGCGAACCGCGGTCTCCATCTCCTGGCTGTTCATCATGAAGCCGCCATCGCCGCAGATCGCCATCACCTTGCGCCCCGGATAGACCATCGCCGACGCCATGGCCGAGGGCAGGCCGGCGCCCATCGTCGCCAGCGCATTGTCGAGCAGCACCGTGTTCTGTTGGCGTGCGGGGTAATTGCGGGCGAACCAGATCTTGTAGACGCCATTGTCGAGCGCGATGATCCCGTCGGCCGGCATCGCCGCGCGCACCTCGCGCACCAGATTGGCGGGGAAGATCGGAAAGCGCTGGTCGCCATCGAGCGAGGCGGTGTGTGCGACCTCGGCCGCTCGCGCCTTGTGCATCGCCTCGAACGACCAGCCGGCCGAGGGGACGATGTCCTCCTTCATCTGCCAGATGGCGTTGGCGATATCGCCGATCACCTCGATCTGCGGGAAATAGACCGGATCGACCTCGGCCGAGCGGCTCGAAACATGGATCACATCGTCGCCGCTCGGCTTCATGAAGAAGGGCGGCTTCTCGATGACGTCATGGCCGATATTGACGATCAGGTCCGCCGCGTCGAGCGCGCGGTGGACGAAGTCGCCTGCGGAGAGCGCCGCGCACCCCAAAAACTTCGGGTGCTTCTCATCGATAACGCCCTTGCCGAGCTGCGTCGTGACAAAGGGAATGCCCGTCTTTTCAACGAACTGTAGAAGCATTCTACCGGTGAGTTTGCGGTTGGCGCCCGCGCCGATCACCAGCACCGGAGACTTTGCCTCCTCCAGGCGCTTGACCGCAGCGCGCACTGCCTTGGGATCCGCTGAGGGGCGTCGGCACAGGCTTGCCTTGATCGGCAGCATGTCGGTCTGCTCGTCAGCCACATCCTCCGGGAATTCGAGATGGGTGGCACCGGGCTTCTCCTCCTCGGCGAGGCGGAAGCATTCGCGCACCCGGCTGGGGATATTGTCGGCGCTGGCGAGCTGGCGGGTATATTTGGTGATCGGCCCCATCATCGCGACGACGTCGAGGATCTGGAAGCGGCCCTGTTTGGATTTCTTGATCGGCTTCTGGCCGGTCACCATCAGGATCGGCATCCCGCCGAGCGTTGCATAGGCCGCCGCCGTCACAAGATTGGTCGCGCCCGGCCCGAGTGTCGCCAGGCACACCCCGGTCTTGCCGGTGTGGCGGCCATAGGTTGCCGCCATGAATCCCGCGCCCTGTTCGTGCCGGGTGAGGATCAGCTTGATCGAGGAGCGCGACAGGCTGTCGAGAAAGTCGAGATTCTCCTCGCCGGGCACGCCGAACACATATTCGACGCCTTCCTGTTCGAGGCATTTGATGAAGACGTCCGAGGCTTTCATCGCCTGTCCCCTTGGCTGGCGTGAGATTCTTGAAACAAGACAGCGGCCCAGGGTCACCTCGATCGGGCGACTTGTGACCTCGAAATAGTGTATTCTCGACGCAATAGAAAGCCGCGACTCGAAGCGGCAGGTCGCGCTCGTCAAAGCTTGGAACCGATAATCCGGGGAGGATTACAATGGCTATGACCGACCATGTCGACCTGTCGACATTCATGGAAGGCGTGAAGAAGCGCAATCCCGGGCAGCTTGAATTTATCCAGGCAGTTCAGGAGGTGGCGCAGGATATCTACGAGTTCATCGCAGATAAGGAAGAATATCATCATTACCAGATTCTCCGCCGCATCGCGGAGCCGGACCGGATCATTTCGTTCCGCGTCTGCTGGGAGGACGACAATAACAATATCCGGGTCCAGCGCGGCTGGCGGGTGCAGAACAACAATGCGATTGGCCCGTACAAGGGCGGTATCCGCTTCCATCCGTCGGTCACCGAGAGCGTGCTCAAGTTTCTGGCCTTTGAGCAGACCTTCAAGAATGCGCTGACCGGGCTGCCGATGGGCGGCGGCAAGGGCGGATCGAACTTCAACCCCAAGGGCAAGAGCGATCACGAGGTGATGCGCTTCTGCCAGAGCTTCATGACCGAACTCTACCGCCATGTCGGCGCTGACGTCGATGTGCCGGCCGGCGATATCGGCGTGGGCGGGCGCGAGATCGGCTATATGTTCGGCCAGTACAAGCGCATCACCAACCAGTTCACCGGTGTGCTGACCGGCAAAGGCCTCGAATATGGCGGCTCGCTGATCCGCACCGAGGCGACCGGCTATGGCGCGGTCTATTTCCTCCAGAACATGCTCAAGACGCGCGGCACCGATCTCGAGGGCAAGACGGCGGTGATCTCGGGGTCGGGCAATGTCGCCACCCATGCCGCGGAGAAGGTGACCCAGCTTGGCGGCAAGGTGCTGACCCTGTCCGACAGTGAGGGCTTCATCCACGATCCCGACGGGATCACCCAGGAGAAGATCGATTGGGTGAAGGCGCACAAGACGAAACGGCGTGGCCGAATTTCGGATTATGCCAAGGAATTCAATGGCGCGACCTTCCATGAAGGCATGACGCCATGGGGGGTGCACTGCGATGTCGCATTGCCTTGCGCGACCCAGAACGAGCTGCTCGGCATGGACGCCCGCGCGCTGATCGCGGGCGGCTGCATTGCGGTCGCCGAGGGCGCCAACATGCCGACCAACCTCGAGGGCGTGCACATCTTCAAGGAAGCGAAAATCCTGTTCGCGCCTGGCAAGGCCGCCAACGCCGGCGGCGTCGCTGTGTCGGGCCTCGAGATGAGCCAGAACAGCGAGCGCCGCGCCTGGAAAGAGGCTGAGCTGCAGCAATTGCTGCTCGATATCATGGAAGGCATCCATGATCGCTGCGTCGCCTATGGCCGCACGCCAGACGGCTATATCGATTATGTGAAGGGCGCGAACATCGCCGGCTTCAAGAAGGTCGCTGACGCGATGCTGGCGTTCGGCGTGGTCTGATCGGCGGGCGGGGCAGCCTCCCGGCCGCCCCGTTCGTCAACCGGGATCGGTCAGGGGATCCCTGCGTCGCCGCCCTGGCCATCGCTTTTTCCAGTGCCGGTCTGGAAGAACAGGTCGACGACCGGATTCCGTGCCAGGGGCGATTCAGCGAAGGGCGAGCCGCCGTTGCGCGGTTTGCGCAACAGGTCGGACAGAGCGGCAGAGCCCGCTTCGGAAAGCGCGAACGGCCCCATCAGCGGCTGGCCCGGCCCTGGCGCGAACATCGCCTTGCCCGATCCGGTCACCGATACCGTGATAAACCCTTCCGTCACGTCGATCGCGCCGGGCGTTTCACCCCCCTGTGCCGCGGCGCCGGGGCCACGCAGGAAAATCAGCGACGCGTTTTCGGGATCGGCGGTGAAGCCCTGCGGAATGGCGGCCTCGCCCCGGGCAATGCGGATCGCATCGGCACCGATCACGCCTTCGACGATCGTGCCGCGAATACCGATCGAGACGATCGGCGTCCGGATCGCCGACTGGCCCGGATTGGCGTGGAGTGGCTTGCCCGACATGAAGCGGAACGCGCCCTTCGCCACCGACAGCCCGACCGAACTCGCGCTGCGATTCGGATCATAGACGAAGCGGTCGATCTTGGCCCGCGCATTGCTGCCGACGGTGAAGCTCGTATGATCGAGCAACAGCACCTGAAGCACGCTTGCGCGCCCGGTGACGATGTCGTTGCCGAGCGAAACGCGCTCCTTGACCACCGCCTTGTGGACCGCCGGATTGGCCTGGGTCGTCATGCGCACATCGTTGACCACCGCGGCGTTGACGCCGACCGTCTGGGCCGATGCGGGAAAGGCTGCCATTGCGATCAGTGCCGCGCCGGGAATGATGAAGTATCTCGCCATCTGTCCGCTCCTCAACCGAAGTGCCAGACGAGACGAAGCTCGCCGCCGACATTGTCATAATCCAGCAAATGGCTCGACCGATTATAATCGCGCCGTGCGTAGCTGACCGCAGCCTCGACATCGAAATTCTCGCAGATCGGCGTGCCGATCGCGGCCCGGGCGAAATAGCGCGTCTCGATCTGATGGTTGCCGAGCAGATCGGCGCGATAGGCAAGGTGCCGGATCGTCGTGGACAGGCCGGCATAGCTACCGCGCGTATCGATCGGCAGCCTGACCGCCGCATAGGCGCGACCGCCGGTATAGCCGAGCTGGGTCGTCCTGGCCGTCTTGTCTTCGAAACCCGCACCGATAACCCAGTTCAGGCCCGCGCTTGGCTGGCCCTGATAATCGAGCGCCAGGTCGAACCGGGTGCCGTCGCGCGAGAAGGCGATGGTTGAGCCCGCATAGTCCTGGTGGACGATCTCGCCGTGCAGCGCGACGCGGCTGGCTTCGCCGGGAAAGGCGATCTCGGCCTGGCCGCCATATTCGCCGAGAAAACTGCCGCCGTTGATCCGCGCATAGCGGCCCACCGGCCCGGCCGAGAGTTCGATCTTGCCGAGCTGCTGGCCATAGCCGAGGCGAAGCGTTGCGAGCTGATAGTCGAGGCTCGGCCCCGAAATGCTGTCCTTGGTGAGCGCGCTCAGCCCGCCATAGACAAAGCCGGCGCCGGTCGAGCCGCGGCCATCGAGCTGCGCGGACGCGATGAAGGCGAACCCATCGTCGCGGATCACGGGAAGGCCGAAGTCGAACTGAGTCAGCAGCGCGCCATAGCTGTTGCTGTCATAGGCCACACCCATAGCGACTTCGCCGCTGACGCCGTCGCCGGAGCGCCCGCTATGGCTCGCCGGCAGCTGGATCGATCCGCAGGCCGCCTGTGCCTCACTCCAGGCGGTATCGCTGATCTTCAGGCCGCGAAGCCGCGCGATCTCGATATTGGCGCGCTCATGGTCGTCGAGCCGGCACAGGATGGTGATGTAATAGAGCCGTGCGGCCACCACGCGCTGCGGCGGCGCATCGAGCAGGGCGCGCTCCAACGTGACGGCGGCACCGGTCAGGTCGCCCGCGTCTGCCTGGCTGCGCGCCAGCGTCACCGCGCCGTCCGGGTTGGAGGATGCGTCGATCAGCTGGTCGATATCGGCACCCGGCGCTTCCTGGGCCGATACAGGCGTACCGGCCAGGGCCATGATCGCCGCGCCGGACGCGGCGACAAGCCATTTGCCGTGAAGATACCCGTTCATGCATTCCCCCTCCGTGATATCCGGCCTTACATACGCTGGCGGCGCGTCGCTACCGTGCATGACATATCCTGACGACGGCGACGCAACGCGATCGCCTCCCGATCACCTGGCGCTTCAGGTCTTGTACGGGCGAGACGCCCTGCCGGATGCGGCGCCGCGCAAATGGCGCCTAGAGTTTCTCGCGGGAACAAATCGGCGTTCGTTCGTTGAGCGTCACAATGTCGAAGATCGCCGAGCGTAGCAAAGTCCTGGAAAATGCCCGTAGGCTCAAGATGGCGCGCTCGGCCCATGCCTATGTCCGCGGCAATACCGCCAAATTCTATGAATGGCTTGGCCATGCGCCAGTCGCGCAGATCCCCGAGGGGCCGCCAGTCTGGATTTGTGGCGATTGCCACCTCGGCAATCTCGGGCCGCTGTCGGACGGGCGAGGCGGGATCGAGGTCCAGATCCGCGACCTCGATCAGACGGTGATCGGCAATCCGGCGCTCGACCTGATCCGTCTCGGCCTGTCGCTCATCAGCGCCGCGCGAGGATCCGATCTGCCGGGCGTCGTCAGCGCGCGCATCATCGAGGCGATGATCGCCGGCTATGCGCGGGCGCTGGGCGATCCGGATGCGGAGATCGATACCGAAGATCGTGAACCCGAGGCCGTCCGCACGGTGCGGCGCCGCGCGCTGGGCCGGCGGTGGCGGCATCTTGCCCGCGAACGCATCAGGGATGCGGAGCCGGTGATTCCGCTCGGCAAGCGATTCTGGGAAATCGATAAACGCGAGCGCAAGGCGCTGACAGCCTTGTTCGATGATTCAGCGGCAGTGCGGAAGGTGCTTTCGCTCGAGCCGAAGGCTGAGGTGAAAACGCGCCTGGTCGATGCCGCTTACTGGATGAGGGGCTGCAGCTCGCTCGGCAAGCTGCGCTATGCCGCGATTGTTGCGGTCAGGGGCGATGCGGAGCGCGAGGATTATGCGCTGATCGACCTGAAAGAGGCTGTCCCATCGCTCGCGCCTGCCGCACGGGATGCGAAGATGCCGGAAGATTCCGCCGAACGCGTCGTGGCCGGAGCCCGCGCGCTGTCGCCCCATCTCGGCAAGCGGATGATTGCGACGTCGATCCTCGATCATGCGATGATCATGCGCGAACTGATGCCCCAGGATCTCAAGATCGAGATTGCCCAGTTCACACGTGGCGAGGCGGTTCGGGCGGCGGGCTATCTCGCCTGGGTCGTCGGTCACGCCCATGCCCGCCAGCTCAGTGCGGCCGCGCGGGCGGAATGGCGACGCGAACTGCTCGACAACGGAGGCGAGGATCTGGACGCGCCGTCATGGCTTTGGCGCAGCATCGTCGATCTGGCCGGGGCGCATGAGGCAGCCTATCTCGATCATTGCCGTCTGTTTGCGCTTGCCCATGGCTGAACGCATTTGCCGCGTCTTGCTTGGACGTGGATTCAAACCGCAGGTCCAGCTGCCAAAGCGCGCGCTGATCGATCCCGGCTGATTTCACCTAGAGCCGGGTAAAGGTTTCAATCTGCTGGGAGATGGAGGCCCGACCGAGAATCGAACTCGGGTGCAAGGATTTGCAGTCCTCTGCGTAACCACTCCGCCATCGGGCCGAACGCGGCGCAGATGCTTGGTTTTTGTCCTTGGGTCAACCGGGCGGCTGTAGTTTTCGTGACTAGGGTGCGCCGTCGGCCAGCGCGACGGAGATATCGCTATCGATCAGGGCTTGGTCGGGTTGACCGGGGAAGAGCTACGATCCGCTCCGAAGAGTCGCCAGGCCAGATCCTCCTTGACCATCTTGCGACCGCAGCCGCGGCACACGCTTACCTTTGTGCCGTCGACAAGGCGCGAGCGTCGGTGCGAGCGCACATGTTGGCCAACGGCACAGCGAAAGAGTTGCGGGACACGCATTATACGCCTCGTTTCACGTCGTCCCCCCGATGCGTGAATGATGCGTAGCACAATCCTGATGACAAAGGGCTGACATTCGCATGAATTTTGGCACCAGTGTGGCTCTTTTCGCCGCGCGTGAACCGGGCATGCGCTACGGAATTGCCTCACCCCGATAAAATTGCCATGCGGCTCGCTTGGCGCGGGCGGGGCGGCGCGATACAAGCCCGCAGACGCAACAAGTGTATTGCGTCACTAAAACAGTTGTGCGACAGGTGGCGTGATGGAAATGACGGCAATGGATAATGCGCGCTTCGAGGCGATGCGTCACGCGATGGTGGCAAGCCAGCTGCGCACCAACGCGGTGAGTGATCAGCGTATCGTCGCCGTCATGGCGCGGGTGCCGCGCGAGGCGTTCCTGCCCGCTGATGTGCGCGGCATTGCCTATCGAGACACGGCGCTGCCGCTCGGTCGGGGCCGTTTCCAGAATGTCCCGATCGCGACCGGCCGGTTGCTGACCGAAGCCTATCTGTTGCCGACAGACCGGGTGTTGCTGATCGGCGCCGCGGGCGGCTACACGGCCGCGGTGCTCGCCGGGCTGGTTACCGACGTGGTCGCGGTCGAAAGCGATCCGGCGCTTGCCGCTCTGGCGCGCGAGGCACTGGCCGAATATCCGAACGTGACACTGGTCGAGGGGCCGCTCGAAGCCGGCCATGACGGGGCGGCGCCTTATGATGTGCTGATGATCGATGGTGCTGTCGAGCATGTGCCCGAAGCCCTGGTCGCGCAGCTGGCGGCAGGCGGACGCGCGGTAGCGGGGATCGTCGACCGCGCCGTCACCCGGCTGACCTCGGGCAGCAAGACCGCGGGCGGTTTCGCGCTGCTCGATTTCGCCGATATCGATTGTGTTCCACTGCCGGGGTTCGCCCGGCCCAAAACCTTCACTTTCTGAAAGATGCCGCACCCTATGCGACGGACTCATTTGCTTGGCGGTGCGGCGATATTGCTGATCGCCGCACCCGTTTCCGCGGAAACGCTGCGTGACGCGCTGGTAAAAGCGTACAACACCAACCCGACCCTCAGCGCGGAACGCGCCAATGTCCGCGCGATCGACGAGAATGTGCCGATCGCACGCGCGGCTGGCCTGCCTTCGGCCGATCTCAACAGCGGCTATAGCGAAGCCGTGGTCAAAGGCCCCGGCGCGAACAGCCTGACATCGCCCGATCGGCAGCTGAACGGGCAGGCGAATCTGTCGATTCCGCTCCTGACCTTTGGTGCAGTGCACGGCTCGGTCAACGCGGCCAAGACTCGGGTCGCCGCCGGCGACCTGACCTTGCGCGGCACCGAGGCCAGTCTCTTCACCGCTGTCGTTGGCGCCTATATGGATGTGATCCGCGATGATGCGATCGTGTCGCTCAACGGGCAGAATGTGCATGTCCTCGAAGTCAACCTGCAGGCGAGCAGGGATCGGTTCCAGGTCGGCGATCTGACCCGCACCGACGTGGCCCAGTCGGAAGCGCGGCTCGCACTGGCGCGCAGCCAGCTGCAGTCGGCCCAGGCGCAGCTGATCTCAAGCCGCGAAAATTATATCCGCCTTGTCGGCGATCCGCCCGGCAAGCTCGAAACGCCACCGGCATTGCCCAATTTGCCGAACGACCCGGACAGCGCGGTCGAGGTGGCGCTGCATGACAACCCGACCTTGCTCGCCTCGCAGAAATCGCGCGACGCCACCGCCTACGACATCGAAGCCGCCAAGGCCGGACGGCTGCCGCGGTTGAACGCAGTGGTTGGCGGCAATTATTATAACTATCTCGGTTCGCTCGGCGCGGGTACCGCTGTTCCGGTCGGTCAGGCCGGGACATCGGCGACCGTCGGCCTTTCGCTGAGCGTTCCGCTGTTTCAGGGCGGCCGCCCGGCGGCGCAGGTTCGCCAGGCGCAGGCGCGCCGCAGCCAGGCGATCGAACAGGTCACCGAGACGGAGCGCGGCGTGATCTCGCAGACGCGTTCCGCTTATGCGGTCTGGAAATCGTCGCTGGAGGTGATCGCCTCGTCGGAAACCGCGGTGAATGCCAACAAGCTCTCGCTCGAAGGCGTGCGCGCCGAGAACAGCGTCGGCAATCGAACCATTCTCGATATCCTCAACGCCGAGCAGGAACTGCTGAATTCGCAGGTCACGCTGGTGACGGCACAGCGCGACGCCTATGTCGCCGGCTTTGCGCTGCTTGCGGCAATGGGCAAGGCGGAAGCGCGCGATCTGGGTCTTGACGGCGGCGCGCTCTACGATCCGACGGTTAATTACAAGCGCGTACACCATCAGATTTGGGATTTCGGCTCGGATCCCGATCCGAAGCCGATCGCGACGAGCACCGCGCATACGCCGGCCCAGGGTTCGGAAGTGACGCGTCCGCTCGATCCTATCCTCGATGCTCCTGTAGAACCCGTAGTTGACACGGGTGGCCCGAATCCCGCAGTTGGCGTTAAGTAAGAATCGCTGACGGACGGTTTTTCGGCTACGGGGTTATTTGATGGGAGATATCAGCGCTGAACCGTCGATGGAGGACATCCTGTCGTCAATCAAACGCATCATCGCCGAAGAGGGTGAGACGGGGACTGCGGCCAGCAGGGCGCGTCGCGCATCGCGCATCATGAACCCCCAGGCCGAGCCAGGCGGTTTCGGCCACGACGAAATCCTTGAACTGAGTGATCCGGTGCGCGCGTCGGATGAGGAAGCGCCCGTCGAGCCCATAGCGGAATCGAATACGCCCTTCTCGCGCCCGATTCCTGCACCGGTGGAATCGATTCTGAAGCAACGCGTCCATATGCCCTCCTCCAAGCCGGGGCTGACGCCGCTCGCCGCATCGGAGCCCGCGGCCGAGGAGATCGCGGATACGATTCCGGTGGCACCTGCCGTGGATCTCGCTCCAACGGCGCCCGCCGTCGATCCTGGCCCGCCGCCACGTGCTCCCGATCCTATCCTGTCGCCGCGCGCGGCCGATGCAAGTCGTGGTTCGCTCGATGCGCTGTCGCGGCTGGTCGTCAAGCCCGAGGTCGCAGGCAGCGACTCGCTCGAGGGGCTGGTACGCGAGATGCTCCGGCCGATGCTGCGCGAGTGGCTCGACGCCCATCTGCCCGCAATGGTCGAGACCATGGTTTCGCGCGAGATTGCCCGGATTACCGGCTCACGATAAAATTTCGCGCGATTGCGGCGGGCTCTCGCATCTGCCAGATCGCGTGCATGAAAATCCTCCTCTCCGCGAGCATCTTCGCGCTCATCGCCGCCGCAACACCTGCCGGCGCCCGCCAACTCACCATCAACGATGTGACGATGCTCTCCCGCGTCGCCGCACCCGATGTTTCCAGGGACGGCCACTGGCTGGTCTGGCAGCAGCGCGAGACTGATCTCGCAACCGATGGTGGCCGATTCGATTTGTGGAAGCTCGACCTGACGAAAAAGGCCGCCACGCCCGAAAAGCTGGTCGCTGAAGCCGAGGTCAACGAAACCGCACCACAATTCTCCGCCGACGGCACGACCGTCTATTTCCAGTCCGACAAGGGCGGCGACGATGCGGTCTGGTCGGTGCCGGTCGCCGGGGGCGCGGCGAAGCAGCTGACCAATTTCAAGGGCGGCATGGGCGGTTTCAAGGTCGCGCCGACCGGCGACAAAGTGCTGGTCTTCGCTGACCGCAAGCCCGGGGCACCGAGCCTCGAGTTGCCGATGGTGAAGAAGGATCCGAATGCGGGCAATGCCCGGACTTACGATCAGATGTTCATCCGCCACTGGGCGAGCTGGTCCGACGGCAACCGCTCGCAGATCTTCGTCCTGCCGCTGACTGCGGCGGGCGCGCCGGGCAATGGCGTCGCGATCGAGGGCGGGCTGATCGGCGACAGCCCATCAAAGCCGTTCGGTGGTGGCGAGGAAGTGTCGTGGAGCCCGGACGGCAAGACCATCTATTTCGCGCTGCGCCAGTCGCCGGTGCCGGGTGTGAAATCGGATCTCCCGATGGAGCCGTTATCGGTGAATCTCGATATCTGGTCGGCGCCCGCCGACGGATCGTCCCCGCCTGTGAACCTGACCCCCGCCAACCACGGCATGGACAATCTCCCGACCGCGTCGCCCGACGGCAAGTCGCTCGCCTGGTTCGCCATGAAGCGCGCCGGCTATGAGGCCGACCGGCAGGTGTTGATGGTCCGCGATCTCGCCAGCGGCACGGTCCGCGCGCTGACCGAAAGCTGGGACCGCTCGGTCGGCTCGATCGCCTGGTCGCCCGACAGCAAGTCCATCATCGTCACCGCCGAGGACACGCAGGAAAACCCGATCTGGTCGATCGACGCCGCCAGCGGAAAGATCACCCGGCTCACCCAGGCGGGCAATGTCTCGGCGGTGGTGCCGACGGCGAAGGGCCTGGTGTTCGCGATGAACAGCCTGACGGCACCCGACGATTTCTACATGCTGTCGGGCAAGAAGACCGTGCGCCTGACCTCGGTCAACGCCGACAAGCTCGCCGGGATCGACCTGCCCGAGGTCACACGCTTCAGCTTCCCGGGCGCAAATGGCGACACAGTATGGGGCTATGCGGTCAAACCCGCCGGCCTCGCAGCGGGCGCGAAAGCGCCGATCGCCTTCATGGTCCATGGCGGCCCGCAAGGCTCGAGCAACAATAGCTGGTCCTATCGCTGGAACCCGGCCGTGTTTGCAGGCGCGGGCTATGGCCTGGTGGCCGTCGATTTCCACGGCTCGACCGGTTATGGTCAGGGCTTCAGCGACGCGATCCGCAGCAACTGGGGCGGCTGGCCGCTCGAGGATCTGCAAAAGGGCCTGAAAGCCGCGACCGACAAATTCGCCTGGCTCGACGCCGATAATGCCTGCGCGCTCGGCGCCTCCTATGGCGGCTATATGATGAACTGGATCGAGGGCAATTGGCCCGATCGCTTCAAATGCATCGTCCAGCACGACGGCGTCTTCGATGCGCGCGCAATGGCGTACGAAACCGAAGAATTGTGGTTCGACGAATGGGAACATGGCGGCCATCCCTATTATGAGGCGCCGGCCGAGTTCGAGAAATGGAACCCGGTCAATTTCGTGACCAAATGGCAGACGCCGCAGCTCGTCATCACCAGCGAGGGCGATTATCGGATTCCCTATACGCAGGGCGTTGCCGCCTTCACCGCGCTGCAGCGGCGCGGCATTCCGTCGCGGCTGGTAGTGTTTCCGGGCGGCAGCCACTGGGTGCTGAAGCCGAAGGAGAGCCGCCAATGGTATGGCGAGGTGCTCGGCTGGATGGGGAAATGGACCGGTAAAACCAGTCAATAGCCGTCATGCCGGAACAAGCCCGGCATGACGATCGGGAGAACGGGGTGGCGTTTCACGCCCGTCCGCGGCTAAAGCCGCCGCACCATGACCGAGCTTCCGAAAACCTTCGATCCCGCTGAAATCGAATCCCGCTGGTACGCCCATTGGGAATCGAACGGCTTGTTCCATCCCGATCGCCCCGGAGCTGAGCCCTGGACGATCGTCAACCCGCCGCCCAATGTCACGGGCTCGCTGCATATCGGCCACGCGCTCGACAATACGTTGCAGGATGTGCTGGTGCGGCATGCGCGCCTCAAGGGCAAGGATGCGCTGTGGGTGGTCGGGACGGACCATGCCGGTATCGCGACCCAGATGGTGGTCGAGCGGCGGATGGCGGAGGTGCAGCAGAAGCGCACTGATTTCACCCGCGAAGACTTCGTCGCCAAGGTCTGGGAATGGAAGGCCGAGAGCGGTGGCGAGATCACGCAGCAGCTGCGCCGGCTCGGTTGCTCGATGGACTGGGCGAATGAGCGCTTCACCATGGACGAGGGCTTTTCCAAGGCCGTCCTCAAGGTGTTTGTCGACCTCTACAACCAGGGCCTGATCTACCGCGACAAGCGTCTGGTGAATTGGGATCCAGGCCTCGGCACCGCGATCAGCGACCTCGAGGTCGAGACCAAAGAGGTCCAGGGCAGCTTCTGGCAGATCCGCTATCCGCTGGAGGACGGCTCCGGCTCGATCACGGTCGCAACGACTCGGCCCGAGACGATGCTCGCCGACATGGCGGTCGCGGTCCATCCGGACGACGAGCGCTACAAGGCGATGCTCGGCAAACAGGTGAAGCTGCCCATCACCGGCCGCCTGATCCCGGTGATCGCCGACGAGCATGCCGATCCGACGCTCGGCACCGGCGCGGTGAAGATTACGCCCGGCCACGACTTCAACGATTTCGAGGTGGGCAAGCGCGCCGGGTTCAAGGCGGGCGAGATGCTCAACATGCTCGACGCCAGGGCGCAGGTGACTCAGACCGCTGATGGCCTGATCCCCGACGATCTGCTCGGCATCGACCGCTTCTGGGCGCGCAAGCTGGTGGTCGAGCGGCTGAAACAGGGCGGCTTCCTCGTGCCGCATATCGACAAGGAGGGCATGGAGCACGACGCCGAGCCACGCACGATCCAGACGCCTTATGGCGACCGTTCTGGCGAGGTGATCGAGCCCTGGCTGACCGACCAATGGTATGTCGACGCCGAGACGCTGGCGAAGGCGCCGATCGAGGCCGTGCAGTCCGGCGCAATCAGGATCGTGCCCAAGAGCTGGGAGAAGACCTTCTTCAACTGGATGGAGAATATCCAGCCCTGGTGCGTCAGTCGGCAGCTCTGGTGGGGGCACCGGATTCCGGCATGGTTCGCTGAAGATGGCAACATCTTCGTCGCGTTGACCGAGGAAGAAGCACAGGCACAGGCCGGTACAGGCGTCGCGCTGACGCAGGACCCAGATGTCCTCGACACCTGGTTCTCCTCGGCGCTCTGGCCCTTCGCCACGATGGGCTGGCCCGAGGATGGAGGGCAGACCCTCCACGGCCGCTACCCGAACGACGTGCTCATCTCCGGCTTCGACATCCTGTTCTTCTGGGACGCGCGGATGATGATGCAGGGCATGCACTTCATGGGCGATGTCCCGTTCCGCACCCTTTATCTGCACGGCCTGGTTCGCGCCGCGGACGGGCAGAAGATGTCCAAATCCAAGGGCAATGTCGTCAACCCGCTCGGTCTGATCGATCAATATGGCGCTGATGCGCTGCGCTTCTTCATGGCGGCGATGGAAAGCCAGGGCCGCGACATCAAGATGGATGAGCAGCGCGTCGAGGGCTATCGCAACTTCGCCACCAAGCTGTGGAACGCGGCGCGCTTCTGCCAGTCCAACGGGATCGGCGCGAGCGCCACGCTGGAGGCGCCGGAAGCGAGCCTCGCGGTCAATCGCTGGATCATCGCCGAGACGATCCAGACGGTGCAGGCAGTCGATCTCGCGCTGGCGGACTATCGTTTCGACGGCGCCGCGAACGCGATCTACCAGTTCGTCTGGAGCCGCTTCTGCGATTGGTATCTCGAACTGATCAAGCCGGTGCTGGGCAATGCGGAAGAACCGGCGACGGGCGCCGAGGCTGACGAAACCCGCAAGGTTGCTGGCTGGGTGCTCGACCAGATCCTCGTCCTGCTCCACCCGTTCATGCCCTTCATAACGGAAGAGCTCTGGTCGAAGATGGGCCAGCGCGACAGCGAGCTGATCGTCGCGAAATGGCCGATGGCCGATGCACGCGCGATCGATCCCGAAGCGAGCCGCGAGATCGACTGGCTGATCCGCCTCGTCAGCGAGGTGCGCGCCGCGCGCAACGAGCTGAACGTGTCGCCCGGCACGCGCATGCCGTTCCTGCTGCGGGATGCCGACGCGAAGACGCTCGATCGCCTTGGCCGGCAGGCCCCGGCGCTCGCACGGCTGGCGCGGATCGACCGTATCGAGGGCGAAGCCCCCGCCGGCGGCGCAGTCCAGGTCGTGATCGACGAAGCCACCTTCGTCCTGCCGCTCGAAGGCGTGATCGACCTCGATGCAGAACGCGCGCGCCTGGCCAAGGCGATCGCTGCGGCGGAGAAGGAGCGCGATTCGCTCGCCGGCCGCCTCGGCAACGCAAGCTTCATCGAGCGTGCAAAGCCCGAAGCCGTCGAAAAGGCCCGCACCGACCATGCCGACAAGGCTGCCGAAGCCGAACGGCTCGGCGCGGCACTGGCGCGGCTGGGTTAGGCCTTTCCCTCAAGGTAACGGAGCGGCTAGGGGGTAGCGCGAACGCCGGGGGGCGACCCCGGCTTTTTTCCGGCAAGGGCGATCGGCTCGGGTCGCACGCACCACATCCAACTCCTCCCGTACGGGGAGGGGAGCGAGAAAAGTCATGGCATCACGACCGACCCGCCCCGGCCAGCGCGATCTCACCACCGGCCCGATCGCATCGACACTGCTTGCCTTCGCCTTGCCGACCCTCGGGTCGAACATCCTTCAGTCGCTCAACGGCTCGATCAACGCGATCTGGGTCGGGCGATTCCTCGGCGAGAGCGCGCTCGCCGCGACATCCAACGCCAACATCATCATGTTCCTCATGTTCTCGGCGGTGTTCGGCTTCGGCATGGCGGCCACCGTTCTCATCGGCCAGTCGGTCGGGCGGCGCGACATCCAGGCGGCGCGGCGGGTCTTCGGCTCGACGATCGGCCTGGTGGTCGGCGCCGCGGTGCTGATCTCGATCCTCGGCTGGCTGTTCACGCCGCAGATCCTCCGCCTGCTGGCCACCCCCGGCGAGGCGCAGAATATGGCGCGCGACTATCTGCGCGTGATCTTTCTCGGCCTGCCTTTCTCGATGCTCGGCGTGCTCATCCAGATGAGCCTGCGCGGCACCGGCGATTCGCTCACACCGCTGTGGTTCATGCTGCTGAGCGTGCTGATCGACAGCAGCTTCAACCCGTTGCTGATCGAGGGCATCGGCCCGTTCCCGCGTATGGGAATCGCCGGCTCGGCGACTGCGACCCTGCTGGCCGGCTTCGTCTCGTCGGCCGGGCTCCTCGTCTATGTCTATTGGCGGGACCTGTCGATCCGCCTGCGCGGTCATGAGCTGCGCTATGCCATCCCGGAGATGGCGCTGGTGAAGACGATCGTCGCCAAGGGCCTGCCGATGGGCGCGCAGATGCTGGTGATGTCGACCGCCGGCCTCACCATGGTCGGGCTGGTCAACCGGCTCGGCGTCGACACCGCTGCCGCCTATGCGGTGTCGCAGCAGCTCTGGACCTATATCCAGATGCCGGCGATGGCGATCGGCGTCGCGGTCAGCAGTATGGCCGCGCAGAATATCGGCGCCGGCAAATGGGAAAGGGTGAACGCGATCACCCGTGCCGGCATCCTCTACAACACGATCATCACGCTCGTTGTGATCGTCGCGATCATCCTGTTCGACCGCCAGGTGATGGCGCTGTTCGTCGGAAGTGACAGCCCGGCGATCCCGATCGCGCGCCATATCCAGCTCATCGCGAGCTGGACCTTCCTGATGTTCGGCGCGTCGATGGTGTTGTTCTCCACGGTCCGCGCCAATGGCGCGACGATCGCGCCGCTCATCATCCTGGCGATCGCCTTTTACCCGGTGCGGATCGGCTTCGCGCTCCTCGGGCCGCGCTTCTTCGGGCAGGATGCCCTGTGGTATTCGTTCCCGCTCGGCTCGCTCGTCGCGCTGGTGCTTGCCCTTCTCTATTTCCGCAGCAGCCACTGGCGGGCGCAGGCGCTGATCGTGCCACCCAATCCGGAAGAAGCCGAGGAGCACGCCCATGCCAGTGGCGAGCCTGCTGGCCGGCTCCACCCGACCGGCTGAAAAGTCGCCCGGGCACGGGCTTGCGCGTGCGAGCGGGAAGGGTCAAAAGCCGCCCATGTCCGCCACCTATCCCGCCGTTCGCCTTCGCCGTACCCGCGCCTCGGCGTGGAGCCGCCGCATGCACGCCGAAACCGTGCTGACGCCCGCCGACCTGATCTGGCCGCTGTTCATCTCGGAAGGCGATGGCGTCGAGGATCCGATCGCCAGTCTGCCGGGCGTGTCGCGCTGGTCGGTCGACGGCATCGTCGCCCGGGCGAAGGAAGCGCGCGATCTCGGCATTCCCTGCATTGCCCTGTTCCCCAACACCCCAAAACATCTGCGCACCGATGACGGGGGCGAAGCGCTCAACCCCGACAACCTGATGTGCCGCGCGATCCGCGCCCTCAAGCACGCTGTGCCCGAGATCGGCGTCCTGACCGATGTCGCGCTCGATCCCTATACGGCGCACGGCCATGACGGGCTGCTCGACGAAACCGGCTATGTCCTCAACGACCAGACCGCCGAGGTCCTGGTCGGCCAGGCGCTCAACCAGGCGGCGGCTGGTGCCGACATCATCGCGCCGAGCGACATGATGGACGGCCGGGTCGGACTGATCCGCGAGGCGCTGGAAACCGAGAACTACGTCAACGTCCAGATCATGTCCTATGCCGCCAAATATGCGAGCGGCTTCTATGGCCCGTTTCGCGATGCGGTAGGCTCGCGCGGGCTGCTCAAGGGCGACAAGAAGACCTATCAGATGGATTCGGCCAATGCCGAGGAGGCGCTGCGCGAAGTCGCGCTCGATCTCGCCGAGGGTGCCGACAGCGTCATGGTCAAGCCAGGCCTGCCCTATCTCGACATCATCCTGCGCGTGAAGAGCGAGTTCCAGGTCCCGGTCTTCGCCTATCAGGTGTCGGGTGAATATGCGATGATCGAGGCGGCGGTCGCTGCCGGCGCCGCCGAGCGCGACGCGGTCGTGCTCGAGACGCTGATGGCGTTCAAGCGCGCCGGTTGCTCGGGTGTGCTGACCTATCACGCGGCCCATGCCGCAAGGTTGCTGAACGCGTGATCGAGACTGAACGCCTGATCCTGCGCCGCTGGGAGGACCGCGACCGTCCGACATTGCGCGCGCAGTGCGACGATCCCGAGGTCATGCGCTACCTGCTCCCGGTCCCGGACGACGCCGCGTTCGAGGCGATGCTCGGGCGGATGTCGAGCTGGCAGGAGAGCCTGGGCTACACTTTCTGGGTCATGGAGCGCCGCGCCGACGGCATTGTGCTCGGCATATGCGGCCTCAAGGGCGGCGCGCCCGATACGCCCATCGAGAATATGGTCGAGATCGGCTGGCGGCTGGGTCGCGACCATTGGGGGCAGGGCTATGCCCGCGAGGCCGCGCAGGCGAGCCTGGACTGGGCCTGGGCGAACATCGATGCCGCCGAAATAGTAGCAATTACCGTGCAAGCGAATGCCGCGAGTTGGGGATTGATGGAGCGGCTTGGCATGGTGCGGGATGTTGGGGGGGAATTCGATCATCCGCTTGTGCCTGAAGGCGACCCGTTGAGGCGCCATATCCTGTATCGCATCGCCCGGCCCGCCTGATGGCGCGCATCGCGGTGCCCGTGCGGATCGGGAGATTGCTGTTCGTGGTGACGATCCTCGCCGGATCGTTCCTGCTGTTCCTCGTCCAGCCGATGGTCGCGCGCATGGCGCTTCCCCGGCTCGGCGGCGCGCCGGCGGTGTGGAACTCGGCGATGCTCGTCTATCAGGCGCTGTTGCTCGGCGGTTACGCTTATGCGCATTTGCTCGGGCGGGTGACGGTGCGGCTGCAGGCTGCGATCCACCTCGCCGTGCTGATCGTCGCCGCCTTCTGGCTGCCGATCGGCCTGATGGCCACGCAATTGCCGGCCAATGCCCAGCCCGCACTCTGGGTGCCCTGGCTGCTCGGCGCCTCGATCGGGCCCCTGTTCTTTGCGATCTCGGCCCAGGCGCCGCTGCTGCAACGCTGGTTCAGCGTCGCGAGCAAGGGGCAGGACCCTTATGCCCTTTACGCCGCCTCCAATTTCGGCAGCTTCGCGGGGCTGCTCGCCTATCCGCTTCTGGTGGAGCCCGGTCTTGCGCTGCACGGGCAGAGCCGGCTCTGGACCTTCGGCTATGTCATCGTCGCCCTGCTCGTCACGGTCTGCTCGATGATGCTGCCCAAGATGAAGATGGAGATCGTCGAGGGCCCGGTCGCCGCGAGCCCCCCGCCACCCGGCAAGCGCATCGCGCTCTGGATCCTGCTCGCCTTCGTGCCCTCGGGCCTGATGCTCGCGACCTCGACCTATATCACCACGGACGTCGTGGCGATGCCGTTGCTCTGGGTGCTGCCCCTTGGCCTTTATCTGCTGAGCTTCACGGTCGCCTTTGCCGCGAACCGCGCGCCGGCCGATCTGCTGACGCGGGTCGCCCCGATCGCGATCCTACTGGTCGGCGGGGTGCTGGTCGGCGGCAACCAGGGCAAGCCCTATCTCAACGCCGGGCTCGCGCTGCTGCTGCTGTTCATGGCCTCGGTCGCGCTCCACACCGCGATGTACCGCCTCCGGCCCGAGGCTGACCGGCTGACGGGTTTCTATCTTGCGATGTCCGTAGGCGGCGCGCTGGGCGGCATTTTCGCTGGCCTGATCGCGCCGATCGTGTTCGACTGGACCTGGGAATATCCGATCCTGATCCTCGCTGCGGGCGCGCTGGTGCCGCAGGATTTCCTGATCGGACAGGTCTCGCGGCTTTGGGCGCAGGGTGGACAACATCGCCGGATCGCGACGCTCGGCACTGCCTTTGCGATGGCGCTCCTGGTGCTGGCAGTGCTCGAAATGCCCGGCGCGAGCGTCGATAGTGCCGGGCCGCTCCAGGCGTTGGTCTTCGCTGTCGTTCTGGTGCTCGGGTTGTGCGTGGTCGGCGCGCGGAGCGCCTTTGTCATCGTGCTGGCGGGCGCACTGATCGCGTTTGGCGGCTATCGCTCGCTGCTGCTCTCGGCGACGCCGGGCGCTAGGACCCGGAGCTATTTCGGCGTCTACACCGTGCTCGGCAATCCGGACGTGCGCCAGCTCAAGCATGGCACGACCGTCCATGGCACCGAATTGCTCGGCAGCCCGGAACGCGAGCGTACCGCGACTGCCTATTATGTTCCCGGATCGGGCGTTGGCCAGGCAATGGAGGCAGTGCCCGCGCTATACGGCGATCGTGCCCGGATCGGCGTGGTCGGGCTGGGGGCGGGGACGCTCGCTTGCTACGCGAAACCCGGCCAGCAATGGCGCTTCTACGAGATCGATCCCGCCGTGGTCCGCATCGCGCGCGACACCGGGCAGTTCCATTTCCTGAGCGATTGCCTGCCGGGTGCGCAGATCCAGGTCGGTGATGCCCGGCTCAACCTCGCGGTCGAGCCGACCGCCTCGCTCGATCTGCTGACGCTCGACGCCTTCTCGTCGGACGCGGTGCCGATGCACCTGATGACGCGCGAGGCATTCAACACCTATGGCCGCGTCCTCGCGCCGCATGGCGTGCTGATGGTCCATATCTCGAACAAGTTCCTCGATCTGGAACCTGTCGTCTCGGCGGCGGCGAAGGCGGGCGGGTGGTATTCGGCCAAATTGCTCTATGCCCCCGGCGGCCAGGTCGACCCGACGCACACGGTCTCCCTCTGGGCCGCGATGTCGCGTGATCCGGCGGTGCTGGCGGCGCTCAAGGCGCGGGATGCGAGCTGGAAGCCGTTGTCGCGCTACCCGGGCTTCACGCCGTGGAGCGATGATTATTCGACGATCCTGCCGCTGGTGAAGGCATTTCATTAGGGGGTGGGTTCATGATGGTGTCGGGCGAAAGGCGGGCGCTTGCGGTGTTCCTACGGTTAGCGAGATTTGCGCGAGGTGCTGCCGAACGGCATCGATGGTCGCAATCAGCTCGACGATGCTGGGTACCTCTCCTGATGGGTGGCGGTCTGAAGCTGGTGCGGGCGATCCAGCCGCACGGACCGGCGCGATGAAGCGATAGCCTCTACCGACGACGGTTGCGATAAACCGCGGCAAGGAAGGATCATCCTCTAGGGCCCGGCGCAGGCCGGCCACATTCACCTTGAGATTGGTCTCTTCGACATAGGTGTTCGGCCAGACGCGCGAGATCAGCGTGCGCTTGTCCACCAGTTCGCCCGGTTTCTCGACCAGGGCGGTGAGGATGTCGAGCGCGCGCCCCCCGATTTTGACGGGCGCTTCCCGCTTCAGCAGCAACTGTTGTTCCGGCTTGAGAAGGAACGGGCCGAATGCGAAGGAGCGTCGAGCCGGCAAGGCCTGGTGAAGATCGGATGCGTGCTCCGGCGATTGAGTCATCCCGGAAAGAGGCTCGGATGCGGCAAAGGTCGGCATGTCGACACTCCTCTTGACCTGGCGCATCGCCTGACCTGTCGGCATCCGGCGGCCCGTCATTGGATCTCGTGCGACAGTGTCGCTCTATCCGAGAGCGGCAGAATAGACTTTGGCCCCGACACCGGTCCATGGCCCCAAACAGGGGACGCCAGAATACCCATTTGAGTGACGCCCTATCTCCAGCACACCAGGTCAACGAGCGGGCGAAATCGCTTCCGGTCAATAAGCCGTTGATGAAATGGTTAAAGTTCGATGATCCCTCGCCTGGCGGCGACGGTGACCGCGTGCGTGCGGTCTGCAACCCCGAGCTTGGCGAAGATGCGCTTGAGATGCGCCTTCACCGTGTCCTCCGAGACGCCCAGCCTCCAGGCGATCCGTTTGTTCGGATTGCCGGCGGCCACCAGCGACAAAATCTCGATTTCGCGCTCGGTCAGAGCTTCGCCGATCGCGTGCACCGCTATCTGTGTCGCGACCTCGGGAGGAATATGGCGCCCGCCATCGTGCACGGCGCGGATCGCGTCGATCAGATCGGTTCGCATCGCGCTCTTGAGCAGATAGCCATGGGCGCCCGCCTTCAGGGCACGCAACGCTGTCGCATCGCCGGCATAGGTTGTGAGCACCAGAACGCGAATCTGCGGATGGTTTCTGCTGATCGTCTGGATTGCCTCGACCCCGTCGATGCCGGGCATCTGCAGGTCCATCAGCACCACGTCTGGGTTGGCCGCCTCGATGGCGGCGAGCGCGGTGGCGCCGTCGCCAGCCTCCGCGACAACGACCATATCGGGCTGCCGGTTGATCGACCCGACGACGCCGTCGCGCAGCATCGGGTGGTCGTCCACGACCAATATGCGGATTGGATTGGCGGGAATTGGGTCATCCATCGCTATATTCCATCACGGATCGACCCCACCGGGTCAGATCGGGCGCGATCTGTCGGCACAGGCAATGTTGGCCCCACCGTCCGAAAGGGCACCGGTCTCCGCTATAGACGTAAACCCAGGTCCGGGGCGCGTCGACAGGCAGCACCCGTCCAGGATCGTCGCGCTACCAGAATTAACCCCTCTTTACCGAGCTGAACAACCGGCCGGCGCCTCGCGGCACTGCGAGCCGACGCCACCAGGCCAGCCATATCGACCGCGGTCTGTCGGCATAAGCGATCCCGGCGGCGACCTTCACTTCCACTTGCGTCCCCCCGTCCGGGCCAGTGGCGATGGCCAGCTGGCCGCCGATCTTCTCCGCGCGTTCGCGCATGCCGACAAGGCCGAAATGACCGGCGACACCGCCTTGGGCAAGGATCTCCGGCGCGATTCCGATTCCGTCGTCGATGATGCGCAGGACAAGGGCTTCTGCGCCATAAGCTATGGTGATCGAGGCCTTGCGCGCGTGCGCATGACGGGAGACGTTGAACAACGCCTCGTCCGTGATCCGCAGCAGTTCGTCGGCAATCGCCGGGTATATCTCGCGTTGCAATCCGTCGACGCCTACCCGGATTTCGATCCTGTCGGGCAGCAGGAGCCGCTCGGCGGTGCGGGTGAGGACGTCGGACAGGCTGCGTGCCCCGCTCCATCGGCGCAGCTCATGAATGCGGTCGCGCCCTTCCACAACGACGGCGTCAGCGCTGTCCAGCGCGTCCAGCATGTCGCGGTGGGCGGGCTGGATCGCACTTATGTCCTGGGCGATGTTGCTGAAGCGCATGATCAGCCCCTGCACGCTCTGCAGCAGCGTGTCGTGCAGCTCGCGCGCGATGCGCTCGCGCTCGTGCAGCCGCTCGTTCATCCGGGCCCGGATGCGATCGGCGACGGCTCGCATGCGCAGCGAAAAGCCGAGCCACAGCAGCGCCAGCGCCAGAGCCGCGCAGAGGAGGTAGAACGGCCAGCTCTGGAAGAAGGTCGGCGGGATTTCGAACTCGAGTGTCGCGCCCTGTCGGTTCCACACGCCGTCATCATTCGCCGCAATCAGGCGGAACCTGTAGCTGCCCGGCTTGAGCCCCGTGTAGAAGGCCTGGCGGCGGGTGCCCGGATCGACCCAGCCATCGTCCACGCCTTCCAGCTGGTAGCGGAACCGCACGCGTGACGGCACGGAAAGGCTCGGCGCGGTATAGTCGATCCGGAGATTGCTGGTGGCTTTCGGCAGCTGAATGGCCGTATCGGCGGCATAGATGCGGCCGCCGGAAACCAGGGATTTGATGATCACCGGCGGTGGCAGCGCATTGAAGGAAAGCCGCCTGGGATCGATCCAGGCGACGCCGAGCCTCGTCACGAACCAGAGACGCCCGTCCGAGGCCTCCATCGCCGTTTGCGACCAGGAATCCTGCTGCGCCACGCCGGGCATCCCGTCGTCGCGATCGAACACCCGAGCCTTCACCGGCCGGGACGTATGAGCGAACGCATCGTCCAGGTCGGCGCTTTCGATCTTGACTGCGCCTGCCACGGTGTTGAGCCACAGGTCGCCTGCGGAGGTTTCGACGATCCCGGCTGTCCGGCTCAGGAACGGGTGCACATCCGATCCGAGGGTGGCAAAGCGCCGGCCGTCGAACCGTGCCAACCCGAAGTCGCCGCCGGCATAAACATGCCGCCCCCTGACGGCGATGACCACTACGGTTCCCAATGCAAGGTCGCTGCGCGCGGAGAATATCCGACGTGCGGATCCATCGATCATCTCGATGCGGTCGCCTTCAGCGATCCATATGCGCCCATCCGCGTCGCCGAGCATCTGCGTCGGGAGAACGCCCGGGGTCGCAAGGCGTGGCTCAGGCGTCCATCCATCGCCCTTCCGGCAAAAACTGCCTTCCACGGACGAGACGCAGATTCGACCCGCGCCTTGCTCGAGGAGAGCAAAGGGCCTGCTCCTCGCCCATGGCAGCGGCACGTCGCGAACCGTGGCGCCCGAGAGAATGCCAAGCGTCCGGTCCGTGCCGATCCAGGTCCGCGACAGCGCATCCGTGTGCAGTATCAACGGCCGCCGCGGGAGCCGGGCCAGCCTCCGGGCGACATGCTCCGGGTCCGCCCTGAAAAGGGCGTCCTTGGACGTCACATACATCGAGCCGGAGGGGCCCCGTGCGATCCGGAAACCGTTCCGCGAATCCATGGGGAGCCCGGCCGCCACCACCACGCTCGTCTCGCGAAACTGGTCGAGACCGAGGTTCGTCCCGACCCAGATGTTACCTTCACGATCCTCGAGGATGGGGTTGGCGAGGTTGGAGGTGAGGCCGCGCTCCGCGCCGAACGTCTCTTTCGCGCCGTCCGCGACCAGCGCACTGCCTCCGAAGCCTACGCCGCCGAGACGAAAGACGCCGCCACTTCCATAGGTTCCCCAAAGATTGCCGTGCCGATCGAACAGGATGCTCTCCGCTCGGGGATTGGCCGTCATCGGCGGCACGACCCATATCGGCGCAGCCTGGGCAGGTGGTGCCGCAATGCGCTGGAGACCGGGGCGGGCGCCAGTGGTGAGCCAGAACGCTCCATCCGGCGACTGCTTCAGCTTTGGCCTGTCCGAAGCCGAGGCGGCGACGCGCGAAAAGCCGTTGGCGCCTGGACGCAGCACCGCGAGTTCGCCACCGGCCGCAATCCAGACCGATCCGTCGGCCGCTCCGAGGACGCTGGTTGCCGCGCCTGCGGGTACACCGCGGGAACGGCCAAAAATCTCCCATCGACCCTGACGAAAGCGCGCGACTCCGCCTCTGTCCTCCTCGCCCAGGGCAGCCCAGATCCCGCCGGCGCGGTCCTCGGACAGCTCCAGCACCGGGACCGGCGGGAAGCCCAGGTCGAACCTGGTCAGGTGGCCGGCGCGGAGTCTCGCCAAGGCACCTGATGCAAAGCCAATCCAAAGGTCACCGGAGCGGGTGGCAAGCAGGGAGTTGACGTTGAGCGAGGGAAGGCTCTCGCCTTTGACGGGTCGGAACTTCTCGAAACTCGCTCCGTCGAACCGATAGAGCCCGCCTCCCGTGCCCAGCCAGAGATACCCGTCCTCCGACTGGGCGAGAGCCCAGACCTCCGGCGGAGCTCCGTCTCTCGAAGTCCAGACGGTATGCCGCAGTTGTTGAAGGCTGCGCTGCGCATCCGCCGCGCAGGCATCGCCGTGGCCCGCGAGGAGCGCGGCAAGAAGTCCCAGCAGCAGAAGGCATTTTCCAGCGGACGACATGCCCCATATTTTCATCCAAAGCGGACGCTGTCACGCTGGAGCATGGGGGAGGTCTGAGTCTCACCGAATGTATGTTCGGATTGGTGCTCTGCCTTGTTCGTTCCCTCGTCAGGATATCGAAACCCGAAGCCTCCTCAATTCACAGACCGACATGTTCACCATGGACGATGTTGGATGAGAGACGCCGTCAGGATCTGATGAATGCGAGCAGGTCGGGGTTGAGGACATCCGCATGGGTGGTCAGCATGCCATGGGGGTAGCCGGGATAGGTTTTCAGGGAGCCGTGCTTGAGCAGGTCGACCGCACGCGGGACGGAACTCGCGAACGGGACGACCTGATCAGCCTCGCCATGCATCACCAGCACCGGCACGGTGATCTTCTTGAGGTCTTCGGTATAATCTTCGAGCCAGGAGTCGACGGTTGCGAGGTGAGCAAGGGCACCGCCGGCCATGCCCTGGCGCCACCAGTTCGCGATGATCGCCTCCGAAGGCTTGGCCCCATCGAGATTGTAGCCGTAGAACGGATTCTCGGGCACGAAACGGAAGAACTCCGCCCGGTTGCCCAGCACGCCCGCCCGGATCGCTTCGAACCACTCAGGCGGTTGACCGGCCGGGTTTTCCTCGCTCCGATACATGTTCGGCGTCAGCGAAGCGACCAGCACCGCTTTCGCGACGCGCTCCTGGTGACGCGCGACATAGCGGGCCACCTCACCGCCACCTGTCGAGTGCCCGATATGGATCGCATCGCGCAGGTCGAGATGTTCAGTCAGGGCCGCGAGGTCGGCAACCCAGTGGTCCATGTCGTTGCCGGTGCCCGGCTGGTCGGACCGGCCGTGGCCGCGCCGGTCATGGGCGATCACCCGGTAGCCGTGGCGAAGGAAGAAGGTCATCTGGGCATCCCAGTCGTCCGCAGTCAGCGGCCAGCCATGGCTGAAGACAATCGGCTGACCCGATCCCCAATCCTTGTAGAAAATGTTGACGCCGTCTGGAGTGGTGATCCTAGGCATTGTTCTCTTCCTTTCGATTGATCTTCCCCGCCTCAGCCGACCATGACCGCCTCGAGGCTCAAGGCCCGGCGGTCGGTCAGTGCGCCGACGTTCGCGCGATTTGTTGCGAAGCACCTTCCCGGCGAGCAACGGCCCTAGACCAGCATTGAGCCTCGGCGGGGTTAAACGCGGTAAAACTCGGTGAGGATCGACTGTCAGCCGCGCCGGTTCCGGGCCATGTTTTCGCTTAACCCAAACTAACCGCAATTCACGACCGGGACCCAAGGCGCGAGCGTATCAGACGTGCGGCTGCTGCTTCGGCAGATCACGCAACGGAGGACGTGATGCGCAAGGGAAAGGCCCTCGTCATTGGTTCGAATGCGACCCGCATCGCACACGGCCCGGAAGCGCGACACCCGTTCAACCTGGAGTGACGTCAATGAAACATCTTATCGCAGGAGTGCTTCTCGCCATGGCTACCACCGCTTCCGCCGCCGCCCAGGCCCGCGTGCCTGACAAGCCCGTCTCGATCGTCCTGGTGCACGGCGCCTTTGTCGATGCCTCCGGCTGGAAACCGGTCTACGACATCCTGACCAAGGACGGCTATGAGGTGCTGGTCGTCCAGAACCCGACCGTCACGCTCGACGGCGATGTCGAGGCAACGCGCCAGGTAATCGCCAAGGCGACCAAGCCCGTCCTGCTGGTCGGCCACAGCTACGGCGGCGCGGTCATCACCGAAGCCGGCGCCGATCCCAAGGTGAAAAGTCTCGCTTATATCGCGGCGCTCGCGCCCGATGTGGGGGAATCGGTGTTCGAACTGGCGACCCGGCCGGTGCCGGGCGAGTCCGGTCCGCCGCTGCTGCCGCCGGCCGACGGGTTCATCATCGTCGATCCGGCCAAGTTCCCGACCGCCTTTGCCCAGGATGTCGATATCTCGATCACCGGCTTCATGGCGGTGGCGCAGGTTCCCTGGGGCCTCGCCGCGGTGCAGACCAAGCTCACCACGGCGGCGTGGAAGGACAAACCGGTCCGCTGGATGCTGACGACGCAGGACCATATGGTCTCGCCGACCACCCAACGCTTCATGGCGACCCGCGCCAAGGCCAAGCTGACCGTGATCAACAGCAGCCACGCCGTGATGCTTTCCCACCCCAAGGACGTCGTAGCCTTCATCGAGGCTGCGGCCGCCGACACCAAATAGCCGCAACGTCCCGGGCGGCGGTGCGCGCGCCGACCGCCCGGAAACGAGGGAAGATGTCAGATGGTCGATGCTTCACACAGGCCGAACGCATTGACACGCCGCCAGGCAATCACCCTGGGCGGTGGTGCGCTGCTTGGCTCGGCGCTACTCGCCGCGAGCGGGTCGGCCAGCGCCGCTACTGAGCGTTCCACACGAAGCGCGAGCCTGACCCAGATACGCAACGCGACCTTGCGCATTGATTATGGCGGCGTCCGCTTCCTTGTCGACCCGGTGCTGGCGGACAAAGACGCCTATCCCGGCTTCGAGGGAACGGCGAACAGTCAGCGCCGCAACCCGCTGGTACCGCTGCCGCTGCCGCTCGCCTCGATCGTCGACGTGGATGCCGTCATCGTGACGCATCTGCATCCCGACCACTGGGACGAGGCGGCGAAGGCCATGCTGAACAAGTCGCTGCCGATCTTCGCCCAGAATGCCGAGGACACCGCCCAGCTCCGCTCCGCCGGCTTCTCGGACGTGCGGTTGCTCGCCGAAGACACCGCATTTCGGGGCGTGCGTCTGAACCGTACGGGCGGGCAGCACGGCACCGACGCGGCGCTGAAGGCACTCCCGCAGATACTCGGGCCCGTCAGCGGTTTCGTCATGAGCCATCCCGCTCACAAGACGCTTTACGTCGCCGGCGACACTATCTGGCACGTCGAGGTAGAGCGCGCCATTGCCCGCCACGCCCCGGACGTGATTGTGCTGAACGCAGGCATGGCGACCGTGATCGGATTCGATCCGATCATCATGGGCCCTACCGACGTGCTCGCCGTGCATCGTGCCGCGCCGGACGCAATGCTGATCGCCAGCCACATGGAAGCCGTCAACCACTGCATTCTCAGCCGAGCCGACCTGCGTGCCTTCTCGAAACGCGATGGGTACGAACAGCGCCTGCTCATCCCCGCGGATGGTGAAACGCTGGCGATCTGAAGAGGCTTTTGCCATCGTTCACGCATATTGATTGCGTTTACAATGTCGGGTTTTTAGCGGCGATTATGGTCATCGAGTGGTTGTACCACGTCATGACAAGGGCGCCGTTCACGTTGGTGGATCGTCTCCGCCTTTTCGCCCTGGTGGCCGCTATCGCTCGCAATCGATGCCGGAGAAATATGCGGCGCTGCGCAGGCGCCCGCCTCGCGGGCGGTGGAGAGCATGAAGGCGTAGCCGCAGCGCTCGCTCTCGGGCCTGTCGGCATCCGCCGCTGATACAATCCCAGGCGATATTGTAGCAGGAGCCTGGCCGCTATGGTCGAGCGTCGAGAGGCGTACTCTTCCGTGCCTCGGCTCTTTCGCAGCGTTGATAATACCAATTGCCCGGCTGGCTGTTCCGGTCGGTGCGCTGGCAGTTACCTGGCTGTTTCGGCGGCTGATGCTGGCCGTTTTGCTGGCTGATACTGACTGTTATTCAATAACAGCCAGATTCGTGATAAGTTGTTGTTATAGAAAATAAAATTCGACGAAATTTCCAACATGGCAGCCAGCAAAAAAATTTTCGGACTATCTCCCACTTTGCCAGATTAAATGCACCGTCTCCGTAATTCGGCGGTCCTTAGTGCCCAAAACATGCGCTATGCTTCGGCAGATTTCAGACGCTTTCCCCCGATATCGCGTCGGCCCGCCAGTTGCGCCTTGAGAAGCTGGTTTTCGATCTTGAGCTGGTGGTTCTCGGCTTCGATATGACCTGCGCGAAGCGCGGTCAGCGCCAACCCAACATCGTGCGCCGCTCGGCCCAGTATGGCGATCTCGTCGGGCCGGAACAATGCGCCGCCGGCCTTCAGATCCATCAATACCAGGCCAGTCAGCGTGCCGTGATCCAACATTGGCAACGCCAGCACACCAGGCAAGCCGCTTCGCGTTTCGCTTAGATCGAGCGGGCGGCCTTCGGCGCGCATCAGGGCATAGGCGGGATCATCGCCGGGCAGACTTGGCGGGCTGGCGTCCCACGATCCGGCGACGCGCAGAAAGGCCTTGCCGCGCGCTGCGGAGTCGCGACGATAGAGCGCGACGGGGCCTTCCCCTGCGAAGCGGGAAAGCTCGTCGGCAAAAGCGGTGGCGAGGGTCGCTTCGTCGTCAAAATGCGGGGCTGTGGCGACGAACCGGCGCAACGCCTCTTCGTTTTGGCGCCACTTGCGAAAGAATATGTCTTCGACACGGTGTTCGACCGCGTCATGCACGCGGTGAAACGCCAGATAGACCATGAGCGCCGCGCCCGCGTCGATCCATGCGCTCGCCTTGACCCATTCTTCGGGCAGGAGATGCTCGATGGCCCATTCGATCAGGCCGAAGCTGGCCAGCAGGATCGCACTGACCGAACCATAAACGATGGTACGGTTGATGGCGAAACCCAGGTCGATCACGCGGTGGCGCAGCACGGCATAAGCGAGCGTAAGCGGGATCAGGAGGTTGACGACGAGCAGCAGACCGATCCTGATCATGATGCCGTTGATGTCGTCGCCGCGTAATTCAAGTAGGCCCGCGGCGATGAAGAAGAATCCATTGAAGATCTGAGCGATCGTGGCGATGAGAATGGTGCTGAACCGGGCACGGTCGGCACCGCTTGCGTCGCGGCGACCGTGCCAGGACCAATAGATGCCCTGAAAGTTCAGCGCGAAAAGCAACACCCAGAACAGGGCAGCACCATCGCCAACCACGGCATAGCTCGCATCCAGCACATCGCACCACAAACGCAGCAGGATCATGCCCGCCCAAAGGGTGGCGATGACGCCCAGCGCGATTTTCCAACGCCGCGATGGTGAACGAACGCGTTCCGCATAGAGGGCGGCGGGCAGCAATAGCAGGCCCAGGCCGCTGAATTCTATGACATGATTGAGAACCTGCAGCAGAATCGTCGCGACCGGCTGAGTCACCCAGATCGGAACGACGTTCTCGTGGCTATAGCCCAGCAGGCCAAGGCCGAGCGCAAGTGCCGTCAAACTGCCCCAACCACGCACCAGGACGAGCACGCCAAGCGCCAAAGCCAGCCATTGGCCGATCGAATAGACAATCTCGTCGAGCTCATCCTCTAGCGGCAGTTCCGCAAATGATCTCGGTTGAGCAACGAGCGTAACGTGGTGCGGCGCATTGCTGCGTTCATCCCCTGTGCCGAGCGCGATCACCCCCACGCCCCGGCCCGCGGCAAAGTCGACGTTTGCCTCGTAGGAATGTTCGAACCGGATGCGCGTTCCCGGTGTCAATCCCACCTTCGCTGCCGCGCCGCCCGGCGCAACGGCCGTTATCTGCTCCCAACCAGGCTGACCGACGATCTTGTCCGATGCGTAACCGAGCGTGCCATTTGCACTTACGCCAAAGATGCCGAATCCGCGCAGCCGTTCGGTGTTGCTTTGCAAACTCAGCAGAACGCCAACTGCTGCAAAAAGCCCGATAGCGATGCCGCGCCAGCCCGTGAACAGGCCATCGAACTCGCCCTTGCCGCTATGTTCGGCTTGCCCCATGTGATCGACCCCGATGCTCGCCTCCATATAAGGAGCGTTTCGCGCGAGTAACGAACTTTTCCCCGGATTTCCGTAGCCGCTGATTCAATCCCAGGCGATATTGTAGCAGGAGCCCGGCTGGCATGGGTCGAGCGTCGAGAGGCGTGCCTCCCGTGCCTCGGCTCTTTCGCAGTGTTGATGATGTCCATTGCCCGGCTGGCTGTTCCGGCAAGCGCGCTGGCTGTTACCTGGCTGTTCGGCCGGCTGATGCTGGCTGTTATTCAATAACAGCCAGCTTCGTGACAAGCCATTGTTATAGTGCGTAAAATCCGCCGAGACTTTCCAACATAACAGCCAGAAAAAATTTTCGGGAATAACAGCCAGCAATGGCGCCGATTTGATCTCTGATCAGCCCCGCGAGGCTCAGGCCGCCGGCAGCATCGCCTGGATTGCCGCGATCCGCGCGGATTGCGTGGTAAGCTGTGCGTCGGCGGCGGCGCGCAGCGCTTCGATCCCGGGATAGGCGGGCTGCATGGCGGCGGCGCGCTCGATCGCCATCTCTTCCACATCGGTCAGCGTCGCGGAGGTCGTCGCGCGATAGCCGTCCAGTTCCGCCAGCGCCGTCTCGGCCGTTATCCAGGCTTCGCTGCCCGCCGCCTGCCCCTTGGCGGCCTGGGCTGCGTGTTCGGCACGATCGGCGGCGGGCGCGAAGGCGCTGGCGGATTCGCCGAGCGTCTTCTGCAGCGCGGCGAGCTTCGCGTCAGTCGGCGCATCGGGTGTCGCGACCGGGGGCGGCGGCGCCACCGGCTCGGCATTACTGCGCGATTCGATCGGCCTCGGCAGAAGCGAGGGATAATGTGCTGTGTCCTCAGCGGCGCAACCGCCCAGGAACAGCCCGAAGGACAGGGTCGCACAGGCGAGGGGGGTGAGGCGCTTCATGGCCCATGGCTCTATGCGGTGAAGAAGCAGCGCGCAACGCACTTGCGTCCCGGCAAAGACGCCTCTATGGCCTCGCTTCCCGCGCACCCGTAGCTCAGCTGGATAGAGCATCAGACTACGAATCTGAGGGTCGGGCGTTCGAATCGCTCCGGGTGCGCCAATTTTTTCCAGACAGTCCGCCAATCCCCGGCGGGGCCTCAACCGCCCCGCCGGATGCTCGCCGATGCGGTGGGCCGAGCCACAAGATTGCGCGAGACGGCGCGCGCGGAAATGCCTAGTGCCGGCGACGCGACATCCCGAATCATATAGGATGCGCGGGTCACTCTCGGACGGGGTCAGCTGGTGCGTTTCATCTACGGTTTGCCGCTTGTCGCTTTGCTGTCGCCGCTCCCCGCTTCTGCCCAGCGCGCCACCCCCGCCGGGACTGAGGTGCGCAACGACGTCACCGCGTTTTGGACTCCGGCCAAGGATGCCGACACGCCGCAGCCCGACGACATCGTCGTGCTTGGCAGTGCACTCCCGCTGCCGCCGGGCACGCCGGCTTACGGATCGGTGGTGATCGACCGCGACCGGCTGACCGGCGACGCGTCGGGCCGGGTCGAGGATGTGCTGGCCGATGTCGCGGGGCTGCAGCAGTTCCGACGCTCGGACAGCCGCTCCGCCAATCCATCGGCGCAGGGCGTGACGCTCAGGTCGCTCGGCGGCAACGCGTCGAGCCGCGCGCTGGTGCTGCTCGACGGCGTGCCGATCGCCGATCCCTTCTTTGGCTACATCCCCTTCAACGCGCTCGTCGCCGATCGTCTTTCGGGCGTGCGGATCACGCGGGGCGGCGGGGCAGGGGCGTTCGGCGCGGGGGCGGTCGCCGGCACGATCGAGCTCGCCAGCGCGACCCGGGCCGATCTCCCGGTGCTGTCGGGCAGCGCCGATTATGGCAGCTTCAACTCGGAAATGCTGTCGGGCAGCTATTCGCCGAATGTCGGGAGCGGTTTCGTTTCGGCTTCGGGAAAATGGGAACGGAGCGACGGCTATTTCACCACGCCCGCCTCGCAGAGCACGGCCGCCGATGCCCGGGCGAGGTTCAGGGACTGGTCGGGCAGCATCCGAGCGGTCGCGCCGATCGACAGCGAGACCGAAATCCAGGCGCGGGGCCTGGTCTTCCGCGACAACCGCACGCTGCGCTTCCAGGGTGCCGACAGCAGCTCCGAGGGGGAGGACGCCAGCGTCCGGCTGATCCACCGGGGCGATTGGGCGATCGATGCGCTCGCCTATGTCCAGGCGCGCAACTTCACCAACAAGGTGATCAGCTCGAGCAACTTCAAATTGTCGCTCAACCAGCGCAACACGCCCTCGACCGGCCTGGGCGGCAAGATCGAGCTTCGGCCGCCGGTCGGCAGCGACCATGTCCTGCGCATCGGCGTGGACGCGCGTTACGCCAATGGCGAGCTGTTCGAGGATGCCTACAGCACCGTGACCGGGCTCGTGACCACGCGGCGCAATGCGGGCGGCGACACCAGCACCATCGGCGCCTTCATTGAGGACGACTGGACCCTCGGCAAGCTGGTCCTGACCGGCGGCGTGCGCGGCGATCGCTGGACGATCACCAACGGCTTCATCCGCGAGGTCGGGGCGAGCGGTTCGGTCACCCGGGACCAGCACTTCGCCGATCGCGACGGCTTCGAGGGCACCGGGCGGGTTGGGGCTCTCTTCCATGCGAGCGACGCGGTGGCGCTTCGGGTAGCGGGCTATACCGGGTTCCGGCTGCCGACGCTCAACGAGCTGTACCGGCCTTTCGTGGTCTTCCCGATCACCACGCAGGCCAACGAGAAGCTCGGGCTCGAGAAGCTCAAGGGTGTCGAGGGCGGGATCGACCTGAAACCCCTGCCGGGCATCTCGATCGGCGTGACCGGCTTCTACAACCGGCTCGACGGCGCCATCGCCAATGTCACGATCGGTACAAACCTGCGCCAGCGCCAGAATGTCGACGCGATCGTCGCCAAGGGTATCGAGCTCACGGCGGAGCTCCGCCAGGGCGCGGTGTCGCTCGACGGCTCCTACGCGTTCAGCGACTCGCATGTGCGGGCCTCGGGCCTGCAGAGCGGCCTCAACGGCTTCATCCCGGCGCAGAGCCCGCGCCACACGATGAGCGCGACGCTTGCCTGGGCGCCGAAAGCCGGGCCATCGCTGTCGACGACGGTGCGCTATGTCGGCAAGCAATATGAGGACGATCTCCAGACCAATGTCCTTCCCGATGCGTGGACGGTCGATGCTGTCGCGCGGATGCCGATCGGCCGGCACTTCGCGATCGTCGCCCGCGCGGAAAATCTGTTCGACGCGACGATCATCACCCGCAACCAGGCGGGATCGATGGACCTGGGCACGCCCCGCACCCTGTGGATCGGGGTGCGCGTCAACGGCTGATCAGGCGGTCGGCGGGGCGGCGGGGAGGATCACCGTGATCCGCAAGCCCCCGATCGGCGACGGGCCCGCCTCGATCCGGCCGTGATGCGCCTCGACGATGGCCTGGGCGGTCGCGAGGCCGAGGCCTGAGGTCATCACCGATTCTCCCGGCTCGGTCGAGCTGCGGTAAAAGGGCTCGAACAGTCGCTGCGCAAGCTCGGTATCCACGCCCGGCGCGCTGTCGTCGATGATCAGCCGCCACGCGTTGCGATGCCCTTCGAGCCCGAGCATGATCCGCCCGCCGGCGGGCGTGTAGCGCAGGCTGTTCTCGATCAGCGCGGTGAAGAGCTGCTCGATCCGCGCCCCGTCCCATTGGACCGGCACGGTCATCTGGGGCAGATTGCCGGGCTCGAGCGTCACGCGCTGCGCCTGGGCGCGCTTGCCGCTCGTCCAGATCGCATTGTGGATCAGCGCGCGGGGATCGACCGTACTGAACTTCACCGGCAGGCGACCGAGATCGGCGAGCGCGACGGCGTGGAGGTCTTCAGCCATCTCGCCGAGCCTGCGGACGCCCTCGACGACTTCATCGAAGCTCTCGGGATCAGTCGGTGCGGCGAGCTTATCGGCGAGCGCGAGGACTGGCTTGCGCAACTCTTCGGAGACCGAGACCAGCCAGGTACGCCGCGCGGTTTCGAGCCGTTCGAACGAGCGCGCGATCCGGCCGAGATTGCGCATCGTCGCCTGGGTCTCGTCCGGGCCGGTCTCGGTGACATCCGTGTCGAAATCGCCCTGCGCGATGGCGCGGCTGGCGCGGAACAGGGCGAGTTGCGGGGCGGTCCAGCGGCTCGCGATGATATAGCCGGCGAGCAGCAGGATCAGGAAGATGAGGCTCATCACCGCGATGATGCCGATCACCTGGTCGCGCGCAAAAGCATAGCTTGCGGCGGTTGAGGTCGGCGCGCGGACGATCTTCGCGATGGCCGCGACCGTGCCGTTGACGGTCACCTGACGCTCGGCGCGAACGCCTTCCCGATCCGGCGCGGCGCCGGCGATCAGCGCGCCGGCAGGCGAGTAGAGCGCGACGCGGCCAACCAGAGGCGGGGCGGAATCACCGGCAGCCTGCGCGTCCTTCAACGCCTGCTCGGTCAACTGGAGCGCCCGGGCAGGCGTCGCCCCGCTGCGGATCTCGGTCGCGGTCAGGGCGGTGAAGGCGGTGAGCTGCTGCCGATCCTGCCCGTCGAGATACGCCTCGCTGCCGCGATCGAGATTCCAGACGAGCACGGCTCCCGGCAGGACAGCAACCAGCAGCGCCTGACCCGCCAGCAGCAGGAACAGTCCGGCAAACAACCGCACTCAGATTTCTCCCCGTTTCGGCAACCCCGCCGCCGAGCCCTCGGGTAGCGTGAATGCGGCAGTGAAACAATCGGGTTCCCGGGCAATTAACGGGCTTGCGAGCGAAAATCGTAAAGCACGTGGAATCGGCGGAAACACCCGCCTCAATGCGCCTTATCCGCGTTCGATTGAATCGAGGATGCGGGCCCCGGCCATGAACACGGCGATCGGGCAGACCGAGAACAGCATCCAGCCGCCGAACCCCGGATATTGCTGGAGATAATGAACGCCGCGCTCAACCGCGCCGGTGCCCAGGCCATAGATGACGGCAAAGGCCTCGAACTTCGACTTGATCACGAAGAGACGAGAGAATTTGGTCCACATGGCCTTGTTTTAAGCAATTGCCGGGCCAATCGCGGATTCGCGCGATTCCGGCTTAAGGAAAATGCTTAACTGTCAATTAATTCGACAATGCCAAGCGCTTCGAGCAGCGCCCCGCGAGCGCGCTCGATCGCGCCGATCAGCGCCGGATCGGCGATCGTCTCGGCGGCGATTTGCTCGGGCCAATATTGCCCGACCACGCCCGCGATGAGATCGAGCCGGGCGTCGTCGACGAGGAAGCGCGGATCGATCGAGGCGGGATCGGCGACGACACGCAGGCGGAGACAGGCCGGGCCGCCGCCATTGGCCATGGACTGGCGGACATCGACCATCTCGAGCCGGCGGATCGGGCCATTGCCGGCGACCATCGCCTGCAGCCAGGCCCAGACGTTGGGGTTCTCGCGCGCCTCTTCGGGGAGGATCAGCGCCATGCCGCCATCGGGAAGCGTGACGAGCTGGGCGTTGAACAGATAGGAGGATACCGCATCGGCCAGGCTGACGCGGGAGGCGGGGACCTCGACGATCTCGACTTCGGGCAGGCGCTCGCGCAGGTCGGCGTAGAAGCGCTCCTTGTCGGCAAAGGCCTGTTCGTGCGCGAACAGCACGCGCTCATTGGCGACCGCGACCACGTCATTATGGAAGGCGCCGGCGGCGATCGCTGCCTCCGATTGTTCGACGAACAGGGTGTAGCCAGCATCGAGCCGGTGGCGGCGGGCGACGGCCAGGCTCGCCTCGCGGTGCTGGCGGGCGGGGAAGGGGCCGCCCGAGACGCCATAGACGAAGATCTCGACGCCAGGCTGACCGTGTGCGGCGCAGAGCCGCATATGGTTCGCCGCGCCCTCGTCGCCGAAGGGCGGCGGGACGGGCGCGTGGACCGCAAAGGCGGGGTCGGCAAAAGCCAGGCGGAGCTGGGCGAGGGTGCCGGGCCATTCATGGCTGCGGTGCGGCATGGTGCCGAGATTGGCGACGGTGAGGTGGCAGCGGCCGTCCGCGGTGTCGGGCGCGGGCGAGACGGTGGCGGCGTTCGCGGCCCACATCGCGGAGGCGGACAGTGCCTGGGCCTGGAGGTGGTCGCTTGCCTCGGCATAGGTGGTGGCGAGGCTTTCGAGCCAGCCATGGTCGGGGCGGGCGAGGGGCAGGAGGATGCCCTGGGTGAGGCCGAGCGCGAGGTTGGCGCGCATCTTGGCGATGCCCTCAAGCGCGGCGCGGCGCGGGGCGGCGATCTTGCCGGCGTTGCTTGTCGCGGCGAGATTGCCGGGGCTGAGGCCGGCGTAATTGTGGCTTGGGCCGATCAGGCCGTCGAAGTTGATTTCGCGGATCATCTTAGCCCCTCCCCTATAGGGGAGGGGTTGGGGTGGGGGAGTGCCTCAAGCAACGGCGTGGAGGGTACAAGAGTCCCCCACCCCAACCCCTCCCCTGAAGGGGAGGGGCTTTAAGAAGGCGATCAAAGCCTTCCGACATGGCTGACATTGCCGCCTTCTCCCACTGCCAGCGCCTTTGCGCAGGCCTTGTCGATCGCGATGCCATCGCCGCATTCGCGGACGCGGCCATAGGCGCAGCGGAACTCCGCCAGCCTTCCGGTGGCGACCAGCGATTGGGCGCCGCCATCGTCGTCCACGGTGAAGATGCGCGCCGGGCGCACGTCGCGGATCGTCCGCACGGTGTCGGTGCGCGCGGTCATGGTCGGGCCGCCATCGAAGATGTCGATATAATTCTCGAAGGCGAACCCCTCATTCTCCAGCATCCGCATCGCGGCGCGGCCCGACGGGTGGGGCAGGCCGATCGCGGCGCGCGCCGTCTCGGTCAGCATCGCGATATAGATCGGATGCTTGGGGAAAAGGTCGGCGATGAACTGGTGGCCGCGCACCGCGTTGAACTGATCGGCATCCTGGAAATTCATGCCGAAGAACCGCCCGGCAAGGCCATCCCAGAAAGGCGATCCGCCGGCTTCGTCAATGATGCCGCGCAGCTCGGCGAGGATGCGATCGGCGAAGCGGGCGCGGTGCTGGGCGATGAAGAGATAGCGGCTGCGCGCGAGGAGCATTCCCAGGCCGCCGGCGCGTTCGCCGGGATGGAGGAACAGGCCACCGACTTCGCTACAGCCTTCGAGATCGGTGGTGAGCGAGAGCATGTCGGCGCGGAAGGTGCGGCCGAGTTCCTGGCTGTGCTGGGTGAGCGTGCCGATGCGGTAGCTGTAAAATGGGTAGCGCTGGCCGACCTGGGTGAAGATCTGGCAGGTGCCGCGCACATCGCCGGTCGCGGCGTTTTCGAGGACGAGCACGAACAGATCGTCGGCGATATCGTCCGTGGTGCGCGCGAAGGCCTCATGGCTGCGATCGAGCTTCGCCTTCAGCGCGCCGCGATCGGGCGGCAGGTTGGTGAAGCCACCGCCGGTCAGTTTCGCCATCTCATAGAGCGGCTGCAGATCCTCATCGCGCGCGGCGCGGATACGAAACGTCACAAATTCCCCTTTTCGGCAATGCGCAGGATGGTGAGCGCCGACAATGCCGCGCGCTCGGCGAGGCTGTCGACGATCAGGAACTCGTCCGGCGAATGGATCGCGCCGCCGCGCGCGCCCATGGTGTCGACCACCGGTACACCGCAGGCGGCGATATTATTGCCGTCGCAGACCCCGCCGGTCGCGCGCCAGCCGATCGCGAGGCCGAGATCGGCGCCGGCGCTTTTCACCAGATCGAACAGCTTCGCGGCGCCGGGGTCGATCGGCTTGGGCGGGCGGTTGAAGCTGCCATGGACTTCGACATGCACGTCATGCTCGGCGGCGACCATCGCGACGGCTGCGTCGATCGCTGCCTTGGCGCGGACGATATCGTCCTGGCCGGCGGGGCGGAAATTGACGCGCAGCACGGCGAGATCGGGCACGACATTGTTCGGCCCGCCCCCTTCGATCCGCGCCGGATTGACCGCAAGGCCAGGGCCGCCCGCCTTGCTCAGCCTGAGCGCGAGATCGGCGGCGGCCACGATCGCGTTGCGGCCCTCCTCGGGGTTGCGGCCGGCATGGGCGCTGCGCCCGCGGACGATGATCGAGAAATTGCCGGTGCCGCCGCGCGCGCCGGCCAGCGTGCCGTCAGGAAGGGCGGGCTCATAGGTGAGCGCCGCCGTCTTGCCGCGTGCCGCCTCGGCGAGGAGCGCGACCGAGGAGAAGGAGCCGGTCTCTTCGTCGGAATTGATCACGACCTCATAGCCGAAGCGGGCGGCGAGGGGGGACGCCTCGACCGAGGCGAGCGCGGCGAGCATCAGCGCGAGGCCGCTCTTCATATCGGCGACGCCGGGGCCGTTGAGAGTGCCGTCGTCGCGGAAGGTCAGCGCCTGGAAGGGGTGATCGGCGGGGTAGACGGTGTCCATATGGCCGGTGAAGAGCATCTGGACATGGGCGTTCGGGCGGACCTTGAGGTGGAGGTGCCGGCCATGCGGGAGGTTGGCTGTCGTGCCGTCAGCACCGACGCTGGTGACCGGGGCCGGATCGACCAGCGCGATGTCGCCGGGCAGGGCGGCGAAGGCGTCGGCGAGCATGCCCGCCATCGCCGCGCAGCCGGCGAGGTTGCGGGTGCCGCTGTTGATCGCCGACCATGTTTCGACCTGGGCGAGCATCGGCGCGTCGGCGAGTCGGGCGATCGCGTCTCGTTCCACGGTGGTGAGTCCGGTCATGCGGGTATCTGGTAGCTGCATATTGATGGCTCGGGAACCAGCGCGGCGTGGAAAAGCGGCGCGCGGGGGCGGGTGCGTCGCTTTGCCGGAAGCCGGCGCGGCGGGGCATTGTTCGTGGCGCGGAATTCCGGCTGCCCCCGAAATTCCGGCGCGATGCCTGGCCATGGCCGCCGGGCGCCTATGGGATCGGGCGATAGACGGGCGCGTAGACCCTGCCGACGGTGGAGACATAATCGGGTGGCGGATCGGGCGGCGGGATCGGGTTGGGCGGTGGTGCTGGCCCATGGTCGGGCGGGGGCGGTGGCTCCGGCTCCGGCGGGGGCGCCGTCATGGCGGCCTCTGGCGGCGGCTGGCGGAACGGTATCACCGGTGGCTTGTGATCTTTGATGCGATCGAGCGCCTTCTGGATCATCTCGGCGGCGTTCGGATCGCTTTGCTT